>Ga0272441_10000072_pt1 | contig 216719 bp, 181 predicted proteins | sample SSMProp6N_FD_193582 | JGI IMG/M metagenome (GOLD analysis project Ga0272441, IMG submission 193582) | Marine sediment archaeal communities from Little Sippewissett salt marsh, Falmouth, MA, United States - SSM-Prop-6N | ecosystem: Environmental > Aquatic > Marine > Wetlands > Sediment ...
TCCTGTCATTTGATTTCAACGGATATGCCCTGTCTATCTCCGTCAGTATTTCCGGCATCTTCCCGGTGTTTTTGGTTTTTCTCGGCTGTTTTTCAAACCCGGCTTCTCCATGCTCTCTGTATATTCCTACCCATTTTGATAGTGTTGATGCGTTTACCTCGTACTTTCCCGACAGCTCTTCGTATGTCATATCGCTGTTTATATAATCTTCACATACTCTTACTTTAAATTCTCCGCTGTACTGTCTTCTCGTCATTTTTTCACCCCTTTTTTATTTTACCTTTTCCTTACTTCCACTGCAACTTATTTAGGGGGTGAATATGATATTAAGATGCATATTTTACTCCTGAAAAATATAAGATTAATTATAGTATGATACTCTTTCTCCAAATCTATTGTTTATATCATCTATAACGTTTATTATTTTCTTAGCAATGTCTATTTTCCGTTAAACAAATCCATAACATTTCCGTATTTAGGGGTTGCTGAAAAACTATGTAACTAACATAAATAAAGGATTAGTGAGAATATTTTCTTTCAAAAGTGCAAGGTTTTTTTAATAAATCCCACAAAAAGCTTGCACATAAATTCTTTCATTGGCTAAGACTAAGGAAATAAAGCGAGTGAAAGCAAAGGAAGGCAAAATTCCCAGTTTCCGTTAAATAAAAGAATCTAAACCCGGGATTCTTCATTTCGAAAGTGTAAAATACAACACTTTCTCACTCAGAATGACAAAAATCTGAGTTATTCAGCAACCCCTATTTAGTAAATGGGTGTTCATTAAGAACTTTTTTGTCCATACTTCCATTTCTTACAACGTAATTTATTATCATTTTGACAAATTCCATCTGATGGGAGTTCAGTTTATAAGATAAAAATACTTTTATTCATTGGTTTATTACATTATCTTCTAAATTTTACCAGTTACAAAACCCTTATTCTGTCTTTATCATTCGGTATTCCATTTTTGATGGTTTTCCATGTTCTTTCTTTTTCGTCGTATTTCTCATATTCTTCAAAAGCGCAGGGTATTCCTTTGGAGTTGATCAAATCGTGGCTATCCATTAGCTGGAAATGAAGGTGAGGGGCCGTTGAGTTTCCGGAATGTCCAAGTTTACCCAAAATCTGTCCTCTTTTGATCTCTTGTCCTTCGGATACCTTTATGGAATTATTTTGAAGGTGGGCGAATAATGCATAAACATCTTTTTCAAGTTCCATTATTATGTAATTTCCCACAACCCTTTTTATATCGTGTTTTTCAGGGTTGAAAGTAAAACTGTTTTTCAGGGCTATGAACATATCGGTGAAAAAATTTACTCTTTTTCTTTCGGGATAACCATCCTTGACTTTTATTATTTTTCCGTCAACGGGGGCATATATTTCTTCTCCCCATCCAAGGCAGTCTTTAAGTGGGATTCCAAGTAAATAATATTTCAATGCACTTGAATTGAAGAATTTGTTTCCTTTTTTATCCCAGTTAAGCCTTATGAAATCATATGCATATCTCTGTCCGAGCATATCAGTTCCGTGACTGGGTATTTGTTTTCCGGGAGTATTTGGTGCAAGCCATTCTCCTTTTAAAGGAAATTGGATTATTTTGGGATTTTCAAGTTCATGCATTTTCTTCCTCCGTATAAATCAGATATATATTCGACGTATTTTTCATAATGGTTGTTATAAGAGCAATTATATTTCGAATTTACTTTCCGGAAAATGATAAATCAGAGCATTTGTAGATACTCCGGATTCAGTTATTATCTCCGTTTCTTTTATATCATACATGTCGGGATATCCTTCGAGTATATCTATTGCTTTTTTTACATTTTCTCTAACTTTATAAAGTTCTACGACACATTTTCTGGGTTGATGAGCTTCACCGGTATTATCTTTAAAAATAAGAACGGGGAAACTGGAATCTTTAGATATCCATTCATATTGATTGTTGCTGTTGCAGTTTATTTCCCTATAATTGTCATGTCTTAAGACTATGCATTCTTCTTTTGTTGTTCCTTTTTCAATAAATTCTGAATCTTCCAAGAAATAATGATTTCTGAATCCTTTTTTCAATGTCCCATAAACTGCTAAAACGTATGTTTTTGGCATGGTATATCTCCCTTTGCTGTTAGTTCGTATATTATATAATAAAAAAAGGCTTCCGAAGAAGCCTTAATACATAATACATTGACTGAATTTTATACTATTTTGCCTGGATTGAGTATGTTATTGGGATCAAAAGCGAGTTTTACCCTTTTTATAAGTTCGATTTGCTCTTCTGGTAGTGCTATCGAAATGTATTTTTTTCGTTTCAATCCTATACCATGTTCTCCAGAAAGAGTACCACCGAGTTCGATGGTTTTTTTGTAAAGTTTTTTCAATGCGTAATTGGTTTTTTCATCCCATTCTTCTTTAGTTCTTCCGGCATTCAGGAAAGTGACATGCATGTTTCCGTCACCGGCATGTCCGAAATTGATTGTCTCAAGCCCTGTTTCTTTTTCAAGTTCTTCCACAAAATTCATGAGCTGAGGAATCTTATTGATCGGAACAACGACGTCTTCCATACAGAATTCAGGGTAGAAACTCGATACCGCTTCGGCAATTGCTTTTCTGGCTTTCCAGATTTTGTCCCTGGTGTTTTTATTGTCTGCAACGTATACTTCCAGAGCGCCATTTTCAAAACACAGGTCTCCGATTCTTTCGTAATCGTCTGCCAATAGTTCTTTACTGTTGCCTTCAAGTTCTATTATGAGATGGGAACCGGCTTCCGAGTAAGGAAGTGTAGAGTTCAGGAATTTTTCGGTTAATTTCAACGATGAGTTATCCATGAATTCAATTGCAGTGGGTATCAGTTTTGCCTCAATCATCATTTTAGGAACGAATTTGATAGCCTCATCTACAGTTTTGAAAGGAATGAGAAGGTCAACTATATGTGCGGGCATTGGAGTCAGTTTAAGTGTTATTTTTGTAATAACCGCGAGTGTACCTTCGGATCCAACCATGAGGCTTACAAAATCAAGTCCTGTTACGTCTTTTACCCTTTTTCCACCGAAAGTGGTAACAGTTCCATCAGGAAGTACAACTTCCAGGCCCATAACATGGCTTCCTGTAGGGCCGTATTTTACAACTTTGTTTCCACCGGCATTTTCCGCAACGTTTCCTCCTATAAAGGAAGCATCACTGCTGCATGGATCCCCCGCATAGAGGAGCCCATGCTCTTTTGCCATTTTCTGTATTTCGTCGGTTACCACTCCGGGCTCTATAGTTATCGTGAGTGTTTCTTTATCCATTTCGATGATTCTGTTCATTTTTTCTATGGAGAGTACCACACCACCCATTATGGGTACGGCACCACCTGAAAGTCCGGTACCTGCACCACGAGGTGTTACGGGTATCCTGTTTTCGTTGCATATTTTCATTATTTTAGATACATGCTCGGTTGTTTCTGGAAATACGACTAGGTCTGGCATATGTCTGTATTCTTCACCACTCACTTCATCATGAGAATAAACTTCGAGTTTTTCAGGGTCAGCTGAAACGTTGTTAGCACCAATTGCCTCTTCTAAAAGTATTTTTATTTTTTCGTCTATCGAGGAATATGTCGCAGTATTCATTTACATCATCCCCTTTTCTTTCTTAACTGCTTCTATTATTTTTGGAACTATTTCGAAAAGGTCGCCGTATAATCCTATATTTGAAATGTTGAATATTGGAGCTTCCTTATCTTTGTTCACGGCTATTATAAATTCTGAAGTCTGCATGCCTGCCATGTGCTGTACTGTACCTGACAGTCCCACTGCAAAATACACTTTTGGAGATACAACTTTTCCCGACAATCCCACCTGATGAGGGAAACTTATCCACTTTGCCTCAACTGGAGGCCTTGTGGCTCCAACACCACCTTCGAGCAAACCGGCAAGTTCCCTGAGCATATCGTAGGACTCAGCTCTTTTCAGTCCTTTTCCGCCGGATACTATTACGTCGAGGTCCTGAATGTTTACGTTTTCTCCTTCGAGTTCCACGAATTTTTCTACTTCAATTTTTGTTTTATAGATTTCTTCTGGAAGTTCCAGGTATTCAACTTCACCTTTTCTTTCCACCGGTTCGGGTTTTGGGAAGTTTTTTGGCCTTACCGTTGCCATCTGAGGCCTGTGAGTCGGAGTTTTTATCGTTGCCATTATATTTCCGCCAATTGCAGGCCTGGTCTGCAACAGTAATCCGGTTTCTGGCTCTATATCGAGTCCGGTACAGTCTGCAGTAAGCCCAGTGTTTATTTTGCCAGCCACCGCCGGTAAAAAGGTTCTTCCGGAGGAAGTCGCACCCGTAAGGACTACCGATGGGTTTATGTCGTTTATGATTTTTACAATGGCATTTGTGTATATTTCCTGGTTGAACTCACTGAAATTTTCATTTTTAACGCATAATACTTTATCTGCTCCATATTTAATTACTTCTTCAGGAGAAAAATCAAGTTCATCAAAAAAGAGTAATGTTATTACATTTTCTCCTTTTTTATCTGCAAGTTCTCTTGCTTTTCCGGTGAGTTCTAAAGTCACCGGAAGGAGGCGCCCGTGTCTGACTTCTCCGATTACCATTATATTATTGTGTTTATCAGACATGTCATTTCCCCCTTATATGATTGCCATTTCTTTTAATTTTTTTATTAATTCTTCAATACCCTCGTCAATTTTACTTCCACTGTATTTCTTTGATTCTCTCATCAACTGTGGTGTGGATATTTTCGCAACTCTGGTGGGAGAGCCTTTCAACCCGAGATGAGCTGGATTTATCGTCGTCTCTTCAGCTGTAATCCTTTCAACTTCAGATCTTCTGGCTTTTTTCTTGCCATTCAAAGTGGGCATTGAGGGCTGGTTTATATCACCAAGAACAGTTACGAGACATGGGAATGGAATCTTCTGATATTCATAACCATCTTCTACAGTTCTTTTTACGGTGATTTTGTTTTCAGCAGTTTTTTTTATTTCACTGACATATGTGGAAAATGGAATATCGAGCATGGCTGCAACTTCAGGACCGACCTGTCCGGTTTCACCGTCAGTTGCCTTTTCACCGGCAAAAATCAAATCGAAATTATCCGTCTCTCTGACTATTTCTGATAAGACTTTAGATGTTGACCAGCTGTCCGCACCAGCAAATTTTCTGTCTGTCGCGAGTAGTATTCTGTCCGCGCCCATTGCCAATGCTTCTTTTAGAGCTTCTTCCGCAGAAGGTGGACCCATAGTTATAACCGTTACATGAGCTGAATGATCTTTTTTGAAGCGTAATGCTTCTTCAAGTGCATGTAAATCCAAAGGGTTGATAATCGAACCAAGTCCTTCCCTGATCATAGTACCTGTTTCCGGATCGAGTTTTACATTGTCGGTATCTGGAACCTGTTTTAACAGCACACAAATCTTCAAATTTATTCCTCCCTATTTCTCTCAGAATATTTTTTCTCCATATACTATTTTTCCATTCTTTACGGTTGAAATTAAATTAAGATCTTTATCAAGTATTACAAAATCTGCGTCTTTTCCTATATCTATTATTCCGGCATCTATACCGGCACTTTTTGCGGCATTAACCGTAGAGCATTTAAGTACCTGAGGAATGGTCTTTCCAGAAACTTTATACGTGTTTCTCACGGCTTTGTCCATTGTAAGTATTGATCCGGCGAGAGAACCATCTTTAAGTCTTGCATCCTGCTGAGATACTATAACTTCGAGTCCACCCAGGTCATATATTCCCTGTTCAAGTCCTGTTGCTCTCATTGCATCTGTTATAAGTACTATCTTATTTTCATCTTTAACTTTGAATACGAGTTCTATTGCCTCAGGAGAAAGATGTATAAGATCGCATATCAGTTCTACATATGTGTCACTGAACAGTCCTGCTCCGACCGTACCGACATCTCTGTGATGTATGGGATTCATGGCGTTAAATAAATGCGTAAACCTGTTTGCACCTTTTTCAACTGCAGCCATGCTCTGAGCATAGTTGCATTTAGTGTGCCCGATTGAAACGTTTATTCCCGCTTCGGAAAACTCTTTGATTGCTTTATCACAATTGTCAAGTTCCGGGGCCAGGGAAATAATTTTTACTATATCGGCATTTTTCTTTATATCTTCTATTTCCTGATCTGAAGGTGAGCGAATATAATCCGGATTCTGGGCACCTTTTCTTTCAATGTTGAAGAAAGGGCCTTCAAGATGAACACCTTTTACGGATGTGTCCGGGTTTTCTTTCATATACTCTTTTATAGTTGTGATTACTTCCATAATATCTTTATGCGGAATAGATACCGTAGAAGGAAGGAATGATGTTACTCCTTTGGTGTAAAGGAATTTTTCCATACCCGCATATGTTTCAAATGAAGGTTCACTGGCATCGTATCCGTTCACTCCATGTATGTGGACATCTACATAACCTGGTGAAACATAATACCCTTTCAGATCCACACCTTCCTGCCCCGGGAAATTAAAAGTTATGTTTTTTATCTTGTCTTCAAATTCGATAGCTGCATTTTCAAATTTATTTCCGTTATTTAATAACGTAAAATTGAATAATTTCATGTTTACCCTCCTATTTCTAATATGATTAAATGTAATAACATTATACCAGTATTCATGAAAATAACAAAATAAAACCGGTAATAAATTACCGGTTTTATGTTAAAATATAGGTTTATACTCTCTTGTAGTATTATTTGTTTATTTCATTTTAAAGCTTAAAAATCTGCGATATCATCATCCAACGGGATTACTTCTTCAGGATTTACTATCTTTGTAGTGTTATTCTGATTTGTTTTCTTAACATAGGAATTCCCAGTATTCGCATTGTATTTTTTATTCGAAATGTTTACGTTATTATGTGAATAATACAGATTCTGCGATTTTTTATAAGAATTAATTCCTTCTGACATTTTATCTTTTCCGGTGACCAGCCTGTTCAGTTGTTCAACAATTTCTTTCAGACTTTCGGCCTGTGCATTCAGTTCTTCTGATGCTGAAGCACTTTCTTCCGCATTTGCAGCATTCTGCTGTGTTACCTGTTCCATTTGGGATACAGCTGTATTGATCTGATTTATTCCCATTGCCTGTTCATTGCTTGCGGCATTAATATCGTCTATAAGGCTATTTACTTTGGTGGCATGTTCATTGATTTCCAGAAGAGAATTTCCGACTTTTTCGGCAACTGATACTCCCCTGTCTGAAAGTTGAATATTTTTTTCTATAATTTCAGCAGTATCTTTTGCGGCTTTGGCACTTCTCTGGGCAAGATTTCTCACTTCCTCGGCAACTACTGCGAATCCAGCACCGGCTTCTCCTGCGCGGGCTGCTTCGACAGCCGCGTTTAAAGATAATATGTTGGTCTGGAATGCAATATCATCTATAACTTTTATTATTTTAGAAATCTCATCACTAGATTTTTTTATTTCTCCCATCGATTGCATCATATCTTTCATCTGAATATTCCCTGAAACTGCCGAGTCTTTGGTTTTTTTTGAAAGTACAGATGCAAGATTGGTGTTTTCAGTTGTTTGCTGAATCATACTTGCCGATTCGTTGAGTGTTGCCGATGTCTGTTCAAGCGCGGAAGCCTGTTCAGAGCTGCCTTCTGCTAATTGCTGGCTTGAAGAAGATAGCTGGCCAGATGCTATTGCAACGTTATCACTGCTTTGATTTAAATCTTTTATTATACGGTTTACAGGTTTTGTTATACCCCTGATTATTATATACGAAATCAGGATACCGAAAAGAACTGCGAAAGTAAGACCGGTTATGAGAACAGTTATTGAAACTGAAATGGAAGAATCGGTGTTTTCTGACACTTCTTTTGTCTGAGATATTCCTGCAATGGCTATATCCTGAGCTGATTTTAAAACTTTTATTCCAATTTCTTCTCTCATTTTCTTTAAATTGTTGAGTTCCTGCCAATTACTCAAATAAGATTCCATGGCATGTTTATAATCTTCCATAGATTCTTTAATGTGGTTTAATTGATTAATATTCGCTGTTTCTATAGTTTTATTCTTAATTGATTCAATCATATCTTCTATATCTTCAAAGTCTTTCAAGGCATTTTCCAGAAGTTGTATGTCGTTTAATGCCTGAGATTTAATATTGTTGATTCTTATAGTATTTCCTGCATAAATTATTTTGTTAATGCTGTTTATTTTGTCAATTCTGTCATTCAATTCTTCTTCTGATACTCCATCAGTGATTTGACATTTAATTTTTTTGTTTTGAGATTCAAGGTATTTTGTACAATTATTAAGAAATTCATCAGTCGCAACCATCATTTTGTTTATATTTTTTTCCTGTCCACTTATTTTTTTATGTGTTTCGATTAATAGGTTTTCATATGTACTGGTTTGATTCTCCAATTCGATTGCTTTCTGTTTCAATATATCTAATTGAGGGAATTTATTTACATGTTCGAAAGTGACATTGATATCTGATTTTAAATTTTTTAAATATTCCTTTGATTCATTGTAGTATGTATCGTCTTCACTCAAAGTATATCCTCTTACGCTTAATAAAAGGAATTGAGCATTTCCTTCAATACTGTTTGCCATTTCCACTTCGGGAATATAAGCTTTTGATAATTCGTTTGATTGATTTTGAATATCCAGCATATTGAACATGGCTATCAATACTATAATAATCGATATGATTAAAATTATGGCAAAACCAAATGCGATTTTAAAACTGATTTTTAGATTTGAAAACATTTTATTCCTCCCTGATATTTGTTGAAATGGATAACTCATCAATACTTAAAACTTTTTCGATATTTAAAAGCATAACGACTTTTTCTTTTACTTTTGCCATTCCCATGATGAAATTATCTTCACTATTCTTTTCATATTGTGGAGGCAACTCGATGTTATTCTGTGAAATGTTTATAACTTCAGAAACTGAATCTACTATTGTGGCCATGAACTTTTTTTCTTCTGATAATTGTACTTCCAGGACAATTATTACAGTTCTCTCGGTATAAGGTAATTCTTCAAGTTCAAATTTGATACGTAAATCCATTATTGGAATTATTTTTCCCCTTAAATTTATGACACCTTTGATAGAATCCGGAGTTCTTGGTATTTCTGTGATTTTTATCATGCCTATTATGTCTTTAACTTTTTGTACGGGAATCCCGTAATATTCTTTTCCGATGTTAAAGATTAAGTATATACCAGCTAAATTCTCCATTTAATCACTCCTTCTCAATTATTTTTTATAAATAGTAGGTTGTATATATTTAAATGTATGTTTTTTGCTTATAAGACTTTCGGAATGGCCTATGAAAAGTAGTCCGTTTTCCACAAGAGTTTTGTAGAACTTATTCAAAAGGTCTTCAATGATATTATCAGAAAAATAAATCATAACGTTTCTGCAGAATATAATATCGAATTTCCTTTTAAAGGGAAATAAATCTATTAAATTGAACTGCCTGAAAACGACTTTGTTTTTAATTTCATCTTTTATAGAGAAATTAATACCGTCTCTGAGGAAGTATTTACTTAAATAATAAGGAGAAATATTTTTTTTAATTGATGGTGAATAAGTTCCTTTCATAGCAGTCTGCAATGTTTCTTTGCTTATATCCGTTGCGAGAATTCTGACATAAAGTTCAGGTTTTATTTCATTCATAAGCATGGCAATTGTATAAGGCTCTTCGCCTGTTGAACATCCTGCACTCCATATTCTTATTTCATTTCTCAAGGAGATTGAGGGTATATTTATAATTGTTTTACCCATATTTTCTTTCAGGAAATTAAAATGGTTAATTTCCCTGAAAAAATCAGTTTTATGTGTTGTAATTTCATGTACAAAATCATGCCAGAAGGCAGTGCCTTCATTTTTTTTCAACGTATCAAGAAATACTTCGTAATCGGCTATTTTATAAAATAATTTTAATTTGTCTACTTTGGATCTGAGAACTTCCCTTTTTCTGTAACTTATTTTTATTCCGAATTTAGTGTAAAGATAGTACTGATATTTTGAAAATATCTGAGAATTGAATTTTGTGTTACTCATAATATTTTTCCGGATTAATAATGATATTATAAATATCATCGATATGCATAACTTTTTTTGCCGCTCCAATTGAAATAGCTTCTTTTGGCATTCCAAAAACAACACAGCTTTCTTCATTTTGTGCAACGGTAAGAGCTCCGGCATTTTTCATGTTGAGAAGCCCTCTGGCACCATCTTTTCCCATCCCAGTAAGTAAAACACCAATCGAATTTCTTCCGGCATATTTAGCCACCGAATTGAAAAGAATTTCTATGGAAGGTCTTTGATGAAATATCCTTGGCCCGTCATTTATGTCTACCGAATAATCCATTCCTTTTTTTTTGAGAACCATATGTTTATTGCCGGGAGCAAGCAGTACCTTCCCAGGACTCAATGGCTCACCATCAAAAGCTTCATGTACATAGAATTTACATGAATTGTTTAATCTTTCAGCAAAAGTGCTTGTAAAATACTGAGGCATATGTTGTACGATCAAAATTGGTGGAATTTCTTCCGGAAGTTTTGTCAGTAAATTGTATAATGCATGAGTTCCCCCGGTTGATGCCCCTATAGCAACGATAAAGTTCGAGTTTCTTTTTTTTCTTATTATATTTGTTGAAATCCCTTTGTTGGATTTACTTTTTTTCAGTATTTGATTCCTATCAATATTTTTAATCTTTTCTTTAAGTATTTCACAGGTTTTTTCAAAAGAAGAGTCCGGATAAGTTTTACAGACTACTTCTGTGGCTCCGTATTTTAAGGCAGTTTTTATCAATTCAGGGTTAGAATCCGTAAATGAACTTAAAATAATTACCGGCATCGGCTGCGCTTTCATCAGCTTTTTTAAAAAAGTTAAACCGTTCATCTTTGGCAGTTCTATATCCAGAATCAAAATATCTGGAGAAAGTCGTACTATTTTATCCCTTCCCATATAAGGGTCAGGTGCTGAACCCACAATTTCTATTTCAGGATCTTTGGATAGTTCTTTTGTAACTACCTTACGTACAGTAGCAGAATCATCTATTATCAGAACTTTAATCAATTTAACCTCCGTGTTTTACCGTAGCTGTCCTCTGCTTTTGAATTAATCAATTCAATAAAATTCAAATTTAGGTGCTTGCATATAACCTTTCTTCATGATAGTTTGCACAATTGGGAGTTACCGTATTGCTTTTTCTGAATTAATCCTTTTATGCATCAATGCATTCGTATCCAATATCATTGCCACCGATCCATTTCCCAGAATAGACGCTCCGGATATAAAATTGACCTTTTTATAATTTTCTTCAAGAGATTTAATTACAACCTGGTATTTACCAATAACTTCATCAATTAGAATACCCAAGTACTGTCCCGCAGATTGAATTATCATCAGGATTTCAGATTCGGAATTTTCGATATTGAATAATTCACTTAATTTCATAACAGAAACATATTTGCCTCTGAAAGGTATAACAAACTCTTCCTTGTTGACATTTATCAGTTTTTTACGATTCAAAATTAAAAACTCAGTTACTGAATGAATCGGCACTATGAACTTGCCATTCCCCACTCTGATTAGAATTCCATCTATAATCGCGAGTGTAAGGGGTATGTTTATCCTGAATGAAGTGCCTTTTTGTGATTGGGAATTGATACTTATGCTTCCGCGAATGGAATCAAGATTTGACTTTACAACATCCATACCGACTCCCCTTCCGGAAATATCGGTAACTCTTTCTGCAGTAGAAAACCCGGGTTCAAATATTAAGTGTAAAATTTCTTCATCAGTATAACTCTGTTCTATGCTGATAAGCCCTTTTTTTATACCTGTTTCGAGTATCTTTTTTCTGTCAATTCCCCTGCCATCATCGGTTATTTCAATAATGACTTCCCCACCTTCATGAAATGCTTTCAGTGTCAATGTACCCATTTCTGGTTTACCCATTCCCATTCTTTCGGAAGGTAATTCGATTCCATGATCGATGGAATTTCTGATCATATGTTTAAGGGGATCCTTTAACTTCTCTATTACATTTTTATCCAGTTCGGTATCTTCATCGATTATTTGCAGATCTATTTTTTTGTTTTGTTGATGGCTTAAATCCCTGACAGTTCTTCTGAACTGCATGAATGTTTCTTTTACCGGAACCATTCGAGTTTTCATAACTGCACTCTGGAGTACATTTATATACCTTTCTAATTCCTCAAGTATTGCCTCTTCTTCTAATTCCAGCCATCCTTTTTTTTCCATTAAAGTTCTTATTTTTGATTTTGTAACTACTACCTCTCCTACTACATCGATTATTTCATCAAGTTTTTCAGTATTTATTCTTATAGTGTTCAACTTGGTAATTGATCTTGATTTTTTTTGTTCTTCTAAAGCACTATTCACTATTTTTCTGGTGACATTTCCTTTTTTAATGAGATTTTCTCCAAGGGGAATATGATCTTTCATTGCCTCTTCTATCTCACTATCTTTCAATAACCCCTTTTTTACAAGGATTTCACCTATTCTGGAATCAAAGGTCTGCAAACTGGATTTTGATATTTCCTCTATTTTTATATTGTTATCTACTGAAATAAACATGAATATTGAATTCAAATCATCTAGGATACCGTTTCCGGCAACTATTATCTGCCAACTCAGGTAATTACAGAATATATTTATATCATTCAGTGGGGGGATTTTTTTGACAATGATATTCGATTCAATGATTTCGAAAGACTCTGACAATTCTTCTATAATTTTCAGCTGATTTGTTCCGGTTTCAAAAAGATTTTCGTTGAACTCGAGTAATATTTTATAGAAGTTTTTACTATTACTTTTATTTACAGATAATTCATTATTAAGAACAGTAGTTTCCTTAATTGTCAATTTATTTATTTTTTCAGTCAGGAGGCTGATAGTCTGATCATTTTCCAATACTTTTCCGCTAATTCTGTAATTTACCATTTTGTTTATCTGATCTTTGGATTTTAAAAGAATTTCTAAAATTTCTTCGTTAGTCTCGAGTTCTTTTTCCCTTATAAGATGAATTAAATTTTCGGAAATATGAGCAAAAGATTCTACTTCTCTGAAACCAGCAAATCCGGCACTTCCTTTAATTGTATGTACTGCTCGGAAAATTCTGTTAAGAATCTCGGCATCAAAATATGATGACTCTAAATTCAGCAAATCCATTTCCAGATATTCAAGTTGTTCTTTTGCATCAGAAAAAAATGCAATCTCAATCTCATTAAAATCAGAATTCATAAAACTATCACTTTTATCGGATTATTTTTTTTACGATTTCACTTAGTTGCTCTGGTTGAAAAGGTTTTACCAACCATCCAGCTGCTCCTGCCTTTTTCCCTTTCAGAATCATCGAATTCTGTGATTCTGTGGTAAGAACCAGAACTGGAGTGAATTTATAACTCAGGTCTTTTTTTAATTCCGTAATAAGTGTTATTCCATCCATTTGGGGCATATTAATATCTGAAATGATAAGATTTATTCTTTTATTATTCTTTTTTAATTCTTCCAGTTTTTTAAGTGCATCTATACCATTAGACGCTTCTTCGATTTCATAACCTTCTTTTTTTAATGTTGTTTTAACCGCTACTCTTGTTGTTATGGAATCATCAACTATAAATACAGTTTTATTCATTTACCTTACCTCCAAATCGAGAACATTTATTATTCCAAATATATCAAGGTTATTTTTAAGACTTTTTGAGAAAATAAAATGACATTTTTTATTCGTAATTTCACATGTTTTTTGAAGTGAAATCAGCAACTGTAAACCTGCTCCATCAAGTTCCACCAAACTCGTCAAATCAACGGTCAGAGCCTCGAATGGTTCTTTCAAGGAAAAGATTAAATAATCGTATATTTCCTGAACAGAGTATATTGTAATTTCTTCTCCTAATTCAATTTTCATATTTGTACACCGGAATCAGAAAAGTGTAAATTCCCCACCTTTGCACCCCACATCTTCATATTCAAAATTTATCTTGGCCACCATTCTCTCTTTGTAAGTAGTCATTTTATCTATCAGTTCTTTAAAATATAAATCTTTTTCGTAATCGAAATAAATATCCGGATTTCTGTTTATTATGTTTTTGAAAGTCTCAGAATTGTTTTTAATCATATTCTGAAGTTTTTCATATTTAAATTTAAAATTATTCTTATCATTTAGAATTGTATTTTGATGTTTATTAATTTCTTTGTTTACTTTATCGAATTCCATATACATAAGATTTATCATTTCTTTCATCGAATCAAAAAGCTCTTCAAGTACTTTTTCATTTAAGCGGTATGAAGACAATCTTTCATACGTGGCGAATTTATCCTCATTTTGCTGATAAATTAGTTCAAGATCCTCTATTACCTTTTTTATAAGTGTTGTTTTATATTCTACATCGTTAATTATTTCCTCGAACTGAGTTTCATTATCTTTTGACTTTTTCCCTAAAACATCTGACAGTCGTACTAATTCAGCTTTTAACAGAATTCTCATTGTATGAAATCTTTTTACTATACTCTGTGACGTCTTTATATGATCCATCAGATTTTCTATTTTATATTTAAAATCATTAAGAAATACTTTAAGGTTCGAAAGATTATTCAATATATCTTCTATAAATAGTTTGTTATTTATATTAATTATATTTATCATTTCTTCAAGCAAGGAGTTTAAAGATGTTTTGTTGTTCTTGTCAAAATATTTTCCGAAGTCTTCTATACTGTAATTTAAATTGATCAAGAAGTTGTTTGTAATATCTTCCATCTCTTCGTCAATTTTGGAAAAAGCGTAAAGAAATTCCTCACAGCCAGAATCAAAAATATCTTTACTTATTTTCATTACAAAGTTTATAAACCCCTGATTTTCATTTGATTCGTAGTAACTAATCCTGGCATTTGCTTCACACATGAATTCTTTGATATGCTCAAGTTCCTGACGGAAAATATCCTGATTAACCAGATGCGCGAGAAGTTCCGGAACTCTTTTTTTGTTTTCATCCATATTTTTCAATATTTTATCTTTAAACGAAAATAATTGCTTTTCAACTTTTTGAAGTTCCAGTGTAAGTGTTGAAATGCTTATTTTCAATTCGTCTTTGTCTCTGAATTTTAAAATGTTATTTCTCAGTTCATCAAGTTGCGGGAAACTTTTATCTATAATTTCATAGATATTAGAAAAGTGCAGGTTTAAATTCTTTGCTTCTTTCTGTATTTCTTTAGAGATTATTGAATATGCTCCACCTGCTTCTCCAAGTTGTGAAGCGGTAATTGAAGAATTTGTTGCTGTAGAAGATAATGACAGCAAAACAGTTTCAATTTCATTTGATATTTTTATAATTTCTGAAATAGTAGATTTTTCAGATGATTCTCCGAAAAAGCATAGAAAAATTTCCTCGGATACTTCGATCAAATTAACAAGTGAATTTAAAGAAAACTCCAGATCCTTTCTTATTTTAAATAACTTACCAACCAGACCGTCATCATTAACATCGTTTTTTATAAAATAATTATTCAAAAAAATATTTATTTTTTCTAAAAGTTTTTCCGTGTTATTTTCATATAGAGTAATTATTTCATATACTTCCATGCCAAGTTTTTCTGAACTATTTATAGATTCATCTACACACGCGTTTATATACTCAATTTTCTTTATAAGTTCAATATCTTTCATGAAATCACATCCGTAATCGCCAAACTTCTCAGCTGAAAAACAAAATATTTTTAATTTGAAAAAACAATAGTCAGTTGAATACAACTATTAATGTCTAAACAGTTAAAATAAATATCTAATTAAAAACTGGCAATAAAAATCCTGAATCTACACAACGTAAATTCTTATATTTTTTTTGCATTGCCAAAAAACTTTTGAATTATTAATATTTATTTATCGTATGTTTGCAATATTATGATATTTCATCAATGTATTATATATATAATCAAGGTTATTCTACCACAAACGTATATTATTAAACCTTTCTCTTTAAGGTATAAATGGTTAATATAGAAATTAAAATATCCAATAAAACACAATATACATTAAGAATGAGAATGTAAAATTATAAATATTATCCTTTTATTTTAACAATAATTGAATTTGTGTTTTTCTGGAATGATAATAACTATGGAAAAATCACTTGCGAAATAGATATATATAACTTATATCTTTGTTATAGTTATTAAAATAAAACGAAGAGGGATAAATAAAATGTTATAAATAAGTGGATAAATATATATTTTTCCAAAAATGATATAAGTTATGTATTTTTTGAGAAAAATTACTGGAATATTATTATATATTTATCAACAAAATACTCGGGATTTATTTATCAAAATCAAAAAAAATAAAAATATTTTTTATAATATTTTATTTTCTTCCAGTACTTTTTTTGTTATTATCCATTCTTTATTAATTAAAGTCATATTTTCCAAAATATCTTTTGTATTCTGACTATCGATGTTCTGCATTTTTTCGGCATGGTATGCCAACATTAAAAGTGCAGAATTTTTTGCTGCTCCTTTAAGGGAATGAGAAATTAATTTTATATTTTCTATTTCACTTTTATCAATTGCTTTTTCCAGTGCTTTAATAATATTAGGAATTTTCATAACAGCCAGATCTATTATCTGATTATAAATATCAGTACTTCCACCTGAAATCTCCATTAAAAACTCTTTGTCAAAGGATTTTATATTGGGATTTTTGTGATTTATATTGTTTTCATCTGAGTTTTTCTTAAATTCTGTTTCTATTATTTTCTTTAATTCAGGTAATTTTATTGGTTTAGTTAAAAAACCGTCCATTCCACTTTCATAGCTTTTTTCTTTCTCACCTTTCAAAACACCTGCGGTTAAGGCTATGATAGTCGGATCACTTAAACCTTGAATTTTTCTGATTTCTCTTGTCGCCTGATAACCATCCATTTCTGGCATATGAATATCCATTAAAATAATTGACGGTGTATGAATCTTGAATTTTTCCACAGCTTCTTTTCCGTTTTTTGCTTCGATTATTTTTATATTCGAATAATAGCTTTCTATGATGGTTTTGAGTAATTCCATATTCATTTCCACATCTTCGGCAATCATAATTGTTTTTTCTGTTTTTTCACTTTCATCAATATTCGTATATTCATTTTTAGCACTTAATTGATCGTTGTTATTATTTCCGATAGTATAAAGTATTTTAAATAGTTTTCTTAAAAGTTCTGTTTTGTATATAAAATAAATTTTATTATGACTTTTAAACCTGGAACTTATTTTATCCATATCTACAGTATTTGGTATAAGAAATATAATTGGTAAATTATTATATTCCTCTTCTTTGTTGATTATTTTATCTGCATAATCTTCAGTTTTAAAAAAATTGGTATCCGTTTCTTCTATAATACATTCAAATTCCGAAAGTTTAATTTCACAGTGAGAAAAATTTTCTGATATTTCATAATTCAAATTCCACGATTTTAAAAGTGAAACTACATATTTGTGATTATTTTTACTTTGACCCGTTATCAATATTTTAGAGAGGCTTTGTAATATATCCGCTGGCAAAGGAATTAAATCCTCATAATGTGTTTCTATTTCAAAAAAGAATTTGCTCCCTTTTCCTAGCTGACTTTCGAAATCAATGGAGCTTCTCATTTTTTCAAGTATGGATTTTGAAATAGCTAAACCCAAACCCGTACCACCATATTTTCTTGAAGTTGAAGAATCCGCCTGGGAGAATGACTTGAATAAATTCTGTTTGGAATTTGTGGGAATTCCAATTCCAGTATCCTTAACTGAGAATAAGAATTTTCCTTTTTTTTGTTCTTCTTTATTTTTTTTGAACAGCAGTGAAATCTCTACATAACCGCTGTCGGTAAATTTTATCGCATTACTTAAAAGATTTGTTACAACCTGTTTAATTCTTACCGGATCCACAAATATATATCTTGGACAGTAGGGACTAATATGTAAAAGGATCTCTAAATTCTTCTTCGATGCTGAAAATTTTATTATCTCAACTGTTTGTTCCAGTAATTCGATAATATCCGTTTTTGAAATATGTAACTCGAATTTCTCTGATTCTATCTTAGAAATATCCAAAATATCATTTATTATATCCAGCAATATATTTGCTGATGAATACATGTTTTCCAAATACCTTTTCTGAACCGGTGTCAATTCAGTATTCAGTAATAATTCGGTAAATCCTATCACTCCGTTTAATGGTGTGCGTATTTCATGGCTCATATTGGCCAGAAAGTTTGTTTTAGCGTCACTGGCATTTTTGGCTTCAAGAGCCATTTTTTCTGCTTCTTTTTTCGCCTTATTTAATGACTCATTCATTAGTATCAATTCTTTTTCAATATCCCGAAGATTTGTTATATCTATTATTACGGTTAAAAATACTTTTGTAGAATCTAAATAAGTAATTTCACCGTATAGAATTCCTTCGAGTAAATCTCCATTTTTCTTTTTTAAGACGATGTCATAATCCCCTGCTTTTCCTGATTCATGATTTGTGTGTAAAATATAATCCAAAATTTTTTCATCATTAAAAAAATTTAAATCCCTTAGTTTTTTTCCAATTATTTCTTTTTTTGGATAACCGGTTGAATTTGAAAATGAATTATTTACTTCAAGGATTTTTCCATCTTCTATAGATATTATGCACATTAATGAAGGGTTTTTATTAAAAATGTTCTTGTATTCCTTTAATCCTGGTAAAGTTTTTAATATTAGATATATTGACGGAGTTCCATTTATTCTACAGTACCATAAGAAAGTCTTAACTGGAATATTTTCACTGTTGTTTTTTATAATGGGGTATCTTAAAGAATTTCTCTTTACATCATTTATTGAGTCAATCTTTTTTTCTATTTCTGTGACATATTGAATATCGTATAATTCCTTAATATTTTTATTTTTTAAATCTTTTTCAGTATATCCTGATAACTCAACAGAGAATTTGTTGCAGTATTTTATATTACCTTTTATATCGGTAATTATAATTGCTTCATCTATGTTGGAAAGAAAATTCATAAAATTATCGTAATGAGTATCTGTAGGGTATTTTTTTTCCATAAATTCTCCAGTAATTTTATAAAGGCACAGTGTTATAAATACCACTGTGCCTTTATAAATTTTTAATTAGAAATCAGCAGAATCATCATCAAGGGGTATTATTTCTTCAGGATCTACTATTCTCGTTACCTTATTTCCTGATTTTTTTTTGGCTACCAGATTATTAGTGTTCTTATTTCCAGTACCCGGATTTTTCGGTTGATTGTAGTGAAAATTGGAAGAACTTTGTTTTTTTGCATATTTTTTATACATGCTTGAATCCATATCAACTTCATCTTTCCCTGATACCAGTTTGTTAAGCTGTGCCACTATTTCTTTCATGCTTTCCGCCTGAGCACTTAATTCTTCGGAGGCTGAAGCGCTTTCTTCCGCATTTGCCGCATTTTGTTGTGTTACCTGTTCCATTTGAGAAACTGCGGAATTTATTTGATTAATTCCCTGAGCTTGTTCATTGCTTGCCGCATTAATTTCATCGATTAAACTGTTTACCTTAGTTGCATGTTCATTAATTTCAATTAATGCATTTCCAACTTTTTCGGCAACAGCTACTCCCTTATCCGACAGTTGAATATTTTTTTCGATAATTCCTGCTGTATCCTTGGCAGCTTGAGCACTTCTTTGTGCCAGATTTCTGACTTCTTCAGCCACTACCGCGAATCCTGCACCTGCCTCACCAGCTCTCGCAGCTTCAACAGCTGCATTTAAAGAAAGTATGTTTGTCTGGAAAGCTATTTCATCAATTACTTTAATTATTTTGGAAATTTCATCACTTGATTTTTTAATCTCACTCATAGCATCCATCATATCTTTCATCTGGTCATTACCGGAAACGGCTGATTCCTTGGTTTTCTTTGAAAGTATGGAAGCCTGATTTGTATTTTCTGTTGTCTGCTGAATCATGCTGGTAGATTCGTTTAAAGTAGCTGAGGTTTCTTCAAGGGCAGAAGCCTGTTCTGAACTACCTTCTGCAAGTTGCTGGCTTGCTGAGGAAAGTTGATCTGAAGCTGAAGCAACCTGATCGCTTCCCTGATTCAAATCTTTAACAATTCTGTTTATGGGTTTTGTAATTCCGCGTATTATGACAAATGCGAGTATAGATCCAAGTAAAACGGCAATCAAAAGCCCGACAATTACGACAATGGTTGAACTGGAAAGAGCTGAACTTGTTTCATTGGCAACTTCCTTTGTCTGTGTAATTCCTGCATGCGCTACATCTCCTGCTGCCATAAGGACTTTATCACCAGTATTTTCTCTAGTTTTTCTGAGGTCTTCTAGATCTTTCCAGTTTTTATAATATGAACTCATCGCATTTTTGTAGGTGGCAAGCGAGGTATCTATCTGATTAAGCTGATTTAAATTTATTGTTTGAGTAGTTTTTGATTCGAGGTTCTTTAACAATACAGAGATATTATCAAAAATGGGTAATGTGTTTTCTAATAATGTGGGATCATTGGTTGCCTGCGCTTTAAAATTACTAACTCTTATGGTATTCCCCAGATCAATTACATCGTTGATTTTAGTAATTTTATCTAATCTGTCATTTAGATCATCACTTGAAGAACCATCGGAAAACTGTGTAGCCATTTTTTCATTTTGCGAAGTAAGATATTCAGCGCAGTATTTTATAAATGAAGCTGCAGCCTGGTCCATTTGAGTTCTGAGGGTATTTCTTTCATTTAGCAATTTCTCAGTATCCAATAATTGTCTTTCATATGCAGTGGTCTCAGTTTCTGCTGTTTTTGCTTTTTCTTCAAGAATCTTAAGCTGAGGGAATTCTGTTACATGATTTAAGGCTTCATCTATGTGGATATTTAATTCTTTTAAATATTCATTTCCTTCAGTAAGGTATGCTTCATTTTCACTCATAGTATATCCACGTATACTGAATAACATCATCAAAGCGTTAGTTTCAATTCCATTAGCAATTTCCACTTCGGGAACATATGCATGGGACAGTTCATTTGATTGATTTTGAATATTAAGCATGTTGAAAACAGCTACCATTCCTATTACACCAGCTATTAAAAGGATTATTATGAAACCGAAGGCGATTTTCGTCCCTATTTTCATATTTGAAAACATAGTCATTCCTCCTTTAATTCTGCCAAATCGGCTAATTCCTGAGCGTTAAGGACTTTTTCAATATTCAGAAGCATTGCTACTTTTTCTTTCACTTTAGCCATACCCATAATAAAATCACTTTCAATGGATACGCCATATTGTGGAGGGGGTTCAATGTTGTTCTCAGAAATATTTATAACTTCAGAAACCGTATCCACAACAACTGCCATCAATCTTTTTTCGTCCTTGACCTGAATCTCTAATACTATAATTACAGTTCTTTCAGTATAGGGGATTTCTTCCAGTTCAAATTTCAGCCTTAAATCCATAATAGGTATAATTTTACCTCTTAAATTTATTACACCTTTTATAAATTCGGGAGTTCTTGGGACTTCAGTTATTTCCACCATACCGATTATGTCTTTTACTTTCAGGACCGGAATGCCGTAAAATTCTTTTCCGATCGTAAATGTCAAATAGATTCCGGCGATAGCTTCCATGTAACCACTCCTTTCATTTATTTCTGGTAAATAGTTGGCTGTATATATTTAAAAGAATGCTTTTTATTTATAAGGCTTTCCGAATGTCCAATGAAGAGCAAGCCATTTTGTGTCAGATTTTCATAGAATTTTTCGAGTAATATTTCAATAACTTGTGTAGAGAAATAAATCATCACATTTCTGCAGAAAATGATATCAAAACTTTTTTTAAAAGGGAACGAATTCATAAGATTGAATTGTCTGAAAGTAACCATATTTTTTATTTCATCTTTAAGAACAAAACCTTCTCCATTACCTACGAAATACTTAGATAGATAAAATGGAGTCATTTCAGTTTTTATCGATTTTGGATATACTGCTTTTACTCCCGCCTGAAGAGCTTCTTTACTTACGTCGGTCGCCAGTATTTTCACATATGTTTGAGGAACAATTTCTTTAAAGAGCATAGCGAGTGTATATGGTTCTTCTCCAGTAGAACATCCGGCACTCCATATACGTATTTCATTTTTTATACGTATTCGGGGAATTCTATCAAAAAGGAAGTTGATGTTCTTTTTTAAGTAGTTGAAATGGTTAACCTCTCTGAAAAAATCAGTTTTATGAGTTGTAATTTCATGTATGAAATCATGCCAGAATTCAGAACCTTCATTGTTTTTTAAAATATCCAGGAATTCGTCATAATTGTTTATTTCATATGAATTTTTTACTCTGTCGATTTTTGCCTTTATCATTTGAGTTTTTTCGGGTGTGAACCTTATGCCAAGTTTTGAGTACAGATAGTCTTGATATCTGATAAAGGTGGTTGGATGGAATTCGCTCTGTCGCATATTAAGGATCCAAACCCAATATTGCATTATGTATTTTGTTAATATGAAGTACTTTTGTTGCTGCACCCAAAGAAATCGCCTCCTTCGGCATTCCAAATACAACACAGCTTTCTTCATTCTGAACTATGGTAAAAGCACCACTGTTTTTCATATTAAGCAAACCTTGGGCCCCATCTTTACCCATACCTGTCAGTAAGACACCAATTGAATTTCTACCCGCATATTCGGCAACTGAATCAAAAAGCACTTCAACTGAGGGTCTTTGATGAAACTTCAAGGGACCGTCGAAAATTTTTACATAATAATTAGCACCACTTCTTCTTAATGCCATATGCATATTGCCTGGTGCCAGCAGGGCTTTTCCAGGATAAATTCTTTCTCCGTCAACTGCTTCTTTTACTTCAAACTGGCAGTAATTATTAAGTCTATCGGCGAATGTTTTTGTGAAGTATTGCGGCATATGCTGTACGATCAGTATTGGAGGGATATCTGAAGGTAATTTTGTGAGTAGATTATAAATGGCTTCTGTCCCACCTGTGGATGCACCAATAGCTATTATTTTATTAGTCGTTTTTAACATCGAATGAGTTTTTTTAACTGGTTTTTCAACTTTATTTTCTTTAAAAATATTCTTTTTAAATCTCTTAACTTCATTTACCGCCTTGACTTTGTCTCTTATCTGTTCACCCATATCTTCTACGGAATAAGAAAGGCCAGGTTTGCAAATTACTTCTAATGCACCCAAATCGTAGGCCTTTAATGCCACTGAAGATCCTTCTTTTGCCAATGAACTCAAAATAATTACCGGCATAGGAAAGGCGCGCATAAGTTTGTCAAGAAAAGTTAATCCATCCATCTTGGGCATTTCAATATCAAGAATGAGTACATCGGGTTTTAAACTTACTATTTTATTCCTTCCAATATACGGATCAGGAGCGGTACCAACTACTTTGATATCAGGGTCCTTAGACAATTCCTGTGTTATTATTTTTCTGACCATTGCCGAATCATCAATAATCAATACTTTTATCAATTAGACCTCCACCTTTTAGTACCAGTCTTCGCTTCTAATTCTGTTCAGTTTATAAACAATTATTTCTCCTGTTAAATTATTGAAGACAACTTTTCTTCCAAGTTCTCCCCCCAAATCTTCGGATATTATTTCTACGTTGATTTTTCTCAGATAAGAAATAGCGAAATCTGCATTTGCTTTGCCTAACGATGATCCTAAATTCGGGTTTTGAGCGCCTCCGAGTAAATGAACTTTTAAATTTTCTTTTTTCGCTCCTTCTTTCAACATAATTTTAATGAGATAAGGAAGTGAAACTTCACCGTATCTTGTGTTTCGAATTTTTCGTGTCTTATCGTAAATGTAATGATTCATTCCCCCTATTTTTGAACGGGAATCCCAAACACAAACTGATACACAGGAACCCAAAACAGTATGTATTAGATAAGGTTCCCTGCTGATAAATATATATCCAGGCTGTAGAAAGTATTTGGGAATTTCTCCTTTCAAAGAATCCATGTTTTATCTCCTTTATTTTTTAAGTATTAATGCATTGATATCCAGGATCATCGCTATTGAACCATTTCCAAGTAAAGTTGCTCCGGAGATGTATTCCACTTTTTGATAGTTTTCTTCCAACGATTTTATAACCACTTGGTATTTACCTATTACCTCATCTATAAGTATCCCCAAATACTGGTTTGAAGATTGAATTACAGTCAATATTTTTGACTCTGATTTGCCAAGCTCGAATAACTCGCAGAGATTTATGACTGAAATATACTTATCTCTGAAAGGGACGGCTATGCCTCTTTTATTAATATTTATAAGTTGATTTTCATTTATTGTAAGAAATTCAGTTACAGAATGTATTGGAATTATAAAATGGCTATTTTTTACTTTTATGAGTATACCGTCTATTATTGCAAGAGTAAGAGGTATGTTTATCCTGAAAGTAGTACCTTTATTTTTTTCAGAAAAGATATGTATGTTTCCACGTATTGAGTTCAAATTGGATTTAACCACATCCATACCAACTCCTCTACCGGATATGTCAGTTATCGTTTCTGAAGTTGAAAATCCGGGAGTAAATATGAAATTGTATATTTCATCATCACTTAATTCCTGATTTTCTTCAGCAATTCCTAAGGAAATTGCTTTTTTAAAAATTCTTTTTTTATCCAGTCCCCTTCCATCATCGATTATTTCGATGATGACTTCTCCGCCTTCATGAAAAGCCTTAAGTGTCAGGTTTCCACATTCAGTCTTTCCCATGGAAGCTCTTTCAAGAGGACTTTCAAATCCATGATCGATTGAATTTCTAATCATGTGCTTTATCGGATCTTTCAACTTCTCAATTACATTTTTATCGAGTTCAGTATCTTCACCGACTATTTTCAATTCAACATTTTTATTTTGCTGATGGCTTAAATCCCTTACCATTCTCCTGAACTGTAAAAATGTATCTTTTATGGGAATCATACGGGTTTTCATGACAGTTGTCTGTAAAACATTTACATGCCTGTCGAGTTCTTCAAGCATTGCCTCTTCATCCACATTAAGCCACCCTTTGGTTTCCAGAAAAGCTCTTATTTTTGATTTTGCAACTACTACTTCTCCAACTGAATCGATTATTTCATCCAATTTTTGTGTGTTAATTCTTATGGTGTTCAGTTGAGATATCGAACGGATTTTATTCTGCTCTTTAATAGCCTGATCAACCATTTTTCTGGTAACTGTTCCTTTTTTTATAAGATCTTCTCCAAGAGGTGTATGCTCTTTCATGGCTTCTTCTATTTCAGATTCTTTTAGAAGGCCTTTTTTTACGAATATTTCTCCTATTCTTTCTTCAGATAATAAAATTTCCTCTTTGTTAATTTTCTCAATAATTATGTTGTTATCTATGGAAACAAATAAGAAAATCGAGTTCAAATCCTCCATATTTCCTTTTCCGGAAACTATTAGCTGCCAGTTCATATGATTTTTATAGATATCTATATGTTCCAGTAAAGGAATATTTTTTACGATTAAATTCGATTCAATTATCTGAAAGCTGTTTGCAATATCTTCGAGTATCATGAGAGGGTTTGTACCGGTTTCATACAAATTTTCGTTGAAATTCAATTGAATCTTATAATAATTTACACTGGATTTGTTATGAACAATTTCTTTTTCGAGAGTCTTTTCTGGAGAAATATTTAATAATCTGGTTACTTTTTCACATAATTTATCGATTATAAGGGTATCCGAAAAAACAGTTCCATTCATTCTTGAATTAATCATCATATTGATAAGATCTTTCGATTCAAGTAGAAGCTGCAATATTTCGTCGGTAACCTCTATGAGTCCATCTCTGATTTGCTGCATAAGATTCTCAATATTGTGAGTAAAGCTTTCTATTTCTCTGTAACCAGCGAATCCGGCACTGCCTTTCAGAGTATGCATAGCTCGAAATATTTTATTCAGATTATCCGGATTACCGCTATCAGAATCAAGATTGAGTAATTCCATTTCCAGTGATTCAAGCTGCTCTTTTGCATCGGTAAAAAAAGCTAATTCTATTTCGCTGTTTTCATTGCCCATAGAATCACCTCTCAGCGTATAATTTTTTTTACGATTTCATATAATTGCGATGGTTGAAAAGGTTTAACCAGCCATCCAGTCGCACCTGCCTGTTTTCCTTTTAATTTCATATTTTCCTGTGATTCGGTGGTAAGTATAAGTACCGGTGTGAATTTATAACTAATTTCTTTTTTTAATTCCTTTATAAATGTTATTCCATCCATTTGAGGCATGTTTATATCTGAAATTATAAGATTAATCTTTTTTCTGGCTTTTTTAAATTCTTCAAGCTTTTTTAAGGCATCTATTCCGTTTATTGCTTCTTCTACTAAATAGCCGTCTTTTTTCAGCGCTGATTTTACTGCCACTCTTGTAGTAATTGAATCATCTACAATCATTACAGTTTTTTCCATTTAGTGCACCTCCATATCAAGAACATTATCTACTCCGTATAATTTCAAATTGTTCTCTATACTCTTGGAAAAGATAAAATGACATTTTCTGTTTGAGGCGTCACATGTTTTTTGTAAAGAAATGAGTAACTGTAAACCAGCTCCGTCAATTTCTTCCAGATTTGATAAGTTGATTATTAATTCTTCATAAGGATCTTTTAATACGTAAACAAATTTCTCGTATATATCATTTATTGTGTATATGGTAATTTCTTCATTCAAATCTATTTTCATATAATCACCTCTTAGTTTAGAATAGAGTGAATTCGCCTCCATCCGTTCCTACATCTTCTACTTCTAAATGTTTTTGTGCAACTACTCGCTCTTTGTAAGTTGTCATTTTATCGATTAATTTTTTTAGTTCTTCATCTTTTTCGTAGTTGAAAAAACTGTTTGGAATACTTTCCAGTATTTTACTGAAATTGATAGAATTTGAATTTGTCAAATCTTTTAAAGAAGAAAAATTCGATGAAAAATTGTCTTTTGAAGCAAGAATTATTTTTGACTGTTTGTTGATTTCGTTTTTTAGTTTTGAGTATTCTTCATTCATGTTGTTTACCATAGTTTTCATAGTATCAAATATATGTTTAAGCTCATCTTTACTTACGTGATTTGCCGAAATATTTTCAAATATCTTAAATTTGGTATAGTTGCTTTTATACAATTCATCTAATTCATCTATTACTTCCTTTACCGACTGTGTTTTTTTGTTCACATCGTTTATTATGGTTTCAAACTGTTCCTCATTATCTTTTGCTTTTTTTCCCAATATATCCGTCAGTCTTACGAGTTCAGCTTTAAGGAGTATTCTCATAGTTTGAAATCTCTTGATGATGCTTTTAGTAATTTTTATATGTTCTATTAAAATTCCAATTTTCCCCTCGAAATTATTGAGAAAAATCCTGAGACTTGCCAAATTATCAAGTACCTCTTCTATAAACAAGTTATTCTGAACGGTAATTATCATTATCTCATCTACAAGTCTTTTAAGGGAATTTCTATTATCATCATCAAAATATTTTCCGAATTCTAACAGATATCCTTTCATTTCCACACAACAACTATCTGTTATATCGGAAATATCGTTTTCTATATGTGAAAAAGATTCTAAAAATTCTTCTTTTCCGGAATTAAAAATATCTTTGGAAATGTTCATGACAAAATTTATAAAACCGGTATTGTTTTCATGAGAATCCTTTTTCAGTCTTTTACTTGCCTCATTTGTAAATTCCTTAATATGTTCCAGCTCCTGGCGGAAAATATCCTGGTTTACAAGATGTGACAGAAGCTCGGGTATCTTTTCCTTGTTTATAACAATGGTATTATTAATTTCTTCTTTAAAAGATTTGAGTTTTTGTTCAACATGAACAAATTCATTTATCAGCGATGTAAAATTATTTCTTAATTTTTCTTTATCCTTAAACCTGGTTATATGTTCTCTGAGTTCATCTAATTTAGGGAAATTCTTTTCAATTATTTCGTACATGTTTGAATAGTGTTTATTAAGCTGATTTGATTCTCGCTGTATTTCTTTTGAAATAATCGAATAGGCACCACCTGCGTCTCCAAGTTGTGTAGCTGTAATAGAAGAATTTGTTGCAGCAGAAAACATTTCTTCAAGTATGTTTTCTATTTCGTTGGATTTGTCTATAATTCTTGAAATTGGAGAATTGTCTGAATCATCTCCAAAAAGACAAAAAAATATTTCTTCGGATATCTCTACCGTATTTATAAGAGAATTTAAAGAATTTTCTAGATTTTTACGGATAATGGAAAGTTTTTCAACGAAAGAATTATTATTTACCAAATCATTCGAAAAAAATTTATCCAGGAATCTAATAATAGTTTTCAAAAGATTATTCATATTTTCTTCGAACACAGAAACAGATTCATATACCTCAAGACCTAAACTTTCCGATATATTTATGGATTTATCTATACATTCGTTTATCTCATCAATTATTTTTAACAGTTCTATCGAATTCAACCGCATCACTCCTTTTAGTAAAGGGTGAGATTAAGTTATCTGGTCAATTAATTTAAAAAGTTTTTCTTTTAAAATCGGTTTTATAAGGTATCCGTCGCATTTGTTTTTAAAGGATTTATAAACATTTTCATAATTATCAACAGAAGTGGTCATAATGATTTTAACCTTTTCATTATCAGAGATTTTTTTGCCTGATTCAAAACCTCTCAACTCTTCGAGTACTTGCTGTCCATTTTTAATCGGCATAAGGATATCAAGGAAAACTATATTATAAGGATTTCCATTTTCATAAGATTCAATAAATTTGTTTATTCCTTTTTCTCCGTTATCTACAGTTTCTATTGAGAACTCCCTATCTTGCAAAATCACTTTTAAAATATCTGCGGATAATTCATTATCTTCTACAATAAGAATCTTTTTCACCGTTTCACCTTCATAATTAAAGTATAAAATAAAGCTAAGTTCATTGTTACTATAATATTAATATGATATATTAACAAATATCGTTTTAAATCTTAAACATATTAACATAAATATTTTATCATAAAAAAAGTATTTATTCAAATTCATTAAAATCAGATCTTTTAAACAAAAAATATGAAGTATTTAAAATAAAAAACACATCAAAATAGATTTAATAAAATTATCATAATCGTTTTTAATGTAATTTATAAAATATTTTGCTTATAAATATAGAGTTATTTCAAGATATATGTGGAAGATGGAGAGAAAATCTATAGAGACAACTTGTATTTTCCTTTATAGAAGAATTTACCATTGAAAATTATTGAAACAACATCTAAAAACTCGTATTTTTCCAGAATATCTTCTATTTTTTTATCATGATTTATTTCATTTCCTATAGCCGTTGCAAAACAATCTGCTTTAATCGGATCCGGACAAATTACTGTGACAAGATCTGAAATACCTTTACTTAAAGAATGACCAAGTTTTCCTGAAGATGAGGCTATTCCATATTCACCCGGAGGCAGTATTATATTGAAATTTCCTTCGAAAGATTCATATGAACTGTGAAGTCTGACTTTTTTTTGAACTGTATTTTTTAATTTAATATCACCACCGTTTTCTATAAAATAATCATCAGAGTATTTTTCCATAATATAAGAGATTTTTTCATCGAAATATCCTGCTATTCCAGCTAACGGTCCTACATTTGCACTGTAACTCATTCGTTTAAGATACTCCAGATGCGTATCATCTGTGAGAAAATCTATGGGAACAAGTGAATACCGAAAATCGGGAAAGTCTTTTATAAATTGATTTAGTTTGTCATATATTCCAAAAAGAGATTTGCCTATATCTGATTTTATTTTTTCCGAATCTTTAAATTCAGAATTATAAGATATAAGCAAATCGGTTTGCTGATAAATAATTTTAATTGAGAATTCATAAGAAGTACTTTTTTCTCTGTATTTCATTAAGTTTACCCTTTGAATTGATTTACTTTACCATAGAATGGAATAGGTGTTACCGGTTCTGTCAAGGAAAACTTGCCTTTAAGAATTTCTGCTTTAAGCAATTCCATTATTTCATATGATTCTCTGATTTTTGACATAGTTCTACATCTGACTTTTTTTGAATTAATTGTCAGTTCAGAGTTTATCAACTGCGAGTAACTTGCTTTTTTTACGTTGTTTCCGGATGCGTAATCATATACATTCGTGAAAATATCTTCATTTTTTATACTCAGACTTGCCGCCATTTCTTCATCAATTACCGGTATACCCATCGCCACGGAAAGGTATATGCTTACTCCGTAACCTGGTATGTATACTGGTTTAATGTATTTAGGATTTAAACCTCTTAATTCAGCGGAAATCGCTATGGTGGCAGCAGGTCCTATTGGCAGCCCGGTTTTTTCATCTCTTTCAGTGCCGTTGTTGAACTGTGTTCCTTCCCATGTTACATATCCTGTTCCGCCACAAAAAAACAACTTCGTTCCAAGTCCTATTGTTCTGAGATATGGGTCGTTTAAAAGAGGAGAAATTTCTCCAGAACCGGCAAAATTAACAGTTTTTCCTTCGGGTTCCAACAATCCCATATATGTATACATAGTTTTATCTGAAGAATTATATGCTGCATTGTAGTTTTGATAACAGTTTCTGGGATTGTAAAAATAAGCCTGATTGATTTCATCAAGTGTGAATTCAGAATCGAGCTTACTTCCAGGATAACAATCAGAAGGCTTTCCATTTGCCTTGATTTTAATTTTTTCACCTTTGATCAATTTGTGTATGACATGAGCACCACCATATTTTGGGTCTGTTTCAGATTCCTCGGTTGCACCCAGGTAAATATCTACCGTTGCAATTCCTCCGTAAGCTTTAACTCCATCTAAAGTGACATCCTGCATTTTCATATGAGGTGTAGTATGCCCAATATTTAAAAATACGCCAGAAGAACACATAGGGCTGAAAGTGGCTGTGGTAACAACATCAACTTTTTTAGCTATATCTTTTTTGCTTTCTTCTTCGGCCATTTTTTTAAATTCGGTTGCAGTAACTACAACTGCTTTTCCTTCTTCGATTTTCTTATTAATTTCATCTATTGTTTTCATTTGAAAAACTCCTCATGTATGGATTTTATTGCTTTATTTCTTTCTGAAGAATCTATTATAAAATAGTTAGCCACTCTGGAAGCACCCATAGATATGATCAGAATATTTATGTCATGATTTGAAACAGCGGAAAAGATTCTCGCTGCTATACCGGATTTTTCAAGCATTCCTTCACCAACAACTGCTATTAAGGAAAGATTGTGTATTACCTCTATTTCTTCCACACCGTTTATATTCAGGTCATTAATGAGTTCAAGGCTTTTATACAGATCCTTTAACGAAAACAGAATATTGATAACTGTTTGGGAAGTTATAACAGATTTAATGTTTATTTTTGCCTTGTTTAATTCAGTTGTAGCTTTTGAAAGAATCCCAGGCTTAACTCCCACACCTGGCCCTTTTAATTTTATAATTCCAAAATCTTCACTGTATGTTACACTCTTAATTACATTTTTTGAAATGTGCCTGTTATGATCTATTATAGTTAGGGGATTTGATGTGTTCAGATCACCGTTGATATTAAAGAGCCGTACGGGAATACTTTCCTCCGAGGCTGGTTCAAAGGTTCTCGGATGAAGTATTTTAGCTCCGAAATAAGATAATTCCGCTGCTTCTTCATAAGAAAGTGCCGATATTTTTTTAGGGTTTTCAACTATTTTAGGGTCTGCTGTCATAAACCCGGATACATCTTTCCAGAAATCCAAAGTTTCGGCGTTGAGACATTTGGCAATACATGCTGCAGTGTAGTCTGTTCCTCCCCGACCGAATAATGTTATTTTCTTGTCTTTTGATATTCCATAAAATCCTGGAACTACATATACTTTTGCCTCTTTTATAATTCTTTTAAGTTTCGGGCATGAAGATTCAAAGTCTACAGTTGCATTCCCGAATTCTCCATCGGTAAACAATCCCATTTCTTCCGGTAAAATGACTTCATTCTCTATTTCCATGTATTTTAATATTGATGAAAGTGTCAAAGCTGATAATCTCTCACCATAACTGAGAATGACATCTTCTGCAAAATCAGGAGTATCTCCAAGGTAGTGTATACCTAATAAATACCTGCGTAGTTCTGAGATTTTTATTTTGATATCATCATTTATCCTTTTTTGTTCATTTTCTTCGTCTACATATCTCAGAATTATTTCCGTATGATCAAACAGGAGTTTTTCCTCAAGTGCAGTGATTACTTCAGAACTATTGCCAACTTTTTTTATACTGTCAATTAAAAGGTCAGTTACTCCAAACAGTGCAGATACTACAACAACGAGAGGCTTATTGTAATTTTTTATTACTTGAATAATCTTTGCAAGATCTTCTTTGCTTTTTAAATTTGAACCGCCAAATTTAACTACCCTCATAACACTCTCCTTAACTTTATTTATGCATAAAAAAAGGTGTTCTTTTCAGAACACCTCCATTTTTCATCACGAAAGAACACACTTCCGTAATTACCCTGGAGGCGTGTAGCACATCATCATATTTAACTCTTCAATAGTGATTAAATTCATAAAATTCATTATGTTATCTCCTTTATGCTTCAACTCGTATTATATACATGAAATATTACATGAGTATTAATCAGAAATGTATAAAACTTATATATATGCTTTTACCGTTATTAAATATAAAGTGTAATAATTATTCGTATATGATAAAATTATTAGTATCCTGTCGGGAGGAATATATTTGAGCATAACTGAAATTGAATATGATAAAAAACCACTTAATTTGGAAATAATTAAACATGAAGATTTTGATGAGTATGTATTTAATTCACCGTATGAAGACATATTTTATAATTTTAAAAAATCAACATTTTATCTTTTTAAACCTGAGAAATTTGTGAAAGGGGATATAATATTCCTGCATGGCATAGGTAATGGTAATATTCCATTTCTGATGTGGTATGCAAGATATTTTAGAAAACTGGGCTACAGGACATCTTTTGTGATAATGCCGTATCATCTTTCAAGAACACCTGAGGGAGAAAAAGCTGGTGACACTTTTTATTCTGCAGAACCATGTGAATGTGTTAAAAAGTTTCATTTTGCGGTTAAAGATGTAAGAAGGGTTATAGATATTTTGGAAGGAATGCCTTCTTATAGCAGTAAACGGCTTTATCTTATGGGAATGTCTTTTGGAGGGATTATAGGATCAATATCTCTTGCACTTGATCAAAGAATTTCAAAAGGAGCTTTGCTTGTTACGGGAGGGAATTGGAGGTGGATTAATTTTCATTCACCTTATACCTTAAAAATAAAATATGAAGTCGAAACAAAGGGGAATTCTTATGGGTGTACAGGAGAACTTAAGTGCATCGAACATTTCAGGAAAGAACCAGTAAAATACATATTAAATAATTTCAAAAAAATAGAAGATATATTCAAACTCGAACACGTAGGTTGCTATAAATATGATCCCTTATCATTTGCACCTTTTATAGAACAGGAAGTACTTTTTCTGCGTGCGGTTTTTGATAAAGTTATACCTAAAAACGCTTCTCTGGAACTTAAGTCGCTAATTAAAAATGTTGTTTACAGGAGAATTCCCACTGGTCATAAAAGCAGTATTCTCCTGAGAAAATATATTGCCAAAATGGTTTTAAAATTCTTTAATTAAACAATCGGGGGTAATATGTCTGGCTTGATTAAATCTAAAATAATGAAATTAATTAAAAATCCGATAGAACTTATTTTTGTCTTTCTTTTTCCAGTTGAGATATTGTTCCTGATTGGTCAGATATTTGGTGGAAATATTGAAAGTTTTACTTCAGCTTTTCTTTATAAATCCAGAGGTATTCTGGATGGAATGTACCCCGGTATTGTTTTTGTGGTATTTATAATTTATCTCTGCATAATTTTACCGGTAGATATCTTAGAAGAAAAAAAGCAAATACCTGAAAAAATTTATTCACCTACAGCTTTTTTTTCCTATTCTCTGATATATGCTTTTATACTGTTTGTGGGTTTGTCCTTTATGAATTTTTTTGGATATTATTTCTATAAAATCAGAATTCCCGAGTTTTCTTCTATGATCTTTATTTCATATGCAGTGCTTTTCATTTTCTTTTTTTCCTTTGGGTTTATGATAAGTTTAATATTTTCCAGGAAAAATTCTCTTCTCATAGTAACAATAAGTTATTTTTTACCCGAAATATTTTTAAACAATTCCATAGTTCCTCTTCATATAATGAGTACGGAGGCACAGAACTATTCTAAATATCTTTTAACAAGCAAGTTGGTGAGGATATTCAAATCATATTATTGTGGTAAGAACACAGTTTTTACTAGAGAAGATCTGTTTTCAATTTTAATTCCTGTTTTGATATTTCTATCAATTTCCATAGTTATGGTATTTTTAAAAAAAAAGAGAGTATCCCTTGACTTAAAATAAAATAACCCCCTGTAAGGGGGTTATTTCGAATATATTCCTTTTCCTTTAAACACAGTTTTTACGGTATCAATAAGAATTTTAAAGTCAAAAGCCAGAGACCATTTTTTCACATATTCGGTATCGTATTCAAATCTGTCATACCATTCAATTGAATTTCTGCCGTTAACCTGTGCTAATCCTGTTATTCCGGGTTTCACACGAAACCTTACTTTAACCCAGTCTTCGTATTCTTCATATTTTTTAGGATAATATGTAAGTGGTGGTCTCGGTCCTATAAAACTCATATCACCTTTGATTATATTAATCAATTGCGGGATTTCATCCAAACTAGTTTTCCTGAGTACTTTTCCTATTTTTGTAATTCTGGAATCCTCTTCGGTTATAAAAATTCCACCTTTCATTTTTTCGGAATACACTACCATACTCCTGAATTTTAAAATTCTGAAAACTTTCCCATCCTTACCGAGACGTTCCTGGCTGAATATAACAGGTCCGGAATCCTCCAATTTTATAAGCAAAGATATTACCAAATAAACGGGAAGAAGAAGTATAAAAAGAATTAAAGAGAAAACAAAGTCCAGTATGTTTTTTAATACCAACTGTACGTTGTGACTCAAACTTCTACACCTTTGAATTCTTCCACAAATGTCTTGTAACCCCTGTATGTTTCGTACACATCCGCTTTGCTTATAATTTCATAAGGTGCATGCATTCCCAGTACAGGTACTCCGGCATCTACGACGGACATTCCCTGATCTGCAAAATAAAGGGCCACTGTTCCGCCGCCGCCCTGGTCTACTTTACCGAGTAATCCCACTTGCCAGTTTATTTTATTTTCATTGAAAAGTGATCTTACGGCTGCTAAAATTTCAGCATGTGCATCATTTGCTCCGCCTTTTCCCCTTACACCGGTATATTTTGTAATTGTAATTCCCATACCAAATTTACAGGTATTGTTTATCTCATGAACGTCTTTAAAGCTTGGGTGATAAGCAGCCATAACATCTCCGGATAAAACCATGCTTTTTTCGAGTATGTCTTCTATATCAGCATCGGATTTAAAAAGTTTCATAAACTTTTTAACTGCTCTTTTCCAGAAATGGTATCTGGCACCTGTATTTCCTACACTACCGATTTCCTCTTTATCCAGAAGAACCACACATGCAGTTTTGGAAAACTTTTCAGCATCAAGTAATGCTTTCATGGCTGCATAGGAACATACTCTGTCATCATGTGCATAGGCGGCAATCATACTTCTGTCAAAACCCAAATCCCTTGGTTCATCAACTGGTACTATTTCGAGTTCGGCGGAGAAGAGATCTTCTTCAACTATTCCGTACTTATCGTTTAAAATATTCAGTACATTCAGGAGAACCGGGTCTTTTATATCTCCGGATTCTTTCATTTTTGTGTTCCCAAGTATTAGATTCATACTGTCAGCAGTGAAAACCTTTGAAATATCTCCTTCTCTCCTGTCCAAATGAGGCAGAAGATCAGCCATCATGAATATGGGTTCATCTTTTTCGAAACCGATTCTGACTTTAACTTTTTCCCCGTTATTTTTTATTACAATTCCATCAATTCCAAGTGGAAGACTGAACCACTGATATTTTTTTATGCCACCATAATAATGTGTTTTTGCGAGAGCAAATCCTGAATCTTCATACATTGAAAAAGGCTTGAAATCAATTCTTGGTGCATCTACGTGTGAAGCTACCATATTTATACCAGAATCAATTTCTTCTCCCAGTACGAAAAAGGCTGCGGATTTGCCTCTGTTCTCAACTATTACTTTTGTACCCGCGAGTTTTTCTGGTGGGTTTTTTAATAATTCTTCAAGTTTTATAAAACCATTTTTGATAGCCATATCAACGGCATTATCAATTGCTCTTCTTTCTGTAGTCGAATCTTTTAAATATCTTTTATAATCATTGCAGAAATCTTCTATTTCCTCAACCGTTCTGTTTTCCCAAACGCTTTTTCTGTTGATTCTGATTTTATCGTTCAAATCCTTAATGTCAGGCATATTTTTCCTCCTTAAAATATTCAAAAGGCGACCTAAAAGGCCGCCTGATTTATTATTGTGTTGTCATCCCAGTGAATATTATTCTACTACGATGGCGTTTACAGGGCAGGAAGCTGCTGCATCTTCAACACATGCTGCATCGGTTTCAGCTGCAATAACGGCAGCTTTTCCGTCATCTTCCATTACAAAAACTTCTCCACAAAGGCTTTCACATACTCCACAGCCAATGCATGTATCTTTGTCTAAAGTTACTTTTGCCATTGTGACACCTCCACTAAAAGAATTAAAAATACGTTCGTATTATAGCACAATAAATTGCCGAAAAAACACTACAATGCTTTAATTAAATTCTCTATTATCTGCTGTCCAACCCTTTTCTGAGCTTCAACAGTTGTTGCTCCAATATGTGGGGTACCTATGACATTATCAAAAGATAATAATTTCTTTCTCAGTTCATCGACAGGGGGTTCAACACCGAATACATCAAAAGCAGCACCTGCGATTTTTCCACTTTCAAGTCCATCACATACTGCCTGTTCATTAACAATTCCGCCTCTTGCAGCGTCGATGAGAATTACTCCATCTTTCATCTTCGCAATTGAATCGGCATTTATAAGGTTTTTAGTTGGTTCAATGAGCGGTACGTGCAAAGTGATAATATCCGAATTACTGAAAAGTTCATCGAGTGAAACGAATTCTATATCCAGACCGCCTTTATCCTGTACAACATCATAAGCAAGTACCTTACATCCGAATGCCAGTAATCTTTTTGCAACTTCTTTTCCTATTGATCCGAATCCAACTACACCGACAGTACTCTTATAAAGTTCATGTCCTTTAAGCTGTTTCTTTTCCCATTTGCCTTCTTTTAAGCCAGCAGTTCCCCTTGGGATATGTCTGAGAAACGAAAGCATAAGACCTATGGCAAGTTCTGCAACACTTATAGAATTTGCTCCAGGTGTATTGATAACCTTAATTCCTTTTTCTTTTGCTGTTACACAATCTACGTTGTCCAGACCCGCGCCAGCTCTGGCGATTATTTTAAGATTTTTTCCAGCTTCGATAACTTCTTTAGTCACTTTTGTAGCACTTCTTACTATAATTACCTCAACATCTTCCATCTTAGAAATCAATGTTTCTTTGTCATATGCCTCCGCAGTAACTACAGCACCTTCGATAGCATTCAATCTTTCCATCGCTTTTGCATCTAACGGATCATTACAATGAATTCTTATTGACATCTATCAAACACCTTCTTTTAAGAATACTTCTTCTGCTGCCTTAACTCCAGAACCCAGTTCGACCTTGTGACCCATTTCATTGAGTGCCATTTCAATTGCGGAAAGACCTACGATAGTGTCAAATTTGGACATATAACCGAGATGAGCCATTCTGATAATTTTTCCCTTATAATGGTCCTGTCCTCCAGCCATTGTAACGCCGTATTTGTCTCTCATAAGTTTTGTTAACTTTACGGTATCTACAGGACAAATTGCCGCCGTGGTTACATTACCTGGTTTCTTGGAAAGTAATTCGAGTCCAAGTGCCTGTAATCCCGCTTTTGTAGCATCAGCAAGTATTCTATGTCTTTCCCAGACATTTTCGATACCTTCTTCTTCTATCATTTTGAGAGCTTTGTTTAACTGATAAATCTGGTTAACACCAGGAGTCCATGGAGAATCCGGATGTTTTTTATTGTATTCTTTAAGGTTAAAATAGAAAGATCTTGTTTCGCAGGAATTTACTCTTTCCCATGCTTTGTCACTTAACACTATTAATGCCAAACCAGGAGGTAACATAACACCTTTCTGAAGTCCTGTAGCCACTATGTCTACATTCCATTCATCCATTTTGAGAGGTTCAGCAAGCAATCCGCTAACGGAATCGACAACGAACAGAGCGTTATAATCTTTTACAACTGCCCCGATTTCCTGAATTGGGTTTACAGTACCAGTTGAAGTTTCGCTATGTGTAGAAAAAACAGCAACAGTGTCAGGATTCTTGTCAAGAGCTTCTCTGATCTGCTCAGGTTTGATGTAATCTCCCCATTCAAGCTTAATAAGGTCAACTTCTGCACCATATGCTTTACAGAGTTTTCCCCATCTTTCTCCGAATTTACCTCCGTCAACTACAATTACTTTGTCTCCAGGCATTACTGTATTAACTACTGCAGTTTCCATGGCACCTGTTCCGGAAGCAACCATTGAAATAACCTTGTTTTCTGTCTGGAACATAATTTTAGCTTTTTCCAATGTTTCTGTTAAAATTGATACGAATTGTGGTGTTCTGTGATGAATAGTTTCTTTTGCGCCTTCCAAAAGTATATCGTGTGGTACTGGTGTAGGTCCTGGTGCAAGAAGATAATTCTTTTTTAACATTGCCATCCCTCCAAAAAATAATGAAAAATTTCTGTATTATATGATACCAAAAAAACCACGTATTGTCGAGCTTTAAAAGGTTATAAATAGGTCAACACAGGTAATGAAACTTTAATCTGTATATTTCTCTTTTATACTCAAAATTTCAGAAAGGTTGTTGAAAAAAATATCCACAATTTCAGGATCAAACTGTTTTCCTCGCTGATCTTTCAGGTATTGTAGTATGTCATTTAAATCCCAGGCTTTTCTGTATACTCTATCGCTTGCCAAAGCGTCGAATACATCTGCTATTGCGGAGATTCTTCCGAAAATATGTATGTCATTTCCTGATTTTCTGTTCGGATACCCGGTGCCATCATATTTTTCATGATGTTCAAAGGCAATAATCGCTGCTTTTTTCAAAAGATCTCTTCCGGATGATCGAAGTAAATCGTATCCAATGGTAGTATGAGTTTTCATTATTTCGTACTCATCGTCTGTCAATGTATCGGGTTTGTTGAGTATAGAATCTGAAATTGCGACTTTACCGAGGTCATGCATTGGAGCAGCCATTCTCAATGTATCGCAAGATTCGTCAGGTAATCCATACTTCTTGGCAATCAGATACGCATATTCTGCCATTCTTTTAACATGGAACCCTGTCTCAAGTGATCTGTGTTCTATTATTTCTCCCAACCTCAATATAATTTCACGTTGAGTTTCTATTATTTCTTTGTTCAAAGATAAATTCTCAAAAGCAACTCTTGCATTTTGTAAGGATATTTCAATAATATTTCTTGTCCAATCATCACAATTTTCATGGAATTTTATGATGAGAACGTATTTATTACTACTGTTGGATGAAAATTGAAGAGAATAAATATTTTTTTCGTTTAAACTGGATTGATTTATAAGTGTTTTTTGTACTACGTCGAAATACTGAGAATCTTCTTCAAGATACTCATCTATATCGTAATTTTCAACATCATTTTGATATTGATAAAATATTCTGAATCTTTTATTTTCAGGTTTTAAAACAATCAATTCTATATTGTTAACTTCGTTATGAGAATAGTTTTTCAAAAGTTTGGATAGACTTCTGCTGAAGGATTCAATAAATTTATCGTTATCATGTATACCCGAAATGAACGATGAAGAGTTAATTATCTGATTCAATCCTTTGTTATGGTTTATGATAGTATTCATATCTCTATATGATCTTAAAGAGGATACTATTGTGGAAAAAAGTTTATTAGACGTCACATCAGTTTTATCTCTGTAATCGTTTATATCGTAATTTAAAATTATTTTATCTTCAGGAGCTTCCCCGGGATGTCCCGTCCTGATAACAATTCTTATCAACTTATTCTGCAATTCTTCCCTTATATATCGCACTAGTTTCAAACCAGAATCTTTTTCTTCCATAACGACATCAAGAAGTACAAGGGCTATATTTCGTGAATTTTTAAGGATTAATTTAGCTTCTTTCGCAGAATAAGCACTTGTAAATTCTATTTCCCTGCCATCAAAAACAAAATTCTTCAGAACTAACTTGGTGACTTTATGTACAATAGGTTCATCATCTACTATTAAAATTCTCCAATTGTTTTTTTCCATTTTTACCTCTGTATTTAAGTCTTATTATTAATTTGTATTATACCATTAGTTTTGCTTCAAAAAATTAAAAAACATTTATATGGAAGGGAATTTAATAAGTATACTGAACTTAAAAATATTTATGAAAAAATAATGATTTTGTTTCCTAACTATGTTGCTCTGTTGAGCTTTTTAACTTACTGTGATATAATCGGTTGAAATATTTTAAGAGAGGAGGCAAGATATGAAAAACAGTTACATACCTCACACCGAAAAAGAAATAGATGAAATGCTTAAAGTAATCGGTGTAAAAGAGGTTGAGGATTTATTTTCAGATTTACCAGAAAATTTTTCTGTAAAAAATCTTCGACTTTCTCCAGGTAAATCGGAATTTGAAGTCAAAAAACAGATATCACAGATGGCTTCTAAGAATGTAAACAGCGAAGATTATTCGATTTATCTTGGAGGTGGTTTTTACAAGCATTATGTACCGGCAGTTATCTCTCATATTGCGGAAAGAGGAGAATTTCTCACCGCATATACTCCATATCAGCCAGAGGTAAGTCAGGGTTCACTTCAGATGTTTTATGAATTTCAGACAATGATAGCCGAGCTAACGGGGATGGAAATAGCGAACGCATCAATGTATGACGGTGGAACAGCAGCTGCGGAAGCCATGCTTATGTCCTGCCGAATTAAAAAGAAATACAGATATTTGGTTTCCGAAAATGTTCATCCGGAATATATAGAAGTAATGAACACATACGCTAAGTCCATGGGTATCGAACTGGTAGTAATTCCTTATGATGAAGCGACAGGAATGTGTGATACAGAATTGATTAAATCCAATATCGATGAAAAAACAGCCGGTTTACTGGTTGGATATCCCAATTTCTTTGGGGTAGTTGAGAATTTAAAGAAAATAAGAGAAGCTACAGAGGGGATATTGTTATCAGTTTCGGTTAATCCAATTTCGTTGGGAGTACTTGAGGCACCGGGTAAATTTGATGTTGATATCGTAACCGGTGAAGGGCAACCTTTAGGTGGAAGCCTTTACCTCGGAGGTATGTCACTCGGTTTATTTGCATGTAAGAAAAAATACATAAGGAATATGCCTGGAAGAATAATTGGCGAAACCGTTGATGTGGATGGGAAAAGGAGTTTTGCCATGGTACTTCAAACCAGGGAACAGCACATAAGAAGGGCAAAAGCCACTTCAAATATTTGTTCTAATCATGCACATAATGCACTTGTCGCTTCAATTTACCTTTCTCTTATAGGGAAAAATGGTATAAGGGAAATCGGTTTGAATTGTACAAGAAAAGCTCATTATCTTGCTCAGAAAATAGATAGAATGGATAGATACAATATTAAATTTGCAAGCCCATTTTTCAACGAATTCGTTGTTGAAACCAGTTTGGATGTTGAAGAGGTTATTGAAGATCTTTTTGAACAGAAAATCCTTGGTCCTCTCAGCCTTAAAAAGGTATTCAGGAATGAAAAATACAATAATCTAATGATGTTTGCAGTTACTGAATTAAATTCAATGGATGAAATTAATTTCCTCGCAACGAGATTGGAGGAATTATTATGAAAAAAGATTTGAAACTTATTTTTGAAATGAGTTCTGAAGGTAGAAAGGATTTTTATTTACCAAAGGAGTCTATTCCTGAATTTCCACTTGAAGAAATGTTTGAAGAAGATATGATAAGAAAAGAAGAAGCAAACCTTCCGGAAGTTACTGAGCTGGATGTTGTAAGGCATTTTACAAATCTTTCAAAACTTAATTTTTCAGTTGATAATGGCTTTTATCCTTTGGGATCATGTACCATGAAATACAATCCCAGATTAAACGAAACACTTTCCTTGCTGGAAGGGTTTAAAGATGTTCATCCATACCAATCTGATAAAAATATTCAAGGCGCGCTGGAACTTATGTATAAGCTGCAAGAGTCACTTTCAGAAGTCAGCGGAATGGATTATGTAACTTTACAGCCTGCTGCCGGAGCTCATGGAGAATATACTGGTTTGAGATTGATAAAAGCTTATCACGAAGACAGGGGAGATTTTGAAAGAACCAAAGTAATAATTCCCGATTCAGCACATGGAACCAACCCTGCAACTGCAGTTATGTGTGGATACAAGGTAGTTGAAATCCCGTCCGCATCAGATGGTACTGTAGATATAGACGGCTTGAAAAAAGAAATCGGTACAGATGTAGCTGCGATAATGCTTACAAATCCTAATACCCTGGGGATTTTCGAAAAAGAAATCGGTACAATAGCATCAATCGCTCATGAAGCCGGAGTACTTCTTTATTATGATGGAGCTAACATGAACGCCATAATGGGTAAAATAAGGCCAGGAGACATGGGATTCGATGTTATGCATTTCAATCTCCACAAAACTTTCTCAACTCCTCATGGTATGGGTGGACCAGGTAGTGGACCTGTTGGAGTGAAAGAAAGGTTACTTCCTTACCTTCCCATCCCTGTTATTAAAAAAGAAGATGAAAAGGGAAAATATTCTCTTGAATACAATGTACCTAAATCAATAGGCAGGGTAAGAACTTTCTTCGGAAATTTCAATGTAATGATAAAGGCTATGGCATACATTATGACCATGGGCGGGGATGGTTTGAGATATGCAAGTGAAATGGCAGTACTTAATGCCAATTATATAAGAGTAAAAATCTCTGAATTTCTTAATGTTCCATATAATTCGATTTGTAAGCATGAATTTGTAGCTGATAGTTGTCAGCTTAAGAAGAATGGCATTAAAACTTTTGACCTTGCCAAAGGGATGCTTGATAACGGAGTTCATCCTCCGACAGTATATTTCCCGCTTATCGTACATGAGGCTTTGATGTTTGAACCTACAGAATCTGAATCAAAAGATACTCTTGATTCATTTGTTGCGATAGTTAAAGGTCTTGTAGATCAGGCTGAGACAGATCCTCAATCACTTAAAGAGGCTCCCGTAACTACTCCGGTAAGGAGACTCGATGAGGCTAAAGCCACTAAAGAACTGAATGTAAGATACTCATTCGAATAAAAGAAAAAGGCGCCTATAAGGCGCCTTTTAAATTATTTATGAAATTAAATGAAAATTAATATTATGGTCTTGAAAAAGCTCTGGGATTTGTGTATAATATCGCTGTGTTGAGGGGCCGTAGCTCAATTGGGAGAGCGCTACCATGGCATGGTAGAGGCCGTGGGTTCAAATCCCATCGGCTCCACCAACAAAAAAAGGAGAATTACAAATTCTCCTTTTTTTGTTGTATATTTTATAATTTCATTAGCTTATAGATTATCCTTAAGCATTCTGGTAAATTCCTTAAGTTCCATATCCAATTTATAATCAGCATAATAATCAGCACCTGTATCGCCTTTTGATACAACAAATATTTCTGCCCCATTCCTTTTTGCCTCAACTGGCAGTGATGCCGCAGGATACACCGCAAGAGAAGTACCTATTGCCAGAAAAGCATCACAATCAGCACTTTTTGCAAATGCTTCTTCTATGGCTTTTTGAGGTAAATTCTCACCAAAAAATACGATTTCAGGTTTTATCAGACCGCCACATTTATCACAAAATGCAATTTGACTTTTTTCAAGTATTTTTATCATCTCATCAACTTCAAATATTTTTCTGCATTTAAGGCATCTACTTCTTGAGATACTGCCATGCAGTTCAATCACATCGGTATTACCAGCTTTCTGATGTAATAAATCTATATTCTGAGTGATAAGACTTTCAATTTCCCCTCTTTTTTGAAGTTCGTAAAGAAGTAAATGTGAGTCATTGGGCTGTTTGTATTTAATCGAAAAAAGTTCACTTTTGGCATATTCATAAAAATAACCTGGATTTTCCATAAAATACCTTATATCAAATACTTTTTGTGAATCCCATTTCGAATAAACTCCATTTTCACTTCTGAAATCTGGAATACCACTATCTGTACTTATACCCGCACCAGTTAGCACAACTACTTTAGCTTTACTTCTCAGATATTCACTTAATTTCTGTATTGAAAGCATTACATCTTGAAATGTCATTATCTACCTGCCATTCCAAGACCATCAATTATTCTCTGTATCATCTGGTCTACTGCCGTAACAACTCTTGCAGATGCGTTAAAAGCCTGTTGGTATTTAATCATATTCGACATTTCTTCATCAAGTGAAACACCTTTTACTCTTTCCCTTTCGTTATCAATCTGAATCTGAACAGTTTGATTATTTGATTTCATCCTCATGGAAGTCTGAGCTTCTATCCCCATTTCAGATACAAATGTTCCAAGATAATCGTTGAAAGAGGTACGGCCATCATCAAGAAGATGAAAACTTTTTGCTTTACTTAAATAATTCTGAATAGAGTTTTCTGATACGTTGGATGCGCCTCTTGGCTCATGTAAATCAGCTATCCAGTCGCCATCGAGGTCAGTCCATTTTCCGAAGTCAACAGCAAGCAGCATGGGATTTGATTCCAGCTGACTTGAAAGTCTTAATCTCTTTACATAACCCAAAATTCCATCTGCCTGTCTAGTATCGATATCAAGATTTTCCGAAACTGAGTAACTGTGTAAATAACTTTGTTCGTCAAGATAATTTCTGACTATATCAACATCATTTGACCAATTGCTTCCAAATACTGTTCCTGATTTTATAAATCCCATTGTCTCCCAGAAAACTATTGGTGCTTCAAGGGCATATGATTGAACTATCCTGCCATCTTCCAATCTCTTTCCGAAACTGAAATCAACACTTCTTCCTGCTCTGAATACCAGCTTGTTATCTGGAGTTAAATCCGCCATTATTCCAGAGGGAGCTTTATTATTGATTTTTTCTACCAAAGAAGATAAGTTGTCTTTGTTTAAATCTATATCTATTTCGGTAGTTCCCAACTTGAGTGTCATTTCATCAGGGGGAAGTTGTACATCGAGTAAAAAATCCTCAGATGGATTTGCAGGTAATGTAGGATCTTCAAAATGCTCTGGAGTTGAGCTCAATCCAAAGGTATATGTAGTTCCAGAATCACCGTTAATATTAAAAGTTTCACTTTTCCAGTGAAGTAAATCTACATTTCCCCCTGGGTTGCTATCCAATACTAAAAAGTTATTTTTTACATCGTAGCTGAAATCCAGAAGATTATTTGTTCCATGTTCAAGAATCTTTACATCTTCTCTGTCAATTTTCCCATCGGAATTCGTATCTTTCAATTCAAATCCACCCAGATCTATTTTATATCTGCTTCCGTAAGAACTTACGGTGAATCCTGCCCCACTATTATCAGCCCGGGTAGAATACTTTAAGTTTATTTTGCCGTTATATTCGTTAAGATTCCCTTTCAAAGTAAGGTCAACATCGGATCCTACAAGGTTTGTAAAATCGTAATCAGCTTTCGCAGCTTCGGAATAACCGTACATGATATTAGACATTCCGTTGTATGCATCTGAATCAAGCACCTGTAAAGTTACATCAGAAAGCATGTTAAATTCATCTGTTGTTACTACATTGTCTATACTTTCAACAGTGTCTTTTACCGTTAAATAGAATTTCCCATCGAATTCAAAGGCTTTTACATATTTATTTAAATCGGAATTGTTATTTATTTTTGTAATGAGTTCATCTCTACTTCTGAAAGATACTTTAAACGGGGTGTTTTCCCATGTGTTATCAGGATTCTTTTTAGGAATAGTCAAAGTGACTTCCCTTTCATCACCATCTGTATAATCAGCTATTTCCAGAAAATTCTGAGATTTCGTGGCAAATCCCATTTTGCTGAGTACCCCATTTTGGTCAATAATCAGCATATCTCTGAGGTCTCCTAATGAATTTGCTTTTGAATGGTCAACAGATCCGGCATCATCTTCTACTCTTCCCATAAACATTTTGTATTTCCCATCAGTTGTATTCATGGAATCGGCTCTTAGTCCCTTTATTCTTACAATAAAATCATTTTCTGATGGATTTGCACCGAAATCCAGATCTACTGGAGTTTCTGATAATGAAGTGGTATCTATTACTCCGGAAGTAACATCCACTTCTTCTTTTTTCCATCTGTGAATAGTTATGTCTCCGCCGGTATATGCTGGATCGGTAATCGTAATCGTGCCTTTTTCAATATCGTAATCGAAATTGTTAATTGTAACGCCACTTTCTTTTATAACTATATCGTTATGATCATAATTACCATCTGAATTTATATCAATTAAATCAGGAACGTTATATATTTTCTGACCGGATGACTGCGAAATGAAATTTTCTTCAAATATATAGTACATTTCAGCTTTATCTGGAGAACCACTTCCATATGTCGAAAAATCGTTTAAAGAAATGGAACCTGTTAAATTGTCATAAGTAGTATCTTCAGCGAGAGTATCGTAAAAACCTAATGAATTGAGTTTTTCTATTATTTCCTGATAGGTGTTATAGCCAAAAAATGTATCTGATGTAACTGCACCTGAATTTAAGTTATTTTTCAAAGATACAATTGAAACAGCACCTGATTTTCCAAGTGTAGAAGTCCCAGGATCTGAGACACTTGTTGCTGTTGCCATATGAATCGGACCGCTAAGTATAGAATTATTACCCATCATTCTGAATACGTTTGGGAGGTCAGATCTCACTGCATCAAGCTGTTTCAACAAATCAATTCCTGTTATAGTACCGTTCAGATCGAATCCCGCACGATGCACAAGATTGAGTTTATCTGTCATCATCAAAGCCAGTTCATCATATCTGTCGAGATATTTTGGTATCGTTTCATCTCTCAGCTTTATATTTGCCGCAAGCTGCCCACCTTCGACATCTATTTTTGACCCTCTTATGAATAAGTCATGCATGTTTATCGTATCTGGCCTTACTGCGGTATCTATTTTGGTATAGTAGTCACCGTTTACCACTACCTGCTGCCCAATATATACTTCCAGATGGCCTTTTTCGCCTTTCTTAAAGGTGGCACCCACGTATTCATTTAATTGGTCAAGCAATCTGTCTCTTTCATCAAGCAGGTCATTAGGTTCCGTATTAATTATATAAGATGTCCTTATTTTACCGTTAAGTGCACCTATTTCGCCTAAAATATCATTTACTTTTTCAGTAGTGCCTTTTATATCCTCGTTTAAATTTGTCCTTAACTCTTCAAATCTTCCATATATATCTTTGAAAACTTCAACGAAATTTTCCGTATTGGATTTTACCTGGGCAATAGTTGCCGGATTTAATGGATCGTCCATAACTTCATCAAAAGAATTCCATAAATTGTCAAAATAACTCCTGAAACCGTTTTCAGAAGGTTCATCAATCAATTGCTCCATGTAATGAAGATTCATTGAAGTTTTATCCCAGAAAGCCAGGTTTTTCGTAACTTCTCTATACTGAATATCCATAAATTCATCACGTACTCTTTCCACTCTTCTCACCATTGAACCCGTACCAAGCATCATCGGCATACTTGGTTGAGTTAATGAGGACATAGGCAGAGGGGGAGTTGCATGTATATCAACTCTTTGTCTTGAATAACCGGGTGTGTTGGCATTGGAAATATTATGTGCTGTTATACTCATTGCGAGTTTCGCCGTATAGGTTCCCAATACTCCGGTGTTCAGGATAGAAAAAATACTCATATCTGCCATTTTGAATTTCCTCCTGTAATATGATCTGTTATATTATCGGTAAATACTTGATTTTCTTGAATCGCACTGTTTTTAATAGCTTCAATAAGATTTTTCTTTGTTTATACATACATTTCCCAGACAATGCTTTATGTTATAATTAAAACCGTTGAAACAGTTTGTTTTTCAGACATAGGAGTGGTTTTATTGGAAATCTGGATGAACTCTGCAGAAGAATTATCAGAGATGGTAAAATCCGGAAAAATTGATACGGAAAACTTAATTCAGGAATATTCCAAACGGATTGAAAAATACGATTCAAATATAAAAAGTTTTATACAATTTGAAAAGAACCCAAGTTACCTAAAGGAGAAAAAAGGAAAAAATGATTTTCCAATTCCATATGCTCTGAAGGATAATATTTTATCTTTGGGGTTCAGAACTACCTGTGCAAGCAAGATACTATGGAATTTTCAGTCAAGTTATGATTCCACCGTCAATTTGAAACTGAAAAATATTGGCGGGATTCTGATGGGGAAAAACAATCTCGACGAATTTGCGATGGGAACATCAACTGAATTTTCGTCTTTTTTCACCACAAAAAATCCATGGGATTCCACAAGAATCCCTGGTGGAAGTAGTGGAGGCTCTGCTGCGGCTGTGGCATCTTGTATGATTCCTTTCTCACTTGGAAGTGATACTGGGGGATCTATAAGAATCCCGGCTTCTTTTTGCGGTATTGTTGGATACAAACCAACATATGGACTCGTATCAAGATATGGATTGGTTGCTTTTTCTTCTTCTATGGATCAGATTGGGCCACTTTGCAGATCGGTAAGAGATGCAGCTATTATAACTGAAAAAATATCAGGATTAGATGATAAAGATTCTACGAGTGCAAAATCGTCCGTAAATTTCAAGGATATTGAAAAGGATATAAAAGACATGAGATTTGTCATTGTAAGCGAGTGTTATAAAAGTATGGATCCCGATATAAAGTTTCTTTTTGATGAAAATGTAAGTATGCTGAAATGGATGGGAGTATCCGTTGATGAAATATCCTTTTCTGAATATGAAATGGCTTTATCCGTATATCATATTATTTCAACTGCAGAAGCTTCCTCAAATCTTGCCAGATTCGATGGAGTGAGATACGGTCTGAGAGTCAATGCGGATACGTGCCAGAATGTAAACTTTTCATCTAGAAGTTCAGGCTTTGGAGATGAAGTAAAAAGACGGATTATTTTGGGTACATATAATTTAAGTTCGGACAATTATCCGGTATTTTTTGAAAAGGCACAAAAAATAAGAAGAAAATTAAAACACTTTTTCGATAAGATATTTAAAAAATACGATGCGGTTATTTCTCCCACATCTCCAGTGCTTCCATATAAAATCGGAGAATGTTCGGATATTTTTGGTTATTATAAAATTGACAGCTATACTGTTTTTGCAAATCTGGGAGGATATCCAGCTATTTCAGTACCTATGGGCTTTATATCAGGTTTACCTGTCGGATTTCATATAATGTGTAATTCGTTTCAGGATGAACTGCTTCTGAGAATAGCAAGAGCGTTCGAAAAAAAATGTGGAGTGTTTGAGGATAATTTCTATCCTGTTCCGCATTTGGAGATGACATGATGAGATATAAACCAACTATTGGCCTTGAAATCCACGCACAATTGCTGACAAAAACCAAAGCCTTTTGTTCATGTTCGGCTGAAATAGGTGATGCTATGCCAAATTCAAATATATGTCCTGTTTGTACCGGACAGCCAGGTGCATTACCGGTATTGAATTCAAAAGCAGTAGAATATGCTGTCAAAGCTGCATTAGCTTTAAATTGTACTGTCAATCAGATAAGTTCATTTGACAGAAAAAATTATTTTTATCCGGACCTTCCCAAAGGATATCAAATAACTCAATATTTCAGGCCAATTGCCAACAACGGCTTTTTGTTTCTAAATGTTAATTCCAGAAAAAAGAAAATAAGGATAAACAGACTTCATATAGAAGAAGATGCGGGTAAATTAACGCATTTAGGTGGAAATATTGAAAAATCAGTCGAAACTCTGGTCGATTATAACAGAAGCGGCATACCACTTATAGAGATAGTTACCGAACCTGATATTGAATCACCGGAAGAAGCTCATGTTTTTATGGAAAACATAAGAAATACCTTGAGATATATAAAAATATGCAGTGGTGATTTAGAAAAAGGGGCTTTAAGGTGTGATGCAAATATATCTGTAACCGATACATACAACAGAAGAAATTCCGGAAGAGTTGAAATTAAAAACATTAATTCTTTTAAATATGTACAAAAAGCTCTTGAGTATGAATATATCAGATTGAGCAAATCTCTGGAAAGAAATGAAATTTCTTCAAATGAAACACGAGGTTGGAATAATGAAAATAAATGTACCTTCGAAATGAGAAAAAAAGAATCAGGAAAAGATTACAGGTATTTTCCTGATCCTGATTTACCGGTATTATCGTTGAAAAAATACCATATTGAGAAAATAAAGGAAACTGTTGAAGAATTACCCGCTGAAAAAATTGAAAGATTCAGAAATAATTATTATCTGAGTGATGATGATATACAGATTTATATCAACGATGTCGAATTGTCTGATTTTTTTGAGAAATGTGTGGTAATTTACAGAGAAACAAAAAAAATAAACTCATGGTTACTCACAGAGGTTAAATCATATCTGAACCGAAATTCGTTAAGAATCTCTGAAACGCTTTTTAAACCTGAAAAACTCATCGAACTATTAAAAAACATAAATTCGGGCAGGATTTCAAACAATATAGGCAAGTCAATACTTCCTATTCTTTTTACAAGTGATAAATCAGTACTTGAAATCATCAAAGAAAATAAAGTTGAACAGATTACCGACGAAAAAACAATAAAGAAATTAATTGAGGATGTGCTTTTAAATAATCATGATAAAGTGGAATCGTACAAACATGGAAAGAAAGGATTGTTCAAGTTTTTTATAGGGGAAGTTATGAAAAAAACAAAGGGAAAAAGCAATCCGATACTTGTACGTGAAATTCTTGAAGAGATGCTAAAGGATGGAGAAAACTGAATGAAAGAAAAACAAGAAGAATTTGATGTTTTAAATGAAAAACTGAACAGGCTTGAAAAGAAAGTTGACATGCTTAATAATTTCCTGAACAACGAGTTTCGAAACAATTCAGAAGAATTGAGTAGTTACAAGAAAAATTTCTTAACACTGGAAATCATATTTTATATAATATTGGGTATAAGTATAATTCAATTGGTTATACTTATGATCAAATGAGGTGATTAAATGTCTTTGCTGGATGTAGCCGGTCCGGTTATGATTGGGCCATCAAGTTCACATACATTAGGTGCGCTTAGAATTGGTTTATTTGTAAATTATCTTTTTGGGGGAGCACCCGAAAAGGTAGATTTTTATCTTCATCAATCGTTTGCCGAAACTTTCGAAGGTCATGGTACTGACAGGGCTCTGATTGCCGGGATTCTGGGATATGATCAGGATGATCCTGAAGTTAAGAATTCGCTTATAGACGCACGCAGGAAGAAAATAAAATTCAACTTTTTATCAGCTGATCTGGGAGATGTTCATCCGAATACTGTAAAAATTGAAGCATGGAGTGGCAGAAATTTTCAGGAAGTGTGGGGATCTTCAATTGGTGCTGGTATGATTAGAATTATACAGATTAATGGTATTGAATGTGCTCTTACAGGTTCATACCCATCATTGGTAATTGTTAACAAAGATACCCCTAACGCCCTCGGAAAAATTTTACAGAAAATAGAGGTCAATGTTGCAAATCTATATCTTAAGAGAATAAATAAACTTTTATCCAAAGCCATGTCGATTATCGAACTTGATGAGGAGATGAGATATTCAAATTTATTTGATATAAAATCTCTCGATGTGGTTGAAGAAGCTTATTATATCAATAAATTGGTGAGAAAAAAATGACATTAGAAGAATTAAGAAAAATATCGGATGAATCTGGAATTTCATTACATGAAGCCGCATTAATAGTGAATATGTCGGATAATGGAGATGATCCGCAGAAAACTAAAGAAGAATTATTATCATATCTGAAGGTAATACTTGAAGAATCAGAAAAACAATATGGAAAAGTACACAATACACTTACTGGTATGACAGGAGATAATGCCCAAAAAATAGCACATAAAGGTCCGATTCTCAACAATACTTTCGTTCATACTGCAATAGTAACAGCAATGTCGATTTCTGAAAGTAACGCATCAATGGGAAGGGTTGTAGCTTGTCCTACGGCTGGAGCAAGCGGAATTATTCCAGGTGTTTTTTATGCCATGTACAGAATAAAGAATATTTCACTGGAAAAACTTCTAGAGGGATATATTATTTCCGCTGCAATAGGAAATATTATTTCTTCAAAAGCAACTCTGTCCGGAGCTGCCGGAGGCTGCCAGGCAGAAATTGGCAGTGCAGTGGCAATGGCTTCAGCAGCTTTGACTTACATATATGGTGGTGATTGCAGTCAAATTGGTTCCGCTGCAGCTTTATCACTTAAGTCTTTATTGGGTTTGGTCTGTGATCCTATTGGAGGATATGTTGAGGTACCTTGTGTAAAGCGAAATGCTTCTTTGGTAAGTCTTGCCATAACTTGTTCCGAGATAGCTTTATCGGGAGTTGAATCGGTAGTTCCATTTGATGAAGTCGTGACTTCTATGGAAAGAGTGGGGAAATCTATTCCCTGGACACTCAGGGAAACTGGATTGGGAGGCATAGCTATTACTCCCACTGCGAAAAAAATAATAAAAGATATAAAAGAAAAGAATAAGAAGGCGCTTTAAGCGCCTTCAATTTTATTTAATAAAAATCAGGTATCCAGAAATGCCCAATCAGAGCCCGTCAGAATTCTTTTAGGTGAATTATTTTCATCGGGAATATCTCCCAGAAATATGAATTTTTCGTTATTGATGATTATAAAGCTTTTTATTCTGGTGCTTACCGGGTTTTGAATAAATCTAAGTGAATTTATCGTCCCACCTGCAGAAATGTTGAGAAAATAATTGGAATAATTTTCTATCGATTCCATGGAGAAAATATTGTTTCCTGAATTAATAACCATATTCAGGTTATTTTTATTATCTTTAAGAACTCTTAATGGCATATCTTCATTGCCATAATCGAACTTATTTCCCCATTTTTCGGTAATTATCCATGATTTACCATCGTAAAGAAAATTTATTCTGGAGACGAAAGCATCGTAATTTTTAGATGTCGAAATAAAATCAATTGAATCTGAAACGCCACATACGGCTGAATCGAAGAAATTGCTGTTAATTCCAAAATCCTGTGAATCACAATAAAATTCATCTCCGCTTCCCCCAAGGCAATTGCTTTGAAAATAAGTCCCGACTATACTATCCGTATATATAAACCATATATCTCTTGTGGGAACTCCTGATTTATAACCTGGATGCCAACCGTAAGAATCTGATGATGAGGTTTCACCTATATAATAGTAAATACTCCCGGATTTATATACTTTATTAATTGAATCAAAACTATTACCGCCGTATATTCCGGTTTGCGAAGTACTTCCATCAGACTCCATGCTCATAACAAATCCATCGTAGTTTGACGGATCGGTGTTCATACTGAAATCATCATCCGTGGAATTTGTATAACCACATAATAAAAGGTTATATGGATATTCTTTCTCTTCCATTATATTTCCGAAATTATCATTTCCGGATCCACCAATAAATCTATGCCATAACAAATTGTTACCAGCATCGAATTTAATAAGTATTATGTCTTTATTGCCATGAGCTCCTGTTAAATTGAGGGATTTGTATTTTATAGAGAGAGAATCCGTTACTCCGGCAAGAATATAACCACCATCATTAGTCGCGATGGATTTTATAAAAACATCATTGCCTGCACCACCAAAGGAATCCACGAGAGAAATATTTCCTGCAGAATCTGAAACAGTATAAAGGAAATCAAAACCTCCCTGATTTCTGGTATAGATATCAGATTTTGATTTTCCCACCGAAAGAAAAGTGTCAGCATTTTTTTCGTTTATTGAACTCGAAAAATCAAAAGAATCCCCATGCAGCCTGGCCATTATTTTTGTAATTAAAGGACCAGGCAGTACAAGCGAGTTGCAAGAAGTGAACAAAAACAGAATAACAAACAAGAACATGAAAATAGCTTTTTTCATACTAAAACCCCCTGCATAATAGAAATATATTAAAAAATAATTTGTGAAAATAACATTAATATATTATCATAGATAGAAGAAAACAGAGCTCGCGTGTATTTAAATTTACATTGAATATTAGATTTGAGTAATTAAAATGATAAAATATATAAACATCTTATATAGGGTGGTGCATTTGCCAAACGATATGGAAAGAGAAACAATATCAGAGATAAAAAAATTTAAGTCAGAGTATAAAAAACAGCTGGCAGAGATTAGACTTAATGTGATTACGAGAATCACGGTAAAGATGAAAATTGATTTGAAGATAAGGGGAAGGGAGAATAGGGAATTTCTTCAGAAAAATATAGATAAATCTCTTAAAGAATCTGTTAATATCGGATGGACTAGAATTGATTCATTTGATGAAAGAAAATCATCTTTTGTTGAGTGGTTGTGTGAAATTGCATATATAATGACAATAATAAAAGTAATAAATAAATTTTCTGAAAAGGCTTTTGAAACTCTTTACAGATTGTATTATCAGAATATCTATTTCAGAGTATTTAATTTGTTTAATCAACGAAACATGTTAAATGTTTCTGAGGTTGAAGAGATTGCACTGAAAATATTCATAAAAATATTTAAATATATAAAGAATTACAATCCTTATAAGGGTGCTTTTTATACCTGGATGATTAAAATAATTGAGAATTCTGTTAATGATTACAAGATGAACTTGAAAGAAATTTCACTTGATTATTTATCGGAAATAAATGAAAATTCAGATGATTCTGAAATAAATATTTACGATAAATATTTTAAAAACACGGATTCGCCTGAAATATTGGAAGAAAAAGAATCAAAATCGGTTTTGATTTTCAAGACTCTTTTTGAAGTAAAAAGTACTCCATGGCAACTTCTGACAGTTCTTGTCAGTAAAAGTGGATACAGTGGTCCGGAAATAATCGACAAATTCGGTGATATGAGTTTATATTGCATATGTGAGTTTTTGATGAAGGAATACAAGCATTCGTCTAATATTGATGAGAAAATAATCAAAGCTAATTTTAATAAAATAAATTTATTGTTGAAAAAGAATGTTTCTGAAACATTTCTCAAAGGAGATAATAAAAGTAAAATCCTGGAAAGAAATATTTTGATTGAAACCGGCGAGATTGAATTATCCTGTTTTTTTGGAGAAAAACCACTTAAAAATATCAGAGACTGGAATCACAGAATCGCTTTAAAAATGAGAAAAATACTTACATCTTCAGATAAGCAGAATTAACATTTTATAACCTGCGTCGCTTAGAAGTTATTTCTGTAATTATACTGGGGAGGAGATAATATGAGAGAAAAAGAAAAACATTTAACAGAAGTTGAAATAGACTATTACCTTGAAAAATACAAAGATGAAGACTCTTTTTCAGATAAAAAGGTACTTGAAATTGAAGAACATATTATTGAATGTGATAAATGTACCGATATAATCGAAAAAGAAATTCTTTCAATTGAAGAATTGGATAATTTGGTATTTTTCATGAACTCGAGTATGAAAGCAGGTTTAGAAACTGATGCAATAGTTTTAAACGGGGAGAACGTTGTTTTTGATGAGAAGTATTCTTCACGAATGAGAAAATTAATGAATAGCGTTAAAGATGGGTCGTTGAACGCAATTAAAGGAGTTATAGACAAAGCGGTTTCAGGAAGCAGAAGAAAAGTTACTAAAATCATTTCACAGGTAAATGAACTATACAATGGATGGGAAACACTGCAGGAGCTGGAAATACTTGGCACAAGAGATGGTGATAATAATTCCATTTCAGTTCGAAAGATGAATTCTCTCAAACTGAAATCTGAAGAAAGAAATGAAAGTATTCTTATAAAAATAAATAAAGAAAAAAATACGATAAACTTAAAATATGAAACTGAATCCGGAGAAGATAATCCTCCAATGGTGCTTATAATGACTGATAGCAGCAGCCAGCTTCTATTACCGCAAAAGGAAAATGAGAGAATTTACATATATGAATCCCGAGAACTGGAAAAAGGTGAGTTCAGTATTTTTATTGAAAAGGATGTCTGAGCTAAATATTAACCGATTAAGGAGATAAAATAGTTTTGGATAAATTTAATCGTGATGATCTATTTCTTTTGAAAGAAAAAGATGAAAATGAGTTCTTAAAGAAGGCAGAAGAATACAAAACTTATTTTATAAATACTGAAAATCATAAAAATTACATAGAAATCCAGAAAATTCTAATAAATTACAGTTTGAGAAGAAAAGATATTAAAAAAGTAATTGATCTGGGTAATGAAACAATAAATTATTATGAGAAAACCAGATTACCACAAGATTCTTTTTTAGATAATACTTTGATTCAAACGGGAGAAATGTGTTTTTATACAGGTAATTTTAAAGAGGCTGAGATTTATTTTAAGAAATGCCTGTTAAGTACATCAGACAAAGAGAGAAAAGCAGAATGTCTGAATAATATTGGGCTTTTAAAACTTGAGAATGGACTTTTAACAGAGGCAGAGGAGTATTTTTTTAATTCGTTGAGTCTTTTAGGCGAAACAAAAAATCAAAATAAATATTTTGAGATACAGATAAACAACAATCTCGGTATTCTTTTCAGAAACAAAGGAGCCTTGAAAGAATCAGAAAAGTATTATTTAAAAGCTATTTCACTTTTCAATGAAACAGAGAAAAAAAACCTGCAAAATGAATTAAATATAAAGAATAACTATTCGTTGCTTCAATTTTATTTGGGGAATATAAAAGAAGCCATTTCTATTATTACCGAATGTTATGAGATATTGAAAAATGTAAAAAAAGAAAAATCTCTTATAGCTTCAAACATTTTGAACAATCTGGCGTTTTATCATGATAATTTAAATGAATTCGAAATTGCATTGAAATATTATCAGGATGCTATACTTATAAGAGAAGGTATTTTAGGTAAAAGTCATATAGAAACCGTTAAATTCAAATTGAATGTTATTTCTTTTTACAATAAAAATAATTCTTTCAATAATTCTGAGATAATTATAAATGAATTGGAATCTACTCAAAAAGACGGGTTAAATTTAGAAGAAAATCCACTCATGTTGATACGTTTTAATTTACTGAAAGCGGAAATACTTATCAGAAAAAAACAATATGAAAATGCTTCAGAAATACTTCTCAGTACAAAAACATTTTGTTTAAATTATTTTGATGAAGAAAGTGAAATCTACAATCAGATTCTAATTAAGTCTGCTGAAAATGATTTGTGTCAAAATAAATACGATGAAGCTGAAACAAACTTTTATAATTCCATAAATAATCAGAACATGAAATTTTTCGATTTGATAAGACTTTTAAATCTCAATTGCATATACAATTATCTCAAAAGATATAAAAAACATATAGATAAATATTTATCATTTATTATAGATAAAAAAACTGAAGACAAAAAAAGTGTTATTATGATTTTTAATTCTCTTATAAAAAGGAAATCTTTGGCTTATGAAGTTGAAATGATACAACATGAAGCCATGGTCGTGGAGAAAAACAGAGGGAAATATTCCCAAATAAATGAATTACTCACGTTGAGAGAAAAAATATCAAACAAGATTACCTCTGATCTTTTTAAAACAAATATGACAGATGAGGAAAAGACTTCAGTTTTTGAAAAACCAGGAGTAAAAAAACTTATTAATTCTGAAAAAAAGATATTCAAAGAATTATTGGAATTACTTCCTGAAATGCATAGGGATGATGTTATTCAAAAAGCCGGATATGAAGAAATATCCGAAATATTGGACGAAGAAACAGCGGTTCTGGAATTTTACAGGTACGATAAATATGATTTTAATAAAAATGAATTTTCCGATGAGCATTATGTTTTATTCGTGATCACAAAAAATTCCATAGAACTATTTGATATTGGACAATGTGATAACTTTGATATAAAGATTAATTCGTTGGAAAACGTATCTGTTTTCGAATCTGGTAATGAACTTGAAAGAAATATGAAGGATATAGAAGAAAATTTGGTTTATCTGTACAAGTCATTCTTTGGAAAGAACGAGAGAATTTTAAATATTTTAAGTAATTATAAAAACATGATAATTTCACCTGATTCAAAATTGAATTTTTTATCATTTGAATCTCTTATGAATGATGAAGGAGAGTTCCTGGTAGAGAATAATACTATTTCTTATATCAACACTTCAAGGGATATGTTAAGATTTTCAAGAACCGATAACATAGAGAACGCTTACATTTTTTATGCACCTGAAATACCTTCTGATCATTTCAGTGAATTGTTTAATTCCACACAGGAAGGTGAAAAAATAGGTGAAATAATCAGAAACTCGGGTATAGAAGAAATTGAGATGATTAACGGGAATGAATTTAACAAAGAAAATTTTCTTAGTGTAAATAATCCTTCAATTTTACATGTGTCTACCCACGGATATGATAAAAATAAATATATTAAAGATGATGAACATATTTTTGATATGATAACATCTGGCATAGTAGTTTCCGGAGATGAGAATTCCTATTCCGTTGTAAATTCACTTGACATACTCAAAATGGATTATACTGAAACCAGTCTGGTTTCTCTTTCAGCTTGTGAATCTGGTAAGGGAAAACTTTATAATTCTGAAGGTATAATAGGTTTAAAAAGATCTTTTATCGTTGCAGGTGTAAAAACTGTAATTTCCAGTTTGTGGAAAATTCCAGATAAGTATACAGATTTTTTAATGGAAGAATTCTACACGAATTTTTTATCGGGTATGAAAGCCAGTGAATCTCTTCAAATAGCTAAAATTAAGTTAATAGAATTGTTATCCGAAGAATACGGATACCCGTATATACACTTATGGGCAGGTTTCGTATGTGTAGGAGATATAAATGAAATTAAATATTTAAAGGGGGAGAAAAATGAGTATCAATGAAAAAAGTTTACCAGAACCGAAAGAAGTATTTAATCATTTTTTTGAACTGTGCAAAATACCACATGGATCAGGTAATGAAAAGGAAATAAGCGATTATCTGGTTGAATTTGCTAAAAACAGAGGCTTGGATGTAGTTCAGGATGATGCATTAAACGTCATAATTAAAAAACCCGCAACAAAAGGGTATGAGAATGCTCCTACAGTTATATTGCAGGGACATATGGATATGGTTTGTGAGAAAAACGCAGATACAGAACACGATTTCCTCAAGGATCCTTTGAAATTGAAGATAGAAGGGAATTTTCTTACTGCTGAGGGAACTACTTTAGGTGCCGATGATGGAATTGCAGTTGCGTATTGTATGGCATTACTCGAATCATCTGATATTCCGCATCCTCCTCTTGAGGTGTTGATAACAACTGATGAGGAAAATGGAATGACTGGAGCGATGAAAATTGAAAAAGAAAATTTCAGCGGTACAATTCTCATAAATATTGACAGTGAAGAAGATGATGAATTTTTAGTAAGTTGTGCCGGAGGAACCAGATGTAATGTAAGGATAAAAAAAGAATATTCCGGCAAAGAAACAGGAAATGCCTATTTCCTGACTGTAAAAGGCCTGAAAGGTGGCCATTCCGGGATGGACATAATTAAGAACAGAGGAAACGCCAACAAATTACTGGCAAGAGTACTGGAATCAATAGCTTCTGAAATCGAAATGGAATTAGTGGATATTTTTGGTGGTGGAAAGGCAAATGCAATTCCAAGAGAATGTACTGCCATAATAAAATTCGATGAAAAGGATAAATCTCTGGTAGAGAATAAAATAGAAGAATTCATTAAAATATTCTCCAAAGAATTTGTAAAAGAAAATGCTGAGATAATTATGGAAAAAAAAGCTGGCGATTATAAAGCTTTAACTCCTGAAACTACGGGTAAAATTATAAAAATTCTCAGATTACTTCCTAATGGAGTTCAGAGTATGCATTCATCAATAGAGGGACTTGTGGAAAGTTCTGTGAATCCTGGAGTAGTCGTAAGTGATTCGGATGAAATAATAATTCAGAATTCAGTTCGTAGTTCACTTGGTTCATTAAAAGAAGAAATAGCAGGCAGAATAAAAATAATTTCCGAAATATGCAATGCTGAATATGAAAGAATATCAGATTATCCCGCATGGGAATATAAAGAAGAATCTGCAATAAGAAATATTTTCATAGATACCTATAAAGAGCTAAACGGTAAAGAACCTAAAATAAGTGCAATTCATGCAGGACTTGAATGTGGATTGTTCACAGAAGTATTAGGTGATTTAGATATGATTTCCATGGGCCCTAATCTTCACGATGTTCATACACCGGATGAATCACTAGAAATTGAGTCCACAATGAAAGCGTGGAATTTCCTGAAAGCCGTTCTGAAAAAAATTAAATAATGATTATAAAAAAAGGCGGATCATTAAGATCCGCCTTTTTTCATTTTCTTTTTGCAGTAAAACTTCCAGTTTCGGGAAATGCACCAGAACTTGATGCCATACCCGATATTTGATTGTTATTATCAATTCTGGCTTTGAAAGTTACCATACCGTTGTGGAACGATTTTGCGGTAAATTCGAATTCATTTGAAGAATTCATTTTTACATTTATCGTATCCGTATTGAAAGTTCCATGCCATGTTATGGTTAAACCATCACTGAATTGATAAATATCAGCATCAAAATTTTCTTCAAAAATTCCTAACTTGAATTTAAAATTCCATGTGCCGTTAATATTAAAAGTTGAAGGCGTAGGAGAAGGAGCTGGGCCACTCATCCATTCCCATGTTCCATTACCGTTAAGTACGACTTTTCTCCCATCTTCGGTTGTCGCTATCATTGCATATGAAAAAGTACAAATACTCAGAATTGCAATCAGTGCTGAAATCAGGATAGTTTTTTTCATTTTATTCTCCAGAATTTCCTCTTATTTTTTTACCATTCTCTGGGAACCGTCGTAACCTTCTATAGTTCCAAGATGAATGATGTATTCTCTCATAACATCAGCATCAACAAAACCTGTATCGTAACCGTTTGCTATCTTTGCAAGAACTGCGTAACCGTCTCCACCCATCGCAACATAATTGTTGGTTACAAATTTGTAGGTTTTATTAAGATCCAGAGATTCTTTTCCAACCATTACATCTTTGATTTCGTTATTTTCATAAACAAATGTAAGTCCGCCAAAATGTCCAAAAGCACCTTTTCCTGCGGGAACTGATACAACATATTCGAGAAGATCCATAACTTCTTTACCTGTTAAATTCATAACATATGTTGTATTTCCGAAAGGAAGTACGGTGAGTACATCTCTGTAAGAAATTTCTCCCGGTTTTATGGAAGCTCTTACCCCACCACCGTTCTGAAGTGCTATATCTGCATCTGTTTTCCAGATCATACCATCAGCAATGAGATTTGTAAGGTTTGTATCTTTTGATCTTACATCGTTTCTCTCGCCATCGAGATTTATCTTAGTTTCACCAATTTTTTCATTGAGTTTTTCTGAACCGAGTTCATAGAAATAATTCATAGTAGCGAGAACTTTAGGATCCTGTGCTATTTCTCCATCTGGGCATACGTAAACGGTATTCCCTTCGGAATCCTTCACACCCTGTTTGAAGTTAATAGGGATTGCCTGCCATTTATGAGAAACTACTTTCCCGTCCACTATAACGAGATCGAGACGGCCGAGGTATTTTCCCCAGTCTCCTGCCTGTACGAGAATGGTGTCACCGTAAACTGGTGCTTCTTCAAATAAAGTATGACTATGTCCGTCAACAATAACGTCTATTCCTTCAACTGCCTGCGCAAGTTCGTTTGAAGTAGTTCTGCCAGGTGAATCGTTTTCTTCATAACCCAAATGTGTAAGAGCAACTATTATATCTGCTTCTTCTTCGAGTTTCGGAATGAGGTTTTCTGAAACTTTTACTGCGTCTTCAAATCTCCAGTCTCCAAGATAAATAGGTTCAAGTATGGCTGTTTCTTCCGTGGTTAAACCATATAACGCAACTTTTAATCCATTTAAATCTTTAATAACATAAGGAGTAACAGGATTTTCATCCTTAGAATTGTAAATATTAGCACTTATCATCGGGAATTTTGCCAAAGCCATCTGTTTGTCGAGAACTTCCCTGGATTTATCAAATTCATGATTTCCAAGTGTAAAAACATCCAGTCCAAGCATATTCAATGCAACTATATCTGGTGCAGCATCAAGCTGGTCAGATTCAGGAACACCTGTATTTACATCTCCAGCATGAAGGAAAAGAACTTCTCCGCCATTTTGTCTTACTTCTGCTTTTATCTGATCAACAAGAGTAGAAATAGCTGAAAATCCTCCAATGTCAGGATTTCCGTAAGGGCTGAAACGCCATGCATGTCCATGAGTGTCGTTCACGTGGAGAATGGTAAGATAATTAGTGGCACCAAAAGCTGAAAATGCCATAATCAATGCAACAAGGGTAAAAATAAGTACTTTTTTCATCTTTATTCCTCCTCATTTAGAATGGTATTCATAACTATGAAATTATATCACATGAAATATTTTTAAAATCGTATTTACAATTCTCGGATAATTATAAAGCAGTCATCTTCAATCTGTTTATAGAATTATAAATTTTCAGGATTAATCTGTATAATAACATTGCTTTAACATATTTATGAGGTGAATTATGAAAAAGCTGCATGTTTATAAAGGTACTTATAAGACTGGTAAAACAGAGAAACTGCTTGAAAAAATGAAAGAAATTCATAATAAAAACGGACCGGATTCATATATTTTTTTGGGTGTATCCGGAGGTCATGTCAGAACAGTAAGGGAAAGATTTCTGGAAAAAGTTGGCAGCATATTCAACGATCAATTCAGGGTTATCGATCAGTATGTCGTTGAAAAGGTAAGTAACATAATAATGGATAAAACGCATGTGAGTTCGGATTTTATAGCTGCGATTGCCTCAGACCTGGTTAGTGATGAAAGTGTGCTTGGAGAACTGATGAAAAAAGGCAATGGTATTTCGGATGCCTTTTTAAAATTTTATTCTATGGTTAAAGAACATGATAAAGAGAATAGTATAGCTGAATATGAGAATTTAGATAATTCCATGATAAAGGAATTTGCCGGTATTTACAGGAAATTCCAAAAAGAATTTGAAAGTTTGAATCTCTTTTCAACTCAGGATGCATACAACTATTTTTCCTCAACAATACGGGATGGCAGAAAAAGTGACATCGAAATAGAAGAAAAAAGCCTGTTCATAGACGGTTTCTTAGATTTGTCACCAATTCTGGTGAATTTATTCACCAATATGGGAATGCTTTTTGATGATGTATACATAACTATTCCCTTAAATCTTAATGGGGAATTTTCTGATGCTTCATTTGCAGATCTTTTTTTCCAATTTAAAACATACAATCCCAATTTGGAAATAATTGAAGAAATATTTGATGTATGTGATGAAAACAGAGATTATGTACAGAGATATTTCGATTGTGTTGAAAAGGAAGAGAAAATAGATAAAAGTGAATTTGAAGAAATCGGAGTTGAATTTTCGGAATCCCGTAATTTATATGAAGAAGCATATCATATTGGATCTTATATAAAACACAAAATAATGGTTGAAGGTTATTCGCCCGATGAAATAGCGGTTGTAATACGTGACAACAGAAAGTATGGGGAGATAGTTTCCAGAATTCTCGAAGATATGGAAATACCATATAGATTCGATGGGAATGAAATGATTTTAAACAGCATAAATGTTAACAGGCTTATACTTCCCTTTAAAGCTTTTTATTCTGGATTTTCACCAGAATACCTGTTGGCAATGATTGAATCCGGTTATACAAATATGTTTGATTTAAGCATTGAAGATTTCAAATCTGTGGCAAGTGGTTCAAATATTTTTGACGCTAAAAAGATTCTCTTGGGTATAAAGGAATGGCCAAAAACTTTAAAATACCGTAAAAAAGAATGGGAAGATAAACTCGAAAGGTATAAAAAATTTCTGGAAAGGAAAAAAGATTTTTCAGAAAATTCTGTAGATAGTGAGGACGTCACAAAATCTATAATTGAACAATTGGAAAGAACTGTAACAGCAAATGATATAGTTAAAAACTTGTTTGATCATCTCGAATTATGTTTTTCATCTAACGAGTCACGTGATACTTCGGAATTTGAAGAATACTTCGAAAAAAATCTCGAAATATTAGAAAGCGCAAATATGATATCTCATGATGAGAGTGAAGTTAATGCTTTAAAAACTTTTTTTGAGAAAGTTATTCCGGATCTGGCCAGGCTTATTTCATATACGAGAAGCAGCAAAGAAGGTAAAATAAATCCATTAAGGTACTGGAATTACCTTAGAATATTACTCGATATGAATTCTTACCAGATAAGTTCGCTCATAGATAACAGAATACTTATAATGGATCTTGAAAATGCCAGGTTCAGAAACAAAAACATAAAAATATTCATGGGTATGACTGATAAATACTATCCTAAAATTGAACTTAACAGTTTTCTGTTTGAATTACCTTTAACCGAAAATAATTTAAAAGATATATTGGTTGAAAGAGACTTCAGGAATTTTGTATATGCCGCAAGGAATACTAATCAGAAAATTCTTTTCAGCAGGCCTTTAGCTGAAACATCCGGAAAACCTATTTTTCCTTCAAGTTATTTAAAAAGGCTATTCGATGTTCGGAATGATGATGGTGTATGCGAGAAAATAGATGTTGATCTGTTAAATCCTGAAAGTTATTCAAAAAATTCTTTTATAAAAAAATTGATTAACGATAATCTTATTAGCTGGGATAATTCAGAAACAAAATATTTGTTTGATAAGCTCGGAATAGATTTCGACAGGGTAAAAATGCAGAGAAAAACGCTCAGAAACAATATGGAATCCTCATTCAGTATAAATACATCAGATTCGGAAATCGATAAGAATTTCAAATTACTCTTTGGAGATACTTTAAGTGCATCTAAATACAAAACAATAAGAGATTGCGGAAAGAAAACCTTTTTTCAGGTAATTATGAAAGTATATCCCGAATTTTCTATAGATTATGGTTTTACCCCTCTTGAAAAAGGATCAATTTTACATGCTGTTCTTTACAGGATGTTTAAATACCTTTCTGAAAGAAACGTTTTACTTGAGAATATGAATGAAATTGAAATCGGGAGTTTTCTGCAAAAAGAAGTATTAGATTTTATAAAAAGGGAAGTAACCGGCAGGATTTACCATCAATCGGAAGTAGTGCTGAACCTGGAATATAATAGCATTTTCAGTACTATAACAGATTTTGTAATGAATTATGCCAGTACAGGTGCAAAGAACAATCCGGGAAAATATAAGAATTCTTTTTATTCTGATGTACAATTTTTCCCTTATGAATTTGAAGTACCTATTGATAGAAAAGATAAGATAACACTTTATAAGAATCCGGAAATTTATCTGATAGGAAAAATAGACAGAGTTGACCGGAGTGAATCAGGTTATGAATTCATAATAGATTACAAAAGCAGTGATACATCGGCGAGAAAAAGCAAATTGCAGCTGTTTTTATATGCTCTGGCTCGTATGCAGGGAAAAAACGAAGGAGATTTAGCTGGAATGACATTCATGAGTCTTAAAACCACTTCAAAATCCGTAGCCAAACAGTTTTATATTTACAATCCGGAGAAGAAAAAATATGTTTATTCTCGTGGCAGGGATGAATTTAAAGAGCTATCATTGCCTGAATTTGAGAATATACTTAAAAATGACCTGGATAACATTTTTGAGGGAAAACTCGATTATACGAACGATGTAAGTGATTGTGAAAACTGTGAATTTAAGAGGAATGGTTCATGCAGTCTCAGAAATTTCCATATTGAGGTGAATGAATGAAACTAAGTGATAGACAACAGGAAATAGTTGATATAAAAACAAGTGTGTTTGTTAATGCTGGTGCCGGAACCGGAAAAACCAGAACCATGGTTGAAAAATTCATTAAGATACTTGCGAATGAAACAGGAAAGATCAAAGAGACCAGCGTAGATGAAATTCTTGCCATTACTTTTACCAATAAAGCCGCCGGAGAGATGAAAGAGAGAATTGTTGATACGGTTGAAAAAATAAAACAAAATTCCTTGAATAAAAAACATTGGAATAAAGTTAGAAACAGAATTCCATTTGCCTGGATTTCAACTATTCACTCATTCGCAACCAGAATTCTCAGAGAAAATCCAATGGAATCTACATTAGATCCGTCTTTTGAAGTTCTTGCTGATTACGAGGAAAAAAAGTTCATAAAAGAGAAAGTCAACATGTATTTTGAAGATTATGAAAACGATTCTTCAATTGAAAAACTTTCGCCTTTAATAAACATTTATGGGTACAAGGGTTTGATAAACCTGATGGAAAACTGCCTCATAAGTAAGCGAACAGAATTATTGTATTTTATCGGAGAGAATACGATATTTAATTCAGATGATGAAAATAAAATAGCTGAAAATGAGTTTGTCAAAGTATTTGAAACTATACTTGAAGAATATCGCATTGATAACAGAAAGAATAACAGAATAGATTTTACTGAGCTTTTGCTGACATTGAAACAAATGCTCGAAACACATGAAAAATTCAGAGAAAAAATGATGAATAGATTTAAGTATATAATGGTTGATGAATTCCAGGATACGAATCCTCTGCAAAAAGGTATCATTGACTTGATAAAGGGAGATGATACAAAAGTCATATATGTTGGAGATGGAAAACAATCCATATACAAGTTCAACGGATCGGATATAAGAATTTATAACATGACCGAAAGTGAATTTGAAGGAAATAGTGTACTCGCTCTGGATGAAAATTACAGGTCGAACCCCCATTTAATAGATTTTTTTAACGAGTTTTTCCCTTGTTTTATAAGAAAAACCAAGGAAGAGCTGAAAAACAATTATGAAACTTACTATCATCCTCTAAAACCTAAAAAAGGTTTTGATTATGAAAAAAACGAGTTAATAAAACCTGAAAATACAAAATGTGTTGATTTACTGCCTATTTCCAGGGATTTTGAAGATGAGTGTAAAAACATTTCAAGATATATTCAAAGGGAAATCAATAATGGTGCAGCGTTCAATGATTTTGTCATACTTTTTCGCAGGATGAAAAATATCGATATTCTGGAAGAAACTCTGAAAGAATATGGAATACCTTACTTTATTCAAAGTAGTAAAAAGTTTTTTTCCAGAGATGAAATAATTTCTTTGAAATCTTTTGTCAAAGCCCTGTATGACCCTTATAACGAAAAAAATATGCTTGTTTTTCTAAGAAGTTATTTCAGTCCGATTTCCGATTCAGAACTAGTTGTCTTGAGAAATTCAAATAAAAAATCTCTTTATGAAGCCTGGCAGATTTATTCACAAAATGAAAAAAATTCATCTTTATTCCTTGAGAAATTCGAAAAGTTGAGAAAAAAAGTAAATGTTTCGTCTCCTGGAAGGCTGATAAGGGAGATAATAAAAGTTTATAATTACGAATTCCTTTTATCTTCAATGGATGAACCTCAAAAAAGACTGCAAAATGTGAATAAATTTGTGGAATTCGCAGATATTTTCGAAGGAAGAACGAGTTTGAGTGAGTTCCTTCTTAAAAGTGGTGATACGGAAGAAATCGACGAAGAAGAAGCTTCCGTTGAAAGTGAAAAGAGTGACAGTGTAAAAATAATGACCATTCACAAATCGAAAGGATTGGAGTTTAAAAAAGTCATACTTGCAGAACTCGGATTGATGAATAAGAAAGAGAATCTCAATATGTTTATTGATCGGGAAAATGGAAGGCTAATCTTTAAAGATGAAAATAAACTGGAAGAAAGTGAAATAGATTATTATAGAGACCTTGAAACTGATATGAATTTTGAAGAAGAAAAGAGATTGTTATATGTTGCTTTGACAAGGGCGGAAGACACGGTGGCATTGAGTATGAATTTCAAACTGGGAAAAGATGATAAAGTTCCTTCTCCTGACAGGTTTAAGTATATAAAAATGTTTTATGATGCATGTTTACTGAACGAGCAATTGAATTGGTCAGTTGGGAAAGATGGGGTATACGAAAAATATATTGAAATTATCAGTCAGAATAATTTAAACGAATATGATAAAAAAATTGAAAATAACTCTAAATGTGATACAATATCCGAAATCGATTCTGAAATGCCTTCCGATATTCATATTCCCGATACTTTGGGTCCGGTTCCTTTTAAACCGTATAAATCGTATATAAGTCCAACACCTCTTGTTACAGATATAATCAATGATGAAATTGATGAAACAGAAACTGAAATCGTACTTGAAAATTTAGTTGAAGAAATATACGTTAATATAGAGAATAACTCTTCTTCTTCGAAAGGAATTTTCGTACATAAGATAATGGAATACGTAGGGCATAAATACAGACTAGACGAAGTCAATGAAAAAATAATTCAGAATATAGCCATAAGAAATGGTTATGATTTAAAGTTTGTTCCGGAAATAACAGAGAACTTTAAAAGAATAAATCAAAATGAATCGGAAAAACTTGGTATATTTAAAATGATGTATGAGAGTAATAAATTATACAGCGAAAGGACTATAAGAAAAAAATGGAACAGATATATTCTTTCGGGAGTAATTGATAAATTCTTTCTGTATGAAAATAAATGGTACATTATAGATTTCAAATATGCTTTTTTTAATAAAAAGAGTTATGAGGATAAGTACAGATTTCAGATGGAATTTTACATGTATCTGTTGAAAGAACTTATTACACCTTCGCCTGAAAAGGCTTTTCTGGTTTATTTGAAGGATTTTAATATACAAGAAGTGGAATTTGAAGAAGCTTTTGAATCAAGGCTGAAAAATAAAATAGAGAATTTTGAAAAAAACTTGATATAAAAGGAGTGATTGTATGCTGAAAGGGAAAATAGTCAAATTAAGGCCTTATGAAAGGGAAGATATAGATTCCATACTGGAATATCTTAACGACGATGAAGTGAGCAGGTTTCTTATGCCTGGAATACCTTTTCCCTATAGTCGCGATGAGGAAGAAGCCTGGTTCGATTCTCAGAAGGAAAACAAAGAATGTAAAAATTTTGCAATAGTAAATAAGGAAACCGGTGAATATTACGGCGGTTGCGGAGTAAATAATATCGACTGGAAGAATAATATATGTATAATCGGATTGTTTCTTGGAAAACCGCATTGGTCAAAAGGTATCGGTACGGATACATTAAAAGTCCTGTGTGATTTTATATTCGACCAGATGAATATAAGAAAGATATCTTTAAACGTTTACGCCTTTAATGAAAGGGCAATTGGCTGTTATAAAAAAATGGGTTTTGAAGTTGAAGGGATACTTAAAGAACAGATATTCAGAGACGGGAAATACCACGATGAACTCGTAATGGGATATTTGAGAAAGAATAGAAAAACAGATTAAAGGCTTACCCCCATTAAGTATGGTTCGAGATCTTCTTCGTATCTCGAAAAAATTACTTTATTTTTATTATAGAAAAATGGATAAAATTCGTCAAAATAATTATTCGTAATTCTGGTAATTTGAGCTGTGTTTTCATCAAGAAGATATATGTTGAAATTACCGGATTTATTTGATGAAAAAACCAGATTTCCATTTTCTGTGGAAACTGACAAATCAATTTCACTGAATGAAGTTGATGTAATATTCTCTGAAACCCATGTATTTAAGTTTATCTTCTTTATATCATACTGATTATCGTTTAAAAATGATATGTACAGGAAATTTTCATTTAAATCAAATGATTGTATTTTCTCATCCATCTGGAAAACTACATTCCATTCGTTTTTAGAAGAGTTGAATTTAAGAATTTTATTTTTATCTGATATAAAAAGATCATTTTTATGAATTTTCATGCAGGTGACGTTACCGGAATAGACCAACTGTATATAACTATTCTTTTCATTATTTGAAATTCTGTTTACTTTAGAACTTCCAATATCAACTTTAAGAAAATAAAAATATTTATCTGTTATGAGTGGAAAGACTTCCGCTGTAAGTGGAATTTCTATCATATGTATATCCAGAGACTTCATATTTCTGAAAAATATATTCGTATTACCGGTCATCCTGTCGCTTATAAATATTAAATTATCTTCATAAACACCAGGGTACTCATTAACAGAATCATAGTATGTCAACCGAATTTCTTCACCGTTGTTTTTCAGATAATAAGAAAGTGATAAAGCTTCTGCTATGTTTAAATAAGCGATATAAGCAATTTCTTTAAAATTATTCTTGTCAAATGATTTTGAAAAAAACTTTGAATCATCTATATATATATCCAGAGTTATATTTTGTAATTGCTTACCAAACTGCAGTTTTACCACGCTTGAATAAGGAGGGGTAAATAATACACCTGTATCTCCGAGATTAGAACGTACTGAAGATATCAAACTATCAATAACTCCTTTATCATCCGAGTCTATAATTCCTTTTACAACAAATTCGACGGAAATACTTGTAAATACGGTAACGGAAAAAAGAATAAAAATAACAAATAATGTAATTTTTGGCAAGTTCAGCACCTATGTATTTTAATCATATTGGTTGTACCTTCTTTTCCCCATGGAATACCAGCTGTTATCAACACATTCTCGCCTCTTTTAACCATCCCGGAATCAATAATCTTATTTACCGATTTTTCTATCATTTCATCGGTACTGTTTGTAAGGGAAATCAGAACCGGATATACCCCATAAACAAGACTCAATCTCAGATAGGTTTCATCCGAAGGAGTCGTACCAATTAAAAGGGCATTTGGCCTGAAACGTGAAACCCGTTTTGCGGTATTTCCCGAAACTGTTGATGTAATTATAACTTTAATTCCCAGCTGTTCGCTCATTTCGCAGCAAGCGTGGGCAATGGCATCCTCTTCAGATTGTACGAAGTTGCTGTTAATCTTTTCACCAAACAAATTCGTTACCTTTAAATCATCTATATTAGCTTCAATATTCAAAGCAATATCATTCATTACCTTTACCGATTCTACAGGATATTTTCCTATGGTAGTTTCAGCGGAAAGCATTATGGCATCAGTGCCGTCAATGATGGCATTTGCGATGTCGGAAGCTTCAGCACGCGTTGGACGAGGATTTTCTATCATTGATTCCAGCATCTGAGTTGCAGTGATTACAGGTTTACTCATTTCATTCGATAATTTAATCATTCGCTTCTGAAACACAGGTACGTCTTCTGTCGGAATTTCAACTCCGAGATCTCCTCTGGCAACCATAATCCCATCGGCTTTGAATATTATACTTCTCAAATAGGATAACGCCTGCTTCGTTTCAATTTTAGCTATTATTGGTATTTTTCCATTATATTTTGTCATTTCAGTTCGACAAAAATCTATATCTTCAGGTTTTCTTACAAATGACTGAGCAAAAAAATCAACCTCGTATTCAACACCTATCTTGATATATTTTTTATCTTTTTCAGTTAAGGCTGGTAAGCTTATATCAACTCCAGGTACGTTGATACCCTTTCTATGCGAAAGGGTACCTCCATTCATTACTCTGGTTTTAATATTCGTACCATCAGTTTCTATAACTTTTAAGGCTATCAATCCATCATAAACTAAAATTGTATCTCTGGGCTTTACTTCTTTTGGAAGCAAAGGATAATTAATCGATACTCTTTTCTCATCTCCGGTTATTTCTTCGGAAGTAAGGATAAATTCCTGCCCTGTTTTCAACTCAACATTGTCTTGACAGAATTTTCCCGTTCTTATCTTAGGACCCTCAAGATCGAGTAATATACCTATTGAAATACCAAGTTCCTTTCTGATCTTTTTTATTCTTTCGATTACCGGAATGTGGTCTTCCGGTACACCATGAGATGTATTCAACCTGAATACGTTCACTCCTGCAGATATAAGTTTTCTGATCATTTCTTCCGAATTTGAAACCGGTCCCAAAGTACTTACAATTTTAGTTTTTCTCAAGACAAATCATCTCCTTAAGATAAAACGTATGATAATTCATAAAGATTCATATTCAATTTTTTCTTGTTGCTTAAAATTTCTGAATATGGAACTCTTACCATTTCATTTGATTTAAGGGAAATCATAACACCAAATTGACCATCCATAACTGATTTAACGGCATGTAAACCCATTCTGGTGGCAAGTATCCTGTCAAATGCAGAAGGTGAACCTCCCCTTTGAACATGACCAAGTATAGTTATTCTGGTTTCATATCCTATTTTGTGTTCGAGATGCCTTGACACGGTATATGCACTAGCTGCGCCTTCGGCGACAACTATGATACTGTTAATCTTTCCTCTTTTTCTTTCTTCAAGAAGTCTTTCAGCAAGCTCATCGTAATTAACAGGAACTTCGGGAATTATCGCGGCTTCTGCACCAGTTATTATACTTGCCATTAAAGCTATATATCCGCATTCCCTTCCCATTACTTCTACTATGAAAGCTCTTTCATGAGATGAAGCGGTGTCTTTCAATTTCTGAATGGCATCCATTACCGTGTTAAGGCATGTATCTACACCTATACACATATCAGTGCCGTATATGTCATTATCAATACTCCCAGGAATTCCCACAGTTGGAATTCCATGATCATCATTTAAGAATGCGGCACCTGTAAGACTACCGTCTCCACCAACTACTATTAAAGCTTCTATTCCATGTTTTTTAAGTTTTTGAGCTGCTTCTTCCCTTACATCAGCAACTTTGAATTCAGGACATCTTGCGGTTCTTAAAAAGGTACCACCCTTTTCCATAATACCGGCCACGTCCTTAAATTCGAGTTTTCTGAAATCTTCATCAAGAATACCTGCATATCCTCGGTTAATTCCATATACTTCAAGTCCGGATTTTATAGCATATCTAGTGGCTGACCTAACTGCAGCATTCATACCGGGGGAATCACCACCACTAGTCATTATTCCAATCCTTTTAATACCCATATTAATTTTCCTCCTTACTTTCCCTGTCTAAAATATTTCTAACTGTTTTTGCGGAATCTATTGCTATTTCGGGTAAACGGTTTATATTATCATTTTTCTTTAGGGAAACAATATCAATCAGTACCAAATATCCACCATCTTTGGTGTTTTTTACAATAGTGGTATCATTTACCCCTAATGCACTGATTAAATACAATGTAAAATCCGAATCACTTAATTTAAGTTCATTTCCCATTTTTGATATACCACTGACCGTGTTCCTTTTAATTTCTCTTATTTGCTCGTTTTCTTGTCTCAGCGAATCAAGAAAGGGTCTTGATAAACTATCAAGTATTTTAAGCGCTTTTTCTTCAGTGATTTTGTTTTCAACCAAATATTCCTTCATATAATCTTTGTTTATACGACAAAACCTCTCCCAGAAACAATGCCAATCTTCTCTGTCTACTTTTAGAATATCAAAAAACTCCATACTTTTTTCTCGAAAAATACTTCTCATACACACATCCTTTTAACCGAATTTTCTTCTGAATAATTCCTGAACAAGCTGCACTTCTCCACGTCCCACACCAAGTTTTCTGGCAATATCATCAGTACTCATACCTTCGGAAGACAAGTTTAGGATTTGATGTTCTAAAGAACTCTTTGTTAGATCCAAATCAGACTCCTCTTCAGGAATTTTTTCAATATCTTTTTTATACTCAATTTTTTCATTTTCTTTTATTTCGTGTTCAACCTTTTTTAAAGGAATCGGAATTTCTTTTTTATCCAGGAAATTTATAAGCTTTTCTATTTCAATTCTTTCTCTCCCGGCTTCTGCAATAACCGAAGTTAATTTAAGGTAAATCTCATTTGATTCTTTTAAAATATCCTGCACTTCTTTTACCTTTATTTCAAGAGCATTTAGTCTTGTAGCAGAAATGTGCTGGAACTTACTGACAAGTTCCAGCACTTGATCTTCAAATTCCTGAGTATCAGATTTGCTTTTTATCGAGCTTTTCTTTGAATTTCTCAAGAAGAAAAAACCCAATAATATTATACTTCCAAGGGTTATCCCAATTACTAGATATACTAATAGTGAATCCATACTAAACCCCTTTACTTAATAAAAAATCAAGGTTTTTGCATCTTTTTTTCCAACTGTTCAAGTTTATCAAAAATCTTTTCTAAATCTTCTTTGGTAGCATAATTTTCATCTTTTTTTTGTTTTTCCTTAATATCTTCCGGAATATATTTCTGATAATATTTTTTATATTCCTCTGCAGTAATCTTACCAGTTTCCTGTAAATCCTCCAGAAGATCCTGAACTTTGTTTTTAAAATAAGCCGTGAAACCTACTATCATCGAATAAGGTGTTACCTGTTCATCAAGTGTCTTCTTCTCTCTTAAATTCTCAAATATTCTCTGCGCTTCTTCCTGAGAAATTTTTCCCTGATTAACCATTTTTTCTACATGTTTTTTCACTTCTGAAACGGTGCCAATTCCAAAATAAAGCATATCTTCGAAGAATGACATATTCATTTCCTCCCTTCACTTATAAATTCATAAATAACGAAAAGACCTAAAATAGTAACTCCTATATATGCCAAAATCTGATTTTCAAAATTATTTATACTTATCAATAAAGCGGCTATTATTATTGAAACAGCAAGACTGTTCATCGCAAATTTAAGCGCCATCATTATTTTTTCCACTTTTGGAACTTCTATTTCCAATTTAATTCTACCTGAATCAAAGATTTTTTTTACATTTCTGGTATTACGTGAAAGGAGAAGGAAATCCCATACACTTTCCTCCTTTATTTCCTGTACCCTGTCAAATAGAATGGAAAGCCATCTCTGTTTAAAAAACTCCTCAGTAAACTCAATTGCGTTGAAATCTCCCTTAAGTTTTTTAGCATTTGATTCCAGAAGTAATATCATCTTACTCAGCAGCAACAATTGAGGAGGTACCGTTACTTTCCTTTTTCTTATTATCTCAAATATCTCAAAAAACATCTGTGACATGCTGAAATCAGCCAGAGGTTTTCCATAATATCTGGAAAACATGATTTTTATATCTTCGGTAAGACCATCTTCATCCTTACAGTAAAAATTATCAATAATAATCGTGGCAAGCATTTCAGGATCACGTCTTGTTATAGAAATAAGTAATTCCAGAAGTGTTCTACGGGTATGCTTGTCAATATATGTGACCTGACCAAAATCCACAAAATAGAGTTTTCTATCGGGAGAAATTATTAAATTTCCCGGATGCGGATCAGAATGAAGAAAACCTATTGTAAACGCTTGCTGATACAAACTGTCAGCCCCCCAGAAAAGAAGTTCTTCTTTCTCTTTTAAAGAATAATTTCTTTCTATATTATTTCTGAGTACATCCGTAAACTTATCACCTTTTATAAATTGCATAACTATTATATTATCAGAACTCAGTTCTTCATAAGGAAATGGGGCATAAATATGGTCATTATTCCTGAAAAGATCGTTGAATTTCTTCATTGATACTATTTCTTTTATAAAATCCATTTCCATGAACATGGATTTCCCGAATTCCTCTACAATTGAATTGAGGTTTATATCTCTGAACTGCGGTAAATACTGTACTATATTTGCGATATGTTTTAACACTTCAATATCTTCCATAACTATTTCTTTGATTCCCGGTCTTCTGACCTTTATAACAACATCTTCACCGTTTTCAAGCTTGGCTTTATATACCTGGGCTATTGAAGCAGATCCGATTGGATTTTTGTTTATGTATTCAAATTTTTCTAAAAAATATTTATCGGATTTGAGAGTTTCTTTAAAAATATAGGAAAAAGGATCTGCAGGAACTTCATCCTGTAATTTTACGAGTTCCTGAATTATATCGTTTGGTAATAAATCATTTCTCGTAGAAAGCATTTGACCGAATTTAATAAATGTCGGACCTAACTCTTCGAGAATATTCCTTATCCTTTCACCTCTGTCGAAAGGATGTTTCTTTTTATTCCTGAATCTTTTGAATATGTATGCCATTCCATATTTCGAAAAAACTTCAATTATTTCAAAAAAACGTTTTCTATACCTGTGATTTGTTGGGTTCGTCATATTCATCTCCCCTTATGGAAAAGCATTGATTTTAACATATACATAATACAAGACGAATATACTATTAAATTATACCATATGGGTTTTATAATAATAAACATATTTTTCTACACTAATCAAAATAAACAGGAGGAGCATAGCTCCTCCTGTTTATTTAAAATTTAAATCAATACTATTCCCAGACTACTTCAAAACCTGTTACTTCTTCGAGATCGAGCGCGAGGTTTTCGAGTGCAGTCATCGCATCTTCTTCACCGCTGATTACACTGTGAACTGCTTTGAAGAACAATGTGGATACTTCATTGTATCTTGGTGCAGAAGCAGTTGAAGGTCTTGCAGCAGCGTTTATGAATACATCGTAAAGACTTCCGAATATAGGAGTTGCTTCGAGAACTTCAGGATCCTGATAAAGTGACATTATTGTTGGGTTATAAGAACCTTTTATAGCTCTTGTTTTCTGATTTTCATAATTAGAAAGGAAGAATGCAAGCTGTGAAGCAAGAGCAGGATTCTTTGAATATTTACTTACTGCTACCTGCCAGCCGCCAAGTGCTGCTGCACCTTTTCCGCTGTTTCCGGCAGGAAGTGGGCATGCGCCGAATTTACCCTTAATAACACTGCCATCCTGTTCGCCAAGGCTGTACGCATAAGGCCAGTTTCTCATAAATAAAGCATTTCCACCCTGGAATACTTTTCTTGCATCTTCTTCGCCGAATCCAAGGACACCTTTAGGTGCAATTGTTCCTATCCAGTCACGTACTTTTTCGAGTATTTCCGCAGCATTCTTGTTTGCAATTGTTATCTTTTTGTCAGGGCTTATTATAGTACCTCCACCGTTCGATGCAACCCATTCAAGAGCATCGCAGGTGAGTCCTTCATAAGCATTTGCCTGGAATACGAATCCCCAGAAGTCAGGGTTATTCTTCTTTTCTCCAGCTTGTACTGTTTTTGCCATTTCTTCAAGTTCATCCCAAGTTGCTGGTGGATTATCATATCCATATTTTTTAAGAAGGTCTTCTCTGTAATAAAGAAGTCCAGCATCGGTAAACCATGGCATACCGATGAGTTTTCCATCAACAGTGTTGTTTTCAATTATTGCAGGGAAATGGTTTCCTACGTAATCCTGTGCTCCATATTCGTAAAGATCTACGAAATGTTGTGCAAGATCACCAGGCCATATAACATCAATCTGATATACATCTACTTCAGAACTCTTCGCTTCAAAGAACTGAAGATAAAGTCCCAATCTGTCAGTAGCGAGGTCGGGAGTTTCAAGTACTTTTACTTCAACACAAGGATAAAGTTTCATGAATTCATCTGCAGCTTCTTTACAAAGTTCGAATTCCTGACCTACAGCACCTGCAGCAACTGTAAGAACAACATTGTCACTAAATCCGATTCCCATAGAAATTAAAGCAATTAATAAAACGAGTAAAACTTTCTTCATAGTGAACCTCCTCATTTGAGTTGTGTTGAGCTTTTGCCCAAGATTTATATTTTATAGATATTATCCTTTTACTGCTCCTGCTGTTAATCCTGCTACGATTCTTCTCTGGAATATAAGAACGAGTAAAACTACCGGAATCGTGACAACTATCGCAGCAGCCATTATTTCTCCAAAAGGTTCTTGTCTGGCAACTGTACCTGAAAAGAGTGAAATTGCTACTGGTATGGTTCGTGCTGTAGGTTCTATGGATGTAAATGTCAGAGCGAAAAGGTACTCATTCCATGCTGCAATAAACGCTAGTAACCCGGTTGTTACCAGTGCAGGTGCCGTAAGCGGCAATAAAATCATCCAGAAAGTCTGAAAAGGTGTGGCGCCATCTACCTGCGCAGATTGCATTATTTCAGTTGGTAATTGCCTGAAAAATGTTGTGAGAACCCAGGTTGTAAATGGTAATGTAAAAATCATATAACTGAGAATCATACTAGGAACCGCAGCCAGGTTTAAAGTGGTTATAACGGCATAAAGTCCACTTAAAACAGTTACCTGGGGGAACATAGTCATGGAAAGTATGAGATAAAGTGTGATCTTCTTTCCTTTGAAATAAAGTTTTCCAAGTGCGAAAGCTGAAAATGATCCGACTACTAAAGAAATTAAAGTTGTCAAACCCGCTACAATAATGCTGTTACCGATACTCCTGACGAATGTGGAATTCGAGAATATATTTTTATAATTTTCGAAATAGAAGGAAATATTTCCATCCGTATCTCTTGGCAAAAAGGTTGCGGGAGACTGCATGAGCTGGTCTTCACTTTTAAGTGAAGAATTAAGAGCCCAGTAAAATGGGAATAACATGTAAATAAATATTATTACCACAACTATATAGAAAATTGATTTTATAATTATCCTGTTGACTTTTTTAGACTTCATGTTTCTCCACCCCCATCGAACGCATGTAGAAAATTGCAAATATTGAGATGAACAGGAATATTATTACACCAATAGCCGAAGCAAGGCCCATCTGCCTGTTCTGAATAAGTTGGAAGTAGTTGTATGATGCCATAGAATACATCTTGCTTCCCAGTAATACCTGGAATACGTCGAAAACCCTTAATGCATCCAATGTTCTGAATATAAGTGCAACAGCAAGTGCAGGTTTCAATAATGGAAGTGTAATTGAAAAAAATTGTTTCGGTTTACTGGCTCCGTCAACATCAGCAGCCTCGTAAAGTTCCCTAGGTATAGTCTGTAAACCAGCCAATAAAAGTAACGCCATATATGGAGCAGTTTTCCAGACATCTACCATTACCATAGAAGGCATTTGCAGCGCAGGTTCTGTAAGAAAGGAAGCTTGACCATTACTGATTCCAAGTCTGAATAAAAGCATATTGAAAAAACCACTGTTTCCAGGCTGCAGCATCCATTCCCAGATTCTCGCAGAAACAACGGTTATAACAGCCCAAGGCACCAGCATTGTAGTTCTGAGAGCACCTTTAGCTTTGAAATTGCTGTTAACTACTAGTGCTATAAAGAGACCAAGCATTGTTTCAAGAAATACGGATGTTACTGTAAACACAAGCGTATTCCAAATTGCGTTTAAAAATTCGGGGTTCCTTGCCCCCACGACATATCTTTTTCCAAATAAATCGAATTGCGACATTTCTTTGAAGCGGTAAGGTGTCCTGGGTAAAACCCTGATTGCTCTTTCATAAAGCGGCTCTCCGGTTTTTGAATCAATAGTCTGATTTCCATTTTCATCCAAAACCGGTGGTAGTTCAACAAAAGTAAATGCTAAAAGGGAAATGTAATTATCAAAACCTATAAATTCGGTTTTATTTTCATCTCCTCCGGCAAATTCCCTGTTGGTAAAGCTGGTTATAAAAACATCTGCTAACGGGTAAATTGCGACTAAAGCCAAAATAATAAAAGTTGGAAGTAGCAGTTTAAGTGCTAATTTTTGCTGGCGCTTTAATAAAATTCCGGTTTCTTTTTTAGCCATACCTCACCACCATTTTATTTTTAATATCACTTGCTTTTAATTCTATAGAAATCTTAAAGTTGATTCTCTTTTTATAAGTTCTGCTTCCACCAATCTGGAATTAACGGGATGATTTTCAAACTGTTCTATCAGAAGATTCGCAGAAATTCTCCCCATCTCCTGCATTGGCTGTCTTACGGTTGTCAAAGGGGGTTTAAAGTATCTTGTGATCGGAATGTCATCAAATCCAACAACAGGTATACTTCTGTTAAAAAACTCCAGAGCTTTTAAGGCACCAATTGCAGCTAAATCTGAAATTGCAAAAATCGAATCAAAATCTTTACTGCTAAGAGCTCTTGCCACTATATTGAAGGCTGCATCTTCGCTTGAATCAGAATTTATTATCAGCTCATCTGCAGACTCGATGCCGTTTTCAGTTAAAGCCTTGAGATATCCTTCTTTTCTGTGAATACAGCAACAGTCCTCCTCATTACCGCTAATAAGTAAAATTCTTTTTTTATTCAGGGAAATCAAATGTTTAGTCGCTAGATAACCTCCCTGTTCATTATCCAAATCAACATATATATAACCTTTGCTTTCAGTAGTCCTTCCGATTGTTACGAACTTAATATCATGTTTTTTCAAATATTCTATACGAGGATCATTTTCTCTGAGTTCTAAAAGAATAAATCCATCTACCAGATTTTTTGAAATCAAACTTTTATAACTTGACCATGGCTCGGCATCATGTTCTTCCATGGTTAATATGGTGTAATAGCCCCGATAAGCCAGCGTTTCGGTTACCCCTTTCAGAAAATAGGAGAAAGAAGGGAAGAAAAGGTAATTAGTTTTGTTTGATGGAATTATGATTCCAACCATATTCTTCTTCTGTGATCTGAGTCCCCTTGCAAACTCATTCGGAACATATCCGAATTCATCTATTACCTGAAGTACTTTCCTTCTGGTTTTTTCGGTTACTTTTTCTGGATTGTTAATAACTCTTGAAACCGTAGCAGTCGAAACACCTGCTATTTCTGCGATTTTAGCAATACTTGGATTCAAAATAACCTCCGTAAAATTTGGATTGGTTTTGTAATCCTTTTCAGCCTCTTTGTATAATTATGTAATCCTTTACATTAACTCCATTCTATATTCAGTATGAAAAAAATGCAAATATTGTGATATCTGAATAAAGACGATTATTAAGAATTATCGTTGATTATAAAGTAATTATTTATTTATGCTTACTATTTTGAATTAAAAAGAAAGAAATATTTATTAAAATAATTAAAAAGGGCAAAAGCCCTTTTTAATTATAATTCAGACACTGAAAGCGAAGGATAAACGTTACAATCTAAACCTTCGATTAAATTGTTCTGATATTTATACCAACCCGCTTTTGCTATCATTGCAGCATTATCGGTACACTCACTAACAGCTGGAAAATAAACCCGGTATCCCCATTTTTTTGCTTTTTCTTCTGCTTTGATTCTAAGATTATTATTCGCGGCTACGCCTCCGGCAAAAAGTATTTTGTTTATTCCGTTTTTTCTTGCGGCGTTAAAGACTTTTTCTACAATAACGTTCACCACTGCGTACTGATATGAAGCCGCAGCATTACAAATACTTGCATCAGGATTTTCTTTCATGTAATAAAGTAAAGAAGTTTTCAAACCGCTGAAGGAGAAATTGAAATTGTTTTTCCCTTTTAAAGCCTGTGGAAATCTTATTGATAATTCATCGCCATTCTGAGACTCTTTCTGTATGGAAGGGCCTCCTGGATAATTAAGACCAAGAACACGTGCCCCTTTGTCAAAGGCTTCACCGGCTGCATCATCCAATGTAGATCCAATAACTTCATAATCGGCATAATCTTTCATAAGAATTATTTCCGTATGACCACCAGAGACAAGCATTATAATAAACGGTGGTTTCAATTCCGGATAAGTAAGGAAATTTGCATAAATATGACCCATAAGATGATTTACTCCTATGAATGGAATGTCATAGGTGAAAGAAATGGTTTTTGAAACACATATCCCCACAAGTAGCGCACCTATAAGACCTGGCCCTTTAGTAGCTGCAACGGCATCAATATCTTTAAATCCCATTCCCGCTTCTTTCAATGCTCTATCTATCAATAAATTAATAATTTCAAGATGTTTTCTGGATGCAATTTCAGGAACTACACCACCAAATTCACGATGAAAATCTATCTGTGAAGCTAATTTATTTGAAAGCAATTCTGTTCCGTTTTTCAGTATGGCCACCCCGGTATCATCACAAGATGATTCAATGCCAAGAATAATGCCTTTTTTATTCATATATACCTCTCTTTAAAGTTATCTTATTCCAAAAATATCAGTTCCAACTCTGATTAAAGTAGCTCCTTCTTCAATCGCTATTTCATAATCGTTTGACATTCCCATGGATAATTCCCTTACATTCGGATCGAGCTCATTTATTTTATCTCTTACTCCGCGAAGTTTTCCAAAACAGTTTCTTACAACTTGTACATCATCGGTAAACGGAGCCATTGTCATCAAGCCTTTTAAATTTATATTTTTCAATTCTTTAATTTTATGAAAAACATCGTATATTTGATTTTCTTCAAATCCGCTTTTAGTTAATTCACCACTTACGTTCACTTCTAAAAGAATATTTTGAATTATTTGTAATTTTTCAGCTCTTTTATTAATTTCCATGGCTATTTCAAGTGAATTAACAGAATGAATCAGAAAAGACTTTCCAACTACGTATTTAACTTTGTTTTTCTGAAGGTTACCGATGAAATGCCATTCAATTTTTTTATCTGGTAATTCATTAATTTTATCCCTCAGTTCCTGAGGCCTGTTTTCTCCAAAGCAACATTCCCCACATTCCATCGCAGACCTAATATTCTCTATAGGATATGTCTTACTGACACAAACAAGTTTTACATCGTCGATATTTCTGGATACTTTTTCAACCGCATTTAACATCTTCTCTCTTACATTTTTTATCTTTTTACAAATGTTGCTCAACTCTTCACCTCCGAAAATTAAAACTACTTATTATACAATATATCATTTTCAATTTTTTTCTGCTTTATTACGTCATTTTTTTCATCTGACATTTTAAATGGTGTATAATTCTTTATCTGTAAAAATAACGGAGGGTTCACATGAAGAGAATAGCTGTTGATGCGATGGGTGGGGATTATGCTCCAAAATCCGTAATTGAAGGCGCGACGAGATTTTTAGACGAATATAATGAAAATATACAGGTAATCCTGGTTGGGAAAAGTTCTGAGATAGAAAAGCAAGTTCCTGAAAAATACAGGAATTCCAAAATCGTAATACACCATGCTGAAGAATTGTTCGGAATGGATGAAAAACCTTCTCATCTTTTAAGGAAGAAGGAAACATCTCTGTTTAAAACCGCTGAGCTTATAAAAAAAGGTGAAGCCGATGCAATGATAAGTGCAGGAAATACAGGTGGTTTACTCGCTGCCGCGACCTTTGTAGTTGGCAGAATAAAAGGTGTTTCTCGTCCGGCACTGGCCAGTCCGATTCCGAATATTCACGGAGAGGTAATTCTTCTTGATTGTGGCGCTAATGTAGAATTTAAAAAAGATATGTTTCTTTCATTTGCAAAAATGGGAATGGCTTTTGCAAGAACAAGAGGAATTGACAACCCTCGTGTCGGACTCATGAATGTTGGTACTGAAGAAGAAAAAGGAACTGAAGAAGTGAAAGAAGCATTCAAACTGATAAAAGAAAATTTAACAGATAATTTTGTGGGATTTGTCGAAGCGAGAGATATAAATCTTGGAGATCTGGATGTTATAGTGACAGATGGATGGACCGGTAATATAGCTTTGAAAAGTATGGAAGGTACTGCAAAAATGATACTTCATTATTTAAAAAAAGAAATAAAGGAAGGCGGAATCTCACCTAAAATAGGTGCCTTATTGCTGAAGAAATCTTTAATGAATTTGAAAGATGAAATTGACCCGCGATCTCACGGTGGAGCCTTCATACTTGGAGTTAAAGCGCCAGTTGTAAAAGCGCATGGTAATTCCGATTCGCTTGCGATAATGAATGCGCTAAAGGTTGCGAACAGTGGTATCGAAAAAGAGTTAGTTAATAAAATAAATTCTTTAGTCAATGAAGGAGTGTAGAAAATGCCGAGAAAAATTCCTTTATCTTCCCCTGAAATTGGAAAAGAAGAAATAGATGAGGTATTAAAAGTACTTAAATCAGGTATATTGAGCATAGGCCCGAATATAAAAAACTTTGAAGGGAAAATGGCTGAATATACGGGCGTAAAACATGCTGTTGCGGTAAACAGCGGCACAAGTGCCTTGAGTATAATAATGGATTATATAAACCCCGAGGAAAATTCAAAGATAATAACAACCGCATTTTCCTTTGTCACATCTGCAAATATAATACTTTATAAAAAATGTATACCTGTTTTTGCCGATATTGATCCTGAAACTTACAATATTTCTCCTGATTCTATCAAGTGTCTGATAGATTCCGACAAAGGCGATAATGAAAAAATAAAAGGTTTAATTGGTGTGGATGTTTTCGGCCAGCCATGTGATTGGGATAGAATTAACGATATCTGTAAAAAACAGGATTTGTTTTTGGTTGAAGATTCTTGCGAAGCAATAGGAGCAGAATACAAGAATAAAAAATGTGGAACATTCGGAATTGCAGGTACTTTTGCATTTTATCCAAACAAGCAGATGACAACCGGTGAGGGTGGAATAATCGTAACCGATGATGATAAACTAAATGAATTCGCAAGATCTATAAGAAATCAAGGGAGAGGTATAGAGGAGAACTGGCTTGAGCATGTTCGACTGGGTTACAATTACAGGATGGATGAATTATCGGCAACACTTGGAATGGTACAGATTGAAAAGCTGGAAAACTTCATACAAAAAAGATCTTCCGTAGCTGATAATTATAAAAAACTTCTTGAAAAAGTAAATGGTGTTAAAACGTTAAAAATTGAAGAATTCACGACTAAAATGAGCTATTTTGTTTACGTAATTCTTCTGGACAAAGGAATTAACCGAGATGGTGTCTTGAAAGATTTAAGCAATTGCGGTGTAGGATGCAGAAATTATTTTTCACCTATTCACCTTCAGCCTTTCTACAGAAAAAAATTCGGTTTCAAAGAAGGTATGTTGCCAGTGACAGAAGATATCTCTTCAAGAACGGTGGCTATTCCTTTTCATAACAACCTTTCTTATGGGGATCAGGAATATGTTGTTGATAATATTAAAAAGGCTGTAGAACACAACTCATGAAAAAAATATTCCTGATATTGATAGCTGCTTTTATGATGGCTGTTTCTTTACCTGGTTTTTTTTCCTCTATAACGGGGATGTTTGGTTTCGGAATTTTTTTATTCGTAATAAAGGATGAGAAAAAAATAAAGGCAACATTATACGGTTTTTTATTTGGGATGTTCTATTTCATGGCGGGATTCAGTTGGATAGTTTCTGCATTTGTTAAAGAAATCCCCAATGTTTTCGAAACAATGCCGCCTTTCATGGGATTTCTTATCTATTTGCTCTTGTGTTTTTACGAATCACTTTTTTTTGCTTTGTATGGACTTATATTTTCATTTTTCAGAAAAAAATGCAAAAACAGCAAGATCTTATTTATTTTACTGAGTTCTCTGACCCTTATAGCCACAGAATTGTTAAGAGCAGCGGGTCCTATGGGATTTACGGGGATAAGATTTTCTGATTCTCTTTACAATCATACGGGTATGTTACAGTTGAATTCGATAATCGGCCCTTATGGTCTTCTTTTCATAATAGGAATTGTTAATTCGGTTTTCTCTTTATCGATAGAAGAGTATGTTAAAAATTCTGCCAAACATAATTTTAAAGAAAAAAAGAAATTGCAGAAAATTTTTTTACCCATGATTTTAATCGTCCTTATTTTTTACTGCAGTGATTCTTTGATTACATCTACTCTACCTCCCTTATTTCCGGATAATCAGGAAAAAATTGATGTAGTAGCCGTACAATCTATGACCCCGGGAAAGAAAAAACATTACAGTACTGAAGAGGTATTTTTAGATGATTTTAAGAACAGTATGGAATCTATTTATTCAGAATATGATATTAAACCTGATCTTATAGTTTTTCCCGAAGCCTTTTTTATGTACGATATTTATACTTATAAAAAAACCAAAGAAGCTCTAGCAAGAATTTCGGATAAATACGATGTGAAAGTTGCAGTTCCAAGCCTTGCAGTTTTAAACAATGATTTTTACAACGCTGTCAGGTTTGTGGAACCGGAAAAAGGTGTAAGTGAAAAATTCTATGCAAAAATAAGGTTAAATCCTTTTACAGAGTTCCTGCCATTTGAAGAAATTTTCAGATTTTTAGAATTTCTAAAGTTTGCCAGATTTATGAAAAGTGGAAATGATTATTTGACTTTTAACGTAAAAAACAGTAATATAGCGTTTCCAATTTGTTTTGAGGCTTTTTATCCTGAAGTTTTCGAACAATTCAATGCAAATGGAACTGATGTATATATGATAGTCACTAACGATGGTTATTTCGATAATTATACGGCTCTGATACAGCATTTTTCACAATTGAATTTCAGAGCTGTTGAAAACAGATGCTGGTTTCTGCATGTCTCAAATAACGGTATAACTGGACTAATAGATCCTTACGGACGAGTTGTAAAAACTATAGATCCGTTTGCTGAAAAAACCGGGTTATTCTCTATTCCGGAAGATAACAGTATTTACTCAGTTTCATATTCTGATTACAGATCTGTTTTTCTTATTTTCCTGGTTTGTATTATAATTGGATTTTATGTATTTCTCATTGTGATAAAATAAGTTATTCGATTTCTTCGGAGGTGTTCAATGAAGGTTTTTGAGTCTTTGTTTCTTTTCTTTACATTTATATTTGTTTCGATGTTTGCTCACCCGGAACTGACTTATGAATTCAGTACTCCTAAATATTTTTTCCTGATAATATTTATGACAGTACTAATATCAGTTTATCTTATACGAAACTCAAGGAAGAAAAATCTGAAACTGTATTTTTCTGCAGCACATCTTGGGTGGATGTTGTTTGGGATTTCAGCTCTCATTTCCACTTTAACAGTATTGAGGACAAATCCAATATATTTCTCTTTCTCTTTTGAAATAGGAATATACACCATGTTTACCTTTTTTATTGTAACTTATTTATCAAATACATTAGATACTAAAAAGGCTGTAAATTACTTTCTTTTAGCCGTTTTGGTATCTGGATTTATGGTTTCAATAGAAGCATTGACCAATTTCTATACGGGTAATTCTTTCTTCCTGGGATCATATGGTGCGGGTGGAAAAATGTCTATGAAAGCCACTATAGGTAATCCAAATTTCGTTTCGGATTTTCTCGCTTCATTGATGCCCATAACCATTTATTTCGCGCTCAGCAAAGATTTCAGTTGGATACTATCAAAGAATGATAAAAACTTATCCATTAAAGCAACCGTACTGGCAGTAAAAGCAATTGCAGTTTTAAACTTTTCACTGTATTTCTTTGTGGTATTACTCGCGGGAACCAGAGCAGTATTCCTTTCACTGGCAGTTGGGGTAGTTGTTTTTATACTGGGATATATTTATTATATTAAATTTTCGAAGAAGGATAACAAAGACAAGATCGTGGAGTCTGCAAAGGATAAGGAATTTAATAAATCTGTTGGTTTAATAAACAAAATTACACTTATTGTGACTCTGAGTATAGGTGTTCTGTTGCCATTAATTTTGTCAAATCCGGATAACCCACTTGCTAAAGGCATTAATGTTTCAGCGCGAACAGCTTCTATTTTCGATGAAAGAGGTTTTCAGACTACCGGAGGTAAAGCCAGAGTACTGGCTTGGAAAGCTTCTGAAAATCAGTGGAAAGAGAACCCGATAATAGGAAGTGGTATCGGAACATACATGCTTTACGCTGTTGATCATATGGCAGACGTTATGCATGAATCACCGGAATATATTGATTCCTGGTCCAATTTTAAAAGAACACATAATGATTATTTTCAGGTTCTGGGGGAAATGGGGATATTTGGAATTTCAGCGGTTGTATTTACACTTATAGCCATGCTGATTATGTTCTTCAGGATGCTTAAAAATATCGACAACAAAGATGATGCATTGCTGCTGATATTACTTGCAGTTTCTTTTACCGAAATACTCGGTCATAGTTTTACTGAGTTTCCATTGCATTTATTACCCAATCAGTTATGGGCGATGGCAATAGGAGGTATCGGTTTTGGTTCTTACCTGAACAGAAAGAACATTTTAGCAAAACGTATCAACATGAAGTTTTCCATAATAATGGTTATTCTCGCTGTTTCAATAATAATCGGAATTACTTCCGGGGTATTCAAATATAAGAGTATGATGGCGGAAGCAGAATTCAAAGCCGGCAACGGTTATTACTCTGGTCTTTCACAAATCGAAGTTGCTGTTAATCAGCTGAATCAGCAGAGATCTCAGGTTGAAGCTGCTTATACCGCTCTTGATAACAGAGAGGGAATTTATCAGAAATATAAAGAGGAAATATTCTTACCCACCAGAATACAGGAATTGAAAAGTTCTGGCATTTCTGGTATTTCTGAAAGTCAGTTACAACTTAAAGCTTCTAATGATTTACAGACACAATTACAGGCAGAATATGCGAAATTACAGAATTATCTTAATCAAATTGATGCAAAACTGTCTGAAGCAAAAACACAAAACTCTGAATATTTTGGTATGGCAATGGATAAATTTCTGAGTAGTGTTAACAATTCCAATTGCTATGGAAAAAGCCTCTTTTATCTGTCATTGATGATGGCCAGACCAGAGAGAAAAGTATTTCTTGTCAATGAATTTATAAATTCAGGCTACGATTTAAGCGTATTAGGCAAACAATTTGGTGATATAGAAGAAGAAACCAGGTTTATTCTGCCGGAATTCAGAAATTATCCTATGAAAGAAGATTTAGGGCTTTATAAAATAATATCGGATAAATTTGGTTCTGACTATGCTTCAAGAGTTATGCAGATCAGTTTATGGTACGATATAAAACTGCATCAGGATGGTATTGATTATTTTAAAACATCACTTAAATGCTTTAATGAAAAAAACACTTACAGGATAATGGGTAAATTCTATTTCAACCTTTCTATGCTGTTGAATAACATAGTTGATAGTTATATAGCTTTGAAAAATGATAATTCTGTTGAACTAGATCCTGCCACATTAACATTAATTGATCAGCTTATAAGCAATCACAGAATTCAGTCAGCACAGGCTATGCTTGATTTTTCAGAGAGTTATAACCTTGCAATATACATATTACCCGGTAACTGGCAGATGTTCCCGGACTGGGAAAAAATCTATGCTGAATACATTGATCTTACCTTGAAATCAGATTCCGTATTAAACTTATATCCGAAGATTAAAGAAATATCTGAAAAGAGGATTTGGGCATGTGAGTCAATGCACAATGTTGAACGACTTGGTGTTCCGGATGATATAGTTTCTGTTTATTCACAAATTGCCCAGGCATTCTTAAATGAAAAATATTATCAGGAAACTCTCACGGTACTTGATGATGGATTGAGCATGCTTGAAAACGCCTATATCTGGAATAAAAACGATTTACAGCAAAATACTTATCTTTCTGAATCTGAATTAAGCAGAATAAGAAGTTTCCTTAACTCGTATGATTCTATGAAAGATAAAAGAGTGCAATTTATCAATCAGATGATTTCTGTTTACAGAAATTCACTTAACGATGAGAATTTAAAGAAATCATTTGAAGAAGACTGGAAAACTAATTATTTAACCGGTCAAAAAAATGATGCTGTTGATTTACAGGAAATAATTAGTAAATTGGAAGAAACTATGAAATAAAATTTAATATTTTTAATGCTGACTTATGAATTTGAATCATAATTTTAGGAGGAAAAATGAATTTTAAAAAAGTAATGGCATTTACGGTATTCCTTATGGCAATATTAAGTATTACGTTTATTGCAAATGAGGACAAGCTAGATCTTCCAAAGGATTATGTTGTGGCAAAAGTGAACGGATCTCCCATATATTCCGAGTTGCTTGATATTGAGACCAACCTTACCATAACCCTTTTAAGAATTAAACAAAATGATACTGCGTTTTATGAAGTAATGACAAAAACGCAGGAAGGCTACGATTTTTTGGTGAAGTATAAAGATATAATGCTTGATAAAATTATAGATTCTGTTGTACTGGAAAAAATAGCTGAAGATAAGGGACTTTTTGTAAAAAATGAAGAAATCGAACAATTTGTCGTAAACTACCTGGATAACATACTGGAAACTACAAATTTGACGAAAGATGATTTCGAAAAATATATTCTCACACAAGGTTATGATGATTTGCAATCATATGAAAAGCATCTTATATTTCAGAGAAAGACTGCGATGGTAAATCATCTACTCATGGACAAATTGATAGGTACCGTCAATGTTTCTGAAGAAGAAATTGATGAAGCTATTTTGACTATCGATACTGTCAAGCTTGATAAAATCACATCTGTTAATTTGAGTCATATTTTGTTACAGGATCAGAAGGACGCTTCCCAGGTTCTTCAGAGAATTAACGAAGTGGGATTCGAACAGGCTGCAGCGGAGTATTCCACCGATGATTTAACAAAATACAATGGAGGAGATCTTGGGTGGATCGAAAATGGAGTTTTCCCACAATTTAGCGTGGTATTCGACAAAAAACCAGGAGATATAGTAGGACCCGTAAAAACTGAACTTGGATATCATATTCTATATATAAAAGAATTCAGTGGTGGAGAACTGGGGCAGGAAAATCTCAGAAAAGAAGTTAAGTCTGAAATAGAATTTTCAAAAAGATTTTCTTTATGGGAAGAATGGCTGACAAATGAATTTCCAAAAGAAAAGGAAAAATACAGAATAGAAAAATTATTTTAATTTATCGGGGAGGACAACATGAAAAAATGTAGTTTTGGCACTCACAGAGTATTAGACCCAAAAGGAGTTTTACCGCAACCAGCCTGGAAGCTTGACAATTCAATGGATGAAGATTATGATAACGAGATAATTGTCGATGTAACAAGGCTTAATATCGATTCCGCATCTTTCAGGCAGATAAAAGAGGAAGTCGGAAATGATGAAGAAAAAGTTGCTCAGAAAATAATGTCAATTGTTGAAGATAGAGGAAAAATGCATAATCCTGTTACAGGTTCCGGTGGAATGTTAGTGGGTACAGTAGCCAGGATCTCACATGAAATGTCAGAGAAACACGGTTTAAAAGTTGGAGATAATATAGCAACTCTCGTTTCCCTTTCGCTTACTCCGTTGAAAATAGATAAGATAAGAAAAGTTCATCTGGATAGAGAACAGGTGGAAGTTGAAGCAAAAGCTGTGATTTTTGAAAGTGGAGTAATGGCTAAATTACCTGAAGATTTATCACAACCTCTGGCTTTATCAGTTCTGGATGTTGCGGGAGCACCAATTCAGACTGCAAGGCTTGTAAAACCTGGAGATACTGTTATGGTTCTGGGAGCCGCCGGTAAATCCGGAATGCTCTGCAGTTATATAGCAAAAAAAATTGCCGGAAATATTGGTAAGATAATAGGACTTATACATCATAACGACAGAAGAGAAGAATTAGAGGAAATGGGATTTTGTGATATAGTCCTTCAGACAGATGCAACCGATGCTGTGGGTGTTTATCACATGGTACATGATGCCACTGACGGAAAACTTTGCGATGTTGTAATAAACGTAGTAAATGCACAAAACACCGAAATGGCCTGTATATTATCCACAAAAGACAGAGGAAAAGTATATTTCTTCTCAATGGCCACCAGTTTTACAAAGGCAGCACTTGGTGCTGAAGGTGTCGGTAAAGATGTCGATATGATTGTGGGAAACGGTTATGCTATAGATCATGCTGAGTTTGCACTTGATACTCTGAGAGAAAATAAAAAATTGCTGGAATTATTCCAGAAAAGATACGGATAATATAATATATATATGCTGTGAAATCGGAACTTAAAGGTTCCGATTTCTTTTTAGGGAAATAAACTGAAAAGTGAGGTGCAGATTATGAACACTACTGTGAGAATAGGAAATTTAATTACTTTAAAAAATCCCGTAATGCCTGCTTCGGGGCCTTTGGTGGGGGATTTCAACAAGATTAAATTTATTCATGAACAAGGTGTTGGAGCGATTGTAACCAAGACCATTAGTTCTGAAGCTGCAAAGGTACCAAAGCCATGTATCATAGGGGGTAAGAATTACATAATAAATACAGAACTTTGGTCAGAATTTCCTCCGGAAAAATGGGAGAATGAATTTCTTCCTTCAATGCATTCTCTGAATACTCCGACAATAATCAGTTTAGGATACACACCAGAACAGATAATTCCCCTTATAAAAAAATTCGAGAAATTTACGGATGCATTTGAAATCTCTACACATTATGTGGGAAAAGATCTTGAAAAAATAGGCAAATCTTTTGAGCAAATATCCGTATCAACTGAAAAACCGATTTTTATTAAAATGAGTCCACATATACCTTCTCCGGAAGAATTCGCACTTATGGCAAAAGAGAGTGGGGCATATGGGATAGTTGCAACAAATTCACTGGGTCCGGTTTATCCTTTTGGCGATAAATCTTTTTCTCCTTTAGGAAGTAAAGACGGCTTTGGATGGATATCAGGTCCTGTAATTAAAAATCTTTCTCTGGCAATCGTGCGAAAAATATGTAAAGCGGTTGATATTCCCGTAATAGGAGTCGGAGGGATTTCTTCAGCTGAAGATGTAATTGAATTTATTAAATGTGGAGCATCAGCAGTTCAATTGCTTTCTTCGGCGATGTTGAAAGGAAAAACATTATACTCGAAAATAATAAATGATTTGAATAAATATATGCAGGAAAATAATTTAGAATCACTCAGTTCTATAAAAGGAGAGTCACTTGATAAAAATTCCCAGCAAAAATTTGATACTTATAATCCTGTAATAGACAACGAAAAATGTACGAAATGCGGCTTATGTGTCGATAACTGCCCATATTTTGCACTCGAAATTGGAGAAAATGGCGTTGAAGTTATAAAAGATGAATGTTTTGGTTGTGGGTTATGTGAAAGTCGCTGCCCTGTAAAAGCTATTTCTGGTGTACTGAGATGAAAAGTAATAATTACATTTTAAAATGTATAAATTGCGGAAAAGAATTCTCATGGGATTCTGACATTTACACTTGTGATAAATGTGGTAACAGAAACGGCACTCTTGAAGTTATGATTGATTTTAATTCAAAAACAAAGATAAAGTCTGAAAGAAAAGGTATTTGGAGGTATATAGATTTTCTGCCTCTTAATGAGGAAAATATTTTTGACAAATTACTTGTAGGAGATACTCCTATAATAACCAGTGACCATATAGCTGAAGAACTGGGAATTGCGGAATTTCTTATTAAGGATGATGGCAGAAACCCTACAGCTTCTTTCAAAGACAGAGCATCCGTTATGGCTGTCAGTAAATGTTTTGAGAAAGGATATGAACACATTTTTGCTGCATCTACCGGTAACGCGGCAAGCTCAATATCCGGAATAGGTGTTGCTGCAGGATTGAAAGTACATATATTCGTTCCCGCTTCGGCACCTGATGCAAAGATAACTCAACTTATGGTATACGGAGCTGATGTAAACAAGGTAATCGGTACTTATGATCAGGCTTTTGATATTTCTCTTGAAATTGGTATGAATAATGGCTGGTATTGCAGAAATTCCGCTGTTAATCCTTTTTTACTTGAGGGGAAGAAAACAGGTACTTATGAATTCGCGGAACAGCTTGATTTTAAACTGCCCGATATAATTATGGTGAGTGTAGGTGACGGAACAATTTACAGCTCAATTCATAAAGCTGTAGATGAATTGTACGATATGAAAATGATAACAAAAAAACCTACAATTGTCGGTGTTCAGGGAGAAAATTCCAATGCCATACAACTTGCCTTTGAAAAAGGCAGGCCTTTTGCAAGTTGTGACATTGAGAATCCTGAATGTGTGGCAGATTCAATTTCTGTCGGAAAACCGAGGGACTATTTAAAGGCTTGTAAATATGCGTATAAGAATGACGGTTTCTTTATTTCAGTTGATGATCATTCAATCGGTAAAGCTATAATAGATCTCGCAAGGTATTCCGGGGTATTTGCTGAACCTGCAGGTGCTGTAGCATTTGCCGGAGCAAGGAAGCTCTCTGAAAAAGGGTATTTAAATCATAAAACCAGAATAGGGATACTGGTTACTGGAAATGGGTTGAAAGATATAAACAGTGTCAAGAAATACTTAAATGAATCCGTAAATGAAATTAAAATATAAAATTATTATAAAACCGGGTGAAATATGAAAAATGTATTGATTGCTATGATGAAGCATGAAACAAACAATTTTTTACCTGTCAGAACAATGGCGAAAGATTTTAAAATCCTGAAAGATGAAGAAATATTTAACGTTTCACTAAACAGATTTTCTGGTCCAAAGGGTATAATAAATGCTTTGTCGAAGAATAAAGATATAAACATTGTGCCTTCAGTATTTGCCAATGCTATTCCAGGAGGCAGTGTAACACATTCTTTTTTTGATTATATCAGGGAAAAAATAATTAACGATATAAAGAAAAACGGTAAAATAGACGGAGTAGTACTTGATTTACACGGTTCTATGATTACAGATGAGTCTTACGATCCTGAAGGGGACCTTGTTGCCAGTATCAGGGAATGTGTAGGTGAAATACCTTTAACGGCCTCGCTAGATATGCACGCTACTATAACTGAGAAAATGCTTAGAAATATCGATTCGATTAGCGGATACCATACGGCACCGCATATAGATGTTTATGAAACTGGTGAACGAGCAGCAAATATCTTAATCAGTATCTTGGAAGGTAAGAAAATATATATGGCATCTTCTGAGATTCCTTTTTTGGTTGCAGGAGAAAAATCAGAAACTGATGCTTTTCCGATGAAGGAGCTTATTGATAAATTAAAAACATATATAAAAATGAGAGAAGTTATCGATTGCAGCTATTTCCTTGGTTTTCCATGGGCGGATAATACAAATAACGGTGCAAATATAATAGTCATATCCAAAGATAGGGTGAGCGCTGAAACAAAAGCAAATGAGTTAGCGGGGGAATTATGGAAATACAGAGACGACTTTGATTTTTCCACCGCTGCATTACCTGCTCACGATGCAGTAAGGGAAGCTTATTTATTAGATGAAAATCGTGTTTTTATTTCTGATAGTTGTGATAATCCAACTGCTGGTTCGGCTGGAGATAACACGAATTTACTTAGAAATATTTTCGATTACAGGAGAAAAAACAATATATCCGATCAGGTGAGTTTCAGTGCGATTGTCGACGAAATTGCTTTGAATAAGTGTAAAGAATCCGGAGAAAACTCCTGTTTAGAAATTGAACTTGGTGGTAAAATTGACTCAAAATTCTCTTCACCATTAAAAATTAGTGGAAAAGTTGAAAAAATTATTGTAAATTATGATGAAAACCTGGATATGGTTTTGTTTAAAAGTGAAAATGTGAACATTTTCATATCTTCAAAAAGGTTCGCTGCTGCAGGCGATTTCGAAATATTCAAACATTTTAATATTGATATAAACAAGCAGAAAATTGTTGTGATTAAATGTGGATATCTTAGCCAGGAATTCAAGGATATTTCTTCTCATTCAATTTTCGCTCTGACCAAAGGTTACAGTAATCAGAACCTGTCTGAAATGGATTATAGAATTATGAAAAAGAACGTTTACCCAGTCAGAAAAATAGATAATTTCATCCCGGAAGCTAAAATATATAAAAAAGCCTCTGACTTTTAATCAGAGGCCATTTTTAATTTATGCTTACATATACGCTTATTTGTTGTGAATTACAACAGTTCTGACACGGGTCACAACAATAGCAATTTTTACTGTAATATATGTTATTGCAGGGATCACAGGAACAAGGATTATAACAGGTGCAGCTGTAACAATTATAGTTACACGGATAGCAACAGAGTATAGGATTTCCGTATGTATCGATAGTCAGTGAAACCATAAGCCATTCACATGTAGATGTCCTGAATACTCTCATAACCATAGTTGAATTGCAGTTAGCCTTTGTCAGCAGAGAACACATCAAGTTCCAGTTATAAATCTTCTCATAATAATACTTTACACAATTGCATCTGAGCTGGGATAACTGGTTAATAAGTCTGGTGCAAGGAGTAAAAAAGAATTCCATCTGACATGACTGACAACAATTATTATAGAAGCAGCTAGAAGGAATTACGAGTGCTTCAGAAATAATATCACCGGGAAGCAGCTCTCCAAAAGCCGGGTATCCTTCTATGGAATCCACAACCAATATTCCGCGATGAAAAGAACCATCTATGCAGCCGTTCCAGTTCTTTGCAGCAATTCCTAACTTAACGGAAAATGCAGATGTGAATGTAAAGAGGGTAATTAAAAGTATAAACACGAGTAATTTTTTCATAATTGTTCCCTCCCTATTTAATTCTGGTTCCTACCCATTCCGCGGGATTCATCCCGTAAATATTTCCGTTTTCAATATTTCCCGAATAGGCTACTCCGTTTAATTCAAAAGATATTGTCTTTCCGTCAAATTCCAAATTATTCAGGATCATTTCATTACCGGCAACACTTACGAATCCAGTATAAATTCCCTTAGCTTTTTCGGCTACTTTTAGCGTCATATCTGCTTCTTGATTTACACCTTCAGAAAGCAAAACTATTCCGCCAACTTCCCACAGAGCGGAAAACAACCCGGAAATAGAGGTACAGGATGTAAGAGCTAAAAGTAATACGATTAATGAAACAAGAAAAACTTTTAATTTCATAATACACCTCCTGTTTTAACTTAAGATTATTAAAGATAAAATGGCAATTACTGCAGTTTCAGACCTTAAAACCCTTTTTCCAATATTATAACCCTTTACACCTAATTCTTTGAGATATTTCATTTCTTCCTCTGTAAAACCACCTTCAGGACCTATAAATACGTTAAAAACAATATTTTTACTGAATTTATCAGGCGTAAGTCGGTTTTCAGAATATGGATCCAGGATAATCGAATTGGTATTTTTCTCCACTATACAATCTTTAATTTTATAAAGTGACTCATATTCACGAAGATTCGGAAATACGGTCCCACCACATTGTTTTAATGCTTTCCTTACATTATACTCTATTTTTTTAAAATTATATTTCTTTACTACAGATCTCTCCGTATTTACGAGGTTTATACTTTTAACACCGAGTTCAACGGCTTTTTCTATGATTATAGATTCCTTTGGCCATTTCATATTTGAAACGAATAAGTTGACATCAACATCATTTTCGTTATTAACAAAATATTTTTCTTCAATCTCGATTTCGGAAATTTTCTTGCCAATATTTTTTATAATGCCTTTATATACATACCCGTTTCCATCGGTGAATTCTATTTTCTCACCCACAGAGGCTTTCATAACTCTAAGATGCCCTGTTTCATGTTCATCAAAAAATGCTGTGTTATTTTCAATTTGATTTGTAAAGTAATTTTTTGGCATATATTCTCCTCGTTTTTCATATTATAGTATTTTTAACTTTCTGATATGTTAAGGTTTGAAAAAAAGCATCATTATGTTATACTATTTGTAGGGATACCTATATTTGATATATTAAGAAGGTGATATTGTGTCTATAAACGTTTCTGAAAGTCTTGAAAATTATCTCAGAGTTATATATGAAGTTCAGTCTAAAAAAGATTTTGCAAGGGTAAAAGACATTACAAGTGCCCTTAGTGTAAAAACTGCTTCAGTCGCTGATGCGCTTAAAAAATTACAGGAAATTGATTTGGTAGACCATAAAAAATACGGCTATATAAAATTAACTCCTGCTGGAATTATAGAGGCATTGAAGGTATATGAAAAACACAACTCAGTAGATAACTTCCTGAAAGACGTAATTTTCATAGATAATTCTGAAGAAAGAGATGAACTTGCCTGTGGCTTGGAACATCATCTAAGTGACAAGTTACTTAAAGGAATGGAAAATCTCACTGATTTTTTCATAGATAATCCTTCAGTTCTTAAAAAGTTCCAGGAATTTTCAAAAGATCCGATGAGTAGAAAAAACAATTCTCTCAACAGATTCGAAGAAGGCGCAAAACTTAGGGTAATGAAAATATTCGGTTCTGATACAGAAAAGGAAAAACTACTTATAATGGGCATTTTACCTGGTACTGACGTAATAATTGAACGTAAATCCGGATTGGATAGTTTAGAAGTAAAAGTAAGAGGATTCAGGATTACTTTGAGAAAAGAAGAAGCAAAACTCATTTTTGTATCAGAGGTCACCGATGAATCTGAATAGTTATGTAGTATAATATTATTCGATTTTTTTAGGTGGTGATCAAATGTTTGTTTTAGGTAATCTTTTAATTGGAATTGCCCAGGTCCTGAACACAGTTATTTATGCTTATATTTTTATTTTAGTTCTGGATTCAGTTTTAAGTTTCATACCTACGATGGGGTACAGTCCGATAAGACAGTTTTTCAGAAATCTATCGGGTTTAATGCTTAATCCCTTGAGAAAGTTTATTAAACCCATAGGCAATGTTGATTTGACTCCTTTTATCGCAATTTTGATTTTGATTTTTGTGAATTCGTTCCTTGTACAATCTTTGTTCGATCTTGGAAGGACTCTCAGATGAAAAAAATCGGAGTACTCTTCAATGAACATAAGAAGGATATTCTGCATAATACCAGAATTCTGGTAAAAGTTCTGTCTAAGTTTTCTGAAGTTGTTTTTATGGAATCCACTGAGAAAATAGATCTGGATAAGATGAAAAGGCCAGATATAGTAGTGGTTCTTGGTGGTGATGGAAGTGTTTTGAGATGTGTTCCGGTTTCTGTCGCGTGGGATGTACCAGTAAAGGGGATAAATTTCGGGAAATTTGGTTTCCTCACGCGTTTTGATTACGAAAGGGTATTGAAAGATGTAAAATCGTTTTTAAAGGATATAAAAATATCAAACAGAAATCTGCTCAAGGTAAAAATAACTGATGAAAACGGTGATTATGAGAGTGAATGCCTTAATGACGTTGTAATTCATAAAGACATGAAATACAATGTCGATACTTTTGACCTTAAGCTAAATGGTTTTAAATTAAATTCAATTCCATGTGATGGGATAGTTGTTTCTACGGCTACCGGTTCCACAGCTTATTCTCTGTCCCTGGGCGGACCAATTATTTTCCCCGACTCCAGTTCTTACATATTGAATTTACTCTCTCCGCATACTATTGCGTATACACCGCTTATTCTTTCTGCAAATGATGTGATAGAAATCAATCCTGACAGCAATGAGAAAAGATTGAATTTTTCTCTTGATGGGTTGCCCTGGAAAAATGCTGAAAAAATAGAAATAAAATTATCAGAAAAATATTTTAAACTGGCATGTCCGATAGAAGATTCGTACCCACAGATTATTTATGAAAAACTTTTGTGGTGCAGGAGGGGATAATTTGCTTCTTGAAATTCATGCAAGAAATTTTTTGCTTTTCAACGAAATAGATCTGGACTTTTCAAAAGGATTCAATGTAATAACTGGTGAAACCGGGTCCGGGAAATCAATGTTTGTTAAATTACTGAGATCTTTGAGTGGCGAATTCAAAGCGAAGGAACTTATAGGTAATTTTGAGGATAAATTCTGGGTAGAAGCAGTTTTTGATGGTAATAAAAATACGAATGTCTTACTTGAAAAAAATGATATTCCTGTTGAAGCGGAAATGTTTATAAGACTTTCCGGTACTTCTGAAAGATATACTTCCAGAATAAACGGAAGTATAGTTCCGTTATCTTTTCTTAAGGAAATAATGGAAAAAGAAATAGAGATACATTCTCAAAACGCTTTCCAGAAATTGAAAAGTAATGTATATCACACTCTGTTGCTTGATCAATTTGGAAAAAAAGATTTATCGAAGATTCTCAAGAATTATTCAAAAATATATAATGAATACCTGGAATTGCTGAAGATTCAGAAAGACCTGCCAGGAAATGAAAGTGTGGTAATGAGGAATCTGGAATTTCTTGAATTTCAGATAAAAGAGATAGAAGAATGCAATATTCAGGACAATGAAGATAAAACTGTTAGTGAAGAACTTAAAATACTTTCGAATTATGAGTTCATTAAGAGTTCTCTTTATGAAATAATGAATATTATGGACAACAACAATGATATGCCATCGGTATTTGATTCACTTCACACTATTAATCATAAACTTATTAAAATTTCTGATATCGATGAAAATCTACTTGGGTGTAAAGATGAATTCGAAATTCTTATAGAAAATCTATCTGAAATTGGGAAAAATATCTATTCCTATGTAGATTCACTTGAATACGACGAACAGGAGTTGAATTCCCTTGAATTGAGAATGAAGGTTATAGAACATATTAAGAAAAAATATGGTCCTTCACTTAATGATGTATTTATGAATTTGAATGAGTTCAAGTCAGAAAAAAATGAAATATTGGATAAAATTGAAAAAATAAAGACAATAGACAGAGAAATAGAAAATAAAAGATCTGAACTAAATATTCTGGATGAAAAAATCAGGATTAAAAGAAAAGAATACGGAGAAACTTTCGCAAGTATTATAATGAAAGAACTAAGTGATTTGAAAATGGAAAAAGCCGAAATCAGATGTGATTTTGTGGAATTGGATGATTTTACCCTTCATGGTAAGCATCTTATTGAGATAACAGCATCTATGAATCCCGGGGCAGAGTTCAGACCTATAGCAAAAATAGCATCTGGCGGGGAACTCTCACGGCTTTATCTGGCTATTGAAATAGCCCTCAAAGGAAATGTGGAAGTAAGGACAGTCGTTTTTGATGAAATCGACACAGGCGTAGGGGCAAGACTTGGTGATATTATAGGAAGGAAGATAGCGACTTTGGAGGAATTTTCTCTTCAGAGTTTTCTAATCACTCATTTACCCCAACCTGCAGCACTTGCAAAGAAGCATTTCAAAGTTGGGAAAAAGCTGCTTGGTGAAGAAACTGTTTCATGTGTACAGGAACTTACTGGTGAAATAAGAAATGCCGAAATAAAAGAAATGATTGGAAATATTCCTGAAATATAAAAAACGGATCTTAAAAAGATCCGTTTTTTGTTATATTCTATCTTATAACTTATTTTACTTCTATGCTTATTGGAGCAGAAGTATAAACGCTTTCGTAATCATACATCTCAAATAATTTTGATGGAGGAATCACGAATTTACCTGAAGAGGTTATTTTATAATAATTATTCACAACATAATCGCCTTTAGGAATACTGTTATAAAAAAGCAGAGACCTGTCAAATCTATCTTCCGAATTAGAAGTATACCACCATAGTCTGTCATTGGATGTCAAAAGAAATTTATCATATTGATATAGTTCATCGTCTTCGGATTGTACGAAGCATGATGGGATTTCTTCATCAAAAGCGGCATAATTCATTTTTTTATCAATATTTACAGTATTGCTTATTCTTATTACATCACCTATTCTTACAGAAGAATCATTCTCTTTGAAAAGAAGTTTCCAGCTTCCCTCTTCACCAGTAAACGGATTTCTGGAAATTAGAATTGAATTACCATCGAAACCTGTAATCCTTATCTCATTATAAAAAGTAAGGCCTGAATATTCGCCGTTTACATATAGAGAATAGTATTTTTCATCATTCACATTGTACACTTTAAAATAAAAGCTGTTTAATGGTTTTGATTCATTTTCCATTTCAGCATCAGCTGAAACAAGCATGTATGGAGCTATTTTATTTTTATATGGAATATAAATGCTTCTTATAAAACTAGTTTCGTCTGAAGCCACTATTTCAAGATTAGTTTTTTTCTCAATATTCCTTTTCAAAATCGATTCTTTATCTGGCTTATATTCATCATATTTCCATTTTTCATTCCATACGAATTTCCATATTAAACCTTCAGTGCCGGATAAGCCTAAAGATATTCTATCGCCTTCATTTAAATGTATGGTAGAAGAAACAACAGAACTTTCATCCAATCTAATTTTAGTATCCTGCAGTCCACCATCGAATTCAGAAAGATTGCCTTTAAGGAAAACTTCATAATCTTTATTGGAATTTGCCACAGGGCTTAATGCCATTACCACAAATGCCGTATCTTTTGTAGAATACCAGTAAGAACCGTTTCTGTTTCTGAAAAGATAATTTATAAGTAAATATTTTTCCTCACCATTATAGTCCAGCTCATTCATAAACATTAAAAGTAATGAATTTAGCTGCAAATCATTCAGGAAATAAGAATCTGAATTAAAACTTATTCTGAAAAACTCATTCCATCTTATCCCCTCTTCAAGCAGTTGCTGAAGTATAGTCTCAGCAAGCGGATTTTCGTTTTCAGCCAGTGAAAGTCCGAAAAATAACTTAGAAGTCAGGTTCTGTTCTTTAAACATTACTGGATAATCACTTTCTATACGTCTTATAACATAGTTGCAGAATGGAATATATTCACCTTCAGTTTCACTTACGAGATTTTTAAGAGCCTGAAGTCCATACTGGAAAACAGATTCATTGAATGGAATATCCATATTTCTCAAAATTGAAAATGTATACATAACGTATGCAGTCATAAATGGATGTGAATCGTCATTTTTCCACCATCCCCAACCACCATCATAATGTTGATAAGAATAAATCTTTGAAAGAGCTTTTTTAGTTATATCCTCTATTTTATTTCTTATTTCTTCTCCATCCAGAGGATTCAGACTCAAAAAAGCCAACGCGGGAAGAAAGCTGCTTATAGTCTGTTCAGTACATCCATATGGATATTTTATCAGATACTCTATTGAATCAAGTAATTCTGATTTCATGTTAGAACTGAGAGTTATTTTCATTTCGGTGTCGGTTTTAGCGATAAATTCAAACATCTTTCCCTGAATACCCAATATTCCGCTATTTCCATGATCTTCCGAATAAATTCTTTTTTTAAGCGGAAGTGTTACTATCATAGAATCAGATCCAGTTTCACTTTCAGAAGATATTTTCAGAGAAATTTCTGTGGCATTTTCAATATTTGGAACTTTAAATTCAAACCAGGTAATCTTATTAGTTCCATTATTTATTTCTTCATTAACGGATAGTTCAACACCGGCAGATTCCAGAGATACTTTAAATTCTGAATCTGCTCCGGAATAATTACCAGTATTCACTCCAAGCATTATTTCATCTTCTTCAGTCAGGAATTTAGGGAAAACCGCGGAAGTCGTAACGGGTAAAGTGGATATAATATTTTTAGAAGCATATCCTGTTTTTCCTGACATCGTATTGGCAAATAATCTGACTTTCCAGGTTGTAAGATCCTCAGGGAAATCCACATCAACAATTGTTTTACCATTTAACCTGATTACAGGAATCCACATGGCTATATCAGAGAATTCACTTCTGACACGTGCTGATTTTCCATTAGCTGCAGCTTTAGTCTGTGCCAATGTTTCTGGGGTTTCATAAAGTGAATCTTCAATATAAGCAAAAGCTTTACTGAAGTAATATGGATTGTTAAAACCATACACACGATATGAATCTACCGGATTGTTAAGCCCATCTGCTATTCCTTCCCAGTCATCAGTACCGTACAAATCGAGCAATGACTGATCAACAACGCTCAGGCATCCGAAAATATCTTCTGAAGAATTCTCGGTAATCAACTCTATTTCAGCTGATTCTCCTGGCTTTATTTTTTCTGGGGAATCAATTGATAAATTGAGAGTTCTGTTTCGTAAATTAACTTTATAACTTTCATATTCTCTTATTTCCTTTCCGCCGTAATAAGATATTATTTCGACATTTATCTTATTTACATTTATTGATTTTGGAATTTCAAAGGAAAATTCTGAATTACCACTTTCCATATAAAGATCTTTATATATAAACCTGTTTCCAAAGTCAATAAGTAATAACAGATTGAAATTCTTGTAAGAAGACAGTACATTAAGATGTATTATATCTCCCGGAGAAAATTCAGCTTTGTTGGGAATTATCTCGATTTCATTATCCGTACTGTACTTGTAATCGGAAGAGTAAACAAAAAAACTATCGATAATTTTATTTTCCGGGTATTTTAAATCTATCAGTTCATACTTGTAATAACCAGGTTTTTCTATAATTTTGTCAAACTTTGTCCTTTCATTTACAATTACATTCAAAGTCTGATTTAATACTTCGTTATTATCATAATCTTTGATGATAACCTTTATTTCCCTGTTTATATCCTTTGAATCATCAGATATGATTTCAGTTAGTATTTCAAAAGAAAATTCACTTCCCTTATTAATCCATCTTTTGATATTCTCTATTTTAATATCCATATCCGAAGGTATGTAAGTAAAGTATTTTGCTTCAGAAACTTCCCTTCCGCTTTTGTCGACTACATTGACATCTACTTTATATTTTGCCCTTTCATTTTCCTTCAGCGAATATTTAAAGCTTCCGATACCATTTTCTATTTTAGTAGTTCTTATGTCAACTACTTCTCCGCCGTTATAATAATATCCATATACGTCAAGTGGAAGTTTTTCAAATGTTATATGTGCATTTCCTTCGGATATTCCCTGTCCATAATAGTAATCCGCTTTTATATCAAATTGCACATTTTCTCCTCTTGAGTAAATCTTCTTCAAATTGCTTATTTCTACAGAAAAAGGAGGTTTCTGATAATCTGCAAGTTCAAAGTATTTATAGAAGTAATGCTGTTCACTTTCCGTTTCAAGATTGAATTCAATCTGATAATGACCTCTTTTCTGTTCCTCATCAGTTTTGTAGTTTATATTTGCCCCACCTGAATTATCCAAAGAGTATTCACCGGAACTTTTTTCTCTTCCTAAAGGGTCGTATATTTTATATTTTAAGACACCTTCACGTATAAAGTTACCTGTTTTTTTATTGTAGAAAAATGTCCTTGCATTGATTTCTTCACCTGGTTTATACATGGGTTTATCGAAGAGTAATATATTCTCGACACTGTAATACGCTTTATCCGGAGAATCAAGATATATAAAGCAATTCCCTTCAGGTGTTTTTATAAAGAGCATTTTATCCGTGAGTTTATCTTTATCTCCGGAATAAAATCCGTTATCTGAGATGCTGCCTATAAGTGTTTCGTTGTTTATATCGGAATAAATCTTACCGAAATTTACATTCTTTCCCGTAAATGTATTCCAGATTTTTAAATAAACAGTATTTTCATCCACCATAGCAACACCGTCTATATTGGTCCTTTCAATTACGGAATATACAGTTTTATAATCATATTCAATTTTCAGAAGATAAGAACCTATATTTTCGAAAAAATAAGAGGGAATTATCTCCTTACTCCAGTTTTCCGAAGGAGTTATTTTATAACTGGTTATCATATCTTTATCCCTGTAAATTGGTCTTTCGTTTTTCTGTAAATAACCATAGGAAGTATAACCATCATCAATCTTGTATATGCTGACTATCAGTTCATCAGTCTGATAAGTGTAAAAGGAAAAATCCTCCCCATACTGTAAAATCTGAAGGGAGTCAATATAAATACCAGACAGCCCTGTTACGACAAAACACAAAAAAAGAAAAAATAAAGCAATTTTTAATTTCATATTTCCTCCTTTATTAATCGTTGAGTATTTTAAATCTGTAGTATCCTAAAAAATTGGGATTTTCTTTTACAGGTAGCCAGGTTAAAGGAGCTGCTTTTAAGTAATCAGCATATTTCCAAAGCCTTACATTCCCATCATCATCTTCTGATGGTCCGGTGTGATATATAAATCCATCCCCGGTATAAATCATAACATGATATGGAAATTGTATATCCTGCGGATGATAGAAAAATATCAGGTCTCCTTTTTTTACCTTTTCATTAAGATCACGCGATACCCTTTCAGTATTGTATAGAAATAAATGTCTTGCATCTGCAAAACTTAAAAAATTCTTACCATCGTAAAATAGATTCACACCTATAACGGGAACTTCCGGATAATTATAAGCTTTAACATCTTCAAGGTAAATTGGAGTGATTCCGGATTTAGTCAGCCAGTCATTGTTATGATTTTTCAACGCCTCTCTGTATGAGAATCTTACCAATCCAGAACAATCTCTATGTCTCCAGAGCGGGGAATAGCTTATCTTCTGATTTAAGGCTATATGAACAAACCAGTCACGAAAGATTTTAGCATCTTCTCCATAAATTTCACATTGATCGGGAAAACCATCATCATCTTCGTCACTGAATACGCTTTTATTTCCAATTGAGTATTTTTCATTAAAAAAACTGTCATACGTTATTGTAACTATGGAATTATCGGAAAAAGAAGATAAAAAATATCTTTCATCCATATTTTTTTCAACTCTGCAGCCTGATATATCCGTGATATTCTGAAATCTCTCAAGTATAATCTCAATAACCTGTGAGTTACGATTATTCGCAATATTTTTTTGAGGCTTTAGTAAAGTAGTTATATTCGATGCTAAAAAAATAAAAGATGTCACTAATAATGAAAATAAGAAAGCTTTTCTCAATTACACACTTCCCAATGAATATGTTGAAAAATTATACCATAGCACTATGGTAAAATAGTTAAAATTGAAATTCTGAGGAGAGGTAATGAAAGTACATTTTATAGGTGTTTCAGGAATTGGTATGAGTTCTTTGGCGATGCTGTCAAAAGAAATGGGATTTGAGGTAAGTGGAAGCTGTGATTTTTCAAATGAAAGAAGTGAGTACTTAAAAAAAAGAAATATTGAAATTTATTTAGAACATAAATGTTCAAATATAAAAGATCCGGATATAGTTGTCTATACTAATGCTGTAAATGACGATAATCCGGAAATGATTGAAACTAAAAAAAAGGGAATTAAATGCCTTCCAAGAATCCTTTTTTTGAAAGAGTTATTGAATAAAATGGGCAGAAAATCAATTGGTATAACCGGAACTGACGGTAAAACTACTACTACAGCAATGATAGCTCATATTTTAATAAATAAAGGATTTGATCCTGTTGTGCTGCTTGGTGGTGTACATAAAATACTCGAAGAGGGAAATTTTCGAATGGGCAACGGTCCAGTCGTATATGAACTGGATGAAAGCGATGGCTATTTTGCCCAGACAAGAAGCGAAATAGCGGTAATAACAAATGTAAAAGGTGATCATTTAGAGAATTATTCAAATGATTTCTCAAATTATAAGGACAGCATGAAAAAATATTCCTTTAACTCAAAATATACCGTCATACCTGATGAGTATTGCCATATGTTGGAAATTGATGGAAAAATTAACAGCTCAATTAAATGCTTTAAATACAATGATTTCGAATCTGATTGTGGAATTTCAGAATACATGTGGAAAAATTCACTATGTGCTGCGGAAACTATGGAACTCTTAAACATAAGTAAGGAAGAAAGTTTTTCAGCATTATCCAGTTTCGAGAATGTTGACAGAAGGATGTCCATAAGGTATGATGACGGAAATATAAGAATTATTGATGATTATGCCCATACTCCTACAGAAATAGATTATTTAATAAAAAGCATTCCGAAAGATGATGATGAATCTCTTATTCTCATTCTGGAACTTCACAGATTCACAAGACTCAGGCGCGAACATAAAAATTATATAAAAATATTGAGAAACAAAAATATTAATAAATTATTGCTGCTCCCTATATATTCTGCCTATGAAAAGGAAGATACGGATGTTTATGAAGAATTTATTTGTGAAATGAATAGCAATTTTTCTAATTTTGAGGTTGTATCTGGCGCAAAATCTATATTTGACATTATTTTCTCAAACATCTCTTGTGAAAAAAATATTTTGCTTTTTTGTGGAGCCGGAAACAGCTCGAGAATATCGAAACAGTTATCAGAATTAATAAGTGAAAAAATTCTTTTTTTTAACAGATAAAACTTGACAGATAAAGGTAATATACTTTATAATTACTTAGCACTCAAAAATTGCCCTGTTGAGTCTGTAAATAAAGACAAATATTCGAGGAGGGGATTGTTTTGTCAACGGTTAATGTAACCATTAATGGCCGAACATATGATTTGCCCGATGGAATTACAGTTCTTGATGCTTGCAAACAATCAGGTGTATATGTTCCTACACTTTGCCATCATCCAAGACTTGAAGCTACCGGTGGATGTAGAATTTGTGTGGTTGAAGTTGAAGGAGCCAGAAATCTTCAACCGGCCTGTGTAACTCTCATAAGGGATGGTATGGTTATCAATACCAGTTCTGATAGAGTTTCTAATGCAAGAAAACTGAACCTTGCGCTTATTCTTTCCAGACATCCAAATGAATGCATGAATTGTGAATCAAATGGAAGATGTGAGTTGCAGGATTTAGTATACAGATATGATGTAGAACCGATTTTCCCAAAAACTGAGAAAACTAATTCCATTTTTGATGATAGTTCACTTTCGATTATCAGAGATCTTGACAAATGTATTTCTTGTTCCAGATGTGTAAGAGCATGTTCTCAGCTTCAGGATATGAACATTTACGGTATGGCTGAAAGAGGAGCGAATACTCTTCCTTTGACTGCATTCAATATACCTGTAAATGAAACCGACTGTATAAATTGTGGTCAGTGTTCAGCTTTCTGTCCAGTAGGTGCGATTACTGAAAATTCTGCAGTTAGAGAAATGTCAAAAATGCTTGACAAGAAAGACAAAATACTTGTTGTCCAGACTGCACCTGCTACAAGAGTTGCAATAAGTGAAGAATTCGGTATGAAACCTGGAAGTTCTTCTACTGGCCATATGGTAGCCGCGTTGAAAGCTTTGGGGTTCGATTATGTATTCGATACAAACTTCTCAGCAGACCTTACCATAATGGAAGAAGGTTCCGAACTTCTTGAAAGACTCAAAGAAGGCGGACCATTCCCAATGTTCACTTCTTGCTGCCCTGGATGGGTAAACATGATGGAAAAACAGTACCCACAGTACGTGAACAATCTTTCATCTGCGAAGTCACCACAGCAGATGCTGGGTTCTGTAATTAAATCTTATTTTGCAGAAAAAATTGGTGTTTCTTCCGATCAGATTTTCAGTGTTTCTATCATGCCTTGTACAGCTAAGAAAGATGAAGCACAGAGACCACAGCATATGATGGAAAATGGAGATCCTCATGTTGATCTCGTATTAACTACAAGAGAACTTGCCAAATTGATAAGACTCAGAAAGATTCCGTTTGCTTCTCTCGAAGAAATGAAATACGATGATCCACTTGGCGAATCAACTGGTGCTGCTGTTATATTCGGTAATACCGGCGGGGTTATGGAAGCTGCGTTAAGAACTGCATACGAATTGGCTACCGGTACACCGTTACCAAAAATTGATTTCATACCCGCAAGGGGTCTCGAAGGAATTAAGGATGCAAGCGTAGATGTTAACGGAACTGAACTTAGGATTGCCATTGCACATGGTGGTGCTAATGTCAAGAAATTGCTCGAAAAGTTAGAAAATGGTGAAGCGAATTATCACTTTATAGAAATTATGGCTTGCCCAGGCGGATGTATAGGCGGAGGCGGAGAACCATACAGCCTCGACGAAAATATTCTTGAAAAAAGGATTGCCGGAGTATACGATATTGATGAAGCTCAGACACTCAGAAAATCTCACGAAAATCCATCTATTACCAAGATATATGAAGATTATTTCGACAAACCTTTAAGCCATAGATCACATGAACTCCTTCACACACATTACTCTGACCGCTCCAAGGACAAATGTGTTAAAGAAGAAGCAGAAGCTTAAAATATAATTTGAATATAAAAAAAGGGTTCCTTAAAGGAACCCTTTTTTATGCATTACATGATTATTTTATAATTTCGTATATGTTTTAGGTTTAACCAAAATATCTTCATATTCAATTTCATTTTCACCTATATTGAGTACGTATTTCTCAACAATGTTATTTTTTTCTCTTTCGATTATATACAATTCATTTCCAGAAAAAAGGTTCTTAACCCTGCTTTTCCCTCCTAGTTTAGAAACAGTATCTTTAAAAAGCTTTTTGCCTTCTTCTTCAACCAGGCCAAGATCATCACTTTGAAGTATCATATTATCCAGTAAACCACATGTTATGGAGAAAATTTCTCTCTCTTCCTGAGTTTGTGAAATCCCTTTATCCCTTAGCATTATACAATCGGGGTCATTCAGCCAGAATTTCTTATGCATAAATTGTCTGAAAAGAGTATTTTGCAATGCAAAATGTGCATTAGGCGAACCATCAAACATTGGTCTGTCCGCGCCCCAATCGGGAGATGTGTCAGGTCCGATTCTCATTCCATCCACGATTCCTATTGAAGGTAAAAGAGGTGCTCCACATCCGAGAATGAAAGATTCATCTCCTACACTTTTTCTGATTATTTTCATGCCTTCTATATACGCGCTTATCGGTGAAACATTTTTAAATCTTTTTCCCGGCATGGCACCTGCAAACAGAAAATCAATTTTAAAATAATCGTATCCTTCTTCTTTCAATCTTTTAAAAACATATTCAAGCCATTCTGCTGCTTGAGGATTTGTAACATCAAGCGAATAAATATTTTTATCCCAATTGTGATAACAAACTTTAGGATTACCAGATTCATCTTTTACCAACCATTCCGGATTATTTACATATATTTCTGAAGTTTCCGAAATACTGAAAGGCGCTGTCCATAATCCTGCTGTATAACCATAAGAATTTATTTTATCTGCTATAATTGCGGTACTTGGAAAATCATTCCCAGGTGTAAACCAATCACCAATATCATCCTGAAAAGAATCATCAATCTGGAAAACATCGTAAGAAAACTCATTTGCAAGTTCCAGATTCTTATTCATCTCTTCCCATTTGAAATCCGTAAAATAATTGTACCAGCTGCACCAGCCTACAGGAACTTTTTCTATTATTTTAGGATTATGAAAATCCCTTATTATCTCAGCATAATTTTCCATAAGGTTTTCCACTTCATCATTTTCAAGAATAACGAAAGGCTCAATCTCCTTTTCTTCCTCCTCAGTGATAAAATATTCAAGATATACCACTATTTCTTCGCCTTCCAGGACGAAGAAAGGATGAGCTTTGTTTGATGTCAGAAAGCCTACTAATCCATTTTTATATCCTATAAAATAATCTGAGATAGGACTTTCATACCATTCTTCGATCAGCGGAGAAAGATTATACTCAATTTTGTTGTTCATTTGAGAACGAAGTACTTTCCACATTGACTTTGACATAAACTGTAATGGCACAAGCATAGTTGGCCCCCAGGATTGCCAGTTATTGAATATAAGGTTTTCCGGTGCTTTAAATCTCGCTACTTCAACACGGCTATCACTGCTGCTTATTTTCCCTTCCACTAAAATACCTTTATCGATTTTTTTAATTTCGATATTTCCGCTAATCTTTTCTGAATCAACTTGGATTTTCCCAATTTCGATATCTTTGCCAAAAACTTTCACATAATCACCTCTTTACTTTTTTCAGACAATTTTATATAAGAACATATATTATAGTATAATTCTTATCGAAGTGCTTTTAAACCCTCTTCAAGTATATCATGAAGTAAGTTAGTTAATTATTTAAAATCTTGTTTTGGAAGTGAGTATTTATGCTTAAAGTAGAACAGGTCAAAACAGCGAAGCAATTAAAAGAATTTTTAAAACTTCACTACACATTGTCAAGTAAACATGGTAAATGGTCTCCAATGATTTATGAAGAAGCAAAAAAAGTTATTTTAAAAGGAGAATCCATACTTTTTAAAAAAAATGAACACTATTTATTTCTTGCAAAACGTGATGGAAAGACTGTCGGAAGAATATGTTTCGGTGCTGATAAATTGATGAATGAATATAAAAACGTCAATCATGCTTTTTTTACATTATTCGATTGCGAAGATGATATTGAGGCAGCAGAACTTTTAATCAATACAGCTGAGAAATGGGCAGAAGAAAACGGATATGATTATTTAAAAGGACCTATATCACCGACAAATGGTGATGATAACAGAGGTGTACTTACCGAAGGTTTTGACCGAATGAATGCAATTTTAAATAATTATAATCCTGATTATTATTTAAAATTTTTTGAAGAATTCGATTCATACCTTGAATATTACGCTTTTGAATATGATCTTTATTCAAAACTCGACGGAAAAAAGCTTGATGTTATAAAAAAATTATTAAACAAATACAATCCTGATTTCAAAGATTATGATGACACTGAAAAGGTATTGGATTTAACTTACTCTATAATGTTCAATAAAGATGACATGATAATAAAAACTCCCAATTTCAAAGATAAAAAAAAGTTGTACAATGATGTAGAAGTGTTGTTTAAAGAATCTATGCCAAAGAATTGGGAAGAAGATTTATTTCCACCTGATCATGAAGAAGTAAAGGAAATGATTGATAATTTTATAGCCTTCACCAGTCCTGAAATGGTTCAGTTTGCCTGTATTAATGACAAACTGATAGGTTTTGCCGCGACAATACCTGAACTTGCGGAAGATATAAAAAAGGTAAACGGCAGAATATTTCCTTTCGGTTGGATACGAATGATTAAAAAAATGAAAAAGCCTGAAAAAGTCAGGGCAGTCTTACTCTTTATTTCTTCAGAATACAGTAATCTTGCCATATCTGGTGCTTTTATCATAAATCTGAGAAAGAAACTGAGAAAAATCGGTGTCAGAGAAATAGAATTTTCCACAATCAGTTCAAAAAACAGACAGATGATGAATATAACAGATTTTCTGGGATTGAACAAAATAAAAACATATACAATTTACGGAAAACCAGTAAACAACAAAGAACTGGATTTAAAGGAAATTTATGGAGAAGCATATAAAAAATTTATCAAAGATAAGAAAAGGAAAGAAAGGATAAAAAAATAAAAACGGCTAACGCCGTTTTTATTTTTTTATCTTGCCTTTTACAAGATCAACTACATCTCCAACGGTGTCGATACCGTTAAGTTCTTCTAATTCTATGTTTATACCCGTCTGTTTTTCAAATTCCATAACCAAATCAACCAATTCCAATGAACTTGCACCCAAATCATCTCTCAGAGAAGCTTCAAGTTTAAATTCATCATCATCTAAATCAAGTTTTTCCACAAAAATAGTCTTGATCTTTTCAAATATTTCGGAATCATTCATCTTTAAACACCTCATCAATATTAAGAATTTTTTCTATATCTTTTGAAATGGTACTTATAATCTCTTCAACAGACAGTATATCTTCGATTCTGCCGGCAGATTGACCGGCCATAAACGAACCATTCTTTCTATCACCTGATGCAACAGCTTTTCCCAGGCTTCCAATCAGTTCTTTTTCAGCGGCAAGTTTATCAATTAACTCTAAATTCAATATCCTCTTCGAAAATCTGTTTTTAATAACTCTGACTGGGTGGCCTAAAGCCCTTCCAGTAACAATTGTATCACATATGCCAGATTTCAAAATCATATTTTTATAATTCTCATGTATTTTTGCCTCATTTGAAGCCAGGAATCTGGTTCCCATTTGTATGCCTTCCGCACCCAGTATAATTGTTGCAGCGGCAGTTTTTCCATCTGATATTCCCCCAGCGGAAATGACGGGTATTGAAATACTTTCTTTGATAGACGGAATTAATACAAGCGAAGAAACATTTCCAATATGTCCTCCGCTTTCACTGCCTTCAGCTATTATAATGTCAGCGCCTTCTCTTTCCAGCATTTTGGCAAGATTATCTGAGGAAACCACACAGAGAACTGTTTTCCCTTCATCCTTTAACCATTTTAAGGTACTTCCCGGGTTACCTCCCCCTAAAATAACATTATCTATCTTTTCTTCAAATATCACTTTAAGGCATTCTTCAAAATATGGAGATATAACAAGCAAATTTATCGCAAAAGGCTTGTCTGTTAATTTTCTTATAACGGCTATTTCTTTTCTTAACTGTTCTCCATCAAGAGAACCTGCACCAAGTGTGCCAAGTGCTCCGGAGTTTGATACAGCAGCAGCAAGAGTAGACTCACCAGCCCAGGCCATGCCTCCTTCGACAATCGGATACTTTATCCCCAATATATTGCAAACCCTGTTTTCAGAATAGGGGAAATAGTCATTCAGGCATCCGCGTACGTTACGAAAAGAAGCGCCTTTACACATATTTTGCCATCCACCTTTACTGTACATTTTATTTTAAAAAAGTTCCCTTTTTTCTGAACTATTGAAGCATGATAATAAATGATATCTCCCGGGATTATTTTCCTTAAGAATTTTGCATTTTCGATACCCAAAAACAAAGGAAGAGGATTTTCACCCTCCTTAATATATTTTTTCTTAATTAAGAAACCCGAAGTTTGTGCCATTCCCTCAATTAAAAGTACACCCGGATATATAGGATTTTCCGGGAAATGCCCTTCAAAAAAAGGCTCATTAAATGTTACAGACTTTTTAGCAGTTATACCCTCGTCTTCAATTGATTCAATTGAATCAACCAGAAGAAAAGGATATCTGTGAGGAGCCGTTTTGAGAATTTCATCTATGTCGTATTTCATGAGATCAGGCCTTTTCGAATACTACCGAAACGTTATGACCGCCAAATCCAAAGGCATTCTTTAAAATGACTTTAGGATCTGATTCAATTGTTTTTACGGGTATGTTCATACCTTCAAATTCAACATCAAGAATTTCTATCGAAGCGTTCCCGTGTATGAATCCATTTTCTGCCTGCAGTACACAGGCAATTAATTCGTTTACTCCAGCAGCGCCAACAGTATGGCCAATCAAGGATTTCGTAGACTGAATGTAGGGACAATTATTTTTTTCTATCAATTTTCTAATCGCTTTTAGTTCCGACACATCACCAACCGGTGTACTCGTAGCATGACAATTTATCAGGTCAACTTGCTCTACAGTTTTCCCTGCCATTTCCAGTGCATTCAACATTGCCGTACAGGTACTTTCACCATCAGGTTCTGAGGCACTGAAATCATACGCATCACCAGTCATACCAAAACCTGTTATATAACCGTAAATCTTTGCACCTCTTTCGACAGCCCGCTGCTCGCTTTCAAGGAAAACAGCACCACCGCCTTCACCAATAACAAAGCCATCGCGATTTTTATCAAAAGGCCTTGAAGCAGTAGATGGAGAATCATTTCTTCTTGACAGAGCCATCATGTTTGCAAAACCGGCAACTGGTATCGGATCGATTATAGCTTCAGCTCCACCAGTGAGTGCATAATCACAATAACCATGTTTTATCATCATCGTTGAAATAGCTATTGCATGTAGGGATGATGCGCAGGCACTTATAGTGGAGAAATTTGGCCCTTTAATTCCATGTTCCATAGAAATTGCTCCTGAAGACATATCCGGAATTAACATAGGAATTAAAAATGGACTTATAAGTCTGGGACCATATTGTTGTAAATTCTCATATTCTTTCTGAAGTGTTTTTACTCCACCTATACCGGAAGCCATTATTACTGCTGTTTTTTTTCTCCATTCGGTTTCCAGTTCCTCTATTCCGGAGTTTTTTAGCGCCTGTGAAGCTGAAAATGATGCAAATTGCAGAAAACGATCGTATTTTCTGGCCAGTTTTCTGTCAATAAATTTTTTAGGTACAAAATCTTTAACTTCCGCAGCGATTTTTACGGGATATTCAGTTGTATCAAATTGAGTTATCATATCTATGCCTATGTTCATATTTTTCAGGCCAGAATTAAATTCCTCAATACTTTTCGAAATCGAATTGATAACTCCCATACCAGTTACGGCAACTCTGTTCAAAAATATCACCTCTATGAGTCTATATTAACCTATAAGCTATTATCAAAGAAATAATTATTGAATATCATAACATATTTGAATGTTTTTTATAAAGATATCTACACTTTTCAGGATGTACCAATGGTGTAAATTATTTCTTTTTCAAATGTAGTATAAAAACGTGATATACGCTTTATATGAATATTACGAGAAAAAAGCATATGGTATAATATTGTAAATTCCGGAGTAAGATGAGGTGTTTTTTTTGATTTATGCACTCGATATTGGAACAAGGACTGTTGTAGGTGTTCTGGCAGAAAAATTCGATAATTCTATTATAATTTACGATTGTGAAGTCCGCGAACATGAGGAAAGGGCAATGCTTGACGGTGCGATTCATGATGTTAATAAGGTATCAAAAATTGTCAGCGAAATAACTAAAGAATTGGAAGGCAGGAATGATGTAGAACTTGATAAAGTCTCAGTGGCTCTTGCCGGAAGATTTCTAAAAACTTCTTTAGGTGAAGCGAATTCTGATGTAAAGAACAAGCATGTGATAAATGAAGATATGGTAAGACTGTTGGAAATGGAAGCGATAAATGATTCTATAAATACTCTTGATACTGACGGCAGGGAAATGTATTGTGTAGGATATTCCGTACTTTACTACAACTTAAATGGCGAATGGATAAAAAATCTCGTTGGTCAAAGTGGTAATGAAGCTTCTGTTAAAGTTATTTCCGCTTTTTTACCTGCGTATGTTGTAAATGCAATGATGAATGTTTTGGAAAATTCTGGTTTAAAACCATCACATATTACTTTAGAACCGATTGCAGCCATTAATCTTGTCGTACCCCAGGATCTGAGGAAACTTAATATAGCCCTTGTTGATGTTGGAGCCGGCACAAGTGATATTGCAGTGTCAAGAGATGGTACCGTTATTGCATACGGTATGGTTCCGATGGCTGGGGATGAAATAACCGAGAAAATTTGTGAAACCTTTTTAGTCGATTTCAAAACTGCTGAATCAATAAAGAGAAATTTAAGCAATGGGGAAGAAAGTATTTCTGTTAAAGATATCTTGGATTGCGATATTGAAATTAAAAAGGAAGAGTTCATAAATCTGGTTACTCCAGTAATTGATGAAATTACTTCAAAAATAGTTGATGAAATAATAAACCTGAATGGAAAATCTCCCGTTGCAATGATGATTGTTGGTGGAGGAGCTAAAGTTCCTGAGTTTGGAAGTATGATCGCGAATAAGCTTTCACTGCCTGCAAACAGGGTGGCTCTCAAAACTGTTGAAAATTTAAACGCTGTTGAGGATAAAAAAGGAATTTTGACTGGCAGTGACATGATTACGCCGGTGGGAATTGCGAACAGCATTAACACCAACACCGGAAGTGTTTTTGTGAGAGTTATGGTTAATGGTAATTCGCTTGATCTTATGGGTATGGACAACAAAAATACAATAATACAAGCCTTACTTCAACTTGGATATGGAGTAGAGGAAATAATTGGAAAACCCGGACCAGCCATTACAATTGAAAAAGATGGGGAAATACTTATTTACAAGGGAACAACCGGAAAAGAAGCGGAAATTATGCTTAATGAAAAAGCTGTTGGTATTCACACAAAGTTGCAGCATGGAGATATAATAGAATTCAAACCCGGAAAAGAAGGAGAATCTCCTGAACTCTTTGTCAGTGATGTAGTAGATAAAATTGATTTGATTATAAACGGTGAAAAAAAGGAAATACTTCCAAAAGTTAAAATAAACGGCAACTATATTACAGGCGATATCGAAATTAAAGATGGAGACAATGTAGAAACCAAAAAAAGACTTTCTGTGTCTGAGCTTCTTGAAATTTTATTAAAATCAGAACCGGATTATATAAGGGTTATTTTAAATGGAATGCCTAAATCTCTTGCTTCAGGAAAACATGAAGTATACAGAAATTCTATACTTTTAAACAATGATGATGAGATAAAACCGGGAGATATAATAGAAATCAAACATAAAGAATTCAGGCCAGTGGTAAGAAACCTTATAAATGGAATGGAGCAGAACTACTGTAAAGTTTTTGTGAATTCAAGCGAAATAAAAATACCCATTACAAAATTCTCAATACAGATTGATGGATTGAAAGCTGATCTTGACAGTCCGCTCTTCGATGAAGCGGTAATAGATGTGGATATGATAGAAATTAAACCACAGCTTGTGGATCTTCTGGGTCAGATGGAACTCGATGTAAGTAATTTAAGAGATTTCAGTATAAAGAAAAATGGAATTTCTTCGTCTTCGTTTATGGATAATCTGGATGAAGGAGATCAAATAGAAATAATATTAGAAAAATAAACCAAACCTATAGGAGGTTTTAGGATGGACATAGTAACTGTCACTTTAAATCCGGCACTAGATAGAGAAATAATTCTTCCGGATTTTACCATAAATAAACTTCATAGACTTTATGAAAGAGAAAAGATGGTATGGGATCCAGGCGGAAAGGGAATAAATGTTTCGATGATGCTTGATACATTGGCGAATATGCCAAGCATTGCAATGGGTTTCCTGGGTGGTTATACCGGTAGGGTAATTTCTGAAGAATTAAGAAGAAGATTTAAAAATATAACCGTTAATTTCATTCACACTGAAGGCGAAAGCAGAGAAAACATTTCCATATTCGATGAAATTAACCATTCAATTACGGAAATAAACGCTCCTGGTCCGAATATTGCCGAAAGAGATCTGCAACATTTTATGAGGCTATTCCAAACTGTAGTTTCTCAAACTAAAGTTACCTTAATCTCTGGATCGGTACCATTTGGTATCCCGTTGGATATTTATGCAACACTATCAAATATTGCGAAAGAAAGAAAAAATAGAGTTTACATGGAAGCAAGGGGAAGCCTTCTTACAAATGCGGTTAAGAATGGATGTCCAAATGTAGTAAGGCCAGATATGAGAAGTTCCAGCAGGATTATGGGACAGGATCTTGAAACTTTGGATGACTTTGTTGATGCCGGAAATGAAATAATCAAGCATGGTGCGGAACTGGTTGTAATTTCCTACAAAATGGTAAACGATTTGGTTTTCACATCTGAAGGTTCCTGGATTCTCTCAGTCACAGACGGAGAATTAGATGAATCTCATTTGATGGGAACTGGTGATGCCTTTATGGCAGCCATGATTTACCATTCTTTCAATATCAGCGACAATTTGCTCGATACAGCAAAATTTGGTATGGCAGCAGCCTTGGCAAAAACAAAATATATAAAGAAGGAAATTCCTCAATTGGAAGATGTAAAGTCTACTTTACAGTTTATAAAAACCGAAAGAATAAGATGAGGGTGATTATATGAAAGTAAAAAACATAATGATAAGGGATATTTCAGCGGTTTTCGAAGATGAAACTGTCGAAAGGTTTATAAGATTATGTGCAAATCACCTCAGAACTGGAATGCCCGTTGTTGATGAAGATATGACTTTGCTCGGATATATCAGTGAAAATGATATTGTAAACGCTGTTATTCCGTCATATTTTGGTATGCTTCAGTCTGCTTCTTTCATTCCCGATACTAATCAGCTGAAAAAAAAGTTGTCTGAGATCAGAGAAGAGCCAATATATAAATATATGAACAAATCAGTAATTTCCGTAAAAGAAGAAGACACTCTTTTACACGCATCTGATCTTTTAATCAGAAATAAATTTACTTCTCTTTGTGTTATTGATGAGCAGAAAAGGCTTCTGGGACTTGTAAACAGATCGCAGATACTGCTTGGAATATTAGAGGAAATAAACAATGGTGAATAAAATTTGAAAATAGGTTTTATTACTCTTGGCTGTAAAGTCAATCAATATGAAACAGATATAATGAAACAGGAACTTACAGAAAATGGCCACTTAATTGTTTCAGATCATGAAGAAGCGGATTTGTTTATAGTTAATACCTGTACTGTTACAAATGAAGCAGACAGAAAATCAAGACAAATGATCAGAAGGCTTAAAAGGATTAATGAGAATTCGCTGGTTATAGCAACGGGTTGTCTTGCGCAGGTTGATAGCAATCAATTGCTGGATATTGCCGATTTGGTTATAGATAATGGAAAAAAGGATTCAATAGTAAATATTGTCAACAATTTTGTGAATGGATATTTTAAAGACAAATTCGAGAAAGCTTACTGGTTAAACAGAACTCTGAATAAAGAGCTTAAACATTCTGACGACAGGACAAGGGCATTTATAATGATTGAAGAAGGTTGCGATAGATGTTGCACTTATTGCAAGATTTTTCATGCAAGAGGAACAGTAATAAATTCCAAACCAATGGATACAATTCTCAGAGAAATAAATCATATTAAAGAAACTGGAATTAAAGAAGTTGTCCTGACAGGAATAAATCTTGGAAAGTACGAGTATAACGGAAACAATTTAAGAGATGTATTGGAAGAGATTAAAAATAATATAGATGGAGTCCGGATAAGATTAAGCTCAATTGATCCTGATCATCTTAATGAAAAAATGTACGAAGTACTAAGCGATAAAAAGTTCTGCAGACATCTTCATCTTTCAATACAAAGCGGATCTGATAATGTTTTGAAAAACATGAACAGAATTTACACCGCACAAAGAGTAAGAGATGTTGCAGAGAATCTCAGAAATATTGATGATAATTTCTCAATAACAACCGATATAATTGTCGGATTCCCAGGAGAAACTGAATCAGACTTTATAAATACATGTGATTTGATAAAAACAATTGAACCACTTAAAGTACATATATTCAAGTATTCTCCAAAATCAAATACGATTGCAGCAAAAATGCAAAATCAGATTACTTTTTCGGTGAAAAAGGAAAGAAGTAAGATTCTGAACGAAATAACAAATAAAGCTTCCAGTGATTTCAGAAACAGGTTTATCGGAAAAAACACTGAAGTTCTTATTGAAACGGTAGAAGGAAGTGTTTCAGGTCACGATCAGTACTATTTAAACCATATAATTATGAACAGCGAAGATGAAATTATAGGTGAGATGAAAAGGGTAATTATCAAAGAGATAGATATTAATGAGAATGATAAGGTGGTATCGTATATTGATAAATTATCTTAATCAAAAATGGGTTAAAAATGATGAATGTATGATTTCCGTAAGTGATGAGGGTTTTTTATCCGGGACTAGTGTATATGAAAGCCTCAGGACTTATTCAGGAAATATTTTTCACTTTTCTGATCATTATAAAAGATTGAGGCATTCTGCAGATGCCTTCATGATCGAAACTCCGTTTAATGAAAGTGAACTTCTTGAATTAATTATTGAAGGTATAAAAATGAATTCAATAGAAGAAGCTTATATCAGAATACAACTTTCTCTTTCCGGAACTGTTTTCCTGTCTTTTTCAAATATGCCTGAAATCGATAAGAATATTTATAAAGATGGTATAAAAATAGGAATTTCAGATATCAGAAGGAATCCCGTCATTTACCTGGGTAAAGTTGTAAAAACCACAGCTTCTTCGGATGTTTTTATGGCAAGATGCAGATTCAGCAAAAAGGATTTTTATGAGAAAATAATGCTTAATTCTCAAGGATTTCTGGCTGAAGGTACTTTCAGTAATATATTCATAATAAAAAATGGAGAAATTATAACACCTTCGTTGGATACCGGAATACTTGATGGGATAACCAGAAGAACAGTTATTAAACATGCTGAAGCCGTAAAAGAGTTTAAAGTACATGAGAGAAAAATGGAAGTATACGAATTGTTTGAAAGCGATGAAGTTTTTCTTACCCATACAAGTGCTGGAATTGTACCGGTAAGGGAAATATGTTCTGTGAAAAAGAACAATCACGAATTAATTTATAAACTAAAAGAAAATTTCATTTAAAAAAGGGCATTTCGTAGAAATGCCCTTTTTATATTTGTATGATTTCTATTTTTCAATATCCAATGAATTTCTCAATAAATCTTCGATACTTTCTTTTCTTCTTATTATCTTTGATTCAGATCCATCAACGAGAATTTCAGCAGGTTTAAATACCGAATTATAATTTGAAGCCATAGAATATCCGTACGCACCTGTATCACAAACAGCTAAATATTCGCCAGCTTTCATTTCGGGTAAATTCCTGTCAAGTGCGATTATGTCGCCACTTTCACAAAGACCACCTACGACATCAGCTATGAACTCTTCCCTTTTCTCATTGATTAATGGAAGTGTCAAATGTTCCCCCTGATAAAGGGCAGGGCGTATGAAATTAGCCATATTTGTATCGACAACAATGAATCTTTTAAACGGTGTTTTTTTGTAATAGAGAACTTTAGTTAAAATTAAAGCCGAAGGCCCCATTACGAATCTTCCAATTTCCAGTAAATACTTTTTGTTCAGTTTTTTCAACAAAGGTATAACTTTTTCCTTATACTCTTCGAGATTGAATTCGGAACCATCTTTTTTATAATCGATTCCCCATCCTCCACCTAAATTTACATACTCAATATACGGATACTTCTCAATTAATTCGCAAAGAATTGAATATGCTTTTTCATAAGGAATTACGGTATCTATGGAAGAACCTATATGTGTATGTATCCCTCTGATGTTAATTTTCTTTTCTTTTAATATTTTTTCAGCAGTTTTCATATCAATACCGAATTTATTTTTTTTAAGTCCGGTAGAAATGTAAGGATGGGTTTTTGCATCAACATCTGGATTCACTCTGATAGAAAAAACAGTATCTTTAAATTCTTCGCCGTTATATTTATCATAAATATATTCAAGTTCCTGTTCAGAATCTATGTTGTAGAAACCTACTTTTTCTTTTAGGAAAAAATCAATTTCTTCAGGGGACTTTCCATTACCATTTACTACAATTTTTGATCTCCTGACACCCGCTGCCCTCGCACAGAGATATTCTCCCATTGTAACGACATCCATGCCAAAACCATTATCATTCAGTATTTTCAGAAGATGTATATTGTTGTTTGACTTACAGGCATGTCCAATACTGTAGTCCAGACCTTCAAAAGTATCCTTTATTACCGAGATCCTCTCCAGCATTTTATTTTTACTGTAAACGTATATTGGTGAACCATATCTTTCTATGAGTTCTTTTACTTCAACATCTTCAATTTTCCAAGTACTTTCATTCTGAAAAATCATCTATTCCTCCTATATTTTATTTTGAAATCTTCGGATCTAATGTGTCCCTTAAACCATCACCGATAATATTTATACTAAGTACAATTATAGCAATAATCATACCAGGAAACAAGGTAACCCAGGGAGCAGAAAGTAAAAATGGACTTCCCTCTCCGACCATTCCACCTAATGTTGGCTCTGGGGGCGGAACACCAAGACCAAGAAAACCAAGCGAAGCTTCTGAAAGAATAGCTGTGGAGAAATTCGTGGTGAAAGAAACTATTAATACTGAAGATAAGTTCGGTATAATTTCCTTCATTATTATTGAGAAACTTGTTTTTCCCAATGATTTAGCAGCCTTGACATAAAGAAGTTCTTTCAAAGTAATTGCCGAACCCCTTATCGTTCTGGCAAAAATAGGAATGTATACAACTCCAATTGCCAATATTAAATTTGAAACACTTGCTCCGAATAAGGCAATTATGAAAAGCGCAAGTATGAGAGTCGGAAAAGCAAACATCGCATCAATAACCCTCATTATAATCATATCTACTATTCCGCCAAAATAACCGGATATAACTCCAAACAGAGTACCGAAAAATGCTGCGAATACTATAGATAATGAAGCTATCATCATACTTTTCTGTATGCCGTAAACGATTCTTGAATATATGTCTCTTCCAAACTGGTCAGTACCAAATATATGGGAAGCAGCCGGACCTTCCATAAAGTATTCAACATCCATTTCCATGGGATCATATGTTGCAAACAATCCAGGAAATAAAGACACGAGAATTATGAAAATAAAAATTATGAGACTTATTATGTTCAAGGGACTTCTCGCAAATTTCTTCCATAGTTTTTTTAATTCCATAAACAATCCCCTACCTATTTCAACTCAATTCTAGGATCTATAAAACTGTACAGTATATCAACTAATATGTTTAAAATCACTATCATAACACCTATAAAAGTTACTATTCCCTGAACTACAGGATAGTCCCTTTGTGTAACAGCTTGCAGCAGATGCCTTCCCATACCTGGTAAAGCAAACATTTTTTCGATTAATATGGTTCCTCCTATCAAGTATCCAAATTGAATTCCAGCTGTTGTAACTACGGGAACAAGTGCATTTCTCAATGCATGTTTAAAAATTACTTTTTTATTTTTCAAGCCTTTTGCTTTTGCTACTTTTACATAATCCTGTGACAAAACATCAAGCATCGAATTCCTGGACATTCTCATAACTTGTGCTGCAATCATGAGGCCCAATGTAATAGCGGGTATAAGCATAACTTGTATATTAGATAACGGATCCTGTGAAAAGGGAACATAACCAAAAAGCAAATAATCGGGGAACAAAGATGATATTATAACGATAAAAATAGCACCTATCCAGAAAGCGGGTGCTGATAATCCTATGAGTCCCAGTACTCTGAAAGTATAATCCGGAAGTTTATTTCTCTTTACCGCTGAAATCATTCCAAAGGGAATACCTATTATGAGACTGAATATCAATGAAATTAAAGCAAGTTCAAAAGTGACTGGAAATTTCTCACTTATTATCCTTGATACCGAATCACCTGTCCGTAAAGATGTCCCCAAATCAAAGGTAATAATTTTTTTAAGCCAATTTACATACTGTACTATTAACGGCTGATCCAGTCCATATTCCTTATAAAGGTCCTGAACCTGTTCTTCTGACAAATAATTTTGAGTACCCAACATTATATCAACTACATCACCAGGGACCAGATGTAATGAAATGAAAACAAAAAAAGTCAGTATTAATAATGTAGGCAGTGCAGATAACAATCTTCCTAAAATATAAGCTATTTTCATATATTTTACTCCAGATAAAGATTTACGGGCATGTATACATGCCCGTTAAATGCTGATTAATTATTCAAAATATACGTATTTTAATGAAGTAAGACTTTCATTACTTTTTGGAGCAAAATCTTTAACATTTTCCTGTGAAGCGAATAAGTTATTCGGGGAATAAAGGAATATGATTGGAGAATCTTCTATGAGTATTTTCTGTAATTCATTGTATATTTCTTTTCTTTCGGCTGTATCGACAGCACTTCTGCCTTCATTCAAAAGATTGTCAACTTCAGCTTTTGAATAATTGAATTTGTTTGTAGATCCACCAGTGCTTATTGTTCTGTAAAGCTGTTTATCAGGTTCTATTGAACCTCCGTTAAGTGAAACAAAGGCATTAAAATCAATTTCTTTCCATTTCTTTATGAAAATACCCCATTCAACTATATCTATTGTTGCTTTAATTCCAACCATTGAAAGCTGTGCCTGAATTACCTGAGCTACTTTATCAAAACCATATTTTGAAGCAGTTGTAATGACAAACTCAAATCCATTCGGGTAACCTGCTTCAGCCAACAATTCCTTGGCTTTTTTAGGATTGTAAGTAAATTCGGAAAATTCAGAAGGCTGTACTGCCCATGCTTTTACAGAAGGATTCATGACTCCAGTTACAGAACCTTCACCGAAGCTTACCATTTTGATTATATTTTCTCTGTTTATAGCATAATTTAAAGCCCTTCTGACTAACGGGTTTTTAAAAGGACCGAAATCACAGTTAATTCCAATGAGGTAGTAGCTGAGTGTAGGCTGTCTGTATATCGTAAATTTATTCTGAAGCATTTTAAGACTCAAAGGTTCTCCAACCTTAACAAGGTCAATGTCTCCGTTTCTTAACGCTGCAATTCTGGATACCTCTTCCGGTATAATTAAGAACTTTATTGAAGAAAGCTTAGGGACGTTATTTACATAGTAATCATCAAATTTCTTAAGTGTTATATAGTTTCCTGCAACATATTCATCCATAACAAAAGGACCCGTACCATTAGTTTTAAGTTGCATGTTGTTTCCTGCTTCAACGAATTCTTTTGAAACTATGGAAGTATTTACACCTGCAAAATTCAACAACAAAGCGTTAACCATAGGAACTTTTAATTTAAACTCAACTCTTTTGCCATCCAATTCTTTTATTGATTCTACTTCAGAGAAGTAAGAAGCAGCAGGAGACCCATAATCTGGATCCATAATCCTGTTGAATGTATAGAGAACATCCTCAACAGTTAAATCTGTACCATCATGAAATTTCACATTTTCTCTGATTTTAAAAATTACAGTATATGGATCCGGAGTTTCGTATGATTCCGCTATACTTGGAATCAAATTCATATCCTGATCATACTGCAGGAGGCTTTCATAAATATTTTCAAGTACCCTATGCGATCCAAATGATGTCACCTGATTAGGATCAAAGCCTTCGGCATCAGTATCTATACCGAATTTAAGTTGTCCATCATTTGATGCTGCAAATCCAATAGATAAAAACATTGTTACGAATAAAGCGATAATCAGTAACTTTTTGCTCATCATATTTCCTCCTTCTGGTAGTTGATTGCAAGATTATAGCATATTTATATGAGTTATTGTACGTACATATTCCTTTAATAAGTATTAAATTAAATAGAATTCTTTAATAATATGATTTTTAGTATAATATTACTTGATATAAAATATCTTTTTTCTTTAAACGGAATAATTTTTTTCAGATTAGAAACAAAAAAACTAAAAATAAAAAGCTAATCAGTCATGAATAGGAATATATCAGATTATTCCCATTTTATAAATTTTGACTATCAGAAAAAAAACATGTATAATGTCATAACAAATGTCCATTTGAGGTGGTTGAATTGAATACAATATTGGGTATAGATAAATTAGAATCGGTTTCATCGAGTTTTAAAGGACAAAAAATTGCATTAATAACAAATTATTCAGGAATAAACAGTTCTCTTGAGGAGAATATAAAGTTATTCCTCGATAATGGGCTTGATATCGTAAAAGTATTCGCCCCAGAACACGGTATTTACGGTATAGCAGATGGTGAAGCCTTCGAAGATATGATTCACCCCGTATATAAAATACCGGTTATAAGTTTGTATGGTAATAAGAAAAAACCACGTACTGAAGATCTAATGGACGTTGATATGATAGTTTATGACATTCAGGATGTAGGTTTGAGGTATTATACTTACATTTATACTTTGGCCTATTCTCTGGAAGCGGCACATGAAAATTCAAAGAAATTTGTAGTATTGGACAGACCGAATCCTCTGGGATGTGAAATCGTATCCGGAAATAGAATGCCCAAAAATTATTCCTCTTTTGTTGGAGATTATGCACTTCCCATAAGATACGGATTGACACCTGGTGAAATTGGGCGTTATTTTATAAAGTTTATGAAACTTGACGTAGATTATGATGTAGTTAAAATGGAAAATTACACCAGGAATATGTATTATCCCGATACGAATCTGCATTGGAATTTGCCTTCTCCAGCATTACCGAATTTCGAATCAGTTCAGTGCTATTATGGGGGATGCTTTATGGAAGCTGTTAACATATCTGAAGGCAGAGGTACTTCAAAGCCTTTCCAGATGTATGGTGCTCCCTGGATAGATATGTATTCTCTGAAGAAAAAAATGGATGATGATTTGCCTCAATCTGATTTTGATTACCGGGAACGTGCTTTTGTTCCGTTTTATTCAAAATATAAGGATGAAGTCTGTTTCGGACTTGAATTTTTCCCAAAAACTAATGATGCTGATTTCCTTCCAGTAATTTTGAAATTTATGAAAAATGTTTTTGAAATGCATAGTGACAAATTTGAATTTATAAAATACGCTGACGTGGCTAGAATTGAAAGTCTGACAGGTGACAGAAGAGTTGTAGATTATTTTAAAGATGTAATTGATTTAAGTGAATTACTGGAATGCTGGAAAGCGGAAGTTTCAGAATTTAAAGCCTATACAGAAGAATTAAAATTATATTGATACTATCTACATCACTCAAAAGGAGGTTTTTTTATGTTTAAACGTTCCGTAATGTTTGTAGTAATGCTATTGACTATCTCCGTTTTTCTGTTCGCTTCTACCACGGTGGAGCTATGGAGTTGGAGAACGCAAGATGCGGGTGTTTGGGAAGAAGTAGAAAAAAGACTCAAAGAAGAGGGAAAAGATATCAATATTGATTTTCGTGCTTTCTTACCTACTGAATATGATGCAAAGGTACAGTTAGCACTTCAAGGTGGTAAAGGTCCTGATTTAATGTATACCAGAAGACTTCCAAGCAGCAGTGTCGAAGGAATGATAAATGCAGATCTGCTTAAACCACTGGATAATCTGGTAGATTTCAAGGATTTCAACAAAAATATATTAAAGAGTGTTACATATGATGGTAAAGAATATGGAGTTCCATTTGCGGTACAGGTAGTAGGTATTTTTTATAACAAAGATATTTTCGATATGTTCGGTATAAAAGAACCTGATACCTGGGATGAACTTGTTGAAGTTGCAGAAAAAATTAAAGCAAATGGAATCGATCCTTTCTTTGTTCCTGGTAAAGAAGCATGGGCATTGACTATGCAGCATGCTATGTGTGGAGTAAGTGTACTTGGTCCTGATTTTATAGGTGCTCTTGAAAGAGGAGAAGCAGATTTCCTGGATCCAAAATGGATAGATCTTAACACAAAACTCTGGGAACTTAAAAAATATTATCAGAATGGATTTGTGGGAAATGATACAAACGATATGAATGCAGCATTTGCCTTTGGCCAGGCTGCAATGACTTTCTACGGAATCTGGGGAGTACAGATGTGGAGAGAATTGAATCCAGATATCAATGTTGGATATTTCATGGTTCCTCCTATATCGAAAGATGATGAAGCATACTCGTACGTATATATGGATGGAGCAATTGGACTTACTTCGAATGCGGATCAGGAAGCTGCGGCAGTAGAGGTACTCAAATTTGCTGCAAGACCTGAGTTTGGGACTATTTTCAGTGGTATAACTTTAAACATTCCGGCAGTAAGCAATGCTACTATGCCTGATGACCCCATACTGACCGAAGTTATGGAAGCAGCCGGACATGTTTCCCCATATCTTTACTGGGTAGGTTCCGTTTTCACAACAGGAAATCCTTCACTATACGGTGGAATTCTCAGTCCAGGTATGCAGGAATTGAATGCCGATAAAATTACACCACTTGAATTCGCTCAGAAAGCACAGGATGGTATGTCACAATGGTTCACACCGCTTAGAAAGAGATTAGGTCTGGAATAATTCAAAAATAAATTAAAATGTGAGGCGTCAAAGCGCCTTGCATTTTTTATGATTCGGAGTAATCGGTCAGAGAAGGAGGAATATATAAATGACTTGTAAAGCACGGTACATCTTAATATTTGTTCTACCAGCTTTACTTCTTTATACTATATTTGTAATATACCCGTTTATTTTCAGTTTTTCCCTTAGCTTTTACAGCTGGCCTGGAGCTGGAGAAAGAGAATTTGTTGGATTGAAAAATTTTCAGATGATTATGTCAGGTTCCTTTGCAGAAGAATTCAGAAATGCTTTAAGCCATAATATACTGTTTTTCATAGTTAATGCCATATTTGAATTGGGACTTGCCTTTTTAATAGCTGTGGTATTAACTACGAAAATATGGGGAAAGAGATTTTTTCAAACGATAGTCTATCTTCCCAATGTTATTTCTATGGTTTTAGTTGGATTTATCTGGAGCATGTTACTTAATCCACAGTGGGGACTTATAAATCAATTACTTAAATCGATAGGCCTGGCAGATTTTGCAAAACCATGGTTAGGTTTGGAAGAGACTGCGCTTGGAACTGTTATAATGGTAAATGTATGGAGGAATATCGGTTTTTACGTTCTCGTCTTCCTAGCTTCTATTCTTGGAATTTCAAAAGACTTGTTTGACGCAGCTTATATTGATGGAGCCAGTACCTGGAAAGTTATAAGGAAAATAATATTTCCGTTGACGATTCCAACTTTTCAGACACTAGGTATATTGTTATTTATCGGTTCATTTAATATTTTTGACGTAGTTTTTGCGCTCGAGGGGGTACAGGCCGGTCCTTACAGATCGACAGATGTTCTTGGTACTTTTTTCTACAGAACTGCATTTGGTGGACTTGGTAGTTCTGAACAGGATTATGGACTTGGAGCAGCGGTCGTAGTAATTATTTTCCTTATAGTATTACCTTTATCTATGTTCTATGCGTATCTTATAGACAAAAAAAGTAGGGTGAGATGATGCTAAGAATTTCTTTACCTGCAAAAATTATTCTCTTTATAGTTTTAGTAGTCTATGTCTTAGTGATTGCGACACCTTTTGGAACGTTATTTGTTAACAGTTTCAAATCCATGAGTCAGATATATCTGAAACCTTTTGAATTACCGAGTACATTGTCTTTTGATAACTATGTACGCGCCTGGGAAAGGGCTAACATGGGGCAGGCATATCTGAACAGCATACTTATTACAATTAGTTCACTAGCCGGAATATTGCTGGTTTCTTCGATGCTCGCATACGTTCTATCAAGGTATAATTTTAAATTCAGACGTTTCCTTTTTATATACATATTGATGGGGTTGGCTTTGCCAGCCAGATTAGCAGTAATTCCGATATATGTGATGTTAAATCAGTTCGGCTTAACAGATACACGTATAGGTCTTATAATAGTTTACATCTCCACAGGTATTTCATTTGCAACTTTCATACTCAAAAGGTTTATGGATGAATTACCGCTGGCAATTGAAGAGTCTGCCAGAATTGATGGAGCATCTCCCTGGACGATTTTCTGGAAAATAGCTCTTCCATTAACAAAACCTGCTCTTGTTGTTGTAGGTTTAGTTAATTTCGTAAACATCTGGAATGACTTTTTCTTCCCACTGATAATTATAACCAGTCGTTCTAAAGAAACTGTACCACTTGCAATATCAATGTTTTTCGGAGAATATTCGAACCAATGGCATTTGATAACTGCGGCATTATCCATGTCGATAGTACCAATAATGCTGATATTTTTCATATTTTCAAAACAGTTTATTGGCGGCATTACACAAGGAGCCATTAAATAATTTTAGGAGGTAAAAAAATGAAAAAGATCTTAGTTATTTCTTTGATCATTATGCTTGTTTTCAGTACATTTGCACTTTCTGAAGAAATCAAGCGTGGCGGTATCATGAGACAGACACCACAGAAACAGGGAGTATTAATTAAAAACTTCAACCCATTCTCCCCAAATGCATTAGAATGTTCCATAGGTAATTTCTATGAAACTATGCTTTTTTACAACAGAATGAGCGGAAAAGTTCAGCCATGGCTTGCAACAGATTACAAATGGTCTGAAGACCTCAAATCCATGACTCTTACTTTAAGAGAGGGAGTAAACTGGAATGACGGAACTCCTTTTACAGTTGCCGACGTTCTCTTCAGTGCAAATCTTGGTAAAGAAAATAAAGCTCTCGATGCAACAGGAATCTGGAGCCAGGGTCTCGTAAATGTTTATGCTCCTGCATACAACAAAGTTGTTTTCGAATTTGCAGAAGTAAACACAACACTTATAGAATACATTTCCAGAATATTCATCGTTCCAGCACATATCTGGTCCAAAGTTGAAGATCCTGTAACATGGACAGGAAATGAAAATCCAGTAGGTACTGGTCCGTTCATTTTCAAAGAAGGATCCTTCTCTGAACTCTCTTTCGAAATTGAAAGAAATCCTAATTACTGGCAGATTGCAGAAGATGGAAAACCACTTCCTTATATCGATGGTATCATTTACCTTTCCACTACAAATGAACAGATCGGATTCAAACTTGCAAATGATGAATACGACTGGGCAGGCTACTTTGTTTCCAATATTGATGAAGTATACGTAAAAGCAGATCCTGAAAACCATAAATACTGGCTTCCTGAAGGAAACCTCGTATTCTTGAATCTCAACAACCTTAAATGGCCTTTCACCGATCCTGAAGTTAGAAGGGCATTTGCATTCGCAATGGATACAGAAGAAATCACAAGAATCATGGCAAGTGGTGCTGTTCCAGCACATATTTCCGGTCTTAAAGCAAGTTATCTCAATCTCGTAGCTGACTCTGTAGAAGATGACTACGGTGTAGAATACGATCCTGATTATTCCAGAGAATTACTTGAAGATGCAGGATTTGAACTCAACGAAAAAGGTTTTTACGAAAAAGACGGAAAAGAACTCTCTTTCAACCTTTACGTACCAACAGGATGGACAGACTGGGTTACAGCATGTGAAGTAATTTCCAGCCAGCTCAAGGAAATTGGCGTTGAAGCAATTATCACACAGGCTGCATGGCCTTCTCCTTACAAGGATAACCTTTACAACGGAAACTACGAAGTATGTCTCGGAATTTCCGTAACAGGTTCTGGTCCTCATTATCAGTACACAAGATGGATGCATTCAGAAAACTGGGCACCTCTTGGAGAAGATACATCAAACTACTATGGTATGAGATATAAAAATTCCGTTATAGACAGAGCACTTGAAGAATTCAAAAAACAGCCAGATCCTAAGAAACAGGATAAATTAATGATGATGGCCGTGGAACAGTTCATGATTGACTGCCCATCAGTACCATTATTCTTTAACCCTGTATGGTTTGAATACAACACAAAGAGATTTGTTGGTTGGCCAAACGCTGAAAATCCTTACACAGAACCAAGACCAAGCGGAATGGACAAACTTCCAATACTTCTCAACATTCATTTGAAATAATCGTTTTAAAATACGGGACTGGTTTCAAACCAGTCCCCATTCGTATCCATATATATATAATATAAAAAACCATTAAGAGGTGGAATTGTGAAATATTTTGCAAGGAAAATAGGATTGCTGCTTTTTGCTTTATTTGTTGCGGTAACTCTGAATTTTTTTATTCCCAGAATGATGCCAGGTGATCCTGCATCTGATTTAATCGATAAAATGCAAGGAATACAACCAGAAGCTCTTGAATCAATAAAAGTTGCTTTTGGAATTAATACTGACGAACCACTTATAAACCAATACGGCAAATACTTGTTAAATGTTCTTAAAGGAGATCTCGGAATATCACTTTCAAGGTTTCCTACACCAGTTTCTGAAGTTCTCGGCGTAGCGATTCCCTGGACATTAGGTTTAATAGGATTATCTACGGTCATAAGTTTCTTTATCGGGACAATAATTGGAATCGGTTGTGCATGGAACAGAAATAAAAAGTCTGCTACTTTCACAGTTGGATTCTTTATATTCATAAGATCATTCCCTTATTTCTGGTTAGGTCTTTTATTTATTTATCTCTTTGCTTTTAAAATGCCAGTGCTTCCAATAGGAGGGTCATACTCACCTTTTGTAAAGAAAGAGGGATTTGATTATATACTTTCAGTTTTACAGCATGCCATCCTGCCGGCATCCACTATTATAGTAAGTTCTATGGGGGCATGGATATTGACTATGAGAAACAATATGATAAATGTTTTAGCAGAAGATTATATAACTGTAGCTCTTGCTAAAGGATTACCTTTAAAAAGGATAAAAGCTTTATATGCAGCTAAAAATGCTATGCTTCCTTCAATTACGGGCTTTGCAATGTCTTTAGGATTCGTAGTTGGTGGAGGACTTCTTACTGAAATGGTTTTTGGCTATCCGGGTGTTGGCCTTATGCTTTTCCAGGCCATACAGGCAAAAGACTATGCTTTAATGCAGGCTATATTCCTTTTCATTTCAGCTGCTGTTCTTATAGCCAATTTTATTGCAGATGTATCCATAATGCTTCTTGATCCCAGAGTTAGAGATGGTGGTAAATAATGCTTGGAGATGTATTTAAATTATTCATTGAAAATAAAAAGGCCGCATTAGGGCTTTGTATACTTTTATTTTTCGTAACTGTAGCTATATTAGCTCCAGTAATCGCTCCTTATGATCCAAAAGTAAACAAAATAGAGACTATCGAAATTCTGGATACTGACAGAGGAAGAAACAAAACGGTTGAAAGAGAAAAAATAGATGAATTCAACGAAAGAAGAGTTTATACACAGGAAGTTGAAACTACCTATGAAAAAAACACTAAAAAATTTCCGTTGAATTCTCCGCCAAGTTCAGATCACTTCTTTGGAACTTCACATGCGGGTCAGGATCTTTTTTCACAGGTTGTCTGGGGAACCAGGATCACACTTCTCGTAGGTTTGGTTACCGGTCTGTTTACTACTGTTCTTTCACTTACACTTGCTCTGTTATCAGGATATTTTGGAGGAATAGTTGACGATATCATTTCATTGTTCACAAATGTTTTTCTCGTCATACCCAGTTTGCCGTTGATGATAGTTATCGCCGCCTATATAACTGTAAAAGGGGTTTTTCCAATAGTCCTTATACTGGCTTTGACCAGTTGGCCTTGGCCTACAAGGCTTTTAAGATCCCAGGTAGTCAGCCTTAAGAACAGAGATTTTATAAAAGTTTCCCGTTCACTCGGTGAAAAACATTCATATATCATTTTCAGGGAAATGTTCCCAAATATGATATCGCTTGTAATGGCTTCATTCTTCCAGTCTACTATGGGAGCCATAATGGGAGAAGCAACACTTGAATTTATAGGACTCGGAAATGTTTCCATTGTTAGCTGGGGAACTGTATTATACTGGGCACAGACAAATGGAGCGTTGCTTTCAGGTGCATGGTGGTGGTTCCTGCCTCCAGGAATTTGTATTGCATTAATAGGTACTTCTTTTGCACTTATGAATTTTGCGATAGATGAAATATCTAACCCAAAACTCAGAAAGAGATGATTGTTATGGATAATAATAGAATTTTAAACGTTGCTAATTTAGTTGCAGGTTATGAGATAAAGAAAGGTTTTGTAAAAGCCGTAGATAATGTTTCTTTTACATTGAATAAAGGTGAATTCCTCGGTATAGCCGGTGAATCGGGATGTGGAAAATCTACTTTGGCATACGGGCTTATGAAGTTGCTTAAAGACAATGCCCTGATAAAATCAGGAATAATTAATTTTAATGGTAATGATATTCAATCCTATTCGAATGAAAAAATGAATCAGATTCGATGGGTAGATATGTCTATGGTTTTCCAGTCGGCAATGAATGCTTTAAATCCGGTTTTAACAATAGGAGAACAGTTAACAGATGCTATTTTTGCGCATACTAACGACAGTAAAGAAAAAGCAAAGGGAAGAGCATTGGAAGTTTTAAAACTCGTTGATATTTCTGCTGACAGATTTGATTCATATCCTCACCAGTTATCTGGTGGAATGAAACAGCGGGTTATGATAGCCATGGGTCTTATACTTAAACCAGACCTTATAATTATGGATGAACCCACAACGGCACTTGATGTTGTTGTACAGAGAACTATCATAGAAAAAATACAGGATTTGAGAAAGGAATTCAATTTCTCGGTTATTTTCATCACACATGACCTTTCCTTGCTTGTTGAAATAAGTGATAAACTGGCTATTATGTATGCGGGTAAAATAGTTGAGTATGGTAAAGCATCCGACGTTTTCCTTCATTCGCTTCATCCATATACGAAAGGCCTCATGAACTCCTTCCCATCATTAACCGGTCCAATAAAGAGAATGGGAGGGATTGAAGGGAAACCACCTGATCTTTTAAACCCGCCTGAAGGATGCAGATTTGCTCCAAGATGTGAAAAAGCTATGGAAATATGTTTTAAAGAATATCCAAAAACATATGTTAAATCTGATAAACATTGGGTGGATTGTCATCTTTACAACAAGGAAGGTAACGTAAATGGGTGAAAATATACTGGAAATTAAAAATATAAATAAACATTTTCCTATAAAATCTTTCAGAGGTTATGGACAGTATGTTCATGCAATGGATGACGTTTCTTTTTCGCTGAAAAAAGGAGAAGTTTTATCAATAGTCGGAGAATCAGGTAGTGGTAAAACTACAACTGCCAATGTTATAGCGGGATTGTATGAACCAACATCTGGAGAAGTTTATTTTGAAGGAAGTTTAGTACCTAGAAAAATGCACAGAAAAAAAGAACTTGATTACAGAAAAAAAGTTCAGATGATTTTCCAGGATCCTTTCAGTTCATTGAATCCAACTCATACGATATTCAGTATTCTCGAGCGTCCTTTTAAAATTCATAAACTGGCTTCGGGAAAAAAGAATCTCAGAAATGAAATTTCAAAATTACTTGAAACTGTAGGTTTGGAACCGGCGGAACAGTACATAGATAAATTTCCGCATGAACTCTCCGGAGGTCAGAGACAAAGGGTTAATATTGCCCGAACGTTCTCTGTTAATCCCGAATTGATTCTTGCTGATGAACCAACCTCGATGCTTGACGTATCGATAAGAATGAGTATTATGAATATGATGTTGGACTATAGAGATGAAAAAGGAATATCGTACATCTACATAACTCATGACCTGGCCGGAGCAAGGTATATGGCAGACAGAATCGCAGTAATGTACGCTGGTATGCTTATGGAAATAGGAACCGCTGAAGATGTTATAAATTCAACATTCCATCCATACACAAAATTACTTAAATCAGCTGCGCCATCACCTGAAGAGGGGTTGAACAGACCTAAACTCACGACAAAAGGAGATATTCCTTCACTTATCAACCCTCCAGGTGGATGTAGATTCCATCCTCGCTGTCCCTATTATAAAGACGAATGCAGTAAAGAGATACCAGGTATGAAAGAAGTATCCAAAGGTCATTTTGCAAGATGTATATTATAAAAAAAGTCCCCCTTTAAGGGGGACTTTTTTGGCTTATCAATTATTTAACTTTACTGAAAATTCTGTAAGCCAACCTGGTTTCTACTTCATCCACTGATTTTTTCAATTCAAGAGTTTTATTAATCTCTTTAAACTGTTTAAAAAACTCTTTCCTAAACTTTTCGTTCGAGAACATTCCACCGTTTAAAATAACTTCTATATTTTTTCCGGAATAGATCAATTCCGATATGTTTTTAATTCTTTTATTGAGTAAATTTGCACCTTTATAAATCAACGATTTTATTAATTCATCTTCATAATTTAACAAAATTTTAGACATAGAGGCAATCTCATTTCTTTTATCTCCCTTATAAAAAACTGAAGCGAAATCTCTCAGAGGAATATCGTAATTCTTTTCAAACACTTCAAAACACTCGTAATAATCTGCTAAATTATCCCTGTATTCGAAGTATTTTATTGCTGTCTCCTTTACAAACCAGAAACCGCTTGCTTCATCTGCAAGAAGATAGCCCCATCCACCAGATCGAAATAATTTATTTTCCGAATTTTTAGCCACAACTATGGAACCAGTACCAGCAATCACTGAAATTCCTTCTGAGTCGTCAAAATTAGCAATTAAAGTTCCCATTGCATCAGGGTAAAGTTCCACAATTTCGAGATTGGGAAATAGTTCTTTTACAATGCACTCTATCTGGGAATATTCATCTTTCCCCGCAATACCCGCCATACTTAAAGCCAAACCTCTTACATTATCAAATCTGCTTTTAAGTACAGAAAAGGCATCAACAATTCCTTCCTTGCCACAGGAAGCAAAGTTCATATTTCTTTTTTCACGGAACTTGTCTACAATTTTACCAGTATTATTTAAAGCCGTACTTCTTAAAGTACTACCTCCGGCATCAATGCCTAAATATACCGGAATATCAAATCGCTTATTTATTTCATTCATTTTCAGAAACTGCTCTCCTTATATACCCGTCATTTTGATCAAGTAATTCATTTGCCTTTTCCGAAGAAACATTCAATAATATCTGTATAATCGCATTTTTTGCACGCCATTCACATTTTTCAAGTGCCTTTTCAGCGGATTTTTCATCAGTTCCTGTAGCATCACAAACAATATTTATGGCTCTGATTTTGAGCTTCTCGTTCATTGTTAAAACATCTACCATGAGATTACTGTACACTTTACCAAGTTTAATCATTGTAGCTGAACTTATCATGTTTAAAATCATTTTCTGAGCTGTTCCTGCTTTTAATCTAGTAGATCCCGTAATAACTTCTGCACCCGTTACAGCTTTAATGACAACATCGGCATCATCTGAAAGTTCTGGTTCTGAAACGTTTGATATCAACACTGTTTTACAACCCGTACTTCTTGCTTTTTTTAATGCACCTTTTACAAACGGAGTCCTTCCACTTGCAGCAATTCCTATAAGAATATCATCGGAGCATATTTCTACGTCCTCAAGGGTCTTTTCGCCTTGTTCATCACTATCTTCAACGGCTTCTATAGCTTTGTATATTGCATCTCTGCCACCGGCCATTATATATGTAAACAAACCTTTAGGTGCATTGAATGTGGGAATTGTTTCTACTGCGTCGACCACTGCCATTCTTCCACTTGTTCCTGCACCTGAATAAATTACCCTTCCTCCTTTTTTAATCGATTCCACACAATATTTAATAACATTTTCTATCTCTGGGAGACTGTCCCTTATTGCAAGGGGAATTAACGCATCCTCTTCATTCATTATCTTCAGAATTTCTGAGATATCCATTGAATCAAGATTCATGGTTTTTAAATTTCTTCTTTCAGTTTCGAGATGCTTCATCAAATCACTCCTTTTCACGATATGATGTGTATTTTATTGGATATACCCCTTTTGGTTCAATTTCTCCTTTGAGCAATCTGATAATAGATAGTTGATTAGGATAACTGTAACCATAAGAGAGAATTGCTTCAGAAACGCCGGGAATATCAACGTCATAAGGATTTCTTATAGCTATTAACAAGAATTTTTCAAATTTCTTTCCCAACTCTTCAATCATGTGTCTCTGTCCTTCATTGAGATATGCATTCTCAGAAATAAAAACACATGTATTACCTGAAACTCCTTCAATTAATTCTTTAGAGGATTCAAGTGATATATTACCTTTAAAAGTTTTTAAAGAAGCATCTGGGTGGCTATCTTTCAGGTATTTCCCAACAATACTCCCTACTTCCGAGTCTTCAGCCAATGTTTGCCTGGAAGGTTTTATTGAAAAAATAAAGTCATCTTCATTCAAAGATTTTAGTGGAAATTCTATTTTTCCCTTGCCCATATAAGTTATGGCTTTATCGGAAATATTCTGCAATATTATCTGATTTTCTTCATATTTTAAATTTTTATTTTTTTCCGGATTGTATGAATATTTTTTTATAAATGTTTCGATTCTTTCAACTGATTCATCGATTCTATTTTTGAGATTTTCATCTGATTCATATTTTTCTATTAAATAATCGAAAGCTCTTTGTTTCAATTCATGATCATGACATATACATAGTACATCAATACCTGCCATCAATGATTTGTAACATATTTCTTCTATTTCCATCGAGTTTTTAACTCCACCCATAGTTAAATCATCTGAAATTATCAATCCCTCATAACCCATCTCGTTTCTGACAAGATCAGTTAATATCTCTTTGGACACAGTTACGGGAACATTCTCGGTCATTATTTTTGGTAAATTCAGATGTGTAGGCATCATTGTCTCGATATTATTGGAAAAAAACTTCCTGAATGGAACCAGTTCGAAACTCTCAAGTTCTTCCATTGTTTTATCCAGAAATGGCATATCTAAATGCGGGTCCACATTTACATCACCATTGCCGGGAAAATGTTTTATACACGCTCCTACACCCGCTTCGTGCAAACCTTTTATAAATTCTTCAGAATAATCATATACATCGTTTATTGTGTTTCCAAAACTTCTTACACCAATAGCCGGGTTATCCGAATTACTGTTTATATCTATTACAGGAGCTAAATTAAGGGTTATCCCACAATCATACATCTCTTCGCCCAGAATTTTCCCGCAAATGAAAGAATTCTTTTTATCTGAAGTTGCGGTTGTAGCCATTGCTCCAGGTGATACTGAAAAACCATTTTCAAGCCTTGTAACAATTCCACCTTCCTGGTCAGCGGTTATAATCGTTTCATTACCACATAACTGATGAATTTTACTTATGTACTTTTTTACCTGATTTCTATTCTCCACATTTCTTTTAAACAGGATTACAAATCCGGGATTGATATCATCGAGTAATTTCAAATCACTTTCATCCAATTCAGGGCCATTTAAGCCTATCATGAACAATTTACCTATTTTGTCGTGGATTGACATAGATACCTCCGATCAAACTTGATTAAATGTACTTACATTTTATCATATTTTGTACTAAATTCGTATATTTATATTCAAATTCATAAGTAAAAACATGGTATAATAAAAAAAATAAAGCCATTCTTAAAGGGGGAATAAAGGTGTCTAAGCTTAATAGAAATTTACCTGTACCTTTGTACTATCAATTATATCAAAAAATCAAGAAAAAGATAGTTGGAGGAGAATTAAAAGCAGGCGATCCCCTTCCTTCGGAATTCGAATATTGTGATATATACGGTGTAAGCAGACTTACTATCAGAAAAGCACTCGAAGAATTGTACAGAGAAGGATTGATCGTCAGGTCAAGAGGTAAAGGTACGTTCGTTTCAGAGAATAAAAGGGAAGAAAACCTTACGATTTTGAAGGGGTTTACTGCAGATGCAGCAGCGAATGGACAGGAAACATCTTCGGTGGTAATTGAAAACAAACTGATAGATCCACCACCGGAAACTATTAACCCATTTGGTATTTCGGAAGATACTCCCGTAATATTCCTTAAAAGACTGAGGTTTGTAAATGGTTATCCAATGGCGGTAGAATCTGCATATTTCAATACTTCTGTTAATCCAAGGCTTTTAAGAATAATAAAAATGGATATGGCAAATCAATCTGTGTACAAATTTTTCAGGGAAGAATTAAAACTTTCACTCGAATATGCTGATGAAACTATAGAAGTTTCCCATCCTACTGAGGAAGACAGGGAATTTCTGAAATTAAAACCAAATGAATGTTCTGTCCTGAGAAGGAGATACACTTATACAAAAGACAATAAATGTCTTGAATATGTCATTTCAATATACCGCGGAGACAAGTATAAATTTAAAGTCAGATTAGGTGCGTAAAAAGGAGAGAGTTTCATGAAAAACAAAATAAGAAAAATAGCCCAGGAGTTTATCGAAAAAAGAATTTTTCCAGGTTGCGCAATAAAAGCCGGAAATAGCAAAGAAGTATTCTTCGAAGATTACATAGGTACAATAGACGAAAAAGTCCCTACAAGTGCACAATCATTGTATGATGTTGCAAGTCTTTCCAAAGTAGTGGCAACTCTTCCAGCGGTACTGGTTTTATTACAGAATGGCAGAATTGATATTGAAGACAGTGTAAAAAAGTACATCCCCATTCAATCTGATGATATAGTAATTCGCCACCTTTTAACCCATACTTCCGGGATGCAACCCTATTCAGAATCTTACAGATTTACGGATAATCCTGATAGTCTTGTAAACGAGCTTTACAAGGTAGCCCCACTCAGAGAACCGGAAAAGGAAGTTGTGTATTCCTGTCTTAACTTTATATTTCTTAAAAAAGTTGTAGATGCAGTCACAGGTGATTTTGAGTCCTTTGTTAAAGAATCTGTATTCCAGCCTCTTCAAATGAATAACACCTTTTACAAACCTGGAGACATAGACAACGTTGCTCCAACATCTGAAAGGGAAAATAAGAGAATAATAGGAATGCCCGATGATGAATTGGCATATTATCTAGGCGGAGTAAGTGGAAATGCAGGTGTTTTCTCAACAGCTGATGATGTTTTTAAATATTCCTGTGAATGGCTCAGCCCAAATAAAGTTTTAAGTAGAGCAGCTGTTAATACCGCTGTTAAACCATGGACAGATCAGATAAACGGTGACAGGAAAGGATTAGGTTGGATGCTGTTTACAAACAGGTGTTCCGGAGGTTCTTTGCTTTCAGAAAAATCTTTCGGACATACTGGTTTTACTGGTACCAGCCTGTGGATTGATCCGGAAAATGATATAGCATTCACAATATTAACCAATAGATGTTTCTATCAGCGCCATACTTCTAAGAATGAAATATGGGAATTCAGAAGAAGAGTACATCATGTACTTATGTCTGAATACTTAAAAGGATGAATTTATGAAAAGAATCATAGGAACTATGTCAGGTACGTCTTGTGATGGACTGGATGTAGTGTATTGTGAAATTGAAAATTCCTTTACGGATATAAAAGTCAAACCATTGTATTTCGAAGCTTATGATTACGATGATGATTTCAGAAACCATTTATTACATTTAACAAGTGGTAAGGTAAGTGTTGCTGAAATTAGTCATGCCAATTTTTATATAGCGGAGAAATTCTCTGAATGTATAAATGATTTTATTGAAAAATATGCACTGTACAATAAAATAGATTTAATAGTCAGTCATGGTCAAACAGTTTATCACGATCCATATGGGAAAAAGAATGAAGATAAATTCCCGCCCTGTACATTACAAATCGGTGATGGTGACGTAATTTCTGTGCGGACAGAAAACAGGGTTTTATCTGATTTAAGAATGAAAGATATGGCAGTTAAAGGCCAGGGTGCCCCATTAGTTGTCTATTCAGATTATGTCATCTTTTCGGAAAAAGGGAAAAACGTTGCGCTGCAGAATATTGGTGGAATTGGAAATGTGACTTATATTCCATCTAATAATGAACTTAATGAAGTGATGGCCTTCGATACCGGGCCGGGAAATGTACTTATAGATATGGCCGCGAAAAAGCTTTTCAACGAAAAGTATGATATTTCGGGAAACCTTTCGGCAAACGGTGAAAGTAATTCAGAATATTTTAATTTCTTAAAGGAGTTTGAAGTGGATTACATGGATATAAATCCCCCTAAATCCACCGGAAAAGAAATGAGATACAACAAAAAATATTTTGAGACCATATTTTCTAAAGCTGAAGAAATGAATTTGAACAAAAATGATATCCTTAGAACCATAGTAAAATTTACAGCATGGACCATATGCGAATCTTATAAAAAGTATTTAAATAAAATAGATTTGCTCTATATCACAGGTGGAGGCGCTTTGAATACAACTCTTGTACAGGAAATCACAAAAGTTGTCAACTGTGATGTAAAAAAACTCGACTCAATGTGGACTGAGGCAAAAGAAGCAATAGCGTTTGCAGTAATGGGAAATGAATATCTCAACAGTCATTTTGCAAATGTAAAATCTTCAACTGGTGCAAAAAGGTCTGTAACACTTGGAAAATTATCTATTCCGGATTAGGCTGTGATAATATGATTTTGGGTATAACATCTCCAGCTTCTCAAAACACTAAAGAAGAATTAAAGAATGGAGTCGAATATTTAAAGGAAAAAGGCATAAAAGTAGTCATAGGTAAGAGCTGCTACAGATACCTGTCGACAAAAGAAAGAGCTGAAGAATTGTATGAACTTGATGACTTATGTGATGCCATTCTCTGCAGTAGAGGAGGATGTGGTTCGTTCAATCTTCTGGAATATCTTGATAGGCCTTTTCGTAAAAACATTATAGGATACAGTGATATAACCGCTTTGCTCTTATTTCAACTGAAACATGATGCTAAAGCTATACATGGTCCCATGCTTCTTGATTATAAAAAGAGCGGTTCTCTTGATAACCTTATAGATGTTCTTGAAAATGGGATTAAAAAAGGACAGACTTTTGAAAGCAGAATGAATTCAATTTGCTTGATTAAGGGAAATGCAGAAGGGAAAGCAGTTCCCGTTAATTTGTCCCTTTTAATGACCGTCAAGGATAATATTACCCATGAAAAAATATTCAGGGATTCAATATTAATTATCGAAGATGTTGAAGAATCAGTCTGTTCCATAGAAAGGTATCTCTGGCAACTTACCAGTATAAAAGAGTTCAATATGGTGAGAGGAGTTATCTTTGGAGGTTTTACAAAGACACAAGAGTCTTCTAATCCTTATGGCCTGATGGATGTTTTAAAGAACTTCGCTTCAAGACTTAATAAACCATGTTTCCTGGGATTCCCGACTTATCATGGTAAATTCTATAAAACAAGTATACCAGTCGGTATGAGAATACATATGGATTCCGAAAATGGAATTGTAAAATCAATTGACTCTTTTGAAAAAATTTCCGGGAGTTGAAATAAATGAGTATAATTAAAGATTTGATTTTTGAAAAAATCAGTTATGAATACAAAAAACCATTTCACATTACAAACAGTGTTGCTACACATGCAAATTTGATCAATGTTAAATTGGTACTTAAAGACGGAGTTGTCGGGCTGGGACAATCCGCTTCATCGTTCAGGGTAAATGGTGAAGTAATAGACGGAATTATCAACATGAAAGATGCATTCCTTTCTGAAATTGAGGGTATGGATGTCAGAAATTACAGAAGAGTTTTTGATAAAATAGATAAGTTTTCCAGAAGTGCACCTAGTTTAAAAGCAGCAATACAGTATTCGGTATTGGACGCTTTTTCTCAGGAAATTAATACCCCTGTTTATCAGATACTTGGTGGGAAGAAAGATTTTGTAGAAACTGATCTCACTATAAGTATAAGTTCAGTTGAACAAACTGTAAAAGATGCTGTAGAAGCATATGAAGCTGGTTTTTCCACACTTAAAATAAAAGTTGGAGAAAATTTAAAAACGGATATAGAAAGAATGCTTGGCGTTTATGAGGCAACAAAAGGTACCAAGTATATAGTTGACGCCAATCTCGGTTATACTCCAAAAGAAGCTCTTGAATTTTCAAGAGTTATGTACTCAAACGGAGTTCCAATAGAAATATTTGAACAGCCAGTACAGGTAGAAGACTATGATGGTTTGAGATTTGTAAGAAACAGGAGCAATTATCCTGTCGGAGCAGACGAATCCATCAAAACAAAATTTCATGCTTTAAGACTTATACGAGAAGAATGTGTTGATTATATCAATATAAAGCTTATGAAAGCCGGTATCTCAGATGCCCTTTCCATAGTGGAAATAGCGAAAACAGCCAACATTTCACTTATGATTGGCTGCATGAGTGAATCAGGTATCGGAGTCGCTCAGAGTGTACATTTTGCCGCAGGTACCGGAGCGTTCACCCATCATGACCTTGATTCATTCCTGCTTTTGAAGAACGCACCACCTGTTAGATTCAGAAATGAAGGAAATAAACTATATCCGACGATGTAATTAGATAAAACCCTCTTTTTAAAAGAGGGTTTCTTTAATAATATGACTTTTTTCAACAGTATACGTAATTTCTTTTTTCTTTTTAATGATTTTATTTATTATATCCGGATCGTATTTTTTACCTCTTTCGCTAAGCAGATTTGCAAATGCATATTGCAGAGAATTCTTTTTTCTGAAAGGCCTGTCGCTAATCATAGTGCAAAAACCATCAGCGATAGCAGTTATTCTTGCTTCAATCGGAATGTTCTCACCATCAACTCCAGCTAAATATCCATTTCCATCCCATTGCTCATGATGATAAAATACAATATTCTTAAACATAGAATCAACTTCGTATTCTTTGAACATCTTCGAACCATAAACCACATGATTCTGTATTTCTCTGTAATCATCATCATTGAAACTATCACATTTAAAAAACAATTCTTTGTTTATAAAAATATTTCCTATATCACGATATTTACTGTAAAATCTGATTTTTTCTACGAATTCAGAATTCATTCCTAAATACTCGGAAATATTACCGGATATCTCACCAATTAATTCCATTTGTAAAAAACTGTAATTTATAAAAATCTCTTTTGTTTCTAAATAATTATAAATCCCCTTAAAAATCACTTCTATTTTTGATATGGAATTTGCAATAGAGAAGTCCTCTACAATGCTTAAATGCTTTTTTTTATTTCTTCTTAAATCATCTTCCAGAAGTTTTAATTTGATACTGTTATTAATTCTGGCAAGAAATTCTCTCTTTAAAAATGGTTTTTTTATGTAATCAAGTCCTCCAACCTCAAAACCTGCCAGAATGTCCTCTTCATTCGAAATCCCACTTAAAAATACAACTGGAATTTGGGAAGTGTTTTTACTTGTTTTTAAAATATTGCATAATTCAAATCCGTTCAAATCCGGCATTACAACATCAAGTAAAAACAAATCGGGTAATTCCTCATAAGTTTTACTTTCTATTTCATCTAACATGTCTTTGCTTTTATCAAAACATTTATATTCATATGTCGTAGAATTTTTTATAATTTTAGAAATTATATTTAAATATAAACTGTCATCATCAAGAACATAAATTAAAGGATATCTTTTCAAGTTTATCTCCATATTATATTTATATAATTCTACAATATTTATCTTTCATTTTAAAAATATAAAATAAATCCATATCTAAAAACACATTGATATAAATTATTCAATTAGTCATTAATTCGGGATATTTGATTAATGTTGGATTTTCCGGTTACTTTGGTAATTGAGATTTTATAAACCGAAGTTCTATCCCCGCATTTCAAACATTTTTCGCGAATTATACTTTCATCCGTTTCGTAATATTTTTTAGTAAGTAAAACCAGTTTATCAGTTTTTGATTCTATATCGCTTATTTCAGATATTCTACCAAAAACTATTACACTTTCATATTCAGTGTTGTATTTCTCAGCTATTATTTCATAATCTCCGACAACTGTAAAACAAACATCATTGCAATTTTGTATTGCCTGTATTTTCGCACCATTCTTTGCACAATGAAAATAAATAGCATCATCATAGACATAGTTCAGTGGAATCGCATAAGGCTTATTTTCGTGAGTAATTAGACTCAGTGTTCCATATGTGCATTTTTTTAATATTTCAATTGATTCATCCTTTGAAATTTCGTATTTTGACAATCTCATGATATTTCCTCCTGTACAGTTCTCGCGATTATCTCTTCCTGATGCTCTATATCCAGATCAATAAAATAATCACTGTACCCCGCAACTCTTACCAGAAGGTCTTTATAATTTTCGGGATTTTCCTGTGCATCTCTCAATGTTTTTGAATCAACGACATTAAACTGTATATGATGCCCACCTAACCTGAAATAAGTTCTGATGAGCTTTGAAAGTTTTTCAACTCCTTCTTCATCCTGCAGCACTGAGGGTAAAAATCTCTGATTAAGAAGGGTACCTCCTGTTTTATATTGATCCATTTTACTCAGTGATTTGATAACCGCGGTTGGCCCATTCGTATCGGCACCATGTGAAGGAGAAGTACCATCAGATTCAGGCATGCACATTAATCTGCCATTAGGAGTTGCACCCAGTTTTTTTCCAAAATACACATGGCATGTAGTAGACAACATGTTCAAATGATATGAGCTTCCTTTAGTGCTGTTTTTCCCTTCAATTTCTTTATAAAGTGTTTCGAATATTTCTTTCATTATATCATCGGCATAATCGTAGTCATTTCCAAAAAAGGGAGTATTATTCATCAAATATTGTCTTAATAAATCTTCCCCTTCAAAATTAGCATTTAAAATTTCTGATAATTCCGATAGTTTTAATTTCCCTTCCTCGTAAACATGTTTCTTAATTGAGGAGAAACTGTCTGTTATTGTACCTATACCGCAGCATTGTATATAATTTGTGTTATATCTGGGTCCACCGTTGTAGTAATCCAATCCTTTTGAAATACAATCTTTTATCACTACCGATAAAAAAGTTGCAGGCATGTTTTGTGCATATATTCTTTCCAGTATGTTATTACCCTTTATTTTAACTTTGACTATGTATTCAAGCTGTTTTTTAAAGGCATCAAGAAGTTTTTCATAACTGTTTAAGTTATATACTTCACCGGTCTCTATGGAAATCTTCTCATCAGTTAACGGATCCACACCGTTATTGAGAGTTAATTCAAGTATTTTAGGTACATTCAGATACCCTGTAAGTATATACGCTTCTTTTCCAAAAGCACCTGTTTCTATACATCCGCTGCAGCCGCCTTCTCTTGCGTCTTCAATACTTTTCCCCGCTCTTACCATTTCCATAACGGTTTCATCCGCATTAAAAACTGATGGATATCCATAACCTTTTCTGATAAGTCTGCAGGCTTTTTTCAGGAATTTATCCGGCGTCTTATAACTCAATTGAATATTGCAGCCAGGTTGCAAAAGGTGTATTTCATCTATAACTTCCAATAAAAGATACGATAATTCATTAGTTCCATCAGAACCATCGGCTAGCAATCCACCTATATTAATGTTGGTAAAATCGTTGTAAGTCCCGCTTTCCTGAGCGGTAACTCCAACTTTAGGCGGAGCAGACTGATTGTTGAATTTAATCCAGAAACATTCCAGTAATTCTTTGGCTTTTTCTCTGTCGATTTTTCCAGTTTCGAACTCTTTTTTATAAAATGGATAAATATGCTGATCCAAATGACCTGGATTCATGGAATCCCATCCGTTAAGTTCTATTATTGTTCCGAGATGAACGAACCAGTACATCTGTAATGCTTCATTGAATGTTTCAGGTTTATATTTTGGAACTTTACGGCATACTCTGGCTATTTCTTTTAACTCATTTTTCCTCTCTGAATTAGTTTCATTTTCTGCCATTTCTTCCGCCAAAACCGCATGTCTTTCCGCAAAAATTTCAATAGCTTCACATGAAATCAACATACCATTTAATTGCTGTTCTTTATCGAAAGCATCTGGATCATTTAAAAAATCTAGTTTTTTAATCGAATCGGATATTTTTAATTTAAATTCCTCCATACCGAATCTGTAAACCTCTCCGTCAAGAGTTGTGTGTCCCGGCGCCCTTTGTTCCATGAACTCCGTAAAAACTCCAGCTTCGTAAAGTTTTTTCCATTCATCTGTCATATTCGGAATAACCCTATCTCTTATGCTTCTCCCTTTCCAGTATGGAATTACTTTCTCTTCATATGTCTTGATATCGCTTGCTTTGACTTTATAGGAAGTCATAGGCCTTGAATTCAGAACTTCAAGATCTTCAACCGAATGACATGTTAATTCGGGATAAGTAGGCACTGCTTTTGGTTTCGGTCCTCTTTCACCTACTATTAATTCCTTCTCTCCAATATAAATTGTCTGCTTTTCACATAGATTTTTAAAATTCAGCGCTCTTAAAACTGGTAATGAATATTTACCTTCATTTTCCCTGTAAAATTCAGTTTCGATTATCGCCCTTTCTATTGATATTTCAGGAACGGCATCATAACTTTTTTTTCTTAAATATTTAACCCTTTCATTCATATTTAGCCTCCAATGTGAATATCAAACCCATGCTGTTTAAACATAATTTTAATTTCTTCAATTCTTGTCTGATCGTTATTTTCATATTCCGCTAATAAATCTGAAATTCCTATATCATTGCTGCAAATTAATCTTTCTTTTTTTATTACTGCGGAATTATGATATGGAAGTAGAAAAACACTGCCTTTAAAATCAATACCTTTTAAAAAATCTATAGTACTTAAAACATTGAAATCATCATCGTTTATATTCTTTATAATGGGAATTCTTATCCAGATTTTCTTACCGGAACTTGCCAATAATTTCAGATTTTCTTTTATCAGCTCATTACTTACACCGGTAAATTCAATATGTTTTTTATTATCATATATTTTAAAATCAAATAAAAATAAATCAACTGAATTCATTATTTCCATTAATTTATCTGTGGAAACAAATCCTGAAGTGTCTACAGCTATGTGTAGTTCACTATTTTTACAAATTCTCAGCATCTCTTTCAGAAATTCAAACTGATACAAAGGCTCTCCACCTGAAAAAGTAACTCCTCCTCCGGATTCATCGAAAAACAGCTCATCTTTTTCAATTTCTCTTAGAAGATTTACGGTGTTATACTTTTTCCCTATTATTTTGAGTGAATCTGTTGGACAACTGACTGTACACAGATCACAAGTTTCACACAAACTCAAATCGATATTTAAATCATCACCTTTTTTTTTCACAGCATAATGTTCGCATGAACTCACGCATGTATTGCAATCAATACATCTTTGTGAATTATAAAAAAATCCATACTTCGAAGATATCCCTTCGGGATTATGACACCATTTGCATCTCAAAGGGCACCCTTTAAGGAATACTGTTGTCCTTATTCCAGGCCCATCGTGTATAGAATATTTTTTTATGTTGAAAATGATTCCTTCCATTTTAAAACCACTTTCATTTAGATTTTTATAATTCTATCACAGGTTATAGTTCAATACAATGATGGTATTTTTATGGTAGAATGACTGAGAAATAAAACAGCGAGGTGTTTAAAATGATGCTTCAGACAAAAGTGTGCGGAATTGAGTTTAAGAACCCCATAATAGCTGCTTCAGGCCCTGCAGGAAATGGCCAGGAATTAATAAAACACTTTGATATCTCTTCATTGGGTGGGTTTACTTCAAAAACAGTTACCTTAAACCCAACAGACGGGAATCCACCACCAAGGATAGTTGATGTTCATGGAGGAATTATCAATTCTATAGGATTGCAGAATAAAGGATTGAATAATTTTCTTGAGGTAGATGCCGAATTTCTCAAATCAATTGATACTAATATTATCTGTAGCCTGGCTAGTAACTATTCCGATGAAATTGCTCAGATGACTGAAATTGTTGATAAATATTTCTTTCCAATACTTGAATTGAATTTTTCCTGTCCCAACGTAGACAAAGGAAAAGAACCCATCGGTGATAACCCCTTAAAACTTTACGAAGCAGTTTGCTCATGTAGAAAAAAGACTGAAAAACCTATTTTTGTGAAATTTGGGCCTGTGTCTAATATGGAAGATATGGTGAAAGCAAGTGTTGATGCTGGCGCAGATGGAGTGACCTTGATTAACTGTGCCAAGGGTGTAAAAATCGATATAAATACGGAAAAGCCAATTCTGAAAAGAGTTTCGGGAGGATTAGCCGGTCCTGCCATAAAACCAATAGCAGTCTATCATGTGTACAATATAAGAAAAAACTATCCTGACCTTCCCATAATTGGAACCGGCGGAATCATGAATGGAGAAGATGTACTGGAATTTATAATGGCCGGAGCTAATTTGGTTGGAGTCGGATTCGGAATGATGGTTGAACCAGATATAACAGATAAAATAAAAAAAGAGATGGAAGAGATTCTCAAGCGAAAGAACAAATCTATAGATCAAATAAGATCAATTGCTCAATTATAATAAAATTAAAAAAGGGGATTTATTTTATAAATCCCCTTTTTTTCATCATTTATCCATATTTTCTCCAATACGGTTTGCAAGAATTCTTTCAACGATTTCAAAAACCTGTTTAAGCGAACTTATGTCTTCTTTATCACAAAATCCATCTGCAAATTCTCTCAATTTACGTTTAAGCTCAGAAAGATTTTCCTTATTCTCAGTTTCAAAAATTCTCTGATTTATTTCATCTATTTTTCTCTGGGCAAATTGATCCAAAATCACCTTTTTAAAAATATCATTATCTCTCATAAATTCAAAAAGGGGAATGTTTATCCTGTTATTCTTTTCTGATCCGTCATCCATATCACCCCTGTATCTTGGTATAAGGTGAATATGAGCATGAAAAACAGATTGTCCCGCATCACTTCCAACGTTTATACCTATATTGTATCCCGAAGGAGAATAGTCTTTGACAAGATATTCCCTGGAATCGTTAATAAGGTTTAAAACGGAGTTCCATTCTTCCTGTTTTATTTCAAAAATGGATTCAAAATGTCTTTTTGGTATTATCAGAAGATGTCCATCTGTCATTGGATACTTATCAGGAATCGAAAAGAAATACTCATTTTCATTGAGCACCAATTCCTTGTTGTTCTTATATATTTCACAAAATATACATTTATTCATTTATTAAACCTCATGAACAAAAACCTATTTTGTTATCATCTTCCTTCTTCATTTCTTCAGAAAAAGCCACTGCAATTTCTCCAGCTACAGCAGCATTGTTAATAAGTAATGCTATATTTGCTTCCATACTCTTTCCTTTTGAAACTTCCGCGATTTTGGCGAGAAGATAAGGAGTCAGCTGTTTTCCATCCACTCCATCTTTCACAGCATTTTCAACAGCCAGCTCTATAACAGGGTTTATTTCTTCAGCAGGAATCTGCATTTTTTCTGGTACAGGATTTCCAACAAGCAAAGTTGAAGTAAATCCCATTTCTATTTTTTCTCTCATAACTTTTGCTATATCTTCCGGTGTTTCAGCTTTAAAATTTAATTTCAAACCAGATTTATAAGAGTAAAATGCCGGAAATTCATCTGTTTTATATCCAACGGTAAGAACTCCGGAAGTTTCCAGTCTTTCCATAGTTTTAGGTAAATCCAGTATTGATTTCGCACCTGAACTTACAATTACTATCGGGCACTTCGACATAGTATGTATATCCTGTGAAATATCAAAAGTTACGTTTACACCTCTGTGTACTCCACCGATACCTCCGGTTGCGAATACTCTTATCTTACACATAGCCGCTATTGCTGCAGTTCCGCTTACAGTTGTTGAAGCATTTTTTTTCAAACCAATAGCATATGGAATTTCAGATTCGCCTACTTTCAAAACTTCCGTAGATCCATTACCAAGCTTTTCTATTTCTTCTTTATTCAATCCAACAATTATTTGTCCATCAATTATGGCAATCGTAGCGGGAACTGCTCCATTATTTCTTACAGCTTCTTCCATTTTCAAAGCAACTTCAACGTTTTTGGGATAAGGTAAACCCTGTGCTATAAGTGTTGACTCCAATGCCACTACCGGCTTCCCATACCTGATTGCTTTTTCAACCTCACTTGAGATTTTTATCCTTTTCATCTTATTCCTCCTGTTCATCAATTTCTATATTTACAATTTCATCATTGCTGGTTATAATTTTCACCGCTATTCTATTTCCTTCTTCACAGCATTTATTTAAACTACAGCCTTTCATATAGCTGCTTAGAAATCCTGCATTAAAAGCATCTCCCGCACCAACAGTGCTCAGTACTTTTTTTCTGCAGTTCGGAGTAATTGATACGATTTCTTTCCCATTAAAATATTTACAACCTGATTCTCCACATTTTCCAATCACCATTCCATTTGTGTATTTATGCATTGACATCAAACCACTATCTATTTCTTTTTCACCTGTAAGCAGGTATATTTCATATTCATTGGGCATATATATATCTGTATATTTCAGCACTTCACACAATCTCTTTTTAAAATGTTTTACGGTACTGGTTCCCGGATCCAGAGATATTTTAATTCCATTTTTATAAGAATAATCGATGATTTCCCTTACAATTTTCCATTGCCTGTCATCCTGGAGTAAATACCCAGAAATATGTATCAAATCACAATTCCGCAGATGCTGTTCGTAATAAGATAAATTCATGGGAACCGGATCATCTATCCGGGAAGAAAACATTGTCCTCTGACCATTTTCCGAAACAACTATCATCATGTATCCGGTATTTTCTGTTTTATCAAGAATATGTTTTCTGTTAAGAATGCTGTTTCTCAATTTTTCATTAACTATTTTCCCATAATTATCCTTTCCAATCTGTGAAAACAGAAAAACATCCTTGCACATTTTTGAAAGAAGCAAAGCAGTATTACAAGCGGATCCTCCCAGTCTGAAAGATGTTTTTTCACAAATAGCTTCTCCGCCTTCTACAGGGTATTTATCAACTTTCACAATTACATCAACCATTATGTCACCGAGTAAAGCAATCATGTCTTTCTCCCAATTAAAATAGTATTCAATTATATCACCACTGTATATGTAAGGTATACTCTTTAAAGAAATAATCTAAACTTCTTAAAATTTAATAAATAATTGTTATAAAAAAAGAGAGCATAATGCTCTCTTCATAAATATTTATCGAAATGAATTTATTCCAATATCGGTTTTATATCGATTTTCCATCCGGTAAGCTTAGCAGCAAGTCTCGCATTCTGGCCACCTTTACCAATTGCAAGTGATAATTGTGTTGGAGGAACCCATATACGAGATATCTTGTTTTCTTCATCCAGAATTTCAACTTCTATTACACTGGCGGGAGCTAATGAATTTTTTATAACTGTGGAAATATCAAACGACCATTCAAATACATCGACTTTTTCCCCGTTGAGTTCCCTGACAACTGAAGAAATTCTTACTCCATTTTCTCCTATACAAGCACCTATTGGATCAACTTGCGGATTATGCGAAACCAAAGCCATCTTTGTTCTCACACCGGCTTCTCTCGCAATGGCTTTTATCTCCATAATTCCTGTGGCAAGTTCAGGAACTTCGTTTTTCATGAGCTGTTCAACAAAATGAACTGAATTCCTGTCTACTCTGAGATATGTGCCTCTTGAATTTTTTTCAACCTGTTCAACATAGATTTTAACAAGTTGTCCATGACTGAAAGATTCACCAGGAACCATTCTGTCATTAGGTAAAATTATATCCATTTTCCCAACTCTTACTTCATAACCTCCGCTGACTTCTCTCATAACTTCAGCAGTCACAACAGTACCAACCATTTCACGATACTGATTGAAAAGGCTATCCTTTTCCAACTCTCTTATTTTCTGTATAAGAACCTGTTTTGCAATTTGAGCGGCTATTCTGTTAAATTTCTTTACATTTACTTTCTTCCTGAAAGTATCTCCTGGTTTTATAAGATGTTCACTCTTTCTGGCAACATCATAAGGTATCTGTACTTTATCATCTTCAACTTCCTCAGCACTTTCAACAACATCGTACAGTTTGTATATCTCTATTTCTCCAGTAAGATTATCAATTTTTATTTCAACGTTTTCTTCGTCTCCGAAAGCCTTTTTATAAGCTACTTTTAATGCTTTTTCCAAAGCATCTATGACTTCAAACTTGGGAATTTTCTTCTCTTCCTCAAGTTGTTCCAAAGCCTCTATTAAATTAATGTTCATCCATCACACCTCCAAGTATAACCGTGCTTCTTTTATATTTTCTATTTTTAGTCGAAATATTCTCTTTGCATCCCTTTCGAAAATACATACCTCAGAATTTTCTTCATCGTAGTCTTCCAATACTCCTATGAAAACAGACCTTTTTTCAACAGTTCCAGACAGAATTATCTTTGCGTTTTCCCCCTTGAATCTCTTATAATCATTAGGACCTCTTAATTTCCTCTCTAATCCAGGTGAAGATACCTCAAGCATATATTTAGTGTCGAAAACATCCCATTTGTCCAGTAAATCTCCTATAGCTCTTGAAGCTTTTTCACAGTCCTCAAGATCTACATAATCATCTAATCTGTCGATAATAACCGTGAATATTTCCTGACCTCTTTTTTTAGAGGAATAAATTTCAAAAAGTTCCAATCCAATAGATTCGAGGGCGGATTCAATTTCTTTATTTAAATCCTCTCTCAATTTTTTCATAAAAAAACCTCACTTTTTATACATAAGGCGGGGATAACCCGCCTTAAATCATTTCATCTTATATATTTTTTATAAAAAATTCATAAACAAAAAATCATCGAGGGCCAAGCCCTCGAAACATAATATGATCTTATCTATATTCTACCAGAATTATTATAAAAGGTCAATATGCCTGTATTAACAGTTTTCCTCACGATATTTTTTCATAAGTGAATCGGTTTCACAAACTCTATTTTTCTGTTCGGTCCAGAATTTTTTTGTTTTTGAATAATTCAATTCTTCTACAGTTTTACCCTGCTGTTCCACCCACGTATAATATTTCAGATTATGCCAGGTTTTTCTTTGCCTGTAAGTGCCTTCCTGCACCCAATCGGTTTTAACACCTTTAAAAATTGATTCGTGCCTGACTTTGGCTTCACAGGTATCCATTTTACCATACTGATTATCCAGCTCTGTCATAACCGAATGATAACGCTCTATATTATCTGTAGCGATAGTAAAGATTGTGTCTTCAGAAGTAAGGTCATAATATTTCGCTACTTTTATAGAACTCAATACATTACAAACACCGGAAATACCAAAAATCTGCGCCATCTCGTCTACCTGTTCCTCAGTTATACCAAGAGACTTAAGGTACTGTTTACCTGTTTCTTCAGTCAACATTTGAAGGCCTTTCTTTGATTCAATATCATCAATTGCGACCATTGCATCCATATTCATAACATTATGAATCCAAGTTACATGTTTATCGCCAATACCCTGTATATCATGTCCCCCATAACCATTTTCCATTAATGTAGGACACTTAATAGGTTCAGAACCCACTATCAGGCATTCGGGAAAAACCTCTTTCAGTCTATCGCCACATGCGATAGTTCCGGAAGAGCCCATGGAAGAAACAACAGCTTTTACACTTCCATCTCCAATACCTTCAGATTCAAGAATTTTCGCCAGTTCAACCATCGTATTTCCAGTTACATAGTAATGGAATCTGTAATTACCCATTTCTTCAAATTGATTCAATATCCTTACATTTTCTGGATCTCCGGCTTTAATCTCTTTTGCCTTATCATATATCTCTTTTACATTTGATTCACATCCCGGAGTCGCGATAACCCTGGCACCATAACTTTTGATAATATCAAATCTCTCTTTACTCATTAGCTCGGGAAGTAAAACCAGGCTGTCAAAACCCATTCTACAGCCAACCCATGCCCCGCCTATACCATAATTTCCAGTGGAAGGCCAGACTAATGTATTTTTAAACGGATCAACTTCATTTCTAAGAACTTTTTCCATTAATATGGAATAAGTAGCTCCCACTTTATGACTGCCTGTTGGGAAATCTTTACCATACAAAACAACTACGTTAGCATCAATACAAGTCAATTCTTTTGGAAGAACATAATATCTGATCTCATTATTCTCATCCTTCCATGATATATTATAAAAATTAATCGGATCAAGCGGGTCTTCATATTTGGCCTTTAAAGCTTTCTCACGAATTTTCGGATCTATCAGCTCCGGATGCAACATTTCTTCAAAAGTTGGACCTAAAATGCCTTTTGCCATTCAACTTCCCCCTTTTATCAATATTAGTTAATAATTATAACACAAAGATTATAATAGAATTTGTGAAAAATATTTATTTTTCACATAACATATAATAACATTAATTGATATGACAAATGACTTACTATCTATCTGAATAACATGCTTTGAATGTGTTTTAATATCATACAAACGTATTTAGGTTTATGTTATAATTATGGTTGTTTGTATTTAGTGTGAAGGGTGAAAACATGGCTGAAACTTTTTATAGAAAATACAGGCCAAAGGATTTTTCCGGTTTATATGGCCAAAAACAAGTTAAAACTTTACTGGAAAATGCTATTGAAAAAGACTCAGTTTCTCATGCATATATATTTTCAGGACCCAGGGGAACAGGAAAGACTACTGTTGCCAGAATTTTGGCTAAAAGGCTGAATTGTGAAAATCCCAATGATTTCGAACCTTGTAACGAGTGTTCTCAGTGTATAAATATAGCTGCCGGCAACCATATGGATGTTATAGAAATGGACGCTGCTTCTAACAGGGGTATTGACGATTTCAGAAGTATAAGGGATAAAGTCTCGTATAAACCAGCTGAAGGTAAATATAAAATTTATATAATTGATGAAGTTCATATGCTTACTACGGAAGCGTTTAATGCAATACTTAAAACTCTTGAAGAACCCCCTGAACATGCAGTCTTCGTTCTTGCAACCACGAATCCGGAAAAAATCCCTGATACGATAATATCAAGATGTCAGCTCGTTCCATTCAGAAATTTATCACCGGATGATTTAGAATCCTTTATGGAATACATTGCCGATAAAGAGGGATTCAAAATCTCAGAAGAAGCACTGAAAACTATATCTGATTATTCAAAAGGTGGTATGAGAGACGCACTGGTATTACTAGAACAGGTATCGGGTATAGTTGAAAATGATGAAACAGTTACGTATGATCATGTTCTTCAGGTTATCGGCGGAGTAAAAAAAGAAATTATAAGGAATTTTATTGATTGTTTATTAAAAAACGATTCCAATTCATTAATTGAACAAACAGAGGAGATTTACAGACAGGGAACAAATTTTGAAGTTTTCCTTGATTCCATGATTGATTACATAATAAATAATATTTCAGATTATCCTTTCGATAAGATTATAATTGCCGCCGAAAAAATAACCGAATTATCAAAATCACTCAAATTTGCCGAAAATAAAAAAGCCATATTCATAATAACTTTTTTAAGCATTATGAAAAGCAATGAAAAAACAGAAAAACCAGTTTTTGTTGTGGATACCCAGGAAGAATTAAGTAAAAATAGTAGTATAAAAGACAATATACCTGTAGTAAAGGAAGAAGGAAATACAACTCAGTCTCTCTTTGAAGACCCTTTATTAGAGGAGTTTATCCAAAATATAAAAAACAAAGATATATCGTTGTACGTCTCATTAATGGTTAGTGATACAGAGTATGATAATTCAACATTAAAAGTGAAAAAAATGATGAATATCATATTTCTTATATGATGCTGACGGAAGACAAAGACAGAGTCATCGAACTCTGCAAAAATAATGGAATAGAAATCAAATTCGATGAAGAGAATAATGAATCTGAGATTATAACAGTTGAGAAAGACATCAAAGAAGATACAGATTTCGATTTACTTTCTGAAAGCATGAAAGAAGCCTATAAAAAGTTGAAACTTTTATTTCCGGAAAAAGAAATTTTAATCAGAGAAAACAATTCTTAAAATATCTAGCTCTAACGAACAGGAGGAAAAAGAATGGCTAAAAAACTAAGAAGTTTAGGTGGTAAAAGTTACAGACAATCCGGAAATAAGAAACCGGATATGTCGCAGATAATGAAACAGGCATCTAAAGCTCAGGAAGAAATGAAAAAAATTGAAGAGGAATTTGAAACTAAAACATTCGAAGCTACTTCAGGTGGCGGAGCTGTAAAAATAGTAATGACAGGCGGACATAGAATTGAATCACTCGAGTTTGATGATGATTTACTTGAAGAAAAAGAAGATCTCAAAGATATGATCACCGCGGCGTTAAATCAAGTAATAGAAACTATAGAAAAAGAGAAAGAAGAATCTATGAACTCGATTACAGGGGGACTCGGACTACCTGATCTAGGCTTTTGATTTCAGAGATTTTGTGATATAATCTCTGTGAAAAAAAGCACAATTACAAAAAATTTTTGGAGGTGTAGTTCACATGTCAAATATCAAACTGGCTATCAACGGTTTTGGCAGAATTGGAAGATTAGTTTTTCGTGAAATGATGAAAAGAGGTGGATACGACGTCGTATTGATCAACGACCTCACAGATTCAAAAACATTAGCTCATTTACTTAAATACGATTCTGTACACGGCAAATTCAACGGAACTGTTGAAGCATCTGAAAATGGCATTGTTGTAAATGGTAAAGAAATAAAAATCACAGCTATAAAAAACCCTGCTGAACTCCCATTAAAAGACATGGGAGTAGACATGGTTATCGAATCAACAGGTATTTTCAGAAATTCTGAAAAATGTCAGGCCCATCTTCAGGCTGGCGCAAAGAAAGTTATAGTTACAGCACCTGCTAAGGGAGAAATTGACGCTACTGTAGTTATGGGAGTAAATGATGATGTACTTACCCCGGAAATGAACGTTGTTTCCAACGCATCCTGTACAACCAATTCCATAGCTCCAACAATTAAAATCATCAACGACAAATTCGGAATTGAAAAGGGATTAATGACTACAATCCATTCTTACACAAATGACCAGAGAATTCTTGACCTTCCACATAGCGATCTCAGAAGAGCAAGAGCTGCTGCAGTAAGTATGATTCCAACATCAACAGGAGCTGCAAAAGCAGTTGGATTGGTTATCCCTGCACTTAAAGGAAAGCTTGATGGAATGGCAGTAAGAGTTCCAACCCCAGACGGTTCCTTAACAGATTTAACAGTTACACTTAAAACTGAAACAACTGCCGAAGAAGTAAACGCCCTTATTAAAGAAGCATCCGAAGGTTCACTCAAAGGAATTCTCGGCTATACAGACGAACCTCTAGTAAGCTGTGACATTATCGGTTCCACCGTAGCAGGTATATTCGATTCCGGACTTACAAAGGTTATCGATGGAAACCTTCTTAAAGTTGCATGCTGGTATGATAACGAATATGGTTACAGCTGCAAAGTAGTTGACTTAGTAGATAGACTTGAAAAAATGATGTAATTTCAAAAATGTTATATATGTTAAGGGCACAGGAAACTGTGCCCTTAATGGTATCTGATACCACAGGAGGTTATTATGGATAAGTTAACAATCAGAGATATAGATCTCAATGAAAAAAAAGTTCTAATGAGAGTTGATTTCAATGTCCCTCTCGATAAAAACACTGGCGAAGTAACTGATGATAATAGAATAGTAGCGGCATTACCTACGATTAAGTACGCGCTTGAAAATAATGCAAAAGTAATTCTTATGTCTCATTTAGGAAGACCAAAAGACGGGCCAGACCCAAAATACTCTCTCAAACCAGTTGTGAAAAGACTTTCTGAATTGCTCGGACAGGATGTAAAGTTTTCGAATGAATTTGTAGGTCCTGAATCTGAAAAAATGGTGAATGATCTTAAAAATGGTGAAGTATTGTTACTCGAAAATACAAGATTCGATAAAAGAGAAAAGAAAAACGATCCCGAACTTTCAGCTGAACTTTCCAAATATGGGGATATTCATGTAAATGATGCTTTCGGTACGGCTCATAGAGCTCACGCTTCAAATGTAGGAGTAACAGAACATCTTTTATCTGTAGCAGGATTTTTACTAGAAAAGGAAATCGAATTCCTCGGAAATGTAATTGAAAATCCAGAAAAACCATATGTTGCTATTCTAGGTGGAGCAAAAGTTTCAGATAAAATCGGAGTAATAGAAAATTTAATTTCAAAAGCAGACAAACTCATAATAGGCGGAGCGATGATGTTCACTTTCTGGAAAGCCATGGGATATGAAACAGGCAATTCCCTTGTTGAAGAAGATAAAGTAGAACTTGCAGCCGAACTTATAAAAAAAGCAAAAGAGAATAATGTAAAACTTATTCTTCCAATAGATACTCTTGCTGCTGAAAAAATAGAAGCAGGGGCAGAAACTAAGATTATTTCTTCCGAACAGGGAGTACCGGCAGGATTCATGGGGCTTGATATAGGACCTGAATCGATATCTTTGTTCAAATCAGAATTGGAAAATTCTAAAACAGTTATTTGGAATGGACCGATGGGAGTATTCGAAATAGCAGATTTCGCAAAAGGAACTGAAGAAATCGCGAAGACACTTGCAAATATGAAAGATGCCGTCACGGTAATCGGTGGTGGAGATAGTGCAGCAGCAATAGCTAAATTCGGGCTGAAAGAACAGGTATCACACGTATCAACCGGTGGTGGCGCATCACTGGAAATGCTCGAAGGCATTGAACTTCCAGGTGTCAAAAGTCTGGCAGACAAAAAAAAGAGGAACGTACTGATAGCAGGTAACTGGAAAATGTATAAAACACCTTCCCAGGCAACCACTTTTGCCAGAAGGTTACTCACATTGGCCGGTAATCATAAAGATAATGTAGAAATGGCCGTTTGCCCTACATATGTATGTATTCCCGGAGTGATGGATATACTCAAAGGTACAGACATAAAAGTAGGTGCACAGAACATGTGGCCGAAAGACGAAGGGGCATTCACCGGAGAGATTTCTCCTGATATGCTTAAAGACCTTGAAATTGATTATGTTGTTCTTGGTCACTCTGAAAGAAGAGCTTATTTCGGAGAAACAAACGAATTTATAAATGAAAAAGTCAGAGTTGCACTTTCAAAAGACCTTAAACCAATTTTCTGCCTTGGTGAAGTTCTCGAAGAAAGAGAATCCGGAGAAACGTTCAACGTTCTAAAAAAACAGACAACAGAAGGATTGAAAGATATTTCGAAAGAAGATATGCTCAATGTTGTTGTTGCATATGAACCCGTATGGGCAATTGGTACAGGAAAAGTTGCCACTCCTGAACAGGCACAGGAGGCAATTTTATTCATAAGAAACACTATTACAGAAATGTTTGATGAAGAAACCGCACAGAAAGTGCAGATTCTTTATGGTGGAAGTATAAAACCTGAGAATTTTGAAGGAATAATTGTAAAACCAGACATCGACGGTGGGCTTGTCGGTGGAGCAAGCTTAAAAGATTCTTTCGCAGCACTCATAAGAATTGCTGAAAAATTCACAAAATAAATGAAGATAAAAAAGATGGGATTCTTTTAGAGGATCTCATCTTTTTTTTATAAGATTTTGTTTTTCTCTTTTCATCTCATACATTTTATTATCTGCCCTGGAAATATCTTCAAGTATATTACCTCGATATTTTGTAATGCCATAACTGAAATTACCAAGATTCCGGAAGGAAGAAATATAAAATTCATCTTTTACCCTGGTTATTATTCTAAGTACATTTTTTCTCTTACAGTTCCTGAATATACATATAAATTCATCTCCACCTATCCTGATTACTATATCTTCATTTCTTATATGTGTTCTTAAAATCCTCACAAAATCAAGGATTAACTTATCTCCCTCTTTATGACCATAATTATCGTTTACAAATTTCAGATTGTCCAGATCCATTAAAACCACATAATCTGATGTATTATAATTTATCTCATCTAGTATATTTCTGTTAAAAATGCCTGTCAAAGGATCTTTTAACGATTTCTTAATTGCATTTTCTTTATCCATTCTGATCTTTCTTATATTAGTCACAAGAAAAAATCCAATACCCATTATCCCGGCAAACTGTCCGATTCCATTTAAATACATCTGATCTTTATTAAGAACATTAACCATCATGTCATGGAACAGTACACAACTTAAAAAGACAAGCGTAAACATCTGCTTAGTGCCTTTTGAATACAGGATCAGAAACAGAGTGATTGAAATCCCAATAAAATTAATCACATTAGTATAATTAACCATATTAATAAAATAACTAAGATCAGATTGTAATATTAAAATAATAATAGAAAACAACTGTAGATAAATAAAATATTTGGATATCTTGTTGGTTTTATAAACAACCAATTCTATTCCATAAAGTAAAAAATAAACACAGAGATGAGAGGAGATATAGAAAGCCTTTTTTAAACTCAGATAGAAACTTATTTCACCCCAACTTAAAGTATAAACTCTGTTAACTAAAAAGAATGAAGAAAATAAAAGGGCAAGTCCAAGCATCTGATATGATTTTCTGATTTCATCAAACGCAAAAGAGATAAAAATCATCACGATTCCCATGATAAAAACGATAGCCACAGTTGCATTTGTAAAATCACTTTTAATAAAGTTATGAATCTGTATTTTAGTTAACATTTCGTCTCTGTTCGCTAAAAAAGGTGCATTATGTATTTCAGTGCAATTGTAACCCATAACTTCGATTTCCAACAATTTAAATTTTTTATAACAATCAAGGGGAATGATTTCTGCTTTTGGATATAACACTCCGGTGTAATTTTTTGTATCGCCACTTACAGAGATTAGAAAACCATCAATATAAATTACCATAGCTCCCGCATCAATTTCCGGAACAATAAGAGAATCATATTTACAGTCTTTTATCTCTGCAAATATCTTGAAACTCGATATATTTTTATTATTTATCAACAATGGAAATTCAGCCAATTTGCTTTCTATAATTTTCCCGTTTATTTCAGAGACAAACCAACTTAAATTGCCTTCTGGATTTCCTAATTTTATTAATCCCAACAATGTAAATAACAAAAAGAAAGCTGCAAATCCAAACAACGATGGAATTATTTTTTTTAGAATAATTGTTTTCACAGGTAATCATCCATCCATAAAACTTATTAACTTATACTATAATACATATTATATAACATATGGTTTAAGTGCATTTAAACAAATAATTTTTTTAGTTATTTTTATTATATTATAGAAATAAATAAAGATATTTTCTATATAAGTTTTACCATTATAGTATATCAAATAAGTATCTAATATTTATATTTAAAACAAAACATATTTAGGAATATATAATGTGCTGAAAATATATTTCAAATGTCTAAGATATAAAATATACTGTATTTTAAATATATGATAAAATAAGCTATAAAATATCTTTAAAACTGGGGGAGATATTAATGTTGGACAACTGTTTAATTGGTCAGGCCATGACCGTAAAACTTGGCAACGAACTTCCGCCCGCTCCTGAATTCAAAGAGGGAATCAGACGAGCTCCAAAAAGGGAACTTACATTAAATGAAAGCGAAATCAAAATAGCTTTAAAAAATGCATTGAGGTATATTCCCGAAGAACTTCATGAAGCTTTAATTCCAGAGTTTCTTGATGAATTGATCACAAAAGGAAGAATTTACGGGTACAGATACAGACCGGCAAGTGAAATCAAAGGAAAATCTATCGATGCATACAAAGGAAATTGCATTGAAGGTAAAGCTTTTCAGGTAATGATAGACAACAATCTTGATTTTGATGTAGCTTTGTATCCTTATGAACTCGTTACATACGGGGAAACTGGCCAAGTATGCCAAAATTGGATGCAGTACCAGTTAATAAAAAAATACCTTGAAGTACTTACCGATGAACAGACATTGGTGATTATGTCAGGACACCCTCTCGGATTGTTTAAATCCAATAAAAAAAGTCCAAGTGTAATTATAACAAATGCACTTATGATAGGACTCTTCGATGATCAGGAAAACTGGAACAGAGCTCAGGCTTTAGGTGTTGCCAATTATGGACAGATGACGGCAGGAGGTTGGATGTATATAGGCCCACAGGGAATAGTACATGGGACATACAACACTTTACTGAATGCAGGTAGATTGAAACTAGGTATTCCGGAAAACGGTGACCTTGAAGGGAAACTTTTTGTTTCTTCTGGCCTCGGTGGAATGAGTGGAGCTCAGGGGAAGGCCGTTAAAATTGCCAACGGAGTCGGTATAATTGCAGAAGTAGATTATTCCAGAATAAAAACCAGACTTGATCAGGGATGGATAGATATTTCCTGTGATACCCCTGAAGAAGCATTTACGAAGGCTGATGAGTACAAAGCGAAAAAAGAGAATGCAGCAATTGCATTTTACGGAAATATTGTTGATTTACTGGACTATGCTGTTAAAAATGAAATTCACATTGACTTACTCTCAGATCAGACATCCTGCCATGCGCAATATGATGGTGGATATTGTCCACAGGGATTAACTTTCGAAGAGAGAACAGAATTACTCAATTCCGATAAAGATGCTTTTAAAAAACTTGTAGATAAAACACTCATAAATCACTTTAATTTAATAGAGAAATTAAGTGAAAAAGGCACCTATTTCTTCGATTATGGAAACAGCTTCATGAAATCAATTTTCGATGCCGGAGCTAAAGAAATATCCAAAAATGGAATTGATACCAATGACGGATTTATTTTCCCATCTTACGTTGAGGACATTATGGGACCGATGCTTTTTGATTACGGGTACGGACCTTTCAGATGGGTTTGTCTCAGTGGAAAGCATGAAGATCTTGTTAAGACGGATAAAGCTGCGATGGATTGTATCAATCCTGACAGAAGAGGACAGGATAGGGATAATTACAACTGGATAAGAGATGCTGAGAAAAACGCCCTTGTAGTGGGAACTCAGGCAAGAATACTCTATCAGGATGCCCTCGGAAGAAGGGATATTGCATTGAAATTTAACAAAATGGTTCGTGATGGTGAAATTGGACCGGTAATGCTCGGAAGAGACCATCATGATACCGGTGGAACAGATTCTCCTTACAGAGAAACTTCAAATATAAAAGATGGCAGTAATGTAATGGCAGATATGGCAACACAATGTTTTGCAGGTAATGCAGCGCGTGGAATGAGTTTAATAGCATTGCATAACGGCGGTGGTGTCGGAATAGGAAAGTCTATCAATGGTGGTTTCGGAATGGTACTCGATGGTAGTGAAAGAGTTGACGAGATACTCATGAATGTAATTCCATGGGATGTTATGGTAGGTGTTTCCAGAAGAGCCTGGGCACGAAACGAAAACTCAATCTCAACCTCTGCCGAATACAACAAAACAAACACTCAAAACGATCATATTACCTTGCCTTATATAGTTAATGATGAATTGATAGAAAATGCACTTAATAATTTAAAGTAGAGAATATTATAGTTAATTTTAGTATTTAAAATTCCTCATAGTACTTTGAATTTCTATGAGGAATTTTTTTAAGTTATTGATAAGTATATAGGAAATCCTGGTTAATTTTTTATTACTTTCCGCTTTCGATATGTTTGCTGAAGGAACAATCATCGTTGCTTTTTACAACTCAGAACATTTATGTTATATTCCATTAAAGCTCTTCAAATAAGCGTATATTGAAAAACAGAGCATACTTAGGCATTAGGTAGTATATGCGTTGAAATCGAATATAATCAATATTTTTGAACTTATAACGAATACCAGGAACTTTGGGAAATAAATAACTTATGTGTAGAATTGAATTGTTTTAGAACTTAAATCTTTATCTTTATATAGGAGGTAAGTTGTGAGCCTTTACGAGAATGCCGTTAAACAATTTAACAAAGCAGCTGATATTATGAATCTTGATGCAAGTATGAGAGATGTACTTGCAAAACCAAAAAGAGAACTTACAGTTAATTTCCCTGTGAGAATGGATGATGGAAGCGTAAAAGTCTTTACAGGTCACAGAGTTCAGCATAACGTTGCAAGAGGACCTGCAAAAGGTGGTATCAGATACCATCAGGACGTAACACTTGATGAAGTAAAAGCGCTCGCTTTCTGGATGACTTGGAAAGGTGCTGTTGTTGGTATTCCTTACGGTGGAGGAAAAGGCGGAGTTCAGGTGGATCCTTCTTTGCTTTCCATGGGAGAACTCGAGAGGCTTTCCAGAAGATTCTTCTCTGAAATTCAGATTATTGTTGGTGAAGACAGAGACATTCCTGCGCCTGATGTCAACACAAATGGCCAGATAATGGCATGGTACATGGATACTTACAGCATGAATGTAGGACATTCCGTACTCGGTGTTGTAACTGGTAAACCTTTAGAAGTTGGCGGATCACTCGGTAGAACAGAAGCTACAGGCCGTGGAGTTAGAGTTTGTGCTGAAGAAGTAGTTAATTACCTCAACGACAAAGGAACAATAAACAAAGGAATCGATAAGATGACCGTAGCAGTTCAGGGATTTGGAAATGTTGGTCAGTATGCAGCACTCCTTATTCAGAAAGAACTCGGTGGAAAGATCGTAGCTATCAGTGACGTTTCCGGCGGACTTTACAAGTCTGAAGGTTTCGATATAGCTGACGTTATGGAATACGTAGCACAGAACAAAGTTATCAAAGGATATCCTAAGGCAGAAAGTGAAATTTCTAACTCTGAACTTCTTGAACTCGATGTTGATATGCTCGTGCCAGCAGCTCTCGAAAATCAGATAACAGATAAAAATGCAGATAACGTTAAAGCAAGAATAATTGTTGAAGGTGCGAATGGACCTATCACTCCTGAAGCCGATGAAATACTCAACGGTAAAGGCGTTATTACAGTACCTGACTTCCTTGCAAATGCAGGTGGAGTTACAGTTTCTTACTTCGAATGGGTACAGAGTCTTCAGTGGTTCTTCTGGGAACATGATGATGTAAACAAAGCACTTCACAGAATCATGAGAAAAGCATTCTCCGACGTAGCAAGAACCGGAGAAAAATTCAACACTGATATGAGATCTGCAGCTTATGCAGTTTCTATTGAAAAAGTTGCTCAGGCTACTAAACTCAGAGGAATTTATCCTTGATTTTAATAATTTAGAATATAAAAAACGGGCTTATAGCCCGTTTTTTATTGCCAGAAACAATACCTTTTAAAACTCTATAGCAGTCTTTACCGAAATATCGATAGAATCAATTAAATGCTCTTTGCTCATGCCCGAAAACTGAGCCCTGTCAAGAACTTGATCATAAAGGAAAGGAACATGAATAAATCCTGATTTTTTGGGATAACCATTTTGTTTTGCATAATTAAGAGCTAAATACATACTGTAATTACATAAGTAAGTACCAGCCGAATTTGAGATGCTTGCAGGGATTTTATTTTCGTGTAATTTGTTCATGATTTCTCTGATTGGTAAAGTGGAAAAATAAGCGTTTTCACCGTGTTCAACTATTATCTGGTCTACAGGCTTTACACCATCATTATCAGGAATTCTGGCATCTATTACGTTTATGGCAACTCTTTCCAGGTTTATATCATTTATCCTGCCGTTTAATCCAGTAAGAATCAAAATATCGGGTTTTTTTTCCTGTAATATTTTTAAAAGTGCTTCAGCTGTTCTCTTTACGGATACAGGCAGTAAAATACCCTCTATTTCCTTACCAGCAATATTCTTACCGTTGATGTTCTCCGCTATAATTCGCGTAGGATTTTCTTTTTCCCCTCCGAAAGGCTCAAAACCAGTAACAATTACTTTTTCAGACACTTATATCCCCCTCACTTTTTTATACATCATTTTTCTCTCGGGAAGTATTTCAAATGATTTCCTGAATTTATGTATTTCCTCTTTTTCCAATATAACAGGAATAATACATTCCTGCCTTTCAATACGGGCAACAACTTCTCCCTGCGGGGAAACTGCCAAACTTGGGCCCGTGTAAACCATCCTTCTATGTGATGTTCTGTTTATTCCCAAAACCCAGGATTGATTTTCAATTGCCCTTGCTTTTAACAAAGTTTCCCAAATATCTGATCGCTTCGTCGGCCAATTGGCGGGTACAATAAAAAGATCCGGATGAATATTATCTTCATATTCAAAAAACAGTTCTGGAAATCTGAGTTCAAAACAAATGACTACTTTTACCCGTATCCCCATAAATTCGAATATTTTTCTCTCCGTTCCCCGTGAAACACCTTTGTCTTCATTTCCAAGTGAAAAAAGACTCTCTTTGAACTGTTCTGAAATTATTTTTCCTTCGGAATCAAAAATAATATATCCATTGTACAGGCTGTTTCCCATTTTTAAAAAAGCACCAATACCAGCACATATACCAAGTTCTTTACATTTGTCGCCGATTCTTGTCAAATAATCATTATCGGGATCTTCAATCATATTCTCATTGAAACTGGAAGGAAAACCCGTAATTGTAGACTCAGGAAAAAGAAGTAAGTCATATGATAATTTCTTTCCTTCTTCTAAAAAAGAGAATATTTTAGACAAATTCGCTTCACGGTTTCCCTGGGATATATCCATTTGAACCAATCCTATTTTAACGATATTTAATCCCTTTTTTTCAATTTTCACCACTTCTATTTTTTTCTTTGTCGAATCCGTTTTTACAGTTTGCAAATTGTCATATACTGTTTCCTGTATCTCTCCAGTATTTTCTTCACGCATTAACTGGTCGGCTTCCGATACCATGTTTCTTTTAACCCATGTTAATTTCACATTTTTTAGTTTCTCAAGCAAACCACTTGCCTTCTCATAAAATGGTTTTAATGTTGGAGATTTAACCGAATACTCACCTTTTATCTGTTTACATGCGAGTTGGGAATCAGAATATATCTCAACATTTTCTGAGATATTATTCTCTTTAACATATTGAAGAGAACTTATCAAGGCTGAATACTCAGCCTCATTATTTGTTTTGGCTATATTTCTCCATACCTTCGAATAAACTTTCCTGTTATCTTTGAATACGACAATTGCACAATCCCCATTACCACTACCATCTATTTTTATTAAATACAAATTTTTTACCTGCCTATATCCATTCTGAAATAAGAGTTTTCAAACTCTACTTCATCGATTATACTATAAGTTTTTCTAATGGCATCATCAAGCTCATCAGAATGACTGCTTATTCCCAATACCCTTCCACCTGATGATATCAATTCGTCTTTTTCGTATTTCGCACCAGAAATGAATATTTTACCATCTATTTGACTTGGTATACCCAATTTGACACCAGTATTGTATTTCCCGGGATAACCATCTGATACCATTACAACAACACAGTTACTTCCGTTTTCCCATTCCATTTCAACTTCGCTCAATTTTTTCTCATGAGCTTTTATGAGTATTTCGGCAAAATCATTTTTCATCATGGGTAAAACTGCCTGTGTCTCAGGGTCACCCATTCTCATATTGTATTCAAGTAAATGGCATCCTTTATCTGTTACCATCAACCCAAAAAATATTATTCCACAGAAATACATACTTTCATGTTTTATACCATTCAGCGTTGGTATCATAATATTCTCTTCAAAATCTTTCATCTGTTCAGATGTGAAGAAAGGATTTGGCGACACAACTCCCATCCCTCCGGTATTTGGTCCTTTGTTTCCATCAAATACCTGTTTGTGATCTTTGGCGGATAGAAATGGGACGATTGTTTCAGAATCGGTAATAGAAAGAATGGAAACTTCAAATCCCTGAAGATATTCTTCAATTACGACTTTTTCGCTTTTTCTTATTTTTTCTAAAGATTCTTCCACATTATTACTTATAAGAACACCTTTCCCGCCTTCAAGGCCATCTGATTTTATGACAATCGGGTGTTCTAAGTCCTTTACGTATTCTTCAGCGAGTTTCATATCTTCAAATACTTCATATTTCGCAGTTCTTATTCCATATTTCTTCATAAAATCTTTGGCAAAGGATTTACTGCCTTCAAGCATCGCAGCGCTTTTATCCGGTCCAATTATTTTAATTTTTCTCTCATTAAAATAATCCACTATCCCATCGACAAGGGGCTGTTCCGGCCCGACAAAGGTATAATCAACAGAATTTTCAACTGCAAAGTCAGCAAGCTCCTTAAATTCACTCAAATTAACATTTCTACATTTATTTTCAAGAAAAGTGCCCCCGTTTCCGGGAGCACAATATATTTTTTCAACATTATCACTTTGAGATAGTTTCCATGCAATTGCATGTTCTCTTCCACCATTTCCTATAACAAGAAAATTCATCCATAACACCTCTTAATGCATAAAATGTCTGATACCGGTAAACACCATTGAAATTCCATATTTATTACAGGCTTCTATGGAGTCTTTATCCCTGATAGAACCTCCAGGTTGTACAATTGCCGTTATACCGTATTTTTTTGCCTCATCAACAACATCTGCAAATGGGAAGAAAGCATCCGATGCCAATACCGCCCCTTCGGGATTTTCAGATCTTTTAAGAGATTCCTGTGTCGGCCAGATTCTGTTAACCTGTCCTCCACCTATTCCAAGTGTTCTCCCGTCTTTGACAATCACGATTGCATTGGACTTAACATACTTAACAACTTTCATTCCAAATTCCATATCTCTGATCTCTTTTTCGGAAGCATTTTTTTCGGTTACACATTCAAATTTTTCAATTGCATTTCTGTCGGTCTGCTGAACGAGAACCGCTCCATCGACACTTATAACCTGATGATTCTGGTTTGGTGAGGTTGTACCTATTATAATTCTCAGATTTTTTTTCTTTTTAAGAAGTTCAAGGGCATCGTCATCGTATCCGGGAGCAATGACAATTTCAAAAAACAGTTTTTTCAATTCTTCGGCAGTTTTAAAATCAACATTTCTGTTAAATGAGACAATTCCGCCAAAAATGGAAACCGGGTCACATTCATAGGCTTTCTGATATGCTTCACATACACTTTGTGCCACAGCTACACCACATGGCGAGTTATGCTTCAGTCCGCAGCAGGCAATCTCCTCAAACTCATTTACAACTTTCCAGGCGATGTCCATATCCCTGTAATTGTTATAAGATAATTCCTTACCGTGTAACTGTTTAAAATTATTCATAGCCCCATCAACCATTGCATTTTCATATACGGCACCTGACTGATGCGGGTTTTCACCATATCTCAATATACTTTTCTTTTTAAGGGACATCGTATAGTATTCGGGATATTCATCATCAAGCATAAAATTGCTTATAGCCGCATCGTAAGCTGAAGTTAAGTTAAATACCTTTCCAGCGAGTTTTTTCTTCGTATTTAAATCAACTTCCCCGTTTTCTTCCAGCTGATTTCTGACAGTTTCATAATTTTCCGGATCACAAATCACGACTACATCCTGGAAATTCTTGGCGGAAGATCTCAACATTGTCGGACCGCCAATATCTATGAATTCAATCTTTTCTTCAAAAGAAATTTCTTCCTTGACTTTTTCAAAAAATGGGTAGAGATTAACAACTACCATATCAATTGTACCTATATTTTCAGCTTCAAGAACTTTCATATGTTCTTCGTTGTTCCTGATGGCAAGAATACCAGCATGAACTATCGGATGAAGAGTCTTAACCCTTCCATCCAGTATTTCTTTGAAACCTGTAAGTTCAGTAATATCTTTAACTTCAATTCCGTTTTCTTTTAAATGCCTGTATGTACCACCTGTAGAAATTACTTCTACTCCTTTTCCGGAAAGATATTTTGCAAAATCCGCGATTCCTGTTTTATCGTATACACTGATTAACGCCCTTTTAATCATTTATGAACCTCCTTTTTTATTTCAACAACTCTTCCATTTACATTTATTCTGTTTTCAGAAAAACATTTTATTGCCTCAACAAATATTTGATGTTCATACTTTAATATTTTTTTCTGTAAATCCTCAGCGGTATCATTACAATCGACTTCTACAGCTTTCTGCAATACAATAGGCCCGCTATCAGTACCGGAATCAACTATATGCACAGTAGAGCCAGAAAGTTTCACTCCATAATTAACTGCAGCCTGATGTACTTTTATGCCATACATACCATCACCGCAAAAAGCGGGAATAAGTGACGGATGAACATTTATTATTCGATTTTTAAATCTTTCTATAATTTTACCTTTTAAAATGGAAAGGAAGCCTGCAAGCACAATCAGATTCACATCTTGCGGGATTAACTCATCAATTTTATCGGATAACCCCACCTTGAACTCTTTTCTGGAAACTATTTCCGTTTTAATTCCTTTGTTTTCAGCCCTTTGAATTGCATAAGCATCGTTTCTGTCGCTTATAACAATCGATATTTCACATCGCAGATATTCATTTTCAATAGCATCTATTATCGCCTGTAAATTTGTACCTCCACCGGATACCAGGACTGCTATTTTATACATATTCTTTCTCCGGTATCATCAACAAATCCAATTTCATATGTTTTATATCCATCTTCATTCAAGGATTTTAAAGATGTGTTCACATCATCTTTCTTCACGCAAATCACAAAACCAATTCCCATATTAAACGTGTTGAACATTTCAGACTTATCAAGCCCTGACTGCATCAGCTTTTTAAAAACAGGATGTATTTCAAACGAATCTTCTTTTATAACTGCAGTATGCTTTTTATCGCTGAACATACGGGGGATATTTTCTATGAATCCACCACCTGTAATATGCGACATACCTTTTATCTCAACAGTTTCCATAAGTTTCATAATCGGTTGAACGTAAATTCTGGTTGGTTCAAGCAACACTTCACCAATTTTCTTTCCCATGAATTCTTCATCCAGGTTGGTTATCATCTTTCGTATAAGTGAAAAACCGTTGCTGTGTGCACCTGAAGATTCAATTCCGATAAGTACGTCACCTTTTTCAATTTTACTTCCATCTATAATTTTATCCTTGTCAACTATTCCGGTACAGAATCCTGCTATATCGTATTCGCCTTCCTTATAGAAACCAGGCATTTCAGCAGTTTCTCCTCCGACAAGTGAACAACCTGACATAAGACATCCATCGGAAACCCCTTTTACGATATCGGCAGCTATTTTGGAATCGAGTTTTCCACACGCAAGATAATCGAGGAAATACAGAGGTCTTGCACCATGACAGAGTATGTCGTTAACGCACATGGCAACACAATCAATTCCAACTGTATCGTATTTGTTAAGTCTGAAAGCAATTTCGAGTTTAGTCCCCACTCCGTCAGTTCCGGAAACTAAAACTGGATTCTTATAACCTTCGCCTATTTCAAAAAAAGCTCCAAAACTTCCTATGCCACTTAAAACATTTTCAGAAAAAGTCTTTTCGGCAAGCTTCCTGATAAGTTTTACCGCTTCATACCCTTCTTCTATATTTACACCAGCTTCTTTATATGATTTCATAATTATTCATTCTCCTTCCCTATAGGTGCAGAAATGGGATAGGTCCCCTTAAAACAGCCAAGACAGAACTCTCTTTTATTCTCAAGAGATTTTAAAAGACCTTCTATTGACAAATATGCCAGAGAATCCGCTCCTATCAGCTGACATATCTCTTCACAATCGTATTTTGCGCCTATTAGCTCCTGTCTTGTAGAAATATCTATCCCGAAATAACAGGGATATTTTACAGGTGGTGAAGAAATTCTCATATGAACTTCTTTTGCACCGGCATTCCTCAGGATCTGAACGAGATGCTTGCTGGTAGTGCCTCTGACTATTGAATCATCAATTATGACAACTCGTTTTCCCTCTACATTTGATTTCAGGGCATTAAGTTTAACGTGTACTGATTTATCCCTTAATTCCTGTGTTGGAGAAATAAAAGTTCTTCCGACATATCTGTTTTTTATAAAAGTTATACCGTAGGGAATTCCCGAAGCATTCGAAAAACCAACAGCTGCCGGAATACCGGAATCAGGAACACCAGTAACAACATCTGCTTCGACTGGTGATTCTTCGAACAATATTTCCCCTGCCCTAACTCTTGATTTGTACACCTCTATGCCATCTATAATACTATCGGGTCTGGCAAAATAAATGTATTCAAAAGAACATGTGGCACAATCAGTTTTTTCAGCAAATTTTATGGATTTCACTCCATTTTCATCTATGATTACAATTTCCCCTGGTTCTATATCCCTCACATAGGTCGCACCAACTGTATCAAGAGCACAACTCTCTGAACAGAGCACGTATTGACCATTCTTTTCACCCATACACAAAGGTCTTATACCATTGGGATCCCTTACACCGATTAATTTTCCCTCAGTCAGTATAACTATGGCATAAGATCCCTTAATAGCCTGGATAGCTTCAGTAATAGCCCTTTCCATACCTCTTTTTGCCCCACGGGCTATAAGGCTTAAAATAACTTCCGAATCTGATGATGTCTGAAATATACCTCCTGCGTCCTCAAGGAGATCTCTTATGATGTCAGCGTTTGTAAGATTTCCATTGTGAGCTATTGCGATTGAACCAAGTTTATATTTCCCTATCATTGGCTGGGCATTATTTATATGACTCGCACCTGTGGTGGAATATCTTACGTGCCCAACGGATATTTTTCCTTTGAGATTAGCGAGTGTTTCTTCATTAAAAACATCTGAAACAAGTCCCATTCCCTTAGATACATTGAAGTTATCTCCATCCCAGGAAGCAATCCCGCAACTTTCCTGCCCTCTGTGCTGCAGAGAGTAAAGTCCGTAATAAGTAATAACTCCAAGATTATCTGTCTCAGATGAATAGATACCAAAAACACCGCATTCTTCCTTCATCTTATCATCTTCAAATATAAAATTCTGCATTAATTATCCCTTGAATTCTCTTGCTTTACTTAATATTTTCTCATATGCCTGTTCCACATCACCCATATCTCTTCTGAATCTATCCTTATCAAGTTTTTCACCTGTATTTTTATCCCAGAATCTGCAAGTATCAGGAGATATTTCGTCTGCAAGTAATATTTCATCTCCATATTTTCCAAATTCGAGTTTGAAATCAACAAGTCTGATACCCTGTTCATCAAAAAATTCGGATAATATGTTATTTATTTTTTTCGTAACGCTGTAAATTATTTCAAGTTCTTCAAAAGTGGTTACTCCGATTCCGACTGCGTGATAATCATTTATTAACGGATCTCCCAAACTATCATCCTTGTAGCTTAATTCGAGAATTGTTGTTTTGAGTTCCATACCCTCTTTTAAACCCAGTCTTTTGGCCATACTTCCGGCAGCTACATTTCTTACAATAACTTCTAGCGGTATTATATCTACCTTTTTACACAATTGTTCTCTATCATTTATTTTCTTTATAAAATGTGTTTTGATTCCATTTTTTTCCAGAAGTGAAAAAATAATCGAAGTTATTTCGTTGTTGCAGACTCCTTTCTGCTGGATGGTTCCTTTTTTTTCTCCATTAAATGCAGTTGCATCATCTTTATAATGTACTATTACCTCTTTTTCATTATCTGTTTTAAATATCTGTTTTGCTTTACCTTCATACATCATTTCAAGTTTGTTCATTATAATTCAACTCCTTCGGAATTATCTTTAATAAATTTTTCTTTCATCACTTTTCTGAATTTCTTTAAGGCTATTTTTAATTCAGGATATTTAACGGAAAGCATTTGAACAGCAAGCATTCCAGCGTTGTAACTGTTGTTTATACCTACGGTTGCAACAGGTATTGATTTAGGCATCTGTACAATTGAATAAAGTGAATCAAGGCCATTTAACTGTGCATTGAGAGGAACACCAATTACAGGTAATGTTGTGTGAGATGCAATAACACCTGGAAGATGTGCTGCCAGTCCCGCGCCTGCAATAATACATTCGAAGTTATCATTTTCCAGGGAATCAATTTTCTCAACAAGTTTTTCAGGGATTCTGTGTGCTGACATTACATAAGTTTCAAATTCAATACCAAATTCTCTTAAAGCTTTACCGGCACCTCTCATAACTTCCAAATCAGACTTACTACCCATAAAAATAGCTACTTTCATCAATTAACCTCCTAAAAAATAGAAATCCACCATCGACAGGTAAATTCGATGGTGGATTATATATCAAACAAAACACTACAGAACATTATATTTTATTCTGCGCCACGAACCCACCCATAGTAAAAGAATTTACGGTTCTTTCGTAGAAACTGCCAAACCTTATTATCGGCAATATATGGATGAAATCTTTCTTATCCGCCTGATTTTAACATATTTCTCGTTTTTTTACAAAACCATTTATTAGGTATTTATAATACTTTTTCATTAAAATGTTATTCCAATATTCCGTTTATAATCTCATCTTTAAAAAGATTATATATATTTCCATCAGACTTATTATCGAAATAATTTTTTATATTGAAGAATTCTTCCCATTTCTTATTTAAAAGTTTATTGACTCCATGCCTGGAAACAACATCATAAAACCTTTTCTCCAGAATAGTAATTCCATCGGGGAGTGAGATAGCATCGCAAAGTTGTATTAGTAAATCATAATCATCGTATATAACTTCTTTCAAAAAAACACATAAACTATCATATTCTTTTTGAGTACAGTCTATTTTTCCTGAATAACATCTGATATCTTTAATGGGAAATGAATGAGTGAGACAGACTTTTGCCACTGAATCGTATCCGGCATCTAGCATTAATTCATAACCATCTATTACATGCCTTATATGATACTTTCCTTTATACCTGCCAACATCATGAAGCAAACCCAATGTATATGCATAATCACTATCCATATCCGAAACTTCCGCAATTTTTTCAGCGGCCCTGCCAACATTATAACTGTGTTCTCTCCAGACACCTGGATTTTTATAATAAGCCTTTAAAAGAATATCGGAGGCTTCGACTCTGTCAGGGTATTTAAATTCTACTATCTTAATCACTCCATTGTCTTAATCATTTGTTGAGTATTTACCTTATATATTATAACCGGTAATCCATATCAAAATACTTTTTAAAAACTAACTTTGAGCGTTAAACAAAAAAACATCAAATAAGATTTGAAAACTAAAGGAGATTTACCTCCTACATTTACTTTAATTGCACATGCATCTTACCAGTACTGCATCAGAAAAGAGTTAATCCACATATCAATATATGGTATCATATTGTTAACGTACAATTTATTGAGGTGATTAAATGCAAAAACGAATTGAAGAATTTATAAAATACACTATAGAAAATAACAATTATAAAGGTGCGATTATAGGTATTAGTGGCGGGATAGATTCCGCTGTTGTGGCGAAATTATGTGTGAATGCACTGGGAAGGGATAAAGTTCTGGGAATACTTCTACCCGAAAGGGATTCGGCAAAAGAAACTCTGAAAGATTCCTATCTGGTATGTGAAAGCATCGGAATAAATTATAAAATGAAAAGAATCTCACCTATAGTCAGGGCTTTGGGAGCATATTCCCTTAAACCTCCGGCGGCATTTATACCCAGAAGCATAAAGGAGAGCTATGTAAAAGGAAAATGGGAAGAACTCAAAGACAGAGATACATATATTGAAGACCTATTGAACACCGGTAATGAAGAATTTCTTAAAGGGCTTGCATTTTACAGGGCGAAACACAGAATAAGAATGTGTAAGTTGTACCTGGAAGCGGAACAGAGAGGATATGCAGTTATGGGAACCACAAATAAGAGTGAGATGAAAACCGGATTTTATGTTAAATGGGGAGATGATTCCACAGACATCGAACCAATAATGCATCTTTACAAAACACAGGTAATCGAACTTGCCAGACAACTTGAAATTCCGCAGGAAATTATAAATAAATCACCTTCTCCTGATCTTATACCAGGTATAACAGATGAGTTCGTACTTAAAATCAGTTATTATGAACTGGATAAAATACTAATGCTGATTGAAACCGAATCAGAGGATATAAACAAAGAAGATTCTCAAAAAGTAAACAGGGTAAAAGAAATTCTTAAAGCTGCTGAGTTCAGAAATCTGAGAAACCTGAATCTCGAAGGTATATAAAAATAAAAAGAGGCTGTCAGAATTTTTTTGACAGCCCTTGCTACGGGGGATGGTCGAACAAAACCTGTATATAGATGTGTTATAACATTTATTTTTTCTTCTCTTCGAGCATGTTACTATACTCAAATATTACCATATATTCTCGGCTATGTCAAGCTATCTCCGTGAATCTTCTTTTTTCTGCTTATTACTAATTATTATACATATACCTCATTAATCACCGATAATTTTTACCAATACCCTTTTCTTCCGCTTTCCATCAAATTCACCATAGAAAATCTGCTCCCAGGGGCCAAAATCCAGCTCTCCCTTAGTTACGGCAACAACCACTTCCCTGCCCATAACAGTTCTTTTAAGATGCGCATCTGCATTATCTTCGAAGCCATTATGTCTGTACCTGTCATATGGTTTTTCCGGTGCAAGTTCCTCAAGCCACCTTTCAAAGTCGCTTAAAAGACCTGACTCGTTATCATTTATAAAAACACTTGCGGTAATATGCATTGCATTACATAACAATAGCCCCTCTTTTATACCGCTTTCCCTGAGACATTCTTCAATTTCCGGCGTAATATTCACAAAACCCCTTCTCTGAGGAATTTCAAACCACAATTCTTTTCTGTATGATTTCATTCAAAACTCTCCTTTTAAATTTAAACAATACAATTAATAAAAGACAAACAGCGATAATTATAGCTGCCCAGACATTTAGTAATAATACTAACTTTTTTTGAACCATATCAATTCATTATGAATGTTCACTTGTTAAATATTTTATGTATGTGAATATGATTTTCTTAAATAATGGGTACAGCTTCTATCGTTACTGTACCCATTATTAATTACTGATATATTTTTGAATGGTTTATCAAGGTTCTGTTATCGTAAATTGCAATCTTTCGTTTAGAACATTATCTCCATCGATACTGGCGTTGAAAATAACATCAAATGTATCTTTATCACCTGATTCGCCACCAAAGCTGGAAGCCAAAGCCTGTCTTCTGATTACGAAGTCAACACCATCAGTTGCTGAAATAACATTTTTCTCAATCTCAAGAGTTTGATTATCACAGTTTTCGAATATTATATTACCTGTAATATAATCCGATAAACCATCTATTCCACAGTAATCCACTATATTCTGCGGTACTGTGAAATGTACTTCTGCAGACATGAGCCCACCAACCGGAACTTCAGACGGTGATACTGTCGGAACAGAACCCATAGTGATTTTTGAAACAACAGTTATATTAATAGAAGCTTCTATCGTAGTATCCATGAGAATTGATTTGAATTCAATCACATAATCACCCGGATCGAGAGGTGTTGTACTGGTATTACCCTGCCAGGTATTTATAAACTGTCTCAATTCACCATTATCTTTAATTTCAGAGCCAGTTTGTTCCATTGAATATTTTATACCCAAATTGTTTATGGCAGAAAGTTCAACACTTGGATCTTTATTCGGATTGTCAAATGTGAAATCTGAAGTAAAGGAAATCGCTTCTCCAGTTTGTATAAGATAACCTCCTGAATCACGTTTAAGGCTTACGGATCTGAAATGTCCCACTACAACTTCAAATTCATTTTCTTTAGTCATTTCATCAACACTTTCGGAAGCAACAATGACTTTAACCCTGTATGTACCGGTTTTATTAAGAGGTTTGGAATCTATTTCGAGCATCTCCCACTCACCATTCTGATTTAAAACACTTCTTCCATTACTTACAACTGTGGCCCCGTCACTGTCAAAAATAGCGAACCTTACGCTCAGTACATTAGGAATATTTGTCAGAACTGCCTTCGGTCTGAGAGAATCACCGACAAATATTTCTTCTCCGTTGTACGGATATTTAATATCAACAAAAGTACCTATATTTTCAACTGAAACTTTTTCCACACTTGTCTGATCCAGGAATGCTTCCGGAGAAGAATTCGAACAGAACAATTTTGCGGATATATCGTATTGACCTCCTTCAGGGAATACAACATTGTGGAAAGCAGCCTGAGCATTTACCGAATCTTCAGGTAATGAAACTACTCCATTGTATGTATCTGTACTTACCCTCACCGGGTCATATACATATAAATAAGCATCAATGTTTTCGGTAACTTTATCGTTGTTGTTGAAATCTACCAGCATGGTAGATTCACTGAAAGCATGATAAGTCTTGTTTATAACTTCTGCTGGGAATCTTGAATTACTTAGTGATGGCAATCTTACATCAAACATCTTACTTGCGTTTATGGTGAAACTTTCATTCCCCATTGCCTGAACTTCTGCAGAAACAGTAACCGCATTAATCCCCAGTTTGTTGAACAGATAATTATAATCAAACAGTATCAAAGCTGAACTTTCTCCGGTGACAACCGGGAATACCTTTGATTTGTTTCCATCAAGCCTGGTTATGAACGTATATTGACCATCGAAAAATTCAGGAATCTCAGATATCTCAACCAGAACGGTTGGATTCTTAGCCTGTACGAATTCATCGACACCCTCGCCACCTGAAATCCTCAGAGTCGGGAGGAACTCTTCAACGTTGAGAGTTGTAGTTGCATTCGCAACGGGGTTCTGATAATTGAGGTCATCACTTTCATAAACATTTACTTCAACAACTATATCTCCAAGCCTTTCCGGAGTTATATAAAAATCGTAGTAATGAGTACTGGAAGCACTCACATCAGTTGAATAAGGTATCGGATTGATGTTACCGGCATTGTCAAGTACTCTTACCTTAGGTATCTGAATATTCATATTCGATGGTTTTGTAACCGTTATGTTGAGAGAACTCAGATATCCATCATAATATTTATTTGTTTTATCGAAGAATATATTCACATTTGGTTCAGGCATAAAGTACTCACTGTCGCCATACATAGTCGGTAAATCAATCTGCGGAACTTCTTCAATCGTAACCGAAGCGGCAACAGTAAATCTGGTCGAACTGTACATTCTGAAAGGCGTCCTGTTTCTGAATATTTTAAATTCAGAATCAACCGGGTCAGCTGTTATCGGATCAACATCAGCCAATTTTTCTTTATTTTCGTCCACGAGGAACATCTTAATACTAAGATTCTGAATTATATTCGGGTTTTCAAGTTCCAGATCGAAATACATATCCTTACCGAATACTATGTTATTGGCATTTCCATCCAGCTTAAACGTTTTCTTCCTGATTTCTGAAGGAAGAACGAAGAAATCCCAATGTTTCGCCTTAACAGAAGGAGCAATGGTTGTCACTGTAGCTACCAATCTGTAATTATCCGACAAGAGGAAAGGATCAAGTGAATCCTGATACAATCCGGGAGCACTTTCCTGCAATGTCCTCGATTTAACATACACATCGCTGCCTTTATAAATCGCATACTGAAAACTGTTTACAAGATCTGAAGGAGGTATGCCGGTAACGAGGAAATCGAGATCAACTGTCCTTCCAACAGTTATCCTTTCTATGGAAACCGGTGTCGAATTTAAAGTTATATCTATAGCAGCAGGATTAACTATTATACTGTTGGCTTCGTCATCTTCCAGAATTTCCGAGCCAACTCTTATATTCGCAAATGCTTCCACGAGATAAACACCTTCCGCAGGAGGCAGCCATTCTCTGTCTGAAACCAGCAAATAATTATCCGTGGCATGCTTTGTCAACTGTATGGTTTCCTGTGATCTCATACTTGAATTTGAAGAATCACTCGTTATCTGAATTCTTCCGGTTGGAATTAAAGTATCGGGATACGTTTTATCCAGGACGACTTCAAAATTGACAGGCGTATAAGCCTGATATTCCGATCCGACCTGTGAATCAATATTCACACCCAAAATACTCAGTACAGGCATTCTGAGGTAAACAGAAGCTTCTTTATCGACAAAATTATTAAAATTATCCATATATCTTGCAGTCGCTATTTTATTTCCAACACTTGAATCAATAGTACTTGAAGTTGCATAGTACATAATTCGTCCGCTGGATGAATTTACCATTTTAAATGGTGTAAGCGGCTTTGAATCAAATGTCATACTCTGTACAGTTATTGAAGCGTTTGGATTATCCGAATACGGATTAAGCCACAAAGTAACCGTATCTCCTATGTACGTCGCCGTTGGTTCAACGGTAAAATCAGATCCCGGATCAGGTGAAAGAACTTCAAAAGAACCAGTTTCCGTATAGGAATAATCTCCCCATTGTATATTCGCAATAATTGTATGTATACCACTGTTTTCCGGGTTATAAGTGGCTGAATAAACATTGCTGGATGTTTTGCTGCTAGATGCACTGATACCGGTGCCATTTGGTGGAACTATCTGGAATTCCACGATTGGAGTTACATTGTTTACCTGAGAAGGTGGAATAACAGTTATTGCAAGCTTAACACTGCTTCCAATATAAACCGGATTAGGCGTTGCCGACAGATCGAGAATAGTAGGCAACACTATGCCTGTAGGATCTTTAACCGTAACAACTGCTTCCTTGACATCAAAATTACCAACCTTATCCCTGGCAGTTACCAGTATCTTTTTTTCTCCTTCCGAAGCTGGCTTCCATTTCGCAAAGAAGAAACTGTTATCAAATGTCTGTGGGACAAGGAATTTATCCTCCTCAACAACTTTTATTTCAGGAGATCCTGCTAATTCAGAATCGTTGTCCCTTACAGAACATGAAATATTTGTCTCTATACCCGTATATGCAACTGATGGTACGAATAATTGTATTACAGGAGGATCCTTATCATCTACCAAACCGGTTATTTCCACAGTGTCACTGTATCCTTTTGCACCTTTCTCATCTACCGCAACTGCATACACACTGTGTTTACCCCTCGGCACAGTCCATTGATAATCTGTTTCAACAGACATATCGTAAACATCTGTCAATGCTTTTACTGTAGCACCATCTATAACCAGATACAGTTTTTCTATTTTAGAATCACTCTGTGATTCAGCAAATACGTTGAAAGGATATACTGTATTTTCATTAACTTCAGCGTTGATATTAGGAGTTAATACAACTCTCGGAGCTTTGTGCGCATTAACTACAAGATTGATTTTTTCAGTCTGTGTTTTGCCATTCCCGTTGGTAGCAATGACATTTATAGCACCTGATTCCAGTGCAGTAAAAGAATAATTCAGGTTGTAAGATGGAATCAGAGGGTCAAAATTATATTTTCTTCTACCACCCGAAGGAAGTAATATTTCGATTTTCTTCAAATAAGAAGTGTGGTCATAAATTTCCGCAATTATATTTACTCTTTCTTCACTGTAGGCATAAATTGTAGTGGGTGTTTCCCATCTGAAACTTATATAAGAATCTCCTTTGGGAGGAGAAACTTCCAGGTAATTGTTGAATGAGGAACCTGTCACGTTGAACTCATTTTTCGCATATCCCCTGATAACATGTTCCCCTATGGACAATTCCCTGATCATTCTGCTTTCAGAAAGTTCCATAGGCTGATCATCTATGGTTATCCATTTCTGTACGATTTTGGATTTCGTTTCATCCACATCCAAAGATATATCATACTGATTTGAAGTTTCAGATAACCTGAATACATTCAGTGAAACCTGAGGCGGTGATGAATCCTTAACTTTCAAAGGATTATTCTTTGAAGGCCACCAAACTTCTTTACCGTATTCTTTAACCTTCCCGGGAATTTCCACATAAAATGCAAATTCTGAAGATTCAACATTGATAATGTACTCAGCAGAAGATACATTTTTTGAAACTGGAAGAATTTTTTCTTCACCATTAACAAAATTCTTTGCAGTAACTTTTATATAAGCCACCTTTCTGGTGGGATATGTACTTATCCTTACTTTCAGAGATTGCCCGACATAGGAGGGATTGTTCGGGACAACCGTTATGTCAATATTCGGTGAAACAGTTTGCTGAGTAACTCCAAACAAATCATCAAACATGCATGAAGTAATACCCAGACTTAAAAATATTATCAATATAAATAAAATTACTGATTTTCTTCTCATACAAATCCCTCCTTAATTGGAAAACAATTCGTTGACTACTAATTTATTACTGTTTATATCTTCAACCCATAACTCTATTTCAACTTTTTCATTTGCCAAAAGTTCGGTTGAAGTGGAACTTCCAAGAATATCCTCTGTATATACCCAGAATTCCTTTACATATTCGCCTGAGTTTTCTAATGGTCCTATTATTTTAACGTTAAGCGGAGTTTTTACCTTATCCTGGTCAGTTTTTATCGCTGATTTAAAGGTAAACAAGTCATCCTTTTCATCAGGTAAAGGCATATTATCAGTTATGGTGAGTTTGCTGGGGACACTTGGATTCGTTTCATTTCCCTTAACGAAAGTATATTTCGGCGGGATATTATCTTTAAACACCGGAGTAGCCAATACCGTTATCGAATCATATCCATAACACGGTATCTGTTTATGAGTAGTTTTAACTGTAACAGTATATTCTCCGGCTTTTACAGGAGTGATATCAAAATACTGATCTGTAGAAGTTTTATCCTGTACATCCGGATTTACTTCCCAGGTTAAGGCAGTATCAAAAGACCATTCGGTATCAACTGTGAACCTTATAGTTTCACCTACAAAATAATTTACATCCAGTAAATCTCCATGTATTTTTTCATTCTTCAATTTAAGTGTTTCAAACTGCGTGATACCGAGTTCAAAGAATACAGGGCCAAGTGTCGCTGTATTTCCATTCTGATCGGATACCTCGACAAATAGGCTGTAAATTCCGTCACCGGTATAATTTGACATGCTGTTCATTTCAAATGGGATAACAACATTCGCAGATTCGAGTGAATTCAAAGTGTATGTACCCTGAACGGTATCATTCTTAGAATTTTTAAGATACCATACAACCTCTTTAAGTCCCGAAGGTTTGTACATTGGTCTGTCCGCTTCATCTTTCACATTCAGGTACATAGTGAATTCATCTTTTATCTTAAAATCGACAAAACTGTCACCGGCTTCAGCTGGCTGGAAATCATAATCTAAAATCTGAGGCGGTGTGGTATCGGGATAGCCTGCAGTTACAGAAGTCGCATAATAAACAAAATCCTGCTCATCCGCTCCGAATTGCCCCATTATTACCTTTAATTCATTACTGCCTTCATTGAGATTTCCCAGATAGGCATTTCCTATACATACCAGTTTATTCTTGGCACCGGTAATAAACATCTCTTCATTCTGATACCAGAAAGAAGTGGAAATATCGGCACCATTTAAGTAAAATCTTGTTTTATCCCTTAAATTACCTATTGTAATTTCATCGAACAAGTTGCTTTCATCATCAGAAAGTTCCATCCAGAAGAAAACCTGATTCTTCTCTATGGGAACAAGTGTACCTTCCGTAGTATGAAATTCCATTTTTGTGATATTCGGAGGAGTGATATCATCTATTGAAATCGAAGAACTGTAATCCCTTTTTCTGCCGTACAAATCTGTGAGAGAAACATCACAGACAAAATCACCAGCACTGTTACCCGCATTGAAAAGTACAGTGGCATGCTTCGTAGAAGTAAAATCTTCTTTCAGCCACAATTTTTCATCATTTTCCCTTTTAACCGTTATTTCCAGTTTTCTGATGGGAATAAAACCGGTATATTTAAAATCTATTACAACGGAAGCAGGAGGAGTTAAAGGTCCGCTTATCGGAACCCCTGTCGAAGTAACCGAAGCTGAAGGAATGTAAAAGGAAAAGACTCCTTTATTGTCTTTAGATGATGATCCGGTATTCTCTGCCCCCGGTATCAGACAGGAAGATATTGCTATCGAAATCAGAACTACCAGGAATATAAAAAGTACGTTATAAGATAATTTTCTGTTCAAAATATCACACTCCTTCTGATACATTATTCTACGAAAAAACTCCGAAAACCTACAAATCAACAAAAAGAAGCGATACATAATTAATCGCCATATGGAGTATACTATTACTGATAATACTATAATTTATCGGTCGTAATCTTTTAAGCTTTACTTAAATTAATTAAATTGTTTTTGATTTTTCCCGTAAGCTTTTTAAAATGATTCTTTCGTGTATAATATTGACCGCTGTTAAAATAAAAGAATCAAATCAGGAATCGGAGGATTAAATATATGCAGGATAAAAAAATTATTGAGGACTTTATTGTAGAAAAAATGGTATACGGAGGTTATGGATTCGGCTTTTCTTCTGAAGGAAAACCTGTATTTGTTGAAGGTGCCTATACAGGAGAAATTGTTGATATAGAAATCACTCAGGAAAAGAAAAGCCTTATGTATGCCAAACCAATTGAGAGAAAATTAACTGCTTCATTCAGAAATGCACCGGTATGCAAGGTTTATGACAAATGCGGCGGATGTGACTGGCTGGATGCTGATTATGAAAAACAGCTCGAATTTAAGAAAGACATGATAATCGAACAGTTTGAGAGAATAGCAAAAATGGATATTCGGGATAAAACAGAAAATGTCGTAGCTTCACCAGAAAAATATCAGATGAGAAATAAAATAGAATATGAGATAGCCCTTGAAAACGATAAAGTAGTTATAGGGCTTAAAGAAAAACACAGCAGAAATATAGTACCAACATTTGGATGTAAAGTAATCCCATCAGAATTTGAAAAAATAAGGAAACACGTTGAAGACTTGCTGAACGCATGGGAAGAAAAGAACGTATACGATAGAAAGAAGAGAAGAGGAAACCTCAAACACCTGGTAATAAGAAAAGCATTCCATGATGGAAATCTTATGGTTATTTTTGTCACACATAAAGAATATTTCAACAACGGAAAAAAAATATCTCACGAACTGAGAAAGAAATTCCCTCAGATCACATCTGTAATACATGTCATGAACAGCAGCGATAAAATTGCGCTAAGAGGCCCCTATAAAACCATTTACGGTGCAGGGGTACTCTATGAAACAGTTGAATGGGCAAAGTACCATATACCGCCGATATCATTTTTCCAGGTAAACACATCGATATTAAAACCCTTGCTCAACACCGTAAAAGACCTTCTTTCACCTGAAAAAAATCAGAAACTACTCGATCTATACGGCGGTTCCGGATTGTTTTCAGTATACCTCGCTCCACTTTTCTCAAAGGTCAAGACGGTTGAATTCAGCCATGCATCCGCAAGGATAGTGGCAAAAAATGCAAGTGTCAATGAAGTGACAAATCTTAAATCAATAGAAAGCGACGTGGAACTTTTCCTGAGAGAAGAAACCGGAAAATACGATGCGATAATTGTCGATCCTCCCAAATCCGGTCTTAACGACAAAGTGATCTCACATCTCATGAAACTCAGCCCGGATAAACTGCTATACATATCATGCGATCCATCCACACTCGCAAGAGATACTGCAAAAATAACCGAAGAAGGTTATGAAATCAAAAAAATAGTACCATTTGATATGTTCCCTCATACATATCATGTGGAGACTGTTGTATTAATGGAAAAAGCCAAAACAATTTAATTTTATCTTTTTATAAATATGAGGTGATTTAAATAAATAAGAATTTGATTATCGATTATATTATTTCATTAACCAATCTTTATGGTTTATACACCAAAGAAAAATTGATAGAAATATACAATTTTCAAAATGAAATCAAAATAGATATTACTATTTTAAACGAAATTATATCGGAGAACAGGCTTTTACTGGAGAAAAATTTTACGTATGTAGAAGGTAATTACTTTGCTAGCGAGTCTATTGCGGAATTTGATGAAATTGAACTGTACATTTCGAAAAAAGGCGATAAACCTTATTACATACCTGAAAAAGAGGAATTGTTAAAATACAAAGATAACTTATATTTTGAAGAAACAGAAGAGTATCATGAATTAATCAGTTTTTTCAAAAAAAACATAATAAAAGATGATGATGAAAGAATGTTTATGATTTGTGAAGAAATCCAATCACATTGTCAATTTGAATTTTCTTTGAAAGAGATTTTTGAGTACTTTACATTTGAAAATATATCTTTTAAGAACCAGAAAGAAGTTGAGAAATTAATTGAAATTATCGCTAAACTCGCAAACAATACCCGTATATGGGAAAATAACGGATTCACTCCCAGAGAAATATATGAAAAACATCATCTTAAACCACTTCCAAAAACCGAATTAAATTTTAAGAAAAAAATTGGAAGAAATGACCCATGTCCTTGTGGCAGTGGGAAAAAATATAAAAAATGCTGTTTGGGTAAAAAGAATATTCAATTTCCCTCGTGATCATTAATTATGAGAAAATACGTGATAGTGTAATATTCACCCCGTAAAGAGGTTGATTACATGAATAATGACTTTTGATGAGATGAAATAATTTATGTTTCATAACTCCCCTCTTGACTCTTACGTTACGTGATAGTGTAATATTCACCCTGAAAGGGGTTGATAACATGAACATAAAACTTGTACGTTCTGATGAAATATACAGAAAAATCATGAATTCACCAATTGATAAGCGTGATGATATCTACAGATATGAAATGATGAAACCATTCGAATATAACTGGGATTGTCTTAACGTTCCGCTTAAAGCTAAAATTCCCGGCGGATACGATGTGGTTATGGCTAGTGGCATGCTTGGCGTTCTCATTCCATCTGAAGTGAATGAAAAACATATTGATAAAATAAATTTGATATCTGATAATTCAATCTGGAAAGAATGTGAAAAAACCGTTTTAAAATCCTTCGATTCTTTTACCAGCAGTGGCTTAAAATTACAGGTTGAAAATTACGTATTCTCTTTGTTACTTGCAGATCCGGAAAACCCGTATGTAAAATTGAATGACGGATACAGTGGTTTCGGCGGTATTCCCGGATATATCTTCGTATCACTTGTCCCGAACGACTTCACTATAAGCAGAATACAGGCAGCACTTGCCCATGAATGTAATCACAACGCAAGATTTCAATTTTTTAAATGGAATCCGAATATTTCACTGGCAGAAATGATGATAGCTGAAGGACTTGCCGAGAATTTCGCCACAAATATGTTTGGAGAAGAAATGATAGGTACCTGGGTAAGCAGTACGAATGAATACACTCTGCGTGAAAAAGTCATTCCTGTGATAAAAAACGGATTGGAATTAACCGGATTTGAGAATATAACTGCATATCTTTATGGAGACGAAATAGCAGAATTAAAAGGATATTTCCCTGTGGGATTACCATATTGCGCGGGATATGCGTGTGGATACAGCATGATAAAGTACTATCTTAAAAAAACGGGGAAAACTATTGTGGAAGCAACTGCAACTTCATCAGAAGAAATAATGGAAGAGACAAAAGATTTCTGGGAATGAAAAAAATCGTAAACAAAATCTATAAACAGAAATAAACACTTAGGGGTAATTCATATTCAAACAAATTATCCTTACTATTTTCCAAGGGTAATCGAAGTAATTTAAGTTATAAATTGCCTCTGGAACTTATATGAAATTATATATTCAATTTTTTATATTCACGTAGTATTCATCGTAAAAATGAAACTTTTTTATTTTCATCAGAATCTATATATCTATTTATTTCATGTGAATTGGTAAGTAAAATATACCACCAGTAAAATCCAAGTGTAATTATAAGAAGTATGAATATTTTGGCTAAACTCACACGTCTAAAGCATTTGAGCAGGCTGCTACCTGGGGAGATTTTCTCATAAAACTTGCTTTTACTGTTTTCTAAATATGATTGACTGTCAAAGAAGTTTCGTAAAAATATGATTATAAATATTACTGAAAAGAAATTTGTAGCATAAGCCAGGAAATAATTAAAATAAAATACCTGAGTTAAAAAGTATAATAAAAGATAAATCCAGTACAGATTTAAACTAAAATTTATCATTCTTATGCTACCCCTTACGCTATCAATATCCTTCTCATTTTCAGGGTATTTTCCGTACATAATTTTAATAAATTTAAGAGTATTTTCAACGTTATTACTAAGTATACTTTTCCATTGGAGCACAACCATAGTTTGAAAAATGGCCGTCAATATGCCTAAAATAATAGTTAGATAATATTGATTCGGTATAAACGAAGTGATTATTCCTATTAATCCACATATCACAGTCAATCTTGCTAAATTTATATTTATCTTTCCTTTCTCAGGAGTGTAATAGTCGCCTTCGTATAACTCTTCGTAATTTTCATTTTCTCCTCTGATTTCTTCAGTACTCATCTTACACCTCCTTTATATGGTTGTTATCACTTAATAATATATTGAATATTATTATATAATATACCAATATGTTATTTTACTCATTACATTATTTTTAATATATACAAAGGAGAATAAAAAGCTTTCATAATCAAATAATATTTAAAAAATATGATTTGATTTTATACAAATAATAAGGAAAGAGGGAATTACTGAATAAATGTCCAAAGCTTAGTTAATACCGGTATGGTCGTAAAAAATAGCATATGTAAAACATGCTCCACTGATTATTTAGATACGAATTGAGTATTTTTTTTGACTTTATTTTTTATAAAATCCAGAACTTCTTTGTAATTAGTTTCATTGCAGAATAAATATACCTTTTCAAACGGATTTACCTTCAAAAAAATGGTTCTGTCTTTTTCTGAATGTTTAACAGTTTTTACCATAGAAAATCGGACTGCCATATCGTTATTGTTTCTATTAATCATGCCGGTTCCAACTGCTGTTGGTTTTCCCGCAAAAATACCCAGAAATATAAGTAGGTTAGAAACGAATTTATTCCTTTCTCTCTGTTTTTTTCTTGTCTGCATCATGGCTGTCTTATCATCGAGTGTAAATGTAACTGGATATTTATTTCTGAAAAAAATAAGTATAATCGGAATTGGAATGACTATAAACCCGATAATAATATACAATATGGGGAGAATACTAGTAAAATATTCTGAAAACGAGCTTACTCCATCAGATAGGTTTAAAATCGTTACAAACACGAATAAAAATGCACATGGTATACCGAAAGCCATATATATCTGTCTCATAACGACTTTGTTTGAAAGTATTTTCATATCCATATCCCACTCAATAGATTTCTTAGCCATTCTCATTCACCCCAAAACAATCAATTTTTGACGTTAAGTTTATTCATTATACTACATTAGCCAGTCCAATAAATAAATTGAGTTAATGTCAAAAGTTGTGGAAAAGGAAAAAAGCAGCATATCCACAATTATAAACGATTATGCGACAATATCTTGCAAATACTCACCATCCTTGAATTTTACTTTCAAGTACTAGTGGAATATAATCATATCCCCTGAGTTTTCTCCAGCATTTCTGAGATGATTGAGATAATTTTAACATCATAGTCAATGTGGTTTTTCTGGTTCCGCAATTACTCATCTTTTTGGTTCTATGTCTTATCATTGAGAAAGTCTATTCTATTGGATTAGTAGTACTTAGGGGCTGAAAATGATTTACCAGAAGTTCATAAAACGTCAACAACTATTCTTTATCATCCGACAGGAATTTAGTTGTTTTTGGATATTTGCCATCAAATATGTTTATGATTTTATCCATATTCTTCTTAGCGTCTTTTCTGTCTGGAGAAAAGTATATGTCATGAACCATTTTTTGGGGTTAGGAATAGTACTTTTTTGGGAGTTTGTCCATTATGTTTGCCGTTTTATGTACCCAGCACCGTTGTTATTTAGGGAGCGAATATGTTTACCTATCATTTGGACGGGCAAAATACTGCAAAAAAATCAAAATATAGCCTTTTAAATATTTATATTTCATATAAATATTTAAAGAAACTGGAATCAAAAAATGTTATTTTGACTCCGTTTCTTTAAATTAAAGTGCTATGAGATATTTTAAAACATATTCTACTTAATATTTATTAGTTTTCCTTTCATAGATTTTTTATAGCTACTTGGTTTATATATTATTTCCACATCAATATTTTCATTATTTTCAAATACTATTGTCCACTCTTCAAAAACAGCGTCACCTATCTGATGATTTTTGATATACAATGTTTTTTCATCTTTCCATTTTCCTTTAGAAACAAAATCGAGTTCCTTTATCTCTTGACCAAAATCTTTCGCATTATGTTCTAGATATAGATCTTCAATTTTAATCTTTGATTTTCTGTAAATCCCATCTAAACCAACATTTATTTTTACTGTATGGTTTTTTTTGTCCTTAAGCTTATAAGTTCTGAATATTGTCAAAATTTCTAACCCTTCAGAATCATAATTTAGCTCAAATTTCAATATCTCATTTTCTGTTCCGTCTGTACATAAATACTTTTTTTCATTTATATATTTTGCTATTTCTGGTAGAAATATTTCTGAACGAATTGGAGAACTTAACTTTTCAGATAGCTTTATCAGCTTTTTATAAGATTCTTTATTATCATTTAGTGGCCAGAAATATGATTTTAATGCTGGTAAAACAAACCTTTCTACAAGATTAGATTTAAAAAAATCACAACCAGTTATAATCACAAATAATTTTAATTCAGGAGCAACAAATATTAATTGCCCACCCCACCCTAATGCCATATAACTTCCTTTATTTGGAACCCACCATTGATAACCATATTTTATATCTTTCTGATTACCATAATTTGCATATTCCTCACCAATTCTGTTCGAGGTAGATTCTTCAATCCACTTTGTATCTATTAACTGTATTCCATTGTACTTTCCATTATTCACAAGCAACATTACGATCTTAGACATATCTAATATAGTTGAGTAAATTCCACTTCCCCCACGCAAGAAACCTTTAGGTCCACGTTGCCAATAAAGATTTTCAATTCCAAGAGGTTTGAATAATTTTTCAAAAGCATAGGTTCCTAGATCTTGTCCAATTTTTTTAGATAGCATAACCGTTAAAAGATTTGTTGTTGGAGTAAAATATCTGAATTTCTCACCTGGATTAAAGGTTAATGGATGTTCTAAATACTTTTTAATCCATTCACTAGATATTAAATATTCTATTATTTTATCATCACTTTCAACATCATTATCCGTTAAATCAAAACCAGGTGTCATGGTCAGTAAATGACGTAGATTAATCTCTTTTTTTCTAACATCTTTAATCCCTTCAAAAACTTCTGGAAATATTTCATAAACAGTGGTATCCAAAGATATTTTACCTTCAGAGATTGCTATACCAACAAGTAAAGATATAATACTTTTACTCACAGATTTAAAAGCATGTAATGTATCCGAATTATACGGAGGAAAATATTGTTCAAAAACAATATTATTATCCTTGACTATTAATATTTCATGAATTTCATAGTCATTATCTTTTATATCCTCCAACATTGATATTAGAACTTGAGAATCAAATCCCTGACTTTCAGGTGAAACTCTTTTTAATAAATTCGGATTAAAAGAAGCTGAAAAAACTGAAAAAGGAATAATAACAAATAATAAAAAAGAAAATATAATTCTTTTTATAACTAAATAATTTAAAAATTTTTTTGACATTTTTCATTTCTCCTTTGTTTTCACTCTAAAAATAAAAAGCTTGATAGAACTAATAAAATATGCATTTTAATACGCAAGTTAAGTTTAATAATAAAATCAAACTATTTTTAGGCCCAATGTAATCATTATTCAAACTCAAATTTAGTATACACTTTAGAGTCGCTCTAATGTCAATAACACACTAATTATTTATAAATTAGAAACCCAAACTTACATATAGATAATATTTCCCAATATAAATAACTATATAGCCTATCCAATAAATAAAATCAACAAATCAATTTAGATTTAAATGGAAAAGAAAAAAGCCAGTAATAAATAACTTAAAGGTTATAGGTGAATATTCCGGAGTAAAATTACCAGTGAGTCCGGTAAAAATGAACAGTCGATCCGGAATTAATTGAGTGGTGAAACTGGAAACAATTGAGCAGATAAAAATAAGAAAGAGAGTGGGTATATTAACCTCATACGTATAAATATGCGTAAATTCTTCTTGGAGGTTAAAAATGACCCAATATCGTGAGATTCTGAGATTGTTCAGCCTGGGAATTAGCAAGACAAAAATCGCAGAAAGTGTAGGATGTTCGAGAAACACGGTTCGAAGTATTTTAAACCAATCAGAGGAACTTGGCCTGAAATGGCCACTTTCACCAGAAATCACAGACAGTCAGCTTAGGGATAAGTTTTCAGGAAAATCAGGACCAAAACAAGGGCGAAAATACCCGGATTTCGAATACATCCGAAAAGAGTTGTTGAGAGACGGTGTAAACCTGAAACTCCTGTGGAGTGAATACTGTGGTGAATGCAGACAGAGTAATGAAATCCCGCTAATGTATTCACAATTTTGCGAAATCTACCGAAGGTATGAACAATCAAAAAGATCAACTATGCACATTCCAAGAAAACCTGGTGAGTTAGTTGAAGTTGACTGGGCAGGTAAAACTGCAAAGATATTCGATGCAGAAACAGGTGAGAAAATCAACGCATATGTGTTTGTAGCAGCTTTGCCTTACAGCCAATATGCTTACGTTGAAGCCTTTTTAAACATGGGACAGGAAAGCTGGATAAACGCACATATAAACATGTACAAATATTTTGGTGGTGCAACAAAGATTATCGTCCCCGACAACCTGAAAACGGGAATAATAAAACCGGATTTGTATGACCCTCAAATCAACAAGAGTTACAGAGAGCTTTCTGAACACTACCGTACGGCAATCATCCCTGCCAGGATTAAGAGTCCAAAAGATAAACCATCCGTTGAAAGCACAGTTGGAACCATTTCCACCTGGATAATTGCAGCCATAAGAAATGAGAAATTCTTCTCATTGGCACAGTTGAATTCGGTTATACGAGAAAAACTCGAAAGGTTCAACTCCAGACCATTTCAAAAAAGAGAAGGGAGCCGACAAAGTGTTTTTCTCGCGGAAGAAAAAGACCTATTGTTAGAATTACCGTCAACTCCCTATGAGATTTCAACTTGGAAACAAGCAATCGTACAATCCAATTATCACATACAAGTGGATAAAATGTATTATTCCGTTCCTCATTCATATATCAGGCACAAAGTGGATGTAAGAATCACAATACATACAATAGAAGTTTTCCACAAAAACAACAGAATTTGTTCTCACAAGAAACACACTGGCATTCGGGGACAGTATTCCACCCACGAAGAACACATGCCCGAAGCGCATAAAAGATATCTCAACTGGGATTCAAATAAAATCATGGAAAAAGCGGGAAATATAGGACCAAGTACACTTATAACTGTCAAATCAATACTAAACTCATATAAGGTTGAACAGCAAGCATATCGAAGCTGCATGGGATTGTTGAAGCTGGCAGAAAAATACTCGGAAAAAAGATTGGAATCGGCTTGTGAAAAAGCACTTTCTTACACTCCTCATACTAGTTTAAAAAGCGTTAAAGGCATTCTGTGTGTTTGGTAAAATAGAAATAGTTCTTTACCATAATAGTAGAAAATATGAATAAATCATTTTAATAATTATACTTTATCTTTCAGAGTATCGAAATTGAAGCTGCCATACATCAGACGCTTGATTGTTTTTAATTTGTTTATCTTTCCTTCCACAAATCCATTACTATAAGTAAGTAAAGTGGCATTAACTATAGCATTTTTATCCCTTTGAAAACGATTGTTAAAACTGGATATTTCATCTGAATATAATTCTTGTGCCTTCTGTATCAAGGATTCCAGCCGATTAATAGCCGATGATTTCAGAATATCTTTAAATTCTGAAATAAGTTCAATTATCCCAGCTGCTTTTGATCTGCTCCCCTAAAAAGAAACAAATCAAATGGTACACTAATATAGAGTCTTCGGAAAAGTGGAGCAGATCATCTCCTTTTCTATCCTGGTGAAGAACTGCATTTTCCTTCACGTTATCACATTTGGGACTCTCTTTGGAGTTCAAACTTTTCTTTTACTTTTCATTTTGGCAAACTATTAATTTTTATAAAAAAGTTTGATATATATCCTGAATCAACAATAAGAAATGCATCAGGAGCAATTCTCATATAAACATTTTCATCCACATTAACATTAATGTTATTAACATTAATATAATTTATTAATTTTTTTATTTTTCCCTTTATTTCACTATCTCTTTTTATTCTACATCTAAATGTAAGATACTCATTATTCGATAGTACAATATCCTCATCTTTGTCGACTTTAAAGTAGGTAATCATACTTTTATTGTTAAAACAATAAATCAAATCCTTGTATAAAACATTCATAATATTTTTATCAATAATATCCTTAAACATATCTTTTATACTATACTCTTCATTATAACTTCTTTTATTCAATTCTTTTAAGCATATTTTGTTAATTGTTTTTATTTCAAAAAATTCATCAGTAAGTTTTAAGGCTTTAAGATTATCTAAAACTATTTCTCTCTGTTTTTTTAATTTTTCTACTTTTCTATCAATGTTTTCTATGGATTTTTCCAAATAACTAGAATAAGTATCTTTACTGTAGTTTTTTAGTAATTCCTTTATCTCATTAACAGAAATCCCGCTGTCTCTTAATAAAACAATATTCGCTAATTTATATAAATCTACATAATCAAATAACCTGTACCCATTTCCCTTATCATATTCAGGATTTATTAAACCCTCTTTATTATAGAATCGAATAGTATGAGTTGAAATATCCAATATCTTAGATATTTCGCTAATTGTAAGTTTTTTCTTCATTTTTCTGCCCCTTTCTTTAATTTTATTCATTGGCTTTACTAAAAGTATTATCAAATTTTGAATATGATATAATATAATATACGACTTGTTCTGTAAGTGAAGAATACCAAGTAAAACAAGAAAGAGAAACTGAATAAAAAATAACGGATTAAGTTATAAAAGAGTCATTGAAAATGAAAAAATGATAAGATAAGGAAAATCAGTGCTCCAAGCAATATTACATGCAAAACCTAAAATACATAAAATGTGCGCCTACACGAGTATTCTAACATCAATTTCAAGTATAATCAACGAACACTTTGGAAAATATTTTGAAAACGTATCCGAATTTTATCTAAAAAACTTTTCAACACTGGCATAGGAATTAATTTCAAACGAATATAACAGTATAATAAAAATAACATACTGTCCATTGAATAGTATTAGTCATTCTATGCTGACAAGATTTGTGTCCTTACATAAAGATTTCTTGAAAAGATTCGAAAAACAAATGCAAAAATAAGCTGCAAATCACAAAGAATGAAATGGTTGTGAACTGACTTAAGGAAAACAACCGCGGAAGTACGGTTCTCTTAGCAGACAATTGGTACACCGACTCTTATCTTATAGAAGCTTGTAATCTCTGGCAAAAATTGAAAATAAAAGAACTGGTTAAAAACGCTTCTATGAAGAGAACTGTCAGGATAAAACAGCAAAGTATTAGGTATCATAGTTTCGAAGTACCTACAAAGCAATTCACCATCAATTAAAAAATAGTGACAGAATTAGATACGCGAACAGAGTTGCACTCGTATCCTTAAATGCAAACTTGTATTCATAAGACATAATAATACACTGTTCAAGAAGATGGAGCATAGAAGTGTTCTTCAAATTTGCTAAAACCTTGGGCTTTGAAAATGCAATTTGCGTTCACACACTGATCAAAGGCATTATATGATATTGGTTTCAAATTCATATCTCGCTGTCAATGACCTTAAAGAATACCTTCGCGATAAAGTGAAACCCAAAAGAGCTTTCGATTTTTTTTGCATTTTTGAAACTGGCACTCTCTGTTTTCATCTCACAATAAACTGTGATTTGGCTACCAAGTCTTTACCTAGTTAAATGCTGATTCATCCCGGTATTTATACCTTTATCCTGCTTTGTTATATATGCCGTTATATTCGTGCACATAATGAGAAAAGTTATTTATTATTTTTATGATTCTTCCAGACGTACTGTTAAAAATGGAAAATTCCACCCTGATGACTCAATTTCCATACGATTGATAAAAATTAAATGAAAAAACAGTATTCCTGAAAAATGATTTTCCAAATATAAAGGAGAAATTAATGCTATCTACAAAACAGACAATTGAAATAATCAGCAATAAGTTCATAAATGTTAAAAACTATGAGATTATAACTTCAGGTCAATATAATGTCATTATAGTTGTAAATGATAAATGGGTTTTCAGAATCCCGAAATTTTTAAAAGAAATCGACGTATTAAGAAAACAGGTTAAGCAACTTGATTTCTTATATGACAAATTGACATTACCAATTCCAAAATTTTCTTATTTGAACCTGGAGACTGATGTAATCGGCCATGCAATGGTAGGTTATCGAATTATCAAAGGAGAACCTCTGTTACAGGAAAAGTTTTATAAAATTGCAGATCAGAATTTTATATCAAAGCAATTGGCATTTTTTCTTAAATCACTTCATGATATAAAAACCGAAGATACGAAAGGATTGTCAGTACCAATAGTTGACAATTATAAATTCTGGTTTGAAATGTACAGAGATATAGATAATCTTTTATTTAAGTATATGAGATCGGATGCGATAATTAAAATAAAAAGGGATTTTGATGAATATCTTAGTGACCCTGAAAATCAGAATTTTAAACCTAAATTGATTCATAATGATTTCGGACCAACAAATATACTGTCCGATGGAAATGAAATTACTGGAATAATAGACTTTGACTCTCTTTCCTTTAACGATCCGGCAGTAGATATTGCATCGCTTATCGGTAAATTTGGTTATGGTCAAGATTTCGTTATTTCAATGGGAAAATACTATCAGGATATTGATAAACTATTGGAAAGAGCAAAATTTTACCGTTCAACATTCGCTTTGCAGGATGCAATTTTCGGAGTAAAAAACAACGATATAAAAGCATTTAATTCCGGTATGATTGATTACGTATAATTTCATCAAATTCGGAAGTAATTAGGGTCTGCTGAATAACTAAAAACACTGTCATTCAGAGCTGCGAATTTGTGCTTATAAACATTGTGGAGTTTCCCGAAGGGAATACTCCTAAGATGAGAAATTTCAATTTTTCATCAAGAATCTCGGGTTTAGGTTCCTTTATTTAACGGGTACTTAGAAATTAACCTGTCATTGATTTCACTTATTTTATTTCTTTGAGCATACGCTTTGAACTGCATTTAAGTGCAAGCTTTTTTCAATAAATCCCACAAATACCTTGCACTTTCGAAAGAAAATAGTCTCTACATATCATAATTTATGATAGTTGCAGAGTTTTTCAGCAAGCCCTAATTATTATTCTTAATAAATTTGAAATATCTTTTCTTCGGGAAGGTTATGTCAGAATTTATAACATGCGTAAAAACAAAAATATTAGAATAGATAAGAGTATAGCAGAAAGCAGATACCTTTATAAAATATATTTGAATAAATAACAGATTTATAATCAATATAATTTGTTTATCAGATCAATTATATCATTAATTCCGAGACCCATATACTTATAATAATCAAGATCTTTTAGTAACTTTTTTTCAACTATTGCCATTTTTTTCTCATATAATTCGTTTTCTGAAAGATCGGCAACAAAACATCCTTTCCCAGCCATTGTATAAATAAAACCCTGCCTTTCAAGTTCTTCCCACGCTTTTTTTACTGTTATAACGCTGACACGCAATTCTTTTGCTGCCACTCTTATAGAAGGCAAAGCGAAACCAGGCTCAAGTTCACCTTTCAGAATCTGCATACTAATCTGATCGAACAATTGTATGTATATTGGTTTGTCTGATGAATTTGATATGCTAATTTCCATTACAAGTCCAACTTTTCAAATCTCTTTGCCGATAATTTAAATGCGATAATATTGAATAGTACAAATAAAATAACTCCTACAATTAGTATTGAAAGCTGCCACATTATATTCCCATTACGATTACCGAAAAGCAACTTTATATCCGGAAAAACAAGCATAGTTGTCTCAATTAAAAAAGCGAATAAGACAGTGAATATAATAGCCCTGATTATTGGAAAAGCAATCTTATAGCCAGTTTTATAATATCCCGGGAAAAATGTCAGATTGAAAATGGCATACATAATCAAAACAAAACCAAAAAATGCTATGTTAGGATCCATGAAAAAGTTGTTTTTATACAATGAAAAGTTGATTATCGCAAACGGTATGGCAATCGCTATGTTCAGAATTTCCAACATTATCACAGATATAAGTCTTGATTTGACAAGATCACTTTTTTTAACCGGCATCAAAATTGAAAAAAAAGTATCGTTATTCGAATTTGCCAGAAGAAAAACATTTGGTATTATAATAAAAAATATGTAAGACATAGCTATAAAATAAATCCAGCTTGGAATAAGTATCAGGACAGCACACAGTAACACGATGTAAAAGGCCGGAGTTATAGCCAATTTAAATTCTTTATAAAGTAATTCTTTCATCAGATACACCTCTTTTTGCATAATAAATCATTATATCTTCAAGATCTGCTTCAAAAATCTCGTAATCTTCATCCTTATTTATATTCTCATTTTTTATCAATCCTTTAAAACCAAAAGAATTTTCTTTATGGGATATTAGCTCATATTTTACTCGCTTAAGTACTTCTTTGCTTCCTCTGATCATCCTGTATGAATCGATAAACTCATCTTTTAATGTACTGGCAATAATTTCCCCGTTATCAATATATGTTATATAATCCGCGCATTTTTCGAGATCACTTACAATATGCGTTGAAAAAATAATGCTCTTTTCACCATCCTCAATTATCTCCTGAAATATTTCAAGGACATCGTCGCGTGCTGCAGGATCAAGCCCAGTGGTAGGTTCATCGAAAATAAAAAGTTTTGCACCATGTGATAATGCGAGAACAAGACTGTATTTAACCTTCATTCCATTCGACAGCTCAAAAACCTTTTTTTCCTCATCCAGTTTGAACTTTTTCAGATATTTACTATAAATTTCTTCATCCCATTTTTCATAAAATCTCTTAACAACCCCGGTTATACTCTTGATTTTTCTTTTGGGATAAAAATCGATTCCACCAAACATACAGCCAATATTCTGTTTTATACTAAGTTCATCTTTTTTTGAATCCATACCAAAAACATTTATATTACCGCTTTCAATATGAATCATGTTTAAAATAGATTTGAGTGTGGTAGTTTTCCCGGCACCATTAGCACCAATAAATCCCATTATATAGCCTTTTTCCAGATCAAATGATACATTTTTAAGTTTAAAATTCTCATATGTTTTATTTATTTTTTGAATATTTAAAACTGACATAATCGTATTCTCCTTTCATACTGTGCATATCGTATATACACAGTATACTCTGTTTAATCAAAATTGTCAAATAATAAAACAAAAAATATATGAATTATATTTATTCTGATGATATAATCCTCCTGAATATACTTATCTGGAGGTTAAAATGAGAAATTACAGAATGATGGATATAGAAAAAGATTTTGAAAAGACTCTTGATTTATTCCTTGAAGTTTTTACCGCAGAACCCTGGAACGACAAGTGGGAATCCAGAGAACATGCCAAAGATTATCTCATGGATTTTGTGAATACACCGGGATTTCTGGGATTTATCGCAGAAGAGGATGATAAGATTATCGGAGCCTCATTCGGACATGTAACCAGATTCTGGATAGGAAAACAGTATTTAATTAATGAATTCTTCATATCTGGTAATTTGCAGGGAAAAGGGTATGGCACACAGCTGGTAGATTTTATAAAGCAGCACTGTCTCAAAGAAAATTATAAATATATACTTTTAAACACAGACAGAGAGACTCCAGCTGAATTTTTCTATAAAAAACTGGGTTTTGAAGAAAGATCTGATGAAATATTCTTTTATTTGAGTATAGAATGATAGAAATTTATTCATTCAGTATCTATTCTTGATTTTATTGCTTTAATAACAACATCGGAATTTCTTATCTGTCCATGGTCAATATTATCGAAAACGTATATGTTTTCTTTCGGTATCCCTTCCTGATGGTCTGTCATTACCTGACTCCAGTATGATACATAACCATCGTTCAGGGCATGTACAGGTTCTGAAATTATGTCGGCAAATATTTTTATTATCACAGACAATGACCTTTGAGCAAGGTTTTGAATAACTGGTGCAGTGGGAATATCCCTGACGGTTACGGAATTTTTTTCAAAATCAACTATACGAATCAGATACTTCAGGGAAAATGCGATTTTATTCAGCAATTCCTTTGAGTCGGGAATATAAGACGTTAAGAAAACGATTTTATCTTTATATTTGTTATTTTCATTCAGTATTTCTAATTTGTTGTTGGGAACGAAAGTATTCTCACCAAATTCTAACTTATTTTCCAGTTTTTGTAGAAATTCCTTTGAAGTATACCTTATAGATTTTACCCCGTCATATGGTACTATCTGCCCACCAATAACGGGAACATCATCAAAACTTACAAGCATTGCACATGTAATAAGGGGAAAATCCTTATAGAAATCAACGATGTTTTCAAGCAGCATATCCGCATTTTTCTGCTTGAGAAGCATATTAGGTGATTTATTTATAAGGGCTAATACATCATAAAAGAAATTATCCCTTTCATCATCATAACTTGTCCTTATCGATTTAAGGGAATAATCTTTTTTCACATTCGTAAGTATGTAATCTGTAAAATTTATGAAATAGCATCCCTCAAGGACACTTCCAACATTAAAAATATTTTTTATTTTGTCACCTAAAAATCCGTCACCATTGTCAAGTTTCGTATTCATGGAATACTGGGCGACAATTGTTCCCATGCTGTAGGATATCAGATAAATTTCCTCATAAGCATTCAGAATACCAGAGTTTTCTATTAATTGTATAAATCGTTCTCCATAATAGTCAGAGTAGAAGAAAAGAGAATCAAAATGATATTCATAGTAATCCGTATTTTCAAAAACATAATATTTTTCCCAGTATTGTTCCAAATCCTCAGTTCTCCACCCCACACTCTTCTTTTCATTAAAATTTAAAACCATATTCTTGTACAAAGAAGTGTATAATCCATGAACAAAAATAACTGCTTTTTTACTCTCAGCTTTTGCAAATCCTTCATTTTTTTCATCTTCAAGAGAAAGTACATTTTCCACTTTCCTTGTATTACTGTTTTTATCGTAGTTTATTTTCAATAATTCATTATATGGCTCAAGAGGCTTATCATAATCTATAATTATTTTTACTTTTTTGGGAAGTGATTCCAGAAACTCTGATCTTTCATACTGACCCATTTCGCTTATTTCAGTTATTTTCTCCCTATCAAGCATCCAGAGAAAATGAAAAAGAGAGAAACTTTCATCGTTAATATTATTAAGAATGGGATAATACGAGGAATGTTTTAAATTTAAAAAAGAACCTTTCTCGTTTGCATCTATAAATTCTAAAGTAGCAATTATGGAATATACATTTTTGGGAACATCATCGTAAAAAAGCGGAATAACCGTAAATGGGGTAATTGAATCGTCATACTCAAGCAAATATTCCAAATCGTGAGAAAATGAGGCAGTACCTATAAAAAAAAGTAATATGAAAACGAATATTATCTTCAAACCTAAATTATAAAGATTATTTTTCACAATCTTTCCTGAGAAAGAATCAGAAGAAATTAGAAGATGAGAATGCCTAACTGAATCAGGGTAATTTACACATTTCTTTTTAAGGTTAATATCGCTATAATCCCTAAAAGTACGACATCAATATCCCTCCCTTAGAAAATATATTCGATATTGCTCTGGATAAAGTTCTGATCTTTACAAAGTAAATACTCGCTAAGGAAATAAATTTTATAATCGTTGCAATTCACTGGAAAAATTAACGCTTTTTAACACTAATAATACTTTTATATATAATTCAACATCACACTATAGCTATTATAACATAATTTATTTTTAACATATATTGTTATTTTTTTATTTCATATTTTTTATTTACTTTCAGGACAACCCAGGCACAGAATAATCCCAGAATAACTCCAACTATAACGTCAGTAGGATAATGAACGAAGAAATATAGCCTTGAAAAGGCTATTAAAATTGCGAGAGTAAGAAATACATATTTTAAATTTTTTATTCTCGACATAAGAACTCCCGTACAGGCAAAGGCTGATGCGGTATGTCCGGATGGGAAAGAATATCCGGATTGATGGGAGAGTATTGTTTTTAAATTATCATATTCCAGGAAAGGACGTATCCTTTGAAAAATATGCTTAAGCATCCCTTCACCCAGTAGAGTTGCGAGAAGTAACGCAAAAACAGTCAGAAAACCTGTTCTCCTGTATTTTTTTGTAAATATTAGTATTATTGAAATGGCAAGCCATATTGCCCCAACATCTCCAAGCTTAGTTATAAAAAAGAAAATATTATCCAGAACAGAATTGTTAAAATTTGCCTGAAGGAATTCGAGAATTCCCACATCAAAACTCTGTATGCATTCCATAACTCACCCCCTGAAATTAAAACGTGGGATATTATACTATATGAAGTAGACCACAAATAAATTCAAATCATAATGGAAACAATGTCAAAATCCATCTCATTCAGGATGATCATTTGAAACTGTAATGATAAATTATTTATTGGAAAGTCTTTTTTTATATTAATTTGACTGTCTAAAGATATTTATAGATAAAAACAACATTTGACAATATTATTTTCATTTAGTATACTATCAATATACTTAGTATATTCTATGTGCAGAGAGGTGAAAAATGGGAAGAGAAAATAAAAAAGAAAACATAGCCAGATTGAACAGGGAAACGATTCTCTCGGCAGCAGAATCCCTTTTTACAGATAAAGGGTTTATTAATACCACAATCGACGATATATCCCAAAAATCTGAATACAGCAGAAGGACTATTTATTCTTATTTTAAAAGCAAAGAGGAAATAATGCAGCAGATAGTCCTGAAAGGTTTAACAGAGCTTAATACAGATATAAAAATGCTGATTGATAAAAAAAGCGATTTTATCCAAACATACTTCTCTATTTGTAAAGCTATGACTAAATACAAACTGAAAAACCCTCATTCATCGGATTCGGTAAACAATTTCAAACCAGGAGAATTCGATTTTGCAAGTCTGTCTCAGACAGTTAAGGATATTTTTAAAACCGGCAATGAAATAAATAATACACTTGAAATTTTTCTGGAATATGGGAAAAAGCAGGGAATAGTTATCAATGATATTGATTCTAAAAAAACTGTTTTTATTATATGGTCAGGCATAAATTCACTTATAGATATGGTGGAACAAAAAGGAGATTTTATTGCAATGCAATTTAATACGACTAAAGAAGATTTTCTGAAATACGGATTCAGGCAGATAATAAATTCTATACTGGAGGTAAGAATATAATGGAAAAAGGAAAATCAAGCATGACTTCTTTGATTTCTTCATTTGCACGTGCATATCATTCTGAAAATGACAATCCAAAAATCTTTGACGATTTCCTGGCAAAAAAACTCATAAGCTCTCAGGAGTACAACCAAATAGCAGGATATATGACACAGGGAATACAATCCTTTGCAGATGAAAATTATATTGATTATAGTTCCGAAGAAGAGAATTTGAAATGGGTAGTTCAGACACAGCTTTCACCAACTCCGCTGGCAAGAGCGAAATACTGTGAAGATATGCTTGAGAATGAAATGAGAATTGGATGCAGACAGTATATATTACTTGGTGCCGGAATGGATACATTTGTATTCAGAAAAAAAGATTTACTGGAAAAAATCAATATATTCGAATTAGATCATCCGGCAACACAGGCATTTAAATTGGAAAGAATAAAAAAAGCAGAATTGGAAATACCAGAAACATTACATTATATACCAGTGGATTTTAAAGTTGAGGATTTCTCCAAAAAACTGCTTTCAAGCAAATATGACAAAACGGAGAAAACTTTTTTCAGCTGGCTGGGAGTATCATACTATCTATCAAAAGAGAATATTTCAAAATTATTTAAGACTATTTCAGAAATGGCTCCGAAGGGAAGTGCAATTGTATTCGATTATGCAGATGAAAACCTTTTTGATTCAAAAGTAAAAAGAGTTCAGAATATGGTTGGAATGGCAAAAGCCGCAGGTGAACCCATGAAATCTTGTTTCAGCTACACCGAACTTGAAAAAATTCTTGAAGATTCCGGATTTTTGATATATGAACATTTGTCTCATGAAGAAATAGAAAACAGATTCTTTAAAAACAGGAATGATTACCTCCACGCCTTCGAACATATCAACTACGTGCTTGCAGTTTTAAAATAATTAAAAATATCTGCTTAAATCTCAATTTCAGATCGTCTAGTAAATAGTGATAACTTGGGACTGTACCAGCTTTTTTGGGATCGTACCAAGTTATTATGAGAGTTTATTTGTTAAAAATTATATGTGATAAATCAGACTTTTTAACATTAGGAATGTTGATTCAACAATGACAAGTATAATATTTCATACAGAATCTTGAGTCATTGATGAATGAGGTTTGACATCAATTTTTTGATATCGATAAAACCTGATATAAAGAAGTGAAAAAGTAAGCGGGAATGCAAATAAAAGCTTTTAATAAACTATGAGTATTTTTAACAATATATCAGGTGCAGTCCTTTTTGGCTCTGCACATTATTTTGGACTATACGTATGTTCGGCGAAGAAGGAAATTTCTCTGAATCCTTTTCTTTCGTATAATTTTTTAGCTCTGTGATTGGTTTTTAAGACCTTTAACATTATTCTTTTCGTATTTTTTTCAATCATCCGGTTTACACAATGTGATAGCAGATAGCTGCCGTATCCCCTGCACTGATACTCTGGTTTTATCACTATATCCATTATAAAATTACCTTTGAAAATGTATGCACCTACAAGTTCTCTTTCATTCCAGAAAGAACTGAGCTGATTATTTTCACTATATAACTGAAGTGTTTTATCGAATCCATCTTTATATTTAGAGTATCCATCGACTTCATAACCGTTATCCAAACAGAGCTGGTAATAAGTACTATCGAATAAGTTAGCAAATTCATCTATCATATTGCTATTATAATATTTTTCCATCAAATCACTATCCGTTATTTCAGCTTTTCCCATATACTCCAGAAAATGTCCTTCCGAATCAGTTATAAAACCCATACTCTTCACTAAATCAATTATCTCCCTGTTTTTACCGTAAACGTTAAAACAAATTTCCTTCGCGTATTTATTAGAAATATATTTACCGGTTTTTTCTTCTATCAGCTTTAAACTTGAATCTATAAAATTATCATTGAGAAAGCACGCGAAAAATATGCAGCAATCTTCATTTTCAACTTTGATAAATACACCTTGATTTTGTTCGGAATAATCTGAGTATATTGTTTCCACATTCCCATTTTTTAATTCATCATGTACATAGTTTCTTGCATTAGGAGATATTTTCCCTATTAATTCCAATAATTTCTTTTCAGTCATTACAACTCCCCTTTTTTTATAATTCTAAGTATAATAAAATCAAATAATCATTATGTACAAATTTCAAAAAACTATTTTTACAAATTCAGATTCTCTATTTTTCCCACAATAATTTCGGTTAATTTTAATTTATCTTTTTGATTAAGTCTATAAGCTGATGTAATTTCCCTTGTAGGCTTTGGATTTTCAGGGAGTAAATCGGCGATGTGCATATCTATTATTATTTCAGGTTTTTTCCCTGTGATTTTTTCAAGCTCATCCCCTATTTTTGGATTTGAATTATCTGCCCCACCGCTAATTGAAATAAAAGCATATTTACAATTATCCCGTTTTACCGATTTTAAATATTGTCTCAATGGAGTTGCTACACTTCCTATCCAGATAGGACCAAAAAAGAGAATCGTATCGCTTCCTTTAAATGTATCTTTTTCAGGCAATACTTTTGGGGTTCTGTTAAAAAGTAAGTCAAAAGCTATTGTCCAGATATTTCTCTTTTTATTTTCCTTAACATCATAATGTTTTATTTTAAGCTGCTCAGCAACACTTTTAGCCAAAGCCTGGTTGTTTCCAGTTAATGAGTAAGAAATCGCTATCATATAATCACTCCTTATCAGTTTCAGCATTGATTAATGCTTTCATAACAAAATCAGATATATACATCTGAACCTCCGGAAAGTACTGAATGCCTATTTCTTCTTTATGAGTATCAATATTTACTATTGAGGCAAAAATAGCCATTATCATCTCCGCACTGATATCGCTTCTCATCTTACCGTCTGACTGCCATTTCTCTATAATTTTTATAAAGTCTCCATACAGGAAGTCTACTGCCTGCATTCCATTCTCTTCTCGGAATATTTTTTCAATCTTATCAAAAACTTCCCCGTTAAACCACTGGCATAATATAGGATTGTTTTTCATACCGGAAATGTTCAATTCAAACAATTTACTTGTTAGTTTTACGGGATCATCGTTTAAATCTACAGATTCCATCATACTTTTTTTAAGTTTATAATTTTCATCCATAAATATTTCCATAAATAGTTTCTCTTTTGATGAGTAATAATTATAATATGTACCCACAGCCACTCCAGCCATTTTTGTTATGTTTGATACATTAGTTGCTTTAAATCCTTTTTCTGAGAACAATGTTTTCGCACACTTATAAAGAATTTCCTTTTTATCTTCCATATATTTTCCTCCATAAATTAATTATCATTTCTTTTACCTATGTTTAGCCATCAGAAAACCTATTAAGTCAAAAAATTTACCTGAAGCTTTTTTCAGGAAATTCAACTCCACCGGATAATAATAATCGCTATTGAACCACCCAGCTTCTTTATAAAACCTGAAATCCATATATTCTTCATCCAGCATGTTTTTTATATTGGACCTCGAAATTCTAAAAATCATCAGCCTGAACAAATTCGGAGAAGCTATATTTTCATTTACCAGAGTTTTATAAAATCTGTCAGCAGCTTTTTTTATCCTGGAAGAAGCTTCTTTTTCCTGATTTTCCGTTTTTGGTTCCAACGATTCTATAACACATCCTTTTGACACTTTAAACCCGAGGTTTTTACCTATTGTATTACAGAGGTATTTTACAATATCTTCACCTCCAAAAACTCCCTGGGTTACGATCGCGGTAAATGTTTTTTCAAAATATCGTGGCCTGTGCAGCATAAATGCTATACGGTCTATCATGGCTTTTAAAATAGCTGCGTTCTGAAAAGCATAATTTGGTGTGGCAAAAACGACTCCATCAGATTCTTCAATTTTTTGAATCAGGATATCTCTGTCATCCTGTATCGGACACATTTCTTCACCTTTATCAAAACAAAGTTTACATCCCCTGCAAAAATCAATTTTATAATCTTTTAAGAAAACGTAATCGAATTCAAAATCCTCATATCTCTTTAGATTTTTTTCAAATTTCTTGACCATTTCAAAAGTAGAATGTTTCCTGAAACTTGCAATAAAAAATGTTATTTTTTTCATTTTCCAACCTCCAATTTTATCAATTCGATATGAATGAATATTTTTTTATTCATTCATATTTATTTTATCATTATTTTTTAAAATTGTCAATAAATTTTTTATTATCTTCCATGTATAATATCTTTTAAGTTAGACCATCTAATAAATGATTTATCAATACTTTTTCGAATAGTCATCCAGAACGAGACGGACTTGATTTATAGTACGATGAAGGTAATCCCGGGTTTCTGTTTTATTACTCTGTAACATAAAAAACATGAAATTTCAGCGTGCTAAAACACAAGCACGTCGCACTACAATACAAGTGCTCCCATAAGAATGACAAACTTCTGTTCTCATGATGATTTTAGTATTTTTTGAATTTATTGGACGGTCTATATCTTTTAAGTTGGAGGAGAATATGTTTGAGTTTTATAATACCGAATATTTAAAAACCGAAGAAATATTCTTAAAATTAAATAGAGTAGCAGAAGAAAATCCTGAGAAAAACTATTTACCTGCGTATTATTTCAAAATATGCAGAATATCTGATAATACTGAAATGGGAATATGTGACCTGAGAATTGGTTACAATAAAGGTACTTATTACGGAGGAAATATAGGTTATGGGATTGAAGAGAAATTCAGGGGAAATCACTTTGCCGGAAAAGCATGTCTCCTGCTTTTTAAACTCGCTATAAAACATAAAATGGATTATTTATATATAACCTGTAATCCGGATAATATAGCATCCAGAAAAACTTGTGAATATGCCGGTGGTGTTTTAGAAAAAATATTAGACCTTCCAGAAGATAACGACATGTATAAGGAAGGGGAACGTCAGAAATGCATATACAAATTTTCGTTTAATCAAAAATAATAGTACAGAGGAGAAATTATGAATTTGATAGAAAGCCACTTCGAAATTTATATTGCGAAAGACAGCAAAATAAAAAACGCACATCTATTAGTTCATTCGGATAAACTGGGAATACATCTTAATTTGGCAGGGGGAAATGCGAAAGATGAAATTATAAACCCCGACCAGCCATATTTCATGGCAAGTGTGGGGAAACTCTTCACTTCTGTTCTGTTTGGTATACTTTATGAGAAAAGAAAACTCGACTATAACGACAAAATAAATAAATTTATTCCACCTGATATTATGAAAGATCTACACGTTTATAAAGGGAAAGATTATTCAAATGACATAAAAATAAAACATCTTTTAAATCACACATCGGGATTACATGATTATTTTGACGATAAACCAAAAAACACAAAACCTTTTATAGATATTATTTTAGAAGAAAAAGATAGAATGTGGTCCCCAGTCAAAGTTATAGCATGGTCTAAGAATAATTTAAAACCTCATTTTCCTCCTGGAAAAGGGTTTCATTATTCAGATACGGGTTATCAGCTTTTAGGATTAATTATAGAGAAATTATGTGGAATGCCATTTCATGAAGCTTTGAGAGAACACATATTCAAACCGCTTAATATGAATAACTCTTTTTTACTTCATCACTCAGAACCTACGGAAAAATCTGAATTCCCGGTTGCCGGAGTATATATGGGAGAAAAAAATGTAATAAATCATAAAAGTCTGAGTGTTGATTATGCCGGTGGTGGAATAGTATCCACTTCAGAAGATATGCTGTTATTTTTACAGTCTATCGTCAAAGGAAAGATAATATCAGAATCCACCTTCAAAATAATGCAGGATTGGGCAGGTTTCTTCAATATTCAATTCATGGGAATCGATTATGGATACGGACTTATGAAGTTTAAGGCAATTCCATTGTTTTTACCTGAAAAATACAGTATCTGGGGTAACGCAGGTTCAACTGGAGCTTTTATGTTCTACAATCCCCGTTATGACACATATTGTATCGGTACCTTAAATCAATTCAGGTATCATAGTAAAGGTGTACGAATGGTATTCAAAAACTTAGCCATAATCGCAAAAGGAAATATAAATTATTAAAAGGAGTGATACATATTTTCAATTTTTTAGATACCTCTAACTTAAAGAATGACGAAATTTATCTAAAATTGTACAAAACGAGCGAAGCATTTCCTGAAATGAATTATGTCCCCGCATATTATTTCAAAATATGCAGAGTTAAAGGAGATATAGAGGTGGGAAATTGTGCCCTCAGAATAGGTTTCAATGATAATATATATTATGGTGGTCATATAAGCTATGAAGTTGAAGAAAAATTTCGCGGAAATCACTATGCAGGAAAATCTTGTTTTTTAATGTTCAAACTTGCAGAAAAACATGGTATGGATTTTGTATATTTAACATGTGATACAGACAATTTTGCTTCCAGGAAAACATGTGAGTATATCGGAAGCAGTTTTATAAAAATTGAAGATTTGCCGGAAGATAATGAAATGTATATTGCCGGTGACAGACAGAAATGCATATATAAATACTCTTTTGCCTAAATTACGGCTAAGGGATAATTAATTTATGGAAAACTGGAAAAATGATCGAATTGCCTCCGCTGTCAGGGGAGAAAATCCAACGGTTATTGCAAAAATGAAAAGCGGGTTTGCAGTAATTGGAGATACACAATTCCTTCCAGGATACTGTGTTCTGCTTGCTTATCCAAAAGTCAGCTGTTTAAATGATTTGAGTATTATTGGCCGACAGACATTTTTAACTGATATGACTTTAATTGGGGACGCAATCACAAAAATCTGCAATCCCATACGTATTAATTATGAAATACTCGGAAATCTGGATAATTTCCTCCATGCACACATTTTCCCTCGATATGAATGGGAAGAAGAATCAATAAGAAAAGGTCCGGTTTTTAAATATCCTTCTGAAAACTGGAGTCTGCCAGAATATCAGTTTTGCGAAAGCAAACATGGAGAACTGAAGAGAATTTTAACCTGGACTTTAAATGGACTCATGAATAAATCTTTTGAATAATCTTTATAGTATCCTAAAGAAATCATTTTAATTATTTTCTTTAGGATACTCATTAAAAAATCAATTAATTAAAAACCTCACTTATTTTTAGAAATAATCGGAACATATACTGTTGCAGATGGATTACCTGCATATCCGTCTTTATAAAATACTGAAAAGAATTCCTGATCATAATATATAAACCCGGGAATATTTGCCATTTCATATTCTGACTTTGGAAGCCATCCTTCAATTATATGTTTAAAAGCTCTTCCAACATCTTCATGTCCACGTTTTATTATTTTAAGAGAAACATATTCAATTTCAGGAAAATAAACAAACTCCATATTCTCAGGAATATTATCACTGCTAATAACTTCCGTACCCATTATATAATCAAATTCAGGAGTATCCCTTTTAAAACGGAATATACAGAGTTGATTATTATTTTTTCTTCCTGGAATTCCCTCTAATTTCTTTTGTTCTAAAATATTATGAAAAAAATCTGGTATGTCTTTTTTACTTTGACCTTTTAAAAACGATGTATGCAAACACTTGCCCACAACTTTCATCTCTTCGCGTCGTACGATTTTCAATTCATTCATATTAAAACTCCTTTTTGATGTTTTTATACATAAATTAAATGGTTCTCTTTCATTTACAGTGGGTAAAATATATAAGATAAATGAAAGGTTAAGTATAAAACAAAAAACTAAAAGCCGGGATTCTTCATTTCACCCTGAGATAAAAAAATCCCAGGGTTCATTCTGAATGACAATAGACGGTACAAAGCACAAAAATTTTCACAACTGGTCATCCAGAGGTAGCACTGTTTTTTAGTGCGTTATGCGTTTGTATTTTAACGCACCGAAGGCAATCTCGCACTTGATTTTTGCGTAGCTAACACTATTTACCCACTATATCTGTAGGAGAACCAAATAAAAAATATACCTTTGTCTCGTTAATTTAGATTTTCTTTTTTATTTATAATTGGGTGCTACTGAATGACACAGATTTTGTCATTCTGAGTGAGAAAGTGTTGTTATAAATACAGTAGAATTTTCCTTATAAGAAAATTCCTGAAGTGAAAATATCTTTATTTTCACTCTTACTCCTGGGTTTAGAATTTTATTTAACAGAAATTAGGAATTATACCTACCTTTGATTTCACTCACTTTGTTTCCTTGGCCCTAACTAATTAAAGAATTTATGTAAAAATTTTTTGAGGAATATATTGAAAAAACCTTGTACTTTTGAAATAAAATATTATCTGTATATCCATATTTATGTTGGTTACATAGTTATTCAACAAGACCTAATTGTAAAATGGTATCCGCTTTCTCATTCTAAAACTCATCACTTATTTTTTTCAATATCGAAATCATTTCAACCCTTATATCTTTATTTTCAAAGCAATTAAGAATTTTTATAGCTATATTTCTATCCACTTTTTCATGATTTTTATTTATTGATGTGCCTTTTTCGGTAATTTGAAGTCCATACGATCTTTTATCTTCATTATTAATTAGTCTTTTTATAAATTCCTTTTTTTCTAGTCGATTTATTGCACTTGTTAATGTACTTCCGGATACAAGTAGCATTTTTTTTATTTCTTTAATAGTTCTAACTCTTCCATTACCAACAATTTCTAAAATCTGTAAATCAATAGGATTCAATTTTGCTAGTTCTTCAGAATTTTCATTAATATAATCATGTATTTTTTTAAGTAAATTGTGCATTGATTGATTTATTATTTTTATATCATTGTCACTGCATTTGTTCATTTTATTTCCTCGCTTTCATATTAATACGATATTCGTATTATACGATTTTCGTATCATTTTGTCAAGGACTATTAATAAGTTTACAAAACAGGACAAATAAAGAGAAGACTTATAATTTTTATTCTGTTAGACTTTGTATATAGGAGGTGAATTTATGCAATGGTTAAAACAGTTGAGTGACGCTATCGATTATATTGAGAATAATCTTGAAAATGAAATATCATTTGATGAAGCAGCTGAAATCGCCTGCTGTTCAAAATTTTATTTTCAGAGAATGTTTTCATATGTTGCCGGAATCACACTTTCAGAATACATAAGAAGAAGAAAAATGACGAAGTCAGCTTTTGATTTGCAGACAACAGACTTAAAAATATCTGAAATAGGTGCTAAGTACGGATACGACTCTCCGACTTCTTTCAACAGAGCTTTTCAGAAAGTTCACAATATTGCACCATCAGTTGTACGCTCAGAGAATACTCAATTAAACGCATATCCAAGGATAAGATTTTCAGTTCAGGTTACCGGTAATGAATGTATGAAATACAGAATTGAAAGTAAAGAATCTTTCAGGATAGTTGGCAAAAGAGTAAATTTAAAGGATGATATCGAAGAAAATTTTAAAATTATTCCAAATTTCTGGGAAAAAATTATTGATGATAAAACTCTTGAAGAAATAATCAGTATTTCTAATAAAATTCCTGATGGAGTTTTAGGGGTTTCAATATACGAAAATCCGAAAGACATTTATTACTTTATAGCAGCTTCATCGGATAAAAATACCCCTGATGGTTTTTATGAATATGAAATCCCCGCTGCAACCTGGGTCGTATTTGAATGTGATGGCAAATTCCCGGATTCAATACAGAATGTTTTTAAAAGATTCTTCACGGAATGGCTCCCGTTATCGGGATTTGAATATGCCCAATTACCTGATATAGAGGTATATCCGCAAAACAAATATGAAAATAAAACAGGATATTCTGAGATCTGGATTTCAATAAAAAAAGAAAACAACGATTAAGTTGTCAAGGAGGTAATGATGAGTTACGAAGTACAGATTAAAAATGTGGAAAGTACGAGAATCGCTTTTATGAGTTACAGGGGAACGATTCCCGGAGCATCAAAACATTTCCCGGCAGTTTTTAAATCCATAACGGGAAAAACATCGGGGGCACCATTTTTCCTTTATTATTCTTTTGACAGGCAAACTGGTGAAGGAGAGATGGAATTGTGCTTACCAACAGGAGAAACACCCACAGGTCATGGTGTAAATGTAAAAGAATTACCCTGTACAAAGGCAATATGTACAACACATTTTGGACCTTATGAAGAGCTAGATGATGCGTATACAGCTATCAGAAAATTCGCTGAAGAAAACAGACTTGAAGTACAGATGCCCTGGAGAGAAATATATATAAAGGGACCTGGCATGTTAATCAAAGGCAATCCGGAAAAGTATGTTACCGAGATAATTTTTCCGCTGAAAGAGGCTTAAAAATGTACGCCATAGAAGTAGAAAAACTTGTAAAAGAATACAGTAACGGCGTCAGGGCACTTAACAGTTTGAATCTGAAGGTAAAAAAAGGAGAAATTTTTTCCCTTCTCGGACCGAACGGAGCCGGTAAGTCGACCCTTATTAATATATTAACCACATTCTACAAACCCACGTCAGGAAAAGCATTCATTTTCGGGAAAAATATATATTCTGAACCTCAGTTTATTCGTTCGCAAATTGCATGTGTCGCTCAGAATATATCGATTGATCTGCATCTCTCACTCATGGAAAATATGATTTTTCAGAGCAGGTTGTATAAAGTCAAAAAAGAAATAGCAGTAAAGAGGATTGAAACTCTGATAAAGAGTTTTGATTTATCTTCCTATCTTAAATATCCCGTCTCTTCTTATTCTGGTGGAGTAAAAAGAAGGCTTGATATAGCGATGAATATGGTTTCAAATCCAAAAATCCTGTTCTTAGACGAACCGACAGTTGGAATGGATATAGAATCCAGAAAATCCATGTGGAATATGCTGCTCAAAATCAAAGAGAAATTTCAGACAACTATTTTCCTGACAACACATTATCTGGAAGAAGCAGAACATTTAAGCGACACAATATGCATTATGAAAAAGGGGCGTGAAATTGTTCAGGGGAATAACATGGAACTCAGAAATTATACACAGCAGAATTTGATCAAAATTAAATTCTTGAATTCAGAAACTGTTAAAAAAATTTCTGACTATTTTAAGTATAAGAATTTCATAAATTTCATGAATATCCACAAAAAAGAAGTTACGGTGAATGTGAAAAACATAAAAAAGAGTTTCACAACTATAAATGAATATCTGTTGAAAAATGTACTTGAATTTGAATCTATTGAAATTTTGAAGCCCT
>Ga0272441_10000073_pt1 | contig 211409 bp, 195 predicted proteins | sample SSMProp6N_FD_193582 | JGI IMG/M metagenome (GOLD analysis project Ga0272441, IMG submission 193582) | Marine sediment archaeal communities from Little Sippewissett salt marsh, Falmouth, MA, United States - SSM-Prop-6N | ecosystem: Environmental > Aquatic > Marine > Wetlands > Sediment ...
TGGGAGATCCAGACGAAGTGATAGACAACCCGCTTCATCCATACACAAAGGCATTGATAACTGCGGTATGCGAACCTATAGCCGGGAAGGTAAACAGGATAAAAGAGGTACCGATAGAAGGGGAAGTACCGTCAGCGATGAACATACCATCCGGATGCAGATTCCATCCCAGATGTCCTTATGCAAAAGAACAGTGTAAGGTTGACAACATACAGCCTGAACTTGAAAATACAGGTATACGTCACAGTGTTGCCTGTTTCAGGTACAGGGAAATATAAAAACGGACTTCATGTCCGTTTTTATATTATGAGTATATTTTAAATTAATTTTATTCAAGAAAAAAGTGTCCCTTTTCCGGTTGGAATCTTATGAGTCTTACGTTTAAAGCCCCGAAATCACGGAATTTGTCATTCGAGATTACGGCATATTTTTTTTCGAAAGCTTTTTTCAATATGTAGTCATCTGCTGGGGAAAATAGCTTTACATTCGGGTTTTCCCTGAAATTATCCGACCAGAATCTGTATGAGGACTTTATAACGTAATTTACATTGGCATCAAATACAAAATGGATTGGAAAAAGTAATTGCGGATAAAAAGCCAGGGCATTCATGAGATCCTTCATTCTTAAAGGATCAGGCTGATACAAACCCGCACGTATTATGTTGCTTCCGTCTATAATAACCCCTTTGTCGTATTTTTGTGTTGCCAGTCTTTTTAAATAAGGGTGTATTTTGGCATTTTCTATTTCCTCAACAAGAGTCTTTTTCTGTTGAGATGTCATACCGGCAAATAATTCGTTTATCCAGTGAACTTCATTGTATTGAACCTTGTATATGTTTAATTTTTTCAGACAATCTGTGATTTCATCGAACATCTGCATATCCTGCCTGTCGACAAGTGGATTTTTCTTTTTTTCGGATAAGCCGTAATTCATGGTTTTCAATGCGGCAACGAATTCAAGCGGAGTCTGAAAAAGCTGTTTTTCCTCTGAAGAGGAAAAGGGTTTAATCAAAGCGGCATTATATTCCATATATGTTTTGTACTTTTTATTGAAGCCCCAGTTTCTGGATGCGTATTTTTCAAGTTCCTGTACGGGAAGAAAAAAATGTTTCGGAGCTGTATAGAAAAGCACTGGAGCAATATCCCAGTCATTTATAGACAGCATTTTGAGGGAACTGTTCAACCTCGATGAAAACTTTTCTTTTCCATATAACAAGTTGTCCAGCGAAAATACTATGGTGAATATATCATTTTTTTTGAAAATGTCTGTAAGTCTTTCGTCACATTTGGACAATACGTATCTCAGGCCTGTTTTATCTATTTTTTTCAGATTATTCCTACTTAGGCTTTCACATACGAATTTGGAATTTACTTTCATGTCTTTTAAATTTTTCAGGTATTGTGCATCGTAAAATATATCCATTATTTCTTTCAAGCTTAATCACCAAATGTTTAATTATACTAAGAGAGTATACCAGACCGGGAAGCTGAAAAGAAACAGGAAAGTTGAATACACGACAACTGCGCTGGCAAATTCCGTATCGTGACCCAGTTCTTCGGCTATTAAAACGGTGTTTACGGCTCCTGGCATCGCCAATTCCATAACAAATATTTTATATGAAAATTCATCCATGTTCAGTAATTTTCCTATCAGCAAACCTAGAAGAGGAGGCAGGAATAGCTTCAGCATAGCCGCAGGTAAAGCGGAAAGTGAAACTTTGCCACCGAGTTTTATCTTGGAAAGGCTTATTCCAACAACCAGTAATATAACAGTTATCGCACTGTTTTTCAGCATTTCCATAAAGGTTACTATAACATCTGGTAAATCCCGTCTCCAGCTGAATCCAAGCAAACCGGAAATCCAGCCTATAGCGACCAGATATATCCAGGGCATTTTAAGTATTTTGCATATTGAATTTTTAATGGATTTTTCATTCGAATCGGTTATCATTGCCAAACCAATTGAAGGAAGGAAAATCATGTTTGTTATCGCCATTAGTACGGCATTGGGTATTGCATGAGGGCCTATCGAATATTCCAGAACGGGGTAACCGATATATCCGGTATTCGAAAAGCTGTTGGTATACGACCATAGTATGAGATTCTTTTTTAATAACTTCCCTATGAGAAAATATATCAGCATGATTGAACCGGTTACCATAAGCACGCCGACGAAATACAACCCCATTGTTTTTATATCCGGTACATTGTCGTTTATATACGTAAAAACCATAACGCTTCCGAAAAGCCAGAATGCCAGTTTTCCGAGCATTTCAGCCGGTTTTTTAAATATTTTACCGAATACGAAACCGGTAACAAAAATCAGAAATACAGGAAGTATTGAGTTAAAACTGTTTATGAATAAACCTGAAAGGTCTTTCAATTGTCTTTTTCCGCCTTTCCGTTTTTCTTAATTCTCAGGTGGTAAACGAGATTGGAAATATCGGCGGGATTTATTCCCGGAATTCTCATTGCCTGCCCGATCGAAAGAGGTTTTATTCTGTCCAGTTTCTGCATGGCTTCGGTTGCCAGATTTGAAACCTGAGAATAGTCAAGGGTTTCAGGGATTAAAACAGTTTCCATATCCTTGAATTTTGAAATTTCTCCCAAAGCCCTTTCAATGTATCCGGAGTATTTTGTCTCTATTTCTATCTGTTCTATTAAATCTTTATCTGATATTATTTCTTTGTCGAACTGCTTGATGTCATCATATTTAACCTGTGGACGTTTGAGTAAATCCAGGAATCTTCCGGTTTCCTTCATAGGGGTTGTTCCCAGACTTTCCAGAATGGAATTGAGTTCATCTGATGGTTTTATAACTAACGATGACATTCTGTCAATATTTTTACCGATGTTTTCCTTAAGATTTTCAATTTCGGTATAGAAATCTTCGGGAATCAATCCGAGTTCTTTTCCATATCCCGCCAATCTGATATGGGCGTTATCGTTTCTTATTACAAGCCTGTATTCGGCTCGGGATGTCAGCAACCTGTAAGGCTCATCGGTACCTTTTGTTACCAGATCATCTATTAGCACACCTATATACGATTCATATCTCTTCGGTATCCATGATTTTTTGTCCTGAAGTTTCAAGCTTGCGTTGATACCAGCTATCATTCCCTGTGCACCGGCTTCTTCATAACCACTCGTACCGTTTACCTGTCCGGCAAAAAAGAGATTTTCGATTTTTTTACTTTCTAATGTGAGTGTAAGCTGCTGCGGATACACATAATCGTATTCAACGGCATACGCAGGTCTGACTATTTCTGCATTTTCAAGTCCATTCACGGATCTGACCATTTTAATCTGTGCTTCCAATGGAAGGCTTGAGCTCATACCTCCTATGTAATATTCGGGATTCTGAGCGCCTTCAGGTTCAATAAAAAGCTGATGAGAATCACGATTACCGAATTTCACCACTTTATCTTCGATAGAAGGGCAATATCTTGGACCAGTACCTGATATTATTTTTTCATCCCCGTAAAGGGGGGAGTATTTTAAGTTATCCAGTATTACTTTATGAGTTTCCTGATTTGTTCTCGTTATGTAAACTCGCCATTTATCCTCGAGTACCTCTGCTTTTGTGAAATGCGAAAATGCCAGGGGTTCTTGACTGGTGCATTGTGCCTCCATGACATCAAAATTTATCGTGTTCTGGCTTATCCTTGCCGGTGTGCCTGTTTTAAACCTTCCCATCGATATTCCAAGTGATTTTATCGAATCTGATATGTTTTCAGCAGACACTTCACCAAGCCTTCCGGCTGGTAATTCTTTAGGCCCTACGAAAATTCTGCCTTTTATAAATGTTCCAGCTGTTACTATTACAGAGTGTGAATGATATTTTTCTCCGAAATGTGTGGATATTCCCGACGCTTTACCGTTCTCCACGAGTACTTTTTCAACAAGGCCGTATCTGAGATGCAGCCCGGGAGTATTTAGCAGTGTATATGTCATGTTTCTGCTGTATGAATTTTTATCAAGTTGAGCTCTTAAAGCCCTTACAGCCGGACCTTTGCTGGTATTCAGCATTCTTATGTTTATCATCGATTTATCGGCATTCTTCGCCATCTGTCCACCCAAGGCGTCGATTTCTCTTACCACTATCCCTTTGGCCGGTCCGCCTATAGAGGGGTTGCAGGGTGTCCATGCCACGCTGTCCAGGTTTAAGTTGAAAAGCATTGTTTTCATACCGAGTCTTGCACATACAAGTGCCGCTTCACAACCTGCATGACCAGCACCAACTACTATAATATCGAAGTTGAATTCGTTTTCCATATTCATTATTTTTCCACCATTCTATTTTGTAGATATTTTAAATGCAACGAGAGAGGCGATCAACGTAACACACAGATAAACAACCAAATATACCATGTCGTTAATCATGAACGAAATGTCTTTTCCGGCTATTACTATTTTTCTCAGAGAATCTACCAGCGGTGTTATCGGCAGGAAACCGGAAATAGACTGCATTAAAGATGGCATTTGAGAGAGTGGGAAGAAAACACCACCTCCAAGGAACATTAAAAAAACAATTCCGACGGATATGCCCATGGATATTTCTCTGTTGGGTGATAAAACCGAAATTAACAATCCCAAAGAAAGGTATATTAGCATTCCCATACCCAGAAAAATCCCAACAGTCAGTAATGATCCTTCAAAATGTATGTTCATTATATAAACTGAGCCCCAAAGTAAAACTATTGTCTGTATTATTCCCAGTATTGAGTATGAGACGAATTTTCCCATTACATAAGCAGTTCTACTGGCATTCGTTATTCGAAACCCGTCCATTATTCCCAGGTCTTTTTCACGACTCACCGAACCCGTTATACCTATCAGCATAGTTGACAGGATTACGAAAGCAAGAATTCCCGGAGCCATTACATCGGGATAATCAAGTGTGTTGTGTTCAATTCCCTCTATGACGAGTTGAGGAATAGGGACATCAGCACCAGGAGTTATTTTCTCATCAAGATTCATTTCTATCATTGCGCCGTACTTTATCTCCCCAAGCCCCATTTTAAGCAATTTGTATATCGTTACACTTTCAAGCAGCGAAGCGCTACTGGGGACATAAGAAATATACGTTTGTTCCTGTTGCAGCATTTTTGCAGTAAAACCGAACGGAATTATTATCAGTCCGTCCATTTTCCCTTTATCCAGGGATTCCTGTGCCTCTTCGTAATTGTTTATCTTGTATACGTTCTCCTGTTTCAGAAAACCAAGTATAAAATTTGCAAGATAATTACCTATAAAGGTTTTATCTTCGCCTAAAACTCCTATTCTAACACTGTCCATAACTCTTTCAGTTGGAATAAACATAAGAGAAACGGTTAAAAGCAGTATAGGTGTTATTATCAAAATTCCGAAAAAAACCGGATTCCTGAAAATATATTTCAATTCTGTTCTTAGATGTATTATGAAACTTTTCATTTTATTCTCCATTTCAGATAAAAAGTGATTTTCTGACAGGAATCATTTTATCAGATAAAGTACGGATTAATAAAATCTTTTCAGAAATTCTACATCATTGACAAATTTATGTCAAGTTTGTCAGAGATTCTCATCATATATTTTTCTGAACATTTCGCCGTTTTCCACGAAAATTTTAATTATTTCCGGGTCGAAATGTCCTGACATCGTTCTTCCATCGCCGTTTACTATTATATCAAAGCTTTTTTCATGTGAGAAAGCCGGTTTATATCTCCTGGGAGATCTGAGTGCGTCATACACATCCGCCAAGGCCACTATTCTTGCTTCAACCGGGATTTCCTCTCCTTTGAGTCCGTTTGGATATCCGCTGCCATCGTATTTTTCATGATGGTTGAGTGCTATATTTCTGGCAATATCCAGCCATGACATATTACCTATGAAATCCGCACCGTATTCGCTGTGCTTTTTTATTATTTCATATTCTGTATCGGTTAATCTGCCATTTTTTGTCAGAATTCCATAAGGAACTTTCAATTTACCTATATCGTGTAACTGAGAAAAAATTTCTATTTCCTGTACGAATTCTTTGCCCAGATTCAGTTTTTCAGCAACGAATTTTGAGTAAAGTGATACCCTTTTTATATGTTCCCCTGTCTCGTCATCGTATATTTCACTTATTTCGGTTAATTTTCTTGACAGGTATATGTAAGACTGTTTTATTTCCCAGCTTAGATCCCTGTTTTCAAGCATGCTCATAATGGTTTTCAAGTACATTTCCACAATGGAAAGACCGTTTACTTCCGGCATGTCTCCCATCAGATAAAGCATTATCACATAAATCGTATCTTCAATACCCTGACTCCTGTAAGCAAATATGAAAACATTGTCATTATGAGTACTTATAACATTTTCATTGGGTGAATTCTGTATCCTTTTTAAGACTTTATCCATCTGTTTTCTGTCGAATTCAAAGGGAATGGGATAGGTTATAACCGCCTCTTCCTCTTTTTTCTGAGAAAGCATAACCATTTTTATTATGGGCAGGAAAGATTTGATTTCCTCATACATTTTATCGAGGAATCGTGATTTTTTCTGGTAACTTACCAGATTTACGAGGCTGTTGTTCATTGATGTAAGCATTTTATTCATATGAGAAAGTTCTTCATTGCTTATAGTGAGCTCCTCATTTGATGCCTGCAATTCTTCCGAATACGCCTGTATCTCTTCAAGATTTTCGTTGAAAACATGGTAAATCAATCCGATTTCATCATGCTTATTTATCGAAGGTATGGGTTGAGGTGCTCTGTTGTCCATGTCTTCTAAGTTTTTTGCAAGAGAAAGTATGGGATCCAGTATACTTTTCCTGTACATAATCGAGAACAGCAATATTGCCAGCAAAGGAATTGATGACAGAATAACCGTAAATATGAAATTACCGATAAAATTGTCTATTAAAGGCATGAAATCTACTGCGAAAATCATATTAGCCTCGTCGGTATAACCGTATATTGACAGAGGTTCTTCTCCAGCGATAAAATAATATTTATCGTTGATTTTTATAAAAGAATTGTTTATTAAATCTATTTCAGACTGGCTTTCGTCAAATTTACCTGACACCAGAAATGCGTCTTTGAATGTGGGAAGTAAATTCAGAAATTTTATTTGATCGTTCAGGACGTTTCTTTCAATTTCATATTGTCTTAATTCTTTTGGATAAAGTATCTTTCCATCTTTTACTATCAAAGCATTCATATTGTTGTCCGTAAGGCTTTGTTCGAAAAAAGACAGGTCTATATTCAGGTTTATGAACTTTATTCCGTTCTTAGTGGGAATAACATCGTTTATCGTGATTTTAAGTTCATCCTCACCGGATAAATCCATTTTTCTCCAGAATTCGTCTTCAAAATGATACTGTGAAAAAAGGTCAAAAGTTTTTGTGGGATCACTTATTTCGTTAATGGAGTTTATATTATTTTTACCCGAAAAAATTTCTCCCAGGAAATTTACAGTTTTACCGGCAAATGATTCCAGTATTTTCAGGACATTAGTATTACTTTTTGTTAAAGCAGAATTTTCTTCTAATTGACTGTTAAGATCAATATCTTCAACGACTATTCTCTGTACACCCGGATACTCTTCTGTGATTTTTTCCGTATCAGGAGTCTCCCCCTTAAGAAGAGAACTTTTTATCGATGAAAGAATACTATCGATGTTTTTATTTAACCCTTCTCTCATATCGCCGAAAGCTACTCGCTGATCGTTAAGGGTATTTTCCAATTTATCTCTTATGGTTACAAGGCCATTTGAGTAGTTGGTTACAATGGTGAGTATGGTTATCGGAAGTATAAAAAAAATCAAAAAAGCATTGAATCTTGCTCTAATACTGTATTTAATCTTAAAATTCGTTTTTAGTCCTTTAGTAAATTTTTTCATTTTCTCCTACTGTATAAAACACCCGGATTTAAATCCGGGTGTTTTTTATGATTTATCTTTCAATTGAATAAAAGCTTTTTAAGCCTTTGAATACTGCAGTTTCACCAAGTTCTTCTTCAATTCTGAGAAGTCTGTTGTATTTTGCAATTCTGTCTGTTCTGGAAAGAGAACCTGTTTTTATCTGACCGGCGTTAGTTGCAACTGCGAGGTCTGCGATAAATGTATCTTCAGTTTCACCGGATCTGTGGGAAATAACGTTTGTTATGTTATTTGTCTTTGCGTATTCTATAGTATCGAGTGTTTCTGTAAGAGAACCAATCTGATTGAGTTTTATGAGTATTGAATTGGATGCGTTTTCAGCAACACCCTTGATGAGTCTCTTTATGTTAGTAACGTAAAGGTCGTCTCCAACTATCTGAACTTTCGTTCCGAGTCTCGCTTTCATGTTTGCAAATGCATCCCAGTCTTCTTCATTGAATGGATCTTCAATTGAGATAATAGGATATTTTTCGCAAAGGCCTGCATAATAGTCGAGAAGTTCTTCGGAAGTCATATCTTTTCCGTCAACATGATATGTTTTTGCATCTTCGTTATAGAATTCACTTGCAGCACAGTCAAGAGCTATGAAAACCTGTTCGCCAGGTTTGTATCCTGCTTTTTCAATAGCTGCTATGATATTTACGATTGCATCTTCGTTGCTGTTGAAACTTGGTGCGAATCCACCTTCGTCTCCAACTGCTGTTACGTGTCCGCCTTCTTTGAGTATTTTTTTCAGATTGTGGAAAATTTCAGTTCCGGCTCTTAAAGCTTCTTTGAAGCAGCAGAAACCTGCAGGCATGATCATGAATTCCTGAATATCGAGGCTGTTATCTGCGTGTTCTCCACCATTTACGATGTTCATCATAGGAACTGGAATTGTTTTTGCGTTTGCTCCGCCAATATACCTGTAAAGAGGGATATCTAAAGCTATAGCTGCTGCTCTTGCACATGCCATGGAAATACCAAGGATTGCATTTGCTCCGAGTTTACCTTTGTTATCGGTTCCGTCAAGTTCTATCATGAGCTTGTCGATGAATACCTGATCGAATACGTTTAATCCGATGATTTTTGGGGCAATTATTTCATTGACGTTTTTAACGGCTTTCATAACGCCTTTACCCATATATCTATCATCACCATCTCTGAGTTCTACAGCTTCAAATTTACCTGTAGATGCTCCGGATGGAACTATAGCACTTCCAATGCTACCGTCTTCAAGATGTACTTCCACTTCTACAGTGGGATTACCACGGGAGTCAAGTACTTCTCTCGCAATAATGTCATAAATTTCAAGATACATTCTGGCACCTCCATAAAGTTTTAGTTTGATAAAAATTTCTCATTATAGTATACCACAAAAAAATTACCTGACATCCCATCCTCCGCAAGATTATAAACGAAAAACAGAATATTTTATTTCAAATAATTCTAAATTTTTCTGAATTTTTAATGTGATTTGTTTTTTGTTTTTTTTGATATGAAAAACAAGTATCCGATAAATACAAATGTAATAATATCAATTGTTAATGAGGGAAATGGAGATATACAATAAAAAAAAGATGTTGAAAAGTCTTTCTTTATCTGGTAAACTTAATGAGAAAAAAACGGAGGTGTGTCTATGAAAGGGATAGCACCAGGCAGAGCCAACATAATAGGAGAACACGTCGATTATAACGACGGTTTTATCCTTCCTTTCGCTTTGGACAAGGTTACAGAAGTCAAGATCGGCAAATCAATGGATGAAAAAATTCGAATAATTTCAAAAGGCTATGGTGAAGAGGTCTTTTCGCCGAAAAATATAAAAGCTACGGGCAGTTGGACTGATTATGTAAAAGGAGTTATAAAACTCCTTTCCGCTGAAAAAAAGATCAGAATAGAACCTGTAATCCTCAACATAAGTTCAAATGTTCCTACCGGAGCCGGACTTTCCAGCAGTGCTGCAATTGAGGTAGCTGTTATTGAGGCATATAATGCTTTTTACTCTTTAAATATGTCCCATGAGGAAATATACACTCTGGCACAGAGAGCAGAAAATGAGTTTGTTGGAATGAAATGTGGAATAATGGATCAGTTTATATCGGTAACCGGTAAAGAGAATCATGCCGTGTTTCTGGACATTATGAATATGGAATATGAGTATGTTCCGGTAAATGATGAGATATTCAAATTTATAATTGTGAATTCAAATGTAAAACATTCTCTTGGAGATAGCGAGTACAATCTCAGAAGAGAGGAATGTGAACAGGTTCTGGAACTCATGAATAAAAGCAGTTACAGGAAAATGTACGATGAAGAACTTGAAGAATCACGAAATCTGCTTACTTCAGTACAGTACAAAAGGGCAAAACATGTGATAGGTGAAAACAGAAGGGTTGTTGAATGTAAAAAAGCATTGGAAAATAACGATGTGGTAAAAGTGGGAAAACTTCTCAATGAAACCCATGTAAGCCTCCGTGATTTATACGAAGTGAGTTGTGAAGAACTGGATTTCATAGTAGAGGAATTCAACAAATTTCCTCAGGTGTATGGAGGAAGGATAATGGGAGGTGGATTCGGAGGAAGTGCGATAATTCTTTGTGAAGAGTACGATTTTCTGAATGAAATTTCAGAATTTAAAGAGGAATATAAAAAGAAATATGGAATTGAGATAGATGTGTACGAAGTAAAACCTTCAAAAGGAGCGTATTTTGAAAGAGATTAACATAGAAGGAATATTGAATCGATTAAAAGAAGAGATAGTTGAAAATGTTAAGACTTATCCGCTTTATATAGCTTTTTCAGGCGGTATGGATTCCACCGTGCTTGCCTGTGTTGCGAAAGAAGCACTTGGAAAAGAAAATGTTAAATTGATTCATGTAGTATATGGTCCATATACATATTTTAAAACACTTGAAAACGTTTTGAGAATAACAGTGAAGCTTGGGATTGATTTAAGACTGATAGATCATCAGAAAGAAATGGAAGCAATCCTGAAATATGGCCCTTCATGTAACCTCTGTACTAAAAAGGTTAAGCTTGGAGGTGTAAAAGAATGTGTGAGGGATGAAAACTGTCTGGTGGCCACCGGTTCGAATCAAAGTGATAGCTGGGGTTCATACGGTCAGAAAATAATGAACGGTACCTATTCACCTCTTTTAGACCTTGATAAGGACGAATTGAGGGAATTGTTGTTTCATTATGGTTTTAAAATAGAAGATGTCAGGGCAGGAGAATCTGTTTTAAGAGAAGGTTGTAAGCTCAAGCATCTTATGAAAATGCTTGCCGTGCCCGAATATCATGGGCGAGCTTGTGTAATGGCAAATGAAATACTTCTCGATATACTGAGTCAGGCTGGTGTGAAGTCGGAAATGGCAAATGTTAAAATAATCGGTCCGTTAAAGACGAACATCGCTTTGATAAACGTTAAACCTTTCATCGATAAAAAACTCGAAAATATAATAATCGAAAGAATAAAAAAAGAGAAAACTATTGCCGACGCTTTCTTCGTTAACAGGCCAATCAGGCTGTTTATAAAAGCAAATCCCAGCATTTACCGGATTGCAGACTCAAAAAAATGGCTTGAAAAGGGGAAATTTGCCGCTGAATTCGCAATACCACCCGAAGTGGTATGGTCTGAAAGCCCCAACAATAAAATGCGAACTTATCATGCTATTTCATTTGAATACGTTGAAAAATAACAGGAGGATAAAATGATTATTTCTTATAAAGGTAAATCACCTAAAATTTCCGAAAATACTTTTATAGCCCCAAATGCAACTATTATTGGTGATGTAGAAATTGAAGAAGGGGCAAGCATCTGGTATGGTGCGGTACTCAGAGGAGATATGGCCCCCATAAGAATAGGGAAGAATTCGAATGTTCAGGATAACTGTACCGTTCATACCGATACCGGTAAGCCTTCTATTATCGGAAAAAATGTCACTGTAGGGCATAATGCAGTTATTCACGGCTGTATCATAGAGGATAACTGTCTCATAGGTATTTCTGCGACAATATTGAATAATGCGGTTGTAAAAAAAGGTTCAATGGTCGCAGCAGGGGCTTTGATAAAAGAAAAGGCTGAAATTGGCCCGATGCAGCTTGCTGCTGGAGTTCCCGCAACTGTAAAAAAACAGTTTGATGAAAAGATTATATCCGATTTGGAAAAACATGCGCAGCATTATGTGGAAATGGGACAGGAGCATAATAAGAACATATAATTGATAAATATTTCAAATTTACAAACAAAAAATGCATTCCTTTTGGAATGCATTTTTATATTTTATGGGGATAAAATTTAAAAGAGTTGCTTTCATTGGAAAGCAACTCCGGGAGAAAGAAAATCAATTATTTCAATTTAGCGTTTTCCTTGTTTTTAAGTATTATATTACAGAGTATACCTATTATTGCTGATAAACCAAGACCCTGCAGTGAGAAATTCCCAAACTGTAAAGCTGCTCCACCCAGTGCTGGTATTAGCATGAGAGACATTATGAGAATATTCTTGTTGTTCATTTTAACCTGATTTTCAACGAGAGTTCTTATTCCAGTAGTTGCTATAAGCCCGAAAAGTATTATAGAAGCTCCGCCCATAACTGCAGATGGAATTGTCCTTATTATCGCTTCCACTTTCGGAATGAAGGACAGTATAATAGCGAATACAGCTGCTATTCTCATTATAACCGGATCATGTATACCTGTAAGTGCCAGAACACCAGTGTTTTCCGAATATGTTGTGTTTGCCGGACCACCGAACAAACCTGCTATGGATGTCGCGAAACCGTCACCCATCATACTTCTGTTCATACCAGGATCATCATAGAATTTTTTATCGGTAACCATAGATACCGCATAAATATCTCCGATATGTTCTACAGCTGCTACTAAAGCTGCCGGAACTATAACACTTATGGAATACCAGGAGAATTTTGGCAGGAAGAATGCAGGCATTCCCAGCCATTCTACGCCTGCAAGCCCTTTTCCGTCAGCCAGTGATGAGAAATCCACTATACCTGTAATCAAGGAGACCACATATCCTACGGAAATACCTATCAGTATAGGTAAGAGGTTTAAGAAACCTTTCGTGTACAGTTTTACAGCTACTATTGTTGCTATAACCAGAAGTGCCAGTCCCCAGTTTGAAGATGACATATCCACTACGGTGCTTGCCAGAGATAATCCTATCAACATTATCATTGTTCCCGTGATAACAGGTGGGAATAACTTTTCAACTTTCTTTACACCTATCCAGCCAATTATCAAACCGAATATGATTTTTACCAAACCGGCTATCATTATACCTCCGGTTGCATAGGCGATGGCATCGGCTGTGTTTCCGTTTGAAGCATAATAAGATGTAACGCTGATAATAGGAGAAATATAGGCAAATGAAGATCCAAGGTACACCGGAACTTTAAATTTGGTCAGCAGATGGAAGACCAAAGTTCCCACCCCAGAAGTAAAAAGGGCGACTGACACTGGTATACCCGTTAAATACGGAACCAAAACAGTCGCCCCAAACATCGTAAACACGTGTTGCAATCCTAGTAATAGCTTCTTCCAGATCAAGTTTATCCCCTCCAGATTAAAATTTCCTCGTGCATGTTATCATAAATAGTTTTATATATCAATTACGGTAATATATAAATATTTTTAAATCTATACTACTTAACTGTTGACTAAATTTCCATGTGAAATCCGGTTTTTATCTGAATAAAAGATGTGTGTGCAAAAAATAAACTATTACTTTGAAAGTAATAATTTATAATCTTTAATTCCATTCACTTTTAGATTTTTTTAGATTCAGTTGATCATTGGAAGGCTTATAACTTCAGTAATCTGAATAAACAAAGATTTGCAATAACCGGATAGTGCCAGTTTTTTGGGACCGTACCCGGTATATTTTTCATTTCATTTATTGTACAATCTATATATTTTATTGACAGTTATGTTTATTCTTATGAGTCAGTATTAAATTGCATAGTATGCCTATCAAAGCGGATAAACCCAATCCTTTCAGCGAAAAGTTACCCAGTTGTATTGATGCCCCCCCGAGAGCTGGTATTAACATAAGTGAAATTATAAAAATGTTTTTATTGTTTATTTCTACCTTATTGTCTATATAAGTCTTTATGCCTGTGGTGGCTATAAGACCTGCCAATACAATTGAAGCACCTCCTATCACCGATGCCGGGATTGTATTTATGATTGCCTCAACTTTGGGTATGAAAGAAAGAATTATTGCAAATACAGCTGCTATTCTCATAATAATCGGGTTGTACATTCCTGTAATAACGAGTACGCCAGTGTTTTCAGAATATGTGGTATTTGACGGACCACCCAGCAAACCTGCAATGGAGGTAGCGATACCGTCACCAATCATACTTCTGTTTATTCCGGGATCATCGTAAAAATTTCTGTCAGTAACCATTGAAACCGCATAAATATCTCCGATATGTTCTATAGAGGCAACTATGGCAGCGGGTACTATGATACCGATTGCATACCATGAAAATTTAGGCAGAAAAAATGCAGGAAGTCCCATCCAGCTGACATTTTCTATTCCAATTCCACCTGCTACCGAAGAAAAATCTACCATACCGGTAAGAATAGCTATTACATATCCCACGGATATTCCTAAAATAGTTGGAAAAAGATTTACGAATCCCTTCGTATAGAGTTTTACAAGCGTTATTGTTATAATTACCACAAGGGCAAGTGCCCAATTGGATGATGCCATATGTACAACCGTATTTGCCAATGAAAGGCCTATCAGCATAATCATAGTACCTGTTATTACCGGAGGAAATAATTTTTCAACTTTTTTAACACCTATCCAGCCGATTATCAAGCCAAATAAGATTTTTACCAGTCCGGCTACCATTATTCCACCTGTAGCATAGGCAATTGCATCAGCTGTATTACCATTTGAGGAGTAATAAGAAGTAACGCTTATTACTGGAGCGATGTAAATAAAAGAAGATCCAAGATATACTGGTATTTTGAACTTTGTGAACGAATGAAAGATCAAGGTTCCCAAACCAGAAGTAAAAAGAGCGACAGAAATGGGGATTCCCATAAGATATGGGACGAGAACTGTTCCACTGAACATGGCGAAGACATGTTGTAACCCTAAAAGAATTATCTTGAAATTCACAGTATATTTCCCTCCGGTATGAAATTTTATTTTACTTGTAGTGGTATAAAGAGTAAAACATATGTGTGTGTTTTATACATTACAAGTAAGTTTAAAGAAATTTAAAATGAGGATGGATTAAATCGAATAGAAATTTTATAGATGATATAATTGAGCAGGGAAATTCTGTTATTTGAAAGTATTCATAAAATGAAACATTTGACTTTAAAGGGGGAAGTATGAAAAAACTCTTTATATATGGTGCCGGGGGAATGGGCAGGGAGATATTTGAACTCGTTAATATTGTAAACAGAACAGAAAAAAAATGGGATGTAATGGGATATGTTGACGATGGCAAGACCGGAATCACTACTGAAGGGGATAAAATATATGGTGGATTTGAGTATTTGAAGTCATTGAACGAACCTTTTGATGTGGTTATTGGGATTGCCGATACTAAAATAAAGAAACTTCTCGTTGAAAAATTGTGTGAAATTAATCATGTGGGTTTTCCGACTATCATACATCCTTTTTCGAACGTATCTGAGAAATGTAAAATAGATAGGGGATGTATTGTTACTTACTCCTGTACCGTTGCTACAAATGCACAACTTGAAGAATTTGTGTTTATGAACATAGGATCGAAAGTTGGGCATGACACAGTTATAGGTAAATATTCCACACTGATGCCGGCAGTAAATATCTCAGGTTGCTGTTCTGCAGGTGAAGGAGTTCTTTTCGGTACGAATTCAAGTGTAATTCCAGGGAAAAAAATAGATGACAACGCGGTGGTAGGTGCGGGATCCGTAATATTCAGGAATGTTCCGGAAAAGGTCACCGTTCTGGGTAATCCGGGTAAAATATTTAGATTTTAGAATGTGGGGTGCAGTATGGAAAAAGAAAATATATTTCTCGAAAAAATTGCCGATATTTTAGAATGTGATACTGATACTGTCAGTATGGATATGGATTTCAGAGAAGACATAGAAGACTGGGATTCACTTAAAGGTTTTTCGATGTTGATAATGTTTGAAGAGGATTACGATAAAAAAGTCAGTGTGAATCGTTTTCTGGAATGCAGGAAAGTAAAAGATCTGTACGAAGAAGTTCAGAGTTGAGCTGATAATATGCCGGTTACTAAAATATCAGGGGTAAAGATAGAAGCTATGACTGCATGTGTTCCGGCCAATATTGCCGATAACATGGTGGTGGGCGGTGGTATTTTTTCCGAACATGAATTGAAAAATGTTTTAAAGGCGACGGGTATTGAAAAGCGACGGGTGTGTAAAAATGATGATACCACTGCTTTGGATCTTTCGCTGAAAGCTGCGGAGAATATATTTGAAAATACCGAATTAAAACGTGAAGATATCGGAGCCGTAGTTTTTGTGACTTTTACACCTGATAATCAAATGCCAAATAATGCCACGCTTGTACAGAGACAGCTCGGGCTTGGTAATTTCATACCCGCTTTTGATATAAATCTTGCCTGTTCGGGCTACGTATATGGATTATGGATTTCTTCATTAATGGCATACAATATGAACAAAAAGGTGTTGTTCCTTGATGGAGAAAAACAAAGCCATCTGACATCAAAAAAGGACAAATCAACAGCTTTACTCATGGGTGATGCGGGAAGTGCGACTATTATTTCTCCTGATAAAAATGACAATGAGTGGTTTTTCTCTTTTGAAACATATGGTGAGGACAGAGAGGCTTTGTATATTCCCGCCGGTGGGGCAAGGTCACCTTTAAAAAAAGAAGATCTGGATTACGTTGAAGATGAAGATGGTTCAAGCAGGAGAAACATAGATATAAAAATGAATGGGATGGATGTTTTCAGATTTGTCATTCAGAAAGTATCTTCAAATATTAAAAGCACTATGGAAAATGTCGGTATAGAAGAATCCGAAATTGATTTTTTTGCTTTTCATCAGGCAAATGAATATATGCTGAAACAGATTTCAAAGAGAAACAAAATTCCGTTTTCGAAAGTTCCGATCAGTATAGACCGGTATGGGAATTCCAGTTCGACAACGGTACCTGTAACTATCTGTTCAGAAAAGAAAAAGGAAATCACTGAAAAAAATAACCGGGTTTTGCTGTCCGGATTTGGTGGAGGACTTTCAATAGGTACGGGAATAATAGACATAGATGAAATATACTGTGGGGGGATTCTCGAGTATGAAGAATAAGAATATCGTTATTACCGGTGTAACTGGCGGGATTGGCAGCAAGCTTGCAACAGAAATAATAAAGCTTGGCGGCAGGGTATGCGGTATTTCCAGAAATGAGGGTAAACTATCTGAGTTGCAGCTTGGAACAGGTAATTTTAAGCATTTTCTTCATGATCTGTTGGATGTAAATGGAATAAAAGGAATAGTCAAAAATATAAAGGAAGAATTCGGACCGGTAGATGGATTTGTTCATTGTGCAGGTATGGAAATTACCACACCTTTACATCTTAACAATTATGAAAAGTATGATGAGATGTTTAAAATCAACACCTTTTCGGCATTTGAATTTGTGAAATTTCTTTCGAAAAAAGGTTTTCACAACGATAATGCCTCTTTCGTACTGATATCAAGCCTGTCCGCACATGAAGGGGCACAGGGTAAAGCAGTTTATGCAGCTTCAAAAGGTGCTTTGGAAGGTTTTTTAAAACCTGCGGCAAAAGAATTGCTGAAAAAAAGAATAAGACTCAACATAGTTACGCCCGGAGTTGTCAATACTCCGATGAATGAAAGGTATTTTGAAAGGCTGACGGAAGAACAGATGCAGAACTTAAAGGGCGAATACCCACTTGGTATCGGAGAGTCTGAATATGTTTCAGACAGCATAGTTTTCCTGTTATCGGAAAAATCGAAATGGATTACCGGACAGAATATTATTATGGACGGCGGTCATTTAATAAATTCTTAAGATGGAGAATGATGGAATGAATTATAAAAATAAAATTGCAGAAATAGCTTCGGATATACTTAATCTGAAAAAAGAAGAAATTGATTTTAACAAGAATAAAGAGCATATTGATTCCTGGGATTCTTTTGCTCATCTGGCTTTGATTTCTTCATTGGAAGAAGAAATATCGATAACCATACCCTTCGAAAAAATCGAGGAGATAAATAAACTTCAGGATATTCTTGAAATAATAGAAAGCGAAAACGGTGAATAATGATGAATATAGCTCTTTTGACTAATATCAACCTTGAATTCGTATCCAGACAGTTAAATAACGATAAAGATATTTCCCTGTATACTCCGGAAGGTTACGGGAATTGGTTTCAACCGTTAATGGACACGGAAAGTTTTATCAATGGAGAGAATACGGAAGCAGTTTTTATAATTCTGGATACACAGGAACTGTTGAGAGGGCAAAAGAGTTTTGAAGAAGCACAATCGGAAATTGAAAATATTATGAATATATTCAGGAATTTTCTGAGTATTGAGAAAAATAGAAAGGTATTTATTTCCACATCTCATATAAAAAATGACAGAATCTGCGCGCTGAAAGATTCCGGTGAGGATATTCTATTGGAGAACATATGGAATGAAAGGCTACTCAAAATAAATCGTGATTTTGACAATGCGTTTATTTTTCCGTTGAATGAAATGATACAAAAAATGGGAGCAGATGAATTTTATTCGGATAAGATGTGGTATCTTGGCGGAATTAAATATTCAATAAAAGCCCAGAATAAAATCGTATCCGAATTTAAGAGAATTAAGAAATCCCTTTTAAAGAAGAGAAAGAAATGTCTTATTCTGGATCTTGACAACACTTTATGGGGTGGAATCATAGGAGAAGATGGCATTGATGGAATTGAACTTTCCGAATTCAAAGAGGGTGCAAGGTATAAGGATTTTCAAAAAAGGATTAAGGAAATAAAAGAACTGGGTATTTTACTTGCAATTTGTTCAAAGAACAATTATGAAGATGCCATAGAAGTTATTAAAAATCATCCGCATATGGTTTTAAAAGAAAAAGATTTCGTAGCTGTTAAAATCAACTGGAACCATAAAGTGGACAATATTTCAGAAATAGCATCGGATTTGAATATTGGTATCGATTCTTTGGTTTTCATAGATGATAATCCCGTAGAACGGGAAAGTGTGAGGGATCTGATACCGGAGGTTACGGTTCCGGAATTTCCGAAAGACACTTCAGAATTGACTAAATTTATAAAGAACATATACGAAGAACATTTTTATACAGTTGATTTCACGAAGGAAGACAGAAAGAAAACCGAGATGTACAGGCAGAACAGCTTGAGAGCCAGGGAAAAATCCTCAGTCGGAAGTCTGGATGTTTTCCTGAAAGGCCTGCAAACTGAAATCGCAATTAGTGAACTGAAAAACGAAGATATAAAAAGAGCCGCGGAATTAACTCAGAAAACCAATCAGTTCAACCTGACTACAAAAAGGTACACGGAAGAGCAAATGAGGTTTTTTTTGAATTCGAATGAATACAGGGTATATATAGCTTCGGTAAAGGATAAATACGGAGATAATGGCAAGGTTGGATTGCTTATAGTAAAACTTGAAGCTGACATTGCATATATTGATTCTTTCATAATGAGTTGCAGAGTTATGGGAAGGTATATAGAAGATCAGATAATCGAATATGTGGAATCCGAATTGATAAAAGAAGGAATAAAAAATATAAAGTCGGAATTTATACCGACAAAGAAAAATGCTCCTGTTTCCCAATTATATGAAAGATTGGGTTATTCTGTCGAAGATGAGAATGACAATTATAAAAAGTACTCAATACTGGTTGAGAATGTACCCGAAAGAAAAAAATACGGTAAACTGGTGATAATATGAAGATTCACCACATAGGATATGCCGTAAAATGTATTGAAAAAGCAGAAAAAGTATTTCAGTCCATGGGATATAATGCCGGAAATGAAATTACAGAAGATGAAAAAAGAAATGTCAGAATTAAATTCATATCTCTTGGAGAGGATGTTGTAGAGCTGGTTGAACCGTCAAATGAAAATTCTCCAATCTTTAACCTTCTCAAAAAAAATGGTCCCGCTACATACCATATATGTTATGAAGTGGAAAATATTGACGATAAAATAAAGGAGCTTAAAAAAAACGGATTCATGGTCATTTCCGACATAAGTGCAGCTCCCGCTATAGATGAAAAATCTGTAGCTTTTTTATTCAATAAAGACATAGGATTGATAGAACTATTGGAAAAATAAAGAATATAAGTTTATAAAATAGATATAATATGAGGTGAATGATATGAAAGTTTTAGTTACAGGTGCTGGAGGATTCATAGGTTCACATTTGACAGAGTTACTTGTAAAAAAAGGACATGAGGTATCGGCATTTGTCCGTTATAATTCTACCAATAGATGGGGCTGGCTTGAAAACTCTTCGGTAAAGAACAATATTAACGTTGTTACTGGTGATTTGCGTGACTATGATAGCGTATATGATACAGTAAGGAATGTTGATACTGTTTTTCATCTCGGGGCGCTTATAGGTATTCCGTATTCCTATGTTTCTCCGATGGCATATATTAAAACTAATGTTGAAGGTACGTACAATATACTCGAAGCATCCAGAAAATGTGGAATAAAAAGAGTAGTACACACTTCTACAAGTGAAACTTATGGTACGGCACAATATGTGCCTATTGATGAAAAACATCCGTGTAACCCCCAGTCACCTTATGCGGCGACAAAAGCTTCTGCAGACCATCTTGCGCTTAGCTATTTCAGATCATTTGAATTGCCTTTAACGGTTATAAGGCCTTTCAATACATATGGTCCCAGGCAATCTGCACGAGCTATAATTCCAACAATAATTTCACAGATTATATCTGGAAAGAGAAATATAAGACTTGGGAATCTGACACCTACGAGAGATCTGAATTATGTAGAGGATACCGCGCTTGGATTTTATGAAGTCGGATTACATGAAAAAACAATAGGCGATGCTTTTAATCTTGGAACCGGAAAAGAAATATCCATAGGTGACCTGGTAAAAAAAATAATAGATATTCTGGGAGAAGAAGTAGTAATTGAAATAGATAAGAGCAGATTAAGACCAGAAAAAAGTGAAGTTGAGAGGCTGATGGCAGATGCTTCAAAAGCAATGAACCTTACAGGCTGGAAGCCTCAATTCAGTCTGGATGAGGGGATAAGAAAAACTGCCGAATGGATAAAAGAAAATATAGGCATTTTTAAAACCGATATTTACAACGTATAGGTGATTTTATGAGGGAGATCATTCTTGATGCACCTAATTTAGGCGAACTTGAAAGAAAAAGAGTTGATGAGTGTCTTGATTCTACATTTGTTTCAACTGTTGGTTCTTATGTTCCTGAGTTTGAGAAGAAATTTTCAGAATACAATAATTCAGGATTCGCGGTTTCCACGCAAAGTGGCACTGCGGCAATTCATATGGCTTTGTACGAACTTGGTATCGGTAAAGGAGATGAAGTAATTGCTCCCTCACTGACTTTTATAGCATCCATAAATCCTATACTGTATACGGGTGCCACGCCTGTATTTGTAGATGTTGACGAAAAAACATGGAATATAGATCCCGAAAAGATAGAAGAAGCGATAACCGCTAAAACAAAAGCCATTCTTGTAGTACATCTTTATGGCAATCCCTGTGATATGAACAGAATAAAAGAAATTTCAGAAAAGTATGGCATACCGATAATAGAAGATGCCGCTGAAAGCCTTGGGGCTACTTATGGCGGTATTAAAACCGGTAATTTTGGTGTTATGGGATGTTTCAGTTTTAACGGAAATAAAGTTATAACTACTGCTGGTGGAGGAATGGTTACCGTTCAGTCACAGGAAAAAGCTAAGCATTTAAAATTCCTTGTAAACCAGGCAAGAGATGAAAAACTCGGTTATTATCATCCAGAGATGGGATTTAATTACAGGATGACCAATATCTGTGCTTCATTAGGCCTGGCACAGATGGATAGGTTAGACGGATTTCTGCAAATGAAGCGAGAATTTCACGATGTATATTATTCCATTTTAAATAAATCTGATAATATAGATTTTCAGCAGGAATATGAAAATTCGAAAAGTTCTTTCTGGCTTACTTCGATTGTCTTGAAAGAATCAAATAATAATATAGTTACTCTTCAGGCAAAACTAAAAAACAAAGGTATACCTACAAGGAGGATGTTCTTCCCGGTTGTGGAATTTCCCTACCTGAAGGAGTATAAAAAGGGAGAATACCCTAACGCCTATAAAATATTCAATAATGGTTTAAATCTTCCGGGATCAACTTTAAACAGTGTTGAAAATATACATTATGTGGCTGATGAAATAAAAAACATAATCGGGTGAGAATATGAAAAAAATCTTACTTGTCGGTGGTGGTGGGCATTGCAAAGTTGTCCTGTCAATACTGAAAAAACTGAATTCATTTGAAATAGTTGCAATTTCCGATTTAGAAGAGAAAATAAATAATAAAATTTCAGGTGTGAAGATTAAATACAGTGATTCTCAACTTGATACAGCAAAAAATGATGGAATAAAATGTGCTTTTATCACTTTAGGAAGTGTTGGAAATCCTGTAATGAGAGTTGAGAAATTTGAACTGATTAAAAAAATCGGCTTCGAAATTCCAATTATTGTTTCTCCTGATGCAATAGTTTCGGAAGGTGTAAGTATTGGGGAAGGAACTGTGATAATGCCTGGAGTCATTATAAATACCGGAGTCAGTATCGGTAAGAACTGTATTGTAAATACCGGAGCTATAATTGACCATGACTGCGTTGTAGGAGACCATGTACACATAGCACCCGGAGTTACAATGTCAGGAGCGGTAAAAATAGGTGACAGAACTCATATAGGAACCGGAACGAATATCATACAAAATATATCTGTTGGTGAAAACTGTATTGTTGGAGCTGGGTCCCTTGTAATACGGGATGTGGGTAAAAATGCGAAAGTCGTAGGGGTACCGGCCAAAAAAATAGAAAGGTGATTTTTTGAGAATAGCTTTTTTTACCAGCTCAAGGGCTGATTTTGGAATATTGAGGAACACTGTTTTAAAATTAAGTCATGATGATGATACAACAGTTCAGCTATATGTTTCAGGATCACACCTGTCTGAAAAATATGGAAAAACCGCAGATGAAGTATATAAAACAGGGATATCCAATATTTTTTCTGTGAATTCACTGATGGATAACAATGAGAACAGTGCAATTTCTTCAGGGTGTGGTGTAGGAATCATAGAACTATCGAAACTGATAGACTTCAACAGGCCCGACATATTTGTGCTTTTAGGGGACAGGTATGAATTATTAGTTCCAGCCACAGTTTGTGTGATAAACAGGATACCGATAATTCATATACATGGCGGAGAAGTGACAGAAGGTGCATTAGATGAACAAATAAGGCATGCTATTACAAAAATGTCACATATTCACCTGGTTTCAACGGAAAAATATGCCTTTAATATCAGTAAAATGGGTGAAGAAGATTGGCGAATTAATATAGTAGGAGCATTAGGCCTGGAGAATATAAAAAAAATAAACGAATTATCATATGATGAAATTGAAAAAAGAACAGGAATAAATCTCGCAAAAAAAACTTTTTTATGTACATATCACCCGGTTACGCTTGAAAAGGAATATAGTCCTGCTGACCAGATGAATAATCTATTCAGTGCTTTAGATGTATTTGGTGATTATCAGGTTGTTTTTACTTCACCCGGGGCTGATCCTGGCAGTGAAATAATAATTGATATGATAAACGATTATGTCTCTAAAAAAGAAAACTTGTATTTTTTTAAAAGCCTTGGTTCAGAGTTGTACATAAATTTCGCCAAAAAAAGTGAAATAGTAATTGGAAACAGTTCAAGCGGAATAATAGAAGTTCCTTCCCTGAAAACTCCCACGGTAAATATTGGAAACAGGCAGAAGGGAAGAGAACGGGCAAAATCGGTTATAGATTGTGATTATTCAAAAGAAAGTATTATAAAAGCCCTTGAAATGGCTCTGTCTAAAGAATTCAGAAAAACTGACGATAAATTTATGAATCCTTATGACCCTTATGATGATGATAGATTTTCTGATAGAGTGTATAAAATAATAAAAAATATAGGAAAGTCAGAAAGTATCTTGAAAAAAAAACTCGATTTTGATTTGCTTGAAACTCAATGGAATTACTTTATTAAGTAAATATGGGAGGATAATTCATGAATATACTGTTAATAGCTTATGATAATGATTCTTTTATACACTGGTTTCCGCAAGGTATAGGATATATTGCCGCTGTATGCCGTGAAAAGGGTCATAATGTTGAAATTTACAACCAGGATATGTACCATTGGACTGAATCACATTTAAGAACTAAACTTGATAAAAATAAGTATGATGTAATAGGACTTGGTGCCTGCGGAGGTTATTATCAGTATAGAAAAGCTTTAAAAATAGCTGAGGCTGTCAACGAAGCGGAAAATAAACCCTTTTTCATCCTCGGTGGGCATCTTGCTTCACCTGAACCTGAATATTTTTTAAGAAGAATGAAGTTGGATGCTGTTATTATTGGCGAAGGAGAAAAAACTATAATTGAATTACTCGAAGCTGTGGAAAATAAAACTTCTTTGGAAAAAGTCAATGGTATTGCTTTCATAGAAAATGAAGTATTTAAAAAAACTTCACCGAGAGAATTGATTAAAGATATTGACACAATTCCATTTCCAGCTTACGATTTATTTCCAATAGAATATTATTCTCTCTTGAGAATGCCTCATATAAAGAACAATGAATTGTGTATGCCAATTCTTTCCGGAAGGGGATGTACTTTCCAGTGTAATTTCTGTTACAGAATGGATAAAGGATTCAGACCCAGATCTTCAGACAGTATAATAGAAGAAATTAAATTACTGAAAACTAATTACAATATAAAATATTTCGCTTTTTCGGATGAACTTCTTATGAATTCCGAAGAAAGAACCATACATTTATGTTCGGAATTCATAAAAAATAACCTTGATATAAAATGGGACTGTAATGGTAGATTAAATTATGCCAAGCCAGAAGTGTTGAAAATGATGAAAAAAGCAGGTTGTGTATATATTAATTACGGAATTGAATCTATGGATGCTCAGGCTCTCATAAATATGAACAAGGCGTTAACTCCTGGAATAATTATAAAAGGTGTTGAAAATACTATAGCAGAGGGGATTACTCCTGGGCTAAACATTATTTTTGGAAATATTGGTGAAGATTTAAATTCACTAAAACTTGGTGTAGATTTCCTTCTTAAATATGATGATCATACCGAATTAAGAACAATTCGTCCCGTTACTCCTTATCCTGGTTCTCCACTTTATTACAAAGCTCTCGAAGATGGATTGTTAAATGATGTTGAGGATTTTTATGAAAATAAGCATCTTAATTCCGATCTGCTTGCTGTTAATTTTACTGAATTATCTGATCAGGAAGTACATTCTGCACTATATGATGCTAATAAGCAACTTATCGAAAAGTATTTCGATATACAGAGAAATAACTCAATAGAAGAGGCAAGAAAGCTCTATAAGGAAAAAAATGTAAATTTCAGAGGGTTCAGGCAGTCATAAAGGGGGCTTATGCTAAAAAAAGAGGTATTTATAATTGCAGAAGCAGGAGTAAACCATAATGGGGACATCAATCTCGCATATAGACTTATAGATTCTGCAAAAGAATGTGGAGCAGATGCGATCAAATTCCAGACATTTAAAACGGAGAAATTGGTTACTTTTGATGCTCAGAAAGCAGATTATCAGAAAAATAATACTGGTAATAACGATTCTCAGTATCAGATGCTGAAGAAATATGAGCTTTCATTTGATGAATTTATAAATTTAAAAAAATACTGCGATAACAAAGAAATCCAGTTTTTATCAAGTGCTTTTGATCACGAAAGTATTGATTTTTTAGACAATTTAATTGATGTGTATAAAATACCTTCAGGTGAAATAACCAATTATCCTTACCTGAGGCATATTGCAAAAAAAGGGAAAAAGGTAATAATGTCAACAGGTATGGCTACTCTTTCAGAAGTGGAAAAAGCCTTAAATATCATATTCGATGAGAATAAAGGAATAGAACTCATTCTGCTTCATTGTACTTCAAATTATCCCACTCCTTACAGAGATGTAAACCTGAAAGCAATGCTGACTCTGAAAGAAGCTTTTAAATTACCTGTTGGTTATTCTGATCATACAAAAGGTATTGAAATACCCATTGCTGCTGTTGCTCTGGGAGCAGAGATAATCGAAAAACACTTTACGATTGATAATTCCTTACCTGGTCCTGACCATAAGGCATCTTTAAATCCGGACGAATTTCTGGAAATGGTTTCCTCTATAAGAAATGTCCAGACTGCTTTGGGTGATGGAATAAAAAAACCAGCTGAATCGGAAAAAAATACCATTATTGCCGCAAGAAAAAGTCTGGTCGCTGCGAGAGATATAGAAGAAGGAGAAGTATTAAGTGTCGGAGATATTTTACTGATGAGACCTGGTAGCGGGTTAAGTGCAAATTTTATAGATGTAATAGAAGGTAAAAAAGTTATAAAAAAGATTTTTAAAAATGATTTCATCAGATGGGATAATTTTATGAGATAAACGAGGTGGAATATGAATTACTTGGTAATCGGTTTGGGTTCGATGGGAAAGAGGAGAATAAGGAATCTTATTGCAAATGGTGAAAAAGATATTTACGGTTTTGATATCAGAAAAGACAGAATTGAAGAGTCAATTGAGAAGTACGGCATTAAAACTTTCAGCGATTTTGAAGAAGCAAATTTAAAAATTAAGTTTGATGCTTTTATTATTTCTGTTCCGCCGGATCTTCATATGAAATATGCACATTATGCTATAGATAGTGATATTAATATGTTCATAGAAGCAAGTGTTACGAGTGAGAATATGGAAGAATTAATTATTAAATCTGAAAAAAAATCCAACATTAAGATATGTCCTTCAGCTACATTGCTTTTTCATCCCGCTGTTAAACTTATAAAAAAATTAATAACTGACAATACAGTTGGAAAGGTTTCAAATTTCAGTTATCATTCCGGACAATATTTACCGGATTGGCACCCTTGGGAAGATGTGAATGATTTTTACGTGTCAAATCCTGTAACTGGTGGATGCAGGGAAATTGTACCATTTGAAATGGCATGGCTGAATGATATTTTTGGCGAAGTTGAGAGTATTAAAGGTTTTAAAGATAAAACCGTAGATGTCGGAACAGATATAGATGATACTTATACAGCAGTTATAAAATATAAAAAGGGAATTTTAGGTACTTTGCTGGTTGATATTGTGGCGAGAAATGCCGTCAGGAACATAATTATTAACGGATCATCGGGACAGATATTATGGGATTGGAATAAAAGTGAAGTGAAACTTTATGATTCAATTGAAAGAAGATGGATAATATATAAAGATCCCGCCGGAAAAGTTGAGGCAGGTTACAACCAGAATATAATTGAGGAAATGTATATAGAAGAAATACACGAATTCATCTCTTCTATAAAGGGAGAAAAAAGATTCAGAAATTCTCTGAAAAAAGATTATGAATTATTACAGTTGTTATACAAAATGGAAGAAAGCTGTGATAGAAATGAATAAAGGAATTTATATTGTTGTGAGAACTGGATCGTCAAGGTTGCCTCAAAAAGCTTTAAGCAGGGTGTGTGATAAGCATATTATTGAAATTCTCATTGAAAGAATGAAGTATTTGAACAAAGATTTAGCAGATATCGTAATTTGTACGACGGAAAAAGAAGAAGACAATATTCTCGAAGAAATAGCTCTTAGGAATAAGATTGATATTTTCAGAGGCTCTGAAAACAATATTGTGCAAAGACAACACGATTGCAGCGAACATTTTGGACATGAAATTATAATCAATGTTGATGGTGATGATATATTATGTGATCCATTTTATGTAAAGAAAATTATCGAAGAATTTGAGAAAAATCCTGATATAGAAGTTATAAATACGATTGAACTTCCTTTCGGCGTTAATTCAATGGGATACAGAAGAAAAGTACTGGATAGGGTTCTCGAATACATAAACAGCAGAGAGTTGGATACCGGATGGGGTGAACTTGTAAAAAACAGGGAAATATTTAAGATAAAAGAAATATCACCTTTTTCCGAATCCGAGAAAATTGATATAAGGCTTTCGCTTGATTATTTAGAAGATTTAGAGGTTTTCAGAAAAATAATTGAAGGAATATATAGAAATAACGAATTTTTCACACAAAAAGAGGTTAATGAATATATTTTAAAGAATCCATCAGTTTCTAATATAAATAAAGGTGTTGAAGCGAAATACTGGGAAAATTACAAAAAAAACAAATCATGGAGCTGATAATATGATAAAAAGTTCGGAATATTCAAAAAGATTGAGAAAAATTATACCAGGCGGAGCGCATACATACAGTCGTGGAGATGATCAATATCCTGAAAATGCCCCTGCAATATTAAAAAAAGGATTGGGATGCTATGTCTGGGATGAAGATGATAGAAAACTGCTCGATTATGGTATGGCATTAAGAGCCGTAACTGTTGGATATGGTTATAAGAGAATTGCTGATGCAGCTATAAGAGAGATAATGAATGGAAATAATCTAACGAGACCGTCCACGATAGAACTGGAAGCAGCTGAAAAGCTGGTTGACTTATTTGATGGCCTGGATATGGTTAAATTCGCAAAGAATGGTTCCACTGTTACAACAGCAGCGGTAAAACTTGCCAGGGCATATACCGGGAAAAAATATATTGTCAGATGCCTTGACCATCCATTTTTTTCATATGATGACTGGTTTATAGGAGATACCGTAATGGACAGGGGAATTCCAGAAGAAGGAAGACAGTTAACCCTTAATTTCAAATTTAACGATATTGAATCTCTGAAAGTACTGTTCGAAAAGTATAAGGATGAAATTGCGTGTGTTATTCTTGAACCTTCTACTACAACTGAACCGAAGGATAACTTTCTCCATGAAGTAAAAAGGATTTGCGAAGAAAATAATTCTGTTTTCATACTTGATGAAATGATAACCGGATTCAGGTTTGATTTGAAAGGCGCTCAGCATTATTACAACATTATTCCGCATCTTGCTACTTTTGGAAAAGGTATGGCAAATGGATTTTCCGTTGCTGCTTTGGTAGGGGAAAAAGATATAATGGAACTTGGGGGAATTGACGATGTTGAGCAGGAAAGGGTATTTTTAATTTCCACTACTCATGGCGCGGAAATGAGCGGCCTTGGAGCTTTATCAGAAACGATAGATGTTTATAAGGAAATTAAAGTTACAGATCATTTATGGGATTATGGTAAAAAATTAAAAACAGGAATGAATAAAATAGCTGCAGAATTTGGATTGTCAGATTATTTTGAAGTTGTAGGGCCACATGTAAATCTGAATTATATTACGAAAAATCCTGAAAAAAATCCGGATCTTAGTTTCAGGACACTTTTTTCACAGGAAATGATAAATAATGGAGTATTAATGCCATGGATTGCCATATCTTATTCTCATGATGAAGAAGAATTGAAAATAACTCTGGATGCGGTTTATAACTCCTTAAAGACTTATAAGGCAGCATTGGAAGATGGGATTGATAAATATTTGAAATCAAGGGTAATAAAATCTGTTTTCAGAAAGAAAAACTGAGAGGTATTTTTTATGAAATTATCAATAGCTCAGACTGATATTGTTTGGGAAGATAAGAAATCTAATTTTGCTGATGCCGAAGAATATATTGCCAATGCTGGAAAAAAAGGTTCAGATATAATCGTATTTCCCGAAATGAGCATGACTGGTTTTTCTATGGATGTGAAAACAATAGGTGAAGAAGATGAAAGTACTCTAAATAAGTTTAAAAGCTTATCCGTAAAGGAAAATATTTTTATCGGATTTGGCTGGGTTGAGTATGATGGGAAAAAAGGCAGAAATAATTTTTCAATTACATCTCCGGAAGGAGATGAAATATTCAGATATTGTAAAATTCATCCTTTTTCTTTCGGGAAAGAGGATGAATTTTTTTATAAAGGCAATGAAATTAAATTCGTGAAAATTAAAGATATGACTTTATCAGGATTTATTTGTTATGATTTACGGTTTCCGGAGATATTTCAAAGTGCCTCAGAAAAAAGTGATATTATAATTTTAATTGCCAATTGGCCAGAGGCAAGGATTGAACACTGGGATGTGCTTTTACAGGCACGTGCAATTGAAAATCAGAGTTATATTATCGGTGTAAATCGGGTTGGATATGGAAATGGAATAAAATATAACGGCCATTCGGTTATTTACAATCCCCTGGGAGAGAGTATACTGATAACAGAAGAAAGAGAAGGTCTTTATAGTACGGAATTGGATTGCCGGATGGTAGAAAAGGTGAGAAATAATTTCAGGGTAAAAAACGACAGAAGAAAAGAAATTTATAATAGATTTTATGGAAAGGATAATTATGGATTATAAACATATATTTGATATAAAAGGCAAAAATATTTTAGTGACAGGTTCTTGTGGATTGCTTGGAAAAACAATATCCGAGGCTTTATGTCAGTTCGGGGCAAATACGATTCTGATTGATATTGCAGTTGAAAATGAAGAATTTTCAAAATATTTGAATGAGAAGTATGCAGTGAATTCCATTCCGATAAATACAGACATTTGTTCTGAAGATTCCGTGAACAGGTTAGTTGAAATTATACGAGATAAAAAAATAAATTTACATGGCCTTGTTAACAATGCATATCCGAGAAATAAGAAATACGGGACAAAGTATGAAAATCTGGAATATGGCAGTTGGAGAGAAAATATAGACCTGCATTTGAACGGATACTTCAATATGACTCATAAAATTTCGAAATTAATGATTGAACAGAAAATGGGCTGCATAATAAACATGTGTTCAATTTATGGGTTTTTAGGGCCGGATTTTTCCATTTATACTGGTACCAGTATGACGATGCCTGCTGAATATTCAGTTATTAAAGGTGGTATACTGAATTTTACAAGATATTTAGCCACTTATCTGGCAGAATACAAAATACGTGTAAACGCGGTTTCACCAGGTGGAATTGAAAATAAACAGCCAGAATCATTTATCAGTAATTATAATGCCAGGACGCCTTTGAATAGAATGGGCACTCCATCTGACATAGTGGGAAGTATAGTATTTCTTCTCAGTGAAGCTTCTTCTTATATAACCGGCCAGAATATCATAGTCGATGGAGGGTGGAGTGTGTGGTAAACAGGAATGATGAATATGTAATTCCGATAAATGATGATTTGCTTATTAAAGAAAACGAAACAGTTTCTGTAGCAATAGAAAAGATGAATAAAAATACATTTCAGATACTTCTTGTTGTAAATTCAGATGATTGTTTGATAGGGACTTTAACTGACGGAGATATAAGAAACAAAGTATTTGTTAATAATGATCTTCATTTGGAGACTGAAGTATCTGTAATCTGTAATAAAAGTCCAAAATATATTAATGATTTTTCGATAATTGAAGCTAAAAAAAAGATGAAAGAATTCAATGTGTCAAGAATTCCCATTCTTAATAGATCAGGTATTCCAATTGGAATCTATAAGCTTGAGAATCTGTTTTTTCAGGAAGAGGAAATAGAAAATGTTCCAATTATAATTATGGCGGGAGGTAAAGGAGTAAGATTACAACCGATAACCAATATAATTCCAAAACCTTTAATTCCGCTTAATGATAAACCAATTGTTGAAGTAATTATGGATAAGTTTGAAGAAAAAGGTTTTAAAAAATTTTTTATGTCGATCAATTATAAAAAAGAACTTATTAAGTCATATTTCAGTGAAAATGAAAAATATTCCGATAAACTTGAATTTATTGAAGAAAAAGAATTTTATGGTACTGCAGGTAGTTTGTCGGTGTTAAAAAATAAAATTAATAATACTTTTTTCGTTTCAAACTGTGATATTATCGCTAATTTTGATTATATCGAAGCTCTTAAATATCATAAGAAAAATAAATACAACTTTACCATTATAGGTGCGATACAGAAGATTAATGTACCTTATGGTGTGATTAAATTCGAGGAAGATTCTTTCAGAACCATAGAAGAAAAACCAGAATATAATTTTATTGTAAATACTGGTATTTATATCCTTGAACCCGATACTTTGGATTATATACCGGAAAATTCTATTTTTCATATGACTGATCTGATCAAAGAACTTAAGGACAATGGAAAAAATATAGGAGTATATACTATTCAAAAAAAATGGACAGATATCGGAAACTGGGACGATCTGAAAAAGCAGTTTCCATATTAGATAAAAAAGGGGAATTTTTCATTCCCCTCTTTTATCTAAGTAATCACTTATCGATGTATCAATATTTTCATAAATTGATTTCAGTTTTCTTTTGTCTTCAGTACAGATATAGGTATAATCTGAAAATGTTTTTATAACCATTTCAGCTTTCTTCAGTTTATTTTTTTCCCTTTTTACTTCCGCAAGCTCCATAATTAAAAAATCATAAAAAACTCTGTTCATAGGTAATATATATATATTATAGAATTCATTTTTAGATATTTCCGTAAAAGTGTTTTCTATTTTTTTATATTCATTTTCCAGTTCCTGGTAATTCTGATTCCTGAATAGCTTTCTTATTTTTTTAAGAATCCCTATCGCTTTAGCAAAAAGGTCATCAAGCTTTTCCTCACTCTTTCTTAAAATATTCTGTCTTTCCTGAAGTGTTTTTATATCGTAATTTGAAGTTTCAACAGAATCAATTTTTATTTTTTCAACAGAGACAGATAAGTAATCTTCCATTACTTGTGAAAGAGGTATGAATTCAGTTCCCTCAATATGAGCTCCGCCTTGAGTTGAATTTATTATTTTACGTTCTTTCATAACACTTAAAAGCGTTTCCATGTTTTTTCTCATACCATTGAAAGCAGGTGTTGTGTATACAAAATCCCCATCTACTGAAGGAACTTTCATGTAGTCTTCATTCACTTCAATTACTTTTCTTCTTTTCATAATATCATAGTCTTCAATTCCGTCTGCATAAAATCTGTCTCCTCTAACTGCCAGGTTCTGTCCAACCAGTATTATTGGATCAAAACCGAGTTTATGGAGTAACTGAAGCGTGATAATAGCAATTGTAGGGGCATCAATTATTCCCTCAATCATTTCTTTTTCCACAGAATTTAAAAAGAACCTTGAAGTCGTATCCTGGCTGATTATCATATGCAACAGAGGACCCGGATAATGTTCAACCAGTTCATATCCGCAGCTCGAACCGAATATGAGAGGTATGTCATTAATATTCTCTTCGAGAACTTTTTTAAAGTCAAGTAATATGAGATTTGTAGGGTCATACACTGTGGAAACATCTGGTTTCATGCCATGATTAAGAAAAAAATCTATAGTCGATCCAATACTGAAAACATAAGCTTTGTCCTCATCAATTATTTTCCTGAGATTTTCCTTTTCATCATTTATAGATGGACCTGCCGCAGCCAGAATAGCAGGTTTGTTTTTAAAAATATCCTTATCTTTTGCCATCAGGATATTCTTTGAATTAAGAACTTTCGGGAAATTAACAAGACTGTTTATTATCCATTTCTTCTGATATCCGTAATTTACAAACATAGTACTTCTTTTATCGTTTATTATCTGTTTGAAAACTGACATAAAATTATCATAAAAATCTTTAAAAATATTCTTGTATGAAGGTATTTCTATAATCAGCAATCCATGTCTTATTTTTGCAATCATTTTAAGTATGAATTTTTCGATATTGCTCTTTTCATTTCCTATTCCAATTTCAAAAAGTTTGTTAGTGGGTATAATTTTATTTGAAGAATAAATATAAAATATTTCTTCAGATGGTTCATATATTGAAAATTCTATTCCAGGGTACTTTTCTGAAAAATATTCTATCTGATAACCAAGGCCGGTGCCTAAAAATAAAACATGTGAGAAACTGTCCATATTTTTATGACCTTCGACTATCTTCTGTCCTTCCCTTAAAGGATCATAGGAACTGGTAACATTTATTTCTTCTTTCCCGTTTCGGTAATATAAATATTTATCACCAGATTTGGAATCAGCTATTTTGAAGCTTTCAATTTCTTTTTCATCGTATTTATTAAGTTTTTCCAAATCTATTAAGGGGTTTTTCTTGAAAAAAAGTATATTTTCAGATTTTATCATTTTCTCACCTGTTTTATCAGTCAAATAAAAAGCGGTGCATTAAGCACCGCTTAATTATACAATATTTATCTTAAAAGCTGTAATACGTTCTGTGGAAGCTGATTTGCCTGAGAAAGCATTGCGTTTGCTGACTGCATAATAATCTGTTCTTTTGTGAATTTCATCATTTCAGCAGCCATATCTGCATCTCTGATTCTGCTTTCGGCAGCTGTCAGGTTTTCAGAAGATACTCCGAGGTTTGCTATGGTGTGTTCAAGCCTGTTCTGAGTAGCTCCAAGTTTAGATCTTTCTGCAGATACTCTTTCAATTGCATCGTTTATTACAGTAACCGCAACTTTTGCCTTAGTATGTGTGGACATATCTAGTGAATACTGTATTTTAGTGTTGTCAGTACCGTTGGAAACAGATTCTGTGTCGACGAAGTATGCTTTTACATAATACTTTCCACCGGATGCCGAGTAATCAGCTGTACCGCTTAAATCTTCATATGCTCTGGAAAGTTCTATCCAGTTACCAGTATCTCCGCTGGATGCTGTAACACTAACATTTATAGCGTCTGCTCTCATATCGGAAATATCAAGTGCGAGGGCCTGATTCTGGTTTGCACCTATCTGGAAATACATCGAATTATCGGTACCTGTTGTATGTGAAGCGTAAACATTAAATGTTCCTGATGCGGTAGAAGAACCTTCAGCAATACTAATAACACCGCCATTTCCACTTACATCGAATGTCATTCCGCCGGATACCGCATAGCTTCCTGATGCGAGTCCGCTCTGGTTAACACCGCTCGCTACGTTGAATGTAGCAGTACCTGAAGTGTCAGTTACAGAACCGTTGAATGTGAAAGTTGGGTCAACAGTAAACTGGAAGCCTGCTCCTGCAGCCATTCCATCCGCACCAGATACTTTGAATGTCAAACCGTAACCGGAATATGTGTATGCAGCACCTGAAATGTTTACGTCGACCTGGTCAACTATGCTTGTGGCACCGTCAGCACTAACACCGGAAAGTCTGAAACCGCTGAGTCCGCTTGCGCCTCTGAGCTCAATAGTCCATGTCATTTTTTCATCAGGATGATAGAGTTTACCGGAATAATTTGCTTCTGTAGTAGCCTGGGAAACCTGCACGGTGCTTCCGTCTACAAAGGCAGCCTTTGCGCCAGCACCAAGATTTACATATTTATCCGTGAATGTATCTATATTGGAGAAAGCCGTACCTGCTCCCGATGTATCGAAGTTGATTGTTCCGTTTGCACCGCTCAAGCCAGATGCATCGAAGGAGAATTTAACACCAAGGTTGTCATAATCAACTTTACCTGATACAAGGGCTACAGTATCGTTGATACCTCCGGAAAGACCTGAGGAAATAACAGTTAAAGTCTGGGCTGTATCATCGTAACTGATCTTAATTCCGTCAGCATTACCGCTCCAGTATTGGTTCGCCGCACCAGATACATATATTTTATTTCCTACGAAAGCGGAACCTAAATTCTGACCGGTAGTACCAGAAACTTTAGCTGCAATACTACCAGATGCATTAGCTATATCTTCCGCTGTTCTGGTAAACTGTACTGTTACTTCACCAGAAGCTAATGCGGCTGTACTGTCAAATGTTACCTGTCCTACTCCTCCTAATGATGCAACTGCCGCAGTTAATCCTCCAGAAGTATCTCCGTAATTTCCTGTGGTTGTGGTTTCAGTATTTGCTTTAGAACCATCAAGAAGTTTCATTGTGTTGAATTCCGTTGTATTACCGATTCTGTTTATTTCGGATGTAAGCTGGTTTATTTCTTTCTGGATTTCGTCTCTATCAACAGTTACGTTAGTATCGTTTGATGCCTGTACAGCAAGCTCTCTCATTCTCTGAAGGATAGAATGTGTTTCGTTAAGTGCACCTTCTGTGGTCTGTATAAGAGAGATAGAGTCCTGTGCGTTTCTGGAAGCCTGATCAAGACCCTTGATCTGGGCTCTCATTTTTTCACTGATTGCAAGACCTGCTGCGTCATCTCCTGCTCTGTTTATTCTGAATCCTGAAGAAAGTTTTTCTAATGTCTTACCCATGGCGCTAACAGTCATGCTGGAATTTCGCCATGCATTAAGAGCGTTAATATTATGGTTAACTCTCATAAATTCACACCTCCGTGATTTTTACCTCGCAATCCATTGCGGGTTGGTTTAAATAAGTCTTTCCGGCCGGGATTAACTCAATTCTATACTATTATCGTCATGTGTTTTGTATACTTTAGAGTTCTTTTTATTTTATTTTGATGATTTACATATAATTATCATTAATAACATAAATGATTAAAATAATAATCTTTGATAAAATCTTATATCTATTCGCGTTTTGATTTTGAACGTAGAAATACGCTTTTTAAGAGTAAGTATTTCAGTTAAATGAAATTACAAGCAAAAGAAAAACCGGACATAAGTCCGGTTCAATGGCTCCAGCAGAGGGATTCGAACCCCCAACCCTGCGGTTAACAGCCGCATGCTCTACCGTTGAGCTATGCTGGAAAGAATAGATAAACAATCTAACAAATCTGGCTCCAGCAGAGGGATTCGAACCCCCAACCCTGCGGTTAACAGCCGCATGCTCTACCGTTGAGCTATGCTGGAATTTTTCCTGACGGATTGCTCCGACGAACAGAATTCTATCAGATATCAAGTGGAAAATCAATGTTATTCACGTTAAAAGTTATTTAAAAATACGTTGTAATGCTAAAAGAAAAACAATTTTCATAACAGATGTATATGGTATAATCAAGCTCGTGGAATTAAGTTTTTTTAGGAACATTAGTGTTTATACAATTTTACAGCATGGATATATTTTGGAGGTTCTTTATGAGCAAGATTAAGCTAATACTTGACAGTACGGGCGATATTCCGCTTAACTGGGTTAAAAAACTTGATGTTGATAATATACCGTTACATGTGTTGTGGGAAGACAATAATACTTCTGAAGATGATATAAGAGATTTTGAAAGTATAAAGAATTATTGGGATAAGCTTGAAACATGTGAAGCATTACCAAAAACATCTCAGCCTACCCCGGTTGAATTTAAGAATTTGTTTGAAAAAGCATTTTCAGAAGGATATGACCAGATATTCGTAGTATGTCTTTCTTCCGCAATGTCGGGGACTTTTAATTCAGCTGAAATTGCTTCCAGGGAATATTCAGATAAAGTTGCTGTTTTTGATTCCAGGTTAGCATCTGCTGCAAATGCTGTGGTTATCAGAAGGGCTCGGGAACTTGCCGAAATGGGAAAAGATGTATTTGAAATAAAGGAAATTATACAGAGAGAAAGAAGTGAACACAGATTTGGTGCGTATTTTTACGTTTCAAACTTCAATTTCCTCGTTAAAGGAGGCAGAGTATCGAAGTTTGCCGGTTTTGTGGGAGGGCTTCTAAATCTCAGAGTTTCGATTTTCATAGATGATAACGGAAATATGATTCCTTTTGGAAAATCAAGAGGTTCTAAGAAAGCACAGAAAAACTTACTTGCTGAGCTTAAGAAAATGATACCTGAAGGTGAAAGTATAGTGTTGACAATGGTAAATTCAGATAATATGGAAGAAGCTGAAGAGCTTGCGGAATTGCTGAAGAAAAAATATGATGTAAAAGAAATAGAATTTACACCAATGGGTAAAGTCATATCATCACATGTAGGCCCAGGAACAGCGGGTTTCGGGGTAGAATGGTTAAGAAATTCTTAAGGGCTTGACATTTCTTAAATCATCCGGTATAATACCCTCGCTTGACACGGAAAACGACTTAAATGGGCTCTTAGCTCATCTGGTAGAGCTCCCGGCTCATAACCGGGCGGTGGTAGGTTCGAGTCCTACAGAGCCCACCATTTAAGTGCAGTAAAGCGCCGGGGTGTGGCGCAGATGGAAGCGCGTTAGCATGGGGCGTTAAAGGTCGCTGGTTCAAGTCCAGTCACCCCGACCAAAAAACCTCTTTGCAGAGGTTTTTTTTATGGCCCGTTATTTGATGTATCTTCTACTTATTTTTCTTTTCGCATTTCTCTCTGATTCTTTTTTGAATTCTCATAATATCATCCGTATCCGTAGTTTTGTCGTATTCGTTTATAAGGTTGATTATTTCCATAAGTTCGTTCTGGTTCAGGTTTTCTTTAGCCTTTTCAAGTAATGCAAGCATTTCTTCATGAGTTTTTTCAAAATCGATATTCATATTAACCTCCGAATTAAAGCATAAATAGCTGTAAAATAAAGTTTCCAAGTATCATAGAAAGATATATACCTATTGAAAGGAAAGGTCCGAATGGGATCTTGTCTTTCATTTTTTTATGCAGAACTATCGCAGCCAATATTCCGCATATACTAGCCAGAAATATCGCAAATACCGTTTTAAATGGTCCTAATGCCATCGCTGAAGCAGTTATAAGTAATATATCGCCCATGCCTACGCCTTTTTTAGAAATGTAGTAAAGCAGAATCATTATTACGAATGTAACGGCCGCAGTTATAAGATTCATTGCCCATTCACCGGTATGAAAAGTTATCAGTAAACCTCCAATGAGAATAAAAATACTGTTCCAGTCTGAAATTGTAAATGTATCCAGGTCAATGAAAAATACCACGATTAGCGATGCTGCTATGATATCCATTCCTATCAGATAAATTATCTGATCTGATATCATAGAGTTGATTAAAAAAGTTGCAACTGTGAGCAGTTCTACGATTATATATCTTTTTGATATTCTATTTCCACAATATCTGCATTTGCCCAATAACAAAATATAGCTTAATATCGGGATATTATCATACCATCTGAGCGTTGTGCCACATTGTGGGCAAACGGATCGTTTAGGCTTTGAAATAGTCATATCATCTTTGGAATACCTGTAAATAATCACATTTAAGAAACTTCCAATAATCGCTCCAAATAACACACTCAAAATAGAAATAAATAAGTTCAAGTCTTACCTCCCACTACATCTCAGGAAAAATTGTTTTTTCATAAACATTTTGATCGCTATCTGCGACAATTATATTTATTGGTTTGATTTCTTCATTGGTAATTTTAATCAGAAATTCAAAATATTTGGCATCGCGAACCGGATACCCGGAAATTGAAATTGTCGTATTTTTCATGTTTTTAACTCTGTTTCCCGATACATCAATTCCCTCGACTTTTATATCGTCATAGGCAATTCCCTTCACGAGAACAAAATCCCCTTCCATCTTTGCTGAAAGGTTTACCAGGCCAGGTTTATACAAGTCAGGCGGTACTTTATTCAGTGATTTCCAATCAACATAAACATCGTTCTGGTTTTCGGTATCTACCAAATACTGATTTCCGGATTTGTTTTTTGCCAGAACTTCTTCACCCATCATGATAAATCCGACTCTGTTTCCATTTGAATCGTAAACGGGTACACTATCTAAAAGAGAGTACATTTTTCTTACTCCGTTAAGTTCGAAGTTTATTTCTGTGGTATTGGTGAAAAAATCCGAAGCGGAAATAGAATATGTGTTTTTGCCTAAAACCACAGGCAGTTCAAAGGCAATTTCTTTTTCCTTTTTGTTTACCGAAATATCCGTATTGGAAATGCTGACCTTTTTAACCATGAAATCATCTCTTACCAGGAAATTCAACTGATAATAATCAGAAAAAACTTTTTCTGGCAAAAGTGGCATTATTATTTCAGGCGGGTTTCTTTCAACTCTGGTAACTGTTAAGGAACTTTCTTTTGAAATATTCTCAATATTGTTTGCCGATACCGAAAAAACGTTATCGCCGAAATTAAGGGGGAATTCCTGTTCAAATGAAAAATCCTTAACGGGGTCTGAGAAATCAATTTTCTGATCTTTATTCAATGTAACGTTTATAATTCCCAGAATATCACTTAAAGAGGCTTTGAGTATAATGGAATCAGAATCAGTTCTGTTGTATACCATGTCGTCAGGAGAGATAATAACAAGCGAAATATCCGGAGCATATGGAGTCATCACCAGCAGGTCTTTCGGTACAAGTAACTCCACATCTTTGTATTTTACAAGGAATTTACCATCAATTATGGATTTCAATATTACCAAGGAATTTTTCTTCAGTGTATTAAAATCTTCTTTCATGTAAAATCTGAATCCTTCGAAAATGATTTCATAGGAGTTCATCGAAACATTTCCGAATGTATCTATGGCCTTTATTTCAACAATAGAGCTTTCCCTGTCATCAATATCAAAATTTATACCCAGATTTACCGTTTTATCGTTGTAATTGTATATAATTCCATTTTCCTCTACTTTTTCAACTGCTGCATCGTCAGTTATTTCTAATCTGAGAACAGTTTCTTTCGGAGTCAGTATACTGTTTTCCAATGTTATTTTTGGGCCGTATATATCTCCTATCGGCAAATAGTCAACTTCTACCAGGAAATCTTTATATTCATCGAATGTGTAACTTTTTTCGTTATCCAGAACGTAAAAATCGTTCCTGGTGATGGCGTTTAAACTTGAGGTGTATTTTCCGAGCGGCATATAACTTATCCATTCGCCGTCGTCTGACATTATAAATGTTGAAATCAGATTCAGGTTGTTTGCATCCCACATTTTTATTGTGCCGTCATTTGAACCTGTGAAGACCTGACGGGATTTATCGGCAAAGCATATTACTCTTATAGCACCCATATGGGCATCATCGATTCTCCTGATTTCTTTTGCAGTTTCAACATTCCATAAAGATAAAGCCCCACTTGCTTCACCTATAACAGCCATGTTTTCTGAAACGAACTCCACGCTCCAGACTTCACTGTTGAAAGGTCCTAAATTTCTAAGCTGATAACCTCGTGGGATAGCCCATACTTTTACCGTTTTGTCGGTGCTGCCTGTCAGTAAAAATTTTGAATTCGGTGAAAAGGAAAGAGAAGTAACCCATCCGGAATGCCCCAACAGTTCTTCAAGAATTTCTCCCCTTTCCACATCCCACAGTATGACTGTATTGTCTGAAGAGCCGGTAACCAGATACTTTTTATCACTTGAGAATCTGGCGGAATTTATAGTCCTTCTATGCCTTGTGTAGATGTTTTCAAGGTTTTTAGTGTCAACATTCCATCTTCTGAGCCTTCCGTCGGCATTTCCGGTTAAGAGATATTTATCTCCGTCTTCAAATTCCATTGCCCATACCGAATTGTTTTCTCTTATGAATTCACCATAAACATTAAAGGGATTAACACTCCATATTTCGATTTGACCGTCTTTTCTACCAATAGCGAGTATCTTACCATCACTTGAAATAGTTGATGACAATATGGGGGATAAATCAGCCTTACTGACACCCATTTCAAGCATTTTACCTGTCGCTATATTCCATACCGATATCTTGCCATTCGAATAACCGGCATACAACCTGTTTTCGTTGTTGTCCAGAGTAAGTGAATTGGGAATAGTCAACATATCGTTGAATGCAAGTATATTTGGAATTGAGAAAAAGGTTACCGTAAAAAGGGAGAAAAATAGAATCAGAATGATATTTTTTTTCAAAAAAGGTCACCTTCTTTAAGGGAAATAATATTTATGAACTCCGGTATCTATAAGATAAAGACCATCTTCGGAGTAAAATCTCGTTTCACACAGTAATCTGCTCAATGCGTTAAAATCATAATGTTCAAGCAGAGATAGTGGTTTACAGTATATTCCTTTTTTTAAGTCTTCTATGAATTTGTAAATATATTCTTTGTTATCGCTTAAATCAATATCTTTCTTACTTATCGCATATCTGTCAATAATTCTGATCAGATCGGAATCTTTTTTCAGCAAAATGTGATAAAAAACGAATTTCCTTTTATTTTGTGTCGATTCCCAGAAAGCAAGGATATGTTTATCACGATTTAAACTTGTTGCTCTGTAAACACTGGTTTTTCTTCTGATAAAAAAATCACCCTCCAGTATCATATGTATTTCACGCTGAAGGGATTTTTTATTTATATGACTGGAAATAAATCCCACATCATTTAATATTAAAAATAATATAAAGGCCATTGCTGCAACCAGAATAGTCATTATAACTAACGATACGACTAATTCTGATAACATGTATCAATCCTCCTTCAAACTCTCCCGGATGTACTCTTCGCGAAGTATGTCTAATAATTCGTCTATTGCTCCGTTCATCATTTCGTTGAGTCTGTAAGAAGTAAATCCGATTCTGTGATCGGTAATCCTGCTCTGAGGGAAATTATAAGTACGGATTTTTTCGCTTCTGTCACCAGTACCTATAAGGGATTTTCTCTTCTGCGATAAATTACCCTCTCGTTTCACACGTTCCATTTCGTAAAGTTTTGATTTAAGTACAGACATAGCCTGGGCTTTATTCTGATGCTGAGATCTGTCATTCTGACAGGTAACCACTATGCCAGTCGGTAAATGGGTTATCCTCACAGCGGATTCTGTTCTGTTTACATGCTGTCCACCGGCGCCAGATGCTCTGTACACATCAATTCTGAGATCATCTGAATTTATTTCGACTTCGATGTTATTCGTTATTTCGGGTAAAACGATTACACTTGCCGAAGAAGTGTGAATTCTTCCACCTGCTTCAGTTGAAGGAACTCGTTGAACTCTGTGTACACCACTTTCATATTTTAGTTTTCCGAATGCACCTTTTCCTTTGATTTTCAGTATTACTTCTTTAAATCCTCCGAGATCGGTTTCATTCTCTTCGAGCACTTCGGTTTTCCAATTACAATTATCCGCATATCTTATGTACATTCTGAAAAGGTCCCCGGCGAATAAAGCAGCTTCATCTCCACCGGTGCCGGCGCGTATTTCTATAATTGCGTTATTATCGTCGGCGGGATCTTTCGGAATTAAAAGAAAAGTAAGCTTCTTTTCTAAAGATTCCTTTTGAGTATTGAGGTTTTCGAGCTCAGATCCAGCCATTTCTGCCATCTCTGAATCCCCGGAATCCCGATATTGCATCCATTCATCTATTTCCTTCAGGGTATTATTGTATTCCGCGAAGGCAGTGTCGACTTCTTCAAGTGAGGAGCGTTCCTTGAGTAATTCTGTGTATTTCTCCATATCATTTATTACATCCGGATCTGCCAATAAGGTATTGATTTCTTCAAACCTTTTAACCATAGCCGTTATTCTGTCCAAATAATGTTCCATTATATTTCACCTCAAAAATTATCTGATAGTAAGAACAGAGGCTTCTCCTGGTCCTAAATAAACGTGTACGTAACCATTCTCAATTTCTAAATAATCCTCTGCATTTTTAAATTCTCTCAATTTTTTCTTTATTCTGTTAACCTGAAAATCAGGGATATTTCCAGCATCAATTGTTATCCATTGCCCGTTGCTGAAATCCGTGTTAGAAATGGATACAAGTATTACCGATTCCGAAGGATGCCTGAACATATGTGCGATTATTTTATCGGAATGAGTCATATAACCACTTACAAGGTAGTCTTTTATACACCAGTATCCGTATTTATTCTTGAATTCACCAAGAGTCCTTATCAATTCAAGCATTTCCATATCCGCTTCATCCCAATGCAGCTCGTAATGATCGAAGAACGCGAGTTTTCCCGACATCGGATCGGCGTCAGAAAGCATATACCTTCCCTCGTCGTTGTTATCCAAACCCAGGTTCATCGGTTGTTTTTCTGAAATTTCAGAGCCGGAATTTATAAATCTTATTCCATTTGGAAGGAATGTATTTAAAACGGCGGCAAACATCGCAAATCTTTTACCATATGCCCTCGAAACTGCTCTGGGTGTGTCAGGGGTTTCAGCTGTGGCAAGAGTCGGCAGTACAAGTTTCTTAACAAGATTAGAGGAGAAGTCGTAACAGTTTCCCTCATCAACTCGTGGCTGCATCCACCATGAATTACCCAGAATAGCATCATAACCATGTTCCTTTGATTTCTTATCTTTATGTATTTCAAGTTCTTCCGCAATAAAAACGAAAGAAGGGTCAATTTCTCTTGTTTTCTTAATAATCGATGATTCGAGTTCTCTGGGTAGAGCGTGACCCATATCCAGCCTGACTCCATCTATACCGAATTCTGTCTGGTAATGAGGTATTATATTGATTATATAATCCCATAACTCCATATTTGGGGAATCGTTTTCAAAATTACTGGATTTGATTATGTCGTATAGCAAATATGGCGGCTGAGTATCATCAACATATTTCCTTGACACATTTGGGGGTAAGTTGAATAGTTTTAAAAACGTTACATCAGACCAAGGTGGCTGAGTATCGTTTATCCAATCTGAAAATCCGGGTGGTGTTATCATTCCGAATTCTTTTTCGATTACATCCAGAAGATCATCTTCTGATGAAAGATTGTTTATGACTTTTTCCCATTTATCCGGATCCGTTGTCCTGGGATCGAGGGTAAACATACTCAATAAATTTTTAGTTTCATCCGAAGAATAAATTGAATCAAGATTATCTTCTGCTGGTTGGCAGAAAGGCAAATCATCTATATATGGAGCCTTGTATTCATTTTTGTATTCTGATTTAATCCAGTAAAACCAATCAGGATGTTCCAGTATTAAATCATTGTCACGGGAAGCAGTTCTGGGAATGAAATCCAGTATTACCCTTATACCAAGCATATGGGCCGCTTCAACGAAGGCCTTGAATTCTTCTTCCACGGTAAATGGTTTTAAAAGTTCATCACCGTAGAAATTTTCCACTTCCAGAAAATTTTTAACCGCGTAAGGGGAAGATAATTCTCCTTTTTTAAATTTATGGCTGTATTTAGTTATGGGAAGTGAATATATCGTATCTATTCCCATTTCTTTAAGGAATGGAAGTAATATGATGGATTTGAGAAAACTTCCGTCTTCGGTGAAATTCATCGAATTTCTTCCCTGAAATTTCCAGAATCCTTTGTGATTGTATGCTGTGGTCATTCTTACAAAAAAACCATAAAGACTGGCTGAATTTATCCAGTCTCTGCTGAATGTTTCATTACCGGATTTTTTAGACATAATCTTTGAGTATGATATTGAATAATCGGTATTTGTATTTGACTTATCAAGGATATTGGAAATTACCTGGCAGAAATAGTCATATGGATTTACAAAATATCTCTTTCCATCGGCAGATTCGGTATAAGTGTATTTTTCATCCAGCCAAAGAAAAGGTATACAGTAATTCCTGCCACCGACATCTTTTTTTGAATATAAATATTCTTTTATTTTTCTGAGCACTTTTAGCACCCCTTCGTACTGATTTTAACTTTCATTTAATTTTTATCTATATAAGCCCAGTAACATTTTAGATAAAGACTTTCCGGCATCTGCATCATCCATGGATGGTCAAGGCTCTGAATATTTTGAGAAACGATAGTTACTTTCGTGTTTGTATCAGCGCAGCCACGCCTGATACTTTCCTCAAGTTCATTCCATCCAATATGGTAAGCACAGCTGCATAAGCCTATTATTCCGGGTTTTTTTAACATCTTTATTCCCTTCGCCATCAGAGAGGTGAAGAGACGTTTTCCATATGGAATTTCCTTTTTCTCTTTTATCAGTGATGGAGGATCGATTATTATCATTCTGTATTCGTTTGAATGTTTGTTATCCCAGGTGAAAGCATCACAAACATGAAATTCTGTTTTATCGGATAATTCGTTAAGTGCAGCATTTCCTTTTGCGGTTTCTATATCAATTGATGATTTGTCTATTCCAGTTGCATACATACCGGCTTTAGCAAGATTTAGCGCAAAAGAGCCAGTATAACAGAAAAGATCCAGTGCTTTTTCTTTTAAGAAACCGAATTGTGTAGCCAGTTCAACAGATTTTGTCCTGGTGTCCTTCTGATCCATGAAGAAACCCGTTTTTTGCCCTTCGAGCAATCTGACATCGTATTTTATACCGTTTTCTTCTATACGAATAATTTCCGGGATTTCACCGTATAGTATACCTATGTTTCTCTTTAAATTCGATTCGGGTGAAGACTCAAAATCACTTCTTTCGAAAATCCCTTTTATAGAATTTTTAAATGTATATACCAATGCATCTATTATATGACTTTTATATTCTTCAAGTACGGGATGCCTTATCTGAATTACAAAATAATCGTTGTATCTGTCTATTATAAGGCCGGGGAGCATATCAGACTCCGCGTTTATCATTCTGTATACATTTGAATTATAAAAACGTTTTCTGTAATCAAGCGCTTTTCGGAATCTCCAGATGAAAAATTCCATATCTATTTTATTATCTTCATGGGATAACAGTCTGAAAGTTTTTTTTGAATTTCTGTTAAACAATCCTTTACCCAGAAACTCTCCTTCCTCAGAGAAAAGATTGGCGATACCCATCCGGGCATCACCAATAATTTCTTTTATTTCATCTGAAAAAAGCCATAAATAATTATTCTTAATTTTTGAAGATTTTCCCCTTTTCGTGGTAATGACAATCATTAAACATTCTCCACTACAACCTGAACTACCTTGGCAAAAGTGGATTTTACTCTGTTTGCGGTTTCCATTACTTCATGATGTGTCAGTTTCTGGGGAAGAACACCTGCTGCCATGTTTGTAACACATGAAATTCCAAAAATCCTCATATTGCTGTGTCTGGCTGCTATGATTTCAGGTACTGTTGACATACCAACCAGGTCACCACCCAAAGATCTGAAAGCCCTTATCTCGGCAGGAGTTTCATAACTGGGGCCCAAACAGAATACATATGTACCCCTTTTTAATTCCTTGCCTTTTTCCTTAAGTGATTTCTGCACTCTTTCAAACCATTCTTCATCGAGTACGGAAGACATATCCGGGAATCTTACCCCAACTGATTCGTCATTCGAACCTATTAAAGGGTTCTTGAAAGCCATGTTGATAACATCTTCTATTGCCACGAGATCTCCTGCTTTATAATCCGTATTTACACCACCTGAAGCATTTGTGAGAAGGATTCCCTTAACTCCTAGGCGTTTCATAAAATATATCGGATAAACGGTTTCTTTTAAATCGTATCCTTCGTATGCGTGGAATCTCCCCTGCATGGTGACAACATTTTTTCCGGCATATTTTCCGAAAACCAGATTTCCTGCATGGCCAATTGCGGTTGAGGTGAGGAAATGGGGTATTTCAGAATAGGGAACTATAACTTTATCCTCGAATTCATCTGCAAGATAACCCAATCCTGATCCTAAAATAAGTCCAACTTCCGGGGCGGGTTCAAAGCCACACATTTCCTTTACTCTATTGAAAGATTCTTCTAATTTTTGTGATAATTTCATCTGGTTGTCCTCCTTTAATTGATACTTCTTCACGGTTCTAAGTATACCATATTTGCCTTATGTAAAACCTTATACAGTTCATCAGAGGTTGTTTTTTTACTTGAAAGATGTATTTTGAGAGTATAATAAGGATATACTATTTACGTAAATAATAATTGCGTACTTAAACAAATAATTTCTTATAAACTTTCATTTGAACTCCTGGTTTAATTTGATTTTCTGTGAATCATTTACATGAAGTTACTGATATAAGGTTGCTTAACTCTGTGGTTTCTGGAATGGTTAATACTTTTTTATTGAACAGATGGAGTTTAGAGGTGATTAAATGATAGTTATTACCGGCGCATCAGGGCATATAGGGAATTGCCTTGTGAGGGAACTGCTGAAGAAGGGGAATGAAAATGTCAGAGTTATCGCTCTGCCGGGAGAAAAATGCATAGCTTTTAATGATATGCAACCTGAAATATTCCGTGCTGATATTCGTGATTATGAAAAAGTATGTGAGGCATTTATTGGTGCTGATAAAGTATTTCATCTTGCCGGAATAATTTCTATTCTACCCGGAAAGAATAAATTAATTTATGATGTCAATGTAAAAGGAACGGAAAATGTTCTCAGAGCCTGTGTTAAAAATAAAGTGGGTAAATTAGTTTATACAGGTTCTATACATGCCTATAAGGAACCTGAGGCAAATGGTATTATAGATGAATTAACTTCTATGGATGAGAAAAGTATAAAAGGAGTTTATGCAAAGACAAAAGCGATTGCTTCGAAAATGGTTTTATCTTTCAATAAGTATTTGTCGACAGTTGTTTGTTGTCCGTCGGGGGTGATAGGCCCATATGATTTTTCAATATCGAAAATGGGAAGGATAATAATAGATTATTCTGAGAGTAGATTTAAAATATGTCTCGATGGAAGTTACAATTTTGTCGATGTCAGGGATATCGTCAAAGGTTTGATATCTGCTATGGATAAAGGTGGAAATGGGGAAGTTTACAATTTGGGCGGAGAAAAAATAACCATAAGAAAGATAATGCAAATACTGGAAAATTTAACAGGTATAAGACAGCCAGGAATTTATATTCCTCTGAAATTTATCTATCCTATTTCGATATTTTCTTTGATTTATTATTTCATGTCTAAAAAAGAGGCAATACTTACCCCGTATTCCCTGCACACTCTTTCGGCAAAATACGAGTTTTCTTATGAAAAAGCAAAAAAAGAATTCGGTTATTCACCTATGAAAATTGAAAAAAGTATAAAAGATGCATACATATGGTTTAAGGAAAATAAATTTATAGGAAGGCGATAAGAAAGTCTGGTGCCGAGGGACAGAGTCGAACTGTCGACACACGGATTTTCAGTCCGTTGCTCTACCTACTGAGCTACCTCGGCATAGTACGATAACGTACATAAACACCTTTCAGGCGTATGGGATTCAGAAAAATACCGTAAATCGTTTTAAAGAAATGGTGGTCGTGGTAGGGATTGAACCTACGACCCTCTGCTTGTAAGGCAGATGCTCTCCCGCTGAGCTACACGACCAGAGAATGGCGCTCCCACGGGGGTTCGAACCCCGGTCTCCGCCTTGAAAGGGCGGTGTCCTAGACCACTGGACGATGGGAGCCTGTCTTTGCATTAAAAACCCCGAACTGTGTTCGGGGAACATGATCAACTGGTGCCGAGGGACAGAGTCGAACTGTCGACACACGGATTTTCAGTCCGTTGCTCTACCTACTGAGCTACCTCGGCATAGTCTTTCAAAATGGTGGTCGTGGTAGGGATTGAACCTACGACCCTCTGCTTGTAAGGCAGATGCTCTCCCGCTGAGCTACACGACCAGAGAATGGCGCTCCCACGGGGGTTCGAACCCCGGTCTCCGCCTTGAAAGGGCGGTGTCCTAGACCACTGGACGATGGGAGCCTGTCCTGTCGATGATTCCCTGCTTCGACGAGGTATATATTACTATATCTGATTCGTTTTGTCAAGACCCAAATATTTATTTTTGTTTAAGAGAAAAGTTCATTTAATGACTGTTGGAGAATATTTTTATAAATACATCGAAAATGTGCATGAAATATACCTTTTTAATCTGCAAATCCTGCCGAAATGAAAAAGGCAAAGTGCGTCTGGCACACTTTGCCTTATGAAATCTGTTATTCTATAATCTCGAAATCAAGCTTGTTTTCGATTTCATCTTTTATTACCTGAATTGAATTTCCTTCAGTGACTTTTCCATCCAGTATTAAATCCGAAAGAGGTACTTCTATATACTTCTCAATGGCTCTTCTCATTGGACGTGCACCAAAAGCCGGATTATACCCTTTTTCTGCCAGGAAGTTCTTTGCTTCTGCGGTAAGTGTAAGCTTCAGGTGTCTGTCTATTATTCTTTCGTTTAGTTTTTCGACGAGTAAATCTGCTATTTCTTTAACATGTTCTCTGGAAAGTGTCTTGAATACAGTTATGTTGTCCAGGCGGTTTATGAGTTCGGGTTTGAAATATTTTTTCAATTCAGTCATAACGATTTTATCTTTTTCTATATCATCATCGTCTTCCGCACCGAAACCCATACGCTGTCTTGGCTTCGAAATTTCTTCACTTCCTATATTGCTGGTCATTATGACAATTGTGTTCCTGAAATCGACTATGTGTCCCTGTCCATCTGTCAACCTGCCGTCTTCAAGTACCTGTAGTAAAATGTTATGTACTTCCGGATGTGCCTTTTCTACTTCATCGAGTAGTATTACCGAATAAGGACGCCTTCTTACAGCTTCTGTCAGCTGTCCGCCTTCCTCGTATCCCACATAACCGGGTGATGCTCCAAGAAGCCTGGAAACTGCGATTTTCTCTACGTATTCGGACATATCTATTCTGATAAGTGCTTCGTCACTTCCGAAAAGGATTTCCGCGAGAGCTTTTGCAAGTTCTGTTTTTCCCACACCTGTAGGTCCCAGGAATAAGAAAGAACCTGTTGGCCTTTTGGGATCCTTAAGCCCGGCTCTGGATCTTCTTATGGCCTGGGCAACAATGCTTACTGCATCGTTCTGGTCTATGATTTTTTTATGAATCAGGTTTTCAAGATTCATAATTTTTTCTTTTTCCGACCTGAGCATTTTTGTGGTGGGTATTCCTGTCCATTTTTCAACTACCTCGGCTATTACGAATTCATTAACCACTTTTGGTTTTGAGTCGAGGTCTTTTTTCCATTCTTCGTATTTGTTATCGAATTCTTTTTTTGTGAATTCTATTTCCATTTTTTTCTTTGCTGCGGTTTCGTAATCACCATTAGAAGCAAGGGTGTTTAGCTCTTCTTCTTTTGTTTTGATTTCTTTTTCGAGTGTCATAATATCGTTGGGCATGTATGTTGTTTCTATTTTTATCTTTGAAGCTGCTTCATCTATTAAATCTATTGCCTTGTCCGGAAGGAACCTTTCAGTTATATATCTGTCTGACAATTTGACTGCCGCTTCTATTGCGGAATTTGTGATTTTAACATTGTGATGTTTCTCAAAAACTCCTCTGATTCCATTCAATATCTCTATGGTGTCTTCTACGCTGGGTTCTTCCACCATAACAGTCTGGAATCTTCTTTCAAGTGCTTTATCTTTTTCTATATGTTTTCTGTATTCATCAAGTGTTGTGGCACCGATACATCTCAATTCGCCTCTTGCGAGTGCTGGTTTCAGAAGGTTTGCCGCATCCATGGATCCCTCTGTTGAACCGGCGCCTACCACCGTGTGTAACTCATCTATAAACAGTAAAACTTCGCCTTCTTTTTTCTTAACCGCATCTATGACGGCTTTCATTCGCTCTTCGAATTCTCCTCTGAATTTAGTCCCGGCTACCAATCTGCCCATGTCCAGCGAGAGTACCTGCTTTCCCTTAAGGTATTCGGGGATGTTTCCGTCCATTATTCTCTGGGCTAATCCTTCTGCTATTGCAGTTTTGCCCACACCGGGATCACCAACAAGCACTGGGTTGTTTTTGGTTTTTCGGCCAAGTATCTGTATAACTCTACGTACCTCGTCATCCCTGCCGATAACCGGCATCAATTCACCTTTTTCGGCCATCTCACACAAGTTTACAGTGAATTTTTGTAATGGACCTAAATTTTCTGCTTCGGCTGATCCTCCTGAGGATCTGATATCTTTAATTGCGTTGTAAACCTTTTCCAGGGTGATTCCATGTTTTGTAAGGATTCTCGCAGCCATTGATTCTTCAACTTTAACTATTCCGAGTAGTAAATGTTCTGATCCCACTTTCTGGTCCTGCATTCTACTCGCTTCCTTTTTTGATTCCTCGAATATCCTCCTGCCATCGGGTGTTATCAGGATTTGTCCGCCCGGTGCTATTCCCGTTCCGAATTCCCTTACCACTTTTTCTGTTTCTGTTTGCAATTGTGCTGTGTTACCAGCTATTTTAGTTATTATCTCGGCTCCTGCATTTTCTTTTTGCTCAAGCATAGATAACAGGATATGTTCAGATCTCATCTGATTCTGTTTGTAGCGCATTAAAATATCCTGTACACCTGCCAATATTTCCTGAGCTTTCGATGTATATTCATTCATATTTATCATATTGTCACCTCTTTATATATTTCTTATGGTGTGATATTTGATTGTTTTATTTTAAATTAGTCTTTTTCGTCTTCGTTGTAGAATTTGAAATTGTAATTTTTAACTTCTATTTTAACTGGTAGAGGGGGGATTTCTTTTCTCATTCTATCTTTAAGCAGTGAGTTTTCTCTTTCGAGTTCTTTTATTCTTCTTTTGTATATGGATAATGTGAATTCGAGTTCCAGAATTCGTTCTACTCCGCTTGTTGGTATACCTTCGTTGGCTAATTCCTTTATACGGTTCAAAATTTCTATGTCCTTTTCAGAATAGAGTCTCAATGTTCCCATCCTGAAAGGGGATACGAATCCTCTTTTTTCATATTGACGCAAAGTTTGCGGATGCATACCCAACATTTTTGCGGCAACGCTTATTATGAATTTTGGCATGTTTTCATGATCTTCAATATCAATTTTATTTTTCTTGCTTTTATCGGTCATAAATACCAACTCTTTCCGTCATTTAATATAAAAGCGGGCTGAAGCCCGCTTTTGTTATACCGTTATTATTTCACATCTTCAAATTCTGCGTTTACGGTACCATCGTCTTCAGGCTTGTTTTTTTCATCAGCTTGTGGCTGTGGCTGCTGTGGCTGTTGTTCTGCTGCCTGCTGTTTGTATATATGTTCGCCGAGTTTCATGCTTTCCTGCTGTAATTCTTCCATCAGGACTTTAATTCTCTGTGCGTTGTTGTTATTTACCGCTTCTCTTAAATCGTTTTTGAGTGATTCTATTTTTGATCTCATTTCTGCAGGGATTTTGTCACCGTTTTCTTTTAATATTTTTTCTGTGGCATATACCAGGTTGTCTGCCTGATTTTTCATTTCTATTTCCTGTTTATGTTTTTTATCTTCTTCTTCATGTTTCTTTGCGTCTTCTACCATTTTTTCTATTTCATCTGTTGAGAGTTGATTTCTTCCTGTTACCACCATCGACTGTTCTTTTCCGGTTCCTTTATCTTTTGCGGTAACGTGGACTATACCATCTGTGTCTATATCGAAAGCAACTTCTATCTGAGGTACTCCTCTTGGTGCCGGGGCGATACCCATCAGTCTGAAACTTCCGAGGAGATGGTTTTGTGCCGCGATACTTCTTTCGCCCTGGTAAATTCTGACTTCAACTTCAGTCTGGCCATCTTCCGCTGTCGTGAATACTTTTGCCTTTTTTACGGGGATTGCGGTGTTTCTTTCTATAATTGGTTCGAGCAATCCACCCATAACTTCAACACCAAGGGAAAGGGGTGTTACATCTACGAGTACAACATCTTTACCCATTTCGCCGGACATTATAGATGCCTGTATTGCTGCACCCACTGCTACTGCTTCGTCGGGGTTGATTCCTCTGTTTGCTTCTTTGTGGAATATATCTTTAATGAAAGTCTGTACCATTGGTACCCTTGTCATTCCACCAACAAGTAATACTTCGTTAACTTCGTCTGCGTTCAGTTTGGCATCTTTGAGTGCTTTTTCGATTGGGCCTCTGGTGCTTTCTATGAGGTCTCTTACTAAACTTTCGAAGGTCGCTCTTGTGAGTTTCGCTTCAAGATGCATAGGGCCTTCTGCGGTTGCGGTTATGAAAGGAAGACTGATATCTGTTTCGAGTTTTGTGGATAATTCTATTTTAGCCTTCTCTGCTGCTTCCTGTAATCTCTGAAGAGCCTGTTTGTCGTTTCTGAGATCTACACCGTGTTCTTTCTTGAAATTGTCTGCCATCCAGTCAATTACTTTTCTGTCGAAGTCGTCTCCACCGAGGTGGTTGTTTCCGTTTGTTGAAACTACCTGTATAACGCCGTCGCCTATCTCGAGTACTGATACGTCGAAAGTACCTCCACCCAAGTCGTAAACTACTACTTTTTCTTCTTTTTCTTTATCGAGTCCATAAGCGAGTGCTGCTGCTGTTGGTTCGTTTATTATTCTTAAAACTTCAAGTCCTGCTATCTGGCCGGCTTCTTTTGTGGCCTGTCTCTGGGCATCGTTGAAATATGCCGGACATGTTATTACTGCCTTTTTAATTTCTCCGCCAAGGTAAGCTTCTGCATCTGTTACCATTTTTCTCAATACGTAAGAACTGATTTCCTGTGGAGAATAATCTTTTCCGTCTATTGTAACTTTGTAATCTGAACCCATATGTCTTTTTATGGATCTGATGGTTCTGTCTGAATTTAGAACAGCCTGTCTTTTTGCCGGTTCGCCTTTGATGATTTCTCCGGTTTTGCTGAAAGCTATAATAGAAGGGGTGGTTCTGGAACCTTCTGAGTTTGGTATAACTTCCGTGCTCTTATCGGGTTTAACCCATGAAATACAAGAATTTGTCGTTCCTAAATCTATTCCTACTACATACTGTTTTGCCATTTTATGACACCTCCGATTATCTTTTTCGTTTCGTTCAATATAATTGACGTCGAATAATAATAGTTTATTTCAAAGGAATAATTATTTATTATTCTTGGTGTATTATACTATCTAAATCGAAGTATGTCAAGTAGTTAGAAATATAAAACTACAAACACAAACAAAAATCCACTTTGACAAGTGGATTTTTGTTTGATTTATCGGATCAGAAGTTAAATTTCTTTATCTGTTCTGCAAGGGTTTCTGAAAGAGCATGCATTTCTTCGGCGGCTGCGCTTATTTGTTGAGCTGCTTGCGACTGCTGCCCAACACCGTCGTTCATTTGTTTCACCTGGTCTGATATTTCGAGCATCGATCTCGAAGAGGTATCCATAGCACTTGCCATCTCTTCGGCGGCAGCACTCTGTTCTTCAGCGGCCCCTGCCAGATTATCTACCATTCCGGTTATTCTGTCCATACTGCTGAAAATAGTTTCAAAATCGTTTACAATTTTCTTTGAACCTTCGCTTATGTTCTTTATTATGTCTACTGTCTCCAGAACTGCTTCGTTGGTTCTTGTAGCACCGTTATCTATTTCCTGTAATATGGATGCTATGTTTGCAGAGGAGGATTTGCTTTCTTCTGCCAATTTTCTGATTTCATCCGCAACAACAGCGAATCCTTTTCCTGCTTCGCCTGCTCTGGCTGCTTCTATTGCTGCATTTAAGGCAAGCAGGTTTGTCTGTTCGGCTATTGATGATATTGTGTTGACTATATCCTGTACGTTATTGGATTTCTGGGACAGATCTTTTACTATTCTTGTTGTGTTGTTGTTAATTTCATCAACATCTGCCATCATTGATGCCTGTTTTTCAAGTTGCGTCTGTCCACTTTTTACGGCTTCGTTAGTATTGTTAAGTTCTTCGGAGAGATTTTGCGAAATACGTGAAACATTCTGTGAAGATGCCGCGACTTCTTCAACTCCTGAAGAAACTTCTTCTATTGATGCCGAGGTGTTTTCCACGTTTCCTTCTATGGTTGTGGACCTGTTGAATAGTTCATCTGAAGTGGCACTGGCTTCTTCCGAAATTGATGCCAGGTCGTTCGAACTGCTTGTCATCTGTGAAGATGCTTCGTTTATACTTGTCATCATATTGGCTAACGTATCGATACTTTGATTCAAAGCTGTTGCCATATTTCCAATTTCATCACGGGATTCTATATCTGATTTTTTCTGTAAATCCCCTTCTCCCAGTGATTTGATTACTTCTGCTATTTTCTTAATTGGTTTGCTTATAAAATTGTTACTGATGAAAATTCCGAATAGAAGAGACAGACCTATTGCCACAGCTGAAATTAAAATCATTGTCCACATCTGGCTGTTCGCTTCTGCGTAAACTTCGCTTGATTTTGCAACAGTAACAACATACCAACCAAGTGAACTTCTTGCATAGGAAAGGAAATTTAAATCTCCGGTTTCATCTGTGAATTCAAATTCACCAGAATTTCCTTTGAAATCTGAGAAATTTATTTCTTCAGTGCCAAGGAGTTCTTCAATTCCATGAAGTACAATAGTACCGCTTGAATTTAAAGCATAAGTGTATCCTGATTCACCGAATTTTGAAGATAATAGTTTATCAACAAGGCTTTGAATATTAAAATCTATTCCAGTCACGCCTATAAATTTACCATTAGATTTTACAGCTTTTGTTATAGATATGACCATTTTATAAGTTCCATAATCCAGATATGGGTCGGTGACATCTATTTCTCCATTAAGATTTTTAGCTGATATGTACCAACCTCGTGCACGGGGATCATAATCCGGTGGTAAATCCAGGGCAGGTGGATGCATGTACAGTTTCCCGTTATTCTCCGTACCTACATATGCATTTACTATATTGGGATAGCTTTTGGTAATTTTTTCAAAGAAAATTAAGGATGTAGAAATATTTTCTTCGCTGTCATCAGCAAGAACATCAAACACTTCTGATGTCTGAGACATTAAGGCTATCAGCTCTTTGTAGGGTTGTAAAAATCCGACAAGAGTATCGGCTCCGTTGGTTGCGAATTTTTCCATCTCGTAAGCTGCATTTTTTCCCTCTTTATCCATAGTTGTCCAGGTGCTGTAAGCGGACAATACCAGCAATGGTATTATCGAAGAAATCAGTAAAAGGATGAAGATTTTCATAGCCATTTTCATATTTTTCATAATCTGTACCTCCTGTTTTAGGTGGGTTTATTTAATGTTGTATTATGATTCAGTTGCTTATGAATTCGACGGATTATAATAAATATTATTCTCATATAATTATCTAAATTATAGTATATTTTAATCCTGAAACAAAACACAAATAAAATAATCTCTTAAAAATTATAGCAAAAAAATGTAAAAAAATAATGACAAATAAAAATAAATGATAACCAAAAAAAGTCTCATCAGAAGTGAAATAGAAGTGAGTGTTAAAAAAGTGGTGAGTGTATATGAGATCTATATCGTATAAAACAGCAATATATTAATAGTTAATAATATGTAAATCAATGTCTTTTTATAGAATAAAATATCATCTGGTTACATAAAGGTGAAGATTTTGAAAATAAATATTAATTTAAATAGCGGGTGCTTAATGAAAAAATAAATATAATTTATTCATTTTTATTCTGAGAATTGTATCTAGTTAAAAATATTTATCCGAAATAAATTTAATTGTATGTTTTGAAATTAAAAACATTTTTATTTTCTGTTATGAATAAATTTGTTTTATCGGCTGATAAACTCTTTTTTTTCTCGATTCGTTATGGTATGCTTTGGAGTACAAAAATCATTCAAAAGGAGGAATTATTATGGAATCAGATGACAGGAAAAAGTATAACTTCGTCGAGAGAATAGTTCATGACGATATTGAGGCAGGTAGAATCCAGCAATCTTACACTCGCTTTCCTCCTGAACCTAACGGATATTTACATATAGGCCATGGTAAATCGGTATGTCTTAATTTCGGTATTGCTGAAACATTTAACGGTAAATGTAATCTAAGATTTGACGATACCAACCCTGAAAAAGAAGAAGAAGAATATATGGAAGCTATAAAAGAGGACATTAAATGGTTGGGATTCGAATGGACAAAATTATGCTACGCATCCGATTATTTTGACACTCTTTACAATTGGGCCATTGATCTCGTTAAAACTGGCAAGGCCTATGTTGATCATCAGACTGCTGAAGAGATAAGGCTTAACAGAGGAACATTAAAAGCTCCCGGTAAAGAATCCGAATACAGAAACAGATCGGTGGATGAGAATTTGGAACTTTTTGAGAATATGAAAAATGGAAAGTTCGAAGAAGGCGAATGCGTTCTCAGAGCAAAAATAGATATGGCAAGTCCTAATATAAATATGAGAGACCCGATACTATACAGAATAATAAAGAAACCACATTACAGAACCGGTGATAAGTGGTGTATCTATCCCATGTACGATTTTGCCCATGGTTATGAAGATGCAATTGAAGGCATTACACATTCGGTTTGTACGCTCGAGTTTGAAGATCACAGGCCTTTATATGACTGGTTCCTCGATAATGTAGATGTTCCGAGCAGACCTCATCAGTATGAATTCGCCAGACTTAATTTGAGTTATACCGTGATGAGTAAAAGGTTACTTCATGAAATCGTCAGTTCAGGAATAGTATCAGGATGGGATGATCCGAGGATGCCGACACTATGTGGTTTGAGAAGACGTGGGTTTACCCCTCTATCAATAAGGAAGTTCTGTTCTGATATTGGATTGTCAAAGGCAAACAGTCTGGTCGATTATGAATTTTTAGAAGCGGGGTTGAGAGACGAACTGAATTCCAATGCTCCGAGGGGTATGGCGGTTTTAAGGCCGTTAAAAGTTGTGATTACCAATTATCCTGAAGATAAAGTTGAAATGATTGAAGCGGAAGTTAATCCGGAAAATCCGGAGGCTGGCAAACGTACTATTCCATTTTCAAAAGTCGTATATATAGAGAGTACGGATTTCATGGAAAACCCACCGAAAAAATATTTCAGATTGTATCCCGGAAATGAAGTAAGGTTGAAATATGCGTATTATATTACCTGTGAAGAAGTTATCAAGGATGAAAACGGAAATATAACGGAATTAAGATGTAAATATGATCCCGAGTCAAGAGGAGGCGGAACCCCGGATGGCAGGAGAGTGAGAGGTACTATACAGTGGGTTTCGGCGGAGCATGCCGTTAAATCCGAGATAAGGCTTTACGATAAATTGTTTACACTTAAGAATATGTCTGATATGGAAGAAGGTAAAACGTATGAGGATTATCTCAATCCCGACTCACTTGTAGTTCTTGAAGACAGCCTTGTGGAACCGATGCTTGCAGAAGCTGTTGCAGGGGAAAGTTTTCAGTTTTTAAGACATGGATATTTCTCTGTCGATAAAGACAGTACAAAGGAAAAACCGATTTTCAACAGAACAGTGGCTCTTAAAGATTCCTGGGCAAAAATGCAGGCCAAAAATAAATAAAATTACATTTCTGATAAAAGCGGCTTTTAAAAGTCGCTTTTTTTGCCGACTTATATATTTGAGATGTATTCAAAAATTTCAGAGTTCCTGGTTATAAAATAATTTTTAAGTTTTATATTTCCATCTGTCAGAAGTATTTCTTCTCTTGCGGAAAGGGCTTTAAAGAATCTGTCTGTTATTTTTTTACTGAAATTTTCATATAAATACCTTAATTTTATTCCGGAAGTCTTTCTGAGGCCCATGAATATCGTTTCTTTGAATTCTTCGATTTCACTGTTTTCTCTGTAATATGAAAATGTGTTTTTAAAATTTTTTATATATTCGGAAATATTCATACTGTTTACATATCTTATATTATTTATATGCCCACCTGCGGAAGCTCCCAAACCTATGTAATCAGAATTTTTCCAGTACCTTAAATTGTGTTTTGATTCAAAGCCCTTCAACGCGAAATTCGATATTTCGTACCGGTTATAACCCATTTCTTTCAATGAATAAGATGTTTTTTCGAGTGTTTTGATGTTGTTTTTCACTGTTGGAAGAGTGATCTTATCTTTGTCATATTCTTTGTACATGGGAGTATCTTCATGTAATTCCAGCAGGTAGAATGAAATATGTTCGGGAGAAAAAAGCCTTATTATGTCAATAGTCTTTTCTGTTGAATCGAAAGATTCTTCGGGTAAGCCTATTATAAAATCAAAACTTATATTATCTATATATTTTCTCGCCACTGAATATTTTTCCATGAGGTCTTCGAGTTTATGCGGCCTGTTTATTATTTTAAGTATTCTGTTGTCGGAAGATTGAACTCCAATACTTATCCGATTGAGGCCGTGGAACTTAAAGTGTTGTAGAAATTCTTCGGAAAGTGAATCAGGATTACATTCGACAGTAAATTCAAAATTTTCCTTATCTCTCTTGAAAAGGAGGTTTATGGATTCAAATAATTCATCATAGTATTCTGCCGGAATCAATGAAGGCGTTCCACCTCCGAAATAAAGGGTTGATAAATTGTATTTATTCAATTCATGTTTATCGTACAGATACAGCAATTCTTCTTTTAAGGTATTAAAATACTTTTGTTTTTCGACATTTTCAACACTTGAAAGAAAATCACAGTAAGTACATCTGGATTTACAAAAAGGGATATGTATATATAAGGAAATGTTCTTATTCATTGTTAAATCTTTGGAAGAAGTATAATCAACCTTCCGCCTAAAAAGAAGGTATTCTGGGAAAAATCGAATACAAGTTGATTCCCGGATGCAAAATCGAAAGTTCCCCTTACGAACCAGAAAGATTCTCCGAAAATCGGTATACCAACCATCGCATCGAAATCAAGCGTACCTCCGAAAATATTTTTCTTTTCTCTCAAAGAAATATAAGGTGTGAAGGACCAGTTATCCGGTAAAAAACCCATCCCAAATCTGGGATTGGATATCAAATCGCTGTTTCCTTTTATAGGAATAGAGCCGTATATTCCGACTATATTTCCGAAACAGACTCCGACACCGTTCAGATTTTGCCATTTGAAACCCGTTTCAAAAAAACTTTCCGAAATATTCGGGCTTACATTAAAGTGACCTCTCAAATCAATGGATAATGGACCGGCTTTTGAAAAGGCAAATCCTTTTCCGGTAAACACAGGATTGTCAAAACTTCCGAAAGCTCGTAATTCATAACTCGCTGTTAAGGGGATGTTTACTATTGAACTTATTTTTTCAAATTTAGAGCTGAAAAAGCTTATATCTATATTATCGAAATAATCATGCTTGAATTTTGCTTCAAAGAGAGGCTTTGAGGAAATTCCGAGGAACATTTTTATCTGTCTTTTTTCTGCCGTAATTTCGTTGAAGAAAACTTTTTTTGTCCTTAGATAATCTCCTGTCACGAATATGCCGGCTAAAGGAGAATCGGCAGTGAATCCTACACCTACATTCGCTGGCAATCCATAAGTGAAAGGTATCTGACCTAAAAGTATGTTGTCGTTCAGGTAGTCAATTCTGATAGGCCATTTAGAATACTCTTCAACTTGTTCTTTATCTGAAATTGATTCGGCTTGCATGGTTAGCGAAATAAATATTAAAATTAATAATAAGGATAAAAATTTTTTTGAGAACATAACTCCCCCTTTTTAAATAGATTATATCATCATATTTATTATATGAAAAGGGCTTTCATGGTATAATCTATCAAACATACATCAATAAAGGCTATTGATGCGAACTTTCGTGTTTTAGTATGATGTAAACTTGTTATCGGAGGTCAAATTCTTGCTGGAAGAGGGTATTTTTAAAAAAATTTCCGATTGGGAAAAAAATACTTCAGGTTGGGTGAAAAAGGAACTTGAAGATATAGATAAATTGAGTGAAGAAGAAAGAGAAATGGCCTTAAAAGAGAGGTTTTTAGTAGATGCTGATTTTGGAACCGGAGGTTTGAGGGGAATAATCAGAGCAGGGACAAATGGAATTAACGATAATTGGGTTATGCGTATTTCTTCGGCACTGTCCAGGTATGCAAAAAGGGTGGTAATCGCCTATGATACCCGGAGATACTCGTATGATTTTGCTATATTGGCCGCAAAGGTAATGATTAAGAATGGTGCGAAAGTATTTTTATTTTCAAAACCAACCCCAACCCCCGTATTGTCATACGCGGTAAAGAAATTCAATTGCGATGCGGGGGTTGTAATAACCGCTAGCCATAACCCTCCTGAGTACAACGGATACAAGGTATATGATGAAAGAGGAGTTCAGCTTGTTCCAGGAAAAGTGAATAAATTGAAGGGAATTATTGAAGCTGAGCCGTTTTTTTTCGATGTTGATGATGTGGTAGAAGACAATATAGAGTTTATATACGATGAGATAAAGAATGATTATTTAAACACTGTTTTAGATGAGCTGGATAATTTAAAAGGGGATTTTGAAGAGAGGGATAATTCGGATTTTTCAGTGGTATATTCGCCATTGCACGGTACAGGTGCGGATTTTGTACCGGATATACTTGAAAGGATGAAAGTAAAATGTTTTACTGTTGAGCGACAAATGGATCCGGATTCCAATTTTAGTACGGTGGGGATACCAAACCCGGAAAATCCGGAAGTTTTTGAGTTGTGCAGAGAAAAAGCGGAATCTCTAGAAAAAAAACCCGAAGTACTCGTTACCACAGATCCTGATGCTGATAGAATAGGGATTTTGGTTTTTAACGGAACTGAATACGTTCCGCTTAACGGCAATGAGCTTGGTGTGCTATTCTTAGATTATTTATGCAGAATGATTAAATTACCACTTAGATCCAAAATATTAAAAACTATTGTTACCACCGATATGGCTTTCGATATTGCGGATAAACATGGATATGATGTATACGAAACTCTCACGGGATTCAAATTTCTCGGAGATGTCTCTGACAAATTCAGGAAAGAAGGAGAGAAAGTTCTCTTTTCTTTTGAGGAGAGTTTTGGATATTTATTCGGTACTCATTGTGGAGATAAAGATGCCGTATCAACAATAGCACTTTTAATGCTTCTTTTGGAAAATATAAAAAGTGAATTTGGTACTGATTTACCTGGAAGGCTTGAATACTTGAGATCGGAATACGGTTATTATATTGAGAAACTGAAGAGTTACAGTTTTTATGGAATTGAGGGTATGAATATTATAAATTCTCTTATGAATTCTGTCAGAAACGGATTATGCGATAATATATTCGAATATGGACTTAAAGCCTCGACAGATTTCGAAAAAGAAAAGGGAGATATGAAATCAAACGTAATAAGGCTTGAATTCGAGAATAACGTTAAAATAATATTCAGGCCATCGGGTACGGAACCGAAAATTAAAGTTTACCTGTCGGTGAAAAACGATGATATGGATGAATCGGAAAAAACTCTTAAATATATTGAAGAAAAAATAGAAAAGTTTATAAAAGAACAAACGGATAATCAGGAGTGATTTTTTTGAACATTACAAAGGACAAAATAAAGGTTTTGTACGATGAAGAAACAATAAAAAGAAGAGTGAAGGAAATGGGAAAGGAGATAACTGAGAAGTATAAAGGAAATGGCAATGTACTGCATATGGTATGTGTGCTTAAAGGCTCAGTTCATTTTTATTCCGATTTGCTGATGAGTATAGATATGGATATCAGCTATTCCTTCATACAGGTTGCAAGTTACAGCGGTACTGAATCCACGGGACGCATTAGTGTGAAATCCTGGATAGATGAACCCATTCAGGGAAAAGATGTAATAGTTGTGGAAGACATACTTGATACGGGCAGAACGCTTAAATACATATTGAATTATTTAAAGAGATACAATCCCAGGACACTCGAAGTGGCTACATTTATCGATAAGTATGAAAAAGACCATTTTGGAATTGTGCCTAAATTCACCGGATTTGAAGCCGAAGACAAATTTTTACTCGGTTACGGACTTGATTTTGATCAGAGTTTCAGGAATCTGCCTTATGTGGGATTTGTTCCTGTAGAAGAAGTGGAGGGAGAAAGCGAAAATTATATAATGGAGTGATCTGTTTTGAAAGCGAGGCCTTCATATTGCTTTTCAACAGTAATGCTACTTATACTACTTATCAGCTTTTCGATGTTTGGCAGTTTGACTAATATGGAACTGAAAAGACTTGAGGTGGCCAGACTATCTCTTGATAGTTTGAGAAATCTCCTTACTTATGAAGCGGCTTCCAGAATTGAAGAATTGTTATATGATGAAAAAGAAAATAGATTAAAAGAATTTGACGGTATTTTCGTCATAAATGGGAACAGTATAAGAATAAAAGACGGAACTTTAGAGATTTTGAAAGGAGCAAAAGACCGTGAATAATATACTACCTTCTTCTGATGTTGACCTTACCCCAAAAAAGATTGTGAAATCGCTGGATAAATTTATAATAGGTCAGAATCAGGCAAAGAGAACTGTAGCTGTAGCATTGAGAAACAGAATAAGAAGACAGAGACTTTCCGAAGATATGAGAAAAGAGGTTATACCTAAAAATATACTTATGATAGGGCCTACCGGTGTTGGAAAAACTGAAATTGCCCGCAGGCTGGCGGATTTATCCGGTTCACCCTTTGTCAAAGTAGAGGCTACACGGTTTACCGAAGTTGGTTATGTCGGGAAATCCGTTGAGTCAATGGTGAGGGATTTAGTGGAATCTGCCATTAACATATTGAAAGAAAAAGATATGGAAAGGGTTCAGTCACTTGCTGAGGTTGAAGTTGAAAAAATAATAGCAGATTCAATACTGAAACCTAAATCAAAAAATCAGGGTCAGAATCTTGGAAATATATTTGGACAGATGTTTAACAATCAGCAACAGCAACAGCAACAAAATCCCGAAGAGGAAAATAAAACCGAAGTCAGAAAGTCAGAGATTTTTGCTCAGTTAAAAGCGGGTGAGCTAGAAGACAGATTTGTAGATATAGAGATGGAACAGTCAAATTCATCTTCAATCGGTATGATTGGTGGGCCTGATCTCGGTGAGATGGGAATTGATATGCAGGGTATGTTCGGCAATCTCATGCCCAAGAAAAAGGTTATAAAAAGAATGACTGTGGCGCAGGCAAGAAAAGTTTTACTGCCCATTGAATCCGAAAAACTCATAGATATGGAGAAACTTACATTAGATGGAATCGAGCTTGCACAGAACAAGGGAATAATATTCATAGATGAAATAGATAAAATTGCAGCGAAATCTTCATCGGGTGGTGGCCCGGATGTATCGCGCGAAGGAGTTCAGAGAGACCTTCTTCCCATAGTTGAAGGAACTACAGTGAGAACGAAACATGGAACGGTTAGAACGGATTACATTCTTTTTGTGGCTGCAGGAGCTTTCCATATTTCAAAACCTTCTGACCTTATTCCGGAATTACAGGGAAGATTTCCAACAAGAGTTGAACTAGACGCATTGACAAAAAAGGATTTTGAAAGAATTCTGATTGAACCACAGAATTCTCTTGTCAAGCAGTATAAGGCATTGCTGGCTACTGATGGTGTTGAAGTTGAATTTTCAGATGAAGGGGTTGATGAGATAGCTGATATAGCCTTCTCACTCAATGAAAAACTCGAAAATATCGGCGCAAGAAGACTTTACACAGTTCTTGAGAGGATTTTGGAAGAAATATCCTATGAGGCACCTGAAGTGGAAGAAAATAAAATATTAGTAAATAAAGAATATATTTCCAGACATATGGAAAGTATAATTAAAGATCAGGATCTGTCATCTTATATTCTTTGATTACCCAGTTTTAACCTGCTCAGTTATTTGTGGGGTGACCGGGAATTGAACAGGAACGATGTTGAAATATTATGTTGTTCGAGGTTATTCAGAAAAGAAGAAATAATTATTTTGGAAAAAATTTATAGCGATTTAAATGATCTGTCGGATAAGGGAAAGTTAAACGAAATAAATAACTCTCTCTATTCCGACTTTTCGTGTTCTTTTCCGCAATTGGATATTTCTGGCATTGAACTTAAAATTAGCAGATTTCTCGAAAGAAAAAGAGATATTGAATCAGTTATAGAAGAAACAAAAAAGAGAGAGGATATAAAAATAATTTCTTTTTTTGATGAAATGTTTTCCGAGTACCTTGGCAATATTCCTGATTGTCCAACTGCCTTATTTGCCAGAGGGGATATGAGTTTATTCAATTCAGGCAGAAATATAGCATGTGTTGGTTCAAGGAAGTACAGTAATTATGGAAAATACTCTGTTGAAAAAATAATCCCTGGGTTATGTGAGTATGGATTCAATATTATCAGTGGGCTGGCATATGGTATCGATTCGTTATCCCATAATGAGGCATTGAATTCTGAAGGCAAAACAGTGGCCATTTTAGGTTGTGGGCTTGATGTCGTTTATCCAAAATCAAACAGAAATTTATATCGTAGAATTGTTGAAAATGGGCTTATTTTAAGTGAGTATTTCCCGGATGAAGAGCCAAGAAAATATTATTTTCCTGAAAGGAACAGGATTATTTCGGGAATATCAAGAGGTGTTGTGGTTTTCGAAGCGTCTATTCGAAGTGGTTCTCTCATTACCGCAAGATGCGCATTGGAGCAAAACAGAGAAGTTTTCGCCATTCCGGGACCTATTAATTCTTCGTTTTCCGAAGGTACTAATTATCTCATCAGAAAAGGTGCGAAATTGACTTCTTCCGTGGAAGATATCGTAGATGAATTCTCATTTGTTGAGAAAAAAAGTAAAATACAAAAGATATCTGAAGAAGTTTTATCAGAAAATGAACTCAAAATCTACAATCTGATAAAAAAAGGTTTAAGGAATATAGATGGTATTGTCGAAAAATCAGATATGAGCATTTCAGAAATAAATACCGTTATAAGTATGCTTTCAATTAAAGGAATAATTTTCAATTCGGGTACAGAGTTGAAAATTCTATGATAAAGTGGGGGAAAAAATGAAAAAGACTGTTTTTTTAACTTGTATCGCATTTGTGATATTTTCATCTTTCTGTTTTTCTATGGCCTTCGAAATAGGTGGGGGTTATAGATTCGCTCCAAGTAGCTTCGCACAGCATGGTTGGAATGTTGACTTGGGTATTTTTAATGATTTTAACGATATAATCGAATTCGATATAACTTATCACCCACAATTTTCATATGATGAATCCGGTGAGAGCAGTGCAACACCTACAAATCACTGGAATTTTGATTTTGATGCAATGGTTCCGCTGCTTGGGAGACAGGATGGTCGTACGGGATATAGATTTGGTATATATTCTACTTTTGAATATGGAAATTTCTATTCAGGTAAAATGACATCTGATGCTACTTCTGGTACAGATTTTGCTAATTTTGACGTATGGAAAAATTCAAGTTACTGGTTTGCAGCAGGGATTTACGGTCAGTATCATCTGGATCCGTGGCTTTTTGAGCTTTCTTTGGGATTACCTATAATTTACAATCCGGCAAATATGCAGTTTATGGACCGGGTTTTGGGTAGTGCTGAGTTCAAAGCCAGGTATTTTGTTCAGAGTGGTATAAAAGAATTTAAAGATCATCTGACAGTGGAAATTCAGGTTTCTACAAGGAAGATAGGTATATCAGTCTGTCTTATAGAGCCATTTTAATTGAGTGAGGTTTATGAAATTACAAATATTTTTACAGAAAAGCGGTGTGGCTTCCAGAAGAAAATGTGCCGAATATATAGAAAATAATAAAGTTAAGGTTAATGGGGAAACAATAGATGTATTCTGGTATGAGGTTGATCCATTCAACGATGTGGTTGAGTATGAAGGTAAAAAATTAAGTTTGATAGTGGGTAAAAAATATTATCTTTTTAACAAACCGGAAGGTTATATCTGTGCCAATTCCGATCCATTCAAAAGTAAAACAATTTTCGATTATATCAGGGAAAAATACGGAATAATGGATAATTTACATTCTGTCGGACGTCTTGATAAAAATACAAGTGGGCTTATAATTTTAACCAACGATGGCTATTTAACCAATAAGATAATTCATCCGGGGAATAAAATTGACAAATTATACTTGGCAACTGTTAAAGGGACGATAAGTGATATTGAGAAGAAAGAATTTGAAACGGGTCTTTTGATAGATAACGAATATACGACTTCTCCGGCAAAGTTAGATATTATAAGGATATTGAAAAACAACAATAGTGTAATTGAAATAACTATTCATGAAGGCAGGAAACGTCAGGTCAGGCTTATGTGCAAGGCTGTCGGGCATGAAGTAATAAGTTTGAAACGTCTGAAAATCGGTTGTCTTGACTTGAGTTCCATAAATAAAACCGGAGATATAATTGAAATCAAGGAAGAACAAATATATTCCAGAATGGGGTTTGATATGAAAGGGCGGTGTTCGAAATAAAAAGAATTATATTGTTTTTTTCAATTTTTTTGTTTTCGTTGGCAATTTTTTTCGGTTCTGTACTTTTTGAACTAGAAAGTATTCAGGAAAGAATTGAACAGGCTTATGAATTTAACGATGAATCTTTACTGGATTCATGTGTTAAGGATGTTCAGAATGTTATCCTGAATAGCTCAGGAAACCCTTCGGTACAGTCAAAAGCATATATGGTTCTTGGAGATGCTTTTTATTACAAACAGAATTTTCTTCAGGCATATGAAAATTATAAAAAGGCCATAGAAATATCCGGAAAGGATGATGAAATTTATCCACAGGCATTGTATTCCATGATATACAGCAGATACAATTCAGCTATGCAATCTACGGGAAAACAGCGGGAAGGATATCTGTCACAGGCATATGAAATGGCTGAAGAATTATCCATATACAACGTTTACCAACAGGATTCATATTTACTTAAAGGTATGATAATGAGGCATACCGGAGATTATCTGGGTGCTGTTGCAAATCTGGATAAAATAACATCCGAAGAATTGAAAGGTACATCTTATTATTTTAAAGGCCTGATACTTTTTGAACAGAAAAACTATCCTTCTTCCATACTGGCTTTCAGAAAAGCACAGGAATTCGGTGAGGACAGGAATTTGATTGCGGCGAGTATTTATCAGGTCGTAATTGCACAGATGAATCTTAAAAATTATCGCGAAGCACTTATAAATTCTGAGAATCTTATTACTGAGTATTCCGATACCAGATATAAAGATCAGTTTTTTTCTCTGCATGTCGAATTGCTTTACAGGACGGGGAATTATCAGAATGCGGGGAAGTATATAGAACTGGTACTTGAAAATGCCGGATCGGTTAAACAGCAAATGGAAGCCTACAATGCCATGGCATGGCTTGCCTATAAATCCGGAGATCAAAGATCAGCTGTTGATAACTGGACGAGGGGAATGGAAATTGGATACTCCGATTACTCAAGTGATGCTTTTGAAATGGCCAAAAACGCCATTAATGCGTTGAGGCAACAAGGAGATTCTGCGATTTTAATTTCATTTCTTAATAAAGTCAAAACTACATTTCCGAACAAATCAAACGATATGGATCTTGAAAGTGCTAAAGTGTACATTTCTTTGAACGATTTTGAAGAAGCACAGGTGCTGTTGAACAAAGTGATCGCTTCGGGGATGCTTTATCAGGAAGCAAATTACTGGACAGCTAAACTTTATAAAGAGAAAGGTGATTTTAACAAATCACTTGAATATATAGAAAGGGTAATTCAATCCGGAAGTCAGCAGTATTTATTCCTTGGATATAAGTTTAAAGGGGATTTGTACTATCAGAAAGGTGAATATCAGAAGGCTGTGGATGCTTATACTACTTCTATTAAATATGCATCTGAAAATGAAAAAGCACAAATAATTCTGAATCTGGGTATTATGGCGCTTGATATGAAAGATTATGCCACAGCTCAGGCTCAGTTTATGAAAGTCAAAACTGAATATGCTTCTGAAATAGATTATTCGCTTGACAGTGCTTTTTATCTTGCACAGACTTATATGGCCAGAGGATATTATGACCAGGCTATAAAAGAATTTGACTGGATAATAAAAAAAGATAACACTGGAAAATATGTCAACGATGCCATACTTAAAAAAATAGAGACAAAAATCGAATCATCCAATGATTATGATTCGATCATATATGAGATAAATAACACAATATCAGAGACTTTTGACGAATTATTGAAAAAAGAGCTTGCATATTTAAAAGCAGAAGTTTATTTGAAAAAAGGCGATGTTTATTCCGCATTTGAGAATGTTAAAAATCTATCTGAAATAGGTTTGATGGATTCAACCATAGGTGGTATTCTTTACATAAAAGGCAGGTATTACGCATATCAGAACAATGAAGTGGAAATGAAGAAAAATTATGAAAAACTCATTTCCGAATATCCGCTTTCTCCAAAGACTCCATGGGCATTACAGGATTTTGCCCTTTACTATTACAATGGAAATTCTTTCAATGAATCCAAGAATTTGTTTTTTAAACTCTTAAGCAGTTATCCTGATTTTTCCAAAGCAGATGCTGCATATTTCTATATAGGCCTTTGTTATGAAAAACTCGGGGAGAAAGACAAAGCTCTTAAAATATACAGAGAATTTCTCACGAAATTTCCCAATTCCTCGAGGATTAAAGAAGTGGAAAATAAAATTCAGTTTTTACAGTAAGGGAGATGAAATATCATAGAAACTGGTGACTACACATTAAAAACTAATTGCAAGATAAATTTGTACCTTGATGTGCTTGGGAAGATGTCAAATGGGTTTCATGAAATTATCACACTTTTCAATTCCATAAACCTGTATGATGAAATTAAAGTTAGTTTCAGTGATAAAGGTGAAGACAAATTTGTCTATTCTTATGATGAGAAAATACCATATAAACCTGTCTTAAACTGGGATAATGGCAATACCATGTACAGAGTATGGGATGAGTTTAAACGCCGGTATGACCTTTCCAGCAGTATAAATATAGAATTAAAAAAACATATTCCACCACAATCAGGATTAGGTGGATCGAGTTCTGATGCGGCAGCACTTATTAATTTACTTGGAGAAAAATTTGAGCTTGATTATGAACAGCGACTGGAAATTGCTTCTTTAGTTGGAAGTGATGTTTCTTTTCTGATAAAAGGCGGTACTGCCATAGGTCTTGAAAAAGGGGATATTCTGCGCCAACTTGATACTTTACCGGAATATAAGGTTTTACTGATTCAACCCGGTTTTACATTTTCAACACCGGAAATGTATCAGCAGATCGATCTTATGAAATTTGATGACTGGGAAATGCTTGAGGATATTGAAAATGCGAATGATTTTGAAGAAGATGTACCTGAAGAGAATATAAAGGATGAGGTTCTTAACGATTGGGAAGACGATGAAGTCGATGCCTGGAATCCTTATGACGAGATTACCAGATTGCATTCAAACCTTCTCGAAAACGAATCCGTTTTAACTTTCAACGATTTCGAAATAGCCGCTCAGAAATCGTGTGACGAATATGAAGAGTTCAGAAAAATGTTCTACGATATAAGATCGGAAAACATTCTGTTAAAATCCATGACAGGTTCCGGATCTGCCCATTTCATATTGTTTTCGGATAATGCTGATGATAAGGAAATCGATAATATCATGGGAAGTTTTATCGCTAATGGATGCTGGGTGAAAAGAACTACTCTATCTTCAGGAGAGGAATGATTGAATGAAAATATGTGTTATTGGTGCCGGGACATCTAGTGTAAGCCTTTTAACAACGCTGCTTGAAAATGGTTATACAGGGGAAATAGACGTTTATGACAGAGGAAACCCACCGGAGAAAAGAAAAAAGGATGAAGTGCTTCATGGATTTGGCGGAGCTGGTACTTATTCCGACGGTAAACTTTCGCTTTCTCCTGAAATTGGTGGAGAACTTGACGATTATATTCAAAACATGAATTTTGAACTGTACGCAAAAAAGGCCATCGGTATATGGACAAAAGGGTTAGCTGTGGAAGATTATGAAAAAACTGAGAATTGTTCTGAACTTTGGGAAATAAAGAAACGTTTTTTACAGAATAATATGAACTTGATACTCAGCGATTTTATACATCTTGGTACTGATAATCTTCAAACCGTTATAAAAGAATTGTATGAATTCATAAAAAAACATGATAATATACATTTTTATTTCAACAGTGAAGTGAAGACAGTTTCAAAAGATGGATTGATACGATTCGAAACAAATGATGGAATTGTGCAGGAAAGAAAATACGATAAAATCATCGTTGCAACTGGACGCACGGGTTCTCCTTTACTAAATCTGATTCTGGAAAACAGTAATTCTGATTATGTGTCGAATTATGTCGATATCGGTATCAGATTTGAACTACCAGAAATAATAACCAGAGAACTTACCGATAAATTGTACGAATTTAAGGTGGAATATTATACTTCTCATAATGACAGGGTCAGGACTTTTTGCGTGAATCCTGGCGGATATGTGGTTGAGGAGAAAGAAAAAGGCTACTCCCTGGTAAACGGACATTCATATTCGAAAATCAAGTCTGCGAATACCAATTACGCGATATTGGTAACGCAAAGATTTACAGAACCATTTAAAGATGCTTTTGAGTATGCGAGGATGATAGCTCAACTTGCAAATAAACTTGCCGGAAATAATTCGATACTTATGCAGAGATTTAAAGACTTCAAAGAAGGTCGTAGAACCACACCGAGAAAAATATCAAAAATATTTCTTAAACCCACTTTGGAAGCTACACCAGGAGATTTAAACCTGGTGTTCCCGCGCAGAACTGCTGAAAATATAGAAGAATTTATCGAACAACTTGATAAAATAGTTCCGGGAACTGCCAATTGGGATAATCTGCTTTATGGTGTTGAGGCAAAATTCTATTCCACAAAACCAAAATTTGATGATTATTTTAAACTGCCACAGGCTGATATATGGGTGATTGGTGATTCCAGCGGATATACACGTGGAATTATACAAGCTTCAATAAGTGGTATATATCTGGCAGAGACAATACTCAAGAAAATTTCGTGAAAATTGTATAAAGCGCTTTATATCTGTATGTTGAAAATATTTTTACATTAATGAAATGATTAGAATAGTCTGGTGTGATATAATGTCGCGCATCCTGTTCTGAATAATCGTTCAGAACCATTTTTTATGACCGTAGGAGGTAAGACGTGAGAATTTACGAATTGATGTACATTACAGACCCTCGTATACCTGAAGAAGCAAGAGAAGCAGGTGTAGAGAAGGTCAAAAAAGTTATCGAAGAAAAAGTCGGGGGTACAATCGAAAAGATTGACCGCTGGGGAGTAAGAAAGCTTGCTTACAAACTTCCTAAGAGTAAACTTACCGAAGGAGATTACACGGTAATACTTTTCCGTTCTGAAGGAACTTCCCTTTCTTCACTTGAAAATTTATTCCAGGTTACTCCTGAATTCATCAGAAAACAGGTAGTAAGAAGAGAAGACATCGAAAAACTGGAAAGGGCAGAAATGCTTAAGAAAAGAAGAGAAGGAACAGCAGAAGTAGAGGAAACTGTTGAAGTTGTCGAAGTTACCGAAAACGAAGAACCTGAGTTTGAAGTAGAAAAGAGCGAATAATTATGGGTATAAGCTACAACAGAGCAATTTTGGTTGGAAGGCTTGTTAGAGATCCTGAAAGTAGCTACAGTTCCACCGGTACGCATATTTGCAAATTTACGATTGCCGTGGACAGACCTGTGTTTTCTTCAAACAATGCAGAGCCGGGTACTGATTTTCTGAGAATAGTTACTTTTGGTAAGACTGCCGATTTTGTTTCGAATTACATGGCAAAAGGACGCCTTGTACTAGTCGAAGGAAGAATACAGGTATCACAATGGCAGGCTCAGGATGGATCCAACAGATATTCGACGGATATAATAGCAGATAAGGTCAACTTCATGGAGACTAAGAAAACTGCAGGAGAGAGCTCTTTTGGTGGCGACAGATATCAGAACAAAGAAGAAGTTTACTCTTATAAGAATGATGTTATCACTAATAACGACGATGACGATGAAATGTTTGACGGTCCGATAACATCTGATAATGATGAAGTACCATTTTAATTAAGGAGGAAGTATAATGGCAAGAGATGCAAGAGATAGAAGGAAACAGAACAACAAGTTCAGAAGAAGAAAAGTAAGAAAATGTCAGCTTTGTGTTAAAAAAACAGATTATGTTGATTATAAAGATTTAGCGTTTTTGAAGGATTACGTCACAGATAAGGGAAAGATCGTTCCAAAAAGAATCAACGGAAGTTGTGCAAAACACCAGAGGGTAATCAAGACTGCTATTAAAAGAGCAAGACAGATGGCTTTATTACCATTTACCAGAGACTGATTTTAGTATATAATTAAAACTGAATATTCAGGCAGAGAATGAGAGCGCCGTTTTTTTATAAAACGGCGCTTTTTTGCTATTTTTATAAACACCTTACAAAGACATAAAAAAGATTTGAAGGAGAGGGTATGAATGAAGAAAAAGAAAGTCATAGTCATAGGAGCCGGGGTAATAGGTTCTAGTATATCCAGAGAACTCTGCAAATACGAGCTGGATGTGACTCTCATCGAAAAAAATGTTGAAGCCGGACTTGGAGTTACAAAAGCAAATTCAGCGATTATACATGGAGGATATGATGATGAGCCGGGTACGGTAAGATCAAAATTCTGTGCAACCGGTAACAGTATGTATGAAAATCTCTGTGAAGAACTTGGTGTTGATTATAAAAGAATAGGTTCCTATGTACTCGGATTTAAAGAAGAGGACGGTAAATACCTTTCTGAACTGTTTGATAAGTCGAAAACAAATGGCATACCCGGGTGTGAGATACATTCAGCAGAAAAGGTAAAAGAAAGAGAACCGAATGTATCGGAAAAAGTAATAGGTGGATTCTGGTGCCCTACCGCAGCCATTACGGAACCATGGATGATTGCGATGGCTGCGGTAGAGAACGGCAGAAAAAATGGCCTTAAAACATTTTTTGAAGAAAAAGTAATTGATATAAGAACCGTTGAAACTGAAGGCTACGCAAAGGTGAATGGGGTACAGACAGATAAAGCTTTTTATGAAGCTGATGTAGTTATCAACTGTGCGGGAGTATATGCTGATGAGATAGTTTCCATGGCTGGTACGGAAGATATCAACCTTCATCCGAGAAAGGGAGAATATGTTTTGCTTGACAAGAAACAGGGTGAACTTGTAAACAGCATAATATTTCCGGTACCTGATAAGAAATCAAAAGGTATTCTGGTACTTCCTACAATTGATGGTGGACTTCTGCTGGGGCCGACAGCCGAAGATCTTGCAAAAGAGGATAGAAATGAAAAGTCAACGACTATGGAAGGGATAAAGAAAGTGATTGAGAGTACTTTTGAAATGATAAAAGGTATTGATCTTTCGCTTACGGTAAAAACTTTCGCAGGTTTGAGGCCTGAAACACCTCAAAAGGATTTTGTCGTAGGTTTGACCTCTTTGAAAGGTTTTATAAATGCAGCTGCTATGAGATCTCCGGGTTTGACTTCTGCTCCCGCAATTGCAAAGTATATTGCTGAAAAAGTCGTTCCGGATTCACTGGGATTTAAACCTGAGGAGAATAAAAAATTTGACCCGGTAAGAAAAAAGGAAATTCGACCCGCTGATCTTGAAATAAGTGAATGGGAAAAGCTGATTGAAGAAGATGAAAGCTATGGAAGAATTGTATGTCTTTGTAATAAGATAACCGAAAGGGAAATCATAGATGCTGTCAGGAATGGTGCCACAACAGTTGAAGGTGTTAAATTCCATACAAGGGCATCTTTTGGAAGATGTCAGGGTGGGTTCTGTCTTCCGAAAATCGTGGAAATAATATCACGGGAAACCGGTATTGGATTTGAAGATATAAAAATGTCGGGTACGGGAACTCAAATTCTCGATGGGAAGGTGAGAAAATGAATATTATAAAAACCGATGCTTTAGTCATAGGAGGAGGAGCTGCCGGAATGGCCGCTGCTGTTGAAATAGTTGAAAGGGGATATAAGACCATACTCATCGAAAGGGATAATAACACAGGCGGAGTTTTAAATCAATGTATTCATAACGGATTTGGACTGCATGTATTTAAGACAGAACTTACAGGACCTGAATATGCCAACCTTTTTCAGAAACAGATGAATGAAAAAGGCGTTGAAATTCATTCAAATGTTTTTGTACTTAACATCGATAATGAGAATAAATCTGTAATTACCGTTACTTCTAAAGGAATGTGTGAGTATAGAACGAAGGTTTTGATAATGTGCACAGGAGCCAGGGAAAGGCCTTTTGGTAATCTCAGGATCCCGGGTGACAGGCCTGCCGGGATTTATACCGCTGGTGTTGCACAAAAATTTGTGAATCTGATGAATATCTTACCGGGAAATAAAGCTTTCGTACTTGGCTCCGGGGATATTGGACTGATTATGGCGAGAAGGCTGACTCTCGAAGGTATGGAAGTAAAAGGAGTGGCAGAACTCATGCCTTTCCCCGGAGGATTGGCAAGGAATATAGTACAATGCCTTGATGATTTTGATATACCTCTGCATCTTTCAACAAGTGTGGTGAATGTAAAGGGAAAAAAGAGGCTGGAAAGTATCACCTTATGTGAATTTGATAAGGAAACCAGGGAACCTTTAAAGAATTCAATACGTGATGTTGAAGTGGATACCTTGATTTTATCCGTTGGATTGATTCCTCAGAATGAATTGATAGAAGAACTAGTTGATATAGATTGTGTAAATCGCGGTGCAGTTGTTGATAATTATGGGAGAACGAGTAAAGAGTGGATATTTGCCGCCGGGAACAACGTTGCAGTATACGATTTGGTTGATTTTGTTACTCTGGAGGGAAAAAATGCCGGACAATCCGCAGCTGAATACATCAGTAAAGGTAATTTACCAGAAAAATACCGTGAAGTTTTAAGAGGCGAAAACGTGGGGGTTATCACTCCTGTCAGAGTTTGTACCGAAGGTGCTCCGTTTACATTCTTCATCAGGCCGAAAAAATCAATGGATAAAGCCAGAGTGATTATTTGTGACGGCTTGAAAGTCGTAACAAAAATCGCCGTAAAACCTGCGGAAATGATTGATATTACAATTTCATCAGAATTGTTGAAAGAAATCAGAAAAAGGGGAATTGAAAAAATAAAAATTGATATAGAGGAAGTGAAATGATGGATAAAAAAGACATAGTATGTATTTCTTGTCCTATTGGTTGCAATTTACATATCGAATTTAAGGGAGACGAGGTAATTGTTACCGGGAATAGATGTAAACGTGGTGAGAATTACGCGGTAAACGAGATAAAAAATCCTTTGAGAGTGGTCACTTCAAATATCAGGGTTAAAAACGGAAAATATCCCCTGGCATCTGTAAAAACCGACGGGGCAATATCAAAGAATAATATTTTCGATTTAATCGAAGCTTTAAAATGTCTATCAATCGAAGCACCGGTCAGAATCGGAGATGTCGTCATTGAAAATTTCAAAGATTCCGGAATTAATATTGTTGTTACACGGGAAGTAGATGAAGAGATGTAATATCAGAATAAATAAAAAGGAGAGAATTCAATTCTCTCCTTTTTATACTGGTTCTACAATAATCGAACTTGCCTCAGACTTTCTGATACTCAAACTGTATCCCCTTATATCAAGTTCCATGGGATCACCTAAAGGGGCAAACTTCACTATTTTCACATCCACTCCAGGGGTTATTCCCATTACCATTAATCTCTGTTTAATCCTCGGATCACCAGTTACACCTATGACATTCGCCTTAGTACCTGTTTTGCATTCGCTGAGCAACATACAATGCACCTCTTATACTTGGTATATTATAATATGGTATATCCTTCAGATTTAATATTATAATATAGACCTTAATATTGATAACGTAATCGAAGCTTTTAAATATTGGTCCGTCTATAATATTTTAGAATAAATAATAAATAAAGTCAAGTACATTTTGATAAAAAATAGATTTACTTATAATGTGCGCGTATTTAACGCGTACGTTAAAGCATCAGAAGGGATATAAATAGATATATACACGCTCCAGATCAAGATATGAAACGTCAATTGTAATCAAATTCGGTGAAATTTACAAACCGGGCACTTCACGAGTTTCGAACTCGCTACGCTCAAACAGCGAAACTCAACCGTTATGTTCCCTTGTTTGTAATTTCATAGCCAAACTTGAATTAAGATTTCCTTATTCATATCACGTTCCTTGTACTCTGGATGACAGTATTCAAGGTGTAAATAATTTGGTTTACAATAATGTAATATTGGCGCATATTATGAGGATTTATATTTTTATTAAGATAAGTATCAATCCCTCAATTATTCTTTTAATCGAACATAGACAATAATTTAATATGTAATAATATGCCTATAAGATACAGGATATATGGTAAAATGTATCAATTAATGATGAAATACAGGAGGTAAACAATGGATTCTATGGTAAAACTCGGAGTAAAAAAAATGGAATGGGCATGGCAATATATGGATGTTTTGCAGGAAATACAGAAAAAGTACGAAGCAGAACAACCGTTTAAAGGTGTTAAAGCCGTAGTGTGCTGCCATCTTGAAGCCAAAACTGCAAACCTTGCCAGAGTTATAAGAGATTTGGGCGCTGAAGTATGGGTAACCGGATCAAATCCGCTTTCTACACAGGATGATATAGCAGCTGCACTTAGGGAGCATTATGGTCTCACTGTACACGCAAAACATACTGATAGCGATGAAGAATTCATGAAAGATTTATATAAAGTTCTGGAACTGAAACCTGATCTTATCATGGATGATGGTGGAGACCTTTCCACAATCGTGCACACCGAAAGAACCGAATATCTCGAGAATCTGGTGGGTATTTCCGAAGAAACAACAACAGGTGTTCACAGATTAAGAGCTCTTGATAACGCCGGAAAACTCTCAGTTCCCGCTATTGCGGCAAATGACGGAATGATGAAATATTTATTCGATAACAGATACGGTACAGGCCAGTCAACATGGGATGGAATAATAAGAAGTACCAATATAACCGTAACAGGGAAAAATGTTGTTGTTGCAGGTTATGGATGGTGCGGAAGAGGAGTAGCTTTAAGGGCAAAAGGTCTTGGAGCTAATGTTATCGTTACTGAAGTTGATCCGGTTAAATCCATAGAAGCAATAATGGATGGGTTCAGGGTTATGAAAATGGAAGAAGCTGCGAAGATTGGAGACATTTTTACCACTCTGACAGGGGACATAAACATAATAGTTAAAGAACATTTTGAACTCATGAAAGATGGAGCAATACTTGCAAATGCAGGACATTTTGATGTGGAAATTGCCATGAATCAGCTTAGAGAAATGTCAGTTGAAAGTTTTGAAGCCAGGCCGAATGTAAAAGGTTATAAACTTACAGATGGTAAAACAGTGTATGTTATAGCTGAGGGAAGACTTGTAAACCTTGCAGCAGCTGACGGACATCCTATAGAAATTATGGATACTTCATTCGCAGTTCAGCTTATGAGTTTGAAATATCTCTGGGAAAATAAGGGGAAACTCGAAAACCACGTTCATACCGTACCTAAAGAAATAGACATGGAACTTGCGTTTTTAAAACTCAAAACTATGGGAATAGAAATTGACGAATTAACCGAAGAGCAGAAAAAGTATTTACAGAGCTGGTGAGTCCGATGAACATTAAGCGGGCTTTGCTTTCTGTATACGATAAAACAGGAATAGTAGAATTTGCGCGGGCACTTGATGCCCGCGATGTTCAAATATTGAGTTCCGGAAGTACTTACGATTTGTTGTTTGAAAAAGGAATAAGGGTAACTTCGTTGGAAGAATATGCCGAAGTTCCGGAATCTCTAGGAGAATCTCAGAAAATAATTGGTAAAAGTCTTGCGGCAGCGGTTGTGGAGAAAGGTGAAGACTCACAACTGATGAAAATCGGTTCGGGAACGGGTATACAGAGAATTGATCTTATTGCCGTAAACCTGAATCCATTTGAAGAAACTGCAAAAAGTTCCAGAAACGAGTTTGATTTGATCAAATCTGTCGATATAGGTAGATGTAATTTGATAAGGGCCGCAGCTAAAAATTACAGAGATGTGGTAGTTCTTACAGATCCGTACGATTATTCAGAAGTTATTGACTCCCTCGATTTCTGTGGAGATGTTCCATTGCAAAGAAGAAGGCTGTTTTCTCTTAAAGGATTTTACAGGACTATGCATTATGATGCCAGCGTACATGGAATACTCTCACTCCTTTTTGCCAAAGAGAAATTTGATCATTTTATAATGGAGAGAATATTTGACTTCAATCATGGAGAAAATTATCAACAGGATGCTTTTTTTGCCAAATGTGTTGATGATAATTCTGAAAATGATGAAATCAGGCTTGTTTCGGGAAAAAAACTTTCATTCAGGGAATATGAAGAAATTCATAAAGGTGTGATGCTGCTTGCGAAAATTGAAAATGATGCGGTGGTATTCATTGAAAATGGGCATATAACCGCTTTTGAGGCGCTTCCTGAAGGTAAAAAGAGTTTGTACAATTTAAACAGTAGAATAACACATAGTAAAAATACCAAGGGAATACTTATAATTAAAGGTGAAATAGATCTTGACAAGTTTAATGCGATAGATGAGTCAAAAGTTTCCGCTATATGTTTTGAATCGGAATTATCGGAAGAGTATTTTAAAATGTCATTATTCCCCTCCGCTTCAAAAGTGGCAGTTAATTTAGACGAGCTAACTGATTTTGAATACAGATATCTCAACAACGCTTTTCTGGTACAGGAAAGAGATTCGAAAAAACTATATGGAAAATACAGACATGGTGCAGGAAAAATACCAGATGAAACTGAACGAAAAGATATAGACATTTCTATGAAAATAGCAGGATCTTCGGTTTCATTGGCAGTGGCAGTAGTTCATTCAGGTGAACTCATAGCGATAAGCCAGGGTAATTCAGATTTTAAAGTTGCCATTGACAATGTATTCGGACAAATCCCCAATTCCAAAGGGGTTGTGTCGGAATCAGTGATAGCACTTGATAATGATCCGGACGATATGATGGTTATAAGGCAAATAATAAATCTGGGATTTAAAAAAATAGTAATTCCCGGGCGTAAAAAATTTGAAAGTGAATTCCTGAACTCACTGTCTGACAGTGGAATAGATATTTATTTTTCAGGGCGCGAACATTTTTCAATTTAACATGTAAATTAAAATACATTATGTACCAATTTAGGAGGAATACTCATGAGTGATCAGCATGAAGTTATAAATAATCTTGAAGATTTCTTGAATAAAGCCAAGATAGAAATAAGTAAATGTGAAACCAGTTCGGATGTGGATAATCTCAGAGTTAAATTTCTTGGAAAAAAAGGTGTACTGACAAACGAGTTTCTGAAAAAACTTGGGAAAATATCTCCGGATTTAAGACCGGTAATAGGCTCAAAAACTAATGAGGTAAAAAATGAGATTCAAGCTGAAATGAATCGTAAAATTGACGAATTGAAAGAAAATGAAGATAAAATATTTGAAGAGAGTTTATGGGTTGACATTACACTCCCGGGAGCCAGAAGAGAAATTGGTTTTGAACATCTCGTTAAAAAAACACAGAAAGAGATGGAAGACTTGTTCATCTCTATGGGATATGAAGTTAAAGAGGGCCCGGAAATAGAAGATGTTTTCTATGCATTTGAAGCCTTAAATACTCCGGAATGGCATCCTGCAAGAGATTCACAGGACAGCTTTTATTTAGAATCTGACAAGATTCTTTTAAGGCCACATACTTCTCCTGTACAGATCAGAACGATGGAAAATATAAAGCCTCCGCTTGCAATAGTTTCTCCGGGCAAAGTATACAGAAGTGATTATGATGCCACGCATCTTCCGATGTTTCATCAGTTTGAAGGCCTGCTGGTTGATAGGGATATCAGCGTTGCACATTTAAAAGGTACTTTAGAGTATTTTATCAGTTCTATATTCAAAAAAGATATGAAAATTAGATTGAGACCCAGCTTTTTCCCGTTTACCGAACCCAGTTTTGAAGTGGATTTAATGTGGGAAGATAAATACGGTGGTTGTCAGTGGCTGGAAGTTCTTGGTGCGGGCTTAGTAGATCCCAACGTGTTTAAAGCGGTGGGATATGATCCTGAAATATGGAGTGGCTTTGCTTTTGGAGTTGGAATTGAAAGAATAACTATGCTTAAATATGGACTTACTGATATCAGAGACCTGGTCAGAGGCGATTTACGCTTCATCAGGCAGTAACGGGGAGTTGTTGGGTATGATTATTTCAAAAAAATGGATTAATGACTATATAGATATTTCTGATTTAACAGAAGAAAAAATAGACTCAATGTTGAGCCTCAGCGGATCATCTGTAGAAACTATTGAGTATCCCTGGAAAGGGCTTGACAAATTAATTGCCGGTGAAATAAAAAAAATAGAAAACCATCCAAATGCAGACAGGCTTCTCGTATGTACTGTGTATTTGGGATCTGAATTTCAGACAAAAACCATTTTAACCGCAGATAAAACGGTTGAAGTTGGACAGATAGTGCCGGTTGCATTGCAAGGAACAGTTCTGTTTGACGGCATGGAAATTAAAAATACGAACATGAAGGGGATAATTTCCGAGGGTATGATGTGTTCGCTTGAGGAGATGGGACTTGAAGAAAAGTCTCCTACCATATTAAAGATGAGTACTGATGTGAAACCTGGAACGCGTCTGGCTGATTATTATGGATTGAATGACTCTGTTTTTGACCTGGAAATTACTTCAAACAGGCCGGATGAACTTTCGTTTTTAGGTGTTGCAAGAGAAATACATGCGCTTACTCTGGGGGAAAAAGAAATTAATGTACCTGCAATATCTTATGAAAAATCGGATTTTAATTCTGATGAGTTTGCTTCAGTTGAAATTAAAAATACTGAATACTGTCCTAGATATACTGCTCTTGTATTAAAAGATGTGAAAGTCGAACCTTCACCCGTATGGCTCAGAAGACATCTTGTTTCAGTCGGTCTCAGACCAATAAATAACATAGTTGATATAACTAATTTTGTACTTATGGAAACCGGACATCCCGTACATGCATTTGATCTGGATAAAGTTAAAGACGGCAAGATTATAGTAAGAAACGCGAATAAAGGAGAAAAATTGCGTTTACTTGATGAGACAGAAGCAGAATTTGACGGTTCTGAACTTCTTATCTGTGATCCGGAAAAAGCGCTTGCTGTTGGTGGAATAATGGGCGGAGAATTCAGTGGAGTTACTGAAAATACCAAGGATGTTCTTCTCGAAGTTGCATTCTTCAATCCCATAAAAATAAGGGCTGCTTCGAAAAAATTAAATGTTTCCAGTGATTCTTCTTACAGATTTGAAAGAGGTGTTAACCCTGAGGATAACGTTTGGGTTATAGAAAGGCTCGCTATGCTTATGCAGAGATTGACAGGATGTAAAGTAGCGAAATCCTTGATAGATGAGGCTCCTGTGAAATTTGAGAAAAAAGAAATTGAGCTAAGAAAAGAAAGAATCACCCGAAAACTTGGTATTGAAGTTGAAAATGACAATATAATAAAAATACTGCAATGTCTTGGATTTATTGTTAGCAACTATGATGAAAAAGAACAATCATGGAAAGTAATAGTCCCCGTATACAGGTTTGATATAGAAAGAGAAATCGACTTAATAGAAGAAATAGGCAGAATAAATGGTTATGATAAGGTTCCGTCCAAAATGCCTGTTTTAAGTAAACTAGGGAATGGAAGGTCTGATTCACAGGCTTTCAGATATGATATGAGAGATAAAGTACTGGCATTGGGATACAATGAAATAAGCCCTTTATCCTTCATAGACCCTGCAGATTTCGAAAAGTTTGGACTCAGCGAAAATCATAGTTGGAGAAAGTCTTCTATCGAATTGTTAAAACCCCTTTCGAAGGATATATCTCTTATGAGAACCTCACAGATTGTGACTCTTGTGAAAACTGTTTCCTATAATTATACAAGACAAATTTCCGACTTGAAATTTTTTGAAATGGGTGTCGGTTTTAAAAAGAAAGAAGAAAAATATTCCGAAACTGATTTCCTGACCATGGGTGTACTGGGGAGAGTAAATCCTAAAGATTACAGAGATAAAACTATGGTGGATTTTTATTCCGTGAAAGGCGATGTTGAAGAATTAATGCATTCGCTTGGTATAAAAAATGAGAGCATCAGTTATGAAAGAATAAAAGAACATGATTTACAGGAAATTTTCTACACTTCACGTGCTGCTGAAGTTAAAATAGAAGGAAAAAGAGTAGGTGTTTTTGGAATGGTCAGAAAGAATATTACCGATTCTTATGATATTAAATCTGACCTGTATGTAAGCGAAATAAACATATCAGAATTGAGATCAATATCGGCAAATAACCGTAGGGAGTGGTTATCCGTGTCTGGAACCAATTATCCTGCCAGTAGAAAAGATTTTTCCGTACTTGTTCCCAAAGGTAAAGAAATAGGGGCGGTAATAACCGAAATCAGAGATCTTGAATTAGTTGAATCGGCATCAATAATAGATATTTACAAGGGTAAAAATATTCCCAAAGATAATGTAAGCATTACAGTTTCAACCGTAATAAGATCTTCTGATCATACCATTACCGAAAATGAATTAAACGGAGTTATTGAAAGTATAAAGACCATATTCGAAAGAGAATCACTGGAATTGAGGGAATGATGAAAAGCTTGATAGTAACCAAAATTTTTCATTTTGATGCAGCGCACAATCTGATTGCATATCATGGTAAATGCGAAAAATTGCATGGGCATACATATAAATTATGTGTTTCGGTAAAAGGAACATTGGATGAAGAAGGGATGGTTCTCGATTTTGCCGTATTGAAGCAGATTGTAACCGATAGGGTATTGAAAATACTTGATCATTCATATATTAACGATATTATCGAGCAACCTTCGGCTGAAAATATAGCAATCTGGATTTGGCAATCACTTTATGATTCTCTTTGCTTCGATAATTGTACGTTATACGAAATACAAGTTTGGGAAACCCAGAGTAGTTTCGCAACTTACAACGGATAAGGAATGTAGGCGAAGGAAATGGATATCGTCTCTGTTGCCTTTTTATCTATCGTTATAGTGTTTCAGGCGTTATTTTGTATTTTTTCAAAGGGTAAATGGAAATTGTTAATAAACATCAACTCTATAAGCAATAAACTGTTAATATTGATATTGCTCTTTGGGATGTCAACCGGTTACACTTACTATATAGATATGATCATAGTTCTAGTAGTTATGAACCTCGTTGGAACTATAATATTGTCAAGGTTTATAGGTCAAAATTAACATAAATATAAGTGGGCGGCAATTCATCTTTAAATTAATGCTGGTATTATATGGCAATGAATAGTTGCGAAATATATGGAGGTGCCAGTTTTGGTTAATGACATTCTAAGAAAAGAGTTGAAGACAAGAAATTTCAGGATTACCGCACAGAGAGAACTTATAATGAAGATATTTGCGGAATCTCCTGAGGAACATTTAAGCGTTGAAGAAGTTTACAGAAAATTACTCGATAAAAGATCGAGGATAAGTAAGGCGACTGTGTACAGAACCGTAGAATTATTAAGCGATCTTGAACTATTACGAAGAATTGAAATAGATGAAGGTATTGTGAGATACGAAATAGCAAACGGAGAAAAACACGGACAGCATCATGCAATCTGTACTGATTGTGGCAAAGTTATTTCACTTGAAGGTGAAATGATGGAGAAACTTGAAAAGCTCATGGAATCAGAATTGGGTTTCGTGGTTTCAGATCACAACATTAAACTTTACGGTAAATGTGAATCCTGTTCTGAAAGATCAGGCGAAGAAAAGAAAGTAGGTTAAATAAAACAAAAAAAGGGCTTATAGCCCTTTTTTTGTTTTATTTAATCATTACTTAGATGTAATCTACATATTCTTCTTCTATTATTCCTTCACATGTATTTTCTATTAATACTGATATCTTTTCGGTTATTGAATTAACTTCATCAGGTGAGGTACAGAAGAAGGCGATTGCGAGACAAATATATTTTAAGGAATCCTGAAAATTGCTTTCAATTACACAGGAATCATAAAATCTCTTCACTGCTGTTTTTAACCTGTTTATTTCTGATCTTTTTTGTTTGAGTGAAAAAATCTCATCAATCCTGACTTTAACAAGATATTTAACTGTTATTACCATCTTATTCCTCTCTTTTACTGTGCATTGTACATAGTGAATCGTAAATACTGTAAAGTTCCAGATGAATATTCTGGAAATTATTCAGTATTCTGTTTCCATTCTCAATTATAAGAAGAGTATCGGGTTTTAATGGTGAAGAAGTTTTATCAATAATCATGCTGCTTATAAAATCTATAAGATAAAGTGCTTTTTCTTCAGAAATACGAATTTCTTTTTTTTTATTCTCATCGAAATCGTTTTCCTGCTTAAGTAATTCATGGTTTATATCAAAAATAAAATGGCAGATTGATCTCAGTTTCTTCATGATTTCTATGTTTACATCGTTAATGTCTTCTTTCACAGGTAGTACTTTTTTTAAGAAATTCAACTCTTTTTTTCTATCAATCAATATTTTCGATATCCAGTCAATATTGTTGAAAGTACCGGCCAGATCCAATTGATAATTAAATCTCTGGTTTTTATCCATCGAATCAATGGAATTGCGTATTTCTATAATACGCCGTTTAAGATCATTTAATATGAACACTATTCTCTTAGAGGCGATTGATCTGTAAAAGATAAATGAGAATATAAAATTGAATAAAATGGCAACAAGAATACCTGTAAGCAATGCAGAAAATCTGAGTATTGCAGTATTCCATACGCTTGGGTTTCCAGCAGAATCCAGCTGAATGTATTGTGTCATATAAATAGAAGTGAACATAGCTACCGGTGAAACTTCACGCCAGTTTATCTTCAGGCATACGTACATAGTAAACGACATTGACAAGGCTATGGTGAACATGTTTATACCGAATAATGAGATTATTATTGCCGTGGAGGCTGCACCGAGAAGACTTGCGTATACCTGATCCATACCGTAACGGATACCGGTAAGCGTAACGGCTTCAAGTGTCAACATAAGTCCAAACAGTACTGAGATCATATCTTTGGATATTAACGGACTGTTTGAGGCTATAAAATATGCCGTCAGAACGGCAAAAAAAGCTTTTATTATGAAGGCTTTCGAATCAAGGAGTTCAGCCTGTTTTTTTAATTTAAAAAAAGATAAAAAAGTCATTCATTTCCCTCTATAATTTTATCAAGTTCGTATTGCATTCTACTTCTGATTTCTTCGGACATAATTTCTTCTTTTTTATAATCGGATGGATTTACAGGCTTAAGAATTTTTACATGTACATCGGAAAGTTCCATTATATATTTTCCTTTTGGAATTAAATTCCCCGTTCCGTGAAATACCACCGGTAAAACAGGTACTTTTGCTATCATTGCTATTTTCAGACTATTTTTTTTGAATTCATGTATTATTCCGTCGTTATGCCTTGTGCCTTCTGCGAATATGGCTATTTTTTTTCCTTCCCTTAAAAAAGTTATGGCTTTTTTTAAAGCGCCCACTGCCTGGTTTGGATTATCACGGTTAAGCGGTATTCCAAAATTTTTTGCTACGAGGTTTGCAAATGGGATTTTTTCAAGTTCCTGCTTAACTATCATATATATATCGTTATCCACATAGCCGAGAGTGAGTTGTGCATCCAGGAAACTCTCATGATTTGCAACCATCAGGTAACTGCCTTCCGGAATATTTTCTTTTCCTTCCACTTTTGGTTTTATACCGAAAAACTCAAAAGTGTTTTTGCAGAAAAATGGTGTTCTTTTTCTTAGAAACTCGTTTTTATTTTCCTTTTTCACAAATAACAGCAGGAAAAAGACTCCTATACCGTAAAAAAACAGTACTGCTGCCATGATTACGAAATAAATTCTGAAAAAAAACTTTTTCATTGAAATCCTCCAAATACTTATTTATATAAAAACCGAAGGGCGGAACTTATGTTCCGCCCTTCTAAAATAACAGTTTTAAGGAGTTACCAGAGCAAGAATCGCTTTGATGGAGTGCATTCTGTTGGAAGCCTGATCGAAAATTACACTTCTTTCGCAATGTCCTACTTCATGAGTACATTCTTCGTCATAATGTGCGGGTAAACAATGCATGAAAATGGCGGTATTCTTCGCGAGTAAGAATTTTTCCATATCAACCTGATAAGGCAGGAAAATCTTCTTTTTCTCATCTGCTTCTGCTTCCTGTCCCATACTTGCCCATACATCCGTGTAAACTATATCTGCGTCCACTATACCTTCTTTTACATCGTTTGTAACTTCAATAACAGAACCGGTATTGTACTTTTCAACGAGCGCTTTAGCATCATTAATTACTTCTTCAGTAGGTTCATAACCGGAAGCTGTTACGACAGATATGTTGGTTCCCATAAGTGCAGCACCGAATATAAGGGAATTACATACGTTGTTTCCGTCTCCGATATATGTCATTTTTAATCCTTCGAATTTTCTGAATTTCTCGTATATGGTGAGAAAATCTCCGAGGATCTGTGTTGGGTGTTCGTAATCACATAAACCGTTTATTACAGGTACTTTTGCATATTTTGCAAGATCCCTGATTGTTTCATTTTTGAAAACTCTAGCCATAATTACATCCACCATACCTGAAAGTACTAAGGCTATGTCTTCAGTTGTTTCTCTTTTTCCAAGCTTGATATCATCTGGTCCGAGATAGATTCCATGTCCTCCAAGATGAGTCATGGAACTTTCAAAAGATACTCTTGTTCTCAAAGAAGGTTTTTCAAAGATTTCAGCGAGAACTTTGTTCTTCAACAGATCTTTTCTGTCACCTACATTTAAGTCCCTTTTCAATGCAACAGCTGTATCAATAAACTGAAAGAACTCCTCAGGGGTAAGATCCTTAATACTTATTAAGTGTCTACCTTTAAGATTTACTGCCATAAAAACCACACCTCCGTAGAAATTATTTTTCTTTTATTCTTTCAAGTGCGACTGAAGCCGCACCAAGTATAGCCGCATTTTCTCTCAAAGTACTTGGAATTATCTCATAGCTACCCATAATAGACATAAGTGTAAATTCATCAGCTGTTTTCTTAACTTCATCAAGAAAAATATCACTTGCCTGAGAAATACCCCCTGTCAATATAACCTTTTCAGGGTTAAAAATGTTCGAAAGAGAGCCTATTGCAACACCCAGACCCCAGCAAAATTTCCTGACGACGAGTGTAGCCAGTCTGTCTCCAAGCCTGTAAGCCTGGAATATTTCGTGAGCTCCATAATTCCCGTCACTTGTCATATCAAATATCTTTGAATCCGGGTATTTTTTCTTGAATTCCATAACCATTCTTCTCATCCCGGAATTAGAAGCAAATGTTTCCAGGCATCCTTTACTTCCGCAACCGCAGAGTGGGCCATTTGGGTCTACGACTGTGTGTCCTAATTCTCCGCCAATTCCGCCGCCGCCTATCATAAGATGTCCGTTGGTGACTGCTCCTCCGCCAACGCCGGTTCCCAAAGTAAGCACAAAAAAGTTTTCACATCCTTTTGCGGAGCCGAACCATTTTTCACCCAGAGCAGCTGCTTTGGCATCATTTTCTATGTATGTGGTGAAACCTGTACGTTTTTCGATGGCCTCTTTCAGATTGAAATCAACCCAATCGGGAAGATTTGGGGAAAATCTTATTATTCCCTCTTCTCTTTCAATCGAACCGGGAGAACCGATTCCTATTATAAGTTCTTCATTTACCTGTTGCGCAAGTTCTTTAATCAGGTCTGCCATCCTATCGGCGACTTTTTCCCTACCTTCCTGCACAAGAGTTTTGACAGATTTTTTTGTTATTATTTCTCCGTCTCTACTAACGAGGGCTGCTTTAATATTAGTGCCACCTAAATCTATTCCTAAAATCATAACTTCAATGTGCTCCTTTCTTTTTATACAGTAATAAAGCAATACTCCCATAAGAATATTCTTTTATCAATTGCAGATTTTTAAATTCATATGATTTATGTTTAACAGGTTTTTCTATAATTACAACTCCATCTTCGGCTATTATATCAGTATTTTCATCAAGATTGACATATATTTTTTCACTTATCGATTCATTAAAAGGAGGATCAAGAAAAAGTATGTTGTACACATTGTCGGTTTTTTTTATGTATCTTGAAATATCTATTTTAAAAAGTTTGATTTTTTCGGAAACTCCAAGTAAATCAATGTTTTCCTTTATTGTCGCTATAGCCTTAGGAGATATCTCGACTGCTTCAGCATTCGGAATCCCCCTGCTTAAAGCTTCGAACATCATCATTCCACTGCCAGAACACATGTCAAGAAAAATACTTTTTTGAAAGTCCACATAAGAGTTCAGTATAGAAAAAACAGCAGCACGTACTTTTTGCGGTGTGTATCTTGTGTTGGAAGTATTTACCGAGTATATGGTTCTGCCTTTGAAGTCACCCCCTGAAATTTTAAGAATTATATCGTTTTTTTTATTCATAAAGTAAACCACCTAACATTTCAAGCTTTTTTTTAAGATCGTTGTTTAAATAATCAGATATCGAATATACCGATTCTTCATAAAAATTTTTAAATTCATGCAGTTTAAGAATCCACAAAGGTAATTTATCAAATTTGATTGAAAAAGTTGATAATGCATTACTTATTCCCGGTATCTCGAATTTTCTGCGGGAAGCTTCCAGTAAACCGGGTAACCAACCGGAAAGAACCGCTGAATAAAACTCTCCTATTGCCTTGATTTCAAGTGGATCCTTATTTTCAAAACCGTCTTTGGAACATTTAATTGAAAAAAATGATTCGTCTCCGGTAAAATCGAATCTGTACCCATTTTCATTCCAGGTTTCATAAGAACCAATAAGTGTCCTGAATAAATCTTCACTGAAAAAGCCCGACACGGATATTTTTTTTTTATCTATTATATCTTCTGAAATCATCTTTCTCTTTAAATAAGTATCTTCTCCGACTATACAGAAAGAATCATAATCAGGTATGTTTTTTAACGTGGCCATATGAGAATATGTTTCTTTTATATTCAGTTTTCTTCTGGTATAGCCACTGAAAATGGAACTATAGGTTTGAAATATCTGCGAAATAACGGGCACTTCTTTGAAGTATTTATCTTTTATGATTTTATTTTTGGGTGATAAACCTATTAAATACGGTCCATTTCCCTCGATTAAAATATACATTGAAGGAAGTCTTTCCGAACTTACAGTTAGTATTACCTTTTTATCAGAATTTTTTTCATTCGTACTCCCTGTTAAACCGGAAAAATTAAAGCGCGAAAGTATATTTTTATAAAAATATTCAAGTCTTTCCGTTATATTTTTCGGTCCCATTTTGATAATAGACAATTACAACAGCTCCTGGATTTTATATACAGATTTTTCACCAATGAAAAACACGAACAAACAATGGTATTATAATATATACCCATGTTGTTTACAAATTTGTACGTATGCAGAGTCATGAAGTTTTAAACTTTGTCAAATTCCTTTATAACCTTCATAAATCTCTGACCGTATTTCCCGTATTTTATTTTACCTATTCCGTTAATTTTAAGAAAGCTTTCCTTGTTTACAGGTTTGTATTTTGCAATTTCTTCTATAGTTGACCTTTTTAAAATCATAAAAGGTTTCACATTTTCTTCTGCTGAAATATCATTTCGTAATTTAAGCAGATTTTCCAGAAGGCAGTTTCCACATTCTTTATCGGTACCGAAAATGTTTATAAAAACTTTTTGATTTTCCTTTATTATTTTCCAGGCTGTATCATTCAATTTTAACCTGTTACCTCTTTTTCCCGAATACTCAATTATTCCATTTCCACATAGCGAATATATATAATGTAAGATCATGGTTTCTTCATATTCCTTCATCATACCAAAGGTTGGGATCTTATCTAAGTCCCACTTTTCCAGAAGTGGATCTGTTTTACCATTCAACACTTTTGCCACTGTTTTAGGACCAAAATGTTCTTTCACTCTGTAAATGCAGGAGATTATTTTTTGAGCTTCCTGAGTTATATCCGTGAGACTATCACTTGAGGCACAATTGGTGCATTTATCGCATCTGATTTTAGAAGATGAATCCTCAAAATAATCCAGTATGTATTGTCTTAGGCAAAGAGAGGTATAACAATAATTTATCATGGATTGAAGGTTTTTATTCTTCCTGTAATAGGAATCGTGGTCTTTTACATCGTTATTTATAAGAAAGCGCTGTAGAACTATGTCTTTTCTTGAAAACAGCAACACACATCTGGAATCTTTTCCATCCCTGCCAGCTCTTCCGGCTTCCTGGTAATATGATTCAAGGTCTTTTGGCATACTGTAATGAACGATAAGCCTTACATCTTTTTTATCTATTCCCATTCCAAAAGCATTAGTTGCAACTATTATCTGAGAAACATTGTTAATGAAGCGTTCCTGGTTGACAATTCTTTCTTCAGGACTCATTCCGGCATGATATTTTGCCGTATTTATTCCATTTTCCTCTAAAAATATTTTTATTTTTTCCGTATCATTTCTTGTTGCCGTATAAACTATTCCACTTTGTGTTGAGTGTTTTGAAATTAACTTTCTTATCTCTGAAAGTAATATTTTATCTTTATTCTTTGTTCTGACTACTTCGAAGAAGAGGTTTGGTCTGTCGAAACCCTGTATTATTATTTCTGTTTTTTTCATTCCGAGGCTTTTTATTATGTCATGTCTTATATCCTGTGTTGCCGTTGCTGTGAATGCAGCTATTACCGGTTTATTTTTCATGCAGTTAATCATATTGCCAATCTCTCCATAACTTGGTCGGAAGTCACTTCCCCAATGTGATATACAATGTGCTTCATCTATGACAAGCATGGATATATTCAATCTGGTGAACAATTTTTTAAAAGATTTCAATTTGAATCTTTCCGGAGCTATGTAGACCATTTTGTATTTACCGTTTAAAAGGTTTTTCTCCGTATTTATAAGTTCTTCAGTGGATAAAGTGCTGTTTAGAAAAGCAGAATTAATGTTGAGAGAGTTTAAAAAATCTACCTGATCTTTCATAAGAGAAATTAATGGAGAAATTACAATTGCAACTCCTTCGAATAATGTAGCAGGTAACTGGTAACAAAGGGATTTACCGCTACCTGTCGGCATTACTGCGAGAGTATCTTTTTTTTTCATAAGATTCTCTATGACAACTTTTTGCCCATTTCTGAAGTCATCATATCCAAATTTTATTTTTAAATGCTTTTTAATTTCTCTTTCTTTAATTTTAAATACCATCTTTTAAATAATTACATTTTATATTATTTAAAAGTCCCTTACCCCAGATTTTCAAAACGAGTATACCAGATAAGTGAAAAAATATTTAAAAATAAAACAAAAAATATAATGGGAATAAAATGATAAAATAAGGTACAGATATTTTTACGGGGGTGCAATAATGAATTATTTTAAGAGTTTATATGAAAAAGCAGAAAAAATTGAAGCTCAGCCGCTGGTTTTAGCGGGTGCCGAAGATGAAGAAGCTTTAAATGCCGTTATTGAAGCTGTGAAAAAGAATATAATTATTCCAATACTCGTAGGGGATAAAGAGGTCATAAAAGAGAAGATCAAAGGAACTGTTATAGAAAATGCAAGAATAGTGAATGCATCAACTCCTTATGAGACTGCTGAAAAAAGTGTGAAGGAAATATCCCAGGGGGAAGGAAAAATACTGATGAAGGGGCTTATAAAAACTGCCATCCTTTTGAAAGCCGCTTTGAGCAAGGAATGGGGATTGAGAACCGGAAATCTGCTCAGTCACGTTGCTGTTGCCGATGTGAATGCATATGATAAATACGTATTTATAACCGATGGTGGAATGAATATAAAACCCACAGTAGAAGAAAAAGCTCAGATAATATCAAATGCCGTTGGTCTTGCAAAATCTCTTGGAGTTGAAATTCCAAAAGTTGCATGTATTACTGCAGTAGAAGTTGTAAATCCTCAAATGCCGGAGACTTTGGATTGTGCAATTCTGAGTAAAATGAGTCAAAGAGGCCAGATTAAAAATTGTATAGTTGATGGCCCGCTTGGTTTGGACAATGCGATGAGTCAATTCGCTGCGGATATAAAAAACGTTAAGGGGGATGTGGCAGGGAATGCCGACATACTTCTGGTTCCGGATATACATTGTGGTAATTTTCTGGGCAAATCGGTGGAGTATTTTGGCTCAGGGATGATTGCAGGATTGATAATGGGAGCAAAAGTTCCGATTGTTGTTGTCAGCAGAGCGGATAAATCGGAAGCAAAACTGGCATCCATAATGTTGTCAGTTATAAATGTTTCATGAACAAATAATCAGGAGGTAATATATGACAGAATTTGAGAGTAAGGTAATTTCAAAAGTTGAAAAAATATGTGGAGAATACAGTTATTCTGATATCGAAAAAAGAGAATATACGAATGGGGAAATAGCCGCTTCAATAGAACATACAAATCTGAAACCGACTGCCACATCCGATGATATAAAAAAATTATGTGAAGAAGCTGTGGAAAATAAATTCAGATCAGTTTGCATAAATCCATCATTCATACCATTCGCAAAAGATTTACTCGAAGGTACTGATGTGAAAATAGTCACGGTAATTGGATTTCCTCTTGGAGCTATGACTACTGCAACAAAAATATTTGAAACTGAGAATGCCATTAAACTTGGGGCTGATGAAATAGATATGGTTTTAAATCAGGGGAAACTCAAAGCTAAAAATTATGAAGCCGTATTGTTCGATATTTCCAAAGTAGTCAAATCCGCAGGAAAAAAACCTGTAAAAGTTATATTCGAGAATTGCAATCTTACAAAAGAGGAAATAATCGCTGCATGTGTTATTTGTAAGGAAGCTGGTGCTGCATATGTTAAAACTTCTACCGGTTTTTCAACAGGTGGGGCAACTTTAGAAGATGTTGATCTTATGAAATTCTGTGTCGGAGAAGAATTAAAAGTTAAAGCTGCAGGTGGAGTCAGAGATTTTGAAATGGCATGTAAAATGAAGACTCATGGAGCAGATTTATTGGGTACGAGCAGTGGAATAACTATTTTAAACTCGGGAAAAAGTGATGAAGGATATTGACAGCAGATTTGCGAAAACTCTTGAAATAGTTAAAGAAACTGGAGATATGGTGTGGAAAAGGCAGTTTGAAGATTTTAAGGTAGGATTTAAAGGAAACAGATTGGATCCGGTAACTGAAATTGATAAGATGGCTCAGAAAAAAATACTCGATTTTATAGTGACCGAATTTCCTGGGGATAATTTTCTAGGAGAAGAAGATGGTTATGACAAAACACCGGTAGATTGTGAACATTTATGGATAGTCGATCCTATTGATGGAACTGCAAATTTTATGCATGGGTTACCTTTATGGTGTGTTTCGGTTGCTTTCTATAGTCTTGGAAAACCTTTATTCGGTGTGGTTTATGCCCCGGCTTTAAATCAGATGTTTAAAGCAAAAAACGGCAATGGTGCATATCTGAATGATAAGCAAATTAATGTTTCAGATATTCAGAACTTAGAAGAATCGTGTTTATCAACGGGACTTACCGATTTGATAAGAAACAGCAAAGAGGAAAAGCTTGGTAACCTTATTACGGATGCCTTTTCAAGTGCACAGAGAATGCGCTTTTTTGGAACAGCGGCTTTGCAGATTTGCTATGTTGCATCTGGCTGGACAGAAGGGTTTTTTGAAACTACTTTGAAGCCCTGGGATGTTGCTGCGGCGGTATTGATATTGAAAGAGGCCGGCGGCTGTTCAAGTGATATGTCGGGAAATACTTACTCTTTAAGCAGACGGGATATAGTTTCCAGTAATGAAAAAGTGCAGGGAGAAATACTGAAATTAATAGAAAGAAATTTCGATATATTTGACAAATAGTTTAAGGTATGATATTATTTCCTGTTAATTAATTAGAAGAGGAGGAATGTCCATGAGAAATACATTTTTCGTAATTTTGAGCGTCGTAAATTTCGTGGGCGATTTCTGTCAAGTCGGGCCTCCTTTTTGTGAAATAAGTTAGTAAAGCTAATTATTTTATTCATAACGAAAGAGGGCTTCGGCTAAACCGAAGCCCTCTTTCTTTTTTTAAAAAATTTTGGAGGTGTAAAAAATGTCTGGAAGACAAGAAAATGTAAGCGTCATCAAGATTATTGAAGAAAAGGTGATGGGAGAGAATGATCGGTGTTTTTCATCAGATGACAATTCTCTTAAAAATCTAATTCAGGGTCCATGAGGAGGATATGATGATATTAAAAGGTGTTCAGTTAAAAAATAATGAAAAAGTTCTGGAAGTTAATTCAATTTCAAAAACATTTAAGAAACATAAAAACAAAGAAATAAAAGCCGTAGATTCCATAAGTTTCGATATCAATAAAGGAGAGATATTCGGAGTACTCGGTCCTAATGGTTCGGGAAAATCCACTTTGATAAGGATGATTTCTACTTTGTTAATACCCGACAGCGGTTTTATAAAAATATTCGGATTTGATTCAGTTAAAGAAGCTGGAAAAGTCAGATACCTGATAAACCGCGTTTCTGTAGAAGCCAGTTTTTTTAAGAAATTGTCTGCAATGGAAAATCTACTTTTTACAGCAGGCTTGTATGGAATAAAAAAAAGAGATGCAAGAGAAAAACTTATGGAAATATTCGAAATTATCAAACTTGATAAAAAAAGAATTAACGATCCTCTGGAGGATTTTTCAAGAGGTATGCAACAGAAAGTTGCCATAGCAAGGGCTTTTCTGACTTCACCGGAACTACTTTTATTGGATGAGCCTACAACAGGTCTTGATCCCAGGGCAAAAAGGGAAGTTCAGGAATTGATGGAAAAGGTAAAATCTGAAAGTAATACAACCATTTTGCTTACTACGCATGATATGGAAGAAGCGGACTTGCTTTGTTCAAGAGTTGCGATTATGCATAAGGGAAAAATCAGGATTCAAGGTTATTCTGAAGATTTGAAAAAATCGGTATCAGTTAGTTCTAAAGAACCGGATCTTGAAGATGTTTTTATGTTTTATACCGGCAGTTCACTCACTGAAGATACTGAAGAATTACAGGAGGTAAGTTAATATGCAGTTGGTATTGAGAGAATTGAGAGCTGCTTGGGCTTTCATTGAAAGAAATTTTAATCTTGTTAAACGATACTGGAAATGGGAATTGGTATTTTTTGTATATACGGTTGCTAACTCGGTAACAATGGGATTTATAGGTAAAGGTGTTGAAAATCTCAGCGGTACTAAAGTAGATGTTAACTATCTTATACTTTATATGCTGATAGGATCAATTTTATGGGGATATCTATCCATACTGTTTGAAATCGTTGCGGAAACTGTTGCCTGGGAAAGGTGGGAAGAAACTATTGAATACACATTCATGGCACCTGTTTCCAGGGCCACTCATTTAATGAGTGTTTGTTTTTTCAGTATTTTCTATGGCCTTATAAGAAGCGCTTTGATATTATTGGCAGTTTCCTGGTTTTTTAATCTTGATCTTTCGAATGCACAATTCCTTTCTGCAGCCGGAGTCCTTGCGGTTGGAAGCTTTTCATTCATAGGGCTCGGAATGATTGCGGCAGTACTTCCGCTGATCTCTCCTGAAAAAGGTGTTCAGGTAGTGCATATTTTCCAGGCATTGTTACTGATGTTCTCGGGAGTTTATTATGAAATCGAAGTGCTGCCCGAATGGATGCAGAACGTAGCAAAGTTATCTCCGGCTACTTATGCACTTCAGGGAATGAGGAAATCAATACTGGAGGGAGAGACATTTGATAAATTGGGAGCATATACTTTACCGCTTGTATTGATGGGGGTTATAATGCTTCCAATGGGAATCTTTGTTTTTTCAAGAATGGAAATGTATGCCAAAAGGAAAGGATTACTTAAACGAAATGGCTGATTAGGAGCCTGTCTTGAATACAAATTAAGCTTTTGTTTGAATTTTATGTAATTAATATGGTATATTTCATTATCGTACAGATCAGCTATACAATCAAACCTTTAAAAGGGGGGGGATCTGTGAATAAAAAGGAACTTATAGACAAACTCTCTTCAGAATCCGGTGTAAATAAAAAAGACGCAAAGAAGTTTCTTGATACTTTGGTCGGAGTAGTCAGCAATGAGCTTTCTGAAGGTGGGAATGTGAGATTGGTAGGATTTGGGACTTTTGTGGTAAAGCAGAATGCCGCAAGGAATGGTGTTGATCCCAGAACTAAGAAGATGATTAAAATTCCCGCTAAAAAGGTGCCCAAATTTATACCTGGAAAAGGATTGAGGGAGAAAGTATCTTAAATTAAAAAAGGGGCAAATGCCCCTTTTTTAATTTTTATTTTTAAATCTGAACTAATAATGTTTGCAAAAATATCTTATGTATTAATACGACTGTAGTCTTGTAAATATTTATACATGCTGTTTTTTCACCAAGATTTGAAACGCTAAGTGTAATCGAATTTGCTGTAATTTACAAACAGGTCATTACACACGTCTCGAATTCGCTGGGTTCAAACAGCGAGATGTAATCATTAACACCCCTTTTTTGTAATTTCATAAACAAATTTGAATTAAAATTTCCTGTTTCATATCTTGTTTCTCATGCTCTGAACCGCAGTATTCACAAGGTATATGATCCATTTTACAAAAACATAATGTTGGCGCGCATTTTGAGTATGTAATTCATATAAATTAATGAAATGTTGGTACACGGTACGATATCTGAATTTTAATGAAATAAATAGGGAGGGAAGATCGTGAAAAAATATTCGATATTTCTTTTTTGCATCTTAATCGTGCTTTTATGTAATACCTTTATAGGGGAGGAAAAAGATGAAAAAGCCATTTTACATTTTTGGGGACGAGCGAGTGTTCGAATTGACTTGGATGATGGCAGAGTTATCTATATAGATCCCTATGCATATTATAAGGGTGCATATGAAAAACCTGCGGATATAATACTTGTAACTCATCAACATTCGGATCATAATAAAATCTTTCTTGTAAAAGAAAAAAAGTCTACCAGAATATTTGAATGTCCTAAAAATATAAAAAATGGTGATGTGGTCTTCGTTGATGATATTGAAATAAGAGCAGTTCAGGCATATAACAGTAATCATCGAAAAGACCAGTGTTGTGGTTTTGTTATAAAGGTGGGAGAATTGGTCATCTATCACAGTGGAGATACATCAACTACCAGTGAAATGTCTGAGATGTCAAAATACATTATAGATTATGCGCTGCTGTGTATGGATGATTATTATAATATGGGACCAAAAGAAGCAGAAAAAGTAACGGTTTTGATCAAAGCAAAGTATGTTATACCTATACATACCTCCAAAAGTGGATATTATGATGAAAAGAATGTTAATAAATTTAATTATTCCGGCAAGATTAAAATGAAGCCTGGAGATAGCGTTAAATTGTACGAATAAAAAAGTCCGGATTAATCCGGACTTTTCCTTTTATTGACATAAACTTTTAATTATGTTACAATACTCGAAGTTGATTGGGTGTGTAGCTCAGTGGGAGAGCGCTTCCTTCACACGGAAGAGGCCGTAGGTTCAACCCCTATCACACCCACCAGGAATTTTATTCTTCATTGTCCTTATTTTCCTTTTCAAACTTCTCAAGTAAAAAAGGTATAAAATCCAAAAGAATTTCGGCATCCGGGATATCCTGTCCGTGTTGTTGCTTGTAATCCTCGACCATTTTTTTGAGTTTTTCATTGGAATCGAGAATCATTTCGCTTTTTCCGGTGATTCTGCTGTATCTTTCAAATATCAAATCAAACATTTCCTTCGATATTTCATTGTTACTGTTGTCCATTAAAATCACCACCATTTATTATCTTCTCCGAATAAATCAAAATAGAATTATCAGAAAGCAGGAAACCCGAAGATACCTCACCAATTTTTTCAGACAAATCAAGGTTGATATCATCCAATCTAGAAGGTTTAAGTGTACTTGAGGGATTGAAAGAATTTTTTGCCATATCTTCAAATTCTTCTTTTCCAGTACAAAAACCAAAATCGTAGACTTTTATATGTTTTAAAGTATATTCATCAGAAATATGAAAATAGTACCCTAATTTCAAAGAATCACTCCGCTTTTTAATTCTCTACAGGCTTAATACCTGCAATTTCTTTTCCGGATAAAGCTTTTTTAACCTTTATTTTTGCTTCTTTTCTGTTATTGGCATTTACCTCAACTGATTTTATTTTACCACTGTCAAAAAAATCTACTGAATATTTCATATCAATTCCTCCATTAAACATTTTAAAAACTGACGAAGGAAAAGTCTACAATATTTCAATTAGAGAATTTCAACCAATTCGATTTCAAAATTTAACACCTTGCCAGCCATAGGGTGATTTCCATCTACTGTTACAATATCATCATTTATATCTGCAACCGTGAAAACCATCATGTTACCGTTGGCATCGGAAGACTGAAATCTCATTCCAGGCATAATATCGACATTTTCCGGAAACTGTTCTCTCTTTAAATCAAAAATCAGTTCTTCCTTTTTTTCTCCGTAAGCTTCTTCAGGCAAAAGTCTTATGGAATTTTTTCCGGAAGGTTCAAGACCGAGTACTGCTTTATCGAATCCAGGGATTACCATACCGCTTCCTATGACAAATTCAAGTGGGTCTCTGCCTTCTGAAGAATCGAATACCTCCCCATTATCGAATGTTCCTTTGTAATGAACCCTTACTTTATCTCCGTTTTCTGCTTTTTTCATCATTTCTCCTTTCAATTTTACATTATGCTATATATTAACATAAAAATCATTAAGCATAATATTACGAATATTCATAGCGTTCAGAAAAACTCAAACAGGCTATATGAAAAATAAGAAAATTAGAAGATATTGGGGAAATAATATTAAATGTAGAATTCGATAAAAATTCTTTCCAAACAGAAATTTAATTTATGCAATATTTATATTCTTTTTATTAAAAATGAATTCTGAGATTTTATTATTATCCTAATCGAAAGCTTAGTATGTCTGATACATAAGTTGCCTCCGGAGGTTTTTATACATTTGCTGTTTAGAATATCGTTAATTATAACTTCAAATAGAGCTTTTTGAAGATATTTTACATTGCTTTTTAGTTTTATCAGCGGATTTTCGTTATTTTCGAAGACCCGAATATAACATACATAAGGAGGGGAATATGAAAAAGGTTATAATTCTTTTAATCGTTTTACTTTTATTTTGTTCAGCATTTTTTACTAAAACGGCTATCCCATTCCCAAATCATACTGAATATTCAAAGGGGTGCATCAAACCATCTTTGTATAGTCAGGAAGAATTGGATGAACAGGTGATGCGATACTATGATAGATGGAAAGAAAGGTATATAACCGATGTACCTCAATCAGATATTCCTATGAAATATGTTAATTTCTGTTTTTTACCGCTGGAATGGCTGGATCAGACAATTGCCACAGTTTCGGAAGCCCATGGATATGGAATGATTATTCTTGCAACGATGTCGGGATATGATGAAAAAGCACGTGAAGATTTCGATGCAATGTTTAATTATTTTAAGGCTTTTCCCAGTAGAGGGGATAAAAGGTTGATGTCCTGGAAACAGTTGAAAGTCAGAGATGAACAGGGAAATATAATTGGTGTGGAGGATATTGATACCGGAAGTTCAGTTTCGGATGGAGACCTTGACATAGCTTATGCATTACTGATGGCAGATAATCAATGGGGTAGCTATGGAGAAATTAATTATAGGGAAGAGGCCCAGAAGTTACTCGATGGTATTGTAGAGGCAGAAGTACACCCAGAATACAATTATCTCCTGTTAGGAGACTGGTCTATTATTTATGACAGCCAGATGGAAGGTACCAGGCCTTCTGATTTTCTGATTAACCATATGACAATATTAACAGAGGCAGATGAAAAAAATTCAGAAACGTGGAATAAAATGAGAAATGAAACTCTTAAAATTTGCGATCAAATATTTAAAAGAAATACACCGAACTGCGGAATTCTGCCAGATTTTGTAATAAGAAATGAAAAAGGTGAGTATATACCTGCCCCTGAATTCTATCTCGAAGCGGAGTTTGATGGCGATTACAATTGGAATTCATGTCGCGTACCCTGGCGCCTTCCGATGGATTATATAATTTCAGGAAAGATCGAACTTTATAAACAGATTCAAACTATGAATGAATGGATAAAAAAAGAAACTGAAATGAATCCGCTTAGCATAAATCCCGGATATTATATAATCAATGGAGAAACAGGAAAGCAAATAATAAGGGACTGGGAAGTAACTGATATGTCTTACATCGCACCTTTTGCGGTTTCTGCAATGGTAGATGAAAATAATCAGGAATGGCTTGATAATCTATGGAGTTGTATTATTTCTGATGAATGGGAAAATGGAATACCTTTTGAAGAAAATCCGTATTATCCAAATACGCTCAGAATGCTCATGATGATCGTTGTATCAGGTAATTGGTGGGCACCTAAATGATGAAATCCCCCTGTATAAAATGAAATGCAGGGGGATTTTTCTATTGCATTATCACGGCTATAAATACATTGATTAAGATTATTATTGAAGTTACTTATAATTTGATAATAACATTACTTAAATACTAACCAAATCTTTCAGTATAAAGTGATTAAACAGAGAATACGATTAAGTGCTTGAAACAATACATGTACACTCTAGTATCCCTATGACAACGGGTTTTGACTGAATACTAATATTGTTATATTATTCAATTATGCCTGAAACAAAAAATGGGGGAGGTAAATATGAAAAAATTTCTTTTAATCGCAAGTATTCTTTTATCACTTTTTGTATTTTGTTTTTCCGAAAGTGCAGTGCCGTTTCCAAATCACACGGAATATACCGCGGGCTGTATAAGGCCTTCTTTATGGACACAGGAAGAGCTGGATAATCATGTTCGTGAATACTATGATATGTGGAAGGAAAGATATTTAACCGATGTACCCAATTCGGAAAAATCCATGAAATTCGTCAATTTTGCATTTCTTGATTATGACTGGCTTGATCAAACAGTTGCCACGGTATCGGAGGCACATGGCTATGGTATGATGATACTTGCTTCTATGGCAGGATACGATGAAAAAGCCAAAGAAGATTTTGATGCGATGTACAATTATTTTAAAAGTTATCCAAGTGTTATTGATTCAAGGTTGATGTCCTGGAAACAGCTGAAGGTAAAAGATGCCGAAGGCAATTTAACTGGCGTAAAAGATGTTGAAGACAATGACTCTGTTACTGATGGGGATCTTGATATCGCTTATGCATTGCTTATGGCTGATAAACAATGGGGTAGTGATGGAGAAATAGGCTATAAACAAGAAGCTTTGAATATTCTGGATGGAATACTGGATTCTGAAGTGCATCCTGAATACGGTTATCTTCTTCTGGGTGACTGGTCTTTGTTTAAAAATGAAAAGCTGGATGGCAGCAGGGCTTCGGACTATTTTATCAATCATATGACTTTCTTCAGTGAAATTGATGAAGAAAATTCTGCGAGATGGGAAAAAGTCAGAGAAACAACTATTAACATTTGCACCGAAATATATCGTAATTATTCTGAAAATTGCGGACTTCTTCCGGATTTTATTGTCAGAACAGAAGATGGAAAATATATACCTGCCGAAGGTGAATACCTGGAAACCGAACATGATGGCGATCACAACTGGAATTCCTGCAGGGTTCCATGGAGAATTCCACTTGATTATATTGTGTCCGGAAATTCTGAATTATTAGAACAGGTTCAAGCTATGAATTCCTGGATAAAAGAAGAAGCTGGAATGGAACCATTGAAAATAAATCCAGGATACTATATATTAAATGGTCCGGCTGGTACTCCTATAATAAGAGACTGGGAAGGGACAGACATGTCTTTTGTATCACCATTCGCGGTAGCCGCTATGGTTGGGGCGGAAAATCAGGGATGGCTTGACAATTTGTGGATCAGTATTATTTCTGATAACTGGGATACCGGTACACCGTTTGAAGAGAGTGCTTATTTCCCGAATACCATAAGGATGCTGGTTATGATAATAGTATCAGGTAACTGGTGGCCGCTGAATTAAAAATATAAAGAAAATAAAAAAGCAGAAAGTCCGCTTAAATAGTGGGCTTTTTGTTTTTTTTACACTGAAAAAGTGATTTCAAATTTATAAAGCTGTGATATACTTAAACAAACAAAATCAGTGGAGGGTACTATGAGAAAAATAATCTTTTTCATTGTAATTTTTCTTTTTGTTATTACACCGGGTTTTTCAAAATGGAACAGGGATGGTAAAAGAGAAATTATTCAGTCTTATGAATTTATATATTTTCAGGCTGAATACCTCATAGACCAGGGGATTGAAAAAAATCTTTGTGATGTTGAGAAATTGGCAGATTTTAAAAAAATATTCGAAAAAAGATTTGATCCACAGTTACTGGAAGATGTTGTTGATCGCGCAGAAACCAAGGGGATTCAGATGGTTGAAGAAATAGCTGGTTTTTATAATTATATTCTGGAAGATGACGATACCAGTTATGACTTTTTAGAACAAATCAGGGATTTAATAGTGCTTAATCCAATACTAATAAGACAGGTTCCGGAAGAGATAAAGAAGTATTTTGATGAAAAGGGAATCGAATTTGAAAGGCTGTCTGACAGGATAGTTAAGACAAGAGGTTTCTTTTACATAGATGAGAATCAAAGAAGACAACATTTCAATAAAGATGTTTATTTTTATGTTCCGGCTAAGTATATTTCGACAAAACCAATTGATTTTTCTTCATTTGGAGACCTGACACTGGATGTAGAAAAAGATTCTTCCACAACAGCAGTTGACTTGAAAGATTGTACATTTGAATTTTTAAGAGAAATTAACGGAATGTTTGAACTTCCGATGCCTTATATACCTTCTTCACAGGAAGAGGTATTGTATTTGGCAAACAGTGCGATGAAAAAAACCGTAATTCAGGAGGAAGTTAAGGGTTTCAGATTTATAAATGGAAAAAGAAAAAGTAATGAAAACGAAGGCCTTACCGAAAGTGAATATGAAAAATATTTGTTATCTGAAAATGAATGTTACACGGATGGAGCTGTTGTTGTTGAAAAGCCTGAATCCGGACTGAATCAGGGTATTTTCTTCACATTGGATGATGGAGGAGTTTTATTAAAGGGTGATGCCATGTCATTTACACTTATAATTTCAGCTTCCTCATTTAAACCTTTACCTTACAGGGTGGATAATCTTTTTGGTGAGATAGTATACAAGCCAGGAAGAAAAAGCCGACAGAAAATTTATGAATCATATGAATCGCTTTATTCAGCCGTAGTAAAACTTATTAATAAAGGGCTTGAAAATGAAATGGGTGAATATTTGCATTTGAACAATTTCAAAGAGGAATTTATAAAAAAATTCGATCCGCATAAATTATCAGAGTCCATTGATGAAATGGAAACAAAAGGGATAAAAATGATAGATTATATCGCAGAATTCCATAACATGTTGATAGAAGAAGAGCTGGCATACGATGAATTTCTTGAGGATATTCAGTACACTGTGAAAATTCATCCGCTTTATATAAGGCAGCCAACAAAGAAAATTGTAGAAGAGTTCGATTCTATCGGTATTAATTTTAAAAGGATAGTATCAGATCATGCGTTCTTTATATCCGAAATACCTGTGGATTTTCTTTATTTATTCGATGCTTCTTTCAACACAATAGGTATCAAAAAAGCAGATCAGGTTAAACTTGAAGAATTCGCGAAATTTATCGATGCTTATCCGGTTTCACAGGATGAAATAGGAATTTTATTCCTGGCATTGTATTTTGATTATTTAAACGAATATTTTTCATTACCTGCACCTTATGAGCTCACGAATAAAAATGGAGATTTCTTTTTTTCATATATGAATGCCATTAAACAGATACAGTCGGATAATTCTACTATTGAAGGGATAAGGTTGTTTGATTTTTCAAATAACGAGTATATCACGGAAGAGAAGATGCAGGATGAAGGTATAATTGATGAAGGATTGTATTTCTTTATCGAAGGTAAACTGAAGATTTCGAGTATTTTCAGGCATTATTTATGGATGTATCTCAATCAGAAACTCGAATATATAGATAAAGATGACAGACCTATAGGAAGATTTGTTGTAAATTCCATTTCATTCGAGCCTTCGGAATACGTACCGATTGGTATTTTTGAATAAAAGGAGGGGTTAATTATGCAGGAAATAAAAAAAATTAATGACAGAATATATTATGTGACGCATGAAGAGGAAACAGACAGGCCAGTAATCGGAATAATAGTAGGTGATAATAAAGTTTTAATTGTTGATGCGGGTAATTCAGCAAAACACAGTGAAATGGTGCTGGATTTCATGAAAAGCAATAATATACCATATCCGGATTATTGTATACTGACTCATTGGCATTGGGATCATGTTTTTGGTGCGGATAATTTAAAAAGTATTCTTGTTGCGCATGAAAAGACCACTGAAAAACTTGAAGAAATGAAAGGTTATTCCTGGGATGATGACTCATTGGCAGAAAGAGTCAGAACCGGTGAGGAAATAGAGTTCGGTGCCGAACATATAAAAGTGGAATTTGAAGATAGAAATGAAATAAAAATCAGAATACCGGATATATCATTCAGTGAAAAGATGGTTTTCGATCTTGGCGGCGTTACATGCGAAGTGATACACGTTGCAGGCGATCATTCCCCGGATTCCACAGTTGTTTACATTCCACAGGAAAAAATTGTTTTTCTTGGTGATTGTTTATATGAAAATCTATATTCAAATCCTGAGAGATATACTTATGATAACGTATTTAAATTAGTAGACAAGCTTCTTGCAATTGATGCCGATATTTTCATAGAAGCCCATACATCATTAAAAAAAAGAAAAGAGGAACTGGAAGTATTATTTATGCTTAAAGAACTTGCAGAAAAATCCAGGAAGTTTGATAATCCATCGGAATTTATCGAATATTTAAAAGAAGAAAAAATATACGATTTAAACGAGGATATTGAAGAACTAGCAACTTTATTTACCAGATACAAGCAATAAAAAAGCCCTTAAGGGCTTTTTTATTGCTTGTTTGTTTTATATGCTCCTACCTTAAGTCTTAGTTTTTCAACCTGCTCTTTGTTTTCAAAAAGAGCACAGGGTCCCTCTGATTTTTCAAGTAATTCTCCATTTTCTCTGATTTCTGTAAAAAGAACACTTTGCAATCCTTCAAGTAATGTGTTTTTTTTCAAATTATGTGTGGCTATATCCGAAACCGGGCAAGGTGTTAAATCTCCAAGGGAATTTATGTGAGCAAAGCCTCTTCCGGCTGATACGCATCCACCGAATATTTCTTCATCTCCTGGAGAATGAATGATCAGTATATTTTTCTCCGCTTTATATTTAAGTACAATCTGACGGAAATCATATCTCTCTATCTCAGAAATTAAAGCTGATTTATCGTTGCTTTCACATGTTGGTATGTACTCGGTGAGAAACAGAATTTTTATTCCTTTATCTATGAAATAATCTATATTGTTTTCTTCTGACCAGAAATCCAGATTTTCTTTACTTACGGTAACCGATATTCCATTCAAAGTTCCCTGTTTTTCGAGAACTTTTAAAGATTCTATTGCCTTGTCAAAAACACCGTTTCCCCTTCTGGTGTCAGTCATTTCTTTGTCGCCTTCCACACTGATTATAACTACTACATTCGATAAAGATTTTAATTTTTTATAGTATTCGTCTTCAATGGATGTTCCATTAGAAAAAATAACGAACAATTGCTCATCATATTTTTTGACTATTTCAAGAAGGTTTTCAAATAAAAATGGTTCACCACCTGCAATCAGGAAAGTAAAGACTCCCAAATCTATGGATTGATTTATTATTTCTTCCCATTCTTCCATCGAAAGATGTCTGTCCTTCTTGTAATCCAATGACCCTAAGGCCGAAGCAAAGCATCCACCACAGGTAAGGTTGCACATATGGGTTATACTGAAAATCATAATAGGTGGCACCATTATCCCTTTCTGTGCATAATCTTCACGAAGCTTTTCAGATTTTTCAAAACTTTTCGCCAGTTTTAAAGAATTCATCAAATATCTGGGGTTTTTCAACAGAAATGGCATGAATATTTTTCCCATTCTCGGATTTACTGAGTCAAAAATATTCTTTAAGTATTCGTTGTTTTTCAAAAGCTTATTTATCATTTTTCACCTCTTTGAATTTAAACCATTTTGTCTTTAATGAGATTTTAAAAAATATAAGGAATTATTTATATCAATTCCTAATAATGTGCGCCAACATCACATTCTTGTAAACCGAATTATTTACACCTTGAATAATGCCATACAGAGTACAAGGAACATGATATGAATAAGGAAATCTTAATTCAAGTTTGGCTATGAAATTACAAACCAGGGAACGTAACGGTTGAGTTTCGCTGTTTGAGCGTAGCGAGTTCGAAACTCGTGAAGTGCCCGGTTTGTAAATTTCACCGAATTTGATTACAATTGACGTTTCATATCTTGTTCTAGAGCGTGTATATATCTATTTATGTCCCTTATGACGCTTTAACGTACGAGTTTAATACGCGCACATTATGAGTCAATTTGATAAAAATCATAATCTTACAACCAGATTGAACTGTTATTAATCCGATACCTGTAAATATCAGCAGGTGAAATTATTTAATTACACTCACTTTTTTTGAAAAATAGTTTATATAATCCCAAATACAATCCTCAATTTCATATGTATTCTTATTGTAGGAATCTAACAAGCTGAGTTTATAAACAAGAGAGAATATGGTATTTGCATATTCAGTGGCAAGCATTCTGGGATCATCTGTGATTATGAGTCCTTGATTCATAAGTAAATTAAAATAACTTTCCAGAGATTTTTCCGGGCCGTTTAAAAAACAATAAAGCAGTAAATCTTTTGCCCTTTTATTCTTGAACTGTTCTATTATGAGTATTCTGTATATTTTCGACATTAAAGGATTATCTGCAAATTCAATAAATTTCTGCATACTCTTTTTCAGCAAACTTAAAGGTGGATTTAAGAAAGCAACTTCTTTTTTTTCTTCAGTGGATAATTCGCTTTTTTTAATTTCAATTTCGAAGTAATCTATTATTTTATTCAGAATATCTTCCTTAGATTTGAAATGATTGTAAATAGAACTTTCCTTTATTCCAACATTCCTTGAAATTTCTCTTATTGATACTCCTTCATATCCGTTGATGGAAAACAATTCTGTAGCGATCCTGAATATTTTTATCTTTGTATTTTCTTCAGCGCAGTTAAAAAAGAGCTGTAAATTATTTTTTTTATCTTTAAAATCAGAATACTTTCTGTGAATCAAAAAAACACCTCCAAAAGCTTTTATATTATAAATAACGATCGTTAGTATGTCAAGGCGTTTTTTGATGATATATTGTAATTTTTATATTTATTTTACCTGCGATAATTTATTTATAATACGATTTATTGTATAATTCGCGTGAATTAAAATCATATTGGAGGTAGCATGACAAAAACAAAACAGATTTCTCTTATTTCACTGTTTACAGCCTTGACAATTATTGGTTCTCAGATAACAATTCCAATAGGAACTGTACCCTTTACAATGCAGGTATTCTTTGTTTTTCTGAGTGGTATCATGCTTGGGCCTAAAATGGGTATGATTTCGCAAACAGTTTATCTGTTACTCGGTGCAATTGGTATTCCCGCATTTGCGAAATTTGGTTCAGGTCTTGGAATACTTTTCGGGCCTACTGGTGGATTCTTATTATCTTTTCCGATAGCGGCATTTCTGATTGGTTTTGGAAAAAATAAAGTTCAGAAAATAACTTATTCCCTGCTGGGCCTGGGTATCATTTATTTTTTAGGTTGGCTTAGACTGGGTGTGTACCTATCTGATTTTCAGAAAGCATTCATAGCAGGTGTGGCACCATTTATAGCCTTCGATTTTCTTAAAATATGGATGGCATATTTTGCTGCATTTTCGTTTAAAAAGGCCTATGGTGCATTACTGAATCAAAACTAGATATATGGAGTGGGAGTTTAAAATTCCCACTCCTATTCTTCGCTTACAGTTTTATTTTTAAAATTACTCCTTCTGCTGGTGAAGTCTCTTTTCATGTTTTTGCTGAATTTACTCCTGTATATTTTTGCAAACTCTTCTGCGGATATATCGTAACAGTTAAGTATATTTGCGAAATAAGTCAGCGTATCTGCGAGTTCTTCGATAAATTTACTTCTGATCTCTTCTTCTTTCATAACCGATTCTGATCCGATTTTCATCAATATTTCTATAGTTTCACCAATTTCACCTATCAAAAGCAGAAAACTTTTCTGTCCGTATTCGGTGTTGAAATTCCATGAGTTTTTATCATGGAGTTTTTTAGACATTTCTATCATCTCAGATATTTTCAAATCCATATTTTCCTCCATATTCATTGTGATATAATTAATTTTAATTGTATTATACATTTTTTTCTATTATCAACTTTAAAATATCTGAGAGGTGTGCTTATGAAGATAGAAACAAATAACGGAACAGTAGAAGTTACTATGAGTGGAAGGCTTGATACTATGAACTCGGAAAGTATTTTATCCGAAATAATTGACAAAATTGATGAAAAAAATAAGAATATAATTCTTGATCTTAAGGAATTGGATTATATAAGCAGTTCAGGATTAAGGGTGTTGATAAAATTAAGAAATAAAGTTACCGAATTAAAAGGTGGAATATGTCTGCTTTCTCCTCAGGAATTCGTAGTAGATGTATTGAAAACAACATCTTTTGATAAATTGTTTCCCATGTTCAGTTCTAAGGAAGAATGCTCCGAATACTTAAAATAATAGGGGTGAGTTAAATGAATACCCAAAATCTATACGATGAGATGATTAATTCGGTACCTGCATATGCCTCCTTTTTAAAGGGAAGTAATGTTATTTCAAAAGCCGTTTTTGAAGAATTGCCATTGATGAATAAACAGAATTACCTGTTGAAATTTCCCACTAAAATGCTTTGCAGGGGAGGTACTATTGATGGCTGTCATCTTATAGGAGCGAGTTCGGGATTCAGCAAATCCGGGTCTGTTTTCTGGCCTAAACGTCCGATTGATGAAAGGGATTATGTTAAATCAATTGAAACGATGTTTATCGATTATTATGGAATAGACAGAAAAAAGACTCTGATTTTTGTGTGTCTGGCATTCGGTACCTGGATAGGCGGAATGCAGATTGCCTCCGCAGTAAGGACGCTTGCTTCCAGTGGTATTCATCCTATAACTGTTGCAACTCCGGGATTGAATATTAAAGAATCCATAGATATTTACGAGTCTTTTTCTGAAGAGTTTGACCAGTTCATGTGGATTACCAACCCTTCAAATGTCAATATAATCTCATACTTGCTGGATAAAAGAAAATTGGATTATAAAAATGGTAATATTTATTTTCCGGTTGTAGGTGAGTATTTTTCAGAAAATATGAGGGAAAAAATAGCAGCCGATTTCGGGCATGAAAAGTCTTCAGAATTCTGTCTTTGGACTGGGTATGGTTCTGCTGATACGGGAGATTTAGGAGCAGAGACAACTACAACGATAAGGCTTCGGAAATTTTTCAACGAGAATCCTCAATTATGTGAAGAAATATTCAAACTGAAATCACCGCCAATGCTTCTCGAAATGACTTCAAAATCTTTCATAGAAATAATTGATGGCAGAATAGTCGTTACAAAGGATCAGATGATACCCCTTATGCGATATGATACGGGAGATTCGGGCGGTATTATAGAAAAAAAAGATATTAAAAATTTCCTGCAGGATTCCTTATACAAAGAATTACCCGATAGAATTCTCTTTGTAAACGGGAGAGCGTCTGATGCTATTATTTTTTATGGAACTAATCTTATGGTAAACAGTATCAACGATTTCTTGTTAAAACTCGAAGAGGATATGGCTTATGGAGGTTACTTTGAGATAGAAGAGATTAATAGCGACTCTTTTGCTTCTTATAAAATTGTAATTTCTATTAAGGGCAAACCGGAAGAATTACTCAGAAAAAAATATCAGAATATGGTTATCGAATTCCTTAAAAAACAAAGTAGGGAATTCAGCCTTAAATACTCTGCGCTGAGTAATTCCATAGGTGACGACCTTATAAAAGTGGAACTGAAAGAGATTGAAACTGACGATGTTAAATTGAAGCATAAATTCATCAGGAGGTGAGTTATGTTTAAATTTCTTGATTTAAAACAGCAAATTGATAAGGCGAATAAAATATATAAAAAATCACTTGACTCTGAATTTTATACCGAAAAGTATAAAGGAATAGTAAATAAAGGTGCAATGGAAGAATGGCATTCACTTCCAATACTTGAAAGAGAAGAGCTGTTTGAAAACACCTATCCTAAATCCGCTTCGATGATAACGGAAAATATAGAGAATATGATAGTTACCTCAACAGGTGGTTCTTCCGGGATAGCGAGATATACTGCATATTCTCATGATGAATGGGATAAATTCTGTGATATGCAGGCAAAGGCTTTAAGTCTTATTGGAATAAAGAAAGATGACAGAGTTGCGAATTTATTCATAGCAGGCCATTTATGGCCTTCTTTTTTAGGTGTACATGAGGCTTTAAAAAGAGTTGGGGCCGTACATCTGCCGATTTCCGCAAATATTCCCCAGGAAGATATAGTTAAACTATGTCATGAATTTCAGGCAAATGTAATGCTTTCCTTGCCAACACTTTTTGTTTTTATGGCGGATATCGCGCTTAAAGAAGGATATGATTTTAAAGATCTCAGATTAATCGGATTCGCTGGAGAACAAATGAGTATTCCCGCTCAGGAGCATGTGAAGAAAGCTTTGAAAGTAAAAGAAATAAAGGCCCTTGCTTATTCAAGTTCTGATGCTGGTTTAATGGGCTATCAATGTCCTCATTGCGGGTTCGGTACATATCATGTTCCATCGGATTTCCAATTGCTTGAAATAGTCGATGAGAAAACGGGTAAACCTGTAGGGACTGGTGAAACGGGAGAAATAATCGTAACCAGTCTTGAAAGGAAAAAGATGCCGTTGATAAGGTACAGAATCGGAGACCTGGCTTATTATACAGGCGAACAATGCAAATGCGGCGATAAAAATCCTGTTTTCAGGTTAATGGGCAGATCTGGAGATGATTTTAAACTTGGAGGGGCATATATTTCAATGAATGTATTGGAAGATGCTATATACGATGCTGGAGAGCCATTCAGTACCAATTTCAGAATTACAATTGAAGACGTCGGAAATAAAATGGATATAAACATAACTGTTGAGACTGCTGATAAAGAAAGAGCTATGAGTAAAGTGGAAAAGTTGAAAGAATCAGTATGCAAAAAGATTCCTGAAATCCCTGTCGGAATAAAACTTAATTATATTTCGAAATTTGAGGTGACAATTGCCGAACCTGGAACAATTCCCAGAAATCCCAGGACAGGGAAAATAAAGAAACTTGAAGATAAAAGGGTAAAATCTTAGGAGGTCATTATGGTTAATGCATATATTTACGGTGAATTTGTAGAAAGAGATAAAATCACACCCAAAATGGTAGAAGAAATGGTTAAAAAAGGCAAAACCATAGCTAAGAAACTCTCTCAAGTATCGGTACACGAAATAATTGAGATAATAAACAGGGCATCGTACATTCTTGAAGATAAAGACAATGAACTTCATAATGAAATTGTTAAACAATTACCACAGGTGGTTGGATTTTCCGAACCGATGGTTGAAGAGGGGATAAAAACCCTTACCGATATAATGAGGCGGGAAAATGTGATAACCAGGATAAATGTTGATCTCGGAAAATGCGAGGTCCTGGATGAATTTACATATAACGATTACTTTAAAGGATATATTAAAGCTCAACCCAGAGGTCTTGTGGCACATATATCGGCTGGGAATGTTTTTGTAGGTGCTATGGATTCACTGGTACAAGGGTTGGTAACGAAAAATGTAAATATATTGAAAATGTCGGGAAACGATACGCTTTTTCCTTTGATTTTTGCAAAAGCAATATCTTTGGCAGATGAGAAGAAAAGAATAAGTGACACTTTCTGCCTTATCCCTTTCAGAGGAGGGGAAAAAGAGATAGAAGAAGTGTTGAAAACCGAATGCAATACTATAATCGTTTATGGAGGGGAAAATGCCGTAAGGGCTTATAAAAACGGGTTGGGAATACACACCAATTTAGTCGAATATGGCCCGAAATACTCCTGTTCGGTAATTGACCCCATGGATAAATCGGAATCTGAAATTGATGAGATATGTGATTTGCTTGCGAAAGATTTTACGATGTGGGATCAATCCGCATGTTCTTCGCCTCATACGGTTTTCATTAAAGGAAGGGGAAATGCCAGGAAGATGTTTGAAATACTGGCAAAGAAAATGGAAGAATGGAGAAAAAAACTTCCGCACGGAGATATATCTCCTGATGAAGCTGTAGAAATAATAAGAACAAGGGAACTCACCAGAGTCGAAATATCACTGAATGAAGGTGAAATGAGAGTTCCTGAAGACAATTCACTTGGATGGACGGTAGTGTATGAAGAAAATCCAATATTCAGAGTCTCATGCCATCACAGAACAGCTTTTGTCAAACCAGTTGAAGATTTGTATGAAGTCGAAGAGATTCTGAAACCTTACGGTGAATTCATACAGACCATATCAATAGAGTCAGATATGAAGTCAAAGCTCACACTGGGAGAGAGACTTATTAATCTTGGGGCAGACAGGATAACTGAAATAGGGATGATGTCGAGCAGAAAACATGGCACTCCACATGATGGCACGAAAGGTCTTGGAGAGCTGATAAGATGGGTGTCCATGGGAACTGTCGAAACGTTTAAGAATGAATTTGATTATTTTGATGAAAATAAAAGAGATGAAATTACATTGGCCAGATTGAACATGCTTCTGGATTTTACGAAAAGAAATTCGCCTTTCTATTCTGAAAGGATACGGAAAACTCATTTGAAAAGCCTGGATGAAATATCTGAGATTCCCATTTTATCACAGAAAGAGTTCAGGGATAATCTTCCGCCATACGGGAATGGAATAATTACCGATAACCTGAACCATTCGTATTCGTTTGGAAGTGGTGGAACAACAGGAAAGCCAAAATTCGTGTACAGAACCGTTGATGAAACACTCAGAAATGCCCAGGCACTTGCGAAAGGACTTTATCTATCCGGATTCAAACCTGAGGATACTGTGGCAAACCTTTTATTCGCCGGAAATTTGTGGGCTTCCTTCGTGAGTTACAATCAGGCTTTGGAAAAAGTTGGATGTCATATACTTCCAATAGCAGGTAATATAGATATGGAACTTATAATGACATATTTAAAGTCTTTTAATGCAAATGCAGCTATTTCAATTCCATCGGTAATTCTATCCATTGCAGAGTATGTTGAAGAGAATTCGGTAGAAGGAATAAAAATCGAGAAAATTTCAACTGGTGGAGAACATCTTTTTAAGGAAGCAAAAGAATATATATCGAAGATACTTGGGACTGAAAAATTCATATCAACCGGATATACGACTAACGATACGGGAGCAATAGGTTTTCAGTGTGAATGTTGCAGCGGAGGGTTGCATCACATACATGAAGATATTCATATCGTGGAATTTATTGATCCTGAAACCGGTAAAAATGTTAAACCCGGAGAAACTGGAAAAGTAGTAGTTACGAACATAGACAGATACTTAATGCCTGTTATAAGATATGATGTTGGTGATATGGGGAGGCTTGTAATCAGAGAATGCGAATGTGGCAGAAAAGTAAAGCTTATGGAATTACTTGGCAGGTCTGATGATACTCTGATTATTGGCGGAGGGAATATTTTATTGGATTCGATAGCCAAAGCTATTTCTGATGTGGAAGAACTTTCGTATCATTTCAGGATGGTGGCGCGAATAGTGGATTATAAAGATCAGATAATAATAGATGCTGAAACCAAGGATAATCTTGATGAATTAGGTATGAAGGATATAGAAAACAGGCTTTATGACAGTTTATTGCATGAAAAACCGGAATTTCTGGCATTTATGAAAACAGGCAGTATAAAAAAACCAGTAATAAATATTTTAAAGCCCAACACTTTACCCAGAAATCCCAGAACGGGAAAAATTAAACAGGTAATCGATGAGAGGCATACCTGATATGAACGGAAAGACTTATGAAATTGGCAGGATTGAAATTCTGGCAGACAAGATATTCATCAATTCTGTTTTAGGGTTTGTGAAAAGTGTTCTTGAATGTCAAAACCTGGACGAAAATGATATTAAAAAGTTATTACTTTCCACCGAAGAAGCATGTTTAAATGTTGTGGAGCATGCGTATGAATGGGGTGAGAAAGGAAAGTACTCTGTTTTTGTCAATGAAAAGGCCGATAAAATTGTTATAGGTGTTGAAGATAAAGGATTACCTATTGACTTTGCCGATATAGATAAAAGTGATAAAAAAGGGCTTGGAATGACCCTTATGAAGGGATTTGCTGATGAAATAAAGATAATGAATCTCGGGAAAAATGGGAAGAGAATAGAAATAATAAAAAATAAGAAATTTACACATATAACTGAGATTAATGAAGATAAGATGATTTCCGAGGATATTCCAAGAGCCGATGATGTACCGATACTTAAAATGATGGAAGAAACAGATGTGATTAAACTTTCCAGATGTGTTTACAGGTCATATGGTTATTCATATGCAGGAGAAGCTCTGTATTATCCGGAAAAAATAATTTCCTTGATGAAAGACGGATTGCTGAAATCCTGTGTTGCCATCAGCAAGGACGGGGAAGTTGTGGGACATCTGGCGCTTATATTCGATTCACCTGGGGAGCTTATTGCAGAAACGGGACAGGCAGTTGTCGATCCCAGATATAGAGGACATAAACTTTTTGAGAAGATGAAACTCTTTCTGGTTGAAAAATTTAAAAATAATATGAAAGGGTTTTACAGTGAATCAGTTACCATTCATCCTTATACGCAAAGGGGAAATATTTCCATAGGAGCTCATGAAACTGGTTTTCAACTCGGATATATTCCACATGAACTGAACTTCAGAAATATCGGTGAAACAAAAAAGGATAGACAGACAGCTGCGATATTTTATTTGAAAATAAATAATGATGAAAAAAAGAGAATTTTTGTCCCTGATAGACATATAGATATTATAAAGGCGATTTATAAGCGGGCAGATATTGACAGGGATTTTTATAAAGGGTATGAGAATGCTGAGATTTCTCACTCTGTTATATCCGTAGAAATAAAAAAGGATTGGGGACAGGGATATATAAAGGTAATTAAATATGGGGAAGATTTTTTAAACCATGTAAGATACCGCCTAAGGGAACTGATACTTAAAAATGTCATCTGCATTTACATAGATCTGCCACTGGATAAAGCTCATGCTGATAACTATTATGAAGAATTGGAGAAAATGGGTTTCTTTTTTTCCGCCATTTATCCATGTGCTGCCAAAGGTGATATTTTGAGATACCAGTTTATAAATAGTGAAAAACTGGACAAAAACCAGATTATAATTTTTTCTGATTTTGGAAAGAAATTGTTTGAATACGTATGGAGAGAATATGAAAATAGTAATAATTACCTGGAGGGATGAATATGGCAAATGTCGATAAACTTTTTAAAATAAGAAATTCCTTCGATTACAGTGAAGAGAATGACAGTTTGTTTGTTGAAAGTATGAAAGAGATGATTTTGTTTCATCGTGAACATTCGAGAATATTTAATGGAATATGCGAACAATACGGGTTTGATTTGAACAAATACGAAGATATTGATGATGTTCTGAATACTCCACATATAATGGTAACGGCATTTAAAGAAAGAAAGATTCTGTCAGTGGATGAATCTGAAATAGTTCAGACTTTTACTTCTTCTGGTACAAGTGGCAGTATGAGTCAGACAAACTGGGATGAGATATCGAAATCACGTCAGGAATTCACAAGGGAAGCCATTGTGGATACTTATGGATTGCTGAGTGATAAAGAAGTTAATTACATTTGCTTTTCATATTCACCGAAAATAAGTGGGAATAAAGGAGCTGCTCATACACATTCGGCATATACGGGTTTTGCCCCGGCGAAAGAGATTTTTTATGCAATTGACAGAGATTCGAATGGCAAAGATGTTTTTCTGATAGAACAATGTCAGCAGGCACTTGAAAGATTTTACAACAGTGGATTACCTCTCAGAATTACCGGATTTCCCGCATTTGCATATATCACTCTTAAAAAATTATTCGAAAATGGAGTGAAATACAATTTTCCGGAAGACAGTGTAATGTTTTCCGGAGGTGGCTGGAAACTCTATTCAGGGGAAGAAGTTTCTATGGATGAATATTCTGCTATGGTTAAAGAGGTACTCGGAATTGACAGGTCGAGGATCAGGGATGTTTTTGGTATGGTAGAACACGGCATTCCATACATTACCTGTGAGCATGGAAATTTTCATGTCCCGATTTATGCGAGAGTGTGTGCTGTTGATCCGTATACTATGAAAATACTTCCTGATGGGGAAAAGGGATTGTTGAAGTTAATAACACCTTATATAAGGAGTGTACCGGCAATTTCAGTCCTGAGTACCGATTGGGCGGAAACTCGTAGTAAGTGTTCTTGTGGTAGAAAAGGTAAGTACATAGTTCTAAAAGGAAGAGCTGGTGTAAAGAAATATAGCGGTTGTGCGATTTCCGCCACCCAAATACTCGGACAATAAATATATCAGTAAGTTGTTTTCTTTTTTTGGAAAGAGTACAAAATACTCTTTCCAAAAAAAAAGCCCTATCCACAAGGGGGGCAGGGCGAAGAAGTTTCTCTATGTTATCAACAAAATTCGGTCAATCTAAGCGGTTCTTCAATTCTTCACACAAAAAATAATCTAATCAATTCATTCACTTCAACCAAATTTCCTTCGAGGCGATAACATCTTTTCGTCAACTCATGATTTTCAACGTGATTATATTCTCTGGATTGCACTTTATGTCAACACTCACTTTAAGTGGTTTATTGTAAATAAATATAAAAACATAGACTATACTCGATGTTAATGTTTGATAGTTAAAAAGTATATTCGATAAATGAAATATTTTTTCGTTAATTTATTTTATTTCTTTGCTTCCGATTATTAATTAAATACCAATGATTGTTATAACAGTTACATTCTGATCACTATAAAAACTTAATAAATCTTATTGAAAAAAATATTTCTGAATCCGGATTTGATAAACGAAAAAACATTTTGTTGCATAGTATTAAAAATATATTGTAAGGGGGGATTACATGGACATCATCAAACTGGAAAAAGAAACACATATAAAACAGGTGGCTTCTATTCTGTATGAACACTTTGAAAACTGGATAACTAGTTATGAAAAAGCTATTGGTGTTATAAAAGAAACAATCTCAGTGGAAAGAATAAGCTTGGTAGCTATAGATAATGAAAACAAAGCGATTGGATGGGTTGCGGGGATACATAATTATCCGGCCGCCTGGGAACTACATCCTCTTGTGGTGGCTAAAGAATACAGATATAAGGGTATCGGTTCAAAACTAATGCAAAGCTTTGAAAATGAAGTGGGTAACAGGAATGGCAGAGTTATTTATCTGGGTACGGATGATGAAGATGGACTTACTTCGATTTATGGAAAAGAACTTTTTCCCGATGTTCTTGGGAAATTAAAAAACATAGAAAATATCAACAATCATCCTTTTGAGTTTTATTTAAAAAATGGTTTTGAAATAACAGGAATAATTCCTGATGCCAATGGATTTGGAAAACCAGACATAATAATGTGCAAAAAAGTTGTTATGTAATTTATTCAAATAACACTATAGAAGTCTTCATAATGTGCGCGTATTTAACGCGTACGTTAAAGCATCAGAAGGGATATAAATAGATATATACACGCTCCAGATCAAGATATGAAACGTCAATTGTAATCAAATTCGGTGAAATTTACAAACCGGGCACTTCACGAGTTTCGAACTCTTTATGCTCAAACAGCGAAACTCAACCGTTACGTTCCCTTGTTTGTAATTTCATAGCCAAACTTGAATTAAGATTTCCTTATTCATATCATGTTCCTTGTACTCTGGATGACAGTATTCAAGGTGTAAATAATTTGGTTTACAAGAATGTAATGTTGGCGCACATTATGAGGAAGTCGCATTTTTCCTGTTTGTAATTTTTCAGCTCATGTCTTCCGTATACGCTGGAGTGTATTATACACAAGTCATACAGTACTTTTTATTTAATAGAAATTACGGTGAATATAAGGAGCGTTTCTGCAAAATATAAAAAAATATAGATCTATTTTAAAAAGAGGATTTAAAATCCTCTTTTTTTGAAATAAAAACATTTACTATACCGTCTAGACGGTATAGTAAATGGAGGTGGAATTATGAAAGGAAAATCGGAACAGACAAAGGAAAAAATATTGAAGGCCGCAACCGAATTGTTTCTTGAAAATGGATATGAAGAACTGACATTGGAAAAAATAGCAGCTAAAGCGGGAATAAGCAAAGGAGGACTTTTATATCATTATTCTTCAAAAGATGAACTTATTGAAAGTATATTTAAAAACAACACTGCTGAAGAGCTTGAATACATAAAGGAATCCATTGAAGAAATAGAAAGAAGTGATATCAAAGAAAAGAAGAAAAAAATAATCAGTTTGATCAAGGAGTTCACAAATGAAAATTTTGATGAATATAACAAAGGGGTTTTAATTGCCTTTACTAAAAACCCAAAGATGGTTGAGATATCACGCGATGTTGATAAAGCCATATATGAGATGATAATGAAATATTTCAGGGATAAGGAATTTGTATTAATACTTAAGCTAGCACTTGATGGGTATTTTTATTCGAAAATGTTTGGAATGGATTTTTTCAGTGAGGAACAAAAAAACAATATCTGGAATATGATAAACAAACTTATGATTGAAAGGATAAATATAGGTGAAGAGGATGCTTGAAAAAACTGAAGCTTTGGGAAGCGAGCCCGTAGGAAAATTACTTTTTAAATTAGCACTTCCATCTTTTTTCGGTTTGATGGTGGGAGCTTTATACAGCCTTGTGGATGCAATATTTATAGGTCAGGCACTTGGGACTATCGCACTCGGTGCTGTGGCGATAACAGGCCCGATACTGGCAATTATTACGGCTATCGGTGATATGATAGGTGCCGGATCCGCGTCTTTGCTTTCAAGATCGCTTGGTGCAAAAGAGTATGAAAAATCCAGGCATACTATTGGTACTACTTTTTCATCAGTAATTATTTCCAGTGTTGTTATAAGTATATTGGGAATGTTTTTACTCGAACCGATGATGAAATTCTTTGGGGCGACTGAGACTATTATTCCATATGCTATGGAATATACAAGAGTAATTATCATATTCAACATAGTTATAGGGTTTGTTTCAGCAATAAACAATCTTATTGCAGCTGAAGGAAATGTTAATGTAGCGACAAAGGGAGTAATAATCGGACTTTTAATAAATCTTGGACTCGATCCACTTTTTCTGTTCGTTTTCAAAATGGGAATGGGAGGACCAGCACTTGCAACTATCATCGCCTATTCATTTACCACAATCTATTTTGTTCGGTACATTTTCAAAAGTGGTTCTATACTCAAGATAAAACTGAAATATCTTAAAATCAAAATGGCAGTGTTGCTTGAGATAATCAAAATAGGCATATCCTCTTTTATAAGGCAGATTTCATCAAGTGTTGTGGCAATAGTGATAAACAATCTTCTGCGTATTCATGGAGGTGACTTATCAATTGCTGTATACGGATCTCTGGGCCAGATTATGATGTTTTTGTTTCTACCGGCTTTCAGCGTTGTTGAAGGTATGCTTCCCATAGTCGGATATAATTATGGTGCCGGGAAATACCTGAGAGTAAATAAAGCCGTTAAGGTTTCTCTGATATCTTCCGTCCTTATATCACTAGTAGGATATTCAATAGGTATGATTTTCCCCGAATTTCTTCTCTCATTTTTTTCGAAAGATATAAAATTTATAGAATCTGGAGTGAATGCCATCAGGATATCTCTTTGTGTAATTCCACTTGTTGCTTTTCAGATAATAGGTGCGGGGATTTTCCAGTCAATAGGAAAGGCAAAAGAGGCAATTATAATTGCCTTATCGAATGATATTCTGTTTTTAATACCTGTTTCAATTATATTGTCAAAATTTTTCGGACTAGTTGGTATATGGATGTCTTTCGCCATTACCGACGTAATGGCATCAATTCTGGCTGGGATATTACTTAGAAAACAGATGAGAAAAATGTATTCTGCAAATGATGATAACGAAGTGAAGGAAATAGCATAAAATATTAATTAGCTAGAAAATGCACGGAATAATTAGAATCCGGTACTAAAATGGCAATAAAAGGGTATATTCAGATAATATGCTATAATTAAGAGATTATTCGATAATAAAAGGAGGAGTAAAAATGAGGCCTTTCAAAAATATATCTGTAGTACCTAATATACCTGAAAGAATCACATTTTTAAGAGAATTATCTCTTAATTTCTGGACTGTATGGAATCCTGAGGCTGAAAGACTTTTCAGTGAGATGAATAAATCGCTGTGGTTGAAAGTGGGAAGGAATCCCGTTAAATTTTTAAAGAATGTCAGTCAAAAGAGACTTGATCAAGCTGCGGAATCTGAAGAGTACTTAAAATTATATGATGATGTAGTTGAAAAATGTGGAATATATAAAGAGTTAAAAAAAAGCTGGTATGGAAAAAATTATGCGAATAAAGAAGAACTGAATGATTTACAGATCGCCTATTTTTCTGCAGAATTCGGTATTCATGAGTCGTTTCCGATTTACTCGGGAGGCTTGGGGATTCTGGCTGGCGATCATATTAAGTCTTCGAGTGACTTGGATATTCCGCTTATCGCAGTTGGTCTTCTATATAAAAATGGTTATTTTGAGCAGAAAATAACTAAGGAAGGGTCACAGCAGGTTATTTACAATTCATATTCTTTCTCAGATTTTCCGGTAACACCTGCAAAAAACGATTTTGGAGAGGAAATAAAAATAAGTGTTGATCTTCCGGAAGGCACTTTGATGGCAAAAGTATGGATTGCAGATGTCATGAACACGCGTATTCTCTTTCTTGATACCGATATATCAGAAAATCCACCTGAATTCAGGGTAATTACCTCTCAGCTGTATGGAGGAGACAACGAAATGCGAATAAAGCAGGAGATGTTACTCGGTATTGGTGGTGTTAGAGCTTTGAGACGTGTAGGATTTACTCCTACTGTATGGCATATGAATGAGGGACATTCAGTATTTATGGCACTTGAAAGAATAAGGGAACTGGTTGAAAGTAAAAAGGTTAATTTTATTCAGGCGCTTGAAGCTGTCAGGGCATCTACGGTTTTTACAACGCATACGCCTGTTCCGGCTGGAAATGATGCTTTTCACCATTCACTTATTTCAAAGTATTTTGGTAAATTCTGGAGAAGACTCGGTATATCGGAAAAAGAATTCCTTGATTTGGGAAGGGCAGATATTGACAAGACTTCTCAGATGTTTAACCTGACAATATTGGCGTTGAAGGCGGCCACATGGAAAAATGGAGTTAGTAAACTCCATGGAGAAGTATCCAGAAGTATGTGGAATGATGTATGGTATTCCATCCCATCCGTTGAAATCCCAATAAGGCATATTACAAACGGAATTCATGTTGAATCATGGTTGCATGAAGAAATGAGGAAATTATACGATAAATATTTACCTGAATGGAAAGACAATTTATTAAATCTGAATTATTGGAATAAAATAGATGAAATTCCTAATGAAGAGTTATGGACTACACTTAAAAAAATGAAAGGCAATATGATAGATTTTGTCCATAACAGGGTAATCGATCAGAGAAGAAGGCATGGAGAAACAATAGAACAGTTAAGGGAAATAGAAAATATATTCGACTCAGATACTTTAACTATTGGATTTGCAAGAAGATTCGCTACGTATAAGAGGGCAACTTTGATTTTCAGGAATATGGAAAGACTGAAATCTATTATAAACAATCCTGAAAGACCGGTTCAGATTATATTTGCAGGAAAAGCACATCCGGCGGACAAGCCAGGCCAGGAGCTTATAAAAAAGATTTATGAAATAAGCAGGATGCCAGATTTTGCAAACAGGATAGTAATTCTCGAGAACTACGATATGGAAGTTGGAAGGAATCTGGTTTCTGGTGTAGATATATGGCTTAACACACCTAGAAGGCCTCATGAAGCAAGTGGTACAAGCGGACAGAAAGTACCGGTAAATGGAGGAATAAACTTCAGTGTTCTCGATGGATGGTGGGTAGAAGGTTATAATAAGCATAACGGTTGGGTAATTGGTGACAGCAGGGAATATGATAATACCGAAATACAGGATAATGTTGATTCTGTGAGTTTTTATGATACCCTTGAAAAAGAAGTTATTCCGGCTTATTATTCCAGGCAGGGCAAAGATTATCCCGAGAGATTCCTTGGTATTGTCAAAGAATCTATAAAAAGTAATGTTCCGGTATTCAATACTCACAGAATGGTTAAGGATTATCTTGAAAAACTTTATATACCTGCTTTTGAATATGGAAAGAAACTTGGAAATGATGATTACAAAAAAGCCATGCAACTTGCTGAGTGGAAGAAAAAAGTCAGAACCGAATGGGATTCTGTTAGAATAAATTCAAATTCAAAAAGGGAAGATGGCGAAGAAATTCCTGTAAACTATAAAGTTGATTTTTCTGCCACAGTATATCTGGGAGATATTTCGCCTGAAGATGTATCGGTTGAGGTTTATTTTGCAAGGTATAATATTAACGATGAAATGGAGAATTATGAAGTATTTCCATTAGAGATGGAAAGAGAAACTCTCCATAACACTTATATTTTTAAAGGGACAGTACAACTTGAAGAACGAGGAAGATATGAATACAGTATGCGTGTAGTTCCAAAGGATTCTGACCTTCCTCAGCAGCACGATTTAGGTCTTGTTAGATGGATTGAACTTTAAATTATAAAAATATATTTAAGAAAGGGGTTAATACATGGGCGAACAGATTTTGCCGTTGATTTTTGACGGAAAAGGAATGGATGTACTCGATCAGAGATTATTACCTACAGAGATTAAGTACAACAGACATGAAACTACCGAAGGTGTTTTCGTTGCCATAAAAGATATGCAACTCAGAGGTGCTCCACTGATTGGGATTGCTGCAGCTTACGGTATGTATATTGCTTCAACGGAGATTGAAACTGGAAACTACGACGAGTTTCTGGATGAGCTCAGAAAAAAAGGGGATTATCTATCAACCGCAAGGCCTACTGCTGTAAATTTGCGCTGGGCTGTGGACAGGATGCTGAAACTCGTTGAATCTCTGAGGGTAGAATCAATTGAGAAGATAAGGGAGGAACTTAAGAAAGAGGCAACAGAAATAAACGAAGAAGATGTGCGCATATGCCGAGGAATAGGTGAAAATCTTTTACCCCTTTTAAAAGATGGTGATGGCATTTTAACCCATTGTAATGCAGGTGCTTTGGCAACTTATAAATATGGTACCGCTACGTCTCCTATGTATCTTGCAAAGGAAAAAGGCTGGAATATCAAGGTTTTTGCGGATGAAACCAGGCCATATAATCAGGGGGCCAGGCTTACTGCCTTTGAATTACAGCAGGCGGGTATAGATGTTACGCTCATTTGTGATAATATGGCAGGGGTTGCAATGGAGAAAGGCTGGGTAAATGCAATTATAGTTGGAACAGACAGAGTTGCTGCCAATGGGGATGTTGCAAATAAAATAGGTACCATGTCTCTTTCTATACTGGCTAAGAATTTCTCTATTCCATTCTATATTGCCGCTCCAACACCAACTATAGATATGAACACTCCTTCAGGGAAGGAAATTCCGATAGAAGAGAGAGCACATGAAGAGATAACTATGTTCAGAGGAGTAAGAGTAGCCCCGGAAGGGATAAAAGTTTTTAATCCTTCTTTTGACGTTACTCCAAATGAAAATGTAACTGCAATTGTTACCGAAAAAGGTGTTGTTTACCCTCCGTTTGCTGAAAACTTAAAAAAACTTTTTGAAGAATGATATAAAGATAAAGAGTTTGATTTTAAGGGGAATCATATATGTTTTTAGTCGATACACATTCTCATATTTGTGATGATAGGTTTAATTCCGACAGAAAAGAGTTGATAGAAAATCTTGAAAATAACGGGATTAAATTTATAGTTGAAATAGGTTGTGATTATGAAAGCTCAAAAGAAGCGTTAGAGTTATCTTATAAGCATAAAAATATCTTTTCTGTGATTGGTGTTCATCCGCATGATGTAAAAGATATGAACGAATCACTTTTCGAAAAATTAGAATCCCTTGCGGGTTTTGACAGATGCGTAGGCATTGGCGAAATAGGACTTGATTATTTCAGGAACCTTTCACCAAAGGATTTGCAGGAAAAATGGTTCAGACGACAACTTGAATTAGCTAAGAAAATGAATAAACCGATTGTACTCCACATACGTGATGCGTATAAAGAGAGTTTCGAGATACTAAAAGATTATTATCCATTTCCCGATGGAGGAGTTTTTCATTGTTTTTCGTCTGATTATTCGTCTGCAAAAAAAGCTATAGAAATGGGTTTCAAAATCGGAATAGGCGGTACTCTGACTTATAAAAAAAATGAACAGCTGAGAGAAGTTGTGAAGAGGATACCTGTAGAATCAATAGTTACCGAAACAGATTGTCCTTATCTTTCACCAGAGCCTTTGCGTGGAAAGAGAAATGAGCCATCATACGTAAAATATGTCGTGGAACTAATAGCGAATTTAAAAAATACCGATATAAAGAAAATATCGGATAAGTTATTTGGTAATGCATTGGAGTTATATAAAACAAGTGAAAAAGATATCTAAATAATGATTTATTAATTCAACACGGGAGGTGCTGAAAAGTGAGCGAAGAGTATAATTACAGTTCCAACGCTCAGAAGGTAAAAAAGATATTAGGTAGTTTATCCATTATTATTCTTTTGATTATACTCGGTATTTATTTTTCTACCGGTATTTATCAGATCAACCCCTCAGAAGTCGGATTGGTGAAGAGATTCGGCAAATATGTGAGGACTGCAGGCCCCGGTATCAACTATCATTTGCCTGCCCCATTCGAAAGTGTAACTGTTGTTGATATTCTTAGCCTTAGAAAGATCGAAATTGGTTTCAGAACATCTACCACTCCTGGAAGATATTCCGCCACTCTTACTGAAGAATCATTGATGATGACTGGAGATAACAATTTTGCCAGCGTTGAATCAGCTGTTCAGTACAGAATTAAGGATCCGGTACAGTACGCTTTTAAAATAGCAAATCCTGATGAAGTTGTAAAACTCGTTGCGGAATCAGTAATCAGGGAAAGAGTTGCTCAGAGAACCATAGACCAGGTTCTTACAAGTGACAGGGATCAGATAGCCATCGAAGCAAAGCAGACTATTCAGGAAATTCTTGATGCGTACGAGTCAGGTGTAGTTATAGACAATGTCAGATTACAGGAAGTGTATCCTCCTTCTCAGGTTCTTGCTGCTTTTGACGATGTTAACAGTGCCAATCAGGATATGGAAAAAACAATTAATACGGCATTGAAATATTATAATGATGTCGTACCGAGAGCTGAAGGTGAAGCTTCAAGGACCGTACAGGAAGCGGAAGCATATAAGGAAGTTCAGATTCTTAAAGCTGAAGGTGAAGTAACGAGATTTCTTCAGATACTTGAGAGATACGAAAAGGCTCCGGAAATTACTAAACAGAGACTTTACATCGAAATGATGGAAAATATACTTCCTGATTCGAAGAAACTTATGCTTCTCAACAAGAACAACGATACCTTTAACTTCCTTGATATTCAGGAAGTCATGAAAGGTGGGGATTTGAAATGAAGAAACTTATATGGGGAATCGTTATTATAATTCTTTTCTTCGTATGTTTTGCTCTTTTCGCTTATTCGGTAGATGAAACAAAACTCGCAATAAGGACGAGATTCGGTAAAATAGTGGAGATAAACAAAGAACCAGGTCTTTATTTCAAGATTCCTTTTGTAGACCAGGTTAATACACTTGAGAGAAGGCTCATGCTTTACGATATTTCTCCTGAAAGTATATTGACGGCTACCAAGAAAAGGCTTGAAGTAGATAATTATGTAATGTGGAAAATAGATGATCCTCAATCTTTCTACGAAACAATGAGAACTCTTTCCGGAGCATTGACGAGGATTGATGATATAGTATATTCAAATTTGAGAGATACTTTTGCGAAACTCGAAATTGGTGATATAATTTCCGAGACGAGAAGAAAATATCTTGCGGATATTACCGAAAACACAGAGGACTTACTGTCTCAGTTCGGAATACAGGTAAAAGATGTTAACGTTAAAAGGACTGACCTCCCTGAAGCAAATGCAAATGCAGTTTTCGAAAGGATGCAATCCGAAAGGTATAAAGCAGCTGCAAAGATAAGGGCAGAAGGTGAAAAGCAGTCAAAAGATATTATGGCGAGGGCACAGAAAGACTCCGAGATTATTATGGCCCAGGCTTTTAAATCGGCAGAAGAGATAAAAGGTGCCGGAGATGCACAGGCGATTGAAATCTATGCCAATGCATTTTCCAAAGATCCGGACTTTTATAAATTCTGGAGAACCATGTCTGCGTACGAGACATCTTTCAGTTCGAATACTTCACTGGTAATTGGTGAAGGGGTTGAATTCCTCGATGAGTTAATTGGAGGTAAGGAGTAATACTCGAAAAAAAAGAGTTAAAGGAATTCTTTTCAGTAGGAGAAGAATGTGAGTTTGAATGTAAAATAAAAAGATCTGTTTTTATAGGCTCGGTCAAATATGTGACTTCTACAGAAGAAGCGAACGCGTATCTGACCGAGCGTTCATTGTTACATAAAAATGCAACTCATAATTGCTGGGCTTATATGACAGGCCCGGATAAAAATAACTGGTATTTTTCAGATAATGGTGAACCGTCTGGTACAGCGGGTAAACCTATATTAGGGTCAATAGAATCCACAGATGTTACCAATGTAGCTGTTATGGTTACCAGGTATTTCGGGGGTATAAAATTAGGTGTAAGAGGTCTTATAGACGCTTACTCATCAACTGCTAAAAATGCCATACTAAAAGCCGGAATATATAAATATACCATTGGAAAAAAAATAAAAATAATTTCAAGTTATAATATATGGAACAGAATACTTTACGACTTTAAATTTGTAGAACCGAAATCTACTGAATTTACAGATAAAGTACAGGCATATTTCGTAATTCCACAGGAGTACTCAGAATTGGTAGAAAGCCGTTTAAGACAATATGAAGCGGTGGATTCTATGGTATCTCATGTATGGGGAGAAGAAATAATAGATAAAACTGATAAAATAGCATAAGCATAATATATGTATTGGGGGAAGATATGGGGATATGGTATGAACTGATTCCTTTTTTCGCACTTCTGGCTTCTAATTTGCTGATTTCTAAAAGTATTTCAAAATATAGCGATAAAGAAAAAATTCCTTTGTTGTCTTCTTTTATCTGCTTTCTGGCTCCGGTAATATACGGAGTATTTTTTGTTATAGCCAGAAGGGTTAACATGGATATGAGAATAGGGGGGTATACGGTATTTTTTCTGAATAACCTGTGGCTTCTCATTCAATTCAGAAGTTCAATAATCGCATATAACAAAGATATCACCCTGTCGAAATATTTCATCTTCTCCATGATAGTTTTTATAAGTCCCGTAACACTTCTCATAACACTTTTCAAATTTGCGGATTTCTCAGCACTGGTCTTCAGTATTTCCTATATACTTGGTTTGTTTCCAATTGTTATACTCACATCACTTATTATAGGTATATCTGTAAAATCAAGGTTTTGGGGAATAATCCTTTCATGTTTCCTGTTTACGATAGATCTTCTGATAAGAACTGGTGTGCTTAACATCATTCCTGAAGATCTGAGAATACCCGTTTCAGAAACATTCAGGACTTTGAGCGTTCTTTTAATTTTCTTCATAATAAAGTTCGGCACTACCTTGCCGCGAAAAGAATCTAAAGAGATATTCGAAGGCACGTCAAAACTTAATAACGTATTTTTCTGTTTGCTTGCTGTTTTTCCTATAATGCTTTTTTTTACCACTTTCTGGCAGGTAAATATAAGCTACAAGGAACAGCAGGAAAACGAATGTGCGATAGCAAAGGAAGTTTTTTCACTCAGTTTGAATATACTTGAAAATGATTCTGATAAACTGCTATCTCAGATCGAAGAAATAGTTAAATCATCTTCGCTTTCAATGGCACAATGGAAATTGAAAAGCCTTCAGCAGTTAAATGATAAGGTGCAAAATGTACAGATCATATCTTCCGATGAGATATATCCGGAGGGAATAACAGTATCGTTTTCAAATGGCAGGGTAGAAATTATAGGGGTAGGAACAAAATCCTGGATAATCAAAGTTGATATTGATTTGAAAAAAATGTATTACACCCTTCCGGTTGATAACAACAAGGAACTCTATATATTTAATGGTGATGATACTATATTGTCACCTCCGAATTCTGAGAACGGAGGTGCCTTGAAAAGATCAAGCAAATATAAGAATTTCCTGGAGAAACAGAGTACTGATTTTGCATATAAAGGGAAAGTGAAGTTCTTTGGAAATGAATTCAGTACATATCTGGTTTTTGAAACTTCAGTACCCGAAATAAACCTTTTTACCCTGATAATGATTCTTTTGTGTATTTTCTTACTCGTGTTGGTGTGGTCATTCCACAGCTATTACATAGACAGATGGGAATCGAATGGGAAAAAATATCTTGAAAGTTTCTCTGAATCAAAAAATGATTTCGGAAATACTATAGAAAAGCTTGAAAGCAATTTAACAGTCCTTTCAAAGGATATGAAAGAATCTGAGAGTAAAATAGAGGTTTTCTCGAAAAATATGGTTGACACTATGAATGTTTTTTCGAAGTTCGATTTTATTAAAGGGGCAGAAATCGAACTTATAGAAGTTTATAAAAAAATACGAAGAGACTATACATGGATAAAAGGCATCATGTTGTTCAAAAAGGGTGCAAAAGGTTGGCAGAGAGAATGCAACTTGTATTTGAACGATGATATGCCTGTAATTCCTTTGATGCTCTCTCAGGATTCACAGTTTGTTAAAACTGAGATGAAAGAAGATAAAAAAGTCAAAGTTCTGCTTACCACGAAAAAGGAATATCTGATAAGTTGGGTACTGGATTCTAAAAAGATAGCTTTGAATAATCATGAAAAGAATATGTTTAATTACATTATGGATATAAGTGTAACATATGAAGAACTGTATGGCAATTTTTCAAAACAAGATCAGGTGTCAGAAAAATACAGGATAATTTCATCGATGTTGTTGAAAACAGATGAAGCTAAAAAAGAAGGTAAATTACTCGAAATTATACTTAAATACATTCAGAAACTGTTTCCTAATGCAATCGTATGCGGTTCAGTAGAATTGAAAAACAGCATACCCGTATTTTATTGGTATAAAGGTAAAGGTCATAAAAAAACTGTTGAATCGGTTTCACTGAATCCGGATCAGTACGAAACGTTGATAGCCGAGATAAATTCCGGTATTCCCATATTCTCGCTTAATTCTTCGGAAAGAAAGACTTTCAGTGAGAATTCCAGGTCCGGAATACTTTTACCGGTTCATGTTGATTCGAATGAAAAGTTCGCAGTAATTCTGGAATTTTCGGATTATAAACTGTTCAGCAACTTTGAAAAAGAATTTGTTTTTTTCCTGGGAAAGGTGTTGTCAGATGTATTTAAAGATAAAAAATAAGTTAATTTTTTTAGCCGTATTATTTATTTTGATTCCGGTTTATCTGTTCGGTTTTTCACATTTTACGGCCAACTTAAAAGAATACGATAAAGTTTCTTTCGAAAGACTGGAAAAAATACTTGAAATGGATTTGAACCCAGTTGAAGCGAATGTGATGGTTTTTGATAACATTAAAGAATTCTGTTCATATACAGGGGCTCCTTACTGGATTAAAGGATTTACAAATTTATCGGGTATATATATTCAATCTAAGAGTCTTTTGAACAATGAATATAAGAAAACTGTTTTACACGAATTGCTGCACTGGACCATAAAGAACAACTGCAGTTTACCTCAATGGTATGAAGAGGGGCTTGTATGTATTGTCACGGGCGAAACCGAAAATATTAAATCGATAAAACCGATGGAAAATCCAGAAGGGTTTACAACAGTTAACGCAGAAAATGACTGGGATCTACTATCTTATGAATTGGGATGTGTAAAGAAGGTAAAAAAAATTATAGGCGAGGTGGAATATTGAATGATGATATATCCCGTACCAACCGGAAATTATTCCCGTAAAAAGAAAAAGAAAAGAAGCAAATTGCCTTTGATTATAACAATTGTATTGTTGTTTTTAGCTGTAATAATCAGTTATGTTTTTTTCTCGCATAATTCTCTGTTTTCTTCAAAAGAGATGACAGAAGGGGAAGTTGATTTTCTCTTTTTCTTTAAGGAGCAAAAGGAGATTGTTTTTTTAAGAACAGATCTGGATGGGAAAATAAGTTATGTTATTTCTTTTCCTTCGATAAGCTATGAACCTATTCTGGCTATATCTACTGATCTGGAAAATCCAAGGGATATATACGGTTCTGTGGAAAAACTTTTTGGTACTGCAGATATGGGATTTTATGCCGTAGTCGATAAATCCGGTTATGAAAAAATAGTTAATAATGCCGAAAATATTTCCAAATCAACGCAATCGGAAGACATAGCAAAAGCGTTAGTCGCAACACTTGAAGAATATGAAATCGGTTTTTTTGATTTTCTCTTCTTTTCGAATACCGGTAAAGTAAAGAGTCTTGTTACAGAAGATAATTTCGATAACAAGTCTGTATACAGGCTACTACACATGATCAAAAACTATGCGATGAAATTTACCCCACTTGAATTTCTGACTATAGAACCCGTGAAAATACTCAAATATGATGATAATAATACGACTTCTCTTGAAAGATTGTATATGGATGAAAACGGTTTGAAAAACGTCAAGGAGTTTATGGAAAAGTGAAAAATGCTCTGGTGATTTCTATCAGTCTGATAGGTATATCAATAGGAATATTGTTTGTGATAATGGCTCCGTTTCCTTTCGTGGAATATCTGGATACATCTTTCACGCCTTCTTTTAAAGAAGATCAGGTATATTTTCTTGTGCTTGGTGTTGATGATGCGGGTGAAGCCGGATCAGACAGAACCGACGTAATTGCCGCGATATGCCTCGATTTCAGGCTGAGTCAAATCAGGATCATAACCGTTCCAAGGGATTTGATATTTAATATATCGGATAATGGTAGTACCGAAGCCGTTAAAATCAACTCAATAAAGAAAAAATTCGGTTTAGAAAAATTAAAAGAAATTGTTGAAGAGATTCTGGATATAAAATTTTCAAGACATGCTGTTGTTGATTATAATATATTTAAAACACTTACCGATTCGATTGGGAAAGTCAGCATATACGTAGAAAATAAAATGTTTTATGAAGACAAGCAACAGGATCTTTATATTGATTTTGAGCCTGGTATTCACGAACTGAACGGTGAAGAATTGCTTAAGTATATAAGATTCAGGGATGATGCCAAAGGTGATCTTGGAAGAATACAGAGACAGAAACAGGCGATTCAGTCTTTGATGAATAAAATAAGAAGCAGTATAGATCTTGATTTTATACAGAAAAGTATACCGGGTATCATGAAATCTATGGATACGGATATAGTAACCAATGATTTAATTCAGATTATATCTGAATTCAGTGATTTGGGGAATATTATGTTTGTTACTTATCCATACGATATACTTCCATCCGGGAATCTCAGTACAAACAATAAACTTCTGACTTCGAGAGTGGAAGAATTTAAAAATGGTAGAGAAGAAACTCAGATATCAATTCCGGATGTTGTATTTATAAATGGTACGAAGGAAAATGCGTATGTCTTTTCCATACAGGTATATAACACTTTCAACGGTAGCAAACTGAACTGGACAACACTTGCAAAACCCATAGATGATAAAGATTTAAGGAAATGGTTTGATGATAATTCAACTGTTATTATGATAAATAAGGATAAAAGCGCTGAAGAATATGTTTTATCCGTACTTGAATCAAAACTGAAAGGTAAAGAGTTTAACGTTGTATATCCTCAACCGGGAAAAGGGCTTGAGGAATATTATAAACTTGTAGATTACCTTACTGATAATAATCAGTTCTATCCATTCCCGTCAGATGCGATAATCTATGTTAAATCAACAAATTAAAAGGGGAGAAAAACTTCTCCCCTTTTTTCTTATCTTTTGTATCCCGTGATTTCTCTTAAAAAATCTTTCCGTTTTTTTATATCTTCTTTATTCTCTACACCCTTGGGGTTGAAACCATCTACAACTCCAACAACACCTTTACCCTGATCGGTTTTAGTGGTTATAATCTGTAATGGATTTGCGGTAGCCGCAAAAATTCTGCAGATTTCCTGTATGTTTTTCAGAGAATTCAGAATATTAATTGGATAACCATTTTTGATGAGTAGTACAAAAATATGACCTGAATCAATGCGTTTAGCATTTTCAACAGCCGCTTCGATTAAGGATTCATCGTTGCCATCATATCTGATCAGGCATGGTCCGGATGCCTCGTTAAAAGCAACTCCGAACTTCATTGCCGGAACCCCGGTAATTATTGCTTCATAAATATCTTCAACAGTTTTGATAAAATGTGACTGACCTACAATGATGTTACAACTTTCTGGAATTTTCATCTGAACAGCTTCCATTTCTAGCAAGAAACTTCACCTCCGGTTAGCTTATCCGTTTAATTTTTTATGTTTAACTATGAAACTTGCCACATCAATACCATGTGAACCTCTTCCAAATCCGGCATCCATACCGCTTTCTCTGGCAAGTTCGTTAGTTATCTGTGTTCCTCCGGAAATTAGTATTACTTTATCTCTTATACCTTTTTCAGTACAAAGCTGTGAAATCTGCTTCATACCTTTTATATGTACGTCATTATGTGAAATTATCATACTCGAAAGAATAGCATCCGCACCTGTTTCTATTGCAGCATCTATTAATTTCTCAACGGGAACACTCGTGCCAAGATAAACATATTTAATACCAAATTTCTCTATGCCACCATGTTTGATGTCGAGTATTTCTCTCAAACCTACTGAATGTTCATCTTCTCCAACAGTACCTGCTACGACTTTTATCGGATTTTCCGCTACATATTCCCTTATTTCCTGTTCCGAAAGAATTTCCGGTTTCTCAGGAATCTTAAGTTTATCCCTTTCTATTGCGAACGGTAATTTTGCCTTCATTTCTACGTATGTTCCTTCTGCGGGATGAAGTACGGTTTTTGAGATAACAGTTGCTTCTTCAAGACCAAGCCTTGATGCTATTTCCAAAGCAGCTGCTTCTGAAATATCAGGATTATCCGGAATTGTAAGGTCTATCTGAATCATTCCGTCGTTTTTCCATTCGACTTCAGGTTTGATAAGACCTTTTTCATCAGATTCCTTGTGAACCTGCATACGTGTTTCTACATTATCACTTTCATCGAGTTCATCAATATACTGTATTTTTTCAGGAATACTTAAAGTGTCTCCACCTATTGCGTCAAATGGATTTTCAAGCCCCTCTGGAATTGAGTTGTATCCAAAATGGTTGGAAACAGGAGCAAAATAGTCATTTTCTCTTGCCACAACTGTTCCGGCACCGATTTCTCCATCTTTATCCCTTGCAATTCCATCGCCTACTCTTTCCGGATAGAATCCGGAATCAACGAAATACCCTTTCTGAACAGCTTCAAAATATCCACCGTTTTCAAGTATATCTTCCATATACATTATTGCCCTTATCTGCAAGTCTCTGATTTTTTCTCTTACTGCTTCTTCTTTAGTTTCAACAAATTCCTGGATACCATCCAGAGCAACTAAAGAATGTTTAGCTGTTTCGACACCTCTGATTGAATTTACATGCCAGGGAACATTTCTGCCTTCGTCAGGTGTTATCGTAGATTGAATATCGGCTTTTGTAAGTCTGCTTAGCATAGTATCGAGTACATGTATTCTTGTAGCATCCATAAGATCGGATTCTATGTATCTGGTGTTCATCTGTGCCCTGAATTTATAATCTTTGAACAGTTCTCTTACTGCAAGAGCGTATATGAAATTCAGCCTGAATTCAGGAGAAGGTACTGTCATTGGTGGTACTGTTGAAAGTGCTATAAGATCTTTTTTCATACCGGCTTTTACGGAAAAAGTACAGTTTATTGAATGCTGTACCAGAAGTTCAGGCATAACCTTCCATGCAACCCTTGAAGAAGCATTTGCGTTATGAGCACCATCAATCTGAAGCATATCCACACTTGACATAACTTTCTTCGCAACTGCAGCATCGACAAAAGACCTTATTGGATTTATTCCTCTGTAAAGCACGTTGTACTGTGGGTCCTGATGGGCTCCGTTTACCCCTTCTTCTGCAAAAAGAACTGCAACTTCCGGGCCGGCAATCCCCGAAACATAACTATGGAAATTTATTGGCCTTCCCACTTCTTCTTCTATCATATCCAGAGCTTTTCTGGAAGCTCTTATCTCTTTTCTGGTTATAGGGATTCCACCAATTCCTTCGGGAGAACCTTCTATTAATCCGTCAAAATGTGATTGACCAAGTGTTCTGATGACCATTATATGATCAGCACCATGCCATGCAGCCATTCTCATTCTTCTTATGTCATCTTCAAATCTTCCGGATGCTATTTCTGCTGTTATAACTTCTTTTGGCTGTGGATCAATGTTACCAAAATATTTTGCAGGTGGTAAAGGTATTGAATTTTTAAGATCTTCGGAAATCTCATCAAACTTATAATCACCACATTTACTACCCTTTGGTAACTCTTTTCTCCATGTCCATCCTTTTCTCCTCGGATGGTAAATTTTTAAATCCTTTAAAATCTCTTCTACATTTATTTTTTCATTAGGTTTCAACATATCAAACCACACCCTTGAAAAGTCTGTCCACTATTTCCCAGTTTTTACCTTCAGCCAGTTTTTTTCCGGCTTCAAGATATTCCTCACCGGTCTCGGCGGCAACTTTCAGAACTATGTTTCCCGCACCTCTGCCAAGCAGATGTCTTTCAAAGATCTTTTCAACTATTGATTTCGATTCCAGTGAATTGAATCCCATCCTTAACAGTACAGACCTTTCAATAGAAGGCGAAGTGTTCTTTTCTGCAAGATCTATCAACGGATCTACTATTTTTTCCGATAAACTCCAGAAAAGATTGTAAAGCTCTTCATCACTCATTTTTTCGAGCTCACTTCTCCTTTTTTCGTATTCTTTGATGTTCAAATCCATTCCCCCTTAAAACTATGTGATTTACAATTATTATATATAAAAATGTTAAAAATACAACCCCTGTAATATCCATTAAAACTCTATAACAGAAAAAAAAGAGATTGTATCTCTTAATATTATGAGTATGCTTAAGTATACTCATAATATGAAAAATATGAAATACCACTTTAAAAAACAAAACGAGTATATACTCGTTTTGTTTTTATTTGTAATATTGAATGAGATTTAGAAATTAAGGTCTACTTTTGGAGCTTCTTTTTCTCCTTCAGGTATTTTGAAGAATTCAAAAGGAGTGAATCCAAACATCTTAGCTATTAAGTTGCTGGGAAACACTTCAATCGAAGTATTGTATTTCATAGTTATATCGTTATAAAACTGTCTGGAATAAGCTATTTTATTTTCCGTATTTGATAGTTCTTCCTGAAGTGACATAACATTCTGATTAGCTTTAAGTTCGGGATAATTTTCGACGACTGCAAGCAGTCTTCCCAAGAATCCACTTACTTCACCTTCAGCATCCATACGATCTTTCATGTTGTTTGCATTTAAAGCTTTTGAACGTGCTGCCATAACTTTCTCGAGAGTCTCACTTTCAAATTTCATATAACCTTTTACGGCATTTACAAGGTTAGGTATTAAATCTGATCTTCGCTTAAGTTGTACATCAATTTGACTCCACGAATTCTCAACACGCTTTTTCTGACGGACAAGTGTATTGTACATCGCAATAAGCCAAAAAACAAGGACTACGACTACTATGAGTATTATCCAGCCTATCATGTCTGATCACCTCATTTTAATTATACATTGATTATAGCATAGAGATAATGAAATTTCTTAATAACTATTGCACGTTGAAAACTGTGTTAAAAATTAACTTGAAATTGCACATCATTCTTCAATCCATACTTCTTTAAGAGAATCCACATATACGGGGAATATCATCCAATTCTTAATTTTTTTGTTAATTGCAACTATATCTTCAGGCTCCATGGTCCATGCTGCTACGGCATTGTCTACCATTACTCTTGAAATTTCATGTATTATTTCTTTTCCGGAGTCGTAATCAGTTTCTGTTACGTATTCCGATAAGAGCTTATCAATTTCCGGGATTTTAACATTCATATAATTTCTTGAAGAATCCGATCTGAATCTTTCCAGGAGCAGATAAGGATCGGCTTCACCTTCATGACCAATTATAGTCATATCATATTTTCTCGCATAATAGACATCAGAAATCCATTTACCCCATTCGTAAATCTGTAAATTCGCTTTTATACCAACTTCTGATAACATCTGGGCTATTACTTCACCTGTTCTCTGATGGAAAACATAAGGTTGAGGCAATGCAATAGTTATTTCAAAGCCATCGGGATATCCGGCTTCTTTCAGAAGTTTAACCGCTTTATCCGGGTCATATGAATACTTATCGCTTAAATCAATATAATAAGCACTGCTGCGTGGAATATGCTCAGAAATTTCCCGTCCCAGTCCGTTAGATACGAATTCTATTAATATTTCCCTATCTATCGCATGATTAACAGCCTGTCTAACTTTAAGGTTTTTCAGTATTTCATTGTCGTTGTTAATCGCCATTACCTGAACCAAATTCATAGGAGCTTTGATAATTGTGAGTTGATTTGAAGAGGAAATATTATCCAGAAAAGATGGGTCCATTCTTGGAAAGACATCTATATCTCCAGTTTTTAAGGCGAGAACTCTTGAATTTATATCGGGTATTACCTTGAAATATGCAGAATCTATATAAGGTAATCCTTCCTGATGGTAATTATCGAATCTGGATAATTTTATATACCTGTCTCTGGCCCATTCATCCATGTGAAAAGGACCAGTTCCATCAGGATTTTCTCCGATTTCTTCACTTTTATCTACTGGGATAACATATATTTTGCTTATAAGTGCCAGAAATGGTTTATAAGCGTTATTCAGGTGGAATTTAACCGTGTGCTCATCGATAGCTTCTATAAAATTTATCTCTGAATAATTAGAAGCTTTCGGATATCCCGTATTGGGATTAAGTATCCTCTCAAATGAGTATTTAACATCATTTGAATCCATTTTCTTGCCAGAGTGAAAATAAACGTTCTTTTTAAGACTAAAAGTATATTCCTTACCATCTTCGGATATATTCCAATCAGAAGCAAGACATGGTACCAGTTCTCCATCAGTTGATACTTCGATCAAAGCTTCATACACGTTATAGAGGATTTCAAAAGTCAATGCACCAGTTGCTTTATGCGGGTCAAGAGTTTCAGCCACATCCGTCGGGATGGCAACATTGATATTTCCACCATAATTAACTCCAAAAGCCAGAGTTAAAAAACACAGCGGTATTAAAATTAAAACTGAAATTTTGCTCTTCAAGTTAAATTCACCTCCGATAAGTATTGTAATAACTTCCATTAAAAGTCATAAATTCTACTTCCAGGTCATTGAATATTTTTTTGAAAACTTCGGGGAAATATTTTTCTGTATAATCGTGGTTTATTTCTATTATGTTTAACCCATTTTCTCGGGCAAACTGGAAATCATGGTATTTAAAATCTCCACTTATATAAACATCACATTTACCGATAACCTTGTCCAGTAAAGATGCTCCATCACCAGTGCAAACAGCTATTTTTCGTATCAGGGATTCTTCGTTGCCTGTATAGTTCACACTTCTTTGTCCTGTTATAACAGATGTTTTTTCTATAAGCTCACAAAGCTTAACCGGATTATTCAAATGTGCGAATCTACCAACACCATTTTCAAAATTCGGTGTTTTCAGAGGAAATACTTCATATGCGACTTCTTCATAAGGATGTACTTTCAATACTGAATTTATGAGATTATTCAGTCCGGAACCAGTTATCACGGATTCGATCCTGAACTCCTCCACATTTTCCCTTTTCCCGATACTGCCGATATAGGGATTAGTTCCTTCAAGTGGCAGGAAGGTTCCCACTCCATTTGTAGAAAAGGTGCAATCGGAGTAATTACCTATGAAACCTCCACCTGCTTTACTTATAGCATCTATAACAGCTTCACGATGGCTTACAGGAACGAATACCTGGTATTTATAAATAGTTTCTTCGCCGGTCAGCATAATGTGACTGTCAATATCAGCCGATATAAGTTCACAGAAATAATCATTGAGCCCTGAAGAAAAAATATCAATAGGCGTATGAATAGAATATATTGTTAAATCATTTTTTAAAGCTAATTCTATTATTTTGCCTTTATCTGTTGAAATATCCACTTTCTTCAGGCTTTTGAAAAACATAGGATGATGTGATATTAGCATATCGCATTCCTTATCAATTGCCGATTTAACAGATTCATACGATATGTCCAATGTGAGCATGATTTTTTTTATTTCTCTTTTAAAGGGACCTATCTGTAATCCGCTGTTATCAAAGTTCATCTGTAAAGTTGTGGGTATTTTTCTTTCAATAAGTTCTATGATCTCTTTCGAATACATGTTTTCCTCCAATAAATTTGTATATTATCTAATCTAGGTATCCTGCATACAGAATCCTGTATATTTCTCTGAAAAGTTTTACTCTTTTAGAATAAGTATTTTCGATAAACTCATTATCTTCCAGCATTTTATTCACAATACCAGGCCCCCTGCTGTATGCTGTCAGAATCAGGGCCTCATCTTCACCGAACATTTCTCTCAGGTAATTGACATAATAAGATCCCAGAAATATATTATTTTCTACTGTCATCCAGCTTCCGGAAATTCCAGCAAGATTTCTCAACCAATTTCCAGTATCTGGCATCAACTGCATTAGACCAAATGCACCTGCATATGAAACCGCTTTTTTATCATAATTGCTTTCCTGTTTTATCATTGCGGCAATGAGATATGGGTCAACAGAATTTTCCCTTGCAGACTTACTTATTTCATATGTATATTTCAAAGGGAAAATACGATATCCTATCAGGAAAAGTGAAATAAAAATTATCAAAAGTACAGTTAATAATGTGAATATTCTGCCGACTGTCAATTTATGTCCTTCCTTTTTCTTCAATATCCACCAATTTGGAGGCTATTCTGTATTCGTTTATTGCTTCTTCCTCCCTGTTCATTTCTTCCAGTAATTGAGCCATAGCCACATGAATATCCGGGTCTCTGGGTTTTTCAAAAGAAAGTTTCTGAAACATGGCATATGCCTTTTCTTTTCTGCCTATTTTTTTCAACAAGAAAGCCTTTTTCTTTTTTGGCAGAAATAAAAAAACTAACAGAACTGACAGTAAAATTATCAGTACCGGTATTATTATGGATATAACATTTATTTCATTTTCTTCACTCATTGGTTCATTTACAGGCTCCTCAGTTAAAGGAGTTTCAGATACTATCATTTTTTCAAAATGTCTAAGCGATGTTTCTATATCATTTACTATTGAGCTTGTTTTTTTTATAAGTTCTTTATTTTCCGGAGAAATATCAATGCTTTTTTCGTAGGAATATCTGGATACCATGTTGTTTACCAGAGAAATTAACGCAGTTTTTATCTTTTCCTTTTCCAGAGGAGTTTTTTCATATTGATTAATATAATCTGAGATCAGAGGAATCAAACCGTTTAACGAAGCCTTTTCTATGGTTAGAACCCTTCTGTCCAATATTTCTATTTCCTCTTTCAGTGAAAAATAATTTTTCAGTTTTTCATATTTCTCACTAAGTTGTGGTAACAGAGTCACAGCTTTTCCCAGATTTTGTGAAAGGGCAAAATGCAAGTCGTTAAGTATTGATAACAAATTATATTCTTTCCTCAAATTGTCTTCCGTGTTAAGAAGGATATGTGGCGTGATCCTGACATTTAATTCCTGTAACAAACGTTCGCCACCAAACTTTGCGAGTTTATTTATTACAGTGTTGTTGAAATCCATACGATTGTTTATAAAATTGTTAACCAGGTTTTCAGCAAGATATTCATAATCATTTTCGGTAAGTTCGAAGAATTTATGAAAATCGTTCATGTATATAATATTCAGGTGCTTTTTTAATTTTTGCAATGAGTAAAGTTCCATTGATTTATCGAAATCTTTTTTTACAAAATCGAGAAACTCATACTTATCTTCATATCCTTCAATTTTTTCAGAGGCAGTATCAAGGTATTCGAGTAAGCTGTCGGTGTTTTCTTCTATTATCACTTTCAGAATCATATCTTCGTCTGAAAAATTTTCAATTAATCTTTTCTTCCCGTATATCCTGTTTCCCAGAAAATCAATTTGTTCTTCATTACCAAGTAGTTCAGGCGCTTCAACCAAAGTGTACAAAAACTGTTTTTCTGCTTCAGATAAATCCGGAATGCTTTTCTGAAGAGCATAAATTTCATCATAGGAAAATACAGTTTTAATTTCCATGCCAAATATAAAATTGAAGAAAAAACAAAAAACTATTGCTGAAACAATATGTGATAACCTGAATTCTCTTTTAGACATAATTCATAATCCTTTTTTTTAAGATAATTGAATTCAAATATACCCGTTTTAATATTCAGAACTTTTTCATTTTCAAGTAAACCAAATACCTTATTATCAAGAAAATATTCTTTAATTCTGTTGGTTTTTATTTTTCCATATCTGAATTTCGAATATTCATCGTTAAAAAGCAATTCTCTTTCAAGTTTAATTTTAACATTAAAATCATCCATTCGGGAAGGTTTTTCCAAAATGTAATTATGGAGATAATCAATGATTTGTTTCATCCATGGTCCTTTATTTAAACCGCATTCCATTATTTTCTTACCATTTATTTCATTTCTGATTCTTTCAAATAATATGGTACTTTTTTCTCCTAAGCGGGAGTTTTGTTCGTAAATATCATATGCTTCGGTTTCCAGCCATTTTATGTTTGTCGCCATCTTATCTGCTTTAATAAACTTGATTATTTTATCGAATAAGATATTGTCATATTTAAAGGCAAGTTTTCTTATTACCTTTTCAGATTCATAAAATATCATATGATTTCGTATTATATTACCAACATTTTTTACGGTGTTTTTAGGAAACTTCAATCTTGACAGTATTTTCTCAGAAATTTCAGTACCCTCAATATCATGCCCTATGTAACTTCCAGGTCTTTTTTTTCCATATACAAGAGGTTTTGCAATATCATGGAGTAGAGCCGAAAGTTTCATATCAAGGTCAGTTTCGCAATTTTCAATGACTCTTAAACTGTGTTCAAAAATACTTTCACCGAAATGGTATTTATCTTTGTGAAGAAAAGTCCCGCAAATTTCAAGTTCAGGAATTATCATTTTTAAAATTCCGGAAATGTACATTGTCCTCAATGCATTTGCCGAATTTTTTCCCAAGATTATAGAACTTATTTCTCTCTGAATACGTTCTTCGGGTACTTCTTTCAAGAGATTCGCATATTTTGACATGAAATTCAACGTGCTCGATTCAATCTGATATCCTAAAACTGAATTGAATCTCAAAATTCTCAGTATTCGCAAGGGATCATCACGTAAATTTTTCTTATCGTATGTTCTGAGAATTCTGTAATGAATATCGTTAATTCCACCGGTTGGATCGAGAGGTTTATCAATTATTTTTCCGTTTTCTACCTTGAATGCGATAGAATTTACGGTGATATCTCGCATTTTAAGGTCTTTTTGAATTGTATCCGAGCGTAAATTTGTAATCTCTATTTTAAATTTTTTTATTGTAATTCCCAATGTAAGCCTGTCTTTTCCTTTAAAATAGGAATATTTTAAAACTGAATGAAGTTCTTTGACAGGCATGTTTTCTATTACAACATCAAGATCGGACATGTTATCATAATTTTCATTTATGATAGCCCGTGATATCCCTCCAACTATATAGTATTCACCGATTTTTTCTGAAAGAATTTCTAAAATTTCCTTTAACTGATATTCTTTTTTATTAACAGCAAATCATCTCCGGGAAATAATCTTTTCAATCTTCATCAAAATAGAGCTCTCCACCGATTATAGAATCTTTTTCTCTCCAATTCTTTTTTACTTTTACGAATAGTTCGAGATCTGTCTTCGTATCGAACATATATTCAATATCTTTTTTAGAAGTCAACCTGATTTTCTTGATGAAACTTCCGCCTTTTCCAATTATCATACCTTTTTGTGACATTCTTTCCACATATATTTCCGCTCTGATATAGAGTTTTCCATTTTTTTCCATTTCAAAATGTTCTACAGTCACAGCACATGAATAGGGAATCTCTTCACTTGTATACCTGAAAATCTTTTCCCGTATAATTTCGGATACGATAAATCTGGAGGGTTTATCTATGAGTGTATCAGCATCGTAAAACATTGGGCCTTCTTCAAGATTTTCCTTTATTTCTTTCATCAATTCTTCAGTACCTTCGTTTTCGAGTGCTGAAGTAAAAAAGGAATTTTTTATGGAGTATTTATCAAGAATTTCCCCTTGCAGTTTTTCAAGACTCTCCTTCGAAACAAGGTCAATTTTATTTATTACCGCAAAAATTGGAACCTGTGAATTTTTTACCGCCTCAAAAACAAAATCCTCGGCCTTTGTAACACCTCTTTGGGCATCAAAAAGCCATAAAATGAGATCTGCTCCTTCCAAAGCACCTTTTGCTGCTCGTAACATATAAGAGTTCACCTTAGAAAATGGTTTATGTATACCAGGAGTGTCCGAAAAGATGATCTGACATTCGTCACCTTCGGTATAGATACAGTTAATCCTGTGCCATGTAGTCTGAGGTTTATCAGATACGATTAAGAGTTTCTGATCCATTATGGAATTTATAAGGCTAGATTTACCAACGTTTGGTTTTCCTATTAATGATACCTGTCCAGTTTTCAAATAATCTACTCTCCTTTTAAAACAAAAAATCCCCCTTACGGGGGATTTGTTCAACTACGATTGGAGCAGGAAATGAGATTCGAACTCACAACCTCCGCCTTACCAAGGCGGCGCTCTACCCTTGAAGCTATTCCTGCCTCTTCAATGCGGCATTATTCTACCACATTAACCCCGTTTCGTCAAGAATTATAAATACAAATTTCTTCAGAAATGTTTCGATTATGAAAATAAATATATGCTAATTTACAAAATTGATATTTCCCCAAGAGCATTCAGACTGTTTATGTTTGAAAGTATAAAATCGACATCATTTTTTTTACCTATTTTTTCAAGCCTTTTCGCATGAAATGCTGAAGAAAGGTCTTCGACAAGTAATTCTGTATTTGAAATATATAAGTTGCCCAATCTGTTGCAAGCTCTCAATTTGTCAGTCATATTTAAATTGTTAAATCTGTAAATACAATTAACCAGAATAGACGCAGCGGCATAATCTTCGATTGAAAAATTGTTTTCAGTCCCGGCACATATAAAAAGTAAATTACCATCGGTAAAATTATCGTTGATATAATTCGCGGATTTATCGATATTAAAAAGTGACACAGCGAGAAATTTGTTTGAATTATTTTGAAATGCCTTAAGTGATCGGGTACCATTTGTAGTGGTGATATAAGCTGTTCTGCTATTGATATCAGTGCTTAAAATATCTTTTGGAGAATTGCCCGAATCAAATCCTTCAGGGGGTATTCCGTTTCTCTCGCCACAAATGAAAACTTCAGGTTTTTCTGATTTTATCTCCAACAATTTCCCGACACTATCCGAAATATATATTTCCTCAATGCCTTGTTGTTTTAAAGCCGTTATAGTACTTGTTGCCCTGAAAATATCGAATAAAACTATAAGATCGTATTTTTTCATTTTATATTCGGAATATTCTTCATTATCTTTAAAAAAATCAATGATATCTATGTCGATCAAATAACTCACCCATTAAGATTAATCTTTTTTACGGTTTTTTTAGTTCTGTTATACCCTTCTCTGTATAAAGACAGAAAATTCCCTTCGCTTTCACTGAAATGTTCCCGCAAGTCTACTACAAAATCAAAGTTTTTCATCGCACGTCTCTTAAGTTCGAGCATCATCATTTCATTTGCGGAGATCATAACCTGAAATGATGTCATACTGTTAAAATATCCGCGTTTTCCTACGGTATCAAGCAAAACATGATGACAACCATCGGCGACAGTTCTTGACGGAACTCCCTGAACTGATTGAGTTGAAATATATTTTTTTTCATTTATTTCAACAGGAGGCAGAAAAGGAACGACAGCCAGTGATGTTTTTACCAGTTTTGAAGATGTTGTTTGAAAAAGTCTTTCCTGTGCATTCTCCAACTCAAATGAAGACAAATAAGATTTAACAATTGGTTTTCTGCTTGTTATGAATGAAAATTTATCTTCGATAAAATAAAGTAATCTCTGTGCTTCTGATATTCCGAGGTTTTTCTTGTTGGTAGATACTTTGAAAAGTGTATAAAAATCGTTGAGTAAATTGTAATTCCTTATTCTGGCATTCGAAGGAGCGGTCAGAAATCCCAGCATATCCATCGCTAAATTTCTTTTCAGAAAATTAAAATTCTGCTCAAAAAAAACCTGTGCTGCGTTCGTACCAAGATAAGAGCAGTAAGCGGAAATCATAGTGCCAGTACCTGTGGTAACAAAATACTCGGGTAAACCATATAGTTCTTCAAGAGCTGCAATGGCTCCAAGGCTTCTCATCGAAAAGATATTGTTTCCGTTTATATACAATATGTAAGCGATATCCTGTTCAACTCCTTTTCAAAAATATTGTTCAGAATTTGTTTGGAATTCCTTATGATTTCATTGAAAAGGTCAAATCTATACCATGGCATTTCCATTTCATGGAAATATATCTTGTACCTGGCATCTTTCAAATCTGAATAAAGAAGCCTTTCTGTTTTTATACTGTTAATGTAACCTATTAAATCCATAGTGTTTTTGAAATTGGATTTCCTTTCGGGAAAACTTACATCTGATCCTATGACTTCGTCCGCACCCATTTGCAAAGCCTCAATGACTGGGACAACCCTCACCACTCCACCATCAAGGAATCTGGTGCTGCCAAGTCTGACAGGATGGAAAGGGCCGGGTATGGAAGAACTGGCACAAACCGCATCTACTATATACCCAGAATCGATAAGTTCACAGTTACCAGTTTTCCAATCGGTTGCTACAGCCCCGAAGGGTATCTTGGTATGTTTGAATTTTGCTTTACCGAAAATCAGGGAAAGCATGTTGTAAATATAATTTTCTTCCATTACAGAGAGATTTACAGTTGTCCTTCTTGCTATTTCAAACTGGTCAGTCAGAGAAGATTTTCCCTCAACACTTTTTATCAGAAAATCTATTTTTTTCTTTTGATGAGAGATAAAATGATGTGTCATTTTTTTTACTGCTCTGCTGCTACCCGTCAAAGCATAAGCGGCACCCATAACTGCTCCCATGCTGGATCCGGTTATAAAAGAAGGCTTTATTTTCTTTTCATCTAAAAAATCAAGCAAAGCAATATGGGCAAATCCTCTTGCACCACCGCTGCCAAGTGCCAGGCCGAGTTTCTTACCAGTGTACGATTTCAAAATCAATTTCTCCTCTCACGAAATCAATATCCTTAACGCGTACTTTTAATGTGTCTCCAAGCTTATAGGTTTTTCCGGTTCTTTCTCCCACCAGTACGTTTCTGTCCTCATCGTATATAAAATAATCGCTCAATGACGAGACATGTATCAAACCAGGTATGAGTTTTTCGGGGATTTCAACAAAAAGTCCGAATTTGCTTACATTTGTAACTACAACATCGAAAATTTCCGAACTGTTTTTTGCGATATAATCTACCTTTTTTAATGCTATTAAATCCCATTCGGCTTCATTAGCGATTCTCTCACGCTGAGTACAGTTTATACAAATATAAGGCAATTCCTTTTCCCATTTTTCAAGTGTTTTCTTTTCAAACGATTTTCCCGAAATATATTCTTTAAGTATTCTGTGAACCACAAGGTCGGGATAACGTCTTATAGGTGATGTGAAGTGGGTGTAGGCTTCCGATGCCAGTCCGTAATGCCCATCATTATAATTTGAATAAACAGCACGTTTCATCGTGCGTACTATAAGCCTTTCCACACTGTTTTTAAGCGGGTGATTACTCAGGCTTTCCAGTAAAACCTGTATTTTGGAAGAAGTCATCCTGCGAGGAAGTTCTTTTTCTATACCAAGTGTGAAAATGTATTTCTTCAACTGCTCAAGTGTATCGTATTCAGGTTCTTCATGTATCCTGTAAACAAAGGGTAAATCGGCATTATGAAAGATTTCAGCAACAGCTTCGTTTGCCTTTATCATAAATTCTTCTATTATAGATTCGGAGACATGTCTTTGTCGCGGGATAATATCAACGGTATTTCCATTTTCATCCACTACTATCTTTACTTCTCCGCTTTCAATATTTATTATAGCCCCCCTCTTACGACGGCTTTCCTTTATAATATCTGATAATTCATGCATCAATTCGAGCATTTCGACTAAACCTGGAGTTCTGTTGAGTTTTTTAAAGGCACTTTGCTTGTTAAATTCAAGCCATTCGTTTACCAGTGAATATGTCAGACGCCTTGAACTTTTCATAACACCTTCTTTTACTTCATAATTCAACAGATTTCCAGCTTTATCAAGCTCCATTTCTAAAGCCATTACCAGTCGATTAACACCTTCTTTTAAGGAACAAAGTCCATTGGACAATGGAAAAGGAAGCATAGGAATTACGGTGTTAATAAGATATACGCTGGTACCTCTTGAAAACGCTTCCTGGTCGAGAGGAGAATCTGTTTTCACATAATTTGCCACATCTGCAATTAAAACGTACAATTTATAATTTCCGTTTTCCAACTTTTCAAGCGAAACCGCATCATCGAAATCTTTCGCATCTTTTCCATCTATTGTAACTACAAGCTTGTCACGATAATCTTTTCTTTCCTGCATTTCTTTTTTTAAAACTCTTTTTGGAATACTTTCAAGCTCTTTTTCTACAGCATCAGGAAATTCATCGGGAAACGGAAGGGCATGTTTAACGATAACCGATGGTAAATGTATTTTAGGATTTTCTATTTTTCCAAGAACTTTTTCTATGCTTATTTTAGGTGGAGTATTTCTCGAAGGATAGGAAGTAATCTTAGCGAGAACTTTTTCTCCGGGACGAGCTCCTTTAAGACTTTTCTGGCTTGTTGTTTTAACGTAGAATCTATACCCGACTCTTTTTTCATCGGGCAGTACGAAATACTTTTTCCCTTCCTTTATTAGCACTCCTACAACTTCTGACATGTTTCTTTTAATTACCTTCACAACTTCCGCTCTTTGCCATTCCCTGTAAGTTCCTTTAGGTTTAAGGGAAACGAGGTCTCTGTGCATTGCGTTTTTACAATTTTCCAGAAACACAACATATTCATTCGAATCGTTTGCCTTGACAAATGCCATATTACCTTTTCTTACGAATTCAAGTTTCCCTACCGGAAAAGAAGTTACAGGAATATAATACCTGTTATATCCATCCTTAGCGATTTTGCCGGATTTCATCAAGAATTTCAATGTGTCTCTGAAATCCTTTTTCTCGTCTTTGTTTTTTATTCCGAAAATAACGTACAATTCTTTGAGAACCGAAGGTGAATAATCCTTTTTCTTCAAAAGATTAATTATATTTTTTTCGTAAATCATCTAATAATCGTCTCCTTAATAACTGATATTTTAATCGGGTTTAAGTTTATTGTTTTAAAAACCACCTATTTTACCGGGGTAAACATATTCAAGAGAGATTCCCGCAGATGATAATTCTTCTTTGAGTTTACGCATGTTTTTCTTCAGAACATTGGTATAACGTCCTGAAATGTGATATAAAATCAACCTTTTGGGCTTGACCTCCAGCACCTTTTGTACGAGTTCTTCAAGTACAGTATGATTTTCTCCTTTTATTTCTTCTCCGTTAAGAAAAGTACATTCGTGAATTAATGTGTCGGTATTTTCCATGTGTTCCCTGGATATGGTTTTTCCATCTCCGCTTATCGTAACAAGTCTTTGCTCATACAATTCGCTGATTTCATCTCTTCCTTTGTCCAAAGCAATTTTCTTTATTTCGGACTGGTCAAGATTCTGGTATTGTGGCTTCAATCTTTTTCTTTGCTCTACAATGTGATATCCCAATGTTAATTTGTTATTTATATGCTTTGTCTGAAATGTCCTGATAAACCTTTTTGAGTTACCCTGAGAAAGAATCATCTCGAAATTCTGGTCAATTTCATGAGTGCTTAAATCGTATTTCATGGTATTAGAAGAACCCATTATAAAATCAAGATATTTTTTAATCACTTCAGACCCTTTTGGGTAATATATCTCGAGCGGTTTTTCACGTTCGCCCATTGCGCTGTTACGAGTGTTTATGAACCCCCATAAACCTGATATATGATCAGCATGTCCATGTGTCAGAAAAATTTTCTGAATGGCAAATATCTTGTTGGTAAGAGTCGTACTTATTCCTTCTCCGCAATCAAAAAGAATTCTGTCAGGAGCATAGTAAATCCATGTTGAGTACATTGCTCTTGAGAATATTAACAGTTCCAATATTTCATCTCCATATTATCTTTTATTTCCTTTCAAGTTTAACTTTAAGCTTACCTTTCACGCCGCCGGGTAACTTAATCTCCACTTCTGTCATTCCAAGTTCTTTAAGAGGACTTGCGAGTTTTATAGTCTTCTTATCTACTTTTTCACCCAGGTATTTACTCAATTCGGAAGCTATATCGGCATTCGTTATAGAGCCGTAAAGTTTTCCGGTTTCTCCTGCTTTAACTTTCATCACAAAAAATTCTTTCATGATTTTGTCCATTTTTTCCTGGTTCTGTGCTTTCAATTTATCCGCATGCTCTTTCTGTACTTTCTGAATATCCTTTACATGCTTTACAGCACTGTCAGTTGCTTCTACTGCGAGATTTCTCATGAAAAGAAAATTTCTGGCATAACCATCAGATACTTTCTTAATTTCCCCTTTTTTTCCGAGCTTCGCAACATCTTCCAGAAGAACGACTTTCATATACATCTCCTCCTATATAATTATCAATTTAAAATCTGTTATATATTTCTGATTTTATTTTATCGTGCAATTTTAAAATATCTTTTATTGAATCCGGATTGAATTTTTCCACTTTTTCCACCGATTCAAAAACAATTTTGTATATTTTTCCAAAAGGTATTTTTCTATTTAAAAATAAATCCACTGCCACTTCATTTGAAGCATTATATGCAATATGTGTTGAAATAGATTCACTTATTATATCAAGGGCAAGTTTCGGTGCCGGAAATTTTGTCAAGTCCACTTTCTCAAGAGTCAGCAAATCTGAATTTATTTCAGAATACATATTTCCCTCGAAAATATTCATTCGCAACGGGTATGTCAAAGAGTATGAAATTGGAATTCTCATATCGGGTTTCCCCGCATGAATTTTGAAAGTTCCATCTTTAAATTTTACCAGTGAATGAATATAACTGTTCCTGCTCATCATGATATCTATTTCCGATGCGGTAACTCCAAAGAGATGATGTGCCTCGATAATTTCCAACCCTTTGTTGAAAAGTGAAGCGGAATCTACAGTTATTTTCTTTCCCATTGACCACGTGGGATGATTCAGCACATCCTCGACAGACGCATCTTCTATCCTGTCCGCGGAGAAGTCCCTTAATGCACCGCCGGATGCCGTGATTATTATTTTTTCAATATTATTTTTATCCTCACACTCAAGTAACTGAAAAATAGCACTGTGTTCGCTGTCTACAGGAATGATTTCGGTATTACTCTTTTTTGACTGACTCTGTACGAGTTTTCCAGCGAGAACTAACGATTCCTTATTTGCCAGACATACTCTTTGAGAGGCCTTTATTGCGGCTATGGTGTAGTTAAGTGATTCACCGCCTGAAGAAGCGATTATCGTATAATCCGGTTTAAGGTATTCGATCATGTCTGATGGATTCTCAAAATATTTACATGTCTTTTCCGCATCGTTTAACATTTCCCCAAACGAATAGGCAAGTGGTTTATAAGCAGATATTTGCCCTTTGAGTTCGAGGTTGTTTCGTGCGCTTAAACCTATTATCTTGAAATCAAATCCATTTTTATTCAATCTGGAAATCGTATCTAGACTCTGAGTACCAATTGAACCTGTTGATCCAATTATGGCAACCGATACGCTTTTTCTTATCATATTATACCTGTCCTTTTAAAAGTGATACGTACTGCCTGCCTTCCGGACATATATCCGTGTAATCACACCATCCGCATAATTTTGAAGGTTTTGGAAGGAATTCACCAGTTTTGAAATACTCAAGCATATAATTCATTTTTTTGAGTAATTCTTCTTCAGTATTTTTCAGTACTTCATCATCGAATTCCCTTTCAACTGTTTTATCCTCTTCAAGATAATAAAAAACAGAAGAAAAAGTTTTCATACCAAATTTGTTCATAACCCAGGCGTAAGTGTTCAACTGCAAAAAGTCTATGAACATAGGAGAAAACTTTCCTGTTTTGTAATCGACAACTCTGAAACCGTTACCAAATAACTCTATTCTATCTATTCTTCCGACGAAAACTATTTCCTCATTTACAATCGCCTTTACAAACTGTTCACTGGCATGGGGAGTTGAATTGAAATTACTTTCATAAAAATTGTTAAGCATTTCAAGTCCTCTTTTGCCAAACTGTTTTTCAGTATTCAGATCCATATCAAGTGCTTTTTGTGCCCTGTATATATTTCTTGATTCTTTCCAGTCTGAACGAAACAAGGCATACAGAAGATCCAGATTCCTGCTATCCTGAGGTTTTTTCAGGAATTTGTCAATGGCCGAATGTACAGTTTGACCCAATAAAAGATGCGGAGTAGTTTTAGCGGGCAATTTTTCAATATACTGAAACTTGAATTTTAACGGACATTGTTCAAATGTGGATATTTTTGAATAACTGAGCTGAATCAAACAAATCACTCCAATTCATTTTCAAATATATCGTTATCTGTGATTTTCCTGCCATTCTTTGCGGCAAAGAAACTCATGGGTTTTTTTCCAGGGAATTGTATTGACTTTACGAATACATCTCCCGTGCCGCATTTTATCCATGCACCTTTTTTATTTATCTCCAGAATGGAACCGTGTTTCGTTTCGGTATCTGAAACAGAATTTCTATAATCAACAGATTCGAATAACTTTATTTTCAACCCGTTGACATATGAAACCGCACCAGGTGTGGAATCAAAAGCACGGATTTTATTATGTATTTCGAAACTACTTTTATTCCAGTCAACAAACAATTCACTCTTTGTAATTTTTTCGGCATATGTGATTCCTTCTGCAGGCTGAGGTTCTGAAACAAGATCTGTATTTTTTTCAAGATTGTTCAGAAAAGAAACTAACATATTCATCCCTCCAGAACACAATTTCTCGCATACAGAGTCGAAATTATCCGATTTGTATATGTCAACCTCACATCTGGAAAAGACGGGGCCGGCATCCAGTTCCTTTACTATACCCATGAGACATGAACCTGTTTTTTCATCTCCTGATTCGATTGCCCTTTGAATTGGAGCTGCACCTCTGAATTTTGGCAGCAGTGAAGCGTGAATATTATAAATTCCCTTTGTAGGCAAATTGATAACGTTGTTTCCGAGTATTTTTCCATAAGCTACAACTATTATCACATCTGGCTTCAATTCTTCCAACGTTGAAAAACCTACACCTTTGTTTACCGTTTTAGGTTGGTAAACTGGTATACCTGCCTCTTCGGCGATTATTTTAACAGGTGTGGGTCTTAATTTCTTTCCCCTGCCTGAAGCTTTATCCGGTTGTGAAAAAACACCGACTATATTGAATTTTTCATCTATGAGTCCGCTTAAATGCCTTGCGGCAAAATCAGGTGTACCCATAAACACGATTCTGTCATTCATTTTCCAAACTCTCCAATACCGCTTTGGACATCTTCTGTATTTCCAGTAGCCTTTTTTTCAACATCCTTTTTTTTACTGGAGACAGATGATCTATAAACAACACTCCCTGAAGATGATCATACTCGTGCTGTACGATCCTGGCGAGATATCCGGTGAATTCCCTTTCAAGTTCATCACCATTGGTATTATTATATCTAAGCACTACGGATTTAGGTCTGAATACTTTCTCATATATATCCGGTATGCTGAGACATCCCTCTTCCATCTGTATTTGTTCTTCGCTTGTGCTTATAATTAACGGGTTTACAAAAACTATGGGGCCATTCCCGTTATGTTCATCAGCGATAAAAACACTCTTGTTTACTCCTATCTGTGGAGCGGCAAGACCAACTCCATCTTCTTCAAGATATAAAGCAGTGGTAAGGTCCTTGAAGAATTTCTTATTTTCATCATCAAACACTTCGATATTTTGAGTTTTTACTCTCAATATCGGATCCCCGTAATATCTCAATTTATAATTCATAAATGCACCTCATAAATAATATCTATAAATTTTCTTTTTTCAGCTCTTCATATAGCTTGTCATCAGTCATGAACAAAGTAAGTGGTGTAACAGAAGCGTAATTGTTTAAAACTGCATATATATCGCTGTCGGGTGTAAGTTCTTCTTCAAGGTATGTCCCCATCAGCCAGTAATAAGAATTGCCATATGGATCTTTTCTTTGCTCATAATAATCATCAAATCTTCTTGTGCTTTGTCTTGTTATTTTGTAACCCTTCAGATCTTCATAGGGTATTGAAGGTACATTTATATTTATTGCTCCATAATCCGGAACAATTTGCATATCAAACTTTGCTATAAAATCACACAGGAATCTCCCTGCCGTATCAAAACATGGATCATCATGTTTCTGGCTTGATATGGCTATTGCCGGATATCCGAGAATAGCAGCTTCCATAGCGCCGGAAACCGTTCCCGAATAGGGGATATCCGTCCCCAGATTGGCACCACGGTTTATTCCAGATACCACAAGATCTATTTTTTTTGTTGCTAATTGCCTTAAACCTAATTTAACACAATCAGCCGGGGTACCTGTCGTCGCATATCCAAATAACTTACCTTCTTTTATTATTTCTTTAACCCATATGGGTTTTCTCAAAGTTATTGCATGGCCTGTCGCACTTCTTTCGACATCCGGAGCAGACACAAGTACTTCATGTCCTGAATTTTCCAGATACTTTTTAAGGACGGCAATTCCTTCCGCCCATATTCCATCATCATTAGTTATTAAAATATTCATAATTCTCAACCTTTCAAATTTCATTTTCGTTTCATACGCCTAATTATACCATGTACTCTGAATTGCGTTTTATAGTATGTGTTAATTATTCTCTGCGTGTGTTCAAAAATTATAATATCATAACTTTAAGCAATAGGTTTGAAAAAAAAGGTAAAAAAATGTAGAATTGAACGGAATATATGTTGTTTTTGAAAAAATACTGTTTTAATATTTTTAATAAATCCTAATTATTAAACGAGGTGATCATATGAATAATTCCTTCAGAATAGCGTTGAATCAGGTTAATTTGAAAACTGGTGATATAAATTCAAACATAGAAAACATGAAATCGGGAATTCTGATGGCTCAGGAAACGGGAGCTGAAATTGTAGTTTTTCCGGAACTCTCTTTAATTGGTTATGCGGTAAATGATTTACTTAAAAAAAGGAATTTCATAAATGATAATATAAATGCAATGAATGAGATAATCGAATTTGCCTCCAGGAAAGTACCGGTTGTAATTTTTGGATGTGCAGATGTGAAAACCAGTTTGTACAACTCAGCGATTGTAGCCAGTGAAGGTAAGATCGTCGGTGTATGTGGTAAAAACAACCTTGAATTGAAAGGCGAGTTCAACGAATCAAGTTATTTTTGTTCAGATCCGAGATTCAATGTTTTTGAAATAAAAGGTGTACGATTTGGTATCTCGGTTGGAGGGGATGTTTATAAAAATGTCGATCTTGAACATAAATTCAGAAGATCGGGAACCGGTGTCATAATTGATCTCGATTCCCCTGTTTACGAAATGGGCAAACTGCAGAAAATTGAAAGGGATATTGCCAGCCTAAGTGACAGGACGGGCATGTGTATCTGTCAGTGCAACAATGTGGGTGGAAAAGATGATCTGATTTTCACGGGCAGAAGTTCGGTAACTGATCAGTTTGGGAATTTGATAGCTTTGGGAAAAGCATTTGATGAAGATTTTTTAATAGCAGATATCAGCCCTGATTTTCCGTTTGAGATTAAGAAAAATGGGCTTGGAGAATGTTTTGAAGAGACAGAAATTATAAATATAACATACCACGAAGAGGTTAAAAATGAGATATACCCGAAAATAGCTGTGCAACCCGGAGATATTGACGAAGAAATATATCAGGCTCTCAGATTATCGATAAAGGATTATATAAAGAATAACGGTTTTAAAGGAGTGATTCTTGGCCTCAGTGGTGGAATAGATTCAGCATTGGTTGCTGCCTTATGTGTAAATGCAATCGGAAAGGAAAACGTATTGGGCTTGTTAATGCCGTCAAAATACAGTTCGCAGGGAAGCGTTGATGATTCTTTAAAACTCGCAGAAAATCTTGGCATGAGAACTATGACCATAAGTATTAATGATTTGTTTGAAAAATATGTTGAAGTTTTAAACCCTGAGTTCTCTGAAATAGAAATGAAAAATCAGAATGATACCACGGAAGAAAATATACAGGCGAGGATCAGGGGAAATTATCTTATGGCATTTTCGAATAAACTCGGATATTTAGTTATGAATACCGGAAATAAAAGTGAATGTGCCACAGGGTATTCGACACTTTACGGAGATACTGTAGGAGGATTTGCCCCCATCTCCGACCTTTATAAGAAGTATGTATATTCATTGTCAAAAAAAATAAATGAAATAGAAGGAAAAGAAATAATTCCAGTTGAGATCATAGACAAAGAACCATCGGCAGAACTTTCGCCTGATCAGAAGGATAGCGACTCACTTCCGGAATATGAAACGCTTGACATAATTCTTGATTTGCTTATAGAAAGAGATATTTGTACAGAAGCAGTAATCTCAATGGGTTTCGATGAAGTGGTGGTGAATAAAGTTAACAGGCTCATTCGAATAAACGAATACAAACGCAGACAGGAACCTCTTGGTCCGAAAATATCCACCTGTAAATTCGGTACGGATAGAATTTACCCCATAACCAATGGGTATAAATACTGATTTAAGATTTATCTGTAAAAAACGCCCTGTAGAATTTTATAAGGGCGTTTTTTACATAATATTATACTTTTCTTATCAGTCCGATAGGGGTACTCTCATCACTTTGACCAAGTGGGTTGTTTTTCAGAACCGATAAAATTAAGTCATGATCTTTGCATTTACATGAATCCCCAATAATCCTGCCTCCCAGATTGTTGATATCGACTACCAATATTCTTAAACCTGTTTTTTCCATAATCTTTTCGGCATTTTTCTGTGGTTTATCCGGCATGGGTACTACATATTCGTTATATGGTGGTATTGTATAATTGGTTGGGCCATCTATACAAAAGGCTTTTAATCCGGCGATAACATAAAAAATCCCCCTGATTCGAAATGTTTTAAAAATCGCACTTAGAAAAGCTGCAAAAAGTATGCGCATTACTCCACAATCTCTTATGGCAATTTGCATGGTTTCTGGTATCCCAAGACCTATCCCGTTTTTTGTTTTTTTAACAAACCTGCAAAGTAATTTGGCAAGAAAAGAAGGTTTTATTTCTGATAATTTCATTGCCCTGCCCTGGGAAATTGCCAGGGCTTTCTCAGATATAATCAGTATATCTTCAGGCATAGATAATTTAACAGCGGAATTATTTATTATTTCGCAAATATCACTCCTATCGGTTATAAGTTCTGTTTTTACAGCTGCTACAAAATATCCGTCAATGGGAGAACTTTTAAAGTTCGAAAAATTGTATTTCATATTTCCTCCGGGATTTTCAGAGGTATGGACAGAGAAATCCCTTTTATCGGGAAGTAAAAATAAAATTAATAATTTAAAAATTTCTGTGTATTAACATATTAGTATACTTAATTAATGAAGCTAAGTATTTCTGATGATTTTTTTACAACAAAACAGACATCAAAAAAATCAATATTATTATTTTTTGAAATATTATCTGAAATTAGCTATTTGATATAAATATGCTTTAAGTTTATTTTGAAAGTATTTGACAAAAATATTACCATCAGACGGTAGACAAGAATACCGGATATAAAACCTGTAAAGTAATTCAAAGAGTCATCTATATCGCCTACTCCCAATGAGAAATAGTGCTGAATCAACTCTATGCCAAATATGAATGAGATGGAAATCATGTATTTTAAAAACCTTTTTCTGTATAAAATAGCCGAGAAGAAGAAACCGAAAGGCATAAATATTATTATTTTATAGTAATTCCAAAAACTCAAAGAGAAATTGCTGAAAACAGTTTTAAAAGGTATGATATTCATATCCATGCTTCCTCTTTTGTATTTGAAGCTGTTTTCGATTATATTGCATACTTCATTATAATTCAGTATTCTGCCTTTAGAATAGGAGCATTGCAGTATACTTCGAAATGGTTCAAGTACAAAACAAAAACATAAAAAGAATAGGTAAACGGAGAGCAGAATTATAAATATATTTCGGGTCACGTTACCAAAATAAAACAACTCTTTGTTTAATGAAACCGTTATATCCTTTTTATTTCCAAAAAGATTTATTGCCATCGATTCCGCTTCTTTTTCTTCATATCCTTTCCGGATTAAATCGAGTTTTGATTCTTCAATATGGTCTGCAAATTCGTTGAAGTATTCTATTTTCCTTTTCCTGTTACATTTTAAAGCGTTTACTAATGAAAGGGAATATTTTTCGATTGAAGTCATTTATATACCCTCCATGCAGTTTTTTATTACCGAGGTTATAGAGTTCCAGTCGTTTAATTTCTTTTTCAGTATTTTAATTCCTTCTACTGATATTCTGTAGTATTTTCTTTTTTTCCCATTCTCCTGATTTACCCAATATGAATTTATGAGTTTTTTATTTTCCAGCCTTTTCAAGGCGGTATAAAGAGTTCCTTCACCAATATCGTACATTTCTCTCATCTGGGAGTTTATTTTTTTAGCTATTTCATAGCCGTATATTTCTTTATTGCTTATTATCGACAAAATAATTATGTCTAAACTTCCTTTCAGGATTTCTCTGTCCATGTTAAACCTCTTTTTTTTTATTATATCAAATTATACCTCGTATTGCAAGGTATGATTTTAGAGAATCCATGATTTACATTAATGTAATATAATGCTGTTGTTTTTGAAAAGATATTCTGCTAGAATACAGAAAATTTGGAGGTAAGTTATGCTAAACGATCATTCGGTTATGTCTAAATTGAATATCGAGTCAATAAATTCGTTGAGACGTAGACCTTTGCCCGTTTCGGGTGAAGGACCTCTTTTGTTGGTGATACTATGATTTTGAAAGAGATGCTTAGCTGAAACGGGAAACTTGTTGAAAAATAAGTTTTCCGTTTTTTTTTGTTAATCAAACGCCTACCGGTAGCGCTTGAACATAAAAAACAGGAGGAAGTTAATATGAAGAAAATCACTATTTTGGTAATTGTGATGTGTGTGTTTACAATCAGTTTTTTCAGTTCGAGCCTTCAAGAAATACAGAAGAAAGGTGTGTTGGTTATGGGTACTGAAGCCACATTCCCGCCTTTTGAATTCGTAAATGAGCAAAATCAGATAGTCGGATTTGACGTGGAAATCGGAAAGTCAATTGCCGATAAGCTGGGTGTAAAGCTTGAAGTTAAAGATATGGCTTTTGATGGGCTGTTGCCTGCTTTGAATTCTGGTAAATTTGACATAATAATTGCCGGTATGACCATTACTGATGAGAGAAAAAAAGTTGTGGCTTTCAGTGAAAAATATTTCGATGCAGGTCAGGCGATTGTTTCAAACGATAAAAATAAAAAATTCAGCTCAATAGAAGAATTGAAAGGGAAAAAAGTAGCTGTGCAGGCTGGTACAACAGGAGATTTGCTGGTTTCGGAAATAGATGATATTAAAGTTACAAGATTTTCCAAATTCACTGAAGCCTTCCTGGAATTAGTACTTAAAAGGGTAGATGCGGTGGTAATTGATTATTCTGCAGCAGAGGCATATTTGAAAACAAACAATAAATTGTATATAACAAGCCCTATGCTTTCGGATGAATCATTTGGTATAGCTGTGAAAAAGGATAACATGGCACTTTTAGAAATTATTAATGAATACATTTGTGAATTAAAAGAAGATGGATATTCACAATTATACGAAAAATGGTTTAACTAAAGGTGCCTTCGGGCATCTTTTATTTAAGGAGTAGGGAATGGACATTATGAATTCTTTTTCATTATTGCTGAACGGAGCATGGATAACACTTTATATTTCAGGCTTTTCGATGGTGTTTGGCTTGGTTTTAGGGACTGTAATAGGATTAATGAGGGTATCCGCTAAAAAATATATTTCAGTTCCAGCCGGTGTATATGTAGAGTTTTTAAGAGGTACACCGCTTCTGGTTCAGATATTTTTGATTTATTTCGGTTTGCCTGCGATAGGTATGGATATTCCATCGAATATAGCTGCCGTTTTAGCACTATCTATAAATTCTTCCGCGTATATTGCGGAAATAGTAAGGTCTGGAATTCAGTCCGTAGACAAAGGGCAGTTTACGGCTTCAACATCTCTGGGTTTCAGCTATTTTCAGACGATGATTAATATAATACTTCCACAGGCATTCAGAAATACATTACCGACAATAGGAAACGAATTTATAGCCCTGATAAAAGAAAGTTCATTGATTTCTGTGATAGGAATAGCAGAATTGACAAGGCAAGGGCAATTTATAATCAGCAGGACTTTTATGTCGTTTGAAATTTATGCAGGAGTAGCTTTGATTTATTTTGTCATGACCTTCAGTGTTTCAAGAATTTTCAAAGCTGTGGAAAAAAGGATGGCGATTGCATGAGTGAAATACTTAAGATAAAAAACTTAAAAAAGAATTTTGGAAAACTTGATGTGTTGAAAGGCATAAATATCTCGGTGAAAAAAGGAGAAGTTATAGTTATTGTCGGGCCCAGCGGAGGAGGCAAAAGTACATTTCTAAGATGTGCGGATCTGCTTGAGGAAATAAATGAAGGAAATATAATTTTTGAAGATTCTGAAATAGACTTTAATTCCAAAGCTGACAGAAAAAAGTATTTTATAAAAACGTCTATGGTATTTCAGCAATTCAATCTGTTTCCGCATAAAACCGTTTTACAGAATCTGATACTCGCACCTATAAAAATAAAGAAAATCGGTAAAAAAGATGCCGAAGAAAAAGCCATTAATTTATTGAAAAGAGTTTCACTTCTGGATAAAGCCAATTCATATCCATGTAATTTATCAGGTGGTCAGCAACAAAGGGTAGCGATTGCAAGGGCCCTCATGATGGATCCGCATCTCATGTTTTTTGACGAGCCGACATCAGCCCTCGATCCTGAACTTGTAGGTGAAGTACTTGCCGTTATAAAGGAACTTGCAAACGACGGCATGACAATGATGATTGTAACTCATGAAATGGGTTTTGCACGTGAAGTGGCAGACAGAATCGTTTTCATCGATTCCGGAGTCATAGTGGAAGAATGCAGGCCTGAGAAGTTTTTTTATCAACCTGAAAATGAAAGGGTTAAGGAATTTTTAAACAGGATAATAGCATAAAAAAAGCTTTCGATCGTAATCGATCGAAAGCCATATGTATTGAATAAGACAGCTATTATCTATTTCTAGTATTTTACGGCTCCATCAACAACCCCGGAAATAATTTGTTTCTGGAATATCAGAAATACTATTATTATTGGTAAACCTGCTATTGTAGATGCTGCCATAGTACTCGGCCATTGAACCTGATTGAGCTGGTTGAAATTGGCCAAACCTATCTGTACCGTCCACATTTCCTGTTTCGATATGAGTATAAGCGGCATGAATAAATCATTCCATACCCCAATAAAGGAATTGATACCGAGAACGGCTAACGCGGGTTTACTAAGAGGTAGAATTATTTTTGTGAAAATCTGCCAGTCTGTGGCACCGTCGACATATGCCGCTCGGTCGAGTTCAGCAGGTAATTGCTCTATGTATTGCCTCATAAAGAATATACCGAACGGAGTAACAAGCGCGGGGACTATAAGGGCCTGATAAGTATCTATCCAGCCGATGTTCTTCATAAGAATGAATATTGGTATTACTATTACCTGTGGCGGTATCATCATTGTCGCGAGAACTATGGAAAAAAGTACCTCTTTTCCCTTGAATTGTTTTCTTGCAAATGCATATGCAACCATAGTACAAAACAGAAGGTTTCCAAGAACTACAAATATAGATACGACAGAACTGTTGAATATGTATCTGGCAAAATCATTCTCTTCCCATACGGTTTTGAAATTAAGCCAGGTTGGGTAATGATATTTTGCGAAAACCTCGTCGAGGTAGAATTCGTTAGATACACCTTCTGGGAATTCAAATTTCAGAATCAGCTGGGAAGTGTGTTTCGTATCAACGACTTTAAACTCGGATGTATCCAATTTGAAATTATATCTATGCCAACCTTCTTTTTCGAAGCTGTAAGTCTTATCTGAATATTCAACTTCACCAGGCATATCCTTAACACCTATTCTTAATTTTGCTGCAGGATTGATGTTGACATCGAACTCCAGATAATTGATAAGATTTATATCTTTATCGAGCATATAAACTACCAACTCAATTTCTCTTTCGTTTTCTTCTGGATTGAACACGATACTCTTAGTGCCATCTTCCATTTTGAACTGTTTATATCCTTTTGTTCCACTTATTTTCATCTTTGCTCTCTGGAATTTGAAACTTTTTTCAAAATCCAGGAAGGTTTTACCATCTGTAATATGGAATAAATCTCCATCCGGAATAACTGCAGTCAGAAAAGTTAAGAAAAGAGGTATAAGAGAAAAAATAAGTAAAACCAGAAGTACTATGAATAAAACTTTATTTTTAATGGAAATTTTTCTCATATATGATCGCTCCTCAAAACTCGTTTCTGAATCAAAGTTATGATTAATATTATTCCCAGAAGAATATAGGCCATTGCGGAACCGTATCCCATATCGAATTTTCTGAATGACGTCTGATAAAGATAATGAACTATGGTTTGAGTGGCGTTATTGGGACCACCCTGAGTCATAGTATAAATCTCACTGAATATCTGGAAAGACCTTATTGTATTCAACGCCATGACAAAGAATATAGTGGGTTTCAACATGGGTATGGTAATTTTAAAAGCTGTTTGTGTCTTTGTTGCACCATCAATCTTCGCAGCTTCGTATAATTGCGTGGGAATATTTTTCAATCCTGCAAAGAAAAGTAGTAAATAGTATCCAAACGCTGCCCATACATCCATAACCATAATCGATATCAAAGCCGTATCAGGCCTGGCCAGGAAACTGGTATCCTTAACAGTAAACCCTATTGATCTTAAAAAGGTATTTAACATGCCATTTGCGCTGTAAATATATATCCAGATAGTTGAAATTACTACCATTGAAATAACCGACGGCAGGAAAAAACCCGATTTGAAAAGTCCCTGCATCGGAATTTTGTTGTTGAGTAGAATGGCGAGAAACAATGCGATTCCTAATGTAAACGGGATAGTACCTACAACAAATAATGTCGTATTTAGTAATGCTTTCAAGAACACTTCGTCCTGAAAAGCACTGATATAGTTATCGAATCCTACAAAATTCATCGACGGATTCAATCCTGAATAATCTGTTAAACTCACAAAGAATGAATATATTATGGGGTACGCACCAAATATCCCGAAAATAATTAACCAGGGAGACAGGAAGAAAAATGTTACCCATCTCTGTTTTGTTTTATGTGACATTACTCTACGGGGGGAACTTATAACATCTTTATTTTTTGAATAATCAGTCAAAAAAATCAGCCTCCAAACTGAAGATGCTCGTTAGAGCATCTTCAGAATAGTAAAACATATAATATTAGTCTATAATTTTCTGTATTTCTTCGTTCGCTGCGTCGAATGTTTCGTCTACATCAGCTTTTTCGAGAATGATTTTCTCAACTGCTTCGGAAATTTCAGCCTGGATGTCTGTCCATTCTGGATGTGGAGGTGTTGGAACTGCGAATGCATTCTGTTCGAAGAATATCTGATGTATGATATGATCTTCAAACCAAGGATCTTCTGCTGCGAGTGTGTTGGATGGGAATATAGAAGGAACCTGTTTTGTTATGGACATAGCAACATCAGGTCTTACTAAATAATCGATAAGTTTTTCAGCAGCTTCTTTGTTTTTGCACTGTGCAGGAATAGCCAAAACTTCTCCACCGGCGAATGATGCATGTGTACCAGTGAATTTGGAAGGTTTAGGAACAAATGCAGAGAAGTAGTTGAGGTCAGGATAGTTTGCAGAGAAAGTAGCAACCTGGTAAACTCCACCGATGAAGAAACCGAGTTTTCCTTCTCCGAATAATGCTGCCATGTCTGCTTCTTTTGTCATTACTGCATGGTTGGAAAGTGCCTGATAGAATTTTCCAGTATCTTTCATTTCAGGTGAATTGAAAGTAGCTGTTTTGAGATCAGGAGAAAGTGTCTTTGCATAGTTTCCCCATGCTGCTGGTAAGAACCACTGCTGCCAAGGGCTGTAAGGTTCACCACTGCAGAGTCCGATTCCGTATACATCGTCTCCGAGAGCATCTATCTTCACAACTGCATCCATCAATTCGTCCCATGTTTCAGGTGGGTATTCAGGATCTAGGCCAACCTGTTCCATAAGGTCGATATTGTAGAACATTGCTCTTGTTCCGAGAAGCCATGGGTATGCATAATAATCTCCCATGTATTCTGTGGAAGGCCAACCGATAATTGTGTCTCCTGCACTTTCTTTTAAATAATTCATGTTGATGATTGCACCTTCGGAAGCGAAGTTTGCAACCCATGTGTTTCCGAGTTCAACTACATCAGGAGCAGCGTTTGCAGCTATAGATGTAACGATTTTGTCAAATCCGTTTGACCATGCGAGCTGAACATATTCAACTTCGATGTCAGGATTTTCCGCTTCAAAATCAGCAATGATGTTGTTTGCTGCATCTTCTGTCAGCATGAAAGACCAAAAGTTAATTTTTGTTTTAGCCATACCTGCGGTGGCAAGCAAAGCAACTAAAAGAAAAACCACGAGTACCTTTTTCCACATAATAAGTCCCTCCAATTATAATTTCCTGCTCCGGTTAAAATCCCTCACAGGATTAAGGTTTGATTAATTCCATGGCTTTAGACACAGCCAGAGCGTTACTAGAAAATGTCGCAATATAATTACTGTTTTTGAAAAACTCTATGTCTTTTGGATCTCTTAAAATCAGATACACTACATTTGAAGATTTTTCAGCTATATTTTTATGTAATGCGAGTAAATTCTCTGACCTGAAGGCATCAACAACAACATCTATTATCAGCGAATTTTCAGAAATTTCTGAAATTGATTTTGAAGTTTCCGCATTTCTGAGATCGTAATAAATAACATCTTCAAGATCAAAATACTTGGAAACATTCCCTTTTATCATCGAATAATCCCTTGCGGTAATATCTGCCATACTTAGATTTGCCGGCTGAGGAGATATCAGATAGACTTTATCGAAAGATTTTTCGAGTCCGTCCAAATTGAAATCAAACGCATCCTGGGAGAAATTCTTTAAAAAGCCAATATTTTCCGAAGAGGAATATTTTTTCATGAGTTTTTCTACTCTGGCTATGGATTTTTTTATGTTCTCTATGTCGACTTCGCCATTTTCAATAAGCCTGTAAAGGGTTTCGGCAAAATCTTCAAGCATGAGATTCCCCCAGCCTATCATCAACATATCTCCACCTGCGTTGAAAAAACGTTTTACGATTTCTTCCTTTGAGTAATTTTCTGACATCGCTTTCATTTCAAGTGCATCTGTGATTATTACTCCTTCAAAACCAAATTTATCTCTTAAAATATCTTTAACGAATACATTTGATATTGTAGCTGGATATTCGTCTATATCGGAGAAAATCAGATGTGCCGTCATTATTGACTCAACTCCGGATTCGACACATTTCCTGAAAGGTACAAGATCAGTTTCCATCAATTCTTCCAGTGATACATTTATTCTTGGAAGATTTTCATGCGAATCCTCTATTGCCCTGCCATGACCGGGATAATGCTTTGCACATGAAGCAACTCCGTTGTTTTCGTATCCTTTTATCATATATTTTGCATTTTCTGCAACTTTCTGTGGATCTTTTCCAAAAGTCCTGAAACCGACAACCGGACTGGTTCCTTCATGATAAATATCTAAAACAGGCGAAAAAACCATGTTGAATCCAGCGAGTTTCATGTACTTTGCCGCAGTTGCCGCATACTTTTCAATCATTTCATTGTTGCCGTTATTTCCATAAACAAAATTTCCTGGAGTGGTCGGAACCAGGGGTATGGTTTCCAGCTGTCCGCCTTCATGGTCGGAGCAGACAAGGAATTCCATTCCTTCATTCTGTAACTCCGATATTCTTTCGAATACATTTATCAATTCATAAGAATTGTTCATATCTCCGGGATAAACCAGTAATCCGGCAGGAGAGTATTTTCTAATCAGGTTATAAGTATTTTCATCGAAATAGTTAAAACCACAGAAAAAAAGTTTTCCAAGATCTTTCTTATCAATCATCATTTTCACCTTTCGTTCCTAAAATATTTTCTGCATATTCGTAATCATTCATGAATCTGTTTAAAAATGCACAGGAAGCTCCTTTTGCCAAAATCGAATCTCCTGATTTATCTATTTTAACTGCATTTTCATTATTTACGTATAATAATTTCTTTCTCAATTCTTTTAATATTCTTTCCTGTATCTCCAGAGGGAGTAGCGACAGATTTCCTCCGAGAATAGTCTGATCCGGGTCTATAAAGGAAATGAGCATAGCTATGTCATGTGTTATAAAATCGTATATTTTTTCTCTGTTTGGTATCATGGACTCATTTCTGCCAAAATTCATAAAATCAGAAAATGTTACGTTTGAATTTTCATCACAAAGGCTGAACAAAGGGTGTAATACCTCACCTGCGGCAAAATGTGATCCTCTCTGAAGTTTATCGTCTATTATGAGTCCGGCGCCAAAGCCAATAGGTTCTGACATAAGAAAAGGAAAAGAGAAATAAAAATATAAAATGCTTGAATATTCCAGGTTGGACATCACATGCCATGCTGCAGCACCTGCATTTGCATCGTTTTCTATGTAGAATTTCAACGGGAATTTATTTTCGAAAATACTGACAACCGGAACATCAACCAGTCCAAGCGCATCTGACAACTTTACAACACCGTTGAATGAATCTATCAAACCGGGCAAAGCAATACTGACAGCTAATATTTTGTCAAAATAATCTTTAAAGTGCATAACAGTTTCCGTTAATGCGTCGAAAAAACGCTGACCTTTGATTTCACCATGAAGTTTGTATTCTTCGATTACTATTCCTTCCACATTAAGAACATTTGCAATCAACTCGTTCTGCTCAACAGAAATTCCTATTGTCAATATGCTTTCCGGATTTAACTTCAACAGGTTGGTTTTTCTTCCGCCTTTTTTACCGGGTAATATCTCCCCGACGATTTTCACCGTTTCGTCACGCAACAAACCATCTATATTTCTGGAAACCGTGGAACGGTTTATATTAAGTGCGTCTCCAATTTGCTGGCGCGTGAATTCCTCTTTCATCCATATTTCTTTGAGTATTTTATGTTGAGTTTCGTTTTTAAAATAAAAAGCCATATTTTCCACCTGTTGATTTTGATTGTGTGCAGAACGCAACTAAATGATATCATTTATACCTGAATTTAAGAAACCTGAATATCGATGAATATGGATGATTATCGGGTTAGATCCGGAAATATTAATTCGATAATAAAAAATATTAAAAATTATTCAGCTATTTATTTATTACGATATTTTGAAAGAAATGCTGAATTAGCCATAATGATTGTGCGCAGAACGCAACTAACCGTAATATTAAAAATTATTTTTATATCGTTGCACCGAACCTGATTTAAATATATATGAAGAAAAAAGCAAGGATTTCTATCATATAAAATCTTGAATTTTTATTATGTGATGATTGATGGTATTAATATTAAATTTATTAAAAAATAATGAATAATTATTCATAAAATATAATATATTAAAGTGTATACACCGCATAAATTAAGGGATTGCTATGATATAATTAAAGTATATGGAATAAAAGGTGAAAATGTGAAAAAGAATATATCGTATGTATTAAAACGTATGAAAGTTAAAAAAGTTACTTATAAATCCTTTTTTTTCTCTGGGTCTATGCTGGTAGAAGCGATGGTTGCGTTGCTGGTAATGTCAATATCGTTGATGATAGTTGGAGTCAGTGCAGCCCCTCTTTTCAAGTATTCAAATGAAATTCAGATGGAAATGGATATGATAGATATAGCACTTTCCGAAGCTGAAAAAATTCTGAATACGTCTTCTGTACCCGACACGGCCACTGAAACTATAAATAATAGAACTTATTCAATAACATTCGGTTTATCAAGCGATTATGCACTTATAAAAGATTTGGCTGAATCTACAGAAACAAATATTGAATTTAAATATTTTGATATAACTGTTGAACCTTCAAGTACTGATTATTCGAAATCTATAAAACTGAAGGTGGTGCCTGTAAATTGAAAAAGCGCAGTGCATTTACTTTAATTGAAACGATTATCACGCTTGCAATAATAATTATGATATTTTCAATTGGAGTTGCGAGCTGGATAAAAGCCACCAATACGATAAATGATAAAACTCATCTGTACAATGCCTCTCTGGGAATAATCAGAATACTTGAGAAGGCAAGATATGAAAGTGTTAAAAGACAGGAACCAATCGGTTTCAAAATCGACTACTCTGGTGAAAGTTCAGAATGCAGATTATCTGCGTTAAAAATTACTCAAACTCCAACTGTAATATTGCACTATACTTTTCCTGAAGATATAGATTATGATATTAGCTTTAAAGATATTGCAGATATTTATTATTTCAACGGGTATCTGACAGAAAAAAAACCTGCAAATATTTTTTCAGTTAAAAATGAAAGTAAGATTAAAATATTTTCGAAGAAATCTGATTTAAGTCAAGTCATTAAATTTGAATACGGATTACCGGAAATGGAATGAATTTATGAAAATAAAAAGAAATTTCAGAAAAAATGCCTATACGCTGGTTGAAGTGTTGATAACGATTCTTGTCATGTCAATTTTCTTCCTGATTATATCGGTATCATTTAATGCAACATGTACAGCCATAAAAACTGAAAGGTATGTTTATACAAAAATAACTGCACAGGATAAATTTCAGGTTTTATTCGGGATAATTGAGGATACTCTCAAATGGTCTGGTTCTATGAACGTTTTCCTGAAAAATGTAGATGGTTTTAAAAGTATAGATTCGGAAAATGGTATACAAATAAATACAGATAAAAATAAAATATCAGTTCAAACAGCAGTTGTAGATAATTTAATACTAAAAAAAGTCGATGGTTATGACAACAAATTTGAATGTCTATGTGATACGGATAAAGATGATAATGAGTATGAAGTACTTCTTATTGATAAATTTACAAATACAACAGAAGCTACTGTGATTAATTTGAATATAACTTTTAATGGTACTGAAGCCATAATAAATCCAATACCTCCATCAAATATGGAATACTGTTTCCTGATAAGGGACAGAGACGAGGAGAGGGAGATAGAATTCGATTCTTTGGGTGATAAAACGGGATTCACGGATAAAGGGTATCAGGTATATTTTAAGAGTTTTTATTTTGAAAAAGAAGATGAGGAAGAAACCGGAAAGGTAATTATGGAAACCTGGAAACCGGGTTTTACATATTCCCCAACGGTTGTATTGCTGGACAATGTTTTAACTTTTATTCCCACTAAAACTAATAATGGTAAAAATATCGAAGTAACCATTTCTCTGGAAATACCGCGTATTAAGAAAAATAAAATAAATATTACAAAAAAAAGAGAATTCTGGATTCCCGATGAGAAATAATTAATTATTGAGAGTTGATAAATCATGAGAAAAGTGCGGAGAAGAAAAGGAATGATGTTAATTATGATTGCCCTGGCTTTATTGATTTTTTCGGGGATTACTGCTGTAGTTATGGCAAACATAACAAATTCATTACGTGATACACGAAAACACTTGTACACATATGCCGTTGACAAATTTCAGAAAAGCGTACTGATTTCCACAGCGAATATCTGGACTGAAGTTTCAAAAAATATGATTGTGAAAAAGGATCTAACTTTTAATCGAGCTGACTTTTTTGATTTTTCAATAGATAATACAAAAATAAAAATAGACATGAATTCTACAAGTGTCTATCTGGAAATGGGATCAACTCCAACTCTGGCTGTTGAAATAAAACCCGAGGTCATTTCAGATTGTATTGATAATAATCAGATTACCCCGCAAGGGCTTATGGTTATTATTTCCGAGGGAAGTATTTAGGGAGGTAATATATGAAAAAGTACATTATTATATTATTGATATTCATTTTTGTAATTTCCATTTGTTTTGGGGATACCGGAATACTAGTAAAAGCTTTCAACAGGCCACAGGATCCAGATAATTCAAACTGGGAAGAGTTGGCAGATATAGATGTTCGGCTCGATTATTTTCAGGATTATTGGATTTTTGAAGGTAAATGGTATTCACACACATTTAAAACTGGAGATAATGGTGGAGATTACACATCTTTTGGGTCAATTGATACCTTTTTCTTGAAAAAAATCAAATTTGAAGTTTTAAAACAGAATATTGAACTGGGAAGCGATAAAAGGCTGAAATTCTATAGATGGGGTACTGATGGAGAGTTGGGGAAAACTAAACTCGAATATTCCTTTTCACTTTTTGATCAGATTTGGAATTTATTTAACAGTTTTTTAAGTAATATTGGTATAAGTTTCAGATGGCTTTTCTCAGTTGCGGATCAAAAATGGGAATATTTCAATCTATCTGGGGCTGAAAAAAGTACGGAGCCGTTTCAGGAAATCAAACAGGATTATTTTATTGAATCAGCAGTAAGAAATATAACATTTGAAACTGTCGGGAAAAAATGGAATGACAAAGATGTAGATATATATGTGGGGAAAAGTTCAACACCAACCACATCTGATTACTTAAAAAAATCGAGTTCCTGGAACAACAGCGAATTGATTTCTTTGAATTATCCCAATGCCGGTAAAAAATATATATTAATGCTTTATGGTTATGAAGCTTATAACGATGTGTATTTAAGAGTCGAAAAATATTTTGAAAGTAATATTTGGACTTTTTTTGCACAGTTTTTAAAACAGTATAAAATATATTCTTTTATAAAAAATAAAGGAGAAATAAAAGAACAGCTGTCAATAGAGATTATTTATGATAATTATCCTCCATATGATGAAAATTGGTACAATGAAGATTGGTATACTGAGGGTTGTACTTTAAAAGTAACCGCACCAGATATCTATGAAGATTCTTCCGGAAATAAATACGATTTAGATCATTGGGAAAAAAACACTGGAGAAATAATCACCAGCTTTGGAAATGATTCCACGATATTCATAAATGTAAACGGTGCCGGGAATTATTATGCAGTCTACAATGAAAGAAAGCCGGTGACGCTTCATGGTGTGGATTCGACAGTTGAAGCGATTGAACCTTCAGAAATCAGTTCATATGCAGATGGATATCCTTCAGGGGAAGAAGCAATAAATGGTTTTCCGATAACTATGGAATTCGGTGATTTTCAAACTATTGCCTTAACTGGTGAAAGTGTTGAAGTTCCGGATTTGAATGGAAAACTGATAATAAAAAATCCAGGAGAGGTAGTTAAAGATGTATCGGATACTATTCCCGGATCGGATTATAAAATCAGATTTGCTGGTTGGTGGGATGATAAGAATAATTCAGGACGTGAATTTTTAATAAGTAAAGGATTGATTAAGCCCCATTATACTGTCAGATTGGAACGTGAAATCAGGTTTGATAGGCATGTAAATCCTGATGAAGTTTTTCCAGATGAAATGAACAAATTGGATGCAGTAAGTCTTACCGGGATAGAAATACCTTCTGTTACACCTTGGGTACCATATTCCTATAAAGGGGTTAGTTTAACAGCAAAAGATTATATTTCGGCACCTTCAGATAAAATTACTGATGGATGGAAATTTGTCGGCTGGTATTTGGATAACAGTATTTCTCTTGGGAATGCATTAATTCTAAACTATGCATTTGATAATTTCAAACCTTTTAAATTATCTGCGCATTATTATCCAACAGTTTATATAGAGGGAATTCCGACATATGATGAAACTGAAAGGGTAAGTTATTATGGAATTCAGGTTTTCTCTGTTCCTTCAAATATTAAAACAGTTTTTACAGGAATCAGCAAAATACCAGTGGATTACGATTCGACAAAACAGATAAATTTGGTTGTAAACAATATTAAACAGACTAATTCAAATTGGAATGTCACAAATTCGCTTGCTGATTTACCAAATGTAAGATTTTCTTTTAATAGTTGGGATAATGGAGAAGTTTCTGTAAATATATCCAGTGAAATGGAACCAGTGGAACGTAAAGTTTATCTGGACAAGGAATTCAAGATTCAAATAGAGAAAACACCTGATAATGTTCCGATTACCTATGAAACGGAATGGGAAAAATTTGGTAATTCAAAGAACTTATCCATACCTGTTGATATCATTCCGGAAGACAGTTCCACAAAATGCTATCTTTTAAAAAGTTTTAAAATAGATGGAGTGGAAAAGTATGATGATAAAAAGGAAAATTTTGAAGTGGAACTCACATATATTACCTCTCCGCATTTAATAGAAATAGAATATACCATTTATGATAAGGGTTTAATAAACAAGAAAAAATACAAATTCAAGGATCCAAAACGAAAGTTTATATTCACTCCATAGAGATAGATGATATAATCATTGTTATAATAACGAATAAAAGGAAGTGGATATGAAAGAAATAGCCAGAGGAAGGACTGCTAAAGTCTATTTAATAGATGATGATAGGATTCTGAAACTATTTGAGCAATGGGTTCCTGAAAGTGATGCTCAAAGGGAATACGATATAAGCAGTTATATTTATTCAAATGGTATCAGAGCGCCTCAGCCATTTGGGATTGTTAAAAAGGATAATCTTTTGGGGATTGAATTCGAGTATGTAAAGGGAGTATCTATGCTCGAATTTATGTCAAAAAAACCTTTTGATATTCTCAAATTGGCAAAAAATCTTGCAGAAGCACAATTTGAGATAAATAAGCTGGTGTTGAGCAGTGAAGAATTAGGGTTAATGCCTTCTTATAAAAAGAAACTTGAAAATCATATAAAAAGATCCCATTTCTCGGAAAAAGAAAAGAAAAAGTTAACGCTTCTCCTTGAAAAAACAGAGGATAAATATAATTTATGCCATGGTGATTTTCATCCGGATAATGTTCTTATAAACGATGAGGGATATTATGTTATTGACTGGCTTAATTGTAACTACTGTGACCCTCTGTTCGATGTTTCAAGAACAAAATTGCTTCTGAGTTTCGGTACATTACCTGAAGGTACGCGAATACTTAAAAATCTTGTTTTCTCGATTGTCAGAAAAATATTTATGAGACAGTATTTATCTCATTATATTAAATTGTCGGGAATAAAAAAATCCCAGCTTAAAAAATATGATGTTTTAAATTCTGTATTTCGATTGAGTGAAAACGTTCCGGAAAAAGAAAAAGTGAAATTTAAGGATATAATTAAAACTTATCTTGAAGGATGATTTATAGTATTGCATTATTTCCCAAGAAAAACTGTTACTGTGGAATTGTCTGTTGTATCCGTTGAATTCTGTAGATGGAAATATATTTTTTTTATATCTATGTTTTTATCCTTGTCCACTTTTATATCATAGATATCAGGTTCTTTACACTGATGCGGGTAAATTCTTTTTGAATCGTAATCGTCATAAAATTCAATAGCTATCAAGTCTTTTTTATTTGTTTTGTCAAAGAATATTGATTTGAGTTTTTCTGCATCAGTTGCAACACTGTATGATAAAGCTTTTTTCTGAAGGAAAAAAACATACTCATTACCTGAAATGTACTTTATCTGATTGCTGCTGTTATTTAATAATGATGAAACCTGAAATCCTATAAGCAACATGAGTATAGTAGCTAAAATAAGAGAAACCATGGCTTCAATTAATGTAAACCCACTTCTTTTTTTCATCAGAATACCTCTATTAATCCCTGTAGAATTATCTGTAAGTCTTTTTCATCTGTAGGTGTCCCCTGTGGAGGTTCAAAACCTTCCATAAACCTGGGATCATGTATATAGTTTTTATCGTAACCTGATGTGGTTGCTGTTTTTTGATAATATACTTCAGCACCTGTATACCAGCCATAATATCCTTGTATGAATTTTGCCTTTTCCAACAGATTATCAGGTGTGGTGTATAAAAGCTTCCATTCACCCCACCAGGAATCCCAACCGGAATAATATTTGTTGCGTCCGTAAAGTTTTCCTTCTGTAAAATCATAATCGTCATATATGTAATTTTCATACAAGAGAATTTTTTCAGTGCCGAATGTACCTACCGGGCCCCGTGTTTTCTGCATAATAGAACCAAAAATTGTCAATTGACCTTTTGGGCCTATTCTGTCATGGTTATAAACTGAGACTTTATTTTCGAAAGAATAAAGCGAGGCAAAAATTTTCTGGTTTGTCTTTGCTCCATCCTGATCAGATCCTATAAGTAGCGAATTCTGTGCAATTATATTTATCATTCCAACTGCATTGCCATCATTTTTTACGAATTCACTTACTTGTGTGTTGGTTTCTTCAAGCCATTCAGCCGTTATTTCGGGATTCAGTTTTTCTTTTACTTCTATTGGTATCAGATTATCTTCAACGTAAATATTCTTTTTACTGTGAATAGTTAATTTTCCATCATAGAAACATACTCCATCTGAACTTCCACCCTCAAAATCTCCTATATAGACATTTGAATCGAAACTCAGAAAACCAGAAAAAGGAATATTTTTTGTTTCAGTTATTAATGTATTTCTGTCGAATAATTTGAAAATAGCGTTGTCCGTCGGTATAGCAGTATAATATATTTCAAGTCTGTATCGTGGACGATTGTTTCTCTTAATTTTAATTTTTCCTTTTTCGAAATCAACATATACATTGCCGGAAAAATAATCATCTGTAGCACTTAAAATTAATGGCGTGAATTTTGACATGATATCCGAAGATGTTGAGGCAGAATATTCCGGATAGGTATTGAAATTCATTACAGTATCATCTCTGTGAGAAGGAAGTATTTTATCGAAATATAAACCTTTTTTTAGCCGGTCGGCATAGTTGTTTTTAATCTGATTGAAAGAATCTGTATAACCGCTGAGAGGATTTGTGGGTGGGTTTCCATTAAAAATTGGTGAAGAGTTTTCATCATAATATTCAATATCTCCTCCATAATAGACTGTACCGTTGAATTGGGGATGTCCAGCTATATGAAGTGTACCAAGTGTGCAAAGTGGTCCGGTTATTATATCTCCGTCGTTAAACCATATTTCCGGCTCGTTTTCAGTAAAATAAAGAAACTTGTTATATGCAGATTTCTGGATTAATGCTATTCCATACATTTTTACAAATGAATCTTTCTTAATTTCTACTTCAAGTTTGTTTACAAGAGCGGCTTTGTAATTGTTTCCTTTAATCTTTATAAGTACTGATTCTGCCGAACTTATCTCTGGAAATGCATTAAGATAAGAATTTAACTGTTTATAAATTTCATTTTCTTTAGAAGGTAAAGCTTTATCTTCATCGTTTTTCTTATACCTCAGAATTGTGTTGTAATTATTTTTATCTACTTTGTTTAAGATGTTTTCCCATTGACTTTTGAAAACCGAACTATTTGTTTTATTCTTAAAATCATTGAAAAATGTTTCAAATCCATTCAGAGTTTGTGTGTTTTTCCATAAATCATCAGGAAATCCTGATTCTCCGTTTAAAATGCATATTACTCTGGACAAAGAAAGCTGATGATAATTTGAGAGTATTGATTTTGTGTCAAAATTATTTTTTACAAAACTTATTTCCTGATTATTTATTTCCAATAAGTTTATACCAACGGTGAACAGTATAAATGCAACTACGAAAGATATCATGATTATCGGTAAAATTGCGGCTTTGCGTTTTTTCATGAAGACTCCTAATTCTGTGTAGTGTATTTGGCGGTTTTATTTATATGGAAATTTCCTTTAGAAAAAACGAACGATGCCACTATTGATCGGTTTTTCACGTCGTACGAAAAATTAACATCCTTAAGCGTCTCATCTTCAAGTTTCCAGCCTGAATTACTTCCGTCAATTTTCATAGACAGCTGATTTTTTATGGAATCAAAAAGCACTTCTATAGTTGAGTTTTGCGGGTTTAAATCATCAGATATTTTTTTCGAAGGGAAAGAAATATAATTATTCTTTACAACAGGTTTTTCATCGTCGCTGAAATAATAATTTGAAAATATGTTTTCGAGGTTATAACTGACTTTTTCATAAATCGCAGTAGTTTTTATCGAGAAGTTTATCCTGTCCATTGACTTGAAAATGAAAAACAAAAGGTAAAATACAATGGCAGAAACGATTAACATGACAAACATTACCGATAACACCTCTGGTATGGTGAAAGCATTTCTCTTCTTCATTATTAGTTATATCTCCGGTTTCGTTTAGAAGTTTTTCAAACAGATTGTTAACGTACAATCTACTATCAAATTATATCACAGCGGTTAAAATAAGCTGTTTTTAACCACAATGTTGCTGTTATAAAATAACAATATATTATTATTAAAAAGTTCAGATATAGTTTTACGGGTATCTGTATATTTGATAATTCATCTACTGGAAGCATATGTTAAAAAATAATATAAAAAATATACGGTGTTCAGTAAAAATGATAATAAATATTTATAAAAAAAAACAATAAAAATTAGTTATGCCCCATGATACAATATGCAAGACCCGATTAGCTTTTTCCACATAATAAAAATCCGGACTTAAGTCCGGATTTTTTGATCTTAAATTATATTTTAAAAAAGACAAGTTTTGCGCCTATCTTTTTGAATTCAGATGCGGCTTAATAAATTCTTTTTGTTAATAAAACATCTCCCTTTGACATTAAGTTCGTTTCTATTAAAGCTGCAGGAGTCTTTTTTTCGACCATTCTCATATTTACACCTCCTTTATACCCTTCTGCTGAATACATCGAAATACATATTGATAAGTTCTCTGTTTACGTCTTTTTCTTTCTTATCTTTTCTTTCGAACATTTTTAACACCTCCTTTTTCATTTTACAAGTATATTTTATATTGTAGGGTGAAGCCTATGTCAACATGGTAATCTTTGGAAAAAATGTAAACAATTATATAAAACAGGAGTGTACTGGTTATATTGAATAGTGAAATTAAAATGTTTTTTTATTCAGAGTTGGAAATGTTATAAATGGCGGTTTGTGGAGAAGATGAAGTTTATTATCTGAAATGAAGTTTTTATAATGGAGTATACTCCATGGTAAAAATAATTAATAAATAATAAAAAAATAAAAATGATATATAATATGCATGTGGAATTATGAGGAGGATATTATGTTTATTGAAACAGAAAGGTTAGCTATGATCCCGATGGATAAAGAAATGCTTGAAATATACAGAAAAAACTATAAAGCATTTCTTGAGAAATATGGTTATTTAAGTGAAAAAGAGTGTATAGAAGACTATTTTAAGAAAATACTTAAGATTAAAATTGACAATATTAAGAGTGAACCTGAAATGTGGCTTTATAATAATTACTGGTTGTTTTATAATAAGACAAACAGGATGGAAATAGGGATGGTTGGTTTTAAAGGTAAAAAAGATATGAAAGGAAGAATGGAAGTTGGTTATGGAATAGATAGAAAGTTTTTTGGTAAAGGGTATATGACGGAAGCTTTAGAAGGATTCTGTAAATGGAATTTATCAAATCTGGATATAAATGGTATTTGTGCTTCTGTGAACAAAGATAATATTGCTTCTATAAGGGTGTTGGAAAAAAATGGATTTAAAATGTATGAAGAAGACGAAAAGTTTTTTTGGTATGAACTTTTAAGGTCTTGAAATTTGGAGGTAAAAATGAAAAAAAATGTATTTGTTGCGATGTTGATGATGATAGTTTTATCGGCATTATTTTTATCGAGTTGTGATTCTTTAAGTGTTACTGAAGAACAATCGATAAATTTTAAAATCGGTCAGGAAAGAAGTTTGAATGTTAAAACCAAAAATGGAAGTATTAATGTAAACGGTTGGGATAAAGATTATATTTCTATTGAAGCTATCAAGAAGGTTAGTGGAGTGGCAGGAGAAGATGAGTTGAGAAAGCTTCTTGATCAGGTGGAAATAATAACAATAGCCAATGGAGTCAATGCTTCGGTCATAGTTGAATTTCCAGATGAAATAAATGGTTTTTTCAACGGCGGGTTTTCATTCGGGGCTTCTTTAGACATGTATGTCCCAAATCAGTTTAAAAATTCGGATTTAAAAAGTTCAAATGGCAGAATCGAAATTAATGATATCGATTCGAACATTTATGCGGATACAAGCAATGGCAGAATCAGATTATACAATGTTAGCGGTAATATAAGCCTGGATACTTCAAATGGTTCTGTAGATCTGGATAGGGTAGTATTCAAAGATGGAAGAAATGTGGTTGACACAAGTAATGGGAATATATCCGGTGATTTTACATTACCCGAAAATGGATCTGTTGATTTTGATACCAGCAACGGTAGAATTGATGTGGAAATTCCATCAGATTCAAAGGCTAATCTTGATGCCGATACTTCAAACGGAAACATAAATATCAACGGAATTATGATGAACATAACCCATGAATCAAAAAGTGATATGTCTGCAGATTTGAACGGCGGAGGAATTTATTTCAGATTGAAGAGTTCGAATGGAAATATAAGCGTAACTGGAAGATAGTTAAAAATCACAAAAAAAAACTCCCTTAAACGGGAGTTTTTTTCTTGTTTCTTAATAACTTTTCAGTACATAGGAAGACAACAGCCATACTGAAAAGAATGGTATATGGAAAAAGGTTCATAGTTGTATTTCTCAGCAGCATTCCAACTAAAGGTGGCATAAATGCTATTCCTATATAACCAAATCCCAGCTGAAATCCTATAGCGGCTTGTGAATTTTTTGCTCCGAAGTTTTTAGGTGTTTCATGAATCATAGACGGGAATATGGGAGAAAAACCAAATCCTATCATCAAAAGTGCTATTAAAGTCATATAATCAGGTAGAGGCAGCATCATCAAGAGAATACCAGCTAATGATATTGAAATTCCTAACCTTATCATCTGTGTATTAGATAATTTAAAAGATATAAACCCGGATAAAAATCTTCCTGCTGTGATTCCTCCATAATAAAGGGAAATCCAGGTTGCAGCTATATCCATGGGAATGTTTTTTGCCTGAATTAAGAAACTGCTTCCCCATAACCCTACACATATTTCAGCAGTTGTATAAAAAAAGAATGTCAGTATTCCATAAATTATTCCCTTTACATTGAATACACTTATTTTTTCTTGGGATTTATGTGCCACTTCTACTTCACAGTTGTATCCGGGTTGACTTTTATGCTTTTTCCATAATGGCAGTGTCAGAAGTAAAACTACTGCAAGGAAAATCTGAATGGCTGCGACTGCAGAATAACCTGGACGCCATTCTGAATTGTTTGAAAGGCTTCCCGCTATTATAAGAGGGCCTACTGTTGCGCCTACTCCCCAAAAAGAGTGGAGCCAGTTCATATGATGTGCTTTAAAATGTAAAGCAACATAGTTATTTAAAGCAGTGTCTACTGAACCAGCACCAAAACCAAGTGGAACTGAAAGAATTAGTATCCATATAAAAGAAGGTGAAAGTGAAAATCCCAGTAAAGCGAAACCCGTTAATGCGCAACTGATCATAGTTACTTTTCCAGTGCCCAGTTTTTTTATTATAATACCGCTTAAAAAACTGGAGGTAACTGTACTTAAAACCGATGGTATTAATATTAAACCGGCAGCATCTAGGGGAAGATCCCACTCCATACGTATTGCAGGCCATGCCACTCCAAAAAGAGCATCCGGTAAACCGAGGCTGATAAATGCCAGATAAATAAGAACGAGTAAAAAAATAGTTACCATATTTTCTCCTTTGAAAAGAATTTAAATTTCTATAATTTTAATATTGCATGCGAGTTTTTCGAGAGCGAGTGTAATCAGGCCATTTACATAACTTTCATGATAATCTTTTTCCAATATCAGAATTGGTATGTGTTTTTCCGGAAGATGAAGTCTGACTTTTTTCTCAATGGAGTTGTATATGGAATCTGTGAATTTTGGACCTGATATTACAATGATTTTCGGATTAACTATGCAATCTATTGAAATGATAATATTTGAAACGTACTGAGCAAACAAATCCCTGTTTTTCCATTCCATTTTCTCTTCGTCAATTTCATTTTTATCCGGAAGAAAAGATACTTCTCCTGCGAAATTAGTATACCCATAATGTATTTTTCCATTTATTATCAAACCGGAACCGGGAAAAATATCTGAAGGAAAATAAACATATACTATGCTGTCTTTTTCTGAAAGGTTCTTTTTATTGTAATAACCCAAAGCAGCGCAGTTTATATCATTTTCTATGACGATCTCAATATCGTATTTTTTCTTTAAATGTTCGAAAAGATTCAATTCACTTAGAATATCGTTTTCGCTGATTATGTATTCATCAAACTTATTCTGGAATTCTTCTGAGAAATTTAAATTTTTAAGTACATCGGAACAATGAGCTCTTTCTATTATTCCATCTTTTACTATTCCGGGTATGCCAAAACTTATAACTTTTATCTGAGGGTATTTATCGTACAGAAATTCAATCAGTTTATCCAATTCCGCGATTTTTATACTCTGATGCTTTATAAACTTCTCGTCTATTATTTCTCCCAGAAGGTCTGAAACAGAATAGAATAATTCAGTGGAGTTGAACTCTATTTTTATATAAAGACTCAATACATAAGAGAAATTCTTATTGTAAACAAATTGCCTTGAAGGCCTTCCTCCGGTTGATTCCGCGTGGTCAATTTCAAGAACTTCTCCGGTTATGAGTAATTCTCTGAGTATGTTACCACATGTTGCCACACTCAAACCTGTGGAATTTGAAATGTCATTTTTCGTTGCAGATTCTCTACTCTTCAATGCATTTTTAACAAGTTCCATATTTAATTCTTTCAATGTTATAGATGTTGCCATCAAATCACCTAACTTATGATAAGTGTTATCGTAAGTCTTATTATAAATGATGTTTTTTGTTTTGTCAATAAAAAAACCGCAATTTAACAATCGCGGTTTTTCAGGAAAACATTATAAATATCATCTTATGATAACTGTTTTTCAGTTTCTGATAATCCGATAATGAAGATAAAAGAAAGCTTTTTGAAAGATACTAAAAAATTCCGAATAAAATAAAGAAGTAAAACGGACACAGAAAACATCAAAAGCAGGTTATAATCTACAAAACATCACCCAATTTCAATAAAACAACTTTCGTTTTCCTGTCAATATTTTTATCTATTCTTTCAAAATCATCATCTGATTTTTTAAGTATTCTTCGAAGTTTTTTGTCAAGATTTCTGATACATTTTCTCATTTCCTGTTTCAAAATAACCCCACCTACTTTTCCTGAATAATCGAAAACAAACAGAGTAATAATCAATCTAAGAACTAAGACGTAAAGTGATGGGGTTTATTTCAGTTTATTCTATTGGATTTGAAATTTCATTAAAAAAAGCGATTTCTTTTAATTCTTTTCTGGCGGTTGGCTTTGTTGAATGATTTTCATCTATATACCCAAAAGGTATTATGGAAACTATTTCCCAATGTAAGGGTATGTTTACCAGTTTTCTTATATCTCTTTTACTACAGGACATAACCCATACGCCACCGAGGCCGAGACCATGTATTGCCAGTAACATATTTTGAATTGCGGCAGCTGTGTCAAGTTTATAACATAGATCTTCCTCGTCATATTTCTCCCAGGTATCATGTGGGTTTGCACATGCTATGATTACGGCGGGTGCTGATTCTACACAATCCTGGTGAAAATACGGATCAAAGAGCCTGATTTTCTCACGATCAGTCACAACTATGAATTTATAAGGTTGCCTGTTTCCCCCAGAAGGTGCCCTTAAACCGGCATATACAATTTTTCTGATGAGTTCTTCTGGTATTTCTTTAGCCTGAAATTTTCTTATACTTTTTCGTGTTTCAATTGCTTCAAAAATATCCAAAATAATACCTCCAGTTAACGTGAAATTTTAAATTCATCGAGTATTTTAAATTCTTCGACATAGCATTCTTCACAAAGTGGTTCAGTCATTTTTTCAAAAGCCTTAATAGTGATTTTCATTTCTCTTGTAACTGTGTTTACATTTATCACAGCATAATGATAATACCCGAGAATTGTTTTAACTGTCCATGGGTAGAAGTCAGGTCCTGTTTCATTATCCAGTTTTGCCCCACCGCCACCGGTTGTAATATATTCGATACCATTTCTTGAGAAATGCTCGTATGCATGAATGTGGCCATTCATAACCAGATCTACTCCATATTTTTCAAAGAGCCCACGCCAGGCTTTCTCATTTTCAGTAAGACTTCTCGGAACATTGTTGTTATTTGTCCAGAATGGATGATGATAGTACACGATGGTGAAGGCATTATCTTCAAATTCCTGAAGTTTTTCTATAAGCCACTGAGTTTGCTGATCGTTAAGACTTTTTATAGTTAAAATATTAGAATCAAGAGAGATAAAACCAACATCCCCGATCTCATATGCATACCATCGCTCGCCAAAATCTCCACCACCATCATCTGGTAAATCAAATGCTTCATAATAATTACTTGCATTTCTTTCATGATTTCCAAGTGTTGGGTAAGTCGGTATATGTGATTGGAATTTTTTATGTGAATCAAAGAATTGATTCCACATATCAACATTAGGCCCATCTTCCGTTAAATCACCACTGTGAGTTATTATAAGAGGATTTTCCATATAAATAAGTTCTGATTTATCTCTTTGTCTGTTATAGAATAATTGCGTATCGGAATGGTTTACAAATGTGAATTCAGTCAACTCTTCAGGCAAAGTTCTGAGCCATAAGTTTTCAGTCCTTATGGGAACTGAATGTTCATCAAGAGTTTTAACTATATAGAAGTATTCTTTTCCAGCATCAAGTCCGTTTAATTCCACATGATGAAGGTTTCTGATTTTACCGCTCGAAAAAGAATTTATATATTTCAAATCTGAATCGTATATTATTACTTCGGAATCTGAAGGGATTAAAAGTTTAAAGTTCACTATAACGGTATTTTCCGTCAGATCTGTAATATATGGATACCACAAAAATGCATTTTCATCTGGTGATGAAATAATCAGGTCATTACCATTTTGCGAAATTAACTCATAAGGAGATTTATCAACAGAAATAACATATGAATCATCTGGCAGGTAAAAATCATAATCTCCGTTTATATCCGTATAACAGATTGCATTGAGTTGTATTCCATTTTCTTCATATGCCATAACGGGAATATCGGCCATAGGTTTATTATCATTTTCATTTAAGACTTGTCCACTGATTTTTTCATAATTTATATTATATTTTTCATACAGATTTTTTTGAAGTGATGAAGAATTCTTATCGATGTAAATCTTATTTCTGAAAGAGATTTTTTCTCCCGGAAGGAATTCAGGAGTATCGTAATATATTATACTGTACCCGGATTTTGCAATCGCTTTTTTAACTTTAGATTCGGGTATTATGAGCAATGAAGAATCATTATATTGAACCAGTGTGAAAAAATTCCTTTCCATTCTGGACTGCAGTAAATCTGGTATTACTGAAGAATAATCTGTGAACAGTCTTATAGTATCTTTTATTCCCTCATCTGATTTGTTTTCCAGTTCGCAAATTTGAGTTATATAATCTGCATCGGGCTTCAATATGTATCTGTCGGTGATTATAATATGTTCCTTTTCCCTGAAACAGTTTTTCGTGATACGGATTTCCTTTGATAAATCTTCATTTTCCAGTATGTTGATTTTTTTTGAAGTAACATCAAAATTATTGACAAAAAAATCCAGTCTTTTTAAATAATCAATATTTACTGAGTCGTTGTCAGAGAATTTTACATACCCCTGCAAATTTAACCCCACTTCTATTTTTTCATTTGATATTGTATATTCGTATGTCGATCCTAATACAGTTGCTGATACTATGAGAATTAAAAATAAAAGTATTGGATAATAAGTTTTTTTTAACATGTTCCCCTCCTCCTTTTTTGAAATAATACCATATGGTAATGCATAATAGAACAGTTATATAAATCTGGTATAAACTGAATTTGTTCTTTTGTCACAGTAATCTTATTTTTTTGTCTAATTGAATAGATATGAAAGAATGGAGGGTTAAATGAAGAAAAAAGTCGATTCAGAAATTATAAATGCCGCTGTGTCTGGAGACAGAAAATCTCTTGAATATTTACTGGATAGTGTGAAAGATTTAGTTTTTAATCTGTCATTGAGAATGCTTGGGAAAGTGTCGGATGCAGAAGATGCATCACAGGAAATATACATAAAGATAATAACGAATCTTTCCGCATTCAGAAACGAAAGTAAATTTTCTACTTGGGTGTACAGACTCAGTGTAAACCATCTTATAAACTACAAAAAGTCTTTTTTTTACAGATTTAATTATCAAATAGTTGAATTCAAAGAAGATTGGGAGAGATTCAGAATTTCAAAAGGAGAATATGAAAATGACTATGATAAAGAAATGTATGCCGAAGAGCTAAAAAAATCATGTACAAATACGATGCTGCAATTCCTTAAACCGGAACAAAGATGTATTTATATTTTGGGAAACATGTTTAAACTTAAAAGTTCGCTTGCCTCAGAAATACTCGGGATAACTCCTGAAAATTATAGAAAGAAACTTTCAAGAATAAGAAAGAAAGTGAGTGATAATATTCTTAATTACTGTGGATTGGAAGGGAACAATAATTGCCGCTGTAATGAAAGGGTTTCGTATGCTGTCAAGAATAAGAGATTGCATCCTCACAATCTGGAATATATCAATCTGGAAGAAATAGAAGAATCATATTTAAATAAATTCATTAAAAGTATGGAAGTTATGGAAGAATATTCAGACGTTTTTTCAAAACTGCCATTTTATAAATCGAAAGTCGGTAGCAGGCGATTTATTGAGGGAATTATTTCTTCACAGGACATGAAGTTTATCACAGATAAATATAAATAAAATTGGAGGTTATAAATTGAAAGTAGTGTATTTATTGCTGACGGGTGTTGTGGTGGCTGGAATTGATGTGTTTCCCATGTTTAAAAAAAGACTTGACCGATTTTCTATATGGTCGGCAATTATTTTTCATATGATTATGCCTTTTATTGTGTATTCCATGTATTTAGAAATACCCTGGGTTTTAAAAGGTGGTATTGTTTATTTTGCTTGCTCAATTCCAATTTCAATACTTGTATTAAAAGAAGATAAAAATGCTTTTAGGATTATAATGATGACTTCTGCCGTTTTGGGATGCTTCGTGGGGTATTTATGCGGATTTGTGTACAATTTATGATTAATTAAAAACAGGGCATGGAATTCCATGCCCTGAATAGTCTATTTTACGGGTATGTATATATACATAATCGAATCTTCGCTGTCAAATTTAAATTCTTCGCCATATAGTTCAAAATCTGCTGCAGGCTCCAGAATCAAATTGTTCTCAGGTATATATTCTCCATAAATCTTGTTATAAGTATTTCCCAGATTTTCTGTAGATCCCATATGTTTAAATCTTGCATATTTTTGTGCGGGTATTTCTTTCGCAACCATGCCTTCAGGAACCTGATCTGCATTTGATACCTCACAACAGCAGATGTACTCGAATTTATCAGAAGATTCATGGTCAAAATTCTCAACGTATTCGCAGACTCCTAAAACATAATTTGAAATCCTATTCTGAATTTCATTATACCTTTTATTAAATTCATCCCATGCTCTGGGGATTTCACCGTTTTTGTTGTTGCTGAAGCATCTGATACCTATTATTTTAAAAGATTCCTTATTTATAATATCCGGTTGCATAATTTCTCCTCCTGTTATTTTTTTTTGCATTGCATATTCTATGACATTTTCCAATCTGTTCAATGACTTTTTAAGAAATGGCCCATTCTTCCTTATTTTTCCAGGTGTAATACCAAAATATTTTTTAAAAGCTCTGGTAAATGATTCCTGGCTTTCGAATCCACATTCGACAGACACTTCGAGAATGTTATTATAGTGATTTTCAAGTAATAAAAGAGATTTATGAAATTGTTTCAACATAACATATTCTTTCACTGAATAACCTGTGTATGATTTGAAAATTCTATGAAAATGATATCTTGAAAATCCCACAAATTCCGACACTTCCATTAAAGATACGCCATTATGATAATTTAAATCAATAAAACAGATTGCATTTTGTACAAAATTATTTTTTTTCATATATGATCAACTCCGAAGTATAATTAATTATAGTACATAAAAAGATATGTTTTTTGACATTTTGTGCTTAAAAAAGAAGGTTCTCCTACAGTATAGTGGGTAAAGAGTGTTATCTACGCAAAAATCAAGTGCGGGATTGCCTTCGGTGCGTTAAAATACAAACGCATAACGCACTAAAAAACAGCGCTACCTCTGGATGACCAGTTGTGAAAATTTTTGTGCTTTGTACCGTCTATTGTCATTCAGAATGAACCCTGGGATTTTTTTATCTCAGGGTGAAATGAAGAATCCCGGGTTTTAGTTTTTTGTTTTATACTTAACCTTTCATTTATCTAATATATTTTACCCACTGTAAATAAAAGAGAACCAAAAAGAATTTATTTATCCGATAATTGTACAAAATGTCTGATTTTATATATCAGTTGTATATTTTTTATTTTGTTAATGATAAAATATATTAAACGTTTTCTGGGGGTGGAATATGTTAATTAAAAATGCCAAATGTTGGGATGTCGTCAAAAGAGAGTATTTTAAAACTGATATTCGCATTTCAAATGGAAAAATAGTAAGAATGGCCAGTGGGCAGCCTGTTTACCAGGACACCGAATATTATAACTTAGACGGAAAATTTGTTTACCCTTCTTTTATCGACAGCCATATGCATTTACTGGGTGTCGGCGAAACACTTGTAAATCCGGTTTTAAACGAAGTTAAATCCAAAGAGGAACTTTCAGAGATAATAAAAAATATCGAAGAGGAAATAATAGTACTGAATGGATGGAATGAAGATGTACTTGGATTTTGCCCGGATAGAAAATATCTGGATGAGATAATTAATGACAGACCTGTTGTTCTTATCAGAAGATGTTATCATATGGCTTCTGTCAACACAAAAGCTGTTGAGTACTTTAAACTGGATAAATACGATGGAGTCGATGAAACAGATATAGAAAACGGATTTATAAAAGAAAATGTACTTTCTGTAATTCACTCCGGTATGCCGGATATGAAATTAAAAAGAATCAAGGAACTTCTGAGTGTTTCTGCAAATCATTTGAAATCTTATGGTATTTCTTCAGTACATTCCGATGATTTTCATTCGATGTCTTTTGAAGATTTGATGAAATTTGGTAAGGAGAATACCGAAATAAGAATTTTTGAAAAGATAAATCCTGGAAATCATAAAAAAATTGATAAGTTTTTAGAAAATTATGCCCGAGATTTTGATGATTATTCGGAATTCTGGAGTATGAAATCGTTGAAATTATTTATGGATGGTTCTTTGGGTGCGAGAACCGCATTCCTGACTTCTCCGTATGTCGGGGATACAGAAAATTATGGGGTACCTCTGATGAGTGAGGCGGAACTCACGGGTATTATAAAAAAAGCACAGAAGAAAAAAATTGCGGTGATGATTCATTGTATAGGTGATGCAGCTCTGGAAATATGTTTAAATGCTTTTGAAAAAACAATTGAATCTGGTAATCCGTTAAGACACAGATTGATTCATGTTCAAATGGCTTCTGAAAAACAACTCGAAAGAATAAAGAAACTTGGTTTATATTTAAGCGTTCAACCGGTGTTTTATGATTCGGATTTTAAACTTGCCTCTGAAATCCTTGGCGAAGAAAGATTGAGAGAAATTGGTTACCCTTTTGACAAGATGAATGAAATGGATATTGAATTTTCTTTATCCACAGACGCTCCGGTGGAACATATTAATCCCTTTATCAATTTATCATCTACGATGAGATTCATGCCATTGGAAGAAGCATTTTATCGATATACTTATTCGGCTGCAAAAGCTGAAGGAAGCGAAAAATTCAAGGGTAAAATAGCCGAAGGATGTTTTGCGGACATGTTTGTTTCTGATAGAGATTTATTTTCTTTAAACACTGAAGAACTCAGAGATTTTATACCTGAGAAGGTTTTGTTTGACGGAAAGTGGTTTGAAAAACCTGAATAAGAATATTAAAAATATGTTCATTTTTAAAATGCGTGGAATTGTATTTTAATAATGTTTGTACTATAATGATATATGCTAAAATTGTTATGTATGATAATCTTTGTCCATAATAAAGTCATGTAAATTTTCCATACGTCATTTTCTGAGAATGACCATTTTGTCTTTCATCAGAATTTTTACATATATTTCGGGAGGATGATTTATGAAAAAGTATCTATTTTTTATCTTATTTTTTTCTTTAGCGTTTATGAGTTTTGCAGACAATATCCAGTTTAATCCAATTCCGAACAACCCCCAGATATTCAGAAATAATTGGGATAATACTTTGGGACTGGATATGCCCACATACGGTTTTACTCAATTCGATGATTTTGGCAGAATTACAGGTGTAAATGGTCCGAATATATTTCTGGGTTATTCCTGGAAAAATTATTTCAATCCTGTCGTGCTTGATTCCTGGAATCCATACTGGGCATTCGGAACCGTCGTGTTGATTGTTCCATATATTTATATAGGGGCAGACTATATATGGGAAAATGGTTACTTCTTCGGAGCATCCATCGGTCTTGGTGGTACTTTTGTCGGAATATATTTTGGAAAATACTTCTGATTTTTCTTACTTATTTAAATCATTACTTTTTAAATAATTAATACTATGATAAAATATATGCAGAGAGTTTAACAACCTTTCTGCATATCTTTCTTTTGTATAAGTATCTTTTTAATGGTTATTATCTAACATCATTTTCGTCTTAAAGTAAAAAGGGGGCGATAATCGTGAAAAATTCGATAATCAGAATAAATACTTCAGATAACGCGGAGCTTCAGGGAATATTATATGAACCGGAAAAAAGTAAAGAAATAATTTTTATTCATGTACATGGGTATGCCGGGAATTTTTATGAGAATCATTTTCTGGATTACTATTCGGGTTTTCTGACAAAAAACGATATAGCCTTTCTTTCATTCAACAACAGGGGACACGATTATATCAGCGATATACCTGTTCATAAAGAGAGCAGAATTGATTTTATTTCGGGTGGAAGTGCATACGAAAGGGTTTCCTGGATCAACAACGATATCGATGCGGCAGTGAATTATGCTCTTAAGCTTGGATACAAGGAAATATATTTACAGGGGCACAGTTTGGGATGCAACAAAGTATTTAAATATATAATCGATTCACGACACGATTTTATAAAGCAATGTGTGTTGCTGGCACCCTGTGATATCGTGAATTATGAAATTGAAACTGATGGTCGTGAAGTCTACGATAAAAAAGTTGAAATTGCAAAAAAACTATTTAACAATGGAAATGGCAGTTCACTTATCTCCAACAGTGAATACGGTGTTTATAAATGGGAAATGGTTTCTGCGGAGACTTTTTTAGACTTCAGGGAGGAAAATAACATCATTGACTATTTTAAATACAGGAAGGAAGGATGTAAATGCGAAGAATTCGATTCACTTTCAATACCCTTAACTGTAATCATAGGCAGTGAAGATGAATATATAAATGGAACAGACAAAGCTGAAAGATTTTTTAAAGACAACTATACTTATGACAAATTATCGGTAAATATAATAAAAGGTGCTATGCATAGTTTCTATGGATATGAAGCAGAAATAATGAAAATACTGGAAAAGAAGATAATCTAATTTACAGGAAAGGAATGAGTTATGAATATATTCGATAAATTGAGAAAAATAGCAGTTGAAAAGAGCAGGGAAATTCCAGCGGAAAAGTTTACCCTGAGAGGTATTTGGAACATAGATCTTTTTTATCAGCCCGATGTTTCTGAAAGGGTTTTTAACTACGATCTGATAGTCACACAGACTATGAAACAGGGATGTTGTTATGCTGCAAAAAAATTAAAAAATATTGATAAGGAATGGATTGGAAAAGATGCAAGGGAAATAATAACCGATAGCCATGACTTGAATATAGCCATTCTTGATGCTGTCTACTCTTCTCTTGATCCAAAACCCGATGAAATTCATCAAATAGAGGGTTTTTCCTTTGAGAAAGCAGAAAAAAGAGCGAAAATTGTTGTCGATGAAGTAGAAAGGGTTTTGGGTGGTAAAAAAGCAAAAATACTCAATATAGGAGTAATCGGTAAGATCCTGTCGGTACTGTCAGCAAGCGGCCATGAAGTTCATGCCACAGATCTGGATGAGGAAATAATCGGAAAGGTAATCGGGAATGTCCTGATAGAAGACGGGGCATTAAAAAATGACGAACTTATATCTAAATCAGATCTTATATTAATTACGGGAATGACACTCGCATCGGATTCTCTTGAGAAAATAATGGAACTGGCGAAAAAAAATGATGTGAAAGTGGTCATGTTCAATGAAACTGGTTGCTGGTTTGGCAGAGAATACTGTGATTCATTCGGTGTAGATTCTGTAATAGGTGAATCTTTTCCATTTTACATTTATGAGGGAAAAAGCACGATTCAAATTTTCAGAAAAAATGAGGTATGAATATATGAATATAAAGGGTTTTACTGAATGGAATCATTTTGAAGAAGTTTCAGGGAAACTTCTAATAGATGGATACGATATCGAAGAGCTTGTAAAGATATTTGATACTCCATGTTATTTCTACAGCAAGAAAAGTATATTTAAAATGTATGAAAATGTAAAAGATTGTTTTGATGACTTTGATATTCTGTATTCTTTCAAATCAAATCCTTCCATGGCGATTTGCAACGAATTGAAAAAAATGGGTGCCGGGGCAGATGTTGCTTCGGAAAATGAACTTAAATTGGCTATTAATATGGGGTTTGAGCCAAAAAAAATAATATATACCAGCCCTGCTAAATCACGTGAAAATATCGAATATGCGGTTGAATCAGAAATTCTCGCCATAAACGTGGAATCCATAAGAGAGCTTGAAATTCTGGAAGAAGTGGCAAAGGAAAAAGGAAAACGAATAAATGCAATATTACGTGTTAATCCAGGAAATGTGGGTCTTGATTTAAAAGAAGTAATGGCCGGAGAGGGAAGTAAGTTCGGAATGAGTATGGAAAAAATATTTGAGAGCAATGATAAATTTAATTCTCTTGAGAATGTCAAATTATGTGGTATTCACGTGTACACCGCCTCGCAGATTCTGGAAGAGGAAGTTATAGCCCAGAATTTTAAAAGAACTTTGGAATGTGCGATTTCCATTCAGCAGAATTGTGGTCTTGAAATGAAGTTAATTGATTTTGGGGCAGGGCTTGGTATTCCGAACGATATTTCTGAGAATTCTCTGGATTTGAAAAATCTGAAAAAATATATAAAAGATATTTTAAACGAGTATTCGGGATTATTAAGCGATACGGAATTCAAAGTTGAGCTTGGAAGATATCTTGTATCTGCCTCGGGCTTGTTTGTATCAAAAGTTCTGTATGTCAAAGGTAGCTATCTGATAATAGACGGAGGAATGAATAATTTTTTCAGACCTTTGTTTATGGGATTCAACCATCCAACTACAGTTTTGAACCGTATGAATAAGCCGGGGTCAAAAAAATATGATATCGGAGGGCCTATATGTTCTCCAATTGATGTAATCGCTGAAGAACTTCTTTTACCCGAAGCTTATCCTGGTGACCTTATAGGCTTTTTTAATGCGGGAGCTTATGGATGGAGCATGAGTTTACAGAATTTTCTGAGTTTTTCTTCCTGCAGGGAAATTATTATAGATAAAGAAAACGGAAACAGAATAATACGTGAAAAAAGTGATGTTGAAGATATCATGAGACTGCAGAGATTATAAAAAAAGCCTTCCGTAGAAGGCTTTTATTTTAATTCACATTAATTTCTGAATTGGTTTGATTTTCTTCAAGATCATCCGGAATATAACCTTTGAACTGAGCTCTGTACAGTTTTGCATAATGGCCATTGACAGAAATTAACTCTTCATGGGAACCTCTTTCGGTAATTCCATCTTTGCTTATAACTATTATTTCATCAGCATGCTTAATTGTGGATAATCTATGTGCGATTATTATGGATGTCCTGCCTATTGATAAATCTTCAAGCGATTTCTGTATTTTCATTTCTGTTTCGTTGTCTAGGGCCGATGTTGCCTCATCCAGTATGAGTATCGGGGGATTTTTCAAGAAAACTCTTGCAATTGAAATTCTCTGTTTCTGTCCTCCTGATAATTTTACTCCTCTTTCTCCAACGTAAGTATCGTATCCGTCTTCCAATGAAAGGATGAAATCGTGAATGTTAGCTTTCTTTGCAGCTTCAATAATTTCTTCATCAGCTGCATCGCCATTTCCATAACTTATATTGTCCCTTATGCTGCCAGCGAATAGGAAAACATCCTGCTGTACTATACCTATATTTTTTCTGAGAGAATTTAAGGTTATATCTTTTAATTCATTTTCATCTATGTATATATTTCCTTCCTGTATTTCATAAAATCTTGGTATCAAATGGCATAAAGTTGTTTTCCCTCCACCAGAGGGGCCTACAAGTGCTATTGTCTTTCCAGCAGTAACTTGAAAGGAAATATTATCAAGAATATTTTTCCCATCTTCATAAGAGAAACTTACATTATTAAAATTCACATTTCCTTTTACATTTTCTATATTTTTTGCATCTTCTTTATCAGCAATTTCAGGTTTAATATTCATGATTTCTATGAATCTTTCAAAACCTGCCATACCCGATTCAAACTGCTGTGTAAACTGCATAAGTCTTCTGATTGGCTGAAGGAATATATCTATATACAGGAAAAACGCGACAAGAGAGCCCAATGAAATATACTGTTTGTAATAAAAATATCCTCCTACTCCTAAAACACAGACTTTTAATATGTTTGAGAAGAAATTGATTCCAGAGGTCATTTCACCCATTGCTTTGAAAGCTGTTCCTCGTGATACTTTAAATTCTGTATTTCCTTCATTGAATTTTTCAATTTCAAATTCTTCATTTGTGAAAGACTGAGCAACCCTTATTCCTGAAATGCTGTTTTCAATTTGAGCATTTATATTTGCCATTTTTTTTCTGGTGTCTTTGAAAGCTTTTGCCATTTTTTTTCTTTTTTTAAGTCCGTACCACAGCATTACAGGGATGAAGGCAAAAACTATTAATGTCAGATATATGTTTGTACGCCCAAGTATTATAAATGCACCTATAAGTGTCACAAGTGAAAGGAAAAGGTCTTCCGGCCCATGATGGGCCAATTCAGTAACATCATTCAAATCATTAACGATACGTGACATTATTTTTCCTGTCCTGATTTTGTCGAAATAGCTGAATGACAATGTTTGAAGATGTGAGAAGATATCCTTTCTCATATCGTATTGCATTCTGACACCTAATACATGCCCCCAGTAATCTACGAAATAGTTTAAATATGCCCTTATGGCGAACAAACCTGCCAGAACACCAACGATTATCATCAGCATATTTAAATTGCTTTCGGGTATATATTTGTCGAGCGCATCTCTCGTAAGCTGAGGAAAGAGTAAATCAATTCCTGCCATTGAAAAGGCACAGATAAGGTCGAGTATAAATAAAACCTTATGCGGCCTGTAATAAGATATGAATTTCTTAAGCAAGTTATCAGCCTCCAGTTTTTATATTTTCTGTATACATTTTAATGCGAGGGAGAAAAGTAATTCTTTATGTGTATAAACTTTTCCAAAATTCCTCGAATCCCATTCTTTGCCACTTACATCATCACCAGTTGATAGTATCTGCCCAAATTTTATTTTCCTGAATTCAGATAATGCCATCAAGGCTGCGGCTTCCATTTCAACTACTATGCAACCCAGTCCTTTCATTTTTACAACTCTTTTTTCAGTTTCTCTGAAAAAAGCATCTGTAGTCCAGGTTTTACCAGTCATAAAATCAGCCTTTTCTTCTGTCAATACAGTTTCAATTATTTCTACAATTTCAGGAGAACAAGTTACTTCAGTGGAAGGAGGAAGATAATGGTAAGAAAATCCCTCATCCCTAACTGCGGAATCAAGAACAATAACTTTTCCTCTTGGAATCGATTTATCGAGAACCCCACAGGAACCGCAAGCTATTATTTTTTCTACGCCTTTTGCGATTAACTCTTCTGTAAATCCGCCAGCAGATGGTCCACCAAGACCTGGGTTGAAAATGCATATGGATTCATTGTTAACAATCATCTCATAAGCAGTCAGATGTCCCACTTCAGATTTTAAAACATGTAATTCCACAATTTTTCCTTTTTTCCTCAAATCATCTATGATTTCCTGATAAAAAATCAAAATGGCTTTTCTGGGAAAATTCTCTTCCCTTCTGTAAACTTTTACAGGTTCTATAACTGCGATGGGTTCGGGGTCATAATCAACAATTGGAATGTAACTTTCATCAGGCATGAAACTACCTCCTGTAAACTAATATGTAAGAAAAAGTAAGCTGTCAGAGAATAGTTATATCATTTATTTCTTTTAAATTCAAGAGAAAGTATTACGTAAAGCGAACAATATTGGAAAAGAATCTTTAAGTGAAAAGTGAATTAATCGTCATATAGTTTTCTTATTTTCAACATTTCCTCTTTGTTTTCAAGGAATAATTTTCCAATTACAGGACAAAAGTGGGTACCTATGCTGTCTTCAATTATTTCTATTGATTTTTCAAATGAGAAAGCTTTTTTATATGATCTGGCGCTCATCAAAGCATCGAACACATCAGCTATGGCGACTATTCTTCCGGTTATTGGAATTTCTTCACCTTTTAAACCCCGGGGATAACCTGTTCCATCCCACTTTTCATGATGGCAGGCTATAATTTGAATGCCGGTTTTTAAAAGATCAAGATTGATTCTCTCTTTTAGTACGTTATTCATGTTTTCCATTACCTGTTCGCCAATAAGTACGTGGGTTTTCATAAACTTGAATTCCTCAGCGTCCAATTTCCCCGGTTTAAGTAATATATTATCGGGAATTCCAACTTTGCCAATATCGTGCAATGGAGCGAACCAGAATATTTCCCTGATCATTTTTGGTGTTATTTCGCTATTGGTCCTGGATAATTCTCTTGCTAATAATTCCGAATATCTTGCGACCCTCAACAGATGGTTTCCAGTTTCGAAATCTTTTTTCTCAACCAGATCCGCAAAAGCCTTCGCGGTTTTAGCAACTATTTCCTGTAAAAGGTATGAATTGTATATCTCACTTTTTAGAGTTTGTACGAATTGCTTGGCAGTTTTGGCATCATTTTGATTAAAAACATTTTTTTGAGTTGAAGATATGAAAACAAAACCGAGCAGGGAATTTTTGATATTTATAGGAACAGTTATACTGGACTTGTATCCTTCTTTTAGTATTAATAGTGTAGATGAAGATTTGTGTACATTTTCGAAATGATATTCCAGATCATTTATAATCCTTGGATCTCCTTCAAAATCTATTTTACCTAAAGTTGTTTTTTCTATTCTTTCAGAAAAACCAGCACCTAAATGTATGGTATTTGAATCAGACACAACAGTTTCGGCTACTACATTTCCTGAAGATTCCATAAAGGCAACTCCAAGTCTTTCACAAGGGATCTGCTTTTTTAGCAGCGGGAACATATCTGGTAGAATGTCCTCTAAAGTTCCGAAATCTGTTGATTTAAGAAGGGTATTCTGGAAATTCAGTTTTTCTTCTACTTCTTTAAGTTTGTCAAAAATCATTTTTTCTTCTCTGCAATTGGGTTTTAATTCAAAAGTAGAATCTTTTCCTTCAACGAGAAGCTTTACATGGTTAACCGCACTTTCTATGTTGAAAAGGTATTTTCTGAAAATAACAAAAAGCACTAAGATCACAGTAAAAATTACCAGGCCTAAAACTATTATTATGTTTATAATGCTGTCAGTTATTCTCTCAAATTCAACAAGTTTAACCCTCAGTAAATCGTTTATATTCCTGGAGTGAGCAGCAATTACATCAACATAGGATCTGTAATTTTCCATATCCAAGAATAACTCTTCCGGAAATTCGGATAATTCTTCTTTTTCAAGAGGGTATCCCAATATCTGTGCATATTCATTCAGATCTTTTAAGTTGTCAGAATATTCATTTATCAATTCATTTTTGTTTTCTTCGGTGACAGGTGTTTCGTCTGAAACGAGAAGATTTATCTTATACAAAGATGAAATCATTCCATTTATTCTTCTTGTAGCTTCTCTTGTATCATCTTGAAAAGTATACTTTTGTATGTTATTTATTCTGTGATAGGCAAAAAGTGAAAGAATAATGATAATCGTAGCCAAACCAAGAAAAAAACTTACCAAAAAAAAGCGCTTTATACTGAAATTAATCATAGTAGCTCCTGTATTCGTTTTTTTAATTATATCATTATGTTTTACAAAAAGTACATGATGGTTATTTTATAATTTTTTTATACCTGAATTTTAATATAAGATTAATTAAGAGATAGAGTATACTTTTTTTGAATTGATTATTTCCGGGTGACATAGAAAATAATTATATGACAGTTTGATATGAAGTATAAAAGAAAAAGTAATGATGTTTTTATGATGATATAATAATACGGGTGGTGAGTTTATGGACTGGGAATTAATTAGAAAAAAACATTATGATAATCATCTTTCTGAACATTATTCAGAACTTTTTGGCGGATATTGGAATAATATAGACAGGAATCTACGTCTTTTCAACGAAAGTGATATAAAACCCGTATCGAACTCTATCGCTTTGGATCTTGGGTGTGGAAACGGATTTCAATCCATACCATTATCTATTATAGGATTTGAGGTTTTTTCAGTTGATAGCGATGGCAAGTTGCTGGATGAATTTAAACATAAGCTATACGAAACAAACTCTCTTGGAAATAAGTTGAAATCTGAGATACATTTAATATCTGATGACATATTTGATTATCTTGATAAAGCTGAAATATTCCCTGAACTTGTGGTATGTATGGGAGACACCGTTTCACATTTTGAGTCTGAGAACAGAGTTCTTAAAATGATTGAAAAAAGTCATGATATTCTCAAACCAGGTGGGAAGCTGGTTTTAAGTTTCAGGGATTACACAGACGATATTGAAGATAAAGAAAGATTTATTTTTCTTGGTGGTGGTAAAGAGATATTTTTCGAATGTTTTGTCGAAAAGGAAGAAAACGGAACCAGGTTAAAAACTTACGATATTTTTCATAAATGGGATGAAAAATGCGAAAGATGGGTTTCGTCTATCAGTCATTATTACAAGACGATTTTAAATTCCGAATCAATTGATACATTTGCCGTTAATTTGGGAATGGAAATTGATAAAAGCGAGAAAAATAGAGGAATGTTTTACAAAATATATAAAAAGATTTATTAGGGATCTAAAAAACAGGTGGTGAATTAATGAAAACAAAAGGGTTATTTATTTTAATTCTGATCGTATCTTTCAGTTCTATGTTATGGGGTCTTTCACCAATTCAGGTAACCGTAGTAAATGAATCTGATAAGGAAGTTGCCATTAACTACAAGTACGATGGAAAATGGGCGTATCCATATTCAGATACAATTTGGGACATGCTATGGGAAGGATCTGACGATTTAAACTGGTTTGAAATGAAACCTGGGATGAGAGCTGTTGTACTTATAGATATGACGGGAATTCTAAGAGTGGTTGAAAGGAATGTACATAACGGTAAATGGTACAGTAAAATAGGGTTTCCATTACAAGCTTGGTGGGAAGGACAAGTTCTCACCATAAAATAAATCAGATTAATTAAAAGGTGAATTCATAGAATTCACCTTTTTCCATGGTGGAAACAAATTCTGGCTTCTATACCATTTGAATTTGTGTAATGTTTTATTTCTTCTTCAATTTCATCCCAACTGTCTGGATTATTTAAAAAGTAAATAAAATCTTCATATTTATCTTTATGATTATTTCTTATCCAGTGAAGCATATCTTTTTTTATAGAACCTCTCGTATTCAGATTTTCAATATAATAAAAATTTGTGTATTTGGCAGTTTTCTCTAAGATGGCCTTCCAATCGGTAAAAAATGGTATAACAGGTCCTATAAATATGTGTGTGTCAATTCCATGCTTTTTAAACGATTTGATTGTTTCGATTCTCTCTTCGACGGGTGAGGCATACGGTTCGATTTCTTTTCTCAAACCATCATATGAAGAAGTTATCGTCATTCCCACAGTACATTTATCAAAATTCTGAAAAACATCAATATCCCTTTTCAGTAGTACGGATTTTGATTGCACACTCAGATCGGGAGAAAGTGGAACTAGCCTTTCTAGAATTGATCTTGTAAGCTTATATTTTTTTTCAAGGCTGAGATATGGATCCGTAACCGATGACAGAAAAACTCTTTTTTGCTCGTATCTACTGCCGGCAAAAGGTATTGTGGAAGGCGAGTTTATCTTTACATCTATAAAATCACCCCAGTTTTCTTCATGATTTGAAAATCTTTTCATAAACCTCGCATAACAATAAATACAACCATGAGTGCAACCTATATATGGATTTATAACAAAATCGGATTCTGGTAAATTTGATTTTACTATCGCCTGCCTGCAGGTAATTTCGCTGATTTTTATGGTAATCCTCCTAAGAATAATTATATATTTATTTTTAATTAAATTTAGATACATTGATTCGCTATAATCACAAATCTTGATTTTATAAATGTTATTTTAACATGATTTCTAAGAAAATAAATTAAATCTGAACTGTAAAGAAATATGTAGGTGATAGAATAAAAGTGATAGGTGATTCACGTGTTTATTATGGGAATATAACAATATAAAGGAGGCAATAACAAATGGATTTTGGATTGACTCGCGAACAGGAAATGATAAAAAAGATGGTCAGAGAGTTCGCGCAAAATGAAGTAAAACCACTTGCAGCAGAAATCGATGAAACTGAAGAATTTCCTTGGGAAAATGTAAAGAAAATGGCAAGGTACGGTTTAATGGGGATTCCTTTCCCAACAAAATACGGCGGGGCTGGAGGAGATTATCTTTCCTATATACTGGCTGTAGAAGAATTGTCTAAAGTTTGTGCCACAACGGGAGTTATCTTATCGGCACATACATCCCTTTGCTGTGGCTGTATTTACGAAAATGGTAATGAAGATCAGAAAATGAAATATCTGGTTCCTTTAAACAAAGGTGAATTAGTAGGTGCTTTTGCATTAACAGAGCCAAATGCAGGTACAGATGCATCCGGACAGCAGACAGTGGCGGTTAAGGATGGCGATGAATATATATTGAATGGAAGTAAGATTTTTATAACTAACGGTGCCACAGCAGATGTTTTCATAGTCTTTGCAATGACTGACAGATCAAAAGGTGTCAGGGGAATAACAGCTTTTATAGTTGAAAAAGGTACAAAAGGATTTTCTGTTGGTAAGGTAGAGGAAAAACTTGGTATACGAGCCAGTTCAACAGCAGAATTAATTTTTGAAGACTGCAGGATTCCGGAAGAAAATCTTCTCGGTGCAGAAGGGAAGGGTTTCGGAATTGCCATGAAAACTTTAGATGGTGGAAGAATAGGAATTGCAGCTCAGGCATTGGGTATCGCCGAAGGTGCTTTGGAAGAATCTGCAAGATATATGAAAGAAAGAAAACAATTCGGAAAACCCATTGCGAGAAATCAGGGTATGCAGTGGATGATTGCCGATATGGATACAAAAGTAGAAGCAGCTAGAGGACTCGTTTACAAAGCAGTATGGATGAAAGCAAACGGTTACAGGTATTCTATGGATGCTGCAAGGGCAAAACTGTATGCAGCAGAAGTGGCTATGGAAATTACAACAAAGGCAATTCAGATTTTTGGTGGATACGGTTATACAAAAGAATATCCGGTTGAAAGAATGTTCAGGGATGCAAAGATTACTGAGATCTACGAAGGTACTTCTCAGGTACAGAAAATGGTTATTGCAGCCGGAGTGCTTTCTTAAGGGGTGGATGATATGAATATAATTGTATGTATTAAACAAGTTCCAGATACAACTGAAGTGAAAATTGATCCGGTAAAGGGTACTTTAATCAGAAATGGCGTACCTTCTATTATTAATCCGGATGATATGAATGCTTTGGAAGAAGCGTTGAGAATAAAAGACAATCACGGGGCAAAAGTGACTGTAATAACAATGGGGCCACCTCAGGCAGAAAATGCTTTGAGAGAAGCATTGGCTATGGGCGCAGATGAAGCTGTTCTTATAACTGACAGGGCGTTTGCCGGAGCAGATACACTTGCAACATCTCGCGTCCTTGCAGCTGCTGTCAAGAAATTTGAATACGATATAGTATTTGCAGGCCGTCAGGCAATTGATGGAGATACAGCACAAGTCGGACCAGAAATGGCCGAGCATCTGGGAATTCCTCAAATTACCTATGTTCAGAAAGTGGAAGTGGAAAATGACGGTTTAAAGGTGGAAAAAGCACTTGAAAAAGGTTATATGGTAATGAAAACTGATACACCTGTGCTTCTGACAGCGATTAAAGAATTGAATGAACCAAGATACATGAGTGCTAATTTGATATTCGAAGCTTTCAATAAAGAAATACAGATCTGGGATGCAGGTAAATTGTCTTTGAGCAGCGACCTCCTTGGTTTAAAAGGATCTCCGACACAGGTGAGAAAATCTGTCACTAAAGAATTAAAAGGAAAAGGCGAAGTGATAGATATGAGTCCTAAAGAGTCAGCAGAATATGCTGTTAATAAACTCAAAGAGAAACTCATCGTATAGCAGGAGGAAATGAAATGAATGTGAATGAATATAGTGGTGTAATGGTATTTGCAGAACATAATGATGGTCTATTGGAGAAAGTATCTTTGGAACTCGTTGGAAAAGGCAGAGAAATAGCAAAAAAACTCGATGTTAAGTTATCTGCAGTGGTTTTAGGTTATAATTCTGAAAATATTGCGGATGAATTGGCGACTTATGATGTAGACGAAGTTATTTATGCTAATTCTGAAGAATTGAAGGATTACAGAACAGAACCTTTCACACAGGTTCTGTGTGATATCATAAATGAGAAAAAGCCAGAAGTTTTTTTTGTGGGTGCAACTTATATGGGAAGAGATCTTGCCCCAAGAATTGCAGCAAGACTTGAAACAGGACTTACTGCAGATTGTACTGCGCTTGATATAGATGAAAAAAGAAATTTACTCATGACCAGGCCAGCATTTGGTGGTAACCTTATGGCTACAATAATATGTGAAAACAACAGGCCTCAGATGTCAACAGTAAGGCCAGGAGTCTTTTCAAAAGCGGAAAAGAAAGATTCTGAGACTCCAGTCACAGTTATTGAACCAGCTCTGAAAAGTGAAGATATGAAGACTAAGGTTATCGAAATAGTTAAATGTGCCAAAGAATGTGTGGATATAAGCGAAGCTAAGGTAATCGTTGCATGTGGCAGGGGTATTGGTTGTAAAGAAAATATTGGAAAAGCAAAAGAACTGGCAGATGTTCTCGGAGGTACTTTAGGAGCTTCCAGAGCAGTAGTTGATAATAAATGGATAGACAAGGAATTTCAGGTTGGACAGACCGGAAAGACAGTTAAGCCTAATCTTTATGTGGCATGTGGTATTTCCGGAGCAATACAGCATATGGCTGGAATGCAGGACAGTGATTACATAATCGCGATAAACAAAGATAAAAGTGCACCTATCATGAAGATGGCGGATCTTGCCATAGTTGGAGATTTGAACAAGGTTTTACCCGAGATGGTGAAGCAGATTAAAGAACTTGGCTGAAGGGGGATAATATGAAATATTCCGAAATGAAAGTTAATGATATTTACAAAGAGAAATTTGTAGCTACCGATGAAAAAGTAAGAACTTTTGCGGCAACATCTGGAGATAACAATCCACTTCATCTCGATGATGAATTTGCAAAAAAAACTATTTTTAAACAGAGAATTGCACATGGAATGCTCGTCGCATCTTTTATTTCAAAAGTTCTGGGAAGAGATTTCCCTGGTGACGGTACAATTTATATGCAGCAGGAAGTTAAATTTACTAAACCTGTATACATAAACGAAGAAGTAGAAGTGGAAGTAGAAGTTCTTGAAAAAAGGGATGATAAGAAAATAATCAAGTTGAGGACAGACGTTTTCAATTCCAAGGGAGATAAAGTGGTAAAAGGAAATGCCACTGTTATGAAACCAGAATAAGTTACAACTGACAATAGAGCATAACGACGGGCGCATTTTTTCTGCGTCCGTTTTTTACATGGGTATTCGTTAATGGAACTGTTAATATATATTTCACTGATGAAATTGTAAATGATTAATTTGAACAAGTTTTAAAAGAGGTATATAATCGTACTTTAAAAATAGATATTAAAGAAAAGAATTTCTGAGAATAGCACAAAATGTATGAATTTGTAATATAATTTAAGTGGATATATTCAGAAATTAAATTATTCGACTTTTTTACCAAGGGGGAGACATGATAGATTATTTAATAACGCTTTCGATGAACCTTTTTTCGATAAGAAGATGGAATACCAGGCCTCTGATTGAAGTTGATTCAGAAGCAAGTAACTCTGGTTTTTCGATGCATATAGCGATTTTGTTGGCATTTTTGGAAGAAGATGCGGATTACTGCAAAATTATTAAAAGAATGATTCTTAAGGATTTACCCAAATGTATTTTGTCGGATATTTCTCTTGAAACTAAGAGATTTATAAAAAGGGAATCTCCGGATCTATGGAAAAAAACATTTTGCAGTGCGGTAAGTGAGCTTCTTTTATCTGTTCCGGAAGAATGGAGGAATGAATTTGAAGAAAGCATACTGAACTCAAAAGATGAATCGGTTGAAGGAAGAATAATTGAATTTGCAGATACTTATTCGGCATATCTGGAATGTGAAATTAACAACAGAATATTCCCAGAGTATTTCGATGGGACTCTTAAAGAGCTTGAAAAAGAAATAAACAGTTTTAACAATCTTAAATCGATAGATATCCTGAAAAAAGATGAAAACCTTAAAAAATATTTACTTCAGATAAGATCACTTGTGCATGCAATCAGATGGAATCAGTTCAACCGTAATGTACAGACTTCAGTTGCCGGCCATACATTCTTTGTCACATTTCTGGCGTTTATACTCTTGAAAATATCTGAAACTCATTTTGAAAATGAATATGATTTTGAGAATACACTCATGAAAGCTTTGTTTCATGATGTAGCGGAAAGTATTACAGGAGATATTATTTCGCCTACAAAAAAACGGATTCCGGGGTTTGACAGCATAATTTCAGATGTTGAAAACAAAATGGTTGAAAGTACTTTGCTTAAAGATTTTGATTATCCTTTCAGATCAGAGATCAAAGATTACACTTTAAATCCATTCGCTGGAAAGAATGGCAAAATTGTCAGAGCGGCAGATTTACTCGGAAGTTTATTTGAATGTAGAATTGAAATGAAAATAGGAAATTCACATCCTGGATTTCCGAGAGCATACGATTCAATTATGAGAGAATTAAAAAAGATGAATATAAAAGAGATTGATTATTTCCTCAAATGGGGAATAGGTGGTGTATTGTAAGTTGCCAAATTTCAGAACTCATATCGTCTCCGGCCTTTTGACTTATCCGCTTGTAATAGCTTTTTATGATTTGCTGAAGTATTTTTTTTCCTTACCCGAAATTAGTATGAACATCATCTCAGTTGGTTACGTAGTATATGTAATATCTTCCGATGCGCCTGATGTTGATCACGATCATGCTTTTTTTCATAAACTGTCTAAGATAATAGTGTGGATTGGGTCTGCTATATATGCTTTTTTCTTTATAGATAAAAACATAAAAGAATTTTTTCCAGATATTTATTTTATACAATCTAAATTAGTTATATTCTGTCTTGCTATTCTGTTCGGAATGATAGTGTCGATATTTTTTGCAAAACTCATGCCCAGACATAGAGGGCCATTGCATACCATATATGCTGCGATATTATACTCACTTATGATAGGTTTTGGTTACTGGTATTTTATTACCGGTGCATCTGTATCTGAAATAAACATAATTGGTTCAATATATCTTGGAATCTCCGCTTTGTTGGGATATTGTTTACATTTAATTCTGGATAAGGTTAGTACAAGTTATAAAATGAAGAAAAACTCGTGAAATTGATTACATTCCTGTGTTAAGTGGGATATCGGTACTTGACGAACTTAATTCATCATGATATTATATATTTGTGTTTCAATAAAATTAAAAGGAGGGTTATAAAAATGAAAAAAGTTATTCTCGCATTTGTATTGGTTTTTTTGCTCGCAGGATTAATTTTTGCTACCGAAGCCGGAAAACTTACGATTTGGTGTTCGGAAAAACAGGTTGACATTTTGCAAAAACTTGGTGATGAGTTCGAGGCACAGTATGGTATACCTGTAGTTGTACAGGAAATGTCCTTTGGTGATATACAGACTAACTTCCTCAGAGCGGCTCCTGTAGGTGAAGGTCCGGATATAATGGTTACTGCTCATGATAGAATTGGCGAATTGGTTGTAAACGGTTTGGTAATTCCACTTGATTTCTTAACGCTCTCCGAAAGAAATGAGTTTATGGGTACTGCAATTGATGCATTCAATTTTGGCGGAAAACTTTACGGTCTTCCTTATGCAGTTGAAGCAATTGCACTTTTCTACAATAAGGAATATATGGAAGAAGTTCCGGCAACATTTGAAGAATTGGCAGATCTTGCAGAAGAATATACAGATGACGAATTCAGAGGTTTTGTTTACAACACTCCTGATTTTTATTTCTCCGCTCCATTACTTTTCTCCAACGGTGGTTATGTATTCAAGTTAACAGATAAAGGTTTGGATCCTAATGATGTTGGTCTCGATAATGCAGGTGCAGTTGCAGGTGGAGAATTCATCGGAAATCTTCTTGACAGAGGAATTTGTAAACCAGGAGATAATTACGACGTTATGGACGGCCTTTTCAAAGATGGAATGGCTATGGCTATAATAAATGGACCATGGGCAATAGAAGGCTACAGAAATGCCGGTATCGATTACGGTATTGCTCCTATTCCTTCCATTAATGGAAAAGAATGTGTTCCATTCACCGGTGTACAGGGTTTTCTTATAAATTCACAGTCACCAAACACACTTTTCGCAATTGACTTCCTTGCAAACTTCATAAACACTCCAGAAGTTATGTACAGACTGTTCAAAGCAGATCCAAGGCCACCTGCAAGATTGGATGTTGCAGAAATGGTTAAAGATGATGCAGATATTATTTCCATATTCGAAAGTGCAAAAAATGGTATCCCGATGCCAAACATTCCAGCTATGTCAGCAGTTTGGGGCGCAATGGGAGATGCTTTAAACCAGATAGTAAACAAACAGCTTGAACCAGCCGAAGCACTTGAACAGGCTGTAGATAAAATAGAAGCTGCTATAAATCAGCAGTAAAAATATATAAAAATTTAAAGGGGGAGTATTCCCCCTTTTTTCGTTTATATGAGGAGGTAGGGAATGAAATCGATATTTAAAGTAATATTTTTTATTCTGATTTCTTTGGCGAATGCTTTGTTTTTCTGGTCTGCGGTGACACTATTTTCTTCGGGAATGATAGAACTTGGAATTATTCAGATTATAATAGCTCTATTTATAGACTTTGCGGTGCTAAATCCCAAAGGTTATCCTTACAGGTACACCATTCCGGCTCTGTTTTTTCTTGCCATTCTTACTATTTATCCAATATTCTTTACGTTTAAAACAGCCTTCACTAATTATGGAACTGGGCATATTTTTAATCGTGAACAACTTGTTGAAAGTTTTATTAAGGAATATGAAGAAAATACCGATTCAGATCCCTATGGCTATAGGGTGTTTGTAAAAATGAAAGATTTTGCACCGACAGATGAGGCAGTTTTGGTATTCTCGAATAATACCGGGACATTTTTAACTCAAACTCCTTCGATTGCAGAAAAAGATAAAGATGGAAACACAACAAGATCTACTGCCCTTTATACGAAAATAGACACGAATCCAGCTATATTAGGTGGAGAAGAGTATTACTTATCTTATTCTCTGAATGATCCGAAAAAAATAATTTCTATAAGAAAAAAATCAGGATCAAAAGAAGAGGAATATACCTATTTCTTTGATTTTGAGGATCCCACGACTGTTCCCAATCAAAAATACTTTATAAGCAACATATATTTAAAATATTTTGATAAAGTAGAGTTGATAGGAGAAAGGGGAAATATTATAAAGTTTGGTAAAACTTACGGTTTAAGAAAGTTGGTTGAGGCTTCGAAAAAATACAGTTTGGATACAATTACCGTTGATGTGAACAACGTTCCCGTTCAGAAAACGGTTTTCATAAATAATAAAACAGGCAAAGTATTACAGGAAGAAAACGGATATTTCTATGAAATCAATGAAAATGGAAATAAAGATATAATCGCAGGATATACGAGTTATGTCGGTGGAGAGAATTTTGAAAAGCTTTTCAACGACCCGCGTTTATCTGGTCCGTTCATAAGAATTTTCATCTGGACATTGATCTGGGCAACGCTTAGTGTTCTTATTTCTTTTTCCATAGGTCTGGGGTTTGCCTTATTACTCAATGATCAGAAATTAAAGGGGAAAAAGCTGTACAGGACACTTTTAATTATCCCCTGGGCAATTCCGGCTTTTATATCCGTTTTGGTATGGAGAAACGGTTTTTTCAACGAAACTTATGGAATAATAAATAAAATATTTCTTAGCCAATGGTTTGGGGCTGAAGGTGTAAGATGGTTAGGAGACGCTTTCTGGGCGAAAGTTTCAGTACTTATAGTGAACGTATGGCTTGGATTTCCATATATGATGACAGTATGTCTTGGGGCATTACAATCTATCCCAATGGAATTATACGAAGCAGCTTCTATTGACGGAGCTACAAAACCTAGAAAATTCAGGAAAATTACATTCCCACTTTTAATGACATCAGTTGCTCCGCTGCTTGTTGGATCATTTGCCTTTAATTTTAACAACTTTACGAATATTTACCTTTTAACAAAAGGTGGCCCCTCTATGGCAAACTCGATAACCAATGCCGGAGAAACAGACATATTAATATCTTATACGTATAAACTTGCTTTCCAGGGAGAACAAGGTCAGGATTTTGGTTATGCTTCGGCAATAGCTATATTTATTTTCCTTATTGTTGCCGGAATAAGTATAGTTAATTTTAAACTGTCTGGTTCTTTTGAGGAGGTGAACAGATGAATTTCAGAAAAAACAATTATTTTAAACATATTTTCCTTATTATTATAATTGCAATTATACTTTTTCCGCTTTTCTGGGTGCTCAGTACGTCACTGAGAAGGGATAATGCAGCTTTTTCTACAAAACTGTTCAGTTCAAGAATGACATTTCAGCATTACATTGATCTGATCACACCACCTCAGAATATACCCATACTCAACTCTGAACTGAAAAAAATTATAAATATTTCAGGTGAGTACAAAGAAAAAGATGCTGAAAGTATTGGCAGGGATCTTGATAATTACATAGATAAATTGGAAATTGAATATAATAATACTATGAGAATACTGGATGATACCAAGATAAAAATATCAGTACTTTCAGATTTTCTGACTGATTCTGAGAAAAAAGTAATTGAAAACTTTTATAGTCAAAAGACCAGCGAAATAGAAAAAATCGATAAATTCATGCTGGCTTTAATTCCCGGAAATCAGGATAAATTAAAATATTTTAAATATCATTATCTCGATGATTTGGAATCATATAATCTGAGTGAAAATGAGAAAAAAGTTTTTGAGTCAATGATACCAGATGTTTATATGGATTTTTATAAAACCAAATCAGAAATCGCTACTGTAATCGGGCAAATTGTAAATTCTTATGAAGAATTTATCTCTGAAAACAAAGCATACTTTGATGAAAATGACTTATCACTGTTGAAAGATACTATACAAGGTTATAACAGTAATTATTACAAATTTGGTTTTAAATATTCTACCTGGAACAGAGAAGTCAACATAAAAATTCTTAAAAAAATAGGAAATAACCTTGAAAATTACGAAAATGATACTCTTATGAATCAATGGGATAATTTCAATGAATATCTTAAAGCAGAAGTTAAGTCGATAGAAGAAATTAATTCTTCTTACCAGGATAGATTCAAAGAGTATTTGACAATTTTAAAATCTGATGTGGATAACATTTTTGAAAGTAAGATCAAGTCATATAACGATAAAAATCTAATAATCGAAAGTGAATTGAGCAAAATTATGGAAAGCAAAAATTCCATAGAACAAAATAGTATTAATATACTGGGAAATCAGCAAAAAGAAAGTATTTTAATAGAACAGATAAAATCCAACAATTCCTATCTACAAGAGGGATTGAATATAATTGAGTCACTTCTCGTTGAAGAGCCTCTTGTAAATAATGACCCATTTTATGCAAAGAAAGTAGAAGGAATTTTTGAAAATTCACAAGAATTGCTGAAATTGCTGGAAAATACAGGGTATTCCTCCGATGAGGAAATGACAGTACTTTACGATTACATAAGAAGTTTTTTCAATAACAGAGAAAGCATAATGGAACGTACCGGATATTCATATGCCGATGATGCTATTTCTGTTTATAACAATTCTCAACTTCTTCTAAAACCTGCGCTGGAAGATATGGTTGAGATAAAGAATCAAATTAAAGAACTTCTTATGAAAAAAGCAGAACTCGAAAATTCCATTATAATTTCTGAAAACAGAATAGATTCACTTAAAAACGAATTAGAGACGATGCGGGAAGAGAATGTTGAGTTAAATCAAATTAAAAATGATTATCAATCTTTCGGCTATTTACTTAAGACTTTGGATGTGCTTGATGGAGCTCAGGGTTTTGAGGGTGTATACGAGTATTTTTATAGTTTAAAGAAATTTCTAGAAGATTATAAGGTTGAGCCAGGCAATATAAGTTATTTCACTTCAGAATTTATGGATGAAATATTTGAGTATCATGATGCAATGGCGATAGTAAAAACTTTTAACGTTCAATATGAAAATATTAAAAACAGAATAGCAGTAATTAATTATTCAATAGATGAATTTAAGAAGAGGAAAGAATATTATATCAGCCTGAAAATATCAGGTTCTCCGATAATTGTTACAGAAGTGAATCAGATAGCTGATTTATCTTCCGAAGCCTATCAGTCATTTTCCGCAGATTTAAGCAGGATAGGGCGAAAGGTTATAGATTTTGCCGAAAATGAATCCGGATTGTTTTCAAAGAGCAGTTCTGATCTGAGAGGTATTGATGGAAATATTTTCAATTTAATTCAGATTTGGCAGAAAAAGCCCGAACAACAATTTATGAGATGGCTTTTCAATACTATAATAGTTTCTATTTTCACTGCAGGTTTAACAGTAATAGTTTGTGCCCTTGGAGCATATCCATTCAGTAGAATGAGGTTTAAAGGCAGGAAGAACGGATTACTTATACTTCTTCTTGTTCAGATGTTTCCGACTTTTATGGGTATGATTGCTCTATATGCTTTATTACGGTTTATAGGCACTTTTTCACCGGCTATGGGGCTTGATACCATTGGAGGGCTTATATTCGTGTATATGGGGAATATAGCCTTCAATATGTGGCTTCTGAAAGGTTATTTTGACACTATACCCGATACTCTTGAAGAATCTGCAATGATAGATGGTGCAACCAGGTTTCAGACATTCTGGAGAATTGTAATGCCTTTGGCGACACCAATTCTTGCTGTAGTGTTTTTACTTGTCTTTATGGGAACTTTCCAGGAATTCATACTTGCAAGGATTGTACTGCAGAGTCCGGAAAATTATACATTCGCCGTCGGATTACAGAGTTTCGCGTATGGGCCTTATCAGATGGAATGGGGATTGTTTACGGCAGCAGCAATGATCGGAGCTATTCCAATGCTTATACTTTTCCTGTTTATGCAGAAATACCTTGTAAGCGGTTTAACTCAAGGAGCTGTAAAGGGATAATAATATAATTAATTCTCTTTTTTATAAAGTGGATCGTAGGATTTGTTTTTCTTTCGATCCACTTTATTTTTTATCAACTTCTTTAATATAATTATCACAAAACTAGTTATTGCCCCAGAAATAATTCCCATATATCCAAAAATAGTATCTTCTATATCCGAAACCCTATATGTATTTAATCCCTGAAAAAATTCTATTAAAGGTGGAAGGCATATCAAAAAAATCAAAGAAATTATAAAGAAAACCGACTTCCATTTTTTTTCCCCTAAAAATAAAAGAATAATTCCAAGATAAAAAACTAAAAAATGAAAAATTTTATCTGAATTATAAAAGCCAACTATATTCAAAACGCTTTTATGAGCTAATGCAAAACCAAGTAATATCGCAATATACAGCATGAATATAATTCTGTTTATATATTTTATAAATATCCCCTCCATCGTTTCTATATGATATCACAGTTAGTTCTTTGATGGTTTTTTAATCAATTCACCCATATGTTACTAATATGAAAGAGAGAGGTAATTGACAAAAGGGTGGGAAAGGTGGTAGTATATGCGACGTCGCCGAAGGAAAGCGGAGGCGGAGGAAAGAAGAAAGGTCATTGAA